>JAESFO010000037.1_pt1 | contig 533089 bp, 473 predicted proteins | sample 9269421 | NCBI WGS metagenome assembly JAESFO01 (sample SAMN14502839, study PRJNA617101) | algae metagenome | isolation source: Nostoc desertorum CM1-VF14 and co-occurring heterotrophs from rocky... | place: USA: Clark Mountains, San Bernardino, California | collected 2000-06-05 | reverse complement strand
CCCAAAAGGAGATCCAAGAACAAGCAACGCCATACACTTATCCACAGTCGACCATTGCTGCGTCGGCTTCCACCCCTGGCTCACGATTCAAGCGGCGCGGTGGCTCAGTTCTACTTCGGCGCGGACATCACGCCATTTTCAACAACTGCAACGAGGACAAGGGGCAGCGAAACGCGATCAGAATCATGGACCTGGTTAGGCCGATTCCATGAAACCACCCTTTTCCCAACGATGTGGTGGACGCTCCCTCCGTGCGCGGCGACTCAAGCCGAAGGGAGGTGACGTTCGCTTATCCTCTTTCACGGACAACGAGGAGAGAAGATGAGCGAAATCTACCTATGGCTTGCAGATCGATACGGCTTCGAGCACGTGGCGATGAGGAGGGCTGGCAAAGAGTGGCTGAGAGCTGGCTTCACGGTACTGGCGATCTCCGCTGGAGTGCTTGTTTTCCTCTATCAGCTTGCCTCTCAACCCGACTCGTCGCTGCTGCGCATCGCGGCCGCCAGTATTCCTAGCTGGGTTCCCGCGGTCACGTTTGCTGGCCTCTGGACAGGTTTTGTGATGGCCGGATACGGCTGGATGGTTCGCCATGTGGGTGAACTGCTTCGCAAGCAACTTTGATGCGTTCAAGAGCCCGTCGGCTTTGGGAGGTGACCTTAGTAGCAAGTCCGGTGCATTCGCTCCTGACGAGTGCTGCCACGCATCACCAGATCATTGGGATCGACAAGTCTGTGGGCGAGGGCGTCAGCGCGGCCGAAGCGCAGTGCCATCTGGCCGGCCTGCGGCGCTGGTGCACGGCGCGCGCGTAGAGCTCGCTTCAGCGGTCCAGGCCCACGCACCGGCACCAGCACCGGCTGCAGCAGGCTGCCGAAGCTCAGCGGGCGTCAGTGTTGGTCTTTGCAGCTTCGAATAGCTGAGGCTGACTCATAGCAGAACGCCTCGTGGTCCGTGGGCAGGACCAGCTGCGAGCACTGAGGTGATGATGGGCGGGAGCGTCGATAAGCATCAACGTTTAACCATGGCACGCGGACAGCGAAACGGTAGTCTCTGTTCATGCGGTCACGAGATACCCTGGCAATCGTGCCTTGCTCAACGACTGCGAGGAGATCTGCTTCATGGCTACCTATGTCACGCGCGAAGACCTTGCTGCTCCAGCCACCTTGGACGCCTACGGGTACGGCGCCGAGGAGGTGCAAAGCATCTTCGACAACGCACTGCCGTTGCAGAGCTACACGGCCCTACGCGCGTACACGGGCCGCGCTTCTGGTGTGCGGATCACGGCAGCTGGTGTGGCCGGCCTGTTCCAACGCGACGCGAGCGACACGACGAGCACCGACAACGGCGGGATCATCATCGTCGACGCGCTCGGCCGGCGCTGGATGCGTGTGTTCGTTGGGCCTGCTCTTGCAGTGTGGTTCGGCGGAATTTGGGATGGAACCGGCGACGTATCGTCGGTCGCCCAGGCAGCGCTCAACTCTGGCATCAAGGTCATCGACTTCCTTGGCCTGCCCGGACGGGTGATGTCGGGTGTCATCGTGCCGGCCGGCGTCGAGGCACGCAACATCAACTTCTTCGCGGGCACGGTGGGCATGGACGTGGTGCGCCCCAACACCGGTTCCATCGTCACCGGAAAGATCACCGGCACCGGCACTGGCGGCTCGATGGTTGAGCGGGCGGTGAGCCCGGCAACCGATGGCGTGAGCGACGTTCGGCTTGACCTCGATATTACCGCTCTGACGGTCGGCGTCCAGATCTGGGCGCTCGGTCTGTCGGCCATCCCTCGGCGCTGGTCCGGCAACATTCGCGTCTTCGGCCTCACCGGCGGGGGTGTGAACAGCAATGGCTATGGCTTGCTGATCGCTGGTGCCGACGACTGCAACTTTAATGTGTCGTCGCTGAATACGCCACGCCACTGCGTCTACATCTCGAACGGCTCGAAGAACAATCGGGTCGTGCTCCAGTCGCGCGGCAATGGTGGCGCCCCGGTGCAGTTCGCCGCCTTCGCTGCGCAAGACTACTGCGAGAACAATTATGTCGAGGCCTACATCACGGGAATGCTCGCGACCGCATCGTCTTCGGCTTACGGCGCGAACCTCGTCGGAAAGTGCCGTTTCAATGAGGTCGTTGTCCATGTGGATGATTCGGCGGTTGCCCAGGGCGCTCTGCTTTTCCGTGCCAACGATGCCGACACGGCTCCTTGCCGCAACACCGGGACCGTCTATCACAAGGGGGGCTACGCTGGCCCCGGCGTCGTTCGATCCGATTCGGGGTTCGAGAACGTCGTGAGCGTCTTCGGCGAAGGCGTCGCGTCTGCGGGAGTCGGCACGGCCGTTATCTCTGCGGCGGTCTACGCCGGCATAACCCCCAATGGAAACTACGACAGCTCATTACGGGTCAAGGCGTATGCGTGGGATGCGAAGAGTGCGGCGATGCGAGGTGTCGCCGCGTTGACTGCATACGCGCCCGTTGACATCGGTCAGGGCGTCATGCGCGGACATCGCAATTCCATATACCCGATGGTCTACCTGAGCGGCGGCGGGACCATCATTGGCTACACGCACAAGGACACTTTTCGCACCGCCTCGATCCCCATCGCCGGCGGCGCCGCTGCCGACTTCACGCGAACCTACGCTAAGCCCTTCGATAATGCGGCGTTTTCAACCGTCAAGGTAATCGCCCCTTCGGCGGCGCCGACGACGATGCCATCGTACGTGTCGACTTCGGATGCGCTGACAGGCACCACGGTGAAGGTGAAGAACGGAGATGCCTCGAATAGCCAGAACTTCATCGTCATTTTCGATACCGAGGGCTACTAGGCATGGGCAAGGACTAAACCTAAATGTCCCTCGAATCCGCAGCAGCAGACCTCGCCGTCGCCAACAACGCGCTGACCGCGGCCGAGCAACAGCTTGTCGACGACTTACCGCTCGCGACCGTCAGGAAAGCTCGAATCACCCTGGCCGCGACTATCGGCGTAGCCGTTGCAGCCGCGCAGGCCAGCTGCAACGCAAGAGTGGTGGCCGCATTTGTTCCATGGCTGCCGTAGGGCGCTTGAGGCTTCAACACTCCTCGATGGTGCACCGTGCGTCCTGCAGATCGACCAGCCTCAACATAGAACTTACGAGGGGCTGGCGGGCAGGTCGCCGGTGCTTCCGATCGCGGTGTTGGTAGTTTTGATGGTATGTTGAAAGTCACGGGTCATGAGTTGCGTGTCTTCATGCGCCCTGCAGCCAATCTTGGGTATGCAGTACGTCCTACCAGAACCAGATCCATGGCTAGCCACATGGATCCACCCGCCCCAAGTGAAACAGCCACTTGGGGCATTTTTTTTGCGCGCTCGAGCAACCTCTTGATGTTCGACGGATTCTCCAGAGACCAATCCAGGTCATCGAGCTCGCTGTCATAGCCTCAGCGAGAGGTCTTCAACATGATCTCTTCCGGAGTGTTCGAGCTCGGGAGCCAGGATGCCCTGACCCATCTCGATGAAGAACGATGCCATCCGCGGGCCATCCCTGCGCGGCCCAGGTCGATCCTTCTCAGGCCGGGGTCGAGGTCGCCACCGCCACCTTGCGCAGGTGATGGGCAATTCGCGTGTAGTAGAGGATGGTGTAGCCGAGCGACGTGGCGAACACGAGCAGGCGATAGACGAAAGCGGGATCGCGAAAGGTGCCGCTCGTCAGCACATGCGGCAGGCCGAAGTACATGAGGGTCGCCACCAGAAGATTGAGGGCGAGGACCTTGAATCCGATCGGAACCGCGATGACGCAATAGCGGCGAACGAAGTCGCGTCCGGACGCCGCACCGTTCGCGAGGAATGCTTCGTGCGTGCCCACGAGGCTGATGGCGAGAGTGAGGCCGGCCTCGAACAGCAAGGTCCAGTGCCTGTAGCCACCGAACCAGAGCGCCGAATAGTTGAGGATCACCCAGAGCAGCGCCGCGGCCAGCATGTACTTCAGGCCATCGGTTTCATCGAGCCTGTCATGGACCAGGTCGTCTCTGAGTTTTCGGGTGTTCCAGATATGCATGCGCATGGGGATGTCGATGGCCGGGATGCATCCGGATGTACACCCATAACCGTGCCGGCCCGCCTTTGTCCGCCGAGTCCGGATGGTCAAGCGGATGAAGCCGGGCGTCGCGGGCCTATCTCTTGCGCGGCCAGAGCAGGTCCTTGCCCGCCGGCGTCAACTGGTAGGAGAACCGCCGCGCGGGCCTCGCCTGAATCTGCAGCGACGGCGTATCGACCAGCGCGATCAGCCCCGCGGTCTGAAGCACTTCGAGTTGATGTCCCTCGACTTCGGGCCACGCCCCGGCGCTGACCCGTGCAAGGCAGGCGGTGACCAGCGTCTTGTTCTCGAGCATCGATGACTCCTTTGGGCTGGCCGCGATTCTGGGCCGGCAGGGGAGTTCGATCTCTCCTCCGTTGGGAGGAGGATCCACGCGCGAAGCGGTGCTGCGCTACCGCGGGGCCGTTGAAAGGGGCTTCGGAAGAGAAGAAGTGCTGGAAGGTGAAGCGCACGACGATCGGGGGTATGGCCGCGCGCTACATTGGTCCTCCTCCGCAAACACAGACCAGGGACGATCCATGACCACCCGACGAAGCCGTCCAACCTGCCTGCTCCTGGCGCTGGCGGCCTGCTGCACGGCCGCATCGGCCGCCACCATGGTCTGCACGCCGGGGCCGGCCGCGGGCAATGCGCCGTTCAACGCGGTGCGCAGGATCGCGATCGACGAGTTCTCGCGCACGGTCAACCTCGACGTGGTGCGCTCGAAGACGCGCGAGACCGAGACCCTGGGCAAGATGCGCGCGGACCTCGTCGGCCTGGACGAGTCGTCGGGCGAGCCGGTCTATGTCTTCAATTCGATTCCGACCTCCGAGGTGGAGACCACCACGCTCTTCAAGCTGTCGAAGGCCGGCGAGTGGCGCCTGACCAGCGCCACGCTGAGCATCGTGGGCAAGGTGCCCATGCTGCGCAGCGTGGATGGCGGCACGGTGTTCAACTGCAAGCGCTCGAGCCTCGGCTGACGAAACGGCGCGTAGGCCGGGCTCAGGGCTGGGTACGTGCCTTGATGAACTGGCCGCCGCGCACCCGCACACGCTCGATGGCCGCCTCCAGCGATGGCTGCCGCATCACGACGAGGTCGCCCTTGGGAATGCCGCGCCAGGTGATCCGGGCCACGCCCGAATAGCTGCCGCGCATCGTCTCCTTGCAGAAGAAGGAGCCGTTCCAGCCATCCTGGAGGTCGACGGAGATGTGCGCTGATTGCATGGAAGGCAAGCGTAGGCACCAGAGGCCTGCGAAGCCAGGAAATAGTACCTTGGTTCTCGTTTTATTGCTACCGGTCTCCGTGGGGAGGCGCCACCACCGCGGGGCGCTTCAGTTGAAGTCGGTCATGAAGTACCAGATCGGCTCCAGCTTCGCGCCGGGCGCGGGCCGGTGCAGGTAGATGTCGTAGACGATGGTGCGGGGCTGCGGCCCCCGCTTGTAGGCGATGCGCACCACGCCCTCGTCGACGCTGGCCGGGTCGGTGCGCTTGAGCCGCACCAGCTTGCCGTCGCCGCGGATCTCGAGCGCATGGTGCTCGAGCGGCGCGACGGTGCCGGTGCCCTTGTCGATGAAGCTCACCCATTCGGCATCCCGCTCCCGTGCCTCCGCGGACGAGAGGTAGATGGCGGGGTAGAGCAGCCGCTGGGCCTTGGCCAGCGCGCCAATGAAGGCTTCGCCCTTCCTGTTTCCGATGTCGGCGATCAGCCGGCGATAGACCTCGAGCGCTTCAGCTTCGAGCTTCGGGTCGGCCGCATCCAGCGGCACGCTGCGCTCCCAGCCGGCCAGGCTGTAGGGCACCTGGGCCTCGAACTGCACGGTCTGGCTGAAGCCCTGCGGGTCGGTGAACAGCGCCTGCCTGCCGTCGCGCAGCGGGGGCAACTCATAGAGCGTGGTGTTGCGCGGCGGCTCGGTCTTGCTGCGCACGACCAGTTCCACCTTCAGGTCGTCCGTGTCGGGCAAGCGCTGCTGGCCGGTGGCGGGCAGCAGGCGGATCGTGAGCTTCTGCGGACCGCTGCGCAGGATCGCCGGATTGAGCGGCATGCCGATCGTGCCGATGCGTTTGGTGGGGAGGACCGAGATCGGCAGGTCGTTGACGTACACCCGGAACGCCAGCTTCTCGCTCGACACCCTCAGGTCGTAGAGAGGCTGCTGCGCCTGCTTCCTCGACGTGCCTGGATCGGCGGCGGCCCGCGCCGCGACAGGCACGGCGGCCTGCAGCAACGCCACGAGCATCACGACGGCGGTGGTTTTCCTCATTCGACGATCTCCCTGGCTATGGACGGCCGGCCATTATGCGAACGAGGCCCGGCGGGCAGGCTTCTTGCACGGCACCAGGGCCGCCCGCACCCCGGGCAACCGCCATGGCGGCTCGCGCCGATTGCCCGTAGATTGGCGCGCACAACAAGCGTCCGATCCCCCACCTGAAATCGCAGGAGTGTCCGTGGAAGCATGGTCGAGCCAGCAACTCTCGCCGCTGTACGGGCGCGAGGTCTTCCGTTCCCGCGCGGCGGACGAAACCCATGCGCGCATCGCCTGCGAGCTGAAGCCGCACCGCAGCGTCTGGCATCGCGGCGACGTCGATGCGATCTTCTGCCGCGCCGAGCTGAGCGCACTCTCGCTGTGCATCCTGCGCTACGGCTGCGACGTGGACATCGAACCCGATGCGCTCGGCAACTTCGTGCTGGTGCAGATGCCGCTGCGCGGCCATGCCGACATCCACCACGCGGGCGGCAGCCTGCAGATCCATCCGGGGCAGGGCGCGGTGATCTCGGCCCACAAGCCGGTGCGGCTGCGCTGGCATGCCGACTGCGAACAGCTGATGCTCAAGATCGAGCTGAGCCGGCTGCAGGAGGTGGCGCGCCATGCCTTCCCGTTGCGCGGCGCCGATGCGGTGGGCGAGATCGACTTCGAGATGCCGTTCTCGCTCGACGACACGGCGGGCACGCAATGGCGCCGCATGGTGGCCAGCCTCGCCTCGCTGCTGCCCGCGGCGGGCGATGCCGGCTACGACGCGCGCTGGCTCTCGCACTGCGAGGACAACCTGATGCTCTACCTGCTGTGCCACCGGCCGAACTCGGTGCGCGAGCGGCACGACGAGGCGCGGCATGGCTCGGAGGCCGCGAGCCTGCGCCAGTTGCGGCGCGCCGAGGAGTTCATGCAGGAGCGGCTCGACACGCCGCTGTCGCTCGAGGAGGTGGCGCGCGCCGCCGGCCTCACGCGGCGCGGGCTGGCGCTGCTGTTCCGGCGCTACCGCGAGCTCTCGCCCGGCGAGGTGCTGCGCAACATGCGGCTCGACGCCGCGCATGCGCAGCTCGCGCGCCACGACGGCGCCAGCGTGACCGAGGTGGCGCTCAACTGCGGCTTCTCGCACCTGAGCCGCTTCGCGGCCTGCTACCGCGAGCGCTTCGGCCACCTGCCGCGCGAGACCGCGCGGCATTGAGGCACCGGATCAGGACGGCTTCATCGCGCACTGCGCCGCGGTCGTGTCCTGGTAGTTCGTCAGCACGGTGCCGATCACCTTGTTGGCGATGCGGCCGCTGCCGTCCTTGGCGATCACGCGCAGGTAGTAGTTCTGGATCGGGAAGTTGTTGGCGCCATAGCGGAAGTCGCCGCGCACCGACTTGTAGTTGGCGGCCTTGATCGCCTTCAGCAGCGCGGCCTTGTCGGCCACCTTGCCGCCGACGTCGCGCACCGCCGCGTCCATCGCCATCAGCACGTCGTAGGCCTGGCCCGCGTAGAACGAGGGGTTGCGGCCGTTGTTCTGCTGCCGGAAGGCGGCCACGAAGCGCTGGTTGGCCGGGTTGTCGAGGTCGAAGGACCAGTGCGCGGTGTTGAACAACCCGAGCATCGGCTCGCCGACCGCGGGGATCATGTCCTCGTCGGCCGAGAAGGCGGTGGAGATCAGCGCCACGTCCTTCGACAGGCCCGCGCCCACGAACTGCTTGATGAAGGCCACGCCCATCGCGCCCGGCAGGAAGAAGTAGAGCGCATCGGGCTTCGAGGCCCGGATCTGCGCGAGCTCGGCCGAGTAGTCGAGCTGGCCCAGCTTGGTGTAGAGCTCGTCGCCCGTGCCGCCCTTGTAGGTGCGCTTGAAGCCGGTGATGGCGTCCTTGCCGCCCGGGTAGCTGGGCGCGATCAGCGCCACTTTCTTGAAGCCCTTGTCGCCCGCGAACTTGCCGGCCGCTTCGTGGTACGCATCGTTGGGGTACGAGGCGCCGAAGAAATAGGGATTGCAGCGCGCGCCCGAGAGGTCGCTCGGCCCGGTGTTGCTCGACAGGTAGGGCACCTTGGCCGCGAACAGCGGCGGCGCCACGGCCAGCGCGACCGACGAGCCGACCGGCCCGGTGAACAGGTCGATCTTGTCGCGCATCAGCATGCGCTCGACCACCTGGCGCGCGGTCTCGGGGTTGCCCGCGGTGTCGGCTTCGACGAACTCGACCGGCACGCCGCCGAGCTTGCCGCCCAGCTGCTTGATCGCCACCGCGAAGCCGGCCTTCGATTCGGCGCCGCCGACCGCGAAGGGTCCCGACAGGTCCATCGCGAGGCCGACCTTGACGGTCTGCGCATCGGCGTGCGGCGACAGGGCCAGCAGGGTGGAGAAGGCGGCGAGGGCAAGGACCGAGGGGACGGTCGCCATGCGCGGGCGGCTGAGCGGCATCGAGAAACTCCTCTGGCGATGGATACGCCGAACGTGGGTGGGAAGCGGGTGGCCGAAAGAGACCGGGCAAACGGTCGCAGGCCGCAGTCTGGCAGCGCCGCGCGCCGCGGCTATCCGTTTCGTGCAGCGCGGCGTGCTGCACGAAATGGACAGACAGCCGCCACGCGTCGTCTCCAGAATCGCCGCCATCCCGATCCACCCCTTCGAGAGAGACACCCCGATGAGCCACTACATCGACATCCCGGCCGGCGACGGCGCACGGAGCTTCCGCGGCTACCTGGCCCTGCCGGCCTCGGGCCGCGGCCCCGGCATCGTGCTGTGCCAGGAGATCTTCGGCATCAACGACTACGTGCGCGAGGTGGCCGACCTCTATGCCGAGGAAGGCTACGTGGTGCTCGCGCCCGACCTGTTCTGGCGCATGGAGCCCGGCGTCGAGCTCGGCTACTCGCCCGAGGACTGGCAGCGCGCCTTCGGCTTCTTCCAGCAGTTCGACATCGAGGCCGGCATCGCCGACGTGACCGCGAGCGTGCAGACGCTGCGCGCGCACCCGGCCTGCACCGGCAAGGTCGGCGCGCTGGGCTTCTGCCTCGGCGGCAAGCTGGCCTACCTCGCGGCCGCGCATTCGGGCGTGGACGCGGCGGTCGGCTACTACGGTGTCGGCATCGAGGGCGCGCTCGAGCTGGTGCCGAAGATCGCGTGCCCGATCGCGCTGCATTTCGCCGAGCTCGACAAGTTCTGCCCGCCCGAGGCGCGCGCCCAGGTGCTCGAGGCCTTCGCGGGCCGGCCCGGCGCGCAGATGTACGTCTACCCCGGCGTCGACCATGGCTTCGCGCGCACCGGCGGCGACCACTTCGACAAGCCCTCGACATTGATGGCGCACCAGCGTTCCATGGCGCTGTTCAAGGAGGCGATCGGCCCGGTCTACGACCTGTCGGCGCTGTGGGACAAGCACTGCGAGTACGAGTTCGCCACGCGCGACGTGGTCGCCACCATGGGCACCATGGTCGCCGAGCCCTACGTCAACCACATCCCCACCATGACCGGTGGCGTGGGCGCGAAGGAGCTGTCGCGCTTCTACAAGCACCACTTCATTCCCACCACGCCGCCCGACACCCGGCTCACGCCGATCTCGCGCACCGTGGGCGCCACCCAGATCGTCGACGAGATGCTGTTCTGCTTCACCCACACGGTCGAGATCGACTGGATGCTGCCGGGCATCGCGCCCACGGGCAGGCCGGTGGAGATCCCGCTCGTGGCCATCGTCAAGTTCCGCGGCGACAAGCTCTATCACGAGCACATCTACTGGGACCAGGCCAGCGTGCTCGCGCAGATCGGCCTGCTCGATGCAACGGGCCTGCCGGTGGCCGGCGTGGAGACCGCGCGCAAGCTGGTCGACGAGACGCTGCCATCGAACACGCTGATGCCGCGCTGGGCCAAGTCCACCGCGCTGACCATCGCCGACCCGGCGCTGCCGCTCGGATGAACGCCGCGCCTTCCATGCTCGAGCTGGTGGTGGCCTCGGCCAGCGCGCTCACGCCGGCCATCAAGGCCTTCGTGCTGCGCAGCGCGAACGGCGAGGCGCTGCCGCCGTTCGAACCCGGTGCGCACCTGGGCGTGCAGGTGATGCAGCCCAACGGGCAGGCCGGCCAGCGCGCCTACTCGCTGGCACGACCCCATGGCGCGCCGGACCGCTACGAGATCGCCGTGCTGCACGAGCCCGACGGCGCGGGCGGCTCGGCCTGGATGCATGGCCTGGCCGAGGGCGCGCGCGTGCTCGCGCAGGCGCCGCGCAACGATTTCGCGCTGCGCCGGGGCGATGCCGCGCCGCTGCTGATCGCGGGCGGCATCGGCATCACGCCGCTCTTGTGCATGGCGCGCGCGCTCGCGGCCGAGGGCCAGGCCTTCGAGTTCCACTACGCCACGCGCAGCCCCGAGGCCACGGCCTATCTCGAGGAGGTGCGCGCGCTCGGCGGCCGCGTGGTGCACGACGGCGGCGATCCCGCGCGTGGCCTCGACCTGCGCGCGCTGCTGGCCGCGCCGGTGCCCGGGCGCCATCTGCATGTCTGCGGCCCGCGCGGCCTGGTGCAGGCGGTGGTCGACACCGCGCGCGCCCAGGGCTGGAGCGACGACCACGTGCACTTCGAGCTGTTCGCGGGCGCGCTCGCGCAGGCCGGCGACGCGGCCTTCGAGGTGCGCACGCTGCGCTCGGGCCACGTGCTGACGGTGCCGCCGGGCCGGAGCCTGCTCGACGTGCTGATCGCCGCGGGGCTCGACCCGCTCTACGATTGCCGCCAGGGCGACTGTGGCGTGTGCGCCGTCGACGTGGTCGAGGGCGTGCCCGACCACCGCGACCACAACCTGAGCCCGCGCGAGAAAGCCGACGGGCGCACCATCTGCACCTGCGTGTCGCGCGCCAGGACGCCGCAGCTGGTGCTCGACCTCTGATCCCACGATTCCAGGAGACCCATCCATGACCATCGACCTGCAGTCCCTCGTGCAGCCCGACCGCGTCCACAAGCGCGTCTACACCGACCCCGCGATCTTCGAGCTCGAGATGGACCGCGTGTTCGGCCAGGCCTGGCTCTACGTCGGCCACGAGAGCCAGGTGCCCAAGCCCGGCGACTACTTCACCACCCGGCTCGGCCGCGAGCCCGTGGTGATGGTGCGCCACACCGACGGCCGGATCCACGTGATGTACAACCGCTGCCCGCACAAGGGCGCCAAGATCGTGCCCGACGGCAGCGGCAGCGCCGGCAAGTTCCTGCGCTGCCTCTACCACGGCTGGACCTTCAAGTGCGACGGCAGTCTGCTGTCGGTGCCGCTGCGCAGCGGCTACGAGGACACGGGGCTCGACCTCAAGGACCCGCAGTACGGCGTGCGCAACGTGGCGCGCGTCGCCACGCACCGCGGCTTCGTGTTCGCGAGCCTGTCGAAGGAAGGACCCGGGCTCGAGGAGTTCCTCGGCGGCGTCGCCACCTCGCTCGACAACTTCTGCGACCGCGCGCCCGAGGGCGAGGTCGAGGTGGCCGGCGGCGTGCAGCGCGTGATCCAGCGCAACAACTGGAAGATCTTCTTCGAGAACCTGCACGACACCATCCACGCGGTGGCCACGCACGAGTCGTCCTGGCGCGCGGCCAAGGAGGAGTTCGAGGCCATGCCGGCCGGCACGCGCAAACCCTTCGAGGTGGTGATCGTCGACGGCAACGGCGAGCCGCTCGAGTTCTGGGAGAAGCTCGAGCTCAAGGGCTACGACAACGGCCACGGCTTCATGGAGGGCATCTTCGTGCCGCCGACCGACCCGGTGAGCCTGGCCTACGTGGCCGCGCTCGAGGCGGCGCAGGGCGCCGAGCGCGCCGACCAGATCCTGCGCGTGAACCGCCACAACACCATCGTCTACCCGAGCTGCTCGCCCCACACCTCGTTCCAGCAGATCCGCGTGATCCGGCCGCTGTCGGTCGACCGCACGCTGGTCGAGATCTTCAGCTTCCGGCTCAAGGGCGCGCCCGAGGCCACCTTCCAGCGCACGCTGAAATACACCAACATCGTCAACTCGCCCTCGTCGAACGTGATGCCCGACGACCTCGAGGCCTACAACCGGGTGCAGGAGGGCCTGGGCTCGGACGGCGGCGACTGGGTCAGCATGCACCGCGCCGTGGGACGCGACCAGCCGCTGCCGGGCGGGCGCGCCTCCAACGGCAACAGCGAGATGCCGGCGCGCAACATGTTCGGCGCCTGGGCCAAGTACATGGGCGTGGACACCGGGAGCGCCGCATGAACTTCCTCGACTGGAACGAACAGCAGGAGATCACGCAGTTCCTGCACCACGAGGCGCGGCTGCTCGACGAGCACCGCTGGGACGAATGGCAGCGCCTGTTCACGCCCGACGGCCTGTACTGGGTGCCGCTGGTGCACGGCCAGGCCGACCACCTCAACCACGCCTCGCTGTTCTGCGAGGACGCGCTGCTGCGCTCGATGCGCGCGCGCCGGCTCGAGCAGGCGCGCGCCTATTCGCAGCAGCCGCCCACGCGCACGGTGCACGTGGTGGGCAACATCGGCATCGAGGCGCGCGAGGAGGGCGCGCTGGGCGGCCTCACCGTGCGCTCCACCTTCGTGCTGCTCGAATGGCGCAAGACCGAGCAGCGCATGTTCGGCGGCAGCGTGCTGCACACGCTGCGCCGCCACGAGGGCGAGTTGCGCATCCATCTCAAGCGCGTCGAGCTGGTCAACTGCGACGCCGCGCACGAAGCGCTGCAGGTGTTCGTGTGAAGGCCGCGCTGCTCGCGATGCACTACCAGAACGACGTGCTGCACGCCGACGGCAAGGTGCGCGTGGGCGTCGCGGCCGACGATCCGGCGCGCCCGCGGCTCATCGCCTCGGCCGGCCGGCTGATCGCGGGGGCGCGCGCCGCCGGCGTGCCGGTGATCTTCGTGCGCATCGCCTTCGCGCCCGGCTACGTCGACTGCCTCGACAACTGCACGCTGTTCCGGCGCGTGGCGCAGAGCGGCGCGGTGCAGGAGGGCAGCTGGGGTGCCGAGTTCTACGACGAACTCGCGCCGCTGCCCGGCGAGGCCGTGGTCACGCACAAGCGCAACAACCCCTTCTGGGCCAGCGGGCTCGAGCAGGCGGTGCGCGCCACCGGCGCCGACCGGCTCTACGTGGCGGGCATCGCGACCAACCACGTGGTCGAGCACGGCGCGCGCCATGCGAGCGACCTGGGCTACGACGTGGCGGTGGTGGCCGATGCCTGCAACACGGCGCAGCCGCACCTGCATGCCGCGAGCCTGGAGAATCTGTCGATGCTCGCGCAGGTGATCGGCGTCGAGGACGCACTCGCCCAGATGGGCCCCTGAACCGATGAAGGACATCTCATGAACATGCAAGGCAAGGTCGCGATCGTCACCGGCGCCGCCGCGATGCTGGGCAGCGCCATCGTGCGCACGCTGGCGCAGGCCGGCGCGCGCGTGGTCGCGGTCGACATCGACGCGGCGCGCGGCCAGGCGCTGGCGGCCGAACTCGGTGCGGCCTGCCGCTTCGCCGCCTGCGACATCGCGAACGACGAGGCGCTCGACGCGCTGGTGGCCGATGCGCTGCGCATCGAGGGCCGCATCGACTGCCTGGTCAACAACGCTGTGGTCTACAACGACGGCGGCATGGGCGCGAAGCGCGCCGAATGGCTGGCCGCGCTCGACGTCAACCTGGTCTCGGGCGCGCTGCTCGTGCACAAGGCGACCGAGGCGCTGGCCGCGCAGGGCGGAGCCATCGTCAACATGGGCAGCGTGGGCGGCAAGTTCGGCACCGCCGACCGCGCGCTCTATCCCGCGGCCAAGGCGGCGATCCTGCAGCTCACGCGCAACCAGGCCGCGACCCTGGCGCCGCGGCGCATCCGCGTGAACTCGGTGTCGCCCGGCTGGACCTGGTCGGACGCGCTCTCGCGCATGGCCGGCGGCGATCGCGCCAAGGCCGACCGCATGGCCGCACCGCTGCATCCGCTGGGCCGCGCGGGCGACGGCGACGACGTGGCGCAGGTGGTGCTGTTCCTGTGCTCGGACGCGGCACGTTTCGTGACCGGCGCCGACATTCCGGTGGACGGCGGTTTCTCGATGCTGGGCCCGGACCAGGGGCGCTCGGCGCGCGACTGGTTCGCGGCCGGCATGCCCTAGTCGAAACGCTTCTCCCACTCCCAGTTCACGGCCGGCAGCGTCTCGACCACCGGCCGCGCGAACAGGTAGCCCTGGAACAGCCGGATGCCGAGCTCGCGCAGCGCCATCGCCTCTTCCATCACCTCCACGCCCTCGGCCACCACGTGGATGCCGAGCTCGCCGCAGGTCGAGACGAAGCCCTTGACCACGGCGCGCCGCACGCCGTCGGTGTGGATGTTGCGGATCAGCTCCATGTCGAGCTTCACGATGTGCGGCTTGAGCGCCACGAACAGCTCGAAGCCCGCGAAGCCGGCGCCGAAGTCGTCGATGGCCGAGGAGAAACCGTGCTGCTGGTGCATCTCGAAGGCCCGCACCAGGTGCGGCAGGTCCTCGACGCGCTCCGACTCGGTCACCTCGAAGATCAGCCGCTCCTTCGGGAAGCCGAAGCGCTCGGCGGTCTCGACCGCGCTCTGGAAGCATTCGCCCTGGCGCCCGGCGTCGTTGGGCATCACGTTGAGGCTCAGCCGCGAAGCCATGCGCAGCCCGGCCGCGAGCTCGATCGCCTTGGCGCGGCAGGCGCGGTCGAACTCGACGCGGTGGCGCGCATGCACCAGCCCGAGGATGTGTCCGGCGCCTTCGCCGTGGATGCCGCGCACCAGCGCCTCGTGCGCGTAGACCTCGCCCTTGTCGACGTCGACGATCGGCTGGAAGGCCATGGTGAAAGCCGGGCAGCTCGCGGCGAAGTCGGGCACGGCCGAGGCATCGTTGCTGGCCTGGGTGGCCGGCTGCTGGAGGCGGTTGATGGTCAGCGCGCGCGCGGCGCTGCAGTAGCCCGGCGGACGGGCGTTGAAATCGCGGGCCAAAGTCGGTGCCAGGCTGGACACGGATGGCCTTCAGACCCGGGGGCCGTGGATGAAAAGTCGTTGCGGGATGCCCGACATGGTGTTCTCCGGTTCCTGGGCGCGGCCCCGCGGGACCGCATGTCCGCTTTTTCGGCGCGGCGGCGGAAGACTTGAGGAGAAAAAAGGGCCAGCGGGCAAAAAAAGCGCGGCTTCCTCCCAATGGAGGAGGGCCGGCCTAGAAGCCGCCCGCGGCGATCATCCGCAGCAGCGCGCGGTTGACTTCCTCGGCATCGACCGCATGGGTGCGGCGCAGGTTGCGCAGCGCGGTCGGGTTGCTCGATTCGAGCGCGGTCGCGAGCTGCAGCGCGGGCGCATAAGGGCCGTTCTGCGCGATGGTCGCGGCCACGATGCGGTCGGTCAGCGGGATGCGGCCGAAGCTGGTGCGCAGCGGCTCGCCCATCACCAGGTCGAGCTGCGAGAACAGGCCGCACAGATAGACCTCGCGCTTGAGGTCGTCCTCGATGCCGGCGTCCATCAGCTGCGCGACCAGGTGGCCGCGCATCGCCATGGAGGTGTTGAGCGGGCGCAGGTTGCCGTCCTCGCTGGCGGTCGGCAACTGCTGCGACAGCCAGGTGCTCAGGCGCTGGAAGCCGATCATCATGAAGCCGTGGCGCAGCGAGGCCACGCGGTTCGGCAGGCCCAGGCCCGGCGAGTTCAGGTAGAGCATGAGCGCGTAGACCAGCGCGGCCTCGCGGCTCACGAGCTGGTCGATGCGCTCGAGCGATTCCTCGGCGTCGATCGCGTTCATCACGCGCACGATGGCGCGCCGCGTCGGCGGCAGCGGCTGGCCGCCGTAGCCGTGCAGCACGTCCTCGCTGGGCCAGCCGGCCACGGCCCAGGCGTTCTGCTGGTCGAGCGCATGCTCGGCCAGCGCGCGGCTGGCCACGCCGTCGATCAGCGCATCGGGGCGCACCGGGCTGCTTTCGCCGGGATGCGTCATGCCGCGGTCGAACACCGTGGTGTCGCGCTCCACCTGCGCCAGGCGCAGCGCGTCCATCGCGTCTTCCGGAGCCAGCCGCAGCAGCCGGCGCTCGAACCAGGGCGCGGCCTCGGCGTCGGGGATCTGGGTCGGCACGCCGCTCGCGACCATGCGCACGCCGCGGCGGGCGGCGGCGCGCACCGCGGGGCGCAGGCCGGCGTCCTGCATCCAGCCGAGCGGAATCTCGAGCATCGGCCCGGCCGCCTCGGCGTTGCTCGCGATGTCGCGCAGGAACTCGGGCGTCTGGATCGACAGCAGCAGGGTCGGCGAATCGGCGTTCCAGGTCTCGGCCAGCGTGCGCAGCAGGTGGCGCCCGTCGATGCGTTGGCGGTCCTCGTGGACGAAGAGCTGGACCCCCGCGAGCGCGCGCGGACGGTTCCAGAACGGGCGGTAGCCGAAGGTCAGGCTGCCGAGTACCGATTGAGACATGAAGGCGAGAAGGAGAGAAGGAACGAAAGGGCGGTCACGCCACGTCAGCCGATGAAGTTGAACAGCGAGAGTTTCTGGATTTCGGCATAAGAGCCGAGGGCCGCGGAGTAGGCGGTCTGCTGGGTCTTGAAGTCGGACAGCGCCTGGATCGTGTCGAGGTCCTCGGCGCGCGAGCGGTCGGCCTCGAGCTGCAGGCTGCGCGAGGACTGGCGGTCGGAGATGCTGTCGACCTGGTTCAGCAGGTCGCCCGCGCGGCCGCGCGAGGCCGACAGCCGCGCGCTCGCGGCGTCGATCTGCACCAGCGACTGCGCCACGTTCTGCGCCAGCTGGCCGCTGCTGTTGCTGCCGTCCTTCACGCCCGCGATCGCCTGATCGAGCACGCCGAACAGGCTGGTCTTGCCGCTGGGCGCGACGGTCAGTGCATTGCCGTCGGCCGGCACGCCGCTGGCCGTGAGCGAGATCCCGGCGAACTCGATCGCCTGGCCCGCGGTGTAGGGCTGGCCCGACTTGAGCGTGGCCTGCGTGGTGGTGTCGATCACGTCGTAGGTGGTCACGCCGTTGGCGACGTTGAACGCGACGCGGTAGCCGTGGCCGGTCAGCGCCGAGGGGTCGACCACCTTGCCCGCGTCGCTGTAGACGTTGCGCGTGCCGGCTTCCTGGCCCACGGTGAACACGCCGTTGCCGGTGGGCACGTCCATCCAGGTGGCGTAGCCGTCGAGCATCGAGGGGATGGCGGTGTCGCTGGCGGCGCCGGCCTGGCCCGCGATGCCGTCGAAGCGCACGCCGCTGCCGTTGTCGACGAAGGGCGCCGCGGTGCTGCCCAGACCGCCGAACAGCGACTGGCCGTTGCTGTCCTGCGCATTGGCATAGCCGAGCAGCTGGCCGCGCAGCGTGGTCAGGCGCTGCGCGATGGTGGCGCGGTCGGCCGCCGACAGCGTGGCATTGCCGGCGTTCACCACCAGCGTGCGGAACTCGGCCATGGCCGCGGTCGCGCTGCCCAGGGTCGACTCGGCCGTCGAGACCGCGTTGCGCTGCAGCTCCAGCGCACGCTGGTCGGTGCTGACGCGCGCCATGCGCGTGATGGCGCGCTCGGCCTGCGCGGCGCCGGTCGGGTCGTCGCTGGGGCGCAGCACCTTCTTGCTGGCGCTGAGCTGCTCCTGCAGCTTCGAGAGCTGGGACTGGCGCGTGGTGAGCTGGCGCACCGCGTTGTCGTAGGTGGTGGCACTGGCGAGGCGGGTGGCTGTCATGGTTCTTCCTGTCTCCCGGGTCAGTTCATGTTCTGCAGCAGCGAGTCGAAGATGCTCTGCGCGATCTGGATCATCTTGGACGAGGCCTGGTAGGCCTGCTGGTACTGCAGCAGCTTGGCGGCTTCCTCGTCGAGGTTCACGCCGGCCTGGCTGGTGCGGTCGGTCTCGAGCGAGGTGGCGATCGAGCCCGAGATCTCGGCCGCGTACTGCGCGCTCTGCGAGCGCACGCCGACCTGCGCCATCAGCGCGGCATAGCCGTCGGTCATGGGGGCGCCGTCGAACACCGTCTTGTCGCGCAGGGCCAAGAGCGCCTGCGCATTGCCGGCGTTGCTGCCGCCGTAGGCGGTGGTGGCGGCCTGGACGGTGATCGTGTCGCCGGCCTTGGGCGTGCCCGACAGCACGATGGTCCAGCCGTTGTAGCTGATCGGCTGGCCCGCCACGTAGGGCACGCTGGTCGGGTTGCCGGTGCCGTTGCCCGACACGTCGAAGCCGCCCGCGCCGTTGAAGGTCAGCGTGACCGGCTGGCTGAGGTTGGCATTGGCCGAGGTCGCGGCCAGGCTGCCGACCGCCATGCCGCCGGTGTTGCCGGTGCCCACGCGCGCCTCGACCGGGCTGCCCGCGGCCAGCCCGCGCGCCGAGCGCAGCACGGTCGCCATGTCGCCGGCGGCTGAGGCATAGGGCTTGAGCACGAAGCTGTCGCCCTCGGCCGCGCTGCCCGACTTCAGGTCGAGCTTGAGGCCGTCGATCTCGATCGGCATCGGGCCCGTGAAACTGGTGGTCTTGCCGTCCGACAGCCGCTGCACCTCGATGCTGCCGCCCGCGCCGAACTTGAGCTGGTAGCTCGAGGCCGAGAGCGCCGAGGTGTTCGATACCGTGGCGCCGATCACCGCGTTGCCCGTGTTGCTCGCGGCGCCCATGGCATCGGGGATCGCGATCGGCTTGAAGAAGTCGCCGCCGGGGTTGCCGTCGAGGTCCACGCCGAGCCGGTGCTGGGCATTGATCTCGGTCGTCAGCGTGAGCGCCATGCGGCCCAGGCCGTCGCGCGCCTCGGCCAGGTCGCTGTTCTGGAAGCGCAGCAGGCCCGCGACCGCGCCGCCGCCGAGCGTGGCCTCGTCGATGGTGGTCGACAAGCCGCTGCGCATCAGCGTCAGCTTGCTCTGGTTGGCGTCGTCGGTGCTCATCGCGACCTGCGCCGCCTTGTTGCCCAGCACCAGCGCCTGGCTGCCCACGAACACGCTGAGCGAGCCGTCGTCGGCCTGCACCGTGGTGGTCTGCACCTGCTGGTTGAGCTCGCGCAGCAGCTGGTCGCGCTGGTCGAGCAGGTCGTTCGGGCTCTGGCCGCCGCCGCTGGCGCGCGCGATCTGCTCGTTGAGCGTGGCCAGCCGCGCGGCCAGGCCGTTGATGCTGCGCACCGCGTCGCCGAGCTGCGAATTCACGCCCTTCTGCAGGTCGTCGAGCCGGGTCTGGGCGTCGCGCATGCGCGCGGCCATCTCGTCGGCGCGCGTGATCACCACGTTGCGCGCCGTCACGTCGGTCGGCGTGCTCGCGATGTCGGAGAAGGCGTTGAGCAGGTCCGACACGGCCGCGCCCAGGCCGGTCTTGCCGCCCTTGAAGATGTCCTCGAGCGAGGACAGGCGTGCCGCGCGCGTCTCGTCCATGGCCTGCACCGACTGCGCGGCCGCGGCCTGGCGCGTGAGGAACTCGTTGTGGGCGCGCTCGATGGTCGTGACCTCGACGCCCTTGCCGATGTAGCCGCTGCCGGTGTATTGGCCCGCGACCTGGCCCATCACGGCGGTCTGGCGCGAGTAGCCGACGGTGCTGGCGTTGGCGATGTTGTGGCCGGTGGTCGACAGCGCGACCTGGTTCGCGAGCAGGGCGCGGGCGCCGACGTTGAGCAGACTCATGGCGGGATCTTTCTCGGGGACTGGCCTGTGCGCTTCAAGTGCGCTGGATCTTCAGCGTGGTGTGGATCGCGCGGCTGAGCTTGGCCGCGTAGGCCGGGTCGGTGGCATAGCCGGCGCGGTGCAGCTCGCTCGCGTAGGCGCTGACCGAGCTCACGCTGGCGCGCGCCTTCTCGTAGCGCGGCGAGTTGCCGATCAGGCGCGCGTAGTCGCGGAACGATTCCTCGTAGGAGTCGTAGGCGCGAAAGCGCGCCGTCACCTTGCGCGGCTCGCCGCCGATGTATTCGGTGGTGGTCACGGCCACGGTGGGGCCGGTCCAGCTGCCGCCGGCCTTGATGCCGAACAGGTTGTGGGAGGGGGTGCCGTCGCGGTGGCGGATCTCGCTGCGGCCCCAGCCGGTCTCGTGGCCGGCCTGGCCGATCATGAAACTGGCTGGGATGCCGGTCTCGCGCGACACGCGCTCGGCCGCGTCGTCGTGCTGCTCGACGAAGCTGCGCTGGTTGGCGGCCGGCTTGATGCGCGCGGCCTCGGCGCCCAGCGCGATGGTCGGGGCCTTGGCGGCGCCGTTCATCTGCTGCGTGAGCTGGCGCGTGATCGCGTCGGTGAGGCCGCCGGGCAGGCCCGAGAGCTGCACCGCGAACTGCTGGTCGAGCAGGTCGGTGCCGAGCTTCTCGCCGTCGCTGTCGAGCAGGCCCGACTTCATGGTCGCCTCGCGCATGCTCTTGATCAGCTCGCGCATGAACAGCGACTCGAACTGCTTGGCCGCTTCGCGCACCGCCTTCGGATCGTTGCCGTTGGCCGCGAGCTTGAGCGCGTCGAGCGAGCGCGCGTCGGCCGCCAGCCCCTGGCCGGTGGAAGGCGACATGGACATCGCGGACAGCGAGGTCTGCATCGACATCAGATCACCTCGAGTTCCGCGTTGAGCGCGCCCGAGGCCTTGATGGCCTGCAGGATCGCCAGCAGGTCCTGCGGCGTGGCGCCCAGCGAATTGAGGGCGCGCACCACGTCGGCCAGCAGCGGCGCGGCCGGCACCTGGATCATGGTGCCGGGCTCCTGCTTGATCTGGATCGAGGCCTGCTCGGCCACTACGGTGCGTCCGCCCGACAGCGGCGCGGGCTGGCTGATCACCGGCGCCGAGCTGATCGTGACCGACAGGTTGCCGTGCGCGATGGCGCAGGGGCCCAGTGTCACGGCCTGGTTCAGCACGATCGAGCCGGTGCGCGCATTGATCACCACCTTGGCCGCGGGCGTGCTGGCCTCGAGCGTGAGCTCCTCGAGCTCGGCGATGAAGTTCACGCGCGCATTGGCGTCGGTGGGCGCGCGCACCTGCACCGTGCGCCCGTCCATGGCACGCGCGGTGCCGGTGCCGAGCTTGCGGTCGATGGCCTGGGCCACGCGGCGCGCGGTCTGGAAGTCGACCGCGTTGAGGTCGAGGTTCACGCTGTCGCCGTCGAGCAGCGGCGAGGGCACGCTGCGTTCCACCTGCGCGCCGTTGGGCACCCGGCCCGCGCTCAGGTGGTTGATCTGCACCTTGCTGCCCGCGGCCGCGGCGCCGGCGCCGCCGACCACCATGTTGCCTTGCGCGAGCGCGTAGATCTCGCCGTCGGCGCCGCGCAGCGGCGTGGCGACCAGCGTGCCGCCCTTGAGCGACTTGGCATTGCCCATCGAGGAGACGTTGACGTCGAGCTGCTGGCCCGGCTGCGCGAAGGCCGGCAGCTGCGCCGTGACGATCACCGCCGCCACGTTCTTCAATTGCAGCTGCGAGGCGCGGTTGTCGGGCAGCGTGATGCCCAGCTGCTGCAGGTAGTTGGCCACGCTCTGCGTGGTGTAGGGCATCTGCGTGGTCTGGTCGCCGGTGCCGTCGAGCCCGACCACCAGGCCGTAGCCCGTGAGCTGGTTGCTGCGCACGCCCTGCACGGCGGCGACTTCCTTGATGCGCAGCGCATGCGCCTTTTGCGCGGGACCGAGCGCGAGCAGCAGCATGCCGGCCACGCCGAAGGAGAAGGCGGCGAGCCGGCGGCGCAGGCGGTGCTTCGGTGAAAGGGACATGGCGTCGTTCATCCTCAGAACGGCAGCACGCTCATGAAGAAGCGGCCCAGCCAGGGCATGACCTGCGATTCCTGCTGCGCGCCGCGGCCGCGCGACTCGATGCGCACGTTCGCCACCTGCGTCGACAGCACGTTGCTGCCGGCCTGGATCGAGCGCGGATCGATGGTGCCCGAGAAGCGCAGCACGTCCACGTTCTGGTTCACGCCGATCTGCTTCTCGCCGGTCACCACCAGGTGGCCGTTGGGCTGCACGTCGATCACTGTCGCGGTGATCGAGCCCTGGAAGGTGTTGGCGCTCTCGGTGCCGCCCTTGCCCGCGAAGTTGTGGGCCGACTCGGCATTGGCGCCGGCGCGGCCGAAGGAGTTGGCGGCGAAGAAGGGCAGGGCCGAGATGCCGGTGTCGATGCTGCTGGTCTTGCCGATGGTCGAGGTCGACTTCTGGCTCGCGCTCACGTTCTCGACGATCGAGATCGTCACCGTGTCGCCGATCATGCGCGCGCGCCGGTCCTCGAACAGCGGCCGGTAGCTCGCGGTGCGGAACAGGCTGCCCGTGGCCTGGCGCGGCACGGCCGCCATCGGCGAGGCGCTCACGGGCGGCGGTGCGGTCGAGGGCATCTCGACCTGCGGCGTGTTGGCCAGCGTGGTGCAGCCGCCGGCCACGACGAGGGCGAGGGCGGCGAAGGCCGCGCGAAACAGTGGAAGTCTCACAGCTGCCCCAGCTTCTGCAGCATCTGGTCGCTGGTCTGGATGGCCTTCGAGTTCATCTCGTAGGCGCGCTGCGTCTGGATCATCGAGACCAGCTCCTGCACCACGTTCACGTTCGAGGTCTCGAGGAAGCCCTGCATCACCGTGCCCAGGCCGTTGGTGCCCGCGGTGCCGCCGTTGGGCTGGCCCGAGGCGGCGGTTTCGGCATAGAGGTTCTCGCCCAGCGGCTCGAGGCCGGCCGGATTGATGAAGTTGACGATCGCCAGCGAGCCGATGTTCTGCGGCGTGGCATTGCCCGACAGCGTGGCCGAGACCGTGCCGTCGCTCGAGATGCTGACGCTGGTCGCGGTGGCGGGCACCGTGATGCCGTTGGCCACCGGCAGGCCCGAGGAGGTGACCAGCCGGCCCTGCGCGTCGACCTGGAACGAGCCGTCGCGCGTGTAGCCGATGGTGCCGTCGGGCTGCGTGACCTGGAAGAAGCCGTTGCCCTTGATCGCGAGGTCGAACTGGTTGTTGGTCTGCTGCATGCTGCCTTGCGAGAACGAGCGGCTGGTGGCGACCGTGCGCACGCCCAGGCCCAGCTGCAGGCCGGTGGGCAGCTGCGACTGCTCGGTGCTGTTGGCGCCGACCTGGCGCAGGTTCTGGTACATCAGGTCCTCGAACACCGCGTTGGCGCGCTTGTAGCCCGTGGTCGAGACGTTGGCGAGGTTGTGCGAAATCACGTCCAGCTGGGTCTGCTGGGCTTCCATGCCGGTCTTGGAGATCCAGAGCGAATTGATCATGGCGAGGGTCTTTCTCTTGCGATGGGCATCAGCCCTGGACGTTGAGCAGCTGCGCGGCCGACTTGTCGGAGTCCTGCGCGGACTGCAGCAGGCGCAGCTGGCTGTCGAACTGGCGCGCGGCGGCGATCATTCCGACCATGGTCTCGATCGGGTTCACGTTCGAGCCCTCGAGCGCGCCGGTCTCCACGCGCGCGGTGGCGTCCGAGGGCAGCGGCTCCTGCGAGGCGGTGCGGAACAGGCCGTCCTCGCCGCGGCGCAGCGGGTCGTCGGCCGTGGGCGTGGCGAGCTTGAGGCGGCCCAGGGTGGAGGAGGGCTGGTCGCCGGTCTTGGCGCTGACCGTGCCGTCGCTGCCCACCGACAGCTCCGAGCCCGGCGGCACGTCGATCGGCGCGCCGCCGTCGGACAGCAGCGGCAGGCCCGAGCTGGTCATCAGCGTGCCTTCGGGCGAGACCTGGAAGGCGCCGGCGCGGGTGTAGGCCTCGGTGCCGTCGAGGCCCTGCACCGCGAACCAGCTGCGGCCCTGCGCCACCATGTCGAGCGCGCGGCCGGTGCGCTGGATCGCGCCGGGCTTGTCGTCGTGGCCCGAGGTGGCTTCCATCGCGAACACGCGCGTGGTGGCGCCGTCGCCGCGCAGCGGCACGGCGCGGAAGGTGGAGAGCTCGGCGCGAAAGCCCTGGGTCGAGGCGTTCGCCAGGTTGTTGGCGAGCACGCCCTGGCGCTGCGCCGCGGCGCTCGCGCCGCTCATGGCGGTGTAGATCAGGCGGTCCATCGCGCGTCGCTTCCGGTGCGTTCGATCAGCGCAGGTTGATCAGCGTGGACATGACCTGGTCCTGCGTCTTGATGGTCTGCGCGTTGGCCTGGTAGGCGCGCTGCGTGCTCATCATGTTGACCAGCTCGGCCGTGAGGTCGACGTTCGATTCCTCCAGCGCGCCCGAGCGCAACTGGCCGAAGGTGCCTTCGCCGGGCGCGCCGCGCACCGGCTGGCCCGAGGACGCGGTCTCGACCCAGTAGCCCGAGCCGCTGGGCGCCAGGCCCTGGGCGTTGCGGAAGCTCACCAGCGCGACCTGGCCCGCGGCCTGGGTCTGGCCGTTCGAGTAGGTGGCGGTGATGACGCCGGTGTCCTCGATCTTGATGCCGGTGAGCTGGCCGGCGGTGTAGCCGTCCTGCGTGAGGTCGGACACCGCGAAGCGCGCGTTGACCTGGGTCATCCGGCTCAGGTCCAGCGAGGCGGTGAAGGTGCGCGTCGGGTCGTTGGGCGAGGACAGCGTGAGCGGAGGCACCGTCGAGGTGGTGGTGTTCAGGCTGCCGTCGGCGTTGAAGTTGAGCTGGAACGGCGTGGAGGCCGCGGGGTCGCTGCCGTTCACGCTGGTGTAGACGTTCCAGCTGTTGTTGGCGGTCTTCTGGAAGTACAGGCCGACCGGCACCTCGAGGCCCTGCGCGTCGTAGGCGGTCAGCGAGGTGCCGTAGGTGCGGATCGGCGTCGGCGGCGTGGCGGTGGAAGCCACCACGGCGCTGGCGTCGAGCGTGATCTCGGCCGCCATCTTGGTGGTCTGCTTGGCGGGAATGGGCGCGCCGGTGGGCAGCTTCAGCGGGATCGCGTCGTAGCTCTGGCGCACGCCGTTGGCGTCGGTGGCATAGCCCATCACCTGCGCGCCGCTGTTGGTGATGATGTTGCCTTCCTTGTCCTGCTTGAAGTTGCCGGCGCGGGTGTAGGCGGTGGTGCCGTCGGGGGCCCTGACCTGGAAGAAGCCGCCGCCGTTGATCGCCACGTCGAGGTCGTTGCCGGTGATCGACAGCGAGCCCTGCGAGAACTGCTGCGAGACATCGGCCACGCCGACGCCCAGGCCCACGTTGGTGCCGCCGATGGCGCCGGCCGAGCTGGCATAGATCTCGGCGAACTCGGCGCGCGAGGACTTCATGCCGGTGGTGCCCGCGTTGGCGATGTTGTGGCCGATCACGTCGAGGCTGCGGCTGGCGGCGTTGAGACCCGAGAGTGCCTGTTGAAAGCTCATGGAGTGGCTCCTGTGTGCTGGATGGAAAGGATGTCTGTCAGAGAACGGCGTGCAGGTTGGCGTAGGGCGTCTTGCCCGCGGTCAGCAGCGTGAGCGAGAGGCCGCCGCTGGCATCGCTGCCCACGGCCACCACTTTGTCGCGCATCAGCGCGACCGCGTCGACCTTGTCGCTGCCGTTGGTGGCAATCACCTTGAACTGCAGCGGCGTGTCGGCCGGGTACGTGGAGGAGTCGAGCGTGAAGCCGTGCTGGCCCGCGTCGAGTTCGCCGAGCGAGACGGTGTCGATGACCTGGCCGCCGGCGGTGGTGACCTGGATCTTCACGCTGGTGGCCTTGGCCGGCAGCTCGATCGCGCCCACCGCGGTCTTGGCCGTGGTGTCGAAGGCCAGCTGGTTGCCCTCGGTCAGCACGCCGCGGCCCACCAGGTTGCCGGCCTGCAGCACCTGCATGGCCGACATCTGGGTGTTCATGTTCTTCATCGTGTCGTTGAGCTGCTGGATGCCCGTGACCGTGTTGATCTGCGCGATCTGCGAGGTCATCTGCGCGTTGTCCATCGGATTCATCGGATCCTGGTTCGCGAGCTGCGCGACCAGCAGCTTGAGGAAGCGGTCCTGCGCCTCGGCGGTGCCGCTGGCGGAGATCGACTTGCTGTCCGCGCTCGAGCTCGGCACGTAGGTGGTGCCGGTGAGGCTGGAGGTGGCGGCGGTGGAGGTCATGCGCGGGCGTCCGGAAGAAGGGTGTGCGGTGGGGTGGCGCTCACTGGCCGATCTGCAGCGTCTTGAGCAGCAGATTCTTGGCCGTGTTCATCACCTCGACGTTGTTCTGGTAGGAGCGCGAGGCCGAGATCATGTTGACCATCTCCTCCACCGCGTTCACGTTCGAATGGGTCACGTAGCCCTGGGCGTCGGCCATCGGGTTGGCGGGCTCGTGCACCTTGCGCCCGGGCGTCTGGTTCTCGGTCACCGAGTCCACGCGCACGCCGGCGCCGGTCTCGCCGTCGAGCGCCACGGTCTGGAACACCACCTGGCGCGCCTTGTAGGGCTGGCCGTCGGGGCCGGCCACCGCGTCGGCATTGGCCAGGTTGCTGGCCACCACGTTGAGGCGCTGCGACTGCGCGCTGACCGCGCTGCCGGAGATGCCGAAGATCGAGAACATCGACATGGCTTATTGCCCCTGGATGGCCGCGAGCAGCGTCTTGCCCTGGCCGTTGATGAAGCGCAGCGTGGCTTCGTAGCGCACTGCGTTGTCGGCGAAGGCCGCGCGCTCGCGGTCGAGGTCGACGCTGTTGCCGTCGAGCGAGGGCTGGGTCTGGACCGCGTAGCCGCCGCTCGCGCCGCTGCCACCGGTTCCGCCGCCCGAAGTCAGCGGGATGTGGCGTGCGTCGGTGCGGCCGTCGCCGGCGGTACCGGCGCGCGGCGTGCCGCCGCCCGTAGCCTCGCGCATCGCGTCGGCGAAGCTGAAGTCGCGCGCCGCGTAGCCGGGCGTGTCGGCGTTGGCGATGTTGCTCGCGATGTCGCGCTGGCGGTCCGCACGCAGCACCAGCGCTTTCGCCTGGAAATCCAGTGAGTTCGTCAGTTTGTCGAGCATGGGCCAGGGTCCTCGCGAAGGGGGTGGGCGTGAGCGCCCGTGCGGAAATTGTGGGAGCCGCGCCGATTTCGGAAGCGCGGATGAAAGGCGGCTTTTTCGGCCTTATCGCGGCTTTGGGGTCGGGGCGCACTGCCTACAGTGCGGGTCGCGGTGCGCCGGGCCGAGGCGCGCGCGTTCCGCATTTCCGTTGCCGCACACCCCCGGAGGAGCCCATGGCCATCCCCGCATTCCCTCTCGCCGCCGGCGCGCTGCTGCTCGCCGCCTGCACAGCCTTCAGCGCCTTCGCCCAGCAGGCGCCGTCCGAAGGCGCCGAGGCCGGCGAGGCCTTCGCCGCCAGCACGCGCCAGTGGCTCGACGATGCCGTGGCTCAGGCCCAGTCGGCCAATCCCGCGCCGCTGCGCATGGAGGTCGCCATCGGCGCGCTCGACAACCGTCTGCGCCTGGCGCCCTGCAGCCGTGTCGAACCCTACATTCCCACCGGCCTGCGCCTGTGGGGCCGCACCCGGCTCGGGCTGCGCTGCGTCGAGGGTGGCGCGCGCTGGAACGTGTTCCTGCCGGTCACCATCAAGGCCTTCGGGCCGGCCTGGGTGCTGCGCGACAACGTGCTGCCCGGCACCGTGCTGAGCGCGGCCGACGCGGTCGAGGCCGAGGCCGACTGGGCCGCCGATCCCTCGCCCGTGATGGCCGACGCCACCCAGTGGGTGGGGCAGGTCGCCTCGCGTTCCCTGCAGGCCGGCCAGCCGCTGCGCCAGTCGATGGTGAAGCCGGCCCAGGCCTTCGCCGCCGGCACCCAGGTGCGCGTGGTGGCCCAGGGCCAGGGCTTCGAGATCGCCACCGAGGCCCAGGCGCTGACGCCGGGCGTGGTCGGCCAGATGGTGCGCATCCGCATGGAGAATGGCCGCATCACCACCGGCGTGGTGCAGGATCCGCGCACCGTGCGCCTCTCGATGTGACCGGCGCGGCGCAAAAAACTTCGAAAAAGTCCTCAAGTCCGTCGAACGGCGGTCGAAATCCTGGGGACGAAGCCCCCGCCCGGGGCCAGGAGCCGCCATGAAGATCAACCCGTTGCAAGATCCCGCCGTCGCGGCCGCCACCGGCGTGGCCGCGGCCGCGAAGACCGGCCGGGGCGCCACGCCCGCGGTGGCCGATGCGGGCGACGCCACCGGCACGCCGGTCAGCGTGTCGGCCTCGGCCCGCACGCTGGAGGCCGCCGCCACGGCCGGCAACGGCATCGACGAGGCGAAGGTGGCCGCGGTGCGCGCCGCCATCGCCGACGGCAGCTTCAAGGTCGATTCCGGCGCCATCGCCGACAAGCTCCTGGCCAACGCCCAGGAATTCCTGAGCCGCGCAAGGAACTGATGCCATGCCCGATACCCGTGCTTCCGCCGAGATGCTGCTGAGCGAGGTCGAGGACCAGCTTGACCGGGTCGATGCCGGCCTGCGCTGCGCCGAACCCTCGGACCTGCTGCAGGCCAGCGGCGAGCTGCGCCGCTGCGCCACCGGTTTCGCGCGCGCCCTCGAGGCCGCGCTGTCGGCCGAGGCGCTCGACGCCGAATTCCGCCGCCGCGTCGAGGCCGTGGCCCAGCGGCTGTCGAACCAGCGCGACAGCGTCGCGCGCCGCACCGTCATCGTCGACCGCAGCCTGGCCTCGCTGCTGGGGCCGCGCCCCGATGCCACCTACACCATGCCCGGCGAGCGCAGGATGTTCGCGGGCCTGCGTTCGGCCCACGTGCCGGCGCACTGACCGCGACGGCTACGAAGGCTTCGGCGCGCGCTCGAAGCGGTAGAACAGGTTGGGTTCCGACAGCAGGTAGAGCCGCCCGTCGGGCCCGACCGCCACGCCCTCGGGCTGCGGCACCTTGCGCTGCAGGCCGCCGAAGCCGCGCCACAGCGGCAGCATGCTGACCGGGCGCCCATCGCTCGCGTACTCCACCACCAGTGCCGACTCGTCGCTCAGCAGCAGCAGGTGGCCGGTCGCATCGTGCAGCGTGACCGAGGACAGGTCGCTCATGAACAGCGAGCCCGCGCGCGAGGACTTCCATTCGCTGATGTCGATGTTGAAGCCGCTCGCGGAGGGCGCGTCGGGATCGAGCCCGGTGATCACCAGCACGCGCATCGGCAGCTTCTCGCGCACCACGTACAGGCGCTTGTGCACGCCGTCCCAGGAGATGCCCTCGAAGCTGCTGTTGTGCAGCCGGTCGATGCCGATGCCCAGGCTCGGTCGGCCGGCCACCGACACACGCTGCGCGTCGCGCCCGATCCGCACCCAGTACATGCGGTGGCTGTCCTCGTCGGAGATCACGTAGCTGTCGCCCTGCACGTAGGTGATGCCCTCCGGATCCTTCACCCCCTCGAGCCCGATCACGCGCAGCAGCCGGCCCTCGGTGTCGAGCTCGGCGATCTGCGGCGGGCGGTTGATGACCGTGAAGAGGGTGCCGGTCTCGGTGTTGAAGGTCAGGCCCGAGGCATTGCGCGTCAGGCCCTGGATCGGCAAGCCCTCGACCGCCACGCGGTAGTCCGGCAGCCACAGCGCATTGTTCGCCCATTGCGCCGCGCCCAGCGTGGTGCTGAGCCAGTAGTAGCCGAGCGCGGGCACCTTGAAGTACCAGCCGAAGGCCACGCCGAATGCGAGCACGATGGCCAGGAACAGGGTCTTGCGGGATCTGGCTCGGGTCATGCGGGCGGAGTCTAGCGTTCAGACCACCGAGAGAAGCCAGTCGAGCAACTGGCGCTGCCGGCCCGCGGCCGGCTTCTGCGGCGACAGCAGGAAATAGCCCGAGCCGTCCGCGACGAAGCCCAGCGGCGCCGCCAGCACGCCGCTTTCGAGGTCGTCGCAAACCAGGTGCCAGGGCCCGATCGCCACGCCGAGCCCGGCGACCGCCGCCTGCAGGCTGAAATAGAAATGCTCGAAGACCTGTTCCCTGCCGCCGGCGCCGGCCGAGGCGCCCCGCAACCGGGTCCACGAGGGCCAGGCCTGCGGCCGTGTGCGCGTGTGCAGGCGCACCGCGTCGCTCCGCAGCGAGGGGCCCGCGCCGGCGGTGTCGAAGAAGGCGTCGACCCGGCCCGGGCTGCACACCGGGCCGATCTTCTCCTCGAACAGCGGCTGCGCGTGCACGCTCGCGGGCCATGCGAAATCGTTGCGCCGGATCGCGAGGTCGATGCCGCCGTCGAAGGAGAACGGCCCGCCACCCGCCACGAGATGCACCGCGGCCTCGGGATGGCGCGCCTGGAAATCGGGCCAGCGCGGGATCAGCCAGCGCATCAGCAAGGTCGGCTCGCACGAGAGCACGAGCGGCGTCTCGCGCGCCGAGTGCCGCAGCTCGCGCGTGGCCTCCTCGATCAGGCCGAAGCCCTCGTCCACCGCGCGCTGCAGCCGGCGCCCGGCCTCGGTGAGAAAGACACCGCGGTTGCGCCGCTCGAACAAGGCCAGGCCCAGGTCGTCCTCGAGCATGCGCACGGCGCGGCTGACCGCGCCATGGGTCAGATGCAGGCTGTCGGCCGCCTGGCTGAAGTTCTGGGTCCGGGCCGCGGCCGCGAAGCAGCGCAGTGCCATCAGCGAGGGCAGGCGCGAGGAATTCTGTTGTGAGCCAGGCTCACCGTTGGTGTCAGCAATCATCGTTTGTCCTGGGGCGGGTCTCTGCATAGATTTGAGCGTCCGGCCCCGCCGTTCACTCGATCCCCATGATGCAGGAACTGTCAGCTGAACTCACCCAGCCCGCGCCGCCCGAGCGGCTCGCGCTGACGATGGGCGATCCCTCGGGCATCGGCCCCGAGATCGTGGCCCGCACCTTGTTGAACGCCGAATGGGCCCGGCGCTGCGTGCTGGTCGGCGATCCGCGCGTGATGCGCCAGGCCTTCGAGGCCCTGGACGCCGGCGCGAGGCTGCGCGTGGCGGCGTCGATCGATGACATGGCGCACGCGCCCGGCACGGTCAACCTGCTGGCCGCGTCGCGGCTCGAGGCGCTGCCGCCCGTGGGCGCCGTGCATGCGGCCAGTGGCCGGGCCGCTTTCGACGCGGTCGAGGCTGCGATCGATCTCGCGCAGGCGGGCCGCGTCGCGGGCATCGTCACCGCGCCGATCCACAAGGAAGCGCTGGCCGCCGCCGGCCTGCGCTATCCGGGCCACACCGAGATCCTGGCCGAGCGCACCGGCTGCAGGGTCGCGATGATGCTGGCCAACGACGAACTGCGCACCGTGCTCGTGACGGCCCATTGCGCGCTGCGCGAGGCCATCGAGCGCGCCGACTTCGCGGCGCAGATGTCGGCGATCCGGCTCGCGCACCGGGGCGCCCGGGCCTTCGGCATCGTGGCGCCGCGCATCGCGGTGGCCGGGCTCAATCCGCATGCGGGCGAGGGCGGTCTGTTCGGCGACGAGGAGCAACGCACCATCGCGCCCGCGATCGCCGCCGCGCGGCGCGAGGGCATCGACGCCAGCGGACCCTGGCCCGGCGACACGGTGTTCATGCAGGCGCGCCAGGGTCGCTTCGACGTGGTGGTGGCGCAGTACCACGACCAGGGGCTGATCCCGGTCAAGTACCTCGGGCTCGACAAGGGCGTGAACATCACGCTCGGCCTGCCTTTCGTTCGCACCAGCCCCGACCACGGCACCGCCTTCGACATCGCGGGGCGCGGCATCGCCGACGCCGCCAGCCTCGAGGCCGCGCTCGACATGGCCGCGCGCCTGGCGGCTGCCCACCGAACCACGAGAAAGACCGGACCATGAGCAGCTTCGAATTCATCTTCATGCTCACGCGCCACGACCGCACCGTGGCCGACGCGGCACGGCACCTGGCGACGGCGCTCGCGGCCGGCGTGCGCCACATCGGCTTCAAGGACATCGGGCTGCCGATGGCCGAGCTCGAGGGCCTGCACAGAAGCATCCGCGACCACGGCGCCTCGAGCTACCTCGAGGTCGTCTCGCTCGACCGCGACAGCGAGATCGCCTCGGTCGAGATGGCGTGCCGGCTCGGCGTCGACCACCTGCTCGGCGGCACGCATGTCGACGACGTGCTGCCGCTGCTCGAGGGCATGGGCATCCGCTACTACCCGTTCGCGGGCCGGGTCTCGGGGCATCCGAGCGTGCTCGGCGGCTCGATCGAGGAGATCGTGGCCAGCGCCCGCGCGATCGCGAGCCGGCCCGGCGTGGCGGGGCTGGACCTGCTGGCCTACCGCGCCGCGCTCGACGTGCCGCGGCTGATGCGCGCGGTGTGCGCGGCCGCGGGCAAGCCGGTGATCGTGGCGGGCTCGATCGACACACCCGAACGCATCGCGGCGATCCGCGCCAGCGGTGCCGCGGGTTTCACGGTGGGCACGGCGGCGCTCGACGGGTGCTTTCCGGCGCCCGGCCGAAGCCTCGAAAGCCAGCTCGCGGCGATCCTCGGCGCGCGATGAAAAAAGCACCGCGGCGAGGTGCGGTGCGAGCGTCAGTGCGAGCGCATCTTCGCGCGCAACCGCGCGATCGACTGGCTGTGCAGCTGCGAGACGCGCGACTCGGTCACGCCGAGCACGGCCGCGATCTCCTTGAGGTTCATGTCCTGCTCGTAGTACATGCCCATGATGTGGCGCTCGCGCTCGGGCAGGCTGTCGATGGCGCCCACCAGCGCCTGGCGCAGCCGTTGGTCCTTGAGCAGGCTCATCGGGTCGGCGTCGGCATCGGCCAGGTGGCGGTCGAGGAAGCCCGACTCGCCCTCGGCATCGGTGCCGCCGCCCATGTCCTCCAGGTACACGAGCTGGGTGCCGCGCACGCGGCCCAGCAGGCTCTGGTAGTCGGCCAGCGGCATCTCGAGCGCGTCGGCGATCTCGGACTCGGCGGGCGCGCGGCCCAGCTTCTGCTCGAGCGCGCGCACGGCCTGCTCGATCTGTTTCTGGCTCTTGCGCGAGCCGCGCGAGAGCCAGTCGCCGTCGCGCAGCTCGTCGAGCATGGCGCCGCGGATGCGCTGGGTGGCGAATGTCTCGAACTGCACGCCCTGGCTGGCCTCGAAGCGCGACAGCGCATCGGCCAGGCCGATCATTCCGACCTGGATCAGGTCGTCGAGCTCGACGTTGGGCGGCAGCTTGGCGATCATGTGATGCGCCAGCCGGCGCACCAGCGGCACGTGCTGCCGGATCAGCGCATCGCGGTCGAGCCGGCCCTTGGGCGTGTACATCTGGGAGAGCGGGGAAGCGGCCTGCATGTCGTGTCGTGGGGCGGAACGCTCCTCAGAGTTCGCCCGCGCCGGGCGAGAAGAACAGTTCGAGGTCGGCCGGCTGCGGATCGAAGGGCGAGCGCTGCGCCGCGCGCATCGAGTCGCGCACCAGCTCGGCGGCCAGCGCCGGCTTCCAGTCCTGCGAGGTGCGCGGGCCATGGGCCACGCCGCGCAGCACCAGCTGGTGGCGGATCAGCGTGTCGAGCGCCGGGCCCAGCTTCACGGCCTCGTCGGTCTTGCTCAGCACGGCCTGGCGCGCGCCGCCGATCTTGAAGCTGGCGGCCATCTCGTCGAGCGTGTCGCCGTGCGCGCCGGCGTTGAGCACCATCAGGCGCGACACGCCGGGCAGGTCGAGCAGGTCCAGCAGGTCGCGCCGGCGCGGATCGCGCGGCGCCAGGCCTGCGGTGTCGATCAGCACCATGCGCTTGCCGTGGAACAGCGCGAGCAGCTCCTGCAGCGCGGCGCGGTCGTGCGCGAGATGCGCCACCACGCCCATGGCGCGGCCGTGGGCGCGCAGCTGCTCGTGCGCGCCCGCGCGGTGCATGTCGAGCGTGATCAGGCCGACGCTGGCCGGGCCGTGCAGCCGCACGCACTGGGCCGCGATCTTGGCGGCGGTGGTGGTCTTGCCGACGCCGGTGGCACCGACCAGCGCGTAGACGCCGCCTTCCTCGGCCAGCGTGGGCGCGGCGGGGTCGAGGCCGAGCATGGTCTCGAGCGCGCCCATCATGCGGCGCACCGCGCCGGCCGCGTCGTTGTCGAGCGCGATCGATTCGAGCACGCTGCGCGCGAGCGCGGGCGAGTAGCCGGCGCGCAGCAGCTTGAGCATCAGGTTCGAATGCACCGGGTTCTGCCGCGCCGGGCCGAGCCAGGCGAGGGCGTTGAAGCGGCTCTCCATCAGCGTGCGCATGGCCTGCAGCTCGGCCATCAGCGCCTGTTGGGTTTCGCTCGCGGTGTCGGTCACGGGGGCGGGCGCGGCGACGGGAGCGGGGCGTGGCGTTTCGGTGGCGGCGGGTGCGGCGGTGGGCGCGAAGGCCGCGCGGACCGGCGCTGCCGAGGGCGTGGCGGGCACGGGCGCCGGCGATGCGGCCTCCTGCTGGCGCCGCAGCATGCGTTCGCGCACATAGTCCTGGAACGACAACGTGCTCATGCCGAGCTCGGCCACGTCGGCCTCGACGATCGCGCGCGATTCGGCGCTCGCGAGCGGGGCCGGGGCCGGTGCCGGTGCGGCGGGTTGCGGTTGGGCGATGGCGGGCACCGGCTTCGGCGGCGTCCACGCGGGCGCCGACAGCGTGCCCTGCGTGCCTTGCAGGATCGCGCGGCCGGCTTCGAGCGCGCTGAGGCTGTCCTCGGCCGCGGCCACCACTTCCACGCCGTCGTCGAGCTGGCGGTTCGAGAGGATCAGCGTGCCGTCGCCGAAGACATTGCGCGCCAGCGCCATCGCTTCGCGGGCGGTCGGTGCGGTGAAACGTTGGATGTTCATGCGGAGGCTCCTCGCAGGATCGGGCCGATGCGGATCGTGTGGGTTTCAGGGATTTCGCTGTGGCCGAGCACCTGCATGCGCGGCGCGGCGCGGCGCACCATGCGCGCGATGGCGTTGCGGATCGCGTCGGGCACCAGCAGGCAGGCCGGCACGCCTTGCTCTTCCTGCTTGAGCGCGACCTCGGCGGCGGTGCGCGTGAAGATCTCGACCACGCCCGGATCGAGCGCGGGCGCCTGGGCATTGCCCAGGGCCTGCATCAGCAGGCGCTCGAAGGCCGGCTCGATGGCGATCACGTCGAGCTCCTTCACCGGGCCGTAGATCTGCTGCACGATGGCCGGCGCCAGCGCCACGCGCACGCGGCGCGCGAGTTCGGCCGGGTCGGTGGTGCTGCCGGCATGCTCGGCCAGCGTCTCGACGATGGTGCGGATGTCGCGGATGTGCACCGACTCTTCCAGCAGCAGTTGCAGCACCTTCTGGAACGTGGACAGCGGCACCAGCTTGGGCACGACTTCCTCGATCAGCTTGGGCGCCAGTTTGTTCACGTGTTCGACCAGTTGTTGGGTTTCGGTGCGGCTCAGCAGGCGCGCCGCCTGCACCTGCATCAAATGTGACAGGTGGGTGGCCATCACGGTCTCCGAATCAACGACGGTGAAACCGCTCATTTGCGCGGCTTCCCGCTGCCGTTCCTCGATCCAGTGCGCCGGCAGGCCGAAGGCCGGATCGGTGGTGGGCGTGCCGATCAGCGGGGTGGTGATGCCGCCCGGATTGATCGCCAGGTACATGCCCGGATGCGCCTCGCCCTCGGCCACCACCACGCCGCGCAGGGTGACGCGGTAGCTGCTGGGCTTGAGCTCGAGGTTGTCGCGCACGTGCACCGCGGGCGGCAGGAAGCCCACCTCCTGCGCGAACTTGCGGCGCACGCCCTTGATGCGCGTGAGCAGGTCGCCCTGGCGGCTCTTGTCGACCAGCGCGATCAGGCGGTAGCCGAGTTCCAGGCCCAGCAGGTCCACCGGCTGCAGGTCGTCCCAGCTGGCCTCGGCATCGGGCGCGGGCGGTGCCGGCGGCGCGGGCGCGGCCGGCGGCGGGCGGCGCGACAGCCGCCAGGCGCCCCAGCCCAGCAGCGAGGCGATCGAGAGGAACACCACGTGCGGCATGCCCGGGATCACGCCCAGCAGGCCCAGGATGCCGGCCGTGAGGCCGAGCACGCGCGGCGAGGTCAGCAACTGGTCGACGATCTGGCGGCCCACGTCGTCCTCGCGGCCCACGCGCGAGATCACCATCGCCGCGGCGACCGAGATCAGGAGGCCCGGCACCTGCGCCACCAGCGCGTCGCCGACCGCGAGCAGCACGTAGGTGTCGGCCGCCTTGCCGGCCGACAGGCCGTGCTGCAGCACGCCGATGGCGAAGCCGCCGACGATGCTGATCACCAGGATCAGGATGCCGGCGATCGCATCGCCGCGCACGAACTTGGAGGCGCCGTCCATCGAGCCGAAGAAGTTGGCTTCCTCGGCCACCTCGGCGCGACGGCGGCGGGCCTCCTTCTCGTCGATCACGCCGGCGTTGAGGTCGGCGTCGACCGCCATCTGCTTGCCGGGCATGGCGTCGAGCGTGAAGCGCGCCGACACCTCGGCGATGCGCTCGGCGCCCTTGGTGACCACCACGAAGTTGATCACCACCAGGATCGCGAACACGATCAGGCCGACCGCGAAGTTGCCGCCGATCAGGAAGTGGCCGAAGGATTCGATCACCGCGCCCGCGGCGCCGGGACCGGTGTGGCCCTCGAGCAGCACCACGCGCGTGGAGGCCACGTTGAGCGACAGCCGCATCAGCGTGGTCAAGAGCAGCACCGAGGGAAAGGCCGCGAAGTCCAGCGGGCGCACCATGTAGGCCGCCACCATCATCACCATCAGCGCGACCGCGATGTTGAGCGTGAAGAAGCCGTCGAGCAGCCAGGGCGGGATCGGCAGCACCATCAGCGCGAGGATGGCCACCACCAGCAGCGGCGCGGCCGCGCGCTGGAACATGCCGCCGCGCTCGCCGAGCCACTGGCGCAGGGCGAGCGGGTTCATGGACGCACTCCGGCGACGGGTTCAGCGGCTGCCGTTGCAGGCAGCTTGCGGTGCGGGTCGAGCTCGGGCGCCACGTAGGGATCGGGCACGCCCTGCGGCATCGGGCCCTCGCCGCGCAGCGCGGCCTTCAGGCGGTAGACGTAGGCCAGCACCTGGGCCACGGCGGTGAACAGGCTCGAGGGAATGGGCTGGTCGATCTCGGCATGCGCGAACAGTGCGCGCGCGAGCATCGGCGACTGCACCACCGGGATGCCGTTGGCATTGGCGATCTCGCGGATCTTCATCGCGAGCAGGTCGGCGCCCTTGGCCACCACCTGCGGTGCGTTCATGGTGGCCTCGTCGTAGCGCAGTGCCACCGCGTAGTGGGTCGGGTTCATCAGCACGAAGTCGGCGCGCGGCACGGCCGTGATGCTGGCGCGCTGCGAGATCGCGCGCGCCGCGCTGCGCTGCCGGCCCTTGGTATGCGGGTCGCCGTCGGATTCCTTGTGCTCCTGCTTGACTTCCTGGTGCGACATCTTGAGCTTCGACAGGTGGAAGAAGCGCTGCAGCGGCACGTCGATCACGGCGGTGGCGAACACCACCAGCAGCAGCAGGCCCACGCCGGTGGCGAGCCAGTCGCCGAGCGCGCGCAGCGCCGAAGGCGAGGGCTGCAGCACCGTGCGCACCACCTCGCCGATCGAGCCGGCCACGTAGTACCAGCCGATGGCACCGAGGATGGCCGCCAGCAGCACCAGCTTGGCCACCTGCGCGAGCTGCTGGCGGCTGAAGAGATTGCCCAGGCCCTTGAACGGGCTCAGGCGCGAGAGGTCGGGCGTGATCGCCTTGGTGCTCGAGACCCAGCCGCCGACCGCGAGGCTGCCCGCGACCGCAGCGCTCAGCACGATGGCGGCGAACACCACGCAGGCCACCAGGCCCAGGCCGGCGAAGGTCGACAGCCGCGACAGCATGTCGGCCGGGTCCTGCACGCTGGCCGCGTTGAAGACCAGCGCCTGCGCGAGCGTGCCGCGCATCTGCTCGAAGGCGGTGGGCGCCAGCAGCAGCAGCGCGACCGCGCCGGTGCCCATCACCGCGAGGTGCGACAGGTCCTTCGAGCGCGGCACCTGGCCGTCGCGGCGCGCCTGGTCGATCTTGCGCTGCGAGGCGGGGAGCTGGCGGTCCTGGCTGTTCGATTCCATGGCGGTGGCGCTCGCTCAGGGCTGGGTGCGGCCCGGGGTGGCGGCGGGCGCCGCGCCGGCGGGTGCGGCGGGCGCATCGGCGCCCTCGGGCTTCTTCTGTTCCTTGGCGAGCTCGGTGGCGATGGCCTTCACCGCATCGTTGCCCTCGAGGCGCGCGTTGCCGAACAGGCGCGACTCGGCGTCGCGCGTGAGCACCACGATGCTGATGCGGCGGTTCAGCGGGGCCAGCGCATTCTTCTTGTCGAGCAGGTCGCTCGCGGCCATGCCGACCACGCGCACCAGCTTGTCGTCGGGCATGCCGGCGGCCACCAGCTCGCGGCGCGAGGCATTGGCGCGGTCGGCCGACAGCTCCCAGTTGCCGTAGCCGCGGTCGCCGTTGCCGTAGGGCGCGGCATCGGTGTGGCCGGCCAGGCTCACGCGGTTCTCGATGCCGTTGAGCGCACCGCCCACCGCGCGCAGGATGTCGTGCATGTAGGGCTTCACGATCGCGCTGCCGGTGTCGAACATCGGGCGGTTCTGCGCGTCGACGATCTGGATCTCCAGGCCGTCGGAGGTCACCTCGAGCTTGATCTGCGAGCGGAATTCGCGCAGCTTGGGATTGCTCTCGATCATCTCCTCGATGCGCGCGCGCAGCGCTGCCATGCGGCGCGCATCCTGGCGCGCCTGCTCGAGCTTGAGGCTGTTGTCCTGGCCGATCTTCTTCGGGTCCATGGTGCTGCCGTCGGTGCGGCGCACCTCGCCGGTGGTGCGCGTGAGGTCGCGCCCGCCGCCGGGCACCACGCTCGAGGCGCTGCCCGCGCCCGAGCCGCCGGCCATCTCGACCTTCATCGGCGAGTTGAAGTAGGAGGCGATGCCCTGCAGGTCGCCCTTGGCGGTCGAGCCCAGCAGCCACATCAGCAGGAAGAAGGCCATCATGGCCGTCACGAAGTCGGCGTAGGCGATCTTCCAGGCGCCGCCGTGGTGCGCATGCGTGGTCTTCTTGACCCGCTTGATGATGATCGGCTGGAGCTTGCGGGTCCCGGGCGTGGTGGCCATGGCGTTGCCTCTTGCGCTGGGCGCTCTACTTCTTCTTCACGTGGGTCTCGAGCTCGGTGAAGCTCGGCCGGTCGGTCGAGAACAGCACCTTGCGGCCGAACTCGATCGCGGTCGTGGGGTTGTAGCCCTGCATGCTCGCCAGCAGGGTGGTCTTGATGCACTGCAGTTCCTTGGTGCCTTCCTCGGCCTTCTGCTCGAGCAGGCCGCCCAGCGGCTCGACGATGGCGTAGGCCAGCAGGATGCCCAGGAAGGTGCCGACCAGCGCCGAGCCGATCATGGCGCCGAGCACCGCCGGCGGCTGGCCGACCGAGCCCATGGTGTTCACCACGCCGAGCACCGCGGCCACGATGCCGAAGGCCGGCAGGCCGCCGGCCAGCCGCGCGATGGCGGCCACGGGCGCATGCGATTCCTGGTGGTGGGTCTCGATCTCGCTGTCCATCAGCGACTCGATCTCGTGGCTGTTGAGGTTGCCCGAGGCCATCATGCGCAGGTAGTCGGTGGTGAACTCGACCACGTGGTGGTCCTTCGCCACGTTCGGGTGCTTCTGGAACAGCGGCGAATCCTGCGGCGCCTCGATGTCCTTCTCGATCGACATCAGGCCTTCCTTGCGCGCCTTCTGCAGGATGTCGTAGAGCAGCGCCATCAGCTCGAGGTAGCGCGCCTTGGTGTACTTGGAGCCCTTGAGCGCGGTCGGCAGCGCCTTCAGCGTGGCCATCAGCACCTTGCGCTGGTTGTTCACCACGAAGGCGCCGAGCGCGCCGCCGCCGATCACCATCAGCTCGATCGGCAGCGCGTGCAGCACCACGCCGATGTTGCCGCCATGGATGATGTAGCCGCCGAAGATGCAGCCCAGCGCGACGAGGTAACCGAGGATGACGGACATGGGGCGAGACGAGTTCCTGGAACCCCTATTGGGCCTCGGAGACGCCCCGCGCATTCCATGAAAAAAGGGCCCTGCGGGGGCCCTTATCTTCTGTTTGCCGCGGCGGCCGCGGCGTTCGTCACTGCAGCTGGATGCCGCCCGCGCCCGAACCCTTGCCGGCGCGCGCCGGCGGTTCGCACAGGCCGCAGACGAAGTGCTGCGCGTTCTCGTAGGGCTCGGTCACGAAATGGCCGCCGCAGCGCGAGCAGGGCGTCATGGCGAGCATCTGGTTCTCCATGAAGCGCACCAGCCGCCAGGCGCGCGTGATCGACAGCTGCGGCTCCAGGCCGCAGGCGCCGGTCTGCTCGGTGTACAGGCCGTAGGCCTTGATCAGCGCGTCGACCGGCTCGAGCTCGCTGGTCTTGTGGAGGTAGGTGTAGATGTTGTGGAACAGCGAGGCGTGGATGTTCGGCTGCCAGGTCAGGAACCAGTCGGTCGAGAAGGGCAGCTGGCCCTTCGACGGCGACTTGCCCGCCACTTCCTTGTAGAGGCGCAGCAGCCGTTCGTACGACAGCTCGGTCTCGCTCTCCAGCACCTGCAGGCGGGCGCCCATCTCGATCAGATGGACCGCGCGCTCGATCTGCCGGGACTCGCCCAGCACGCTCTTCGGATTGGCCATGCCTTGTCAGCTCGCGGAACGCGGCGCCTCAGTACGAGGTTTCCGCGAACCGGCTCGACATGACGATGTTGGCGTGCAGCTTCAGCGTCTCGTCGTTGGCCGTGCGGGTGCGCACGTTGTGGTTGGTGAGCAGTCCCCAGACCATGTCGTCGGTGGCGCGGAAGCGGCACAGCAGCATGTTGCTGGAGGCCAGCTTCATGATCTGCGCCGGCGACAGCGTGTCGATGAGGTCCGCGGATTCCTCGGAAATGCCGAGCCGGAACAGGGCCTGTGCCTTGTCTTCCCGGATGAGGCTCTGGGCCAGCATCAGGTAGGTGAGGTTGGCTTCCTTGATCTCGGCGAGCAGCTGTTCATTGGTCATGAGTGCCTCCTCCTAGGCGGGCAAAAGTGCCCTTGGCGACCGTGTACTTTCAGTTTAATCACAAATGTCAGCTTCAGTAAACATTTGTTAAAAATGTACAGCAGTAGGTGGATTCCTACAAAAAAACTTTGGCCTGGCGTTGTCCGATGGTAAGTGCTTGCAACCGCAGCGCCCCAAAACTGTGACTTTGTCGACCAAAACGAATACTAAGGCACGCATGGCGAAAGACTTATTTCGACAGAGATAGATAAATCTATCGATATCAAGACATTCATGACTTTCCTCGCGCGCTTTACAAGCTGTTAACGAGTGTGACCGCCCGTGGTGCACAGACCACGAAATCCCGTGGGGGCGAAGTTGTCTTGCGTGGTGGGGAAGCTACGTGTTTCCGTGGGGGTAACACGCGGAACATGGTGGCTCCGGCAGCGCAATCGCTGCGGCCCCCGTCTGCATCCGCTCGGAAATCTTGAGGGTGCGCTCGCAAAAATAAATCGCTAAAGAGCCGGCGGGGACCCACCGAAAACCAGTGCAACGGGCCTTGCACCAGGGTTCGTCAGGCAGCCAGCGCTTCGCTGGCGCGACTTTGGCAGCGATGCCCGACTTATCAGTTTGAAGGAGCTCTCATGGCCTCGATCATCAACACCAACATCAGTTCGCTCACCGCGCAGCGCAACCTCTCGGGCAGCCAATCCTCGCTGGCGACCTCGATGCAGCGCCTGTCCTCGGGCCTGCGCATCAACAGCGCCAAGGACGACGCCGCCGGCCTCGCGATCTCCGAGCGTATGACGGCCCAGATCCGCGGCCTGACGCAAGCCGGCCGCAACGCCAACGACGGCATCTCGCTGGCGCAGACGGCCGAAGGCGCGCTGAGCACCATCGGCAACAACCTGCAGCGCATCCGCGAACTGGCCGTGCAGTCGCGCAACGCCACCAACTCGACCGAGGACCGCGCCTCGCTGCAGAAGGAAGTCACGCAGCTCAAGAGCGAAATCGACCGCGTCGCCAAGCAGACCTCGTTCAACGGCACCAAGCTGCTCGACGGCAGCTTCAGCGCCCAGTCGTTCCAGGTCGGCGCCAACCAGGGCGAGACGATCTCGATCGACTCGATCGCCAACGCCAGCATCAACTCGCTGGGCAGCTGGACCAGCGTGGACACCTACTCGGCCACGGTGACCGGCGCGGCGCCCGCGGGCTTCGGCGGCATCACCGCCAACGCCTTCACGATCAACGGCGTGGGCATCGGCGCGGTCAATGCCGGCACCGACGCGGCGACGCAGGGCGCCAACGTGGCGGCCGCCATCAACAAGAAGTCGAGCGAGACCGGTGTGGTCGCGACGGCCGCCGCCAGCGGCGCCATCACGCTGACCTCGAGCGGCAGCACGGCCATCACGGTCGGCGGCACGCTGACCAACACCGGCCTGACCGCCGGCCAGACGGCCGCGACCGTCACCGCCGCGGGCAGCGCGCAGACCGGCTTCTCCGGCCTGACGGTGGACACGGTGGACGGCGCCGACAACGCGATCCTCGCGATGGACGCCGCGCTGAAGGCCGTGAACTCCTCGCGCGCCGACCTCGGCGCGATCCAGAACCGCTTCGAATCGGTGGTCTCGAACCTCTCGACCTCGGCCGAGAACCTGACCGCTTCGCGCAGCCGCATCCAGGACGCCGACTTCGCGGCCGAAACCGCCAACCTGTCGCGCGCCCAGGTGCTGCAGCAGGCCGGCACGGCGATGGTGGCGCAGGCCAACCAGCTGCCGCAGACGGTGCTGTCGCTGCTGCGCGGCTAAGGCAGGAACAGGGGGCCGAAGGCCGGCCTCCTGCACGCTTCATCGCGGGGCGGCGAACGGACAATTCCGTTCGCCGCCCCGCGTTTTTTCCGTGGGCGGCAAGCGATTCCAGCATCGGAGAAAAGACATGGCCAGCATCACATCGACGGGCATCGGCAGCCAGCTCGACGTCGAATCCATCATCACGCAGCTGATGGCGATCGAGAAGAAGCCGCTGACCGCGCTGCAGACCACGGCGAGCACGCTCGACAGCAAGATCTCGGCCTTCGGCACGCTCAAGTCGCAGCTCTCGGCGCTGTCCGACGCGGCCACCAAGCTGGCGGCCGCCGCGACCTGGAACGCCAAGACCGCCTCGAGCTCGAACGCGACCGCGCTGAGCGCCAGCGTCACCAATGCCGGCGACGCCGTGGCCAGCAGCTTCACCATGCAGGTGTCGCAGCTCGCGCGCGCGCAGGCCGTGTCCTCGAACGCGGTGGCCACGGGCACCGGCTTCGGGCTCGGCACCCTGAGCATCCAGCTCGGCGACTGGAACGACACCGACGCGGGCGGCCCGAACTTCGCGGCCGGCGACAAGCCGGCCATCGACATCAGCGTGAACGAGGGCGACAGCCTCTCGGCCATCGCGGCCAAGATCAACGGGGCCGGCGCGGGCGTGAGCGCCACCGTGCTCAAGGACCTCTCGGGCGAGCGGCTGATGCTGCGCTCCAGCAGCACCGGCGAGGCCGCGGGCTTCCGCGTCACGGCCACGCCGCTGGGCTCGGGCGACGGCGCCGATCTCGGCCTGCTGGCCTTCGACGGCACGGGGCAGGGCATGGGCGCCAACCCGGTGCAGTACGCGCGCAATGCCGAGGCCACCATCAACGGCGTGACGATCCGCTCGGCCACCAACGTGCTGGCCGACACCGTGCCCGGCGTGAGCCTCACGCTGTCGCAGGTGACGACTTCGCCGGTCGAGGTCGCCGTGGCCACCGACACCTCGGGCCTGCGCGGCACGATCCAGGCCTTCGTGACGGCCTACAACACGATGAACCAGACGCTGAACTCGGCCACCGCCTACGACGCGGCGAGCAAGACCGCGGCGCTGCTGCAGGGCGATTCCACCGCCGTCAGCCTGCAGAACGCGCTGCGCAGCCTGGTCGGCGCGCCTTCGGGCGGCGGCGCGATCCAGCGCCTGAGCGACCTCGGCATCACGGTCGCCAAGGACGGCGCCGGCAACCTCGCGCTCGACACCGCCAAGCTCGACACGGCACTGAAGAACCCGGCCGCCGTGCAGCAGTTCTTCGCCGCGCCGCAGAACACCCTGGACTCCAGCGCCACCGGCTTCGCCACGCGGCTGTCGGCCTTCACCCAGGCCGCGATCGCCACCGACGGCACGCTCGACACCCGCACCCAGTCGCTCAAGGCCCAGCGCAAGGACAACGACAAGAGCCAGGACAACCTCAGCGACCGGCTGACCCTGACCGAGAAGCGGCTGCGCGCCCAATACACGGCGCTGGACACCAAGATGGCCTCGCTGACCGCGCTCAACACCTACATCACCCAGCAGGTGGCGCAGTGGAACAAGTCCACCAGCTGAGGCGCCGGGCCCGCGGGCCTCAACTTCCGCGCCGGAATGCCGATAAAGAAGGCATAGACACCGGAACAGGAAGCCGCACCATGTACACCTCGCCCGCAGCCCGCGCCGCCCAGGCCTACTCCAGAGTGGGCGCCGAATCGGGCGTGGACGCCTCGACCTCTCCGCACCGGCTCATCGAGCTGCTGTTCGACGGCCTGCTGCAGTCCATCCATGCCGCCAGCGGCGCGCTGGCGCGCGGCGACGTCGCGGCCAAGGGCCAGCAGATCATGCGCGCGGTGCGATTCCTCGAGGAGGGCCTCAAGGGTGGGCTCGACGAGGCCCGGGGTGGAGAACTCGCGGTTACACTCCGCGCGTTGTACGACTATTGCATCAACCGCCTGACGGTCGCCAACCTCCGCAACGACGGGGCGGCCCTGGCGGAAGTGGCCTCGCTGATCGCACCGGTCGCACAGAGCTGGAAACAGATCGGGCCGTCCCAGCCCGCGCAGGCCGCCTGAGGCGTCCTTGGAGTCCTTCATGCAAGAGCGACTGCTCGACTACTACAAAGCGATCGAAGCCGCGAGCAAGCAGATGCTCGAGGCCGCCCGCATGGAAGACTGGGAAGGCGTGGTGCGCTGCGAAGGCGCCTGCGCCGTGCTGATCGAGCAGCTGCGCTTCAAGGCCACCTCGCTCGAGCTGCCGCGCACCGACCGCGCCGAGAAGACCCGCGTGATGCAGCGCATCCTGCGCAACGACGCCGAGATCCGGCTGCTGGCCGAGCCGTGGATCGCCGACCTCGACCACCTGTTCGATTCGCGGCTGCAGCTGATCCACTGAAGAGGAAGGACCGACACCGCCGGCAAGGCGGCGGCACGGTCCGGCAAGACAGGCGGGCAGGGCGCCCGTCGCCTCACACCTGCATGTTCATGATGTCGCTGTAGGCCTGCACCATGCGGTTGCGCACGTGCATCGTGGCCTGGAAGCCGATCTGCGCCTTCTGGATCGCGACCATGGTCTGCTCCAGGCTGACGTTCGGGTTCTCGAGCTGAACCTCGCGCTGCAGCGCGCCGGCCTGGTTCTGGGCCGCGCTCACCGACTGCAGCGCGCCCGAGAGCGCGCCGGCGAAGCCGCCGCCGCTGCCCTCGGCGGCCGGGGGCGCGGTGCGCGCCGTGCGCGCGAAGGCCTGCGCCGGGGTGGGCGAAGTCAGCGGTGCGAGTCGGAGGTCCATGGGCACCGATGCTACGGGCGCTCGGCCGTTCGCGATCGCGGGGAAATGGGCAGGAAAGCAGCCCTTTATCGGGCTTATGTGGGACGGGGCCGGCCCGAATAATCGCAGCGAGCACGAAGCGCCTTCCGCGCCGTGCGAACCGACCCGCACCGCCGAGCCCATGTCCACCGCCGTCGCCGAACTTCCCGCCGCCCAGTCCGCGTCCCTTGCCGCCCCGGCCTGGCAGGGCCGCCTCGCGTCGCTCGACCGGCGCCAGCGCCTGCGGCTGGCGATCGGCGCCGCGCTGCTGGTGGCGCTGGCCGTGGCCGCCATCGTGATGGGCCGCCAGGCCGACTGGCGCGTGCTCTACGCCAACCTCGGCGACAAGGACGGCGGCGCGATCGTCGCCCAGCTCGCCCAGATGAACGTGCCCTACAAGTACACCGAGGGCGGCGGCGCCGTGATGGTGCCGGCCGACAAGGTGCACGACGTGCGCCTGCGCCTGGCCTCGCTGGGCCTGCCCAAGGGCTCGGTGGCCGGCTTCGAGCTGATGGAGAACAACCGCTTCGGCATGACCCAGTTCCAGGAGAAGCTGAGCTTCCAGCGCGGCCTCGAGGGCGAGCTCACGCGCTCGATCCAGGGCCTGGCCTCGGTGCAGAGCGCGCGCGTGCACCTGGCGCTGCCGAACCAGAACGGCTTCTTCCGCGAGCAGCAGAAGCCCTCGGCCTCGGTGCTGCTGACGCTGCATCCGGGCCGCACGCTCGAGCGCAGCCAGATCGCGGGCATCGTGCACCTGGTGGCTTCCAGCGTGCCCGAGCTCGCGCCCTCGGCCGTGAGCGTGGTCGACGACAGCGGCAAGCTGCTGTCGCAGACCGGCGACGGCGCCACCGGCGGCGCGGGCGCCGGCGAGGGCCAGCAGCTGCAGTACGTGCAGCAGATCGAGCAGCAGTACATGCGCCGCATCCTCGACATCCTCGAGCCGGTGGTGGGGCGCCAGAACGTGAAGGCGCAGGTCACGGCCGACGTGGACTTCTCGCAGAGCGAGGCGACCATGGAGGAGCACCGCCCGAACCAGGCGGCCGAGGCCGGCGCCGTGCGCAGCCAGCAGACGGTGGAGACCACCGGCGCCGGCGCCACGCCGCCCGCGGGCGTGCCGGGCGCGACCTCGAACCAGCCGCCCGGTGCCTCGTCGGCGCCGGTCAACGGCCCGGCCGCGGCGCTCGCGCCCGCCGGTGCGGCGGCCGCGGGAGCCGCGGCGCAGCGCCCGCCGGGCAAGCGCGAGTCCACCATCAACTACGAGGTCGACAAGACCGTGAAGACCGTGCGCAGCGCCACCGGCCAGATCCGCCGGCTCAGCGCGGCGGTGGTCGTCAACTACCAGGGCGTGGCCGATGCCGCGGGCAAGGTGGTGCCGACCGCGCTGTCGGCGCAGCAGGTCGAGCAGATGACGGCGCTGGTGCGCGAGAGCATCGGCTTCAACAAGGAACGCGGCGACTCGGTGAACCTGATGAACACGCCGTTCCTGGTCGACGCGCCGGTGCAGGTCGAACTGCCGCTGTGGAAGCGCCCCGAAACGCTCGAGCTGGCGCGCAGCTTCGCCTGGCCCGTGGGGCTGGTGCTGATCGGCGCGATCGTGCTCCTGGGCATGGTGCGCCCCGGCCTCAAGGCCATGGCCGCGGCCAAGCCGCTGCCCGGCAGCATCACGCCGGCGCTCGGCGGACCCGCCACCGGCAGCCAGCTCAACGCGATGGTGGCCGACACGCCCGAGCGGCCCGCGCTCGGCGCGCCCGAGGCGGTGGCCGTGCCCTCGCCGCAGGAACAGGTGCCCGAGCAGATGCGCCTGGAGGGCGCGCGCCAGATGGCGCGGCAGAACCCGGTGGCGGTGGCGAACATCGTCAAGACCTGGGTCCACGGCTGAGCGGAAACCAGGCACATGGACGAACAGGGACTCAACGACGCGGCGATCCTGCTGATGTCGCTCGGCGAACAGGAAGCCGGCGAGGTGCTGCGGCACCTGTCGCCGCGCGAGGTGCAGAAGATCGGCGAGACCATCGCCAAGACCCGCGCGGTGTCGCGCGAGCGGCTCGGCGAGGTGGCCGACCGCTTCATCACCGCCACCGCGGGCCAGAGCCTGTTCGCGGCCGACACGGGCGACTACGTGCGCTCGGTGATGCGCCACGCGCTCGGCGAGGAGAAGGCCTCGATCCTGGTCGACCGCATCCTGCAGACCGCCGACCTCAGCGGCATCGAGAACCTCAAGTGGATGGACGCGCCCTCGGTGGCCGAGGTGCTCAAGCTCGAGCATCCGCAGATCGTGGCTGCGATCCTGGTGCACCTGGAGCCCGAGCATGCCTCGGCGATCCTGCTGCAGCTGCCCGACCTGCAGCGCGCCGAGGTGCTGCTGCGCGTCGCCACGCTCGAGGGCATCCAGCCGGCCGCGCTCGAAGACCTCAACGAGGTGATGTTCCGCGTGCTCTCGGGCGGCGCCAAGGTGCGCAAGCCCTCGCTGGGCGGACCGCGCACGGCCGCCGGCATGATCAACCTGCTGGGCAGCGGCGCCGATGCGCAGGCCATCGCGGCGATCCGCAACCACGATGCCGAGCTGGCGCAGCAGATCGCCGACCTGACCTTCGTCTTCGACGACGTGATGAAGCTCGACGACAAGTCGCTGCAGCTGGTGATGAAGGAGATCGCGTCCGAGACGCTGATCGTCGCGCTCAAGGGCGCGGCGCCGCCGCTGCGCGACAAGTTCCTCTCGAACATGTCCTCGCGCGCGGCCGAGGCGCTGCGCGAGGACCTCGAGGCGCGCGGGCCGCTGCGGCTGTCGGAGGTCGAGGCGCAGCAGAAGGAAATCCTCAAGGCGCTGCGCCGGCTCGCCGACGAAGGCCAGATCATGCTGGGCGGCGGCGATGGCGGGTTCGTCTGATGGGCGCGCGCATGACGCTTGCTGAAACGACGGAGGTCCGGGCGTGAGCCGCGGCGCCTTCATCCGCGGCGAGGACGTCGCGCGCTTCGCGCGCTGGCAGTTCGCCGCCGTCGGTGCCGAGGGCAACGTGCTCGGCGGCGTGGTCGATCCCGAGGCGATCGAGGAGGCGCGCCAGCAGGGCCGCGACGAAGGCTATGCGGCCGGCCGCGCCGCCGCGCAGGCCGAGGCGCGCGAACAGATGGAGGCCTACCAGGCCAACGAGGGCCTGGAGGCCGCGCAGCGCGTGGCCGCCTTGCTCGCAAGCGCCGAGGCGCAACTGGCCGAGGTGCAGCAGGAGCTCGCGCGCGGCACGCTCGAGATCGCCTGCGCGCTCGCGCGCCAGGTGCTGCGCCAGGAGATCGCGACGCGGCCGGCCGTGCTCGAGCCCGTGGTGCGCGAGGCGCTCGCGATGCTCGCGGTCGATGGCAAGGCCAGCGCCGTGCGGCTGTCGCCCACCGATTTCGAGAGGCTGGGCGTTGCCCTGCGCGCCGAGTTCGAGGGCCAGCCCGTGAGCGTGGTGGCCGACGCGGGCATCGCGCCCGGCGACTGCCTGGTCGAATCGGCCGGCACCGTCATCGATGGCGGCGTGGCCACGCGCTGGTCGCGCGCGGTCGCGGCGCTGGGCCTGGCGATGCCGTGGCAGGACGACGCGGCGCCGAAGGACCCGGATGCGGCTGGCTGACCCGCTCGACTGGCGCCAGTTCATGGCCGACGCGCAGGCGCGGCTGGCGCACGACGCCGGCCTCGAGGCGCGCGGCACGCTGACCCGGCTCACCGGCCTGGTGCTCGAGGCCTCGGGCATCCGCGCGCCCGTGGGCTCGCAGTGCCTGGTGCGCATGGGCAGCCAGCCCGCGGTGCTGGCCGAGGTGGTGGGTTTCTCGAACGACCGCGCCTTCCTGATGCCGGCCGGCGAGGTGCAGGGCCTGTCGAGCGGCGCCAGCGTGGTGCCCGCCGCGCCCTATGTGCCGGTGCCGCGGCTCGGCGAGGCCGACCCCGGCATCGCGCCGCGCGTGGGCGCGCTGCGCCTGCCGCTGGGCGACGGCCTGCTGGGCCGCGTGGTCGACCCGCAGGGCCATGTGCTCGACGACCTGGGCCCGCTGACGGAGGTCAGCGCCGAGCCGCTGGAACGCGCGCCGATCAACGCGATGGACCGCGACCCGGTGCGCGAGCCGCTCGATACCGGCGTGCGCGCGATCAATGCCTTGCTGACCGTCGGGCGCGGCCAGCGCATCGGCCTGTTCGCCGGCTCGGGCGTGGGCAAGAGCGTGCTGCTCGGGATGATGGCGCGCTACACCGCCGCCGACGTGATCGTGGTCGGCCTGATCGGCGAGCGCGGCCGCGAGGTGAAGGAATTCATCGAGGACATCCTCGGCCCCGAGGGCCGCGCGCGCTCGGTGGTGGTGGCCGCGCCGGCCGATTCGCCGCCGCTCTTGCGCATGCAGGGCGCGAGCTATGCCACCGCGGTGGCCGAGCATTTCCGCGACCAGGGGCTGCACGTGCTGCTGCTGATGGACTCGCTCACGCGCTATGCGATGGCGCAGCGCGAGATCGCGCTGGCGATCGGCGAGGCGCCGGCCACCAAGGGCTATCCGCCCTCGTGCTTCGCCAAGCTGCCGCGGCTGGTGGAGCGCAGCGGCAACGGCCTCAACGGCGTGGGCTCGATCACCGCCTTCTACACCGTGCTGTCGGAGGGCGACGACCAGCAGGACCCGATCGCCGACGCCGCGCGCGCCATCCTCGACGGCCACATCGTGCTGTCGCGCGCGCTGGCCGAGGAGGCGCATTTCCCGGCCATCGACATCGAGCAGTCGGCCTCGCGCGTGATGCACAACGTGGCCTCGGCCGGCCACCTCGAATGCGCGCGCCACTTCCGCGCCATCTATTCGCGCTACCGCAAGAGCCGCGACCTGGTGCGCGTGGGCGCCTATGCCGCGGGCAGCGACCCGGCGCTCGACCAGGCGATCCGGCTGCAGCCCGCGATGACCGCGTTCCTGCAGCAGCGCATGCACGAGAGCGCGCCTTTCGATGTCAGCCTCGGCGGCATGGCCGACGTGCTCGAGGGACGGCAGCCATGAGCGGCCTAGAGATAGCCGCCGACATGGCGCGCGACCGGCGTGACGCCGCGGTACAGGTGCTCGCGCAGGCGCGCCAGAAGTGGCTCGCGGGCCAGGTGCAGCTCGACCAGCTCGAGAGCTACGCGCAGGAATGCACCGCGCGCTGGGCCACGCGCTCGCTCAACTGCACGCCCGAGCTGATGCGGCACCACTACCAGTTCATGGAGCGGCTCGATCACGCGATCGCGCTGCAGACCGGCATCGTGCGCGAGCTCGGCCAGGGCGTGGAGCGCGCGGCCGTGCCGGTGCGCGAGGCCGAGGCGCGGCTCGAGAGCCTGCGCCAACTCGTGCAGGCGCGCGAACGCGAGCTCCAGCTGCAGGCCGATCGGCGCGCGCAGAAGCAGACGGACGAGCAGGCGGCCTTGCAGCATCGGCGGCACGGCGAACGGTCGGAGGAATGGCGATGAGCGTCGAAGTCGCGCGCACGAGCGTCGATCCCTTGCTGCCCGCGCGTGCGCCGGCAGCGCGCGGGCCAGGCGGCGCGGCCGATGCCTTCGACCGGGCGCTCGAGGGCGCGAATGAATCACAGGCCTCGGAGGCGGCGGAAGCGGCCGGCGGGGAGGGCGCTTCGAGGCCCGCGAAGACAGCCGCCGCGGGTGCGGCGAAAGAGGACGAGAAGGCCGACGAGGCGCTTGCCGGCGCACCCGTGCCCGCAACCACGCAGCCGGCCGTCGAGCCCTGGATGCTGCTGGCGCAGGGCGCCTTCGTGAGCCGCGAGGGCAAGGCGGGGGACGTGCACGTCGCCACGGCCGAGGCCGCTGTCGATGCCGTGGACGGCGCCGGAGCGGGGCCGAGGCCCGCCAAGGGCATGCCCGCGTTGCCGACGACGCCTGGCACCACGCAGGAGGCCGCTGCCGATGTGCCCGCCGCGCCCGCCGCCAAGCCGAATGCAACGGCGACCGTGCGCGGCACGGCGCAGCGCCTGGCGAACCTGGCGGCGGCCGATGCCGCGGCCGCGCCGCCACGCACCGCGCCGTCGCAGCCCCTGCCGCCGAAGGAGGAACTCGCCGCCGCCTCGTTGTCCGCGCAGGCGCGAACGATCCAGGCCGCGGTGACGGAAACCGTCGCCACCGTGGCCGCGCCGCGCCGCGCCGAGAAAAGCACCGAGCGCGGCAGCGCCACCGGCACGCTCGCCGATCCCGGCAGCGCGACGGCGGGCACGTCCTCCTCCGCCCCGGCACCGTCGGCCTGGATGGCGCCCGTCGATGCGGCCTCCGCCGCCGCCTCGGCCGGCGGCGCCATGCTCGCCGACCGCATGACCGAGCAGGTCAGCTGGTGGCTGGCGCAGAAGTCGCAGGGCGCCGATGTCTCGCTCGAGCTCGCGCCGGGCCAGACCGTGTCGTTCAGCGTGCAGGTGCAGGGCAACGAGGCGCAGATCGCGTTCCGCAGCGACCAGCCCGAGGTGCGCCAGATGCTGGGCCAGGCCGCGGCGCAGCTCAAGGACCTGTTCGGGCAGGAGGGGCTGCTGCTGTCGGGCGTGACCGTGGATGCGCAGTCCGCGGGCACGCAGCAGCGCGGCGAGGGCGAAGGGCGGCCCGATGCGCGTGGCGTGGTGCGCGGGGTCGCGCGGCTCGGTGCGGCCTCCGCCTCGGCGCCCGCGCCGGCGGTCGTGCGTGCGCCGCTGCCGGCGGGGCGTGCGCTCGATCTGTACGTCTGAGCGGTTTTCCCCCCTTTTTTCCGCCCCTTCCCGCGGCCCTCGCGATCGAATAATCGACCGCACGAGGATGGCGATGGCCGCCGTCCGTGCCCCCAAGGAAATCCACCGTGTCCGCCAAAGCCGCCGACCCCGCCATGGCCAATGCCGCGCCGCCGCCCAAGGGCAGGATGAAGCTCATGCTCGGCATCGTCGTCGCCGTGCTGCTGGCCGGCGGCGCCGCCGCGGGCGGCACCTGGTTCTTCCTCAACAAGAACGGCGCCGCGGCACCGGCCGCCGCCGCCGATGCGGAACCCGAGCCCGAGGCCAAGCATGCCGATGCCACCTACCTGGCGCTAGAGAACCTGATCGTGAACCTGGCCGACCCGGGCGGCGAGCGCGTGGCGCAGATCGGCATGACGCTCGACGTGAAGGACGAGAAGACCGCCGCGCGCCTGAAGACGCTGATGCCCGTGGTGCGCAGCAAGATGCTGATGCTGGTGTCGCAGCGCACCTCCGAGGAACTGCTCAAGCGCGACGGCAAGGAGAAGCTGGCCGAGGACGTGATGCTCGAGGTGACGCGCGTGCTCAACCCCGAGTCGGCACGCGGCGACGACGACGAGGCGCCGCGCCGCAGGAAGCCGCGCGCGAACGGCCCGGTGCGCGGCGTGCTGTTCTCCAGCTTCATCGTGCAGTGAGCCCGACGCGCCCATGAGCAGCAGCGAACAGGACACCGAGGCCGCGCCCGAGGCGGCGGCCTCCACCGACAGCGCCGAGCGCATGGCCGACGCGGCCGCGCGCGACTACGACATCACGGCCGGCGAGGAGCGGCTGGTGCGCCGTCCCATGCCCACGCTCGACGTGGTGCACGACCGCTTCGCGCGCAACCTGCGCCAGGGCCTGTTCCAGCTCGTGAGCCGCAGCGCCGACATCGCCATCGAGCCGGTGCAGCTGCTGCGCTTCTCCGATTTCCTCGGTGCCTTGCCGCTGCCGTCCAACTTCAACATCGTGGCGATGCCGCCGCTGCGCGGCCGCGCGCTGGTGGTCTGCGAGTCCACGCTGATCTCGGCGCTGGTCGATGCGCTGTACGGCGGCTCGGGCACGGTGCATGCGCCGATCGAGGGCCGCGACTTCTCGCCGACCGAGCAACGCGTGATCCAGCGCGCGCTCGGCGCGATCTGCCAGGCCTACAACACCGCCTGGCAGGACGTGTATCCGCTCAAGCTGGTGCCCGACCGCTCCGAGACGCACGTGCAGTTCGTCGACGTGGCCGCGCCCGGCGACACGGTGCTGGTCAACCTGATCAAGGTCAGCGTGGCGGGCGTCACGGGCCACATCCACGTCTGCCTGCCTTACGCCTCGCTGGAGCCGATCCGCTCGGTGCTCTACGGCGCGCAGCAGGCGCGCGAGATGGCCGAGGACCGGCGCTGGGTGACCATGCTCACGCGCGAGATCCAGGCCGCCGAGGTCACGCTGGTGGCCGAGCTGGCCCATCCCGAGGTCACGGTGGCGCAGCTCATGAGCATGAAGCCCGGCGACTTCATCCAGTTCGACCGCCTGCCGCAGCTGGTGGCCTCGGTCGAGGGCGCTCCCGTCTTCATCTGCCACTACGGCACCCACAACGCGCGCTACGCCTTGCGCATCGACGAATGCCTGCGCGGCGACGACCCGCACTGGCTTGGAGGTTCACATGTCCACTGATCAAGCCACCCCCGACAACGCCGCCGGCGGCTGGGCCGAGGCGCTCGAGGAAGTGCCCGCGGGCGCCGCCGCTGCGGGCGCGGCACCGCTGCAGGACATCCAGCGCGTGCTCGACATCCCGGTGCAGCTCTCGGTGGAGCTGGGCCGCAAGAAGGTGCCGATCAAGCAGATCCTGCAGCTGGGCCAGGGCTCGATCGTGGAGCTCGACACGCTCGCGAGCGAACCGATGGACGTGCTGGTCAACGGCTACCTCGTCGCCCAGGGCGAGGTGGTGGTGGTCAACAACAAGTTCGGCATCCGGCTGACCGACGTGGTCGCGCCGGCCGAGCGGCTGCGCCGGCTCAACCGGGTCTGAGGCGGCCTTCCTTCCGTTCTTCTCCATGACGCAGAGCCTGCTCACCATCGTCGTCTTCATCGGCCTGATCTGCGCCGTGCCCTTCGTGCTGCGCCGCCTGCAGCAGCGCCGCGGGCTCGGTGCGGCCGGCGCGGGCGGTTCCGCCTCGCGCCTGCTGTCGGCGGTGGCGGTCGGGCCGCAGCAGCGCGTGGTGACGGTCGAGGTCGGCCCCGAGGGCGCGCGGACCTGGCTGGTGCTGGGCGTGACCGGCCAGTCGATCACCTGCCTGCACACGCTGCCGGCCGCGTCTTCCGAGGTGCCGCATGCGCAACTGCCGCGCTAAGGCCTTCGCGGCCGTCGCGCTGCTCGCGCCCGCGTTCGCCTTCGCGCAGGAGGCCGGCGGCCAGCTGCCGCTGCTGGTGGGCTCGGGCAGCGGCGGCACCAGCTTCTCGGTGCCGGTGCAGACCTTGCTGTTCTTCACCGCGCTGTCGTTCCTGCCGGCCATCGTGCTGATGATGACCGGCTTCACGCGCATCGTGATCGTGCTGTCGCTGCTGCGCCAGGCGCTGGGCACGCAGTCGGCGCCGCCCAACCAGGTGATCATCGGCCTGTCGCTGTTCCTCACGGTGTTCGTGATGGGCCCCACGCTGGACCGCGTCTACGACGAGGCCTACAAGCCCTACAGCACCAATGCCATCGGCTTCGAGGAGGCGCTCAAGCGCGCCGAGACGCCGATGCGCCAGTTCATGCTCAAGCAGACGCGCCAGAGCGACTTCGCGCTGTTCGCGCGGCTGGCCAAGCTGCCGGCCGACGTGAAGGCCGAGACCGCGCCGATGCGCGTGCTGATCCCGGCCTTCGCCACCAGCGAGCTCAAGTCGGCGTTCCAGATCGGCTTCATGATCTTCATCCCGTTCCTGGTGATCGACATCGTGGTCTCGAGCGTGCTGATGTCGCTCGGCATGATGATGCTGTCGCCGGTGCTGGTCGCGCTGCCGTTCAAGCTCATGCTGTTCGTGCTCGCGGACGGCTGGAACCTCCTGATCGGCTCGCTCGCCGCGAGCTTCGCCACATGAACGCGCAGATGGTCCTGACCATGGGGCAGGAGGCGCTGGTCATGCTCCTGACCGTGTCGCTGCCCGTGCTGCTGGTGGTGCTGGTCGTGGGCCTGGTGGTGAGCATCTTCCAGGCCATCACGCAGATCAACGAGGCCACGCTGGCCTTCGTGCCCAAGCTGGTGGCGGCCGTGGCGGTGTTCGCGCTGGCCGGGCCGTGGATGCTTGCCACGCTGGTCGACTACATCCGCCGCGTGATCGAGTCGATTCCGCAGATGGTGCTGTAGCGCGCCTTCTTCCGTTGCCGTGCTGACCTTCACCGAAGCCCAGCTCATGGCTTGGGTCACGCCCGTGCTGTGGCCCTTCCTGCGCGTGCTGGGCGTGTTCACCACGGCACCGGTCTTCTCCTCGCGTGCCTTTCCGGTGCGCGCGCGCATCGGGCTGGCCTTCATGGTCGCGCTGTGCGCGCAGGCCACGCTGGACACGCCGCCGATGATCGGCCTCAACGATGCCGCGATGCTCGGCACGCTGGTGCAGCAGGTGGGCATCGGCATGGCGATCGGCTTCTCGGTGCGCATGGTGTTCGCGGCGGTCGAGTTCGCGGGCGAGCTGGTCGGGCTGCAGATGGGGCTGAACTTCGCCTCCTTCTTCGACCCCGTGAGCAGCGGCCAGACCAGCGCCGTGTCGCGCTTCTTCGGCAACATCGCGGTGCTGTTCTTCGTGGTGATCAACGGCCACCTCACGGTGCTGATGGCGGTGATCCGCAGCTTCGAGGCCTTCCCGGTCGGCGGCAGCCTGCTGCAGGCGCTGGCGCGCACGCGCATGCACGAGCTGGGCACCGACCTGTTCGCGAGCGCGATGTGGATCGCGCTGCCGATGATCGGGCTCCTGCTGTTCGTCAACTTCACGCTGGGCATCGTCTCGCGCGTGGCGCCGCAGATGAACATCTACGCCATCGGCTTCCCGGTCACGCTGACCGCGGGCCTGGCCGGCATCGCGCTGGTGCTGCCGATGATGGAGCAGCCGCTGCTCGCGCTGATGGAGCGCATGATCACGACCGCCGCGGGCGGGCGCTGAGTCAGCCCAGCCGCTCGCGCAGCAGGTCGAGCGCTTCTTCGGCCGTGCGCGCGATGCGGATCGAGCAGGCCAGCATCAGGTTGAGCGGCAGCTCGAAGCCCTCGACCGCCATGCCGTTCGCGTCGCGCAGCGTGCCGTTCGCATCGCGCCGCGTGGGCAACGCGGCTTCGACGCGTGCCGCGTAGCTGCCCTCGGGAATGCCGTAGCCCACCACCGGCAGGCCCAGCGCGGTCGCCACGCCGACCTCGAACACCGTGCCCGAATCGGGCTCGGTGCCGCGGAACGGCGACAGGTCCGCGATCACGCCCGAGGCGCGGCGCAAGAGCGCCATGTTGGTGTCGTAGATCGCCTGCGCCACCTCGGCCGGCGGCGTGGCCGGGCCGCTCGCGTCCTCGGCCGGCGGCAGCGCCTCGAAGCCGCGCGCCGCGCAGGCCTCGACCAGGCGCTGCAGGCGTTCGGTGGCATCGGCGCGGAAGACATCGGGGCCGGCGAGGTAGACGCGCCGCACGCGGTCGGAAGCTGCGTTCATGCGCCGAGTATGCGGCGACGCGGCGCGCATGCGCGTAGGGCGATGCGCCCTGGCATTTCGCATCGGGTCGCGCCACAAAAAAAACAGCCCGCACGAGGCGGGCTGGAAGGTGACCTGCGGAGGAGGGAGGATCAGAGGTACAGGTCACAGGGAGAGCCCTTAATGTGCGCTCCGAACCTGCATGCAACCTGACCGTACGCGCCGTTTGGCCCTTTGAGGCGCGCGCTCATTCTGGGCTCATTCTTCGCGGCGACGGCGCCCGGTTCAGTCCTCGTCTTCCCATTTGCCGATGACCGTGCCCAGCACGGTGAAGGCGAGCCGGATCGGCTCGTGCGCGGGATTGAGCGGCTGCAGCCAGCGCCGGCCGTCCTCCTGCTTGAAGGCCTTGAAGGTGACCTCGCCGCTGGCGTCGAGCCTGGCGACGATGCGTTCGCCATCCATGGGCTGCACGCGCTGCGGGTCGACGAAGATGATCGCGTCGACCGGATAGCTCTTGAGGTGGCCGCTGGGCGCGGTCATGCTGTCGCCGCGCACGCGAACCGCATAGGCCAGCTCGCTGTGGCGGCTCACGCAGGGAATCCACATCTCGGCCGGCACCGGTTGCGGCGGCGGCGCGGGCGGCAGCTTGCCCTTGCGCAGCTCGCGCACGTTCAGTGGCAGCGGCGGCGGGGCCGGCGGTGGCGGTTCGGGGATGGTCGGGCCGGTCCAGGTGGCGGCCTGCTCCCAGGTGATCAACGGCACGGTGCCGGGCGTGCCGGGGCGGTAGAACGGGATCGGCGGCGGCACGCGCGTCACGCGGTAGGGGCCGTCGCGCTCGCCCGTGATGTCGCTCGAGCGCGGCAGCGCGGCTTCCTCCCAGGGGGCGCGGCCCTCGCCGGTGACCAGCCAGATCGGATCGCAGCGGTAGGCGCGCGCGAGCTGCACCAGACCCGAGGGCCGCACCGTTTCTCCACGCTCGATCTTCGAGATGTCGGATTGCCGCACGCCTGAGTGCTCCTCGGCCTGCCGCTGTGTCAGTTTGGCGAATTTGCGAGCCGCCAGCGCCCGTGCCGCGAGGGGATCTTCCATGGGCGCGAATTTAAGCGTGAGGGAATATTCACTCTCAACTCTAGAATGGGCGAAAGGGAGTCAGCCATGAAGCCACAAGAGCTCGTACTGGCGCTTCGCGCCATGGGACTTACGCAGAAGCAGATCCAGAAACGGACCGGCATTCCGCAACCCACCATCAGCAAGATCGGTCGCTACGGCGACCGCGACGTGATGCTGCGCACCTACGACGCGCTGCGCGCCGCCTACGAACAGCAGCTCAAGGAAGGGCCGGTGGCGCCGCGGGCGCCCAGGGGCCGACCTTCGACGCGCGCCGCGCCGGCCGAGCCCGTCGCACCGGGATCGGCACCCGCGGCTTCTGCTCCCGCACCGGCGTCCACGCCGGCCAGGGCCGGCGCCTCGTCCCGTCGCCGGCCCGCGTTGCCCCCGGTGGTGCTGCGCCCCTTTCCGCGCGGCCCGCTGCCTTGGCCCGCGATGCACCGCGACTGATCGATGCGCCGGGCAGGCCATGCCGTGCCAGGGCTTCGAGGGCAAGCTGCGCATCCTGTTGCTGCTGGTGTCGGCGGCGGTGATCTGTGCCGGCTGGCAGGCCGGCAACATGCTGGCCCTCGGTCTCGGCGGTTTCGGCCTGGCCCTCGGCGCGGCGCTGGCGCTGGCCGCGCCCGATCGCGAAACGCTCAGGCGGACGCGGGCGCTTCGGCGGGCGGCAGCGCGAGCACGGTGCGCACGCGCACGCAATCCTTGATGTGCTGTTCGCCCAGGGCACGCAGCGCGGCATAGCCGAGCGCGGCCGACACCACCTGGCCGGCGATCGGCACGTACTTGGTGGCCTGCTTGGCCGTGAGCCGCATGCCGGCATGGCGAGCGAGCTTGATCAGCAGCTCGCGCGTGACCAGCCGGCCGACCAGCAGCGCGCCGACGGTGGTGGCGGCCTTCTGCACGCGTTCGCGCTGGTGCGTGCCGAGGCGGTCGATCTGGGTCACCGAGAGCCCGAATTCGGCGCTGATCTGCGGCACCAGCCGCGAGAGCAGGGCGGCATCGGCCATCCAGTCCACGCCCGGCAGCGGCACCGCGCTGGCGGCCGCGGCCATCAGGGCCTTGCGGCCGAGCAGGCGCCGGCTGCGGTGGATGGCGGCGATCAGCTTCTCGTCGCCCTGGGCCAGTTCGATGGCGGATGGCATGCGATGCACCTCCCGGGTGGTCGTCGGATGAATGGGGATCTTCCGATAGATGGTCCGGCCGGGCGGTGGTTCAAGGCCTGCAAGCGTTACAGGCGTTTCAGGCCCGTCACGCGCTCAGGGCTTCCAGCTGGTCCGACAGCGCGAGCCAGCGTTCCTCGAGCTGGCCGATCTCGTCGTTGAGCGCCTTGAGCCGCTTGCCGGCCTCGGCGATCTCGGCCGGCGGCAGCGGCTCGGCCAGCCGGGCCTCGAGTGCGGTGCGCTCGCTGCCGGCCGCGGCCATGCGCTCGTCGATCTTCGAGAGCTCGCGCTTCAGCGGCTTGGCCTGCTCGCTGCGCTGCTGGCGCTCCTGGGCGTCCTGCTTGCGTGACGCGGCCGGCGGCGCCACGGGGGCGGGCGCGGCCACCGGCGCGGCGGCGGCTGCGTTCGCCACCTTGGCCTCCTCGCGCAGCCGCTTGGCCTCGTCGAGCAGGTAGCGCTGGTAGTCGTCGAGGTCGCCGTCGAAGTCGCCGACCACGCCGCGGCCCACCAGCCAGAACTCGTCGCACACCGAGCGCAGCAGCGCGCGGTCGTGGCTCACCAGCATCAGCGTGCCCTCGAACTCGTTGAGCGCCACGGCCAGGGCCTCGCGCGTGGCGAGGTCCAGGTGGTTGGTGGGTTCGTCGAGCAGCAGCAGGTTGGGCCGCTGCCAGACCATCATCGCGAGCACCAGCCGCGCCTTCTCGCCGCCGCTCATGGTGCCCACGGGCTGCTTCACCATGTCGCCGCTGAAGTTGAAGCTGCCGAGGTAGCCGCGCAGCGCCTGTTCGCCGGTGGCTTCCTTCACGCTGCTGCCGAGTTCGCGCGCCATGCGCACCATGTGCTCGAGCGGGTTGCTCTCGGGGTGCAGCACGTCGAGTTCCTGCTGCGCGAAGTAGCCGATGTTCAGGCCCTTGCCCTCGGTGACCTGGCCGGCCAGCGCGCCCATCTCGCGCGCGATGGTCTTCACCAGCGTCGACTTGCCCTGGCCGTTGGCGCCCAGGATGCCGATGCGCTGGCCCGCGAGCACCGAGCGGTTGACGCCGCGCAGGATGGTCTTGGGTTCCTCGTTCTCGATCTCGTAGCCGAAGCTCGCGTTGCTGATCGACAGCATCGGGTTCGGGATGTTGCCCGGCTCCTTGAACTCGAAGCTGAAGTCGGCCTCGGCCAGCAGCGGTGCCACGCGCTCCATGCGCTCGAGCGCCTTCACGCGGCTCTGGGCCTGCTTGGCCTTGCTGGCCTTGGCCTTGAAGCGGTCGATGAACTTCTGCAGGTGGGCGATCTTGTCCTGCTGCTTGACGAAGGCCTGCTGCTGCTGCTCCATCTGCAGCGCGCGCATGTCCTCGAACTTGCTGTAGTTGCCGCCGTAGCGCGTGAGCTGGGCGTTGGCGATGTGCAGGGTCACGTCGGTCACGGCGTCGAGGAACTCGCGGTCGTGGCTGATGACGATCATGGTGCCCGCGTAGCGCTGCAGCCAGGCTTCGAGCCAGACCAGGGCGTCGAGGTCCAGGTGGTTGGTGGGTTCGTCGAGCAGCAGCAGGTCGCTCGGGCACATGAGGGCGCGCGCGAGCTGCAGCCGCATGCGCCAGCCGCCCGAGAAGCTGTTGACCGGCGCGTCGAGCTCGTGCGCCTTGAAGCCCAGGCCCAGGATCAGCGCCTGCGCGCGCGGCACGGCGTCGTGCTCGCCGGCATCGGCCAGGTCGGTGTAGGCATGCGCGAGCGCCATGCCCGCGTCGGCATCGTCGGGATCGGTCGCGTGCGCGGCCTCGGCCAGCGCGAGCGCCTCGCGCAGCTCGACCAGGCGGGTGTCGCCGCCCACCACGAAGTCGGTGGCCGACTCCTCGGTCTCGGGCATGTTCTGCGCGACCTGCGCCATGCGCCACTGCTTGGGCACGGAGAAATCGCCGCCATCCTCGTGCAGGGTGCCGTTGAGCAGCGCGAACAGCGTGGACTTGCCCGCGCCGTTGCGGCCCACCAGGCCGACTTTCTCGCCGGGGTTGAGGGTGACGGTGGCGCCGTCGAGCAGGACCTTGGCGCTGCGGCGAAGAATGACGTTCTTGAGAGTGATCATGAAATGGAGCCCAACCCCGGATTATCCGAGTTGGGCCGAAAGGGGGGCGGAATACGGGTACCGGACGCAGAGGACGCGAAGATTTCGCGAAGGACGCAAAAAAGAGATTTCCTGGTTTCTTTCGCGTCCTTCGCGAAATCTTCGCGTTCTTCGCGTCCGGTCAGCCCGCTTTCAACAGCGCATCTCGCGTGACCAGCAGCACCTGGTCGTCGCCGGCCGAGGTTTCGAGCCATACCACCTCGAGCTGCGGAAACGCCGCCTCGAAGTGCTCGCGCTCGTTGCCGATCTCCAGCACCAGCACCGCGTGCTCGCTCATGCGCGCGGGCGCGTCGGCGAACAGCCGGCGCACGAAATCCATGCCGTCGGCGCCGCCGGCCAGTGCCAACTCGGGCTCGGCGCGGTATTCGGCGGGCAGGGCGGCCATGCTGTCGCTGTTGACGTAGGGCGGGTTGCACAGCACCAGGTCGTAGGGGCCGGGCGTGGCCGCGAGGCCGTCGGATTCGATCAGCGTCACGCGCGCGTCGAGCGCGTGGCGCGTGACGTTGATCGCCGCCACCTCGAGCGCCGCCACCGACAGGTCGGCCGCGTCCACCCTCACCTCGGGATAGGTCAGCGCCGCGAGCACCGCGAGGCTGCCGTTGCCGGTGCACAGGTCGAGCACGCGCTGCGTGTGCTCGCCGAGCCAGTAGTCGATGGAGCCGTCGGCGATCAGCTCGGCGATGAAGCTGCGCGGCACGATGGCGCGCTCGTCGACGTAGAAGGACACGCCCTGCAGCCAGGCTTCCTTGGTGAGGTAGGCGGCGGGCTTGCGGCTCGCGATGCGCTCGGCGATCAGCGCCTCGACCTTGGCCGCGTCGGCTGGTGCCACCGGCGTGTCGGCCACGGCATCGAGTTCGTCGAGCGGCAGCTTCAGGCGCCACAGCACCAGCCAGGCCGCTTCGTCGAAGGCGTTGGCCGTGCCATGGCCGAAGGCCACGCCGGCCTGTTCCAGTTGCTCGGCACCGGCTTCGATCAGCGCGATGACGGTCTTCATGGCGCGAGCGCAGCGTCGAGCTGCTTCAGGGTGCGCAGGTAGATGTTCTTCAGCGTCTCGATCTCGGCCACGTCGATGTGCTCGTCGATCTTGTGGATGCTGGCGTTCACCGGGCCGAGCTCGACCACCTGCGGGCAGACCTTGGCGATGAAGCGCGCGTCGCTGGTGCCGCCGCTGGTCGACAGCTCGGTCTCGATGCCGGTCTCGTCGCGGATCGCGCCCTGCACGGCCGCGACCAGTTCGCCCGGCGTGGTCAGGAAGGGCAGGCCGCCGACGGTCCAGGCCAGCGTGCAGTCGACGCCATGCGCGTCGAGCACGGCCTGCACGCGCTGCTGCAGCGACTCGGGGGTGGACTCGGTCGAGAAGCGGAAATTGAAGTCGATCACCGCGCTGCCCGGGATCACGTTGCTCGCGCCGGTGCCCGCGTGGAAGTTGCTGATCTGCCAGCTCGTGGGCTGGAACCAGGCATTGCCGGCGTCCCAGCCGCCGGCCGCGTTGATCGCGACCAGCTCGGCCAGCGCGGGCGCCACCGCATGCACCGGGTTCTTCGCGAGGTGCGGGTAGGCGATGTGGCCCTGCACGCCCTTGACCGTGAGCTTGCCGCTCATGGTGCCGCGGCGGCCGTTCTTGATCATGTCGCCGCAGCGCTCGACGGCCGTGGGCTCGCCGACGATGCAGTAGTCGAGCTTCTCGCCGCGCGCGGCCAGTGCATTGCACACGACCACGGTGCCGTCGACGCCCGGGCCTTCCTCGTCGCTCGTGAGCAGCAGCGCCAGCGTCAGGCGCGGATCGGGCACGGCCTGCAGGAATTCCTCGATCGAGACCACGAAGGCGGCCACCGAGGTCTTCATGTCGCAGGCGCCGCGGCCGTAGAGCTTGCCGTCGCGGTGCGTGGGCGTGAACGGGTGGCTGGTCCACTGCTCGACGGGGCCGGTGGGCACCACGTCGGTGTGGCCCGCGAACACCAGCGTTTTCGTGGCGGCCGAGGCGTCGGCCGGACGGCGCACCGCCCACAGGTTGGTGACCCGGAAGTCCGCCGGACCGCTCTCGATGGTCTCGAGCGTGAAGCCCAGCCGCGCGAGCCGCTCGCCCAGGATCTGTTGGCAGCCCGCGTCGTCGGGGGTGACGGAAGGGCGCGAGATCAGTTGTTCGGCGAGCTGGAGCGTGCGGGACATCGGGTGGGCGGTTCTCAGAATTTCACGTCGAGCGTGATGTCGGTGAAGGTGGGCTCGTCGAGCTGGTCGGTCAGGTGCCGCTCGTCGGCCTGGGACTTGGGCGCCTGGCGGTTCTGCAGGCGCCACATGAGGTTGGTGGGCGAATCGGCATGGGCCAGCCCTTCCTCGCGGGTGATGCGCTCCTCGATCACGAGGCGCGCGATGTCTTCCTCGAAGGTCTGCGAGCCTTCGGCCATGGATTTCTCCATCGCCTCCTTGACGCCCGAGAAGTCGCCCTTCTCGATCAGCTCGGCCACCAGCGCGGTGTTGAGCATGACCTCGAGCGCGGGCACGCGCGCGCCCTGGGGCGTGCGCAGCAGCCGCTGCGAGACGATGGCGCGCAGCGCCGAGCCCAGGTCGCCCAGCAGCGTGGGGCGCACCTCGACCGGGAAGAAGCTCAGCACGCGGTTGAGCGCGCGGTAGCTGTTGTTGGCATGCAGCGTGGCCACGCACAGGTGGCCCGACTGCGCATAGGCGATGGCCGCGGTCATGGTCTCGCGGTCGCGGATCTCGCCGATCTGGATCACGTCGGGCGCCTGGCGCAGCGCGTTCTTCAGCGCCGTCTGCAGCGACTGCGTGTCGCTGCCTACCTCGCGCTGATTCACCAGCGAACGCTTGTTGGTGTAGGTGAACTCGATCGGCTCCTCGACCGTGAGGATGTGGCCGCTGGCGTGCTCGTTGCGGTAGTCGAGCATCGAGGCCAGCGTGGTGGTCTTGCCGGCGCCGGTGGCGCCCACCATCAGGATCAGCCCGCGCTTCTCCATGATGAGCGTCTTGAGGATGTCGGGCAGGTTGAGCTCGTCGAAGCCCGGGATGACCGAAGCGATGTGCCGCACCACCACCGCATAGGTGCCGCGCTGGCGCATCGCGCTGATGCGGAAGTTGCCGGCGCCCTCGATCGCCACCGCCATGTTGAGCTCGCCGTTGGCCTCGAGCTCCTGGATGCGCGCGGGCGGCACCACCTCGGCCAGCAGCGCGAGCGGCGCGGCCGGCGGTAGCACCTGCGCATTGACCGGCACGCACACGCCGTTGATGCGGATCTGCACCGGGGAGTGCGCCGACAGGTAGATGTCGGAGGCCTTGCGTTCGGCCATCAGGCGAAGAATTCGCTCCATCATGTTCATCGTCGCTCTCCTTCTCCTCGGTCGTTCGGCGGTGCCGTCGTGGCGCTCTGGTGGAACGGAAAAAAAGCGGCCCCCTCGGGCCGCCCGGATCGATCTTTCGATCAGTCGCGCAGCAGGTCGTTGAGGCTGGTCTTCGAGCGCGTCTGCGCGTCGACCGTCTTCACGATGATCGCGGCATAGGTGCTGTAGTCCTGGCCCGACTTGGTCTTCTTGGGCAGGTTGCCGCTGATCACCACGCTGCCGCTGGGCACGCGGCCGTACGAGATCTCGCCGGTGTCGCGGTTGAAGATCGGCGTGCTCTGGCCGATGTACACGCCCATGCCGAGCACCGAGTTCTCTTCCACGATCACGCCTTCGACCACTTCGGAGCGCGCGCCGATGAAGCAGTTGTCCTCGATGATGGTCGGGTTGGCCTGCAGCGGCTCGAGCACGCCGCCCAGGCCCACGCCGCCCGACAGGTGCACGTTGGCGCCGACCTGCGCGCACGAGCCCACGGTGGCCCAGGTGTCGACCATGGTGCCTTCGCCCACGTAGGCGCCGATGTTCACGTACGAGGGCATCAGGATCGCGCCCTTGGCGATGAAGCTGCCGCGGCGGGCCACGGCCGGCGGCACGATGCGCACGCCCGAGTCCTTGAGCTCGCTGGCCGACAGGTGCGAGAACTTGGTCGGCACCTTGTCGTAGAAGCCGAGCGAGCCGGCCTGGATCTGCTCGTTGTCCTTGAGGCGGAACGACAGCAGCACGGCCTTCTTGATCCACTGGTGCACCGTCCACTGGCCCACGCCCTCGCGCGTGGCCACGCGCAGCTTGCCGTTGTTGAGTTCGACGATCACGTGCTCGACGGCATCGCGCACTTCGGCCGAGGAGGCGCTGGCGGAGATGTTGGCGCGGTCTTCCCACGCGGCGTCGATGATTTGTTGCAGTTGCTGGGTCATGAGGACTCTCGGATGAAGAAGCGAAAAATGGGGGCGGGGAGAGGCAGGATCAGTGACCGCCGTGCACGAAGCGCACGATGCGCTCGGCCGCCTCGACGCACTCGGCGGTCTCGGCCACCAGTGCCATGCGGATGCGGCCCTTGCCCGGGTTGACGGGGGCGCCGCCCTGCGGGCCGTGCGTGTCGCGTGCCAGATAGCTCCCCGGCAAAACCGTGACATTGTATTGAGCGTGAAGGGCGCGGGCGAAGCCTTCGTCGTCGCCGGCCCACACTTCGGGCACGCCGGCCCAGAGGTAGAAGCTGGCGTCGGGCAGGCGCACGTCGAGCACCGGCTCGAGCAGCGGCGTGACGGCCGCGAACTTGGCGCGGTACATCTCGCGGTTGCGCACCACGTGTTCCTCGTCGCCCCAGGCGGCGATGCTGGCCGCGGCCACGACGCCGCTCATGGCGCTGCCGTGGTAGGTGCGGTAGAGCAGGAATTTCTTGAGTATCTCGGCGTCGCCCGCGACGAAGCCGCTGCGCAGGCCCGGCACGTTGCTGCGCTTGGACAGCGAGGTCAGCGCGACCAGGTTCTTGAAGTCGCCGCGGCCGAGCCTGGCCGCCGCCTCCAGCCCGCCGAGCGGCGGCTCGTCGCGGAAGTAGATCTCGCTGTAGCACTCGTCGGCGGCGATCACGAAACCGTGGCGCTCCGAGAGCTCGAACAGCTTGCGCCATTCGTCCAGCGGCATCACGGCGCCCGTGGGGTTGCCGGGCGAGCAGACGAAGACCAACTGGGTGCGCTGCCAGATCGCCTCGGGCACGCTGTCCCAGTCGACCGCGAAGTTGCGCGCGGGCACGCTGGGCGCGTAGTAGGGCTCGGCGCCCGAGAGGAAGGCCGCGCCCTCGTAGATCTGGTAGAACGGGTTGGGCGAGATCACTACCGGCGGATGGGCCGTGTCGCTGGGATCGATCACGGTCTGGGCCAGCGAGAACAACGCCTCGCGCGAGCCGTTGACCGGCAGCACCTGGGTGGCTGGGTCGAGCGCCAGGCCATAGCGGGTGCGCAGCCAGTCGGTGAACGAGGTGCGCAGCTTCAGGTCGCCGGCGGTGGCGGGGTAGGCGGCCAGCGCGCCGAGGCCGGCGCTCAGGGCTTCCTTGATGAATTCGGGGGTCGCGTGCTTGGGTTCGCCGATGCCGAGGCTGATGGGCTTCAGGTCGGGGTTCGGCGTGACGCCGGCGAACAGCTGCTTCAGCCGTTCGAAGGGGTAGGGCTGGAGCCTGGAAAGCAGGGGATTCATGGGGCGCGATTATCGGCGACACGGACCGCCGCCGCCCCGGCGCGGGCTCAGGGCGTGGCGCGGCGGTAGAAGGCCAGCGAGCCGGCCAGCGCCAGCAGCATCGCGCCGCAGGTGCGGTCGATCCAGCGCGCGGCGCGCGCGGTCAGCAGCTGCATCGCCTTGGCGCCGACGAAGGCATAGACCAGCATCACGGCCATGTCGAGGCCCGCGAACAGCACCGCGATGATTGCGTACTGCATGCCCTGCGACGCGGCGGGATCGATGAACTGCGGCAGCAGGGCCGAGCAGAACAGATAGCCCTTGGGATTGGTCACCGCCACCAGGAAGGACTTGAGGAAGACCTGCCGGCCGCTGCCAGGCGCGGCGGCCGCGCCCTCGGCGGGCCGTTCGAAGCTGCCGCCCTTCGAGCGCAGCATGCGGATGCCGAGCCAGGCGAGGTAGGCCGCGCCCACCCACTTGAGCATCGAGAACCAGAATTCCGAGGCCGCGAGCAGCGCGCCCAGGCCCAGCGCCACCGCGCCCACCAGCACGAAGTCCGACAGCATCGCGCCGAACATGCCCGGCAGCGCGCCGCGCACGCCGCGGCGCGAGCCGTTGCTCAGCGCCAGCAGCACGGTGGGGCCGGGCGTGGCGATGGCCGCCAGGGCCACGATGGAGAACAGCAAGGCGGTGGTGAGCGTCATGGTTTCTCGCGCGCGGAATCGATGGAAGGGTTCAGATCTTCTTCACCAGCACCTGGCTCTTGCGGTCCCAGTTGTACTTGCGCTTGCGCGCCTCGGGCAGCCAGTCGGGGTTGACCTGCTGGAAGCCGCGCTTGAGGAACCAGTGCATGGTGCGGGTGGTGAGCACGAACAGGCTCTCGATGCCCATGGCCTTGGCGCGGTGCTCGATGTGCTTGAGGATGCGTTCGCCGTCGCCCTGGGCCTGCGACTGCGGCGAGACGGTGAGCGCGGCCATCTCGGCGGTCTTGGCCTCGGGATAGGGATAGAGCGCGGCGCAGCCGAAGATCACGCCGTCGTGCTCGACCACCGTGTACTGGTGGATGTCGCGCTCGATCTCGGTGCGGTCGCGCTTGACCAGCGTGCCGTCGCGCTCGAAGGGCTCGATCAGTTGCAGGATGCCGCCGATGTCGTCCACGGTCGCCTCGCGCAGGCTCTCGAGCTTCTCGTCGATCACCATGGTGCCCACGCCGTCGTGCACGTAGACCTCGAGCAGCAGCGAGCCGTCGAGCGCGAACGGCAGGATGTGGTTGCGCTCCACGCCGGCCTTGCAGGCCTTCACGCAGTGCTGCAGGTAGAAGGCGGTGTCGGTCGGCTTCTGCGGCGGCGGCAGCGAGGCCAGCAGCTTCTCGGCGGCGTCCAGCGGCAGCTCGGTGTCGATCGGGTTGTCCTCGCTCTCGGGCAGCTCGCTGTCCATGCGGATGCCGGGAATCTCGGTCAGGAAGATCAGCTTGTCGGCCTGCAGCGCGATCGCCACGCTGGTGGCCACGTCCTCCATCGTGAGGTTGAAGGCCTCGCCGGTGGGCGAGAAGCCGAACGGCGAGATCAGCACCATGGCGCCGAAATCGAGCGTGCGGCGGATGCTGGTGGAGTCGACCTTGCGCACCAGCCCCGAATGCTTGAAGTCCACGCCGTCGACCACGCCCACGGGCCGCGCGGTGATGAAGTTGCCCGAGATCACGCGCACCGTCGAGCCCGCCATCGGCGTGTTCGGCAGCCCCTGGCTGAACGCGGCCTCGATCTCGTAGCGCAGCTGGCCCGCGGCTTCCTGCGCCGAGTCGAGCGCCACCGCGTCGGTGATGCGGATGCCGTGCGAGTACTTGGCCTCGTGGCCCTTGGCGGCGAGCTGCTCGTTGACCTGCGGGCGGAAGCCGTGCACCAGCACGATCTTCACGCCCATGCTCTGGATCAGGGCCAGGTCCTGCGCGATGCTCTGGAGCTTGCCGGCCGCGATCGCCTCGCCCGCGAGCCCGACCACGAAGGTCTTGCCACGGTGCGTGTGGATGTAGGGCGCGACGGAGCGGAACCAGGGCACGAAGGTGAAATTGAAGACGGTCGACATGGGGCGTGATTGTGCATTCTTGGACGCGTTTTGGTGCAGCGCATCAGGCCAGGGCGCGAAGCAGCCGCGCGGCGGCCCCGGCCGGCGGCGTGCCGCGGGCCTTGAACGACGCGAGCTGCGTGGCGTAGGCCTCCAGCGGCTCGGGCTCCGGCGCGGCCGCCGGTGCCGCCGCGGCCAGCGGCAGGCCGAGCAGCCCGGCGAGTTCGGCCGGCGCGATCGAGCCTCGCGCCATCAGTGCATCGACCACCGCGAGGAAGGCCGTCGCGTGCGACTCGATCAGCTCGAGCGCGCGGATGTGCTCGCGCGCCAGGATCTGCTCGATCTCCGGGTTGGTGGCCGCCACGTCGGTGTTGAGGTTGTCGTTGGCGTCGGTCGTCACGTCGGTGCGGCTCCAGCGGCTGCCGAAGCCGTGGTGCCGCACGTGGCGCGCCGCGGTCGCGGTGGCCTGCGCCAGATCCTGCTCGGCGCCCGTGGTGGCACCGGCATCTCCGAACACCAGCCGCTCGGCCGCGCGCCCGGCCAGGCTCACGCAGATGCTGTCGAGCGTGTTCTGCTTCGACCAGGCCTTGCGCTTCACGTAGCTGTTGTAGCCGCCCTCGAACGAGGCCACGTTGATGCGGATCTCCTGCGGCGCGCGGCCGAACAGCAGCGCATAGACCAGCCCGTGGCCGGCCTCGTGCACCGCCAGCAGCGCGCGGAAGTCGGCATTGGCGCGCTGCTTGATCCGGTTGAGCTCGAGCACCACCGGGAACTCGCGCCGCGCGAGGCGATGGCGCGCCACCATCCTCGCCTGACCCTGCGCGCCGTCGCCCGCGTCGAGCATCAGCCACACCGGCTCGGCGCCGTTGGCGCCCTGCTCGAGCGCCCAGAGCGCCGCGTTGACCAGGGTCGCGCTGAGGATCGCGTGGATCGACGAGAACAGCGGCCGCGTGCCCTGCGCGGGGAACACCGCGTTGGCGTAGATCTGCTCGTAGACGCTGGCGTCGAGCACGAAGCGCACGCCCGAGCTCTCCTGGATCTCGGCCACGTAGCGGTCGCAGATCGAGAGGATCAGGCGCACGTAGGTCGCGCGGTCGAACGAGGGGTAGATCACGTGGTCGTTGCCCAGCCGCGCGATCTGCTCGGGCTTGAAGCGCTCGGCCAGCGCCTTCTTGACGTCGATCAGCGAGAGCTTCTTCGTCAGCGCGTGGAAGATGTCGGCGTCGGTGTCGCAGTCCTCGACCCGCCTGGCGGTCTCGGCATACATCTCGTCGAGGTTGCCCGAGACGAACACCAGCAGCTTCGAGTAGTCGCTCTCCCAGCTCTGCTGCGACGCGCGAAAGGCGCGCAGCCGTTCCTGGATCTCGGCCGGCTTCCAGGTCATGATCTCGAGCAGCGATTCGCGCAGCTTGAGGCAGCGCTTGAACTCCTGCGCTTCCCACGGCGAGAGCTGCAGCCGGCGCTTGCGGCGCGGCTTGCCGTCCTTCTCGTCGTCTTCCTCATCGTCTTCGTCGGCGCTCTTGCGATCCTGGTCGTACTCGGCCCAGGCCAGCGAGGACTCGATCTCGCCGAGCACCGACAGCGAGGGCGGCAGGCGGCCGTCGGACAGCAGCGCCCAGACGTCCTGGTAGCGCTCGACCTTGGTCTCCTTGCCGCGCTTGTCGACGGTGCGAAAGCGCTGGAACTCGTCGAGCACGAGGATGCCGCGCTCGCCCTCGGCGATGCCCGACTCGGCCAGCATGGCCGAGATCGAGCCGGCACTGCGGTGGCCCGAGCCGTGGCTGAAGCCGTCCATCTGCACTTCGATGAAGCGGTCGTAGAAGCCCAGGTGCTGGGCCAGGCGGCGCACCAGCTGCGTCTTGCCGGTGCCCGTGAGGCCCCACAGGCAGATGACGACCGGGCGGCCGATGAGCTGCGGCAGCACGTACCAGGCACGCAGCGAATCGATCACGCGATCGATGATGTCGTCGATGCCGAAGAGCTCGGTCTTCAGCGATTGGGCCACGGCCTGCAGGTGGCGCGAGCGCTGGGCCAGCGTCGCATGCAGGTCGGAATGGATGTCGTTGGACATGGCGGTCTTTTTCTTCTTCGGATGAATGGTCGGGAGACGGGAACGCGGCCGCTTCCCCGCGAACGGGGAGGGCTGCATGCGATGCACTGGGAGGGATCAGGGCGGCGCGCTTCGGATCGCTTCCGAAGCGTGCGGGCGGCGGCGTTCCGTGAGGGAAGGGAACGCGGCGCGCGCGGGCTTCGTCAGGCCGGGCGGGTCGACTTGACCCCGCCACGTGCAATCACGTGGCCTGCGCGTGAACGCAGCGAGGGGGGTACAAGGATGGTGGTCATGGCCGCGATCGTAGCGGCGCGCGGCCGGTGCGTAAAGAATATTTACGCCGCGGTGTGGAAGCGCTGCAACATCCGTGGTGCGCGCCGATAATCGACGGTTTGCCCGAAGAGCACGGGCGCCTGCGCTTGCGACCCCCTCCCTTGACGACCACGACGACTTCCCCCCTTCGCATCGACTTCCCCGAATCGCTGCCGGTCTCGGCCCGGCGCGACGAGATCATGGCCGCCATCCAGGCGCACCAGGTGGTGATCGTCTGCGGCGAGACCGGCTCGGGCAAGACCACGCAACTGCCTAAGATCGCGCTGGCGCTGGGCCGCGGCAAGCTCAATGCAGAGCCCGGCAAGGGCCGCCTGATCGGCCACACGCAGCCGCGCCGCATCGCCGCGAGCTCGGTGGCCAAGCGCATCGCGGAGGAACTCAAGACGCCGCTGGGCGAGGTGGTCGGCTTCAAGGTACGCTTCCAGGACCGCCTGTCGCGCGATGCCTCGGTCAAGCTGATGACCGACGGCATCCTGCTGGCCGAGACGCAGACCGATCCGCTGCTCAAGGCCTACGACACCATCATCATCGACGAGGCCCACGAGCGCTCGCTGAACATCGACTTCCTGCTCGGCTACCTGCGCGAGATCCTGCCGCGCCGGCCCGACCTCAAGGTGATCGTGACCTCGGCGACCATTGACGCCGACCGCTTCGCCCAGCACTTCGCCTCGGCCAAGGGACCGGCGCCCACGGTGTTCGTGTCGGGCCGCACCTTCCCCGTGGAGCAGCGCTACCGGCCCTTCGAGGAATCGCGCGACCACGACCTCAACGACGCCATCGCCGACGGCGTCGACGAGCTCTGGCGCGATCCGCACCATGCGGGCGACATCCTGGTCTTCCTGCCGGGCGAGCGCGAGATCCGCGAGGCGGCCGACCACCTGCGCCGGCACCTGACGCACCAGCCGCTCTACCGCAATGCCGAGGTGCTGCCGCTGTTCGCGCGGCTGTCGCAGGCCGAGCAGGACCGCATCTTCGACGGCCACACCGGCCGGCGCATCGTGCTGGCCACCAACGTGGCCGAGACCTCGCTCACCGTGCCGGGCATCCGCTACGTGATCGACGCGGGCACGGCGCGCGTGAAGCGCTACAGCTTCCGCAGCAAGGTCGAGCAACTGCTGGTCGAGCCGATCAGCCAGGCCGCCGCCAACCAGCGCGCGGGCCGCTGCGGCCGCGTGGCCAACGGCATCTGCATCCGCCTCTACGACGAGAAGGACTTCGAGGGCCGGCCGCGCTTCACCGATCCCGAGATCCTGCGCTCGTCGCTCGCGGGCGTGATCCTGCGCATGAAGTCGCTGCGGCTGGGCGACGTGTCGCGCTTTCCCTTCCTCGAGGCGCCGTCGCCGCGCGCCATCGCCGACGGCTACCAGCTGCTCAACGAGCTCGGCGCGGTCGACGATGCCAACGAGCTGACCGCCACCGGCGCCGAGCTCGCGAAGCTGCCGCTGGACCCGCGCGTGGGCCGCATGATCCTCGAGGCCCGTGCGCGCGGCGCGCTCGAGGAGGTGCTGGTGATCGCCTCGGCGCTCAGCGTGCAGGACGTGCGCGACCGGCCGATGGAAGCGCAGCAGCAGGCCGACCAGGCGCATTCGAAGTTCGACGACGAGAAGAGCGAGTTCAGCGGCTACCTGCGGCTGTGGAAGTGGATCGCCGATGCACGCGGCGGCCATGGCGACAGCCACAAGCTCAGCAACCGGCAGTACGAGCAGTTGCTGCGCCAGAACTTCATCAACGTGCGCCGCGTGCGCGAATGGCGCGACATCCATTCGCAGCTGCTCACGGTGGTCACCGAGCACAAGTGGCGCATCAATGCCGAGCCCGCGGGCTACGAGCCGCTGCACCTGTCGATGCTCGCGGGCCTGCTCGGCAACATTGGCTGGAAGCTCGAGGACGACGAGGCCTACCTCGGCGCGCGCGGCATCAAGTTCTACAAGCACCCCGGCGCGCACCTGAAGAAGAAGCCCGGGCGCTGGATCGTGGCGGCCGAGCTGGTCGAGACCACGCGGCTGTTCGGCCGCGGCATCGCCAACATCGAGCCGCAGTGGCTCGAGCAGGTGGGCGGCCATCTGCTGAAGAAGCAACTGCTCGATCCGCACTGGGAGAAGAAGAACGCGCAGGTGGCCGCGCTCGAGCGCGCCACGCTTTATGGCCTGGTGGTCTACAGCGGCCGGCGCGTCGACTTCACGCGCGTCGACCCGGTCGCCGCGCGCGAGATCTTCATCCGCGAGGCGCTGGTCGGCGGGCAATGGGACAGCCGCTTTCCGTTCCTCGCGGCCAACCGCAAGCTGGTGCGCGAGGTCGAGGGCCTCGAGCACAAGTCGCGCCGGCAGGACGTGCTGGTCGACGACGAGCTGATCTTCGCCTTCTACGACGCGCAGCTGCCGGCCGACGTGGCCAGCGGCACGACCTTCGAGAACTGGTACCGGCAGGCCTCGAAGGAGCAGCCGCGCCTGCTGTTCCTCACGCGCGACGAGCTGATGCGCCACCAGGCGGCCGGCATCACCACCCAGTCGTTCCCGCCCACCTTGCGGCTCGGCGGCGTGGACTGCGCCGCGAGCTACCTGCACGAACCCGGCGATGCCAAGGACGGCCTCACGGTCAGCGTGCCGCTGTTCGTGCTCAACCAGGTCAGCGAGGAACGCTGCGAATGGCTGGTGACGGGCATGCTCAAGGACAAGATCCAGGCGCTGCTCAAGAGCCTGCCGCAGCGTCCGCGCTCGCGGCTGGTGCCGCTGCCCGAGTCGGCGGCGAAGCTGGCCGAGGCGCTGTCGGCGCCCGAGCTGTTCGGCACGGGCTCGCTGACCGACGTGCTGCTCAAGCGCGTGCGCGACATGACCAGCATCGACGTGAAGCGCGCCGACTTCAAGCTCGACATGCTCGCGCCGCACCTGTTCATGAACCTGCGCGTGGTCGACGAGCACGGCCGCCAGCTCGGCATGGGGCGCAACCTCGGCGCGCTCAAGGCCGAGCTCGGCGCGAAGGCCCGCGGTGCGTTCCAGGCGCTGGCCGGACTCAACGTGAAGGCCTCGGCCGAACCCGCCAAGACCGCGGCGCCCGCCGACGCGCGCCGCGCCCAGGAGGCCGCGCCGGCCGCGCCCGCCACGCCGGCGCTGCCGGCCGGCCAGCGCTACACCGCCTGGAGCTTCGGCGAACTGCCCGAGCTGATGGAGGTGCGCCGCGGCGCCCAGTCGCTGGTGGGCTTTCCCGCGCTGCGCGACGAGGGCGATGCCGTCACGATCGAGGTCTTCGACGAACCCGCGGTCGCGGCCGCGAAGCACCGCGCGGGCCTGCGACGGCTGTTCGCGCTGCAGCTCAAGGACGCGCTCAAGTACCTCGAGAAGAACATCCCCGACCTGCAGAAGATGGCCGTGGCCTACATGCCGCTGGGCACCGCCGACGAGCTGCGCGCGCAGATCGTCGAAGTGGCGATCGACCGTGCCTTCCTGCAGGAGCCGCTGCCGGCCGACGAGTTCGCGTTCAAGCGGCGGCTCGACGAGGGGCGCGGCCGGCTGACCCTGATCGCCAGCGAGGTGGCGCGGCTGGCCGCGACGATCCTCGTGGAGTACGCCGCGGCCGCGCGCAAGATCAAGGACACGAAGATCCAGCCCGAGTCGGTGCAGGACGCCGCGCAGCAGCTGCAGAAGCTGGTCGGCAAGCGTTTCATCGCCGATGCGCCGTGGACGCAGCTGCAGCATTTCGCGCGCTACCTCAAGGCCATCGTGCTGCGGCTCGACAAGCTGCGCGGCGACCCGGCGCGCGACACCGCCAAGCTGGCCGAGCTGCGGCCGCAGGAGCAGCGCTACTGGCGGCTGGTGGCCGAGCGCAAGGGCGTGGTGGACGACCGCATGCTCGAGTTCCGCTGGCTGCTCGAGGAACTGCGCGTGAGCTTCTTCGCGCAGGAACTGCGCACGCCGCAGCCGGTGAGCGTGAAGCGGCTCGACAAGGCCTGGGCGCAGCTGCAGGCCTGACGGTCCTTTCGACGTTACAAAGAAAAAGCCCGCTGCCGCGGGCTTCGTCCGAAGAGGCCTTCGCCTCGTCATGAAGGGCAAGGCGACGTGCCGCCTCGCCCGCGCGTCATATCCTGCCCATGAGCACCAGGATGATCACGATCACGAGCACGAGACCAAGACCGCCGCTGGGACCGTAGCCCCAGGTACGGCTGTGTCCCCAGCTCGGCAGCGCGCCGATCAGCAGAAGGATCAGGACGATCAGCAGGATGAACGAGAGCGACATGTTTTCTCCAGGGACGTTGTTATCGAGCCTCGATGCTCGTGACCCCGGGGTGCGCGCAGCGCAAGAGAGCCGCGCCTTCGCCGGTCAGGACTGTCCTACCGTGGGCGTCGGCGCCCGCGCCGGGTGGACTGCGCCGGCGTAGCGGCGGCGACGATGGCGAGCACCAGCACGACCACCAGGAAGGCCGTGCCGATGGCACCGAAGACGATGGACATGCCCCAGAGCGAGAAGAAGCCGTCGATGCGCGCGTTGCGCGGATCGCCGGGCGCATGCAGCACCTGCACCGCTTCGCCGATTTCGTAGGAGGGCGGGTTGCTGCTGGTCGAGGACTCGAACTCGATCGTCTCGCCCGCGGCCGTGCGGAAGCGCACGCGCGGCTTCCAGGTGCCGTCGCCATCGTCGTCCGATTCCACGTGCAGCAGGTCGATCACCTCGCCGGGCGCGTGTACCGCGGAGCGGATGAAGTAGACGGTGTGGGCCGCCACGAGCAGCGCCACCACGAACAGGGCCGCGCCGACGCCGCCGAAGACCTTCTGCAGGGTGCGAAGCTGGGGATTCGCCATGGCGCGCGTGCCTCCCTCAGCCGCCACGGTGCGAGGCGCCCGCGGCGAAGTCGCCGAGCAGGCCGCCGAGGCTCGCGAGCAGCAGGCAGAAGGCGAGGAAGCCCGCGGTGCGCAGCAGGCCGAGCAGCGCCTGCCGCCAGGGCCGCGTGCGCAGGAAGAACACGGGAACGCCCAGCAGCGGGAACAGGCCCGCGAACAGCGCGATGCGCCCGCGCGGCATCTGGCCGCGCGCGAGCAGGTCGGCACGGCACCACGCGTAGCACAGCGCGGTGATCAGCGGCATGTGCAGCATGTCGACGGCCGAGTACTGCCGGCCCGGCAGCAGCGGCACGAAGGCGTCGGCCACGCCGGCGGCGAAGAAGGACAGCGCCAGCGCGCCGAGGAGCAGCCGTGGCGCCTTCATCGCGTGCGGTCCCGTGGCCCGGCGCCGATCGATGGGCTCAGAGCCTGGCGAGCCGCTCGAGCGCGGCGACCAGCGTCTCGTCCTTCTTGGCGAAGCAGAAGCGCACCACGCGCTGATCGAAACCGTCGCCGTAGAAGGCCGACAGCGGGATCGCGGCCACGCCGATCTCGCGCGTGAGCCAGAGGCAGAAGTCGGCTTCGGAGAGATCGCTGACCGCCGAGATGTCGACGCACTGGAAGTAGCTGCCTTCGCTGCGCAGCAGCTTGAAGCGGGTCCTGGCGAGGCCGGCGGCGAACAGGTCGCGCTTGCGCTGGTAGAAGGCAGGCAGCTCGAGGTAGGGCGCGGGGTTGGCCATGTAGCGCGCCAGTGCGTGCTGCATCGGCGTGTTGACGGTGAACACGTTGAACTGGTGCACCTTGCGGAACTCGGCCATCAGCGGCGCCGGCGCGGCCACGAAGCCGACCTTCCAGCCGGTGACGTGGTAGGTCTTGCCGAAGCTGCTGACGATGAAGCTGCGCGCCGCCAGCCCGGGGAAGCGCGCCACGCTCTCGTGGCGCGCGCCGTCGTAGACCATGTGCTCGTAGACCTCGTCGGCGATCACGAACACCTCGGTGGGCGCGAGCAGTTCTTCGAGCCGGCGCATCTCGGCCGCGGTCCATACGGTGGCGCTGGGGTTGTGCGGCGTGTTGATGATGATCGCGCGCGTGCGTGGGCTTAAAGCGGCGGCGATGCGGTCGAAATCGGGTCGGAAGCTGCCCGGCACCAGCGGCACGCGCACCACGCTGCCGCCCGCGAGCTCGATGTTGGGCACGTAGCTGTCGTAGCAGGGCTCGAGCACGATCACCTCGTCGCCCGCGCGCACCACCGCGAGGATGGCCGTGATGATCGCCTGCGTGGCGCCCGCGGTCACCGTGATCTCGGCCGCGGCGCTGTAGCGGTGGCCGTAGAGCGCTTCGATCTTGGCCGCGATGGCATCGCGCAGCGCGGGGATGCCCGGCATCGGCGGGTACTGGTTGTGGCCCGCGGCCATGGCGGCCGTCACGTCCTCGAGCAGTTGCGGATCGCAATGGAAATCGGGGAAGCCCTGGCCCAGGTTGACCGCGTTCTTCTCGGCCGCGAGCGCGGACATCACGGTGAAGATGGTGGTGCCGACGGCGGGCAGCTTGGTCGCGATCTCGGGCGTGCGGGGAGGAGGGGCGGTGCTCATGGTGGGATGCGTGGAAGGAAGGTCGGGCGAGCGCGTGGGCTGCTCAGAGGTCGTAGTCCTGCTGGTGGCCGCTCAGGGCCTTGGCGATCAGGTTGCGGTCGAGCCGGTCGGACAGCAGCTCGGCGAACTTGAACACGAAGTTGCGCAGGTAGGCGCTGCGCTTGAAGGCCACGCGCGCGATGTTCTGGCCGAACACCTGGCCCATCGGGCGCACCACGAGGTCGGCGTTCGATTCGTCGCGCACCGCCATCTCGGCCACGATGCCCACGCCGAGCCCGAGGCGCACATAGGTCTTGATCACGTCGGAGTCGATGGCTTCGAGCGCGATGCGCGGCGCGAGCTTCTTCTGCGCGAAGGCATGGTCGATGCGCGTGCGGCCGGTGAACGAGGGGTGGTAGGTGATGATCGGTTCGGAGGCCAGGTCCTCGAGCGAGATGCGCTCCTTGGTCGCCAGCGGGTGTTCCTTGGGCAGCACCAGCACGTGCTGCCACTCGTAGCAGGGCAGGGTCACGAGCTCGGCGTAGTCGGCGAGCGATTCGGTCGCGATGCCGATCTCGGCCACCTCGTCGATCACCATGCGTGCCACCTGGTCGGGCGAGCCCTGGTGCAGGCTCACGTTGACCTTGGGGTAGGCCTCGCGCAGCTTGGCCACCGGCACCGGCAGCACGTAGCGCGCCTGCGTGTGGGTGGTGGCGATCGACAGCGTTCCGCTGTCCTGCGCGCTGAACTGCTCGCCGATGCGCTTGAGGTTGCCGACCTCGCGCATGATCAGCTCGATGCTCGCGATCACGTGCTGGCCCGGCTCGGTCACGCGCTTGAGGCGCTTGCCGTGGCGCGCGAAGATTTCCACGCCGAGTTCCTCCTCGAGCTCGATGATCGCCTTCGACACTCCGGGCTGCGAGGTGTGCAGCGCCTTGGCGGCCTCGGTCAGGTTCAGGTTGCGCCGCACGGCTTCCTGAACAAACTTGAACTGGTGCAGATTCATATCAAATTCCGTCTTATTGCGGAATTTATTATGCCTTCGGAATCTATGGAAATGTCCGGATGTTCAGTTTTCCACCGCGATTCGGGCCAGCAGGTCGATCACCTGCGGCGATTCCCCCACGGTGGGGCCGAGCGTGAAGGCCAGCGCGGGCCATTCGGCGCGCAGCGCGTCGAGCTGGCGCGGGATGTCCTCGCGCGCATGCTTGCCCATGCCGAGGAACAGCGGCACCACGCGGATCGCGCTGGCGCCTTCGCCGGCCAGCGCGGCCACCGCGCCGCGCAGGTCGGGCTCGGCCAGCTCGAGGTAGGCGCAGCGCACCCGGGCCTCGGGCGACAGCGCTTGCGTTCGTGCCGCCACGGCCTCGATCGGCGCGCGCCAGCGCGGGTCGCGCGAGCCGTGCGCCAGCAGCACGATGCCCTGCACCGTCGGCGTGGCCATCAGCGCCTGAGCACCAGCCAGCTGAAGGCCGCCAGCGACATCACCGAGTAGATGAGCCCCGGCGCCGCCGCCGTGATCCAGGGCGACCAGTTGCTGAGGTTGCCGAGGTAGCCGAACACGTTGTTCAGCAGGAAGAAGCTGATGCCGATCATCACGCCGCCGAACACGTAGGTGGTGATGCCGGCCTGGCGGAAGTGCAGGTAGGCGAAGGGCAGGGCGAGCACCACCATCACCAGGCAGGACAGCGGATAGAACACCTTGCGCCAGAACTCGATCTCGTAGCGCTGCGCGGTCTGGCCGTTGGCGTCGAGGTGGCGGATGTAGTCGAACAGGTCGATGGTGCTCATGCGGTCGGGCCGCAGCAGCGCCACCGACACCATCTCGGCCGTCAGCGAAGTCGGCCAGTTGAGTTCGGCCATTTTTGTGGTGGCGACGTGCGCCTTGCCCTCGGCGGCGCGGGTGTCGTAGTCCTGCTGCTCGATCTCCGACAGCACCCAGTAGCCGCGCTCGATGCGCGCGGTGGCGGCGGTCATCTGCTTGCGCAGGTAGCCCTTGTCGTCGAACTCGAAGATGCGCGCGGTCTTGAGCGCGCCGTTGCGCGAGATCGACAGCACGTTGACGGCGTAGGACGCCTTGTCCTGCCGCTCCTTGAGCCAGGCGCCGGTGTTGCCCACGAAGGTGAAGGTGCCCTGGTAGCGCGACTTCACGAGCTGCGCGGCGCGCTCGGCGGCCGGCGCGAGGTAGTCGCCCACCGCGAAGGTCAGCACCACGAAGCCCAGGCCGAGCACCAGCAGCGTGCGCAGCGCGCGCCAGGGGCCGAGGCCGCTGGTGCGCAGGATGGTGTATTCGGAGCTTTGCGCGAGCCGCGCCATCACGAAGATGCAGCCGATCAGCACGGTGATCGGCAGCAGTTCGTAGAGATGGCTCGGCAGCAGCAAGGTCACGTAGAGCAGCGCCTGCGCCGGCCCGTAGGCCAGGCTCTCGGGACGGCCCACGGCCTGCAGCTCGTCGACGAAGTCGAAGAAGAAGAACAGGCTCAGGAAGCCGAGCGTCACGAAGGCCACGGCCTTCAGCGCCTCGATGTAGATCAGGCGGCGGATGGTTCTCATGGCGTGGGCTCCAGCCGGGTGGTGGAGGGCGGCGGCGGGGCGGCGCCCGTGCCGCGGTTCTTGCGGCGCGTCCAGTTGTTGTTGCGCAGCGTCAGCCAGGAGACGGCGAACAGCGCCACGCCGCCGTGCAGCAGCAGCATGAAGCCGCCCATGCCGTAGCGGCCCGAGCTGATCCAGCTCTGGCCCAGGTTCAGCAGGTTGTAGTAGATGACGAAGGCGAACAGCGCGAACAGCAGGTTGCCGCTGCGGCCCACGCGCGGATTGACGCTGGAGACGGCCAGGGCCAGCAGCACGAAGTTGATGGCCGCCAGCAGCATGCCCAGGCGCCAGGCGAGTTCGCCGCGCGCCGCGCTGGTGTTGAAGTCGCCGAGCAGCGACAGCGTGGTGCGAGCGCGCGGCGGCGTGGCGTCGCTGGAGCCCGCGCTGCTGCCGCCGGCACGCGTGCCGTAGGTCTCGAATTCGCTGATCTTCAGGGCGCCGTTGGGCAGCAGCGGGCGCTCCAGGCGCTGGCCGTTGCTCAGCATCAGGTAGCGCGAATTGCCGACGTTCTCGATGCGGCCGCTGCGCGCCGAGGTCGTGATCTGCAGGTTGCGCTCGACCGACCAGATGAAGACGTTGGTGGCGGTGGCGCTGTCGGCGGAGTCCTTGTCGATGAAGAACACCCGCAGCCGGCCGGCCGATTCACGGAATTCGCCGGGCGAGACGCGCTCGAGGTCGCCGCGCTGCTCGTACTGCTGGCGCATGCCCATGGTCTGCGAGTTGGCCCAGGGCCAGCCGATCAGCGCCATGGCGGCGATCAGCAACAGCACCGGCCAGGCGAAGCGGAACAGCGGCTCGACGAAGTCGGACAGCCCGCGGCCGCTGGAGAACCAGATCACCATCTCGCTGTCGCGGTACATGCGCGACAGGGTGCCGACGATGGCGATGAACAGGCTCAGGCTCAGGATGGTCGGCATGTAGCCGAGCACCGTGTAGGCCATGACGAGGAACACTTCGGACGGGTTCACGCTGCCCTTGGAGGCCAGTCCGAGCGTACGGATGAGCATCATGGTCATCACGATGGTGACCAGGACCACGAGGGTCGCTCCGAAGCTGCGGGACAGCTCCTTGCGTAGGGAAGAATGGAATAACATCGTTCGAGGAAAAAAAGGATTATGGACTTTCAACTCAAGACCCTCACCGTCGCCCGCGCAGCGGCCGAAAAATCCGACGTCCTGATCGTGCTCGTGGGCAGCGCGCCGCTCGCGTCCAAGGACCCTCTTTCCGTCCAGGTCGCGGCCGCCCGCAAGGCCGGCGACCTGCCCGACAAGGCCGGCAAGCTGCTGTCCCTGTACCGGCCCGAGGACGTGGCCGCCAACCGCGTGGTGCTGGCGGCCATCGGCGACGGCCAGCCGGCCTCGGTGCGCAGCGGCGTGATCGCCGCGGTCAACGCCGCCAAGGCCCAGTCGCCCAAGCGCGTGGTGCTGGCCTTCGCCCAGGACGCCGCGCCCGCGGCCGTGGCGAGCGCCGTGACCGCGGCCGCCGACGCCAGCTATGTCTACACCGCCACCAAGTCCAAGGCCGAGCCGCGCACCATCCGCCAGCTGGTCGTCGGCGTGGCCGACGCGGTCGCGGTCGGCGCGGCCTTCGAGCAGGCGCGCGCCACCGTCGAGGGCATCGAGTTCGCCAAGGAGTGGGGCAACCGTCCCGCCAACCATGCCACGCCGACGATGCTGGCCGAGGCCGCCAAGGGCCTGGGCAAGCTGCCCGGCATCAAGTGCGAGGTGCTCGGTCCCAAGGAGGTCGACAAGCTCGGCATGGGCGCCTTCGCGGCCGTGGCCCAGGGCTCGGCCGAGCCGCTGCGCTTCATCGTGCTGCGCTATCAGGGCGGGCCCAAGGACCAGGCGCCCGTGGTGCTGGTCGGCAAGGGCATCACCTTCGACACCGGCGGCGTCTCGCTCAAGCCGGCGGCCGAAATGGACGAGATGAAGTTCGACATGTGCGGCGCCGCGAGCGTGCTCGGCACCTTCCGCGCGCTCGCCGGCATCCAGCCCGCGATCAACGTGGTCGGCCTGATCCCCTCGTGCGAGAACATGAACGACGGCCGCGCCATCAAGCCCGGCGACGTGGTCACCAGCATGAGCGGCCAGACCATCGAGATCCTCAACACCGATGCCGAGGGCCGGCTGATCCTCTGCGACGCGCTGACCTACGCCAAGCGCTTCGACCCCGCCGCCGTGATCGACATCGCGACGCTCACGGGCGCCTGCGTGGTGGCCCTGGGCGGCGTGCGCAGCGGCCTGTTCTCGAGCGACGACGCGCTGGCCGCGGCGCTCGAGGCGGCCGGCGAGACTTCGCAGGACCGTTGCTGGCGCCTGCCGCTCGACGACGAATATGCCGAGGGCCTGAAGACCAACTTCGCCGACGTGGCCAATGTGGCCGGCCGCGCGGGCGGTGCCATCACCGCGGCCAAGTTCCTGCAGCGCTTCACGGCCGACTTCGCCTGGGCGCACCTCGACATCGCCGGCACCGCATGGAAGAGCGGCGCGGCCAAGGGCTCGACGGGCCGGCCGGTGGGCCTGCTGGTCTCGTACCTGACGCGCCGCGCGCAGGACGGCGCGGCCGCCGCCGACAGCGCCAAGGCGAAGGCCAGGGCGGAGCGCAAGAACGAGGGCAAGGGCGAGAGCAAGGCGGCGGCCCGCAAGGCGCGTTCGGTGCAGTGACGGAGATCGGCTTTCACTACAACGCGCCCGACAAGCTCAGCTACGCCTGCCGGCTCGTGCGCAAGGCCGTCGCCACGCGCGGCATGCGCGTGGTGGTGGTCGGCGAGGCGCAATGGCTCGACGCGGTCGATGCCGGGCTCTGGCAACTGGCGCCGACCGAGTTCGTCGCGCATTGCCGAGCCGACGCGCCGGCCCACGTGCTGTCGCGCTCGCCCGTGATCCTGGCCGACGAGGGCGCGGAATCGGCGGCGCTGCCGCACCGCGAACTGCTGGTCAATCTCGGGGCACAGGTGCCCGCGGGCTTCGAGCGCTACGAGCGCCTGATCGACATCGTGAGCAACGAACCCGACGACCGCCAGATCGGCCGCGCGCGCTGGCGCCACTATGCCGACCGCGGCTACACGATCCAGCCGCACGACTTCGCGAGGAGCGCATCCTGATGGCCAGTCCGACCCGCACGCCGCCGCGTTTCGTTCCCACCCTGACGACGGTGCTCGACCTGCCCGCCGAGCCGGTCGCGGCGCATTCGCCATCGACGGACCACGCGGGTCCGGACGCCGACGCGCCGGCCATGCCCGACCCGGCCCAGGCCGTCGCACTGCCGCCCGCGGTGCAGCGTTCCGAGGCCGACATCGTGCGGCTCGAGGAGCAGTTGCTGCACCGCGTTCTGCAGCGCGTGGACTTCTCGCTCGAGGAGCGTTTGAGCGATACGGTGGCCGCCGCCGTGCAGCAGCAACTCGATGCGATGGTGCCGCGTTTGCGCGGCGAAATCGAAGCCGTTTTGCGCGCTCTGGTGATCGAGGCGATGGCCGCCGAACTCTCGGAAAACCCAGGGTCTACGCCAACTTTCGAGGGGTGATGCTTCGGCTAAACTGCGCGCCAGGTCGGGTGGGCCAAAGCTGGAGGGTTAGGGTGGCCCGGGTCTGCGGCGCGGAACTTGCGAGGTCAGGAGCGCCCGGATCACACGACCGGTTTCTCAATCTCATCATCCATGTTCTGGAGGTTCTCATGCAATTGAAATGGACTGCGGTCGCTCTGGCTGCACTCACGCTGGTGGCTTGCGGCAAGAAAGAAGAAGCTGCGGCACCCGCTGCTGCCCCGGCGCCCACCGCGGCCGCCCCGGCACCCGCTGCACCTCCCGCCGATGCACTGGTCGTGAAGATCGGCCACGTGGCTCCGACCAGCGGTCCCATTGCCCACCTCGGCAAGGACAACGAGTTCGGCGCCAAGATGGCGATCGAGGAACTGAACGCCAAGGGTCTGAAGATCGGCGACAAGGTCGCCAAGTTCGAACTGGTCGCCGAAGACGACGCAGGCGATCCCAAGCAAGGCACGGCCGTGGCCCAGAAGCTGGTCGACAGCAAGGTCAACGGCGTGGTCGGCCACCTGAACTCGGGCACCACCATCCCCGCCTCGAAGCTCTACAGCGACGCCGGCATCCCCCAGATCTCGCCGTCGGCGACGAACCCCAAGTACACCCGCCAGGGCTTCAAGACCACCTTCCGCGTGGTGGCCGACGACACGCAACTCGGCGGCACGCTGGGCAAGTACGCGGTCGAAACGCTCAAGGGCAAGAACATCGCCGTGATCGACGACCGCACGGCCTACGGCCAGGGCGTCGCCGAAGAATTCGAGAAGTCGGCCAAGGCCGCCGGTGCCACCATCGTGGGCCACGAATTCACCACCGACAAGTCGACCGACTTCAACGCCATCCTGACCAAGCTCAAGTCGGCCAAGCCCGACGTGCTGTTCTTCGGCGGCATGGACGCCGTCGGCGGCCCGATGCTCAAGCAGGTCAAGCAGCTCGGCCTGAACGTCAAGTTCATGGGCGGCGACGGCCTGTGCACCGGCGAACTGCCGAAGCTCGCTGGCGATGCCATCGGCGAAGACATGGTGGTGTGCGCCGAAGCCGGCGGCGTGGACGGCGACTTCAAGCAGCCGCTCGAAGACTTCAAGACCAAGTTCAAGGCCAAGAACGGTGTCGACGTCCAGATCTACGCACCGTACGTCTACGACGCGGTCAACGTGCTGGCCGAAGCCATGGTCAAGGCCGGTTCGTCCGACCCCGAGAAGTACCTGCCCGAAGTGGGCAAGATCCAGTACAAGGGCGTGACCGGCCCGATCGCCTTCGACGAGAAGGGCGACATCAAGAACGGCGCGCTGACGCTCTACACCTACAAGGGTGGCCAGCGTACGCAGATCGCCGTGGTTCGGTGATCGGCTGCGATCCGCGTTCCAACGAGAAAGGGCCTTCGGGCCCTTTTTTCATGGGCGTTCGAAACGGCGCAAGAAAATGAAGAGGAGGGCGATGGGCGCTCGTGGCTTCAGAGCGGCGCGAGTCCCGAGGGGCGGTCGGTGTTGCAGTACTCGATGAAGGCGTCGAGGTCGCGCGACTTGTCGAAGACCGCGTCGGCGCCGAGGGTCTCGCAGCGCGTGCGGATGTCGGCCGTCACGTAGTTGCTCAGCACCACCGCGCGCTGGCCGGGACGGCGTTCCTTGCAGCCCGCGAGCACGCCCAGGCCCGAGCCTTCCTTGAGGAACAGGTCGACGATCAGCAGCTGCCACTCGGCCGGATGGTCGCGCAGCCATGCCAGCGCTTCGGATTCGGTTTCGGCAAAGCCAACGACTTGGGCATTCACGAGGTCCTCGAGTGCCGGAACCAGGTTGTCCCTGATGGTCTTGTTGTCCTCGACGAGGAACGTGATGAGGGCCATGCCACGGATAGGGTGTGAGAACCAATAGCGTAGCGTGCCGCGCGAGCTTGCCGCGTAGGAGAAAGGAGACGGAGAAACGCGGCGTGTCCCTATTTCATGCGATGACCGAGGCGCTCGGGCATCGCCCAAGCGCGCGGCGTCAGTCGTTCGCGCTCTTGCCCGTGCCGGCGGCCTGCTCGAGCTTCTTCGCGCGGGCCACGCTCTCGTCGCGCTGGGCCGTGGCTTCGATGCGCTTCTCGATCTCCTCGCTGAGCGCGGCATTGACCTCGGCGAGCTGCTCGGCCGATTGCGCGAGCTTTTCCTCGAGCTGGCTGGTGTGCGCGATGGCCAGCGCCACGTCGCCCACCTGCACCTCCTCGGGCAGCTCCTGCTCGAGCACGGTGTTGACCACCGCGAGGTTGTCGGAGGCCTTCTGCACGTCGGCGGCGACCTGCTCGGTCTTTTCGAGGGTGCGGTCGAGCGACGTGCTGCCGAGCGGCTTGGTGCTGGGGTGTCCTGCCATGCGGCGCCTCCTGGGAACTGAGAACCTGCGGATCGTACGCCAGTCGCGCGCGAGCAACGGGCGCCCACAAAAAAGCCCAAGTGCCAATGGCAACTCGGGCTTCCTGCATGTTCGCGAACGGTTGCGAACAAAGACTCTCTGGCGGAGCAGGCGGGATTCGAACCCGCGGAGGGCTATTAACCCTCACACGCTTTCCAGGCGTGCGACTTAAACCGCTCATCCACCGCTCCGAAGCCCACGATTGTAGCAGTCGCCGGGGCCGTTTCCGGAAAGCTTCAGGCCGTCGGCCCCGAGGACTTGCCGGCCTGCACCATGCGCATGGCCGAGGCGATGAGCGCCGCGGTCTCGGTCATGTTGCTCGGCACGATCAGCGTGGTCTTGGAGTCGGCCGCGACCTTGCCGTAGGCATCGACCGCGCGTTCGGCGACCTTGAGCTGCACCGCCTGTTCGCCGCCCGGCTGCTGGATCGCGGCGGCCACGCGTTCGATGGCGTCGGCCGTCGCGGTGGCCACCGCGGTGATCGCGGCCGCCTCGCCCTGGGCGTTGTTGATCTGGGCCTGCTTCTCGCCCTCGGAGCGCGCGATGAAGGCCTCGCGTTCGCCGGTGGCGATGTTGATCTGCTCCTGGCGCCGGCCCTCGGAGGCCGCGATCAGCGCGCGCTTCTCGCGTTCGGCCGTGATCTGGCGCTGCATCGCCTGCAGGATTTCCTTCGGCGGCGTCAGGTCCTTGATCTCGTAGCGCAGCACCTTCACGCCCCAGTTGAGCGCCGCCTCGTCGATGGCCGCGACCACCTGGGCATTGATGACATCGCGCTCCTCGAAGGTCTTGTCGAGCTCCAGCTTGCCGATCACGCTGCGCAGCGAGGTCTGGGCGAGCTGGGTCACGGCCACGATGTAGTTCGACGAGCCGTAGCTCGCGCGCATCGGGTCGGTGACCTGGAAGTAGAGGATGCCGTCGACCTGCAGCTGCGTGTTGTCGCGCGTGATGCAGATCTGGCTCGGCACGTCGAGCGGAATTTCCTTCAGGCTGTGCTTGTAAGCCACGCGGTCGATGAACGGGATCAGGAAGTTGGGGCCGGGCGTCATGGTGCCGTGGTACTTGCCCAGGCGCTCGCGCACCCAGGCGTTCTGCTGCGGCACGAACTTCACCGACTGGCTGATGAAGATGATCGCGATGACCAGGATGATGACGGGGACCGAATATTCCATGGCTTCTGTACCTTTCCTCTTTCGTTCTCGGGTTCTAGATCTTGTCGACGACCAGCCGGCTGCCGACCACCTCCACCACGCGGTGCTCGCCGGTGGAGGGCGCATGGCCCGCGCGCTGCACGACGGTCCACTGGGCGCCGCGGTAGCGCACGGTGGCGGTGCCGTCGGGATTCCAGGCCTCGACCTGCACGCGCTCGCCGATGTCGAGATTGAGGTCGCGGTTGGCTTCGGTGGGTGGGGGCGGCGGGCGCTTGCGCTGGATCGAGTACCAGGCCAGCACCGCGACCACGCCGACGACGGCGGCCACCAGCAACTGCGTGACGGTGCCGAAGCCCAGGTGGGCGGAGATCGCCGCGGCGGCGAATCCGCCGGCCAGCAGCAGCAGGTAGATCGTGCCGGACAGGAGCTCGACCACGATTGCCGCGCCAGCGATCAACCACCAGATCGTGGAATTCGCCATTGACATCTCCTTCCTTGTTTTGTTTCAGGCGACCCCATTCTGAGGCATGCGCTCCCGCGCGCCCGGACTCGCCTGCACTTTGTGGGGGCTCCCGGCGCGGCGCGGCGGGACGCATCGCGGCGACATTCGGCGGGCATTGCGCGCGTGGGCGAATTCTTCATCTGAATTCCGTACACTTCGCGCCTCATTGCCTGTCCCGGAGCTCTGCCCCATGAAATTCCGCTTCCCCATCGTCATCATCGACGAGGACTTCCGCTCCGAGAACACCTCGGGCCTCGGCATCCGCGCGCTCGCGCAGGCCATCGAGACGGAAGGCTTCGAGGTGCTGGGCGTCACGAGCTACGGCGACCTGAGCCAGTTCGCTCAGCAGCAAAGCCGTGCCAGCGCCTTCATCCTGTCGATCGACGACGAGGAATTCTCGATCGGGCCCGACCTCGATCCGGCGGTGCTGAACCTGCGCAATTTCATCGGCGAAGTGCGGCGCAAGAACGCCGACGTGCCGATCTACATCTACGGCGAGACCAAGACCTCGCGCCACATCCCGAACGACATCCTGCGCGAGCTGCACGGCTTCATCCACATGTTCGAGGACACCCCCGAATTCGTGGCGCGCCACATCATCCGCGAGGCCAAGAGCTACCTCGAGAGCGTGCAGCCGCCGTTCTTCAAGGCGCTGATCGACTACGCGGAAGACGGCTCCTACTCGTGGCACTGCCCGGGCCACTCGGGCGGCGTGGCCTTCCTCAAGAGCCCGGTGGGCCAGATGTTCCACCAGTTCTTCGGCGAGAACATGCTGCGCGCCGACGTCTGCAACGCGGTGGAGGAACTGGGCCAGCTGCTCGACCACACCGGCCCGGTGGCGGCCAGCGAGCGCAACGCGGCGCGCATCTTCAATGCCGACCACTGCTTCTTCGTGACCAACGGCACCAGCACCAGCAACAAGATGGTGTGGCACCACACGGTGGCGCCCGACGACGTGGTGGTGGTGGACCGCAACTGCCACAAGTCGATCCTGCACGCGATCATCATGACGGGCGCGATCCCCGTCTTCATGAAGCCCACGCGCAACCACTTCGGCATCATCGGCCCGATCCCCAAGAGCGAGTTCGAGCCCGAGGCCATCAAGGCCAAGATCAAGGCCAATCCGCTGCTGGCGGACGTCGATGCCAACAAGGTCAAGCCGCGCGTGATGACGCTCACGCAGTCGACCTACGACGGCGTGATCTACAACACCGAGACCATCAAGAACACGCTCGACGGCTACGTCGACACGCTGCACTTCGACGAGGCCTGGCTGCCGCACGCCGCCTTCCACCCCTTCTACGGCTCCTACCACGCGATGGGCAAGCGCCGCGTGCGGCCGAAGGAGTCGCTGGTGTTCGCGACCCAGTCCACGCACAAGCTGCTGGCCGGCATCAGCCAGGCCAGCCACGTGCTGGTGCAGGACTCGCAGAACCGCCAGCTCGACCGCGACCTGTTCAACGAGGCCTACCTGATGCACTCGTCGACCAGCCCGCAGTACGCGATCATCGCGAGCTGCGACGTGGCCGCCGCGATGATGGAGCCGCCCGGCGGCACCGCGCTGGTGGAGGAGAGCATCCTCGAGGCGCTCGACTTCCGCCGCGCCATGCGCAAGGTCGAGGAGGAGTTCGGCAAGGACGAGTGGTGGTTCAAGGTCTGGGGTCCCGAGAAGCTCGTGGACGAGGGCATCGGCGTGCCGGACGACTGGATCATGCACGGCGAGAAGAACGGCAAGAGCCGTTCGAAGAAGTCGCCGCGCAACTGGCACGGCTTCGGCGAACTGGTCGACGGCTTCAACATGCTCGACCCGATCAAGTCGACCATCGTGACGCCGGGCCTGGACCTCGAGGGCAACTTCGCCGAGAGCGGCATTCCCGCCAGCGTGGTGACCAAGTTCCTCGCCGAGCACGGCGTGATCGTCGAGAAGACCGGCCTCTACAGCTTCTTCATCATGTTCACCATCGGCATCACCAAGGGCCGCTGGAACACGCTGCTGACGGCGCTGCAGCAGTTCAAGGACGACTACGCGCGCAACCAGCCGATGTGGCGGATCATGCCGGAGTTCTGCCAGCAGCACACCGGTTACGAGCGCCTCGGCCTGCGCGACCTGTGCCAGCACATCCACCAGCTCTACGCGCGCTACGACGTGGCCCGCCTGACGACCGAGATGTACCTGAGCGACCTCACGCCCGCGATGAAGCCCAGCGACGCCTTCGCGCACATCGCGCACCGCAAGACCGAGCGCGTGGAGATCGACGAACTCGAGGGCCGCATCACCACCAGCCTGATCACGCCGTACCCGCCGGGCATTCCGCTCCTGATCCCGGGCGAGGTCTTCAACAAGAAGATCGTCGACTACCTGAAGTTCTCGCGCGAGTTCAACACGCAGTGCCCGGGTTTCGAGACCGACATCCATGGCCTGGTGGCGCGTGTCGACGAGACGGGCAAGAAGCGCTACTACGCCGACTGCGTGCGGAAGAGCGCCTGAGCGCCGAAGCGCGAGGGGAGACGGCTGCGCAGGGCGGCTCAGCCGTCCTCGCGCACGCGCACGAAGCGTGCGAAGCGCGGCAGCCCGCCGGCCGTGAGCCCGTTGTAGCGGTAGGTGACCCAGGTGCCGATCGCGGGCGGATGCTCGCGCTCGGCATCGCTCAGGCCGGTGCCCAGCTTGAAGCGCTGGCCGCCGGGCATCTCGACCAGCAGCGCGCCAAGCCGCTGGGCATGCCTGCCCTTGCCGGGCACGTGGCCGACCACGCGGGCCTCGGCATCGTCGTGGGTCTTGACCTTGAGCAGGTCGTTGTTGCGCTCGGCGCGGTAGAGCGAGGCGCCGCGGTGCAGCATCAGGCCTTCGCCGCCCATCTTCACGGTCTTGTCGAGCAGCGCCTGCAGCGCCTCGGCCGTGGTCGCGCGTTCCTGCGGCACCGCGACCACCCAGGGCGCGTCGGTGATCGGCAGCAGCCTGCGCAGCACGCCGAGGCGGGCCGTGAAGTCGCCGCCCTGGGCCGGCAGGTCGAACACCATGAACTTCATCTCGTGCCAGGCGATGTCGTTGGGCGCCTGGCTGCGCACCGTCGACACCGCATGCGCGAAGCGTCCGCGGCCGGCCCAGAGTTCGCCGTCGAGCGGCTGCTTGGGCAGCGTCGCGGTGAACCAGGCCGGCGCCACGATGCGCTCGCCGCCGCGCGTGTGGAGCTGCCGCCCGTCCCAGTACGCGCGCACGCCGTCGTATTTCTCGCTGACCCAGTAGTCGGCCAGCGACATGCCCGGCTTGTAGACCTCGGCCAGCATCAGGGCCGGCGCACCGGCGCGCGCGGGCAAGGCCAGCACGAGGCCCAGGGTGGCGAGCAGCAGGGAACGTCGATGGAGCACGGGTGCTATGAAATGAGTAGCTGGAAACGACCGATGGATGCCCATTTGTGGCCGAAGTTCCATGGCGGGGCAAGCGCGGCGCGACCGGCGCGCATCGCCGTCCGACGGGCGCGAGGCCGCGCCCGTGAGCAGCTTGGCCGCTTACTCGGCCATGCCGCCGACGACGTTGCTGAAGCCGCCGTCGACGTAGGTGATCTCGGCCGTCACGCCGCTGGCGAGGTCGCTCAGCAGGAAGGCCGCCACGTTGCCGACTTCCTCGATCGTCACGTTGCGCCGGATCGGCGAGGCCTCGGCCACGGCGCCGAGCATCTTGCCGAAGCCCTTGATGCCGCTGGCCGCGAGCGTCTTGATCGGGCCGGCGCTGATGCCGTTGACGCGCACGCCCTTCGGGCCCAGCGAGGCCGCCGTGTAGCGCACCGAGGCCTCGAGCGAGGCCTTGGCCAGGCCCATGGTGTTGTAGTTGGGCAGCGCGCGCTCGGCGCCCAGGTAGGTCAGCGTGAGCAGGGCCGACCGGTCGTTCAGGTAGGGCTGGGCCGCCTTCGCCATCGCCGGGAAGCTGTAGGCGCTGATGTCGTGCGCGATGCGGAAGCCCTCGCGCGACAGGCCCTCGAGGAAGTCGCCCGCGATCGCCTCGCGCGGCGCGAAGCCGATGCTGTGCACGAAGCCGTCGAACTTCGGCCAGGCCTGCGACAGGTCGGCGAACAGCTTCTCGATCTGGGCGTCGTCGCCGACGTCGCAGTCGAAGATCAGCTTGGAATCGAAGTCGGCCGCGAACTCGGTGATGCGGTCCTTGAAGCGCTCGCCGACATAGCTGAAGGCGAGCTCGGCACCCTGTTCATGGCAGGCCTTGGCGATGCCGTAGGCGATGGAGCGGTTGCTCAGCACGCCGGTGATCAGGAGTTTTTTGCCGGAAAGAAAGCCCATGGAGTTGCCTCGTGAAAATCTCGGGGCAGAATTCTCGCATGCGAGGTTGGCTGCTCTGGTTCGGTTTGGCGCTCTCGGCGGCCCCTTCGTGGGCCGCCCATGCGTACGCGCAATTCGGCGACATCAAGTACGCGCCGGGCTTCACGCACTTCGATTACGTGAATCCGAACGCGCCCAAGGGCGGTGAATTCAGGCTGGTGCCGCCGACCCGGCCCACCAATTTCGACAAGTTCAACCCGTTCACGCTCAAGGGTACCGGGCCCTCGGGCCTCGGCGCGCTGATGTTCGAGAGCCTGATGACCGGCAACTCCGAGGAGCCGACCACCGTCTACGGCCTGCTGGCCGAGGACATCGACGTGGCGCCCGACCGGCTCTCGGTGACCTTCAGGCTCAATCCCAAGGCCCGCTTCAACGACGGCTCGCCGGTGCTGGCGGCCGACGTGGTCCATTCGTTCCAGACCCTGATCGGCCCGCTCGCGGCGCCGCAGTTCAAGACCATCTATGCCGAGGTCAAGAAGGCGACCGCGCTCGGCGAACGCACGGTGCGCTTCGACTTCGCGAGCCCGAACCGCGAGCTGCCGCTGGTGGTCGGCAGCATGGCCGTCTTCAGCCGCCAATGGGGCGGCGGCAAGCCCTTCGACCAGATCGTGACCGAGGTGCCGATCGCCTCCGGTCCCTACAAGCCCGCGAGCGACCGGCTGGGCCGCGACATCACCTACGTGCGCCGCGCCGACTACTGGGGCGCGGACCTGCCGGTGCGCAAGGGCCTGTTCAATTTCGACCGCATCGCCTACAAGGTCTATCTCGACGAGACCGCGCGCTTCGAGGGCCTGAAGGCCGGCGAGTTCGACTTCATGCGCGAGTTCGTCTCGCGCAACTGGGCGCGCCAGTACAAGGGCAAGCAGTTCGACAGCGGCGAGATCGTCAAGCGCGGCTTCGAGAACCACAACCCCGGCGACTTCCAGGGCTACATCTTCAACACGCGCCGCGACAAGTTCAAGGACGTGCGCGTGCGCCAGGCCATCGGCCTCGCGATGGACTTCGAGTGGCTCAACCGCCAGCTGTTCTACGGCATCTACACGCGGGTGCAGGGCTATTTCCCGAACAGCGACTTCCACGCGGAAGGCCTGCCCGGGCCCGACGAACTGGCGCTGATGGAGCCGCTGCGCGCCAAGCTCCGGCCCGAGGTGTTCGGGCCCGCGCCGGTGCCCGCGAGCACCGATCCGCCCGGCAGCCTGCGCGAGAACCTGCGCAAGGCGAGGGCGCTGCTGGCCGAGGCCGGCTGGACCTACCGCGACGGCGCGTTGCGCAATGCGAAGAACGAGGCCTTCACGATCGAGTTCCTCAACGACCAGCCCTCGCTGATCCGCGTGGCGACGCCGCTGCAGACCGCGCTGAAGAAGCTGGGCATCGAGATGAGCTTTCGCACCGTCGACTTCTCGCTCTCGCAGCAGCGCATGCAGAACTACGACTTCGACATGACCTCGATGCGGCTGCCGGGCAACAGCGCGCCGGGCGGCGAGCTGTTCGAGCTGTTCGGTTCGAAGTCGGCCGAGACGCCGGGCTCTTCCAACTACTGGGGCATCGCCGATCCGGCGGTCGACGCCATCGTCGGCAAGGTGGTGTCGGCCACCACGCGCCCCGAGCTCACCACGGCCCTGCGCGTGCTCGACCGCGTGCTCTCGGCCGGCTACTACTCGATCCCGATGTACTACGGCAGCGCCTTCCTGGTCGGCTACCGGCCGGCCGGCGTGGTACTGCCGCCGACCGTTCCGCCGTACTACGATGTCGGCGACTGGGCCCTCGCGACGTGGTGGGCCTCGCCGGCCAACAAGTAGCGCCAGCCGCACCCGAACAGATCCGGAGCACGACAAACCGCATGGCCAGCTACATCCTCAAGCGACTGCTGCTGATGATCCCCACGCTCCTGGGCGTGCTGATCATCACCTTCGGCGTGATCCAGTTCGTGCCGGGCGGTCCGGTCGAGCAGATGGTGGCGCAGTTGCAGGGGCGCGATTCGGGCGGCGAGCGGGCCGCGAGCAGCGGCGCCGGCTACCGCGGCCGCCAGGGCCTCGATCCGCAGCGCATCGAGGAGATCAAGAAGCTCTACGGCTTCGACAAGCCGGCCCACGAGCGCCTGTGGACCATGCTCAAGTCCTTCGCGCGCTTCGACCTCGGCACCAGCTTCTACCAGCGCAAGGACGTCTGGGAACTGGTCAAGGAGAAGATGCCGGTCTCTATCAGCCTGGGCCTGTGGACCTTCTTCATCAGCTACCTGATCGCGGTGCCGCTGGGCGTGGCCAAGGCGGTGCGCGCGGGCTCGCGCTTCGACTTCCTCACCACGCTGATCGTGCTGATCGGCTATGCCATCCCGGGCTTCGTGCTCGGCGTGGCGCTGCTGGTGATCTTCGGCGGCCAGTTGCAGTGGTTCCCGCTGCGCGGCCTGACCTCGCCGAACTGGGAGAGCCTGAGCTGGGGCGCGCGCATCGTCGACTACCTCTGGCACATCGCGCTGCCGGTCACGGCGATGGTGATCGGCAGCTTCGCCGTGACGGCAATGCTGACCAAGAACTCCTTCCTCGAGGAGATCCGCAAGCAGTACGTGCTGACCGCGCGCGCCAAGGGCCTCGCCGAGCGGCAGGTGCTCTGGAAGCACGTGTTCCGCAATGCGCTGATCCCGATCATCACGGGCTTTCCGGCCGCCTTCATCGGCGCCTTCTTCACCGGCTCGCTGCTGATCGAGACCCTGTTCACGCTCGATGGCCTGGGCCTCCTGAGCTACGAGAGCGTGATCCGGCGCGACTACCCGGTGGTGCTGGGCACGCTCTACCTGTTCACGCTGATCGGGCTGGTGACCAAGCTGATTTCCGATCTCTGCTACGTCTGGGTCGATCCGAGGGTGAAGTTTGACTGAATCGATGCCCACTCCCGCCGCGCCGCATCCGCCGGCCAAGTCGGACAGCCCGGGCCGGCGCGCCTGGCGCCGCTTCCGCCGCAATCCGCTGGGCTTCTGGAGCCTGGTCCTGTTCTCCGTGCTCGTGGTGCTGAGCCTGTTCGCGGAGCTGCTGTCCACCGACAAGCCGCTGGTGGTGCGCTACGAGGGCCAGACCTACTTCCCGGTGCTGCGCGACTACTCCGAGAAGACCTTCGGCGGCGACTTCGAGACTCCTGCCGACTACCTCGATCCCTTCATCCGCGACCGCATCACGGCCGGCGCCAACTGGGCGCTCTACGCGCCCAATCCCTACGGCCCGCGCACGCTCAATTACTTCGCGAAGCAGCCCAACCCGGCCGCGCCCTCGGGCGAGAACCTGCTGGGCACCGACGACCGCGGGCGCGACCTGCTGGCGCAGCTGATCTACGGTTTCCGCGTCAGCGTGCTGTTCGCGCTGGCGCTCACGGCCGTGGGCGTGGTGCTGGGCATCGCCATCGGCGCGATCCAGGGCTTCTTCGCGGGCAAGACCGACCTGTTCCTGCAGCGGCTGCTCGAGATCTGGGGTTCGATGCCCGAGCTCTACCTGCTGATCATCTTCAGCGCCATCTTCACGCCCAGCGTGCTGCTGCTGCTCGTGCTGCTGAGCCTGTTCGGCTGGATGTCGCTGGCCGATTACGTGCGCGCCGAGTTCCTGCGCAACCGCCAGATGGACTACGTGCGCGCCGCGCGCGCGCTCGGCGTGAGCAACCTGCAGATCATGCGGCGCCACATCCTGCCCAACAGCATGGTGCCGGTCGTCACCTTCCTGCCGTTCCGCATGAGCGCGGCCATCCTTGCGCTGACCTCGCTCGACTTCCTCGGGCTCGGCGTGCCGCCGGGCACGCCCTCGCTGGGCGAACTGCTCAACCAGGGCAAGGCGAACATCGACGCCTGGTGGATCTCGATGTCCACCTTCGGCGTGCTGGTCTTCACCCTGATGCTGCTGACCTTCATGGGCGACGCGCTGCGCGACGCCCTCGATCCACGGAAGGCCGACAAGTGAAGCCGGGCCAATCCTCCCTCGCGGCCGGCGCGCCGCTGCTCGACGTGCGCGGCCTGCGCGTGGCCTTTGGCGGCAAGCCGGTGGTGCATGGCGTCGACTTCCGGATCGCGGCCGGCGAGAAGTTCGCGCTGGTGGGCGAATCGGGCTCGGGCAAGACCGTCACCGCGCTGTCGCTGCTGCGGCTGGTGCAGAACGCCGAGCTCTCGGGTTCGGCGCGGCTGTTCGATGCCGAGCGCGCGCAGGACGGGCGCGACCTGCTGTCGATCCCCGAGCGCGAGCTGCGCGGCATCCGCGGCAAGGAGATCGCGATGATCTTCCAGGAGCCGATGACCGCGCTCAACGCGCTCTACAGCGTGGGCGACCAGATCGCCGAGGTGCTGCAGCTGCACGAGGGCCTGCCGGCACGCGCCGCGCAGGAGGCCGCGGTGCAACTGCTGGCCGACACCGGCATTCCCGAGCCCGCGCGGCGCGCGCGGGCGCTGCCGCACCAGCTCTCGGGCGGCCAGCGCCAGCGCGCCATGATCGCCATGGCACTGGCCTGCCGGCCGCGCCTGCTGCTCGCCGACGAGCCGACCACCGCGCTCGACGTGACGGTGCGGGCCCAGATCCTCGAGCTGCTGGCCGATTTGCAGCGCAAGTACGGCATGGCGGTGCTGCTGATCACCCACGACCTGAACCTGGTGCGCCATTTCGCCGACCGCGTCGCGGTGATGGAGCAGGGCCGCATCGTCGAGCACGGCCCGGTGGCGGACGTGTTCGAGGCGCCGCAACACCCCTACACGCGCAAGCTGATCGACAGCCATCCCACGCGCGACGTGACCCCCGCGCCGGCGCGGCCCGACGCGGCGCCGATCCTCTCGGCCACGGGACTGCGCGTGAGCTATCCGGTGCCCCGACCCGGCTTCGCCGGCTGGTTCGGCAAGGGCGAGTTCGTGGCGGTGCAGGGTGCCGAGTTCCGCATCGCGCCCGGCGAAACCCTGGGCGTGGTCGGCGAGTCGGGCTCGGGCAAGTCGACCCTGGCGCTGGCCGCGCTGGGGCTGCTGCGCTTCCAGGGCGCGCTGAAGGTCGAGGGGCAGGGCTGGGGGCAGGGCCAGGCGTCCGATCTCGCGCTGCGGCGCGCGATGCAGGTGGTGTTCCAGGATCCGTTCTCCTCGCTGTCGCCGCGCATGACCGTCGAGCAGATCGTCGGCGAGGGCCTGCTGGTGCATGCGCCCGAACTCAAGGCGTCCGACCGGCGCGCGCGGGCGCTGCAGGCGCTGGCCGACGTCGGGCTGACCGAGGCGCAGTTCCCGGCGCTGCTCGACCGCTATCCGCACGAGTTCTCGGGCGGGCAGCGGCAGCGGCTGGCGATCGCGCGCGCGCTGATCGTCGATCCGCGCCTGCTGGTGCTCGACGAGCCCACCAGCGCGCTCGACGTCACGATCCAGAAGCAGGTGCTGGGGCTGCTGCAGCGGCTGCAGCGCGAGCGCGGATTGAGCTATCTGCTGATCACGCACGACGTGGAGGTGATCCGCGCCATGGCGCACCAGGTCATCGTCATGAAGGACGGGGCGATCCTCGAGTCGGGCCCGGTCGACCGGGTGCTCGACGCTCCCGAACACCCCTACACGCAGAAACTGGTGGCCGCCGCGCAGCTGGCCTGACGGCAAACGCGACCTACAACAACGAGCATTGCGCGAAAAGATGTCGGAAATCGGACAAGACAGGCGCGGCGCCTGGCGGGCGGCGCTCGCCTGCATGGTGACGCTGGCGGTGGCCATGGGGCTGGGGCGCTTCGCCTTCACGCCGATGCTGCCGATCATGTTGCACGAGGGCAAGCTCGAGCTCGAGGCCGGCGGGCTGCTGGCCTCGCTCAACTACCTCGGCTATTTCGTCGGCGCGGTGAGCTGCGCGGCCATCGGCGTGCGCGCCAAGACCATGGTGCGCGGCGGCCTGCTGGCCACCGCGGCGCTGCTGGTCGGCATGGGCTTGCTGCACAGCTTCGCTGCCTGGGGCGTGCTGCGCGCGGCGGCCGGCGTGATGAGCGCCTGGGTGTTCGTGTTCGCCTCGAGCTGGGGCCTGCGCCGGCTGGCCGAAACGCGTTCGCCGGCACTCGGCGGCGTGATCTACACCGGTCCGGGCGTCGGTATCGCGATGACCGGGCTGCTGGGCGGGGCGCTCGGCCGCTGGGGCTCCGAAGCCGGCTGGATCGGCCTGGGCGTGCTCGCCTTGGTGCTGATCGCGGCGATCTGGCGCGTGTTCAACGATGGCGAGCAGGCCGTGGCCGGCGGCGCCGCGCCCGCGCCCGTCGCGGCGCCGAGCGCCCAGGAGTCGGCCGCGGCGCGTTCCGACGCGATCTGGCTGGTCGCGCTCTACGGGCTGGCGGGCTTCGGCTACATCATCACCGCCACCTTCCTGCCGGTGATCGCGCGCCAGGCGCTGCCGGGCTCGTTCTGGCCCGACTATTTCTGGCCGCTGTTCGGCGCCGCGATCATTCCGGGCGCTTTGATCGGCTCGCGCGCGCCCATGCACTGGGACAACCGCCTGCTGCTGGCGATCGCCTATGCGCTGCAGGCGGTCGGCGTGGTGCTGTCCGTGGCCTGGCCGAGCGTGGTCGGTTTCGCCCTCGGCAGCCTGCTGCTGGGCATGCCGTTCACCGCCATCACGCTGTTCGCCGTGCGCGACGCGCGCCGGTTGCGTGGCAATGCAGCGGCCGGGCTGATCGGCTACGCCACCGCGTCGTACGGCGTGGGTCAGATCATCGGCCCGCTGTTCGCGGCGCCACTGGCGCAGCGCACCGGCTCGTTCCAGATTCCGCTGCTGGTCGCGGCGGCCGCGCTGGCGCTGGGATCGGTGCTGTTCGCGGCCGTCTGGGCGCGCTCCAGGCGCGTCGCCGCCGCTCGGGAAGGGGCCGCCACGCCCTGAGCCGCGAACGGGCGTGGTCCGCGTGCAGAAGTGCCCCTTCATTTATCACAGAAGTGGCATATAATTGGAGGCTCACGACCAAACGGGCGGGTACCAACCGCCCGTTTTTTTATGGTCCATCCGGTATTGAGTTATCGAGTGGAATTCCGGGCGGCAGCAATTTCCGGTTTCCTCGCGATTTCTCGCCGAAGCGATTTTTATCGATGGCGCGGTACCTGGCGGGCGGGTTATTGCACATCGTCGATTGAATAAAAAAGGCACCTTCGAACACGTGGCATTGCAGCAGACAGTGGAACAAACCGTGGCCGGTCTCGGCTACGACCTGGTCGAGATCGAACGCTCGGCGGGAGGATTGCTGCGCGTGACGATTGATTTGCCGTGGACGGCCCCCACATCGGAGGCTCTCGCCGCCGGTACGCCCGAGCCCTTCGTCACGGTCGAGGACTGCGAGAAGGTCACGCGACAGCTCCAGTTCGCGCTCGAGGTCGATGGCGCCGACTACAAGCGGCTCGAGGTGTCCTCGCCGGGCATCGACCGTCCGCTGCGCCACGAGAAGGATTTCGAGCGCTTCGAGGGTGAAGTGATCGACATCACGCTGAAGGCGCCGATCGGCGAGGCGGCGGCCGGCCAGGTGTCGGCCAATCGCAAGAAGTTTCGCGGCACGCTCGAGCGGGCCGCACAGGCTGAGGGGTCCGACGGCCCCCGGGGCTGGCAGATCGTCTGGAGCGACGAGCCGGAGCCCAAGCCGGGTCAGAAGGTCAGCAAGAAGCGCGCGCCGGCACCGTTGCAGGCGCTGGGCTTCGTGCTGGACGAGCTGCGCGAGGCGCGGCTGGCACCCATCGTGGATTTCAAGGGGCGCAAGCCCAGGGCCCGTCAGGGCTCGCAGGACATTGGCGGAACAAAGGTTCCGGACTGACTAGAGGAGTGGTGGCATGAATCGCGAAATGTTGATGTTGGTGGATGCGATCTCGCGCGAGAAGAACGTCGAGCGTGACGTCGTCTTCGGCGCGGTCGAGTCCGCGCTGGCGCAGGCCACCAAGAAGCTGTACCAGGGCGAGGTGGACATCCGCGTCGCCGTCGACCGCGACAGCGGCGACTACGAGACCTTCCGCCGCTGGCACGTGGTACCCGACGAAGCCGGCCTGCAGCAGCCCGACCAGGAAATCCTGCTGTTCGAAGCCAAGGAAGAGATGCCCGACATCGAGGTCGACGAGTACATCGAGGAAGCGGTGGACTCGGTGCCGATCGGCCGCATCGGCGCCATGGCCGCCAAGCAGGTGATCCTGCAGAAGATCCGCGACGCCGAGCGCGAGATGCTGCTCAACGACTTCATGTCGCGCGGCGACAAGATCTTCGTGGGCACCGTCAAGCGCCTGGACAAGGGCGACATCATCGTCGAGGCCGGCCGCGTCGAAGGCCGCCTGCGCCGCAGCGAGATGATCGCCAAGGAAAACCTGCGCAACGGCGACCGCGTGCGCGCCATGATCATGGAGGTCGACCTGACGCTGCGCGGCGCGCCGATCATCCTGTCGCGCTCGGCCCCCGAGTTCATGATCGAGCTGTTCCGCCAGGAAGTGCCCGAGATCGAACAGGGCCTGCTCGAGATCAAGAGCTGCGCCCGCGACCCCGGTTCGCGCGCCAAGATCGCCGTGCTCTCGCACGACAAGCGCGTCGACCCGATCGGCACCTGCGTCGGCGTGCGCGGCACGCGCGTCAACGCCGTGACCAACGAGCTCGCCGGCGAGCGCGTGGACATCGTGCTGTGGAGCGAGGATCCGGCCCAATTCGTGATCGGCGCCCTGGCGCCGGCCAACGTGTCCTCCATCGTGGTGGACGAGGAGAAGCACGCCATGGACGTGGTGGTCGACGAGGAAAACCTCGCGATCGCGATCGGCCGTGGCGGCCAGAACGTGCGTCTGGCTTCCGAGCTCACCGGCTGGAAGATCAACATCATGGACGCCAACGAGTCGGCCCAGAAGCAGGCGAACGAGACCGACGCCGCGCGCCGCCTGTTCATGGAGAAGCTCGACGTCGACGAGGAAATCGCGGACATCCTGATCTCCGAGGGCTTCACCAGCCTCGAGGAAGTGGCCTACGTGCCGATCTCCGAGATGCTCGAGATCGAAGCCTTCGACGAAGACACGGTCAACGAACTGCGCTCGCGTGCCAAGGATGCGCTGCTGACCATGGAAATCGCCAAGGAGGAGGGCGTCGAGACCGTCTCGCAGAACCTGCGCGACCTCGAAGGCCTGAACCCCGACCTGATTCCGAAGCTGGCCGAGGCGGGGGTGAACACCCGCGACGACCTGGCCGACCTCGCGGTCGATGAACTCACCGAGATCACCGGCCTGAGCGCCGATGACGCCAAAACCCTCATCTTGAAGGCCCGCGAACACTGGTTCGCCGGCCAAGAGTGATGGTCATGGAGGCACGAAACGAATATGTCCAGTACCACTGTCGCCGAGTTCGCGAATGAACTCAAGAAGACTCCCGAAACCTTGCTCGACCAGCTTCGCAGCGCCGGTGTGCCCAAAGCGGCCGCCAGCGACGCACTGACCGAGTCGGACAAGCAGCGCCTGCTCGGTTTCCTGAAGGCCAGCCACGGCACCGTCGAGCCCGAGCGCAAGAAGATCACGTTGACCAAGAAGTCGACCAGCGAGATCAAGCAGGCGGACGCCACCGGCCGCGCCCGCACGATCCAGGTCGAGGTGCGCAAGAAGCGCACCTTCATCCAGCGCGACGAAGGCCCCGCGGGTGCCGTCGAGGCTCCGGCGCCGGTGGCTGCCGCGCCCGTCGCCGCTCCGGCCGAGCCGGCCGCGCCGCGCATCGATGAAGCCGAACTCGCCCGTCGCGAGGAGGAAGCCCGCCGCCAGGCCGAGCTGATCCGTCGCCAGGAAGAAGAGCTGGCCGAGAAGCGCCGCCAGCGCGAGGAAGCCGAAGCCCGCGAACGCGAGAAGGTGGAACGCGCCGAACAGGCCGAACAGGCCGAGCAGGCACGCCAGGAAGCCGCGCAGGCGGCTCGCCAGGAAGCCCAGAAGAAGGCCGAGACCGAGGCCGAAGCGGCCAAGCCGGTCGTTCGCAGCTCCGCCAACAGCGCCGCCAAGGCCGAGGCCGAAGTCGCCGCGCTGAAGGAAGCCGCGGAGGCGCAGGTCGCCGCCGCCAAGCAGGCCGCCGAGGCCAAGGCCACGGCCCAGGCCGCCGCCACGCAGGCCAAGGAAGACGCGAAGGCCAAGGCCGCCGCCGAATCGAAGGCCCGTGCCGACGAGGAAGCCGCGCGTGCGCGCGACCTCGACGAGCGCCGCCGCAAGGCCCTGGCCGAGGCCGAAGCCATCCGCGCCATGATGAATGCGCCGGCCCGCGTGCTGGTGCCGCACAAGGCCGAGAAGCCCGCCGAGGTCAAGCCCGCCGGTGGCGTCAAGGGCACGCTGCACAAGCCGACCGCGCCCGCGGCCCGCGCCGGGGCTCCGGCCGCGCCGGGTGCCGCCACGGCGGCGCCCGCCGGCGGTGCCGCCGGCAAGGAAGTGAAGTCGGCCAAGCTCTCGTCGAGCTGGGCCGGCGACACCGCCAAGAAGAAGGAAATCAAGACCCGCGGCGACGCGAGCGGCGGCGTGGGCCGTGGCAACTGGCGCGGCGGTCCGCGCGGGCGCCGTGGCAACGACCGTGGCCACGACGACCAGCAGCACGCACCGGCGGCGCCGGTCGAGGCCCGCATCATCGAGGTGCACGTGCCGGAAACCATCACGGTGTCCGAGCTCGCGCACAAGATGTCGGTCAAGGCCTCCGAGGTGATCAAGCAGCTCATGAAGCTGGGCCAGATGGCCACGATCAACCAGGCGCTCGACCAGGACACCGCGATGATCGTGGTGGAGGAAATGGGTCACAACGCGGTGGTTGCCGCGCTCGACGATCCCGAAGCCTTCACCGACGAGGACGTGTCGGCGCAAACGGCGGAAGCCCTGCCGCGCGCACCGGTCGTAACCGTCATGGGCCACGTCGACCACGGCAAGACCTCGCTGCTGGACTACATCCGCCGCGCCAAGGTGGCCGCGGGCGAAGCCGGCGGCATCACGCAGCACATCGGTGCCTACCATGTGGAAACCGAACGCGGCATGGTGTCCTTCCTCGACACCCCGGGTCACGAGGCGTTCACCGCCATGCGTGCCCGCGGTGCGCAGGCCACCGACATCGTGATCCTGGTGGTGGCGGCCGACGACGGCGTCATGCCCCAGACCAAGGAAGCCATCAAGCACGCGAAGGCGGCGGGTGTGCCGATCGTGGTCGCGATCAACAAGATCGACAAGCCCGATGCCAACCTGGACCGCGTGAAGCAGGAACTGGTGGCCGAGGAGGTGGTGCCCGAAGAGTACGGCGGCGACGTTCCGTTCGTCGGCGTCTCGGCCAAGACCGGCCAGGGCATCGACGACCTGCTCGAGCAGGTGCTGCTGCAGGCCGAAGTGCTGGAACTCAAGGCGCCGGTGGATGCCGCCGCCAAGGGCCTGGTGATCGAAGCCCAGCTCGACAAGGGCCGCGGCCCGGTCGCGACCGTGCTGGTGCAGTCCGGCACGCTCAAGACCGGCGACGTGGTGCTGGCCGGCTCGACCTATGGCCGTGTGCGCGCCATGCTCGACGAGGACGGCAAGCCGACCAAGACGGCCGGTCCGTCGATCCCGGTCGAGATCCAGGGCCTGACCGAAGTGCCGCAGGCCGGCGACGAGTTCATGGTGATGGGCGACGAGCGCCGTGCGCGCGAAATCGCGACCTACCGTGCCGGCAAGTTCCGCAACACCAAGCTGGCGAAGGCCCAGGCCGCGAACCTGCAGAACATGTTCTCCGACCTGTCGGCGGGCGAGGTGCAGACGCTGCGCATCATCATCAAGGCCGACGTGCAGGGCTCGCAGGAAGCGCTCGCGCAATCGCTGCTCAAGCTCGCGACCGACGAGGTCAAGGTGCAGGTGGTGTATGCGGGCGTGGGCGGTATCAGCGAAAGCGACATCAACCTCGCGATCGCCTCGAAGGCGGTGGTGATCGGCTTCAACGTGCGTGCCGATGCCGGCGCGCGCAAGCTGGCCGAAGGCAATGGTGTCCAGCTGAACTACTACAGCATCATTTACGACGCGGTGGACGAGATCAAGGTCGCCATGTCGGGCATGCTGGCGCCGGAGCGCCGCGAGGAAGTCATCGGCTCGGCCGAGATCCGCACGGTGTTCGTGGCCTCGAAGATCGGTACCGTGGCCGGCTCGTACGTCACCTCGGGCTATGTCACCCGCAGCTCGCACTTCCGCCTGCTGCGCGACAACGTGGTGGTCTACACCGGCGAAGTCGACTCGCTCAAGCGCATGAAGGACGATGTCCGCGAAGTGCGCGAAGGCTTCGAGTGCGGTATCAAGCTCAAGAACTACAACGACATCAAAGAGGGCGATCAGCTCGAGTTCTTCGAAATCAAGGAGATCGCGCGGACCCTGTAATACGGACAACCGAACGCAGAAGTCGCGAAGGTCTCGCAGAAGTCGCAGAAGCAAGAAAGAGATTTCTTCTGCTCCTTCTGCGACCTCTGCGCAGTCTTCGCGGCTTCTGCGTTCTGAATCCGATGTCGCTCCCGCATTCCTGACATGCCCAAAAGAAAAGCCGCTACTCCCAACCGCGCCTTCAAGGTCGCCGATCAGATCCAGCGCGATCTGACGGAGCTGATCGCGCGCGAGTTGAAGGACCCGCGCGTGGGCATGGTCACGTTGCAGGCGGTCGAGGTCACGCCCGACTATGCGCATGCGAAGGTCTTCTTCAGCCTGCTCACCGGCGACGTGGCCGAGACCACCGAAGCGCTCAACCAGGCCGCGGGCTTCCTGCGCAACGGCCTGTTCAAGCGCCTGCACATCCACACCGTGCCCACGCTGCACTTCGTGTTCGACCGCACCACCGAGCGTGCCGCCGACATGAACGCGCTGATCGCGCAGGCCGTCGCTTCGCGTTCGAAAGACGACTAGCCATGAATGCGCCACGCACAAGGGTGCAGCGGCGCCCTGTGCATGGGGTGTTGCTGCTCGACAAACCGCTGGGACTGTCCAGCAACCAGGCCTTGCAGAAGGCCAAGTGGCTGCTGCGCGCCGAGAAGGCGGGCCACACCGGCACGCTCGATCCGCTGGCCACCGGCGTGCTGCCGCTGTGCTTCGGCGCCGCCACCAAGTTCAGCCAGCTGCACCTCGACGCCGACAAGACCTACGTCGCCACCGCGCGGCTGGGCATCCGTACCGCCACCGGCGATGCCGAGGGCGAGGTGATCGCCGAACGCCCGGTCCAGGTCGCGGCCGAGGACCTGGCGCGCGCCGAGGCCCTGTTCACCGGCCCGATCCGCCAGGTGCCGCCGATGCACAGCGCGCTCAAGAAGGACGGCAAGGCACTCTATGAATACGCGCGCGAGGGCATCGAGGTCGAGCGCGCGCCGCGCGACGTCGTCATCCACGCGCTGAAGATCGCGCAGACCGCGGCCGATGCCATCCGCATCGAGGCCTCGGTCAGCAAGGGCACCTACATCCGCACCCTGGGCGAGGACATCGGCGAGGCGCTGGGCTGCGGCGCCCACCTGAGCTCGCTGCGCCGCACCGCCACCGGCGGCTTCACGCAGGCCCAGTGCATCACGCTCGAGGCCCTGGAGGCCATGGACGAGGACGAGCGGCTGGCCCGGTTGTTGCCTGCCGAATGCCTGGTCGAGGGCCACACGATCGTCACGCTGGGCAGCGAGGATGCAGGGCGCTTTCTGTCCGGCCTGCGTCGGCGCGGGCCGTGGGCCGATGCGGCCCGGGTCGCGGTGTTCGGCGAATCGCCCCCGGCCTTCCTCGGCACGGCCCACGTGGCCGCCCATGAACTGATCCCGGGGCGCTTGCTGAACCCCATCGAAATCCAGCAAATTCTTTTGAACGCACCACAGACCGAAGCGACACCATGACCAAGCAAATCCGCAATATCGCCATCATTGCCCACGTGGACCATGGCAAGACCACGATGGTCGACCAGCTGCTGCGCCAATCGGGCACCTTCGCCGAGCACGAGAAGGTCGTCGACACGGTGATGGACAACAACGCGATCGAAAAGGAACGTGGCATCACGATCCTGGCGAAGAACTGCGCCGTGACCTGGCAGGGCACGCACATCAACATCGTCGACACCCCCGGCCACGCGGACTTCGGCGGTGAAGTGGAACGCGCGCTGTCGATGGTCGACGGCGTGGTGCTGCTGATCGATGCGCAGGAAGGCCCGATGCCGCAGACGCGCTTCGTGACCAAGAAGGCGCTGGCCCTGGGCCTCAAGCCCATCCTGGTGGTGAACAAGGTCGACAAGCCCGGTGCCAACCCCGACAAGGTGGTCAACGCCGCCTTCGACCTGTTCGACAAGCTCGGCGCGACCGACGAGCAGCTCGACTTCCCCGTGGTCTACGCCTCGGGCATCAACGGCTGGTCCTCGCTCGAGGAGGGTGCGCCCGGCGAGCAGTGGGGCCCGGACATGTCGGCCCTGTTCGACACCATCCTGAAGCACGTGCCCTCGCAGAAGGGCGACCCGGCCGCGCCGCTGCAGCTGCAGATCTCGGCCCTCGACTTCTCGACCTTCGTCGGCCGCATCGGCGTGGGCCGCATCAGCCAGGGCACCCTGAAGCCGATGATGGACGTGCTGGTGATGGAAGGCCCGGACGGCCAGTCCATCAAGGGCCGCATCAACCAGGTGCTGACCTTCCAGGGCCTGGACCGCGTGCAGGCCACCGAAGCCGGCCCGGGCGAGATCGTGCTGATCAACGGCATCGCCGACATCGGCATCGGCGTCACGGTGACCGACCCCGCGAACCCGGCGCCGCTGCCGATGCTCAAGGTCGACGAGCCCACGCTGACCATGAACTTCTGCGTCAACACCAGCCCGCTGGCCGGCCGCGAAGGCAAGTACGTCACCAGCCGCCAGATCTGGGACCGGCTGCAGAAGGAACTGCAGCACAACGTGGCGCTGCGCGTGAACGAGACCGACGAGGAAGGCGTGTTCGAGGTCATGGGCCGCGGCGAACTGCACCTGACCATCCTGCTGGAGAACATGCGCCGCGAAGGCTACGAGATGGCCGTCTCGAAGCCGCGCGTGGTGTTCCGCAACGTCAACGGCGAGAAGCACGAGCCGATCGAGCTGGTGACGGCCGACATCGAGGAGCAGCACCAGGGCGGCGTGATGCAGGCCCTGGGCGAGCGCAAGGGCGAGCTGGTCAACATGGAACCGGACGGCCGTGGCCGCGTGCGCCTCGAGTACCGCATCCCGGCGCGTGGCCTGATCGGCTTCACCAACGAATTCCTGAACCTGACGCGCGGTTCGGGCCTGATCAGCAACATCTTCGACAGCTACGAGCCGTACAAGGGCGAGATCGGCAGCCGCAAGAACGGCGTGCTGATCTCGATGGACGACGGTGAAATCTTCACCTACGCCCTCGGCAAGCTCGACGACCGCGGCCGCATGTTCGTGAAGGCGAACGATCCGGTCTACGAAGGCATGATCGTCGGCATCCACAGCCGCGACAACGACCTGGTGGTGAACGCCACCCGCACCAAGCAGCTCACGAACTTCCGCGTCTCGGGCAAGGAAGACGCGATCAAGATCACGCCGCCGATCGACCTCACGCTCGAGTACGGCGTCGAGTTCATCGAGGACGACGAGCTGGTCGAGATCACGCCCAAGAGCGTGCGCCTGCGCAAGCGCTTCCTGAAGGAACACGAGCGCAAGCGCGCGAGCCGCGAATCGGCCGTCTGAGGACGGTCGCCGCGCCCCGGCCGGCCAGGCCGGGCGCGGCGCTCAGCGCGCCACCTTCGGTGGCGGCAGCTTCGGCAGCACGATCTGCGGCGGGGGCGGTGGCGGCTCGGGCAGCTCGAGCGGTCCCAAGGCGGCATCGGTCGCGCCCTGTTTGTGAAGCCGTGCCTCGACCACCGCCATCGCGAAGCGTCGATCGAAATCCCCATCCACGCGCCAGACGCCGATGTCGTCGGGCGCCAGCGTGATCTCGGCGCGCAGCGGCAGCGACGCGGCGCCGCTGGCGCGCACGCCGCCGATGGCGCCGAGCCGGCGGTCGTCGTAGACCATCACCACCGGGCAGACCTGCTGCTGCCCGTCCCCGGCCTGGCAGGCGCCGGCGGGCTCGACTTCGGTCAGCGCGAGCCTGGGGTCGGGGTCGATCGCCATGAGCGGCATTTCGCGCAGCGCGCGCAGGCGTTCCTGCAGGGTCTTGGGCGCCCGCATGCGCGCTTCCAGGTTGTCCACGCCTTCGCGCAGCGCGTCCGCGAGCGCCGGCCGGCCGACCGGCTCGGCGTTGTGCTGCGGGCGGCCTTCGGCATCGAGCGCACCGAAGCGCGCCTCGACGATCGCCGCCTCGGCGCCGCGCACCACCGTGCCGCCGCCCGAGCCGCCGCTGTCGGACCCGATGGTGAAGCCGATGGCCTCGGTTTTCCCGTCGCGCGACAGCGTGGCCAGGCAGCCGCGCACGTTGTCGGGCTTGAGAAAACCGATCTCGCGCAGCGCGCTCACGCGGGCCTCGACGCCGGGCTCGGAACGCAGCCGCTCGTCGTTGCTGGTGCTCGAGACGAGGCTGTCGAGCTCGCGCCGTGCCAGGTCGCTGTTGCAGGCCGGCAGGCCGTTCAGCTGCCACAGGTAGGCGCCCGCCGCGCCGACCATCGCGATCACCGCGAGCACGCCGAGCCAGCGCGGCGGGCGCAGCCCCGTCGAGCGCTTGCGCGTCGCGGCCTTCGAACTCGCGGTCTCGGCCGCGATGCGCTCGCGCGCCTGCGCGATGATCTGTCGCCGCTCGTCGGCGCCGACGAAGGCCGGCTCGGCCTCCACGCGCGCGGCGATGGCCTCGAAGCGCTCTTCCTCGAGCCAGCCGTCGGTCACCAGCCAGGCGAGGGCGGTGGCCGGGTCGGCGCGCTTGTCGGACACCAGCGGCACCCACGGCAGCGCCTCCTCGAGGTCCTCGGCGTCGAGCAGGCCGTCGTCGCGCAGCGCCTGCACCACCGCATGCGAGAGGCCGAGCGCGCCGGCCTCGAGCAGTTCCTCGGATTCGTCGAGCGTGTCCTCCGCATCCTCGGCCGCCGATTCGCCGTGGGCCGCGACGATGCGCTCGACCAGCGCGTCTTCGTCCTCGTTCTCGGCCGGCAGCAGCCCGCGCAGCCGCATCCAGGCATAGGCATGGGCCGGCGTCGGCGGCCTGGGCAGGCTCGCGTATTCGGGATGGGCGCGCGCGATGGCGAGCCGGGGCGCGTCGACCAGGCCCTGGAGGACCAGCGCCTCGAAGGGCTCGGGGTCGAGCCAGGCATGCGTGGCCTCGGGGTCGGGCTCGGCGCCGCCGACCGGCACGCGCTCCAGTGCCTCGTCGCGCGCATCGGCGTCGATGCGGCCGTGGGCATGCAGCGCGAGCACGGCCTCGCGCACGATGCCGCGCTCGCCGAGCCGGTGCAGCGCCTCGGCCTGTTCGGCGACCGCCACGGCCTCGTCGCGCGTGCCGCGGTCGAGGGCGTTGCGCTCGACGCGCCGGTCGAGCTGGATGCGCAGCACGTGCGAGGCCACGGGGTCGATCAGCCCCTGCTGCTGCATCCAGTCCAGCGCGTGCGCCGGGCTCGGCAGCGCCGGCAGCGTGGGGAAGCCGGGATGGGCCAGCACGGCATCGTGCTGCTCGTCGGTGATCAATCCCAGGGGCAGCAGGGCGGCGAAGGCGTCGAGGTTGGCGTTCAGGGGCATCGGGTCATTCTGCCGTCTGCGCGCGGCGGGTCCGGAAACGAAAAAGGCGGCCGCTGCGGGCCGCCTTCCTGGCGTGGATCGCCCGGGCGCGAGCCCCGGGCGATGGGCGCTGTCTCAGGGACGCGCGAGCTTCCAGGCGCCGTTGGCGAAGCCGTCGCCGGTCTTGTCGCCCGGCTTGGCATCCTTGGCCCAGTAGTACAGCGGCCAGCCCTTGTAGGCCCATTGGCGCTTGCCGTCCTCGCGGATGATGATGGTGTAGCCACCCATCGGCTTGGCGGTTTCGGCCACGCCCAGCGGCGGCCAGTTGGTCGCGCACTGGCCGTTGCAGGCCGAGGTGCCCGAACCGGCGGCATCCTTGGTGAAGGTGTAGAGCGTCATGCCGTTCGGGCCGACGAGCACGCCGTCGGCGGTGCGCGTCGGGGTGTCGGGCGCGCTGGCGCTCTGGTTGGACATGCTGCCGCAGCCGGCGAGCAGGGCGGCCGCGAGGATCGAGGCGCTGAGCAATTTCATGCAGTTTCTCCTTCGTTGAGTGATCGCGAACATGGAAATGGGGGGATGCATGCGCGAACCGGCCGAGTGTATGCCGCGCTCAAGACAGATCCCGGTAGGCCAGCGTCGCCAGTTTCATCAGCGTTTCGCGCGGCAGCCGGCCGGCCACCGCGTAGCCGAATCCCTGGTCGACCCAGTAGAAGCTGGGCACGGCGCCCTCGGCGGCGAAGCGGAAGGCGGTCTCGGGCGCGGGGGCTGGCGGGCCGCCCGCGGTCTTGGGATCGAGCTGGCCGACATAGAGCGTGACGCGCTCGCCGGCCGCGTCCTCGAACATGAACTGGGCCCGCGCGCCGTTCTCGCCGGGCAGCAGCCGCCCGCCGACCAGCGTGTAGCCCAGGGTCGAGAAGTCCGGCACCTTGAGCGGCCGATCGAGCCGGCGCGACAGCCACTGCACCAGGTGCTGCTGCTCGGCCGCGGCCACCTCGACCGGATGGCGTTTTTCGGGCGTGTAGACCTGGTGCGCGAGCGAGGCCGCATGGACGAACTCGCGCACCGCCGGCGCGCGCGCCAGCGTGGTGCCCGGCCGCTGGCTGGCGCTCCATTGGGCATTGCCGAGCCAGCCGGCGCCGAAGGCGACCAGCAGGCCGGCCGCGATGCCGCCCCAGCGCCACCAGCCGTCGCGCGGCGCGGCCTCGCGTTCGAGCACGGCCGACAGGTGGGCCGGCACGGGCTCGTGGAGCAGTTCGGCATGCAGCTGCCGCAGCGTGTCGCGCTGCGCCTGCCAGAGCGAGACCCGCGCCGCGAGGGCCGGATCGTCCGCCAGCGCGGCCTCGATGGCGGCGTGGCGCTCGGGCGCGAGCCGACCGTCGACCCAGGCATGCAGTTCGTCGTCGGAAGGGGGCGGGGCGGGGCGGTTCATGGCGTTACTTGAGGCGGCGCAGGCCGGGGCGCGGGGCCGCACTGCCCGCCAGTGTGCCCGCCGCCGTGCCGGATGCGGCCGCGCCGTCGAGCAGTTCCTGCAGCCGCACGCGGGCGCGCGACAGCCGCGACATCACGGTGCCCAGCGGAATCCCGAGCACTTTCGCGACCTCGGCATAGGACAGGTCCTCGAGCGTCACCAGCAGCAGCACGGCGCGTTGCTCTTCCGGCAGCTGCAGCAGGCAGCGCTGCAGGTCGAGGCGCACGCCGTGGTCGCGGCCGGGGTCGACGCCGCCCTGCTGTTCGGGCGGCAGTTCGTCGAGCGGCACGGCCGCATGCGGCGGCGGCGCGCGGCGCACCTGGCTCGCGAAGAGGTTGTGCATGATCGCGAACAGCCAGGCGCGCAGATCGCTGCCCGCCACCCACAGCCGCCACTTGCTGCAGGCGCGCTCGAGCGTGTCCTGCACCAGGTCGTCGGCCGCCCAGGCATTGCCGGTCAGCGCGCGCGCATAGCGGCGCAGGCCGGGAATGTGCGGGGCGAGCTGGCGGGCGTCCATGGAGGGCGGGCGGGTCGGAGGTCAGGGCTTGGCGGTCTTCCAGCTGCCGTTGACGCCGTCGCCGGTCTTGTCGCCGGGCTTGGTGTCCTTGATCCAGTAATACAGCGGCCAGCCCTTGGCGGCCCACTGCTTCTTGCCGTCGTCGCGCGTGACGATGCTGAAGTCGCCCGCGGCCTTGTCGCCATCGGCCGCCATGAACGGCGGCCAGTTGGTGGCGCACTGGCCGTTGCAGACCGACTTGCCGTTGCCGGCCGTGTCCTTGTCGAAGGTGTAGAGGGTCATGCCGTTGGGGCCGACCAGGGCGCCGTCGGCGGCCTTGGGCTGGGCCGCGGCGGGCAGCGAGAGGAAACCGGCGGCCAGCAGCGTGGCGGCGAGGAAAGGAAGATGGCGCGAGGTCAGCGGCATGGAAGAGCTCCTGGTTGTGGCGCCGGACGATCCGGCGACACCTGCATGAACGCCCGCGGCGCCGCGTTTATTCCATGGCCGCGCAAAAAAACGCGAACTCAGCGGCTGCGGCTCTTCATCGCGCGCTCGACCTCGCGCTTGCCTTCGCGGTCCTTGATGGTGTCGCGCTTGTCGTGCTCGGCCTTGCCCTTGGCCAGCGCGATCTCGCACTTCACCTTGCCGGCCTTCCAGTGCAGGTTCAGCGGCACAAGGGTGTAGCCCTTCTGCTCGACCTTGCCGGTCAGGCGGCGGATCTCTTCCTTGTGCAGCAGCAGCTTCTTGGTGCGCACCGAGTCGGGCGTCACGTGGGTCGAGGCGCTCTTGAGCGGGTTGATCTGGCAGCCCAGCACGAACATCTCGCCGTCGCGGATCACGACGTAGCCGTCGGTGAGCTGCACCTTGCCTTCGCGCAGCGCCTTCACTTCCCAGCCTTCCAGCACCATGCCGGCCTCGAAGCGTTCCTCGAAGAAATAGTTGTACGCCGCCTTCTTGTTGTCGGCGATGCGGGAGGAGGTGTCTTGTTTCTTGGTGGCCATCGTTGTCATTTGGGGGCGCATGGCGCCCGGACAACCGCCCGGCATGCACAGGGCGTGGATTCTATGAAAGTGGCCGCGGGTGCCTTCAGCGGTGCCGCTGCAGCGTGCGATGGGGCGATTCGCCGAAGCGCCGCGCGTAGTCCTGCGCGAAGCGTCCGAGGTGGGCGAAGCCGAACTGCAGCGCGACCGAGGTCACGGTGGTGTCGGCGCCCGGCTCGCTCAGGCGCTCGTGCACCGCGAGCAGGCGCCGCTCGCGCAGGTAGGCCATCGGCGTCTGGCCGGCATGCTGGCGGAAGGCCACCTGCAGGCTGCGCACGCACAGCCCGCTGGCCGAGGCGATCTCGTCGACCGTGAGCGCATCGGGCAGGTGCGCCTCGATGTACTCGCGGGCGCGGCGCAGCGCGCGCGGCGAGACGTCGCCGCGCTCGGCGCCCAGGCGCGCGCTCTGGTTGTGCGGCAACTGGCCCAGCAGGGTGTGGATCAGGCCCGATTCGGCCTGGGCCAGGAAGGGCGTGGTCAGCGGCGTGCGGCCGCACGAGAGCTCCTGCGCGAGGAACTCGACCAGGTGCTTCACGCTCGCGCCCGCGCCCTCGTCGAGCGCGATCTCGGGCTCGAATTCGAGCGGCCGCGCGCCGGCCGGCTCGCCGCACAGCGATTCCCAGTGGCGCTGCACCACCGCCTTGCCGATCTTCACGATCAGGTGCGGCGTGTCGTCGCCCCAGCGCATGCGCAGCGGCTGGCTCGGCGAGGCCAGCGAGGCCCGGTGCGCGTCGGAGGTGAAGCTCTGGCCGGCCCATTCGATGCGGGCGTTGCCCCTGAGCGGGATCTGCAGCAGATAGAAGTCGCCGAGGCAGCCGGGATCGATCTCGACCTCGGCGCCGTACTGCACGTAGTTCAGCGAGATGTCGCCCAGCGGCGCGACGTGGTGGCGCGCGTCGAAACGCGAGCTGCCGTGGCCCAGGTGCAGCCGGTGCGGACAGAAGATGCGCGCCACCTCGTCGCGCGCCTCGTCGAGGTCGGGGGTGGCGATGACGGCATAGCGCGACAGGGGAAGCGAGGCCGATGCAGCGACAGCGTGTTCCATGCGGGGCGGCGTGGGGCAGCGAATAAATGCGTTTTGCGGACAGCGGCTGCGCAATCCGGATTGGGGGCTGAATCCTTCAAATCTAAAGTAACTGCAAGCAATTGACAACGGGACCAACCAGGAGAAAAGGCATGAGCGACAAGGACTTGCAGGACAGGACGGTGCTCGTCACCGGTGGCGCGACCCTCATCGGTGCGGGCGTGGCCCGTTGCCTGCGCGATGCCGGTGCACGCGTGGTGCTGGCCGACATCGACGTGGCGCGCGGCGAGGCGGTGGCGCGCGAGATCGGTGCGACATTCATCGCCACCGACATCACCGACGACGCCGCTGTGCAGGCCTGCGTCGAGCAGGCGGCCGATGCCGAGGGCCGCATCCATGCGCTCGTGAACCTGGCCTGCAGCTACCTCGACAACGGCCTGGCCTCGCCGCGCGGCGAATGGCAGACCGCGCTCGATGTCAACGTGGTCTCGGCCGTGATGATGGCGCGCGCCACGCTGCCCTTCATGCAGACCGCGGGCGGCGGCGCCATCGTCAACTTCACCTCGATCTCCTCGGGCGTGGCCCAGACCGGCCGCTGGCTCTATCCGGTGAGCAAGGCCGCGCTGGTGCAGCTCACGCGCAACATGGCGCTGGACCTGGCGCCGATGAAGGTGCGCGTCAACTCGGTATCTCCGGGCTGGACCTGGTCGGCCGTGATGGACCAGCTCACCGGCGGCGACCGCGCCAGGACCGATGCGGTGGCCAAGCCCTTCCACATGCTCGGCCGCGTCGGCGACCCGGTCGAGGTCGGCCACGTGGTGGCCTTCCTGTGCTCGCACAAGGCCTCGTTCGTCACCGGCGCCGACTGGGCCGTGGACGGCGGCTACTCGGCCCTGGGCCCGGAGCAGGGCGAGCCGGCCATTCCCAAGCTCGCGGCCTGAAGGCGGCCGGCGCATCGCTTTCATCACCCCACCCACGAACGAGGCATACCCATGAGCAACATCGCATCGCAGGGCGCCAAGCCGCGCCGTTTCATGATCGTCGGCGCGGGCCAGTCGGGCCTGCAACTGGCGCTGGGCCTCCAGCGCGAGGGCCACGAGGTGACCGTGGTCTCGAACCGCAGCGCCGAGGACATCGCAACCGGCCGCGTGATGTCGAGCCAGTGCATGTTCGACGCCAGCCTGCAGATCGAACGCGACCTCGGCATCGACCAGTGGGCCGACGCTTGCCCGCCGGTCGAGGGCATCGGCTTCGCCGTGCCGCATCCCGAGAAGCCCGGCGAGAAGCTGCTCGGCTGGTCGCACCGCCTCGACGCGCCCGCGCGCTCGGTCGACCAGCGCGTGAAGGTGCCGGCCTGGATGAAGACCTTCGAGGAACGCGGCGGGCAGATCCTGTTCCAGGACGCGGGCATCGAGGACCTCGAGCGCTGGACCCAGTCGCACGACCTCGTGATCGTGGCCGCCGGCAAGGGCGAGATCGCGCAGATGTTCGAGCGCGACGCGCAGCGCTCGCCCTACGACAAGCCGCAGCGCGCGCTGGCCCTGACCTATGTGCACGGCATGACGCCGCGCCCCGAGCATTCGGCCGTCAACTTCAACCTGATCCCCGGCGTCGGCGAGTACTTCGTGTTCCCCGCGCTGACCGTGACGGGGCCGTGCGAGATCATGGTGTTCGAGGGCGTGCCCGGCGGCCCGATGGACTGCTGGGCCGACGTGAAGACGCCCGCGCAGCACCTCGAGCGCTCGCTGTCGATCCTCGACACCTTCACGCCCTGGGAGGCCGAGCGTTGCCGCGACGTGCGCCTGACCGACGACAACGGCATCCTGGCCGGCCGCTTCGCGCCCACGGTGCGCAAGCCGGTCGGGCGGCTGCCCTCGGGCCGCGCCGTGCTCGGCATGGGCGACGTGGTTTGCCTCAACGACCCGATCACCGGCCAGGGCTCGAACAACGCCGCCAAGTGCGCCGATGCCTACCTGCGCGCCATCCTCGCGCAGGGCGAGGGCGCCTTCGATGCGGACTTCATGCAGTCGGCCTTCGACGGCTACTGGCGCTATGCGCGCCACGTCGTCGAGTGGACCAACGCGATGCTGCAGCCGCCGCCCCCGCACGTGCTCGAGGTGCTGGGCGCGGCCCAGGGCAACGCGGCCGTGGCACGGCGCTTCGTCAACGGTTTCAACGATCCGCGCGACTACGCCGAGTTCTTCATGACGCCCGACGCGAGCAGCGCCTACCTGCGCTCGCTGGCGCCGCAACCGGAGGCGGCCTGACCATGCGCGGCGAGTTCCGGGCCATCGAGTCGCTGCGCTGCGAGCCCAACGTGGGCGCGGGCGACTTCCGGCGCGCCATGCGCTGCCTGGTCGGCGCCGTGACCGTGGTCACGAGCACCGACGGGCAGACGCCCGTGGGCCTCACGGCCACGGCCGTGACCTCGTTCTCGGCCGAACCCGCGCGCATCCTGGCCTGCGTCAACCTGCAGGGCAGCAGCTTCCGCACCATCGCGCAGAGCCGCCGCATGGCGGTCAACCTGCTCGCGCTCGACCAGTCGGCGCTGGCGCTGGCCTTCTCGCGCCAGGGCGAGGCCGGCGAGCGCTTCGATCCCGCGCACTGGGAGACGCTGGTGACCGGCGCGCCCGTGCTGCGCGGCGCGCTCGCGGTGTTCGACTGCGTGGTCGACGAGATGATGGTGGCGCACAGCCACGCGATGCTGATCGGCGAGGTCAAGGCCGCGCGCATCACCGATGCGCAGGGGCTGCCGCTGCTCTATGCCTGCGGCCAGTTCACCACCCTGCGCGATGAGTGCGTGCCGGCCTGAGTGCCGGCCGCACCACCCCACGACTCAGAGATTCGGAACAAGGAGAAAGACATGACAGCTCAGAAGGGCCGCTGGCTGCAGGTGCCGGCCATCGACGGCAGCGGCAGCTTCCGCGCCTACCTCGCCACCCCGGCCTCGGGCAAGGGCCCCGGCATCGTGCTGGCGCAGGAGATCTTCGGCGTCAACGCCACCATGCGGCAGGTGGCCGACTACTACGCGGAGGAAGGCTACGTGGTGCTCGCGCCCGACCTGTTCTGGCGCCAGCAGCCCGAGGTCGAGCTCGGCTATGCGCCCGACGACTGGCAGAAGGCCTTCGCGCTCTACCAGGGCTTCGACGAGGACAAGGGCACCGAGGACGTGGCCGCTTCGCTGGCGCTGCTGCGCTCGCTGCCCGAGCAGCAGGGCAAGGCCGGCGTGCTGGGCTTCTGCATGGGCGGCAAGCTCGCCTACCTCGCGGCCTGCCGCACCGATGCCGACGTCTGCGTGGGCTACTACGGCGTGGGCATCGAGCAGCGGCTCGAGGAGGCCGACCGCATCCGGGGCCGGCTGGTGCTGCACATCCCCGAGCTCGACGGCTTCTGCCCGCCCGAGGCGCGCTCGCGCATCGTCGAGACGCTAGTCGCGCGGCCCGGGTGCGAGCTCTACGTCTATCCGGGCGTCGACCATGCCTTCGCACGGCTGGGCGGCGACCACTACCACAAGCCCTCGGCGCTGATGGCGCACGAGCGCAGCGTGGCCGCGTTCCGCCGCGAGATGGGGCCGCACTACGACTTCTCGGCGCTGTGGGACAAGCACTGCGAGTACGAGTTCGCTACCCGCAACGTGGCCGACACCATGGCCACCATGGTGGCCGAGCCCTACGTCAACCACATCCCGACCATGACCGGCGGCGTGGGGCACGCGACGCTGAGCCGCTTCTACCAGCACCATTTCGTGAACAGCAATCCGCCCGACACGCGGCTCGTGCCGATCTCGCGCACCGTGGGCGCGACGCAGATCGTCGACGAGATCCTGTTCAGCTTCACCCACACCTGCGAGATCGACTGGCTGCTGCCCGGCGTGGCGCCCACGGGGAGGCCGGTGGAGATTCCGCTGGTGGCGATCGTGAAGTTCCGCGGCGACAAGCTCTACCACGAGCACATCTACTGGGACCAGGCCAGCGTGCTGGTGCAGGTGGGGCTGCTCGATCCGAAGGGCCTGCCGGTGGCCGGCGTCGAAACCGCGCGCAAGCTGCTCGACGAGACGCAGCCCTCGAACACGCTGATGACGGCCTGGTCGCGGTCGGGTTGAGGTGGCGGGCTCTCGTCCGGCGAGAGGAGGGAGCCACGGAGGCTCCCTACAATGAATCGGTCTCTCGATCCGATTCAATGAAAACAGTCAACAAGTCCGTTCTCATCTGGTACAGCGCCGAAGAGATGTACGCGCTGGTCACCGATGTGGCGAAGTACCCCCAGTTCCTGCCCTGGTGCGACAAGGCGCGCGTCATCGAGCAGGACGAGGCCGGCATGACCGCCGAGGTCGGCCTAGCCTTCGCGGGCCTGCACCAGAGCTTCACCACGCGCAACACCCACGTGCCCGGCCGCGAGGTGCAGCTCAAGCTGGTCGACGGGCCGTTCTCCAACCTCGACGGCAACTGGAAATTCGTGCCGGTGGGCGAGGGCGGCGAACGCGCCTGCCGCGTCGAGCTGCACCTGAGCTACGGCTTCAGCAACTTCGCGCTGCAGGCCCTCGTGGGCCCGGTGTTCGACACCATCGCCTCGAGCCTGGTCGAGGCCTTCGTCAAGCGCGCCGAGCAGGTCTACGGCGCGTCTTGAGCCACCGATGATCGAGGTGACCCTGAGCTGCTCGCCGGCGCCGCGCGAGGTGTTCGAGGAGCCGCTGCGCCTCGCCGCCGGCGCCACCGTGAACGATGCGATCCGCGCCAGCACCCTGGCGCAGCGTTTTCCCGCGCTCGATTGGCGCGAGACGATGACGCCCGGCATCTGGGGCCGGACCGCCGATTGGGACGATGCACTCGAAGACGGCGACCGCGTCGAGCTGTGCCGCGCGCTCGAGGTCGATCCGAAGGTGGCGCGGCGCGAGCGTTTCCAGCGGCAGGGCGCGCGCGGCACCGGGTTGTTCGCCAACCGGCGCCAGGGCGGCAAGGCGGGGTACTGAGCCGCTCGGCGCGGCTTACTTGCAGTCGCTGTCGATCACCGACTGCAGCCGGCGCTGCTCGGCCACGCGCTGGTTGTCGTCGAGGATCTCGCGCTCGCCCTTGGCGTTGACGCGCGCGATGCGCATGCCGCTGTCCATGGTGGCCTTGCTCTCGCGGGCGCGGCTGCAGTTCTCGGCCTTGGCCTTGGCGAGCTTCGCGGCCTCGGCCGCCTGCTTGGCCTTCTCGTCGGCCTCGGCCTTCTTTGTCTTTTCCTCGAGGTCCTTGTCGACCGTCGGTGTCTTCGGCGGGGCCGGGGCTTCGGCCGGCTTGTCGGTGGTGGCCGTGCCCTCGGGCGCCGCCACGCCCGAGCCGGTGCGCGCCGGCGGGCCGGCGCGGCGCACGATGTTCTTCTCGGGAATGTCGGTCGGCGGCGGCTGGTCGCTGAAGACCTTCTTGCCGTTCTTGTCGATCCATTGCCACTGGGCATCCGCGGCCAGGGGCAGCAGGCAGATCGATCCGAGCAGGAGGCTGAGCAGGAACTTCATGGGGCGCAAGTCTAGCGATGCCTTACGTTTTGCAACAGGCAGTGATTGGTTTTCGCCGCGGTCCGCAGACCGGGCAGCGGGCAGTGGGCAAATGGCGACGCGGGATGCGACGGCCGGGCGATAGGCCCGCACCGCGCGGGGCCGAGCCGCGCTGAGCCCGGCAGCATACCCCGCCGCCTCGTTACAATCCGTCTTTTGGAGCCTCACCCATGCGCCTTCTCGGCAAAGCGCTCACCTTCGACGATGTGTTGCTGGTGCCAGCGTTCTCCCAGGTCCTGCCCAAGGACACCTCCCTCGCCACCAAATTCTCCCGAAACATCACGCTGAACATCCCGCTCGTCTCGGCGGCGATGGACACCGTGACCGAAGCCCGCCTCGCGATCGCCATCGCGCAGGAAGGCGGCATCGGGATCGTGCACAAGAACCTCACCGCGCAGCAGCAGGCCGCCGAAGTGGCCAAGGTCAAGCGCTACGAGTCGGGCGTGCTGCGCGACCCGGTGGTGATCACGCCGACGCACTCGGTGCGGCAGGTGATGGCGCTGTCGGACCAGCTCGGCATCTCGGGCTTCCCGGTGGTCGACGCCGGCAAGGTCGTGGGCATCGTGACCGGGCGCGACCTGCGCTTCGAGAGCCGCTACGACGTGCCCGTGAGCGAGATCATGACGCAGCGCGAGAAGCTGATCACCGTGCCCGACGGCACCACGCTGGCCGAGGCCAAGGCGCTGCTCAACAAGCACAAGCTCGAGCGCCTGCTGGTGATCAACAGCGACTGGGAGCTCAAGGGCCTGATCACCGTCAAGGACATCACCAAGCAGACCACCTTCCCCAATGCCGCGCGCGACCCCTCGGGCCGCCTGCGCGTGGGTGCGGCGGTCGGCGTGGGCGAGGGCACCGAGGAGCGCGTCGAGGCACTGGTCAAGGCCGGCGTCGATGCCATCGTGGTCGACACCGCGCACGGCCACAGCAAGGGCGTGATCGACCGCGTGCGCTGGGTCAAGCAGAACTATCCGCAGATCGACGTGATCGGCGGCAACATCGCCACCGGCGACGCGGCCCGCGCGCTGGCCGAGGCCGGTGCCGACGCGGTCAAGGTCGGCATCGGCCCGGGCTCCATCTGCACCACCCGCATCGTGGCCGGCGTGGGTGTGCCGCAGATCATGGCGGTCGACAGCGTCGCCACCGCGCTGCAGGGCACGGGCGTGCCGCTGATCTCCGACGGCGGCGTGCGCTACTCGGGCGACATCGCCAAGGCCATCGCGGCCGGCGCCAGCACCGTGATGATGGGCAGCATGTTCGCCGGCACCGAGGAGGCGCCCGGCGAGATCGTGCTGTACCAGGGCCGCAGCTACAAGAGCTACCGCGGCATGGGCTCCATCGGCGCGATGCAGCAGGGCAGTGCCGACCGGTACTTCCAGGAATCGACCACCGGCAATCCCAACACCGACAAGCTCGTGCCCGAGGGCATCGAGGGCCGCGTGCCCTACAAGGGCTCGATCGTCTCGATCATCTACCAGATGGCCGGCGGCGTTCGCGCCAGCATGGGCTACTGCGGTTGCGCCACCATCGAAGAGATGAAGAACAAGGCCGAGTTCGTCGAGATCACCACCGCCGGCATCCGCGAGAGCCACGTCCACGACGTGCAGATCACGAAGGAAGCGCCGAACTACCGCGCCGAGTAAACGCGGTGTCCGAACCTGATTCTGGCCAGACCTTGAAAGTCGGGCCAGATCAGGTTTAGAATTAGGGCCAGATTCAAATTTTCTGGCCCTAATGCAATCCATCGGCATCGCTGAAGCCAAGAACAACTTCTCGGCCCTGATCGACTCGGTCGAGAAGGGCGAGGAGGTGCGCATCACCCGCCACGGCAAGGAGGTGGTGCGCATGCTGCCGGTGCGGCGCAAGCCGGTCATCACCGACGAGCAGATCGCGCGCGAACTGGGCCAGATCGACGCGCTGCATGCCGCCATCCTTCCAGGCACCTCGGCCGGCGCGCTGCTGAACCAGGGCCGCCAGCCATGACCGCCTTCGTCATGGACGCCTCGGTCACCGCCGCCTGGCTGCTGCCCGATCACGCCAACGAACATACGCGCAGGCTCTACGCCGCCATCCGCCGCGACGAGGTCGAGCCGCAGGCGCCCAATGCCTGGCAGTGGGAGTGCGCCAACGTCATCGCCAACGGCGTGCGCAGCGGCCGCATTCCGTCCTCGGCCGTCGAGGGCCTGTGGAGCGTGCTCGATGCCATCCGCCATCGCGTCGAGTTGCACGAGCTCGCGCCGGCACAGCACAAGGCCGTGCTCGCCGTCGCCATCGATGCCGGCGTGTCGCTCTATGCCGCGGGCTATCTCTGGCTCGCGCGCTCGCTCGGTCTTCCGCTCGCCACCTTCGACGAGCAACTCATCCAGGCGGCGCCGCAAGCGGGCGTCCGGCTGTTCGACATTTCAACGCTCTGAGTCCCAGCCCATGCAACACGACAAGATCCTCATCCTCGATTTCGGCTCGCAGGTCACCCAGCTCATCGCGCGCCGCGTGCGCGAGGCCCATGTGCTCAGCGAAGTGCATCCCTGCGACGTCAGCGACGAGTGGGTGCGCGAGTACGCGGCCGACGGCCACCTCAAGGGCGTGATCCTCTCGGGCAGCCATGCCAGCGTGTACGAGGAGACCACCGACAAGTGCCCGCAGGCCGTGTTCGACCTCGGCATTCCCGTGCTCGGCATCTGCTACGGCATGCAGACCATGGCGCACCAGCTCGGCGGCAAGGTCGAGGGCGGCCACAAGCGCGAATTCGGCTTCGCCGCCGTGCGCGCCCATGGCCACACCGCGCTGCTCAAGGAGATCGCCGACTTCGCCACGCCCGAGGGCCACGGCATGCTCAACGTGTGGATGAGCCACGGCGACAAGGTGACCGAGCTGCCGCCGGGCTTCAAGCTCATGGCCAGCACCGACAGCTGCCCCATCGCCGGCATGGCCGACGAGGCGCGCCGCTACTACGCCGTGCAGTTCCATCCCGAGGTCACCCACACCGTGCAGGGCAAGGCCATCCTCGAGCGCTTCGTGCTCGGCATCTGCGAGGCCAAGCCCGACTGGGTCATGCGCGACCACATCGCCGAGGCCGTGCAGAAGATCCGCGAGCAGGTGGGCGACGAGGAGGTCATCCTCGGCCTCTCGGGCGGCGTCGATTCGAGCGTGGCCGCCGCGCTGATCCACCGCGCCATCGGCGACCAGCTCACCTGCGTCTTCGTCGACCACGGCCTGCTGCGCCTCAACGAAGGCGACATGGTCATGGAGATGTTCGAGGGCAAGCTGCACGCCAAGGTCATCCGCGTCGATGCGAGCGAGCTGTTCCTCGGCAAGCTCGCCGGCGTGAGCGACCCCGAAGCCAAGCGCAAGATCATCGGCGGCGAGTTCGTCACCGTGTTCAAGCAGGAAGCCGCCAAGCTCAAGGCCGGCGGCGGCGGCCACAAGGGCGCCACCTTCCTCGCGCAAGGCACCATCTACCCCGACGTCATCGAGAGCGGCGGTGCCAAGAGCAAGAAGGCCGTCACCATCAAGAGCCACCACAACGTCGGCGGCCTGCCCGAGCAACTCGGCCTGAAGCTGCTCGAGCCGCTGCGCGACCTGTTCAAGGACGAGGTGCGCGAACTCGGCGTCGCGCTCGGCCTGCCGCCCGAGATGGTCTACCGCCATCCGTTCCCCGGCCCGGGCCTGGGCGTGCGCATCCTCGGCGAAGTGAAGAAGGAATACGCCGACCTGCTGCGCCGCGCCGATGCCATCTTCATCGAGGAGCTGCGCAACTTCACCGACGCCGAGACCGGCAAGACCTGGTACGACCTCACGAGCCAGGCCTTCACCGTGTTCCTGCCGGTGAAGAGCGTCGGCGTGATGGGCGACGGCCGCACCTACGACTACGTCGTCGCGCTGCGTGCCGTGCAGACCAGCGACTTCATGACCGCCGACTGGGCCGAGCTGCCGTATGCGCTGCTCAAGAAGGTGTCGGGGCGGATCATCAACGAGGTGCGCGGCATCAACCGCGTGACCTATGACGTGTCGAGCAAGCCGCCGGCGACGATCGAGTGGGAGTGAAATCAGGTCCTTCAGGGACTATCGCCAACTATCGAAAAACTTGCGTAACGTGTTGATTTATAAAGAAATACGTCGCGACAGCTATCGGTAGCTATCGCTGGCCAGCAAAACAGGTTGGCGGTAGAACTGACGGTAAGAACTGGAGGCCGGATTAAGACCCTCCCGTTTACTATTGAGACCAAACCGGTCTTTGACGGTAAATGTCTCCTCTGGAAAGCTTGTTTCATGCGGCTTTCCAGGCATCAGCAGGTCTCCTGACCCCTGACGGTAAAAGCCGTCAAGAACAGGAGAAAAACCTCGATGCTTACCGACACCGCGCTACGAAATTTAAAGCCTAAGTCATTGACTTATAAGGCTTCCGACCGAGATGGCATGTACGTGACGGTATCACCCGTCGGTACTGTCACCTTCCGCTACGATTACCGTCTCAACGGCAGGCGGGAAACGCTGACCATCGGCCGCTACGGTCCAGCTGGCATCTCGCTGGCCCTGGCCCGTGAAAAGCTGCTCGACGCCAAGAAGGCTGTCGCCCAGGGCAAATCCCCGGCGCATGAGAAGCAACGCGAAAAGCGCCGGCTGACCGCTGCCAAGAACTTCGGCGACATGACTGCCCGATGGCTTGCCGATGCCAAGATGGCCGACAGTACGCGAGCGATGCGCAAGAGCATCGTCGATCGGGACATCCTGCCGGCGTTCAAGAACCGGCTACTCAACGAAATCAGCTCCGACGACCTGCGCGCCTTGTGCAACAAGGTAAAGGCCCGCGGCGCGCCCGCCACAGCCGTCCACGTTCGCGACATCGTGAAGCAGGTCTATGCCTTCGCCATCCTGCACGGTGAAAAGGTGGATAACCCAGCCGACGGCGTGGGTGCGGCTTCGATCGCTACCTTCGTGCCCAAGGACCGAGCGCTGTCACCGATGGAGATCCGGCTGATGTACCGGCAGATGGAATCGGTGGCGACATATCCGACCATCCGCCTGGCGCTGCGCATGATTCTGCTGACGCTGGTACGCAAGAGCGAACTGATCGAGGCGACATGGGCCGAGGTTGATTTCGAGAACGCGACCTGGACGATCCCGAAGTCACGGATGAAGGGGCGTAACCCGCACGTCGTCTATCTGTCGCGCCAGACGGTGGATATCTTCGTTGCGCTGCACACTTGCGCGGCGGGTTCGAAGTTCGTCCTGCCGTCGCGCTACGACGCCGACCGCTGTATGTCTAAGGCGACGCTCAACCGCGTGACCCAGATCGTGTCCGAGCGCGCCAAGGCTGCCGGCTTACCGCTAGAGCCTTTCACGGTGCACGACCTGCGCCGCACCGGCTCGACGCTGCTCAACGAGGTCGGCTTTAACGGCGACTGGATCGAGAAGTGCCTTGCCCATGAAGACGGCCGCTCCTCGCGCTCCGTCTACAACAAGGCCGAATACGCCGAGCCGCGGCGCCACATGCTGCAGGAGTGGGCCAACATGGTCGATGCTTGGGTTGAGGGCGGGAGCTACGCGCCCACGCTGCTGCCGAGCAACACAGTCGTGCCGATGTTGAGTGCAGCGGTCTGAGTCATTTTGCGGAAGGTTGTCAATTGACAACCTCTCGATTCATCCCCATACTGGAGACCATGAATGACTCGTCCCTCTCACCCGAAGAAGGAAGTCGAAGCGGCGCTCAAGCACGCGGAAGCGCAGGGTTGGCGCGTCACAGTTGGCGGCAGTCATGCCTGGGGCAGGATTTACTGCCCCTACAACGACGATGAGTGCCGCTGCGGCGAGTTCTGCATCACCAGCGTGTGGAGCACGCCGAAGAACCCTGATAACCACGCCCGAGCGCTGCGGCGCGTCGTGGACAACTGCACGACTCACAAGCAACGAGACGACGCTGACTCTTCATCCGAGGACTGACCCATGGAATACACCTTCACCTTGAAGTACCAGCTTGCGGAGCATGACAGTGATCCGGATACGCTGGTCGAGCGTCTGGGCGATGCTGGCTGCGATGATGCCGTGGTGGGTATCGGACAGCCGGGTCGTCTAGCGCTGGAGTTCACTCGCGAAGCCGAGAACGCACAGGTGGCCGTGCGCAGTGCGCTGGCGGACGTGAAGCGTGCCGTCCCTTCGGCGAAGTTGGTGGAGGCGGTACCAGATTTCGTCGGGCTGACCGATGTTGCAGAACTGGTGGGTGTGTCGCGTCAGGCGATGCGCAAACTGATGCTCTCTCACGCAACTACTTTTCCCCCGCCAGTGCATGAGGGCAGCGCCTCGATCTGGCACCTGGCCGAAGTGCTGGGCTGGTTGGAGAAGAAGGGCGGTTACGCCCTTGAGCGGAATATGCTGGAAACCGCATGTGCGGCACTGGAGGTCAATCTAGCCAGGGAAGTCGGCCGTTTGCCTGTTGCCGCAGCGCGCGAGCTGCGGATGTTGGTCGCGTGAGCGCGTCGGCTACCGAGCCGACGCATTGCGCACCGGCCGGCTTTTGCGCTGTCTGACATCTGGCCCTGTTGACTTGGCGGCGTCGCCGGAACGAGAGGCTTGTTTGCGCGCGTCAACCCAGGCCTCGACCTCTTCCAGATCCCACACGACGCAGCGCGCGGTCAACGCGAACCGACGTGGGAATTCGCCGCGTTGCTCCATCGCGTAGATCGTTGTCTCTGCCAGGGGAACGATCTGGTGGAGTTCCTGGCGCCGAATGGTTCGACGGAAAGGCAAAGGAAACCTTGCAGGAAACTGGGGCAGGTTGTCATAACCATCCGTGCCGGGATGCGGTGCATGCGCGTGCGGCGGCGTCGGCTCACCGTATTCAGTGACGTGGTCCATGCGAGCGTGCATTGATGACTCCCAGTAGCGGTCTGTTCATATGGAGTCATGGTGACTATCGGCAGCAATTGGCACAACTCGCTGGGGCGAAGCGGGGAGGGCATCAGCCAAACTGCACGTTACGGTGGTGTGGTATCCCGTGCGGCCCGCTTGTGCTGCCTATGCGCTTGAGATCGAAATCCTCGATCTCCTGCAATGAATGCCTCAAGCATGTGCGGGATCAACGTCACGGCATCGACCACTTCGCCATAGGTCTGTGCATGCAGCGCGGCGTAGCGGTCAAGGTCGGCTTTCAAGTTAGCTGGGCATGTGAAACTCAGCTTCGTGCTTTCCGTCTTCGGCAGTGGTCCGAGCCGCAGCTTCTTGAGCGGCGTGCTCATCGTGATGCTCCCGTGTTGAAGAACAGTGGCTGATAAGGCCGCAGTACCAGATCCCGATTGACGATAATGCGCACCGGCAAGCCGGGTCGGCTGGTCAAGGTCGGCTGGATGTTCATGTTGCGGCGGGTCATCTCCTGCCCCACCTGATTCACGGTGTCCTGCAAGCCGTCACGCCCGGCGATGATGACGCGATCCCCGTCCTGGCGGTTCTCCGGCGCGGCCAGTTCGGCGCCGATGCCCAGCAGAGTCGTCATCGCAGCACCAGCAAGAATGCGATCCCAATGCCAATCGACCCCATCCTCCAGTCCGGCATAACCGGCAGGGTCGGTACCCACCAGGTTGTCCAACTGGAACGAAGACGTATCCGGCAGGATCACCCGGGTCCAGACCACTTGCGTGCGGCTTTGGCCGTAGCTGACCTGGCTGTTGTACTTGCCCATGAGGCGCGCACCCTGCGGTATCAGCAGGAACTTGCCGGTGGCCGTGTCGTAGATCGGCTCCGTCACCGTGGCGATGACATCGCCCGGCAGATCGGACTTGATGCCTGTGACCAAGGCGGCCGCGATCATCGTCCCCGCCATCACCTGGTACGGCGAAACGGGCAATTGCAGGGAACCGGAATTGCGGGTTTGCACAGAACCGGCCTTGGACAGAAATGCCTCCTTCTGATCCTGCCGGTTCTGCACCGCCGTGGGGTCGGTGGGCTGCGCGGCCGTCGAGGCGGGTCCAGCGGCCATCGGATCGAAGGGCGCGTTCGCAGCCAGTCCAGCCGCAGGCGTGCCCTGCGCTGCTGCCGCAGGGGCGGCCACCTTCGCCCCGCCTGAGCGAAAGAACACCGACGAGGCCGCCGCTTCCTCTGCCTCCTTCAAGCGCGCCAGACGATCCGCCTCGGCAGGATCGTGTCCTGGCTGCTGGTAGCCGTACCCCTGCGCCTGTTGTTCTGCCTTCAGTATCGGCCCGCCCAGGTCGCCCGGCAGCGGGGCACCCAACTGCGGCACCGCCGGCGGCAGCTTGGAATAGTCGCTCGGCAATTGGTCGAGCCCTTCGGAGCGCGACACGCGATCGACGTTGTACAGCTCGGTGGATTCGCTGGCATTGCGCCGCTGCGGTTGCAGCGACCACATCAAGGCCCCGAGTACGGCAACCGACAAGCCGCCAACAAGTGCGGCCAGCATGCGCCGGTTCAAGCGTGTGACCGCACGTGGCTGTGCGCGCAGCGTCACGTCCTCGGGGGCCGCCTTGGGCGGCACGTCCGGCATCGGCACATCGGCAGTTGTGTCTTGGCTCATGGTCAGTTCCTCCGCGCTCCAGAGATCCCGTCCGTGCGCTCGATGCGCACCACCTCGCCCTTGTCCGCCCCCAGCCGCAATTCGGCGGCACCGAACAGCCGGTCCACGATGTAGTACGGCGAGCGGAAACGGTAGTTCACGAGCTGCCCATCGCCTTGCGCGCCAATAACGAACAGCGGTGGCAGCTCGCCCTGCGCGATGCCGCCGGGAAACTGTATGTAGACCTTCTCGCCGTCATCGAAGGCGCGCAGCGGCTTCCATGGTGGATTGCTGCCGCTGATCGCATAACGGAAGCGAATACGCTCCAGCGACAAGCCGGCATCGATCGGCGCGGCAACCTGTGCCGCCTGCGACTGGCGCTGCAACGCCAGCATGCGGTCCTTCGGATAGTCCCAGGACACCGACGCCATCCACGCCTTCTCGGTCGAGGTCAACTCGATCAGGTAGGTGCGCCGGCTGGTGGTGATGACCAGATTGGTCTTCAGATTGCTTCGTGTGGGCTTAACCAACACGCTCACACGCAGATCGGCACCCGTCCCGCTGGACGTGTCACCCACGATCCAGCGCACGGTGTCGCCTGCGGCGACCGTCACCAGTTCCTCACCAGGCTGCAACGACACGACCGTCACCCGGCCCGGACTCGCATAGACCTGATACAGCGCGCCATCGGTGTACGGCCAGACCTGAATCGCATTGACGTAGCCCTCGCGGGTGGGCGCCATACGGGCTTCCTGATTGGCGCGCGAAACACGGACTTTCTCGTCGGCAGGTTCCGGCACAACGACGCCTTCCGGCTCCAGCGGCAGCGGCTTGAGCTGCGCCGGCAGCGCCAGTGGTTCCGGCACGGTGACCACCTCGATGGGCCGGGGCGGCTCGGGCAACGCCTGTGCCGCGACGGGCTCATCGAGCGTGATGGTCGGTGGCGGCTTGCCCTGCGTGGCACAGCCTGCGAGGGCTGCAAGCAGGGACACCAATACGGAAATATGCAAAGACGGTTTCATGGCTTGGCTCCTTCGGAAGATTCGAGTTCACGGCTCCAGGACAGGCCGTTGACGTAGATGCCCAGCGGGTTACGGCGCAGCTTCTCTTCGGTGCGTGGTGCTTGCAGGACGATGGAAACCACCGCAGTCCACCGCTCCAGGCCCGCTGCAGCGCCGTTGACATAGCGGCGCTCGGTCCAGCGCACGTTGAATGACGCATCGCTGGCGCGCACGATGCTGGTGATCTGCACCGTCACCGACTCTTTGCCGATGCGGGCAAAGGGATCGTTCACCCGCGCGTAGTCGTTGAGCACCGCCGCGCCGCGGTCGGTGGTGTAGTCATAGGCATCGAGCCAGTTCTGTCGCACGACGATGGGATCGATGGACAGTGAGCGCACGAGCGTGACGAAGCGCGCCAGGTGGTGCGCCGTTTGCGCGTCGTTGGGCTTGTAGGGCGTGGCCGCCTCTCCCACGGCCCGCACCTGGCCACCGCTGTCCACCTCCACGACGAAAGGCGTGACGATGGACTGCGCCGAACGCCACACCAGGCCACCGGCCATCAGCAACGCGAGCGTGAGGCAGCCAAAGGCCATCAACCGCCAGTTCTTCGCCTGCACGCGAGACGAACCGATACGGTCGTCCCAGGCCTGTTCGGCGGATTGGTACGGAGTGGCGGGCTGCGGCGTGTCCGCGTAGCGCACCTGGGGTCGTTTGAATCGCATGAAATCTTCTCCTTAGGAATCCGAGGGGTCGCGCAGGCTGGGCGCGGAGCCGGAACCGCCGCCGTCCCCACCGCGCAGCGTGTGGGCGACGGTCGAAGCGGCCTGGCTGATCTGTTGCTTGCGATGCAGGCGCTTGGCCCACGCGGGTTGTTCGGTATTGGCGGGTGTTGATTCGCCGCTTTGGGCCGCTGGGCCACCGGCTGCGCCCGCACCGGACGCGGGGGCGTCCGGTTGGATGGCAGCGGCGGCTCGCGCCTTCATCGACTGGGCACCGGCAGCGACCTTCTGTCCGACCGACTGCGCGCCGGTCTTGGCGACGTTGCCGAGGCCAGCGGCTGCGCCCTTGATCCCGCCACCGGCACCTGCGGAGCCGGCCTGGAACGCTGACATCGCACTGCTGGCCGTGGACGACGCGACGCGGGCACCGCTCGCAGCCATCTTGGCGGCAGCCGGCGCCATGCGCGCACCGGCCACGACGGCGCTGCCCACGCCAGTCGCCGCCGCGCCCACGGCGACGGCGGTGCCGGCCACACCCAGGGCCGTGCCAGCGGCTGCGCCCGCACCCAACTGCGGCGCACCGGACACCAGGCCGGTGGCGACACCCGGCCCGAAGATCCCCAGCGCCAACAGCGTGAGCGATGCCAGCATCACCACTAGGGCATGGTCGATGGAGGGTTCGTCGGGCACCACCTGGAATTCGGCGAACAATCCGGTACCGATGCCGACGATCACGGCGAGCACCAGCACCTTGATGCCCGACGACACCACATTGCCCAATACCTTCTCCGCCAGGAACGAGGTCTTGTTCCAGAGGGCGAACGGCACCAGCACGAAGCCGGCGAGCGTGGTCAGCTTGAATTCGATCAGCGTGATGAAGAGCTGGATTGCCAGCACGAAGAAACTCATCACCACCACCAGCCACGCCAGGAACAACACCACGATGGGGTCGAGGTTCACGAACACCTCGGGGAACCCGGCCATGTCGCCGATCTGCTCCAGGATCGGTGCGCCGGCATCGATCCCCACCTTGGCCAGCCTGCCGGGTTGCAGGAACTCGGCCTGCGTGATGGTGGAGCCCGACGCCACCAGCCCCAACCCGGCAAAAGACCGAAACACGATCCCCGCCAGCATGTTGAAGTTGCCGATGATGTAGGCGAAGGCACCGACGTACAGCACCTTCTTGATCAGCTTGCCCATGATGTCGTCACCCTGGCCCGATGCATGACTCATGGCCCAAAACAGACCGGCCAGCGTCATGTCGATCACCACCAGCGTGGCGGTCAGGAAGGCGACTTCACCGCCCAGCAATCCAAAACCCGAATCGATATAGGTCGAGAAGACGTTGAGGAATCGGTCGATGACCGTGACATCGTTCATGGCGCCACCTCCACGGGGGCATCGAAGCTCAGTGGAATCGGCGGAAGGTCGGCCAGCGTCCGGTATTCATCGGGGCCGGCCGTTCCGGCAAAGAAGCGACGGCGGAAGGCCTCGGCCGCCGCCTGACAAACGGGCTCCCCCGCCTTCGCACGATCCGCTTGGCATTGCTGACGCACGGCCTTGAGCCGCGCCGGATCGGCCAGCTGCGCATTGATACCATCGGCCGGTGCCGGCGGCGAGCAGCCCGCCAGCACCAGCACCGCGACCACCGTGACCACGGCGAAGAGGGGTTTCATGGCATGCCCCTCAGTTGCCGTAGAAATCGACGGCATGCGGCGTGTACGGCGTGCCGGTGCCGATGAAACGCCGCCGTACCTCGCGGGCGCGTTCGGTCGCCGCCGCTTGCCGAGCCAATTCCAGCGAGGCCGCGCGGTCCTGCGTGATTTGCAACTGCTGCACCTGGATCGACTGCTTGGCCTGCAAGGCCAGGAGCTGGTTCGTGGCCTGTGTCACTTGCAGCGCGCCGGTGGCCGACTGGCTGCGGCTCACCAGATCGGCGAGTACGCCTTCGTCGGACGCCAGGTTCTGCGACACCTGCGCCTGCATCCGCATGGCGGTATGCAGGCCGTCGAGCGTGTGTTTCCAGCGCTGGCGGGCGTCCTGTGCCATGCGGTCGCCGCTGACGGTGGCCGCGTACTCGGATGGGTACAGCCGTGCGAACTCCCGGTCCATGTTCTGCACGTCGTAGGCCAATCCCTGCGCCTCGGCGATCAGGCGTTCGGTGGTCGCCAGCGTGGAGCGCAGTCGATTGACCACATCGAAGTCCAGCTTCGCCAGATTGCGCGCCTGATTCATCAGCATCTGCGCTTCGTTCTGGAGCTGCGTGATCTGGTTGTTGATCTGCCGCAGCGTGTTGGCGGCGGTCATGATGTTTTGCGCCAGGTTGGTGGGGTCGATCACCACCCATTGCGCATGGGCGACGGGCAATGCGCCCAACAGCGCGGCAGCGGCAAGGGCAAGTAAGGTCTTCTTCATGGCATGTGCTCCTGGGGAATGGACGAGAGGGGCGGGAAGGACGGAACAAGATCGGCGGCCCAGTCGAGGCCGCGATGGCGCAGCCACGCGGCTGCGAAACTGGACGACGAAGCCGAGGACGAAATGGAGGACGACACACCGTCGATGTCACGCTGGTCCTGCGGCGACGAGGCACCAGCAAAGGCCAGCGCCACCGGCCCCAGATCCAGGTCGAACAGGCGGTTGCCCAGCCGCGACTGGTAGTAGTAGTCGCGTTTGGGAACCGCCTCGGCCACGATGTCGATCTGCCGGCGATTGAGACCGAAGCCTTCGTAGATCACCCTGATCTGCGGTTCGGTGGCTTGTGGGTTGGGCAAGAAGATGCGGCTGGCGCAACTCTCCACGATGGCCGGGGCGATGCTGGAGTTCTGGATGTCTGCTAGCGACTGCGTGGCGAAGATCACGCTGACGTTCTTCTTGCGCAAGGTCTTGAGCCACTGGCGGATGCGGGCGGCGAACACCGGGTCGTCGAGGAACAACCAGGCCTCGTCCAGAATCAGCAAGGTCGGCGCACCGTCGAAACGTTCGTCGAAGCGGGCGAACAGGTAGCCCAGAACAGCCAACACCGCCGCCTTGCTGTGCATCAGTTCTTCCATCTCGAAACACTGCGTAGATCCGGAACCTAGGCGGTCGCTATCGGCATCCAGCAACTTGCCGTGAGCGCCGCCCAGCACATAGGGCGCAAAGGCTTGCCGCAGGGCGTTGCTCTGCAACAGCACGGACAAGCCGGTCAACGTCCGCTGCTCTACGGGCGCCCCCGCCAGACTCCCCAGCGCTGACCAAATCGCGGCCTTCTCGTCGGGGCCGACCGTCACACCTTCATGCAGCAACCGGCCTTCCAACCATTCGGCCGCCCAGGTCCGGTAGCGCTCCTGATCGACGCGCGCCAGCGGCTGGAATGCGATGTCGCCATCGGTCCCGAGGTCATACTGCTCGCCACCCATTCCCAAGATGGTGGCGCGCATCGAGCGCCCCATGTCGAAGACGAAGATGCGTGAGCCGGCATAGCGGCGGAACTGCATCGCTAGCATCGCAAGCAAGACCGACTTGCCCATGCCGGTGGGGCCGACCACCAGGGTATGGCCCACGTCGCCGATGTGCGTCACCAGCCGGAACGGCGTGGCGCCGTCGGTGCGGGTCACGATCAGCGGTGGCCCGTCGAGGTGTGCGTTCTTCTCCGGCCCTGCCCACACCGCCGATACCGGCATCAGGTGTGCCAGGTTCAGCGTTGAGATGATCGGCTGCCGAACGTTGGCGTAGGCATTGCCCGGAATGGATGACAGCCACGCATCGACCGCATTCAAGGTCTCGGGAATGGTGACGAAGCCCCGGCCCTGGATGACGCGCTCCACCCGGCGCAGCTTCTCGTCGGCTGCGGCAGGATCGGGATCGAGCACCGTCACGGTGGCCGTGACATAGCCGAAGGCAACCTGATCGCTGCCCAGTTCCTGCAGGGCCGCATCGGCGTCCGAGGCCTTGTTCGACGCGTCGGTATCGACCAGCGGGCTTTCCTGCTGGAAGATGGTCTCGCGCAGCAAGGCCACGACGTTTTTGCGCTTGGCGAACCACTGGCGGCGCAGGCGCCCCAACTCCTTCTCCGACTCGGCCTTGTCCATGCACAGGAAGCGCGTGGACCAGCGGTAGGCGAAGCCCAGGCGGTTCAGGTCGTCCAACAAGCCCGGCCAGGTCGAGGTCGGGAAGCCCCGCACCGACGCCACGCGCAGGTGCTGGTCGCCCAGCATTGGCGCCAGGCCGCCCACCAGCGCGCAGTCGGCCAGCAAGGCATCGATGTGAAAGGGATGTTCCGGCACGCCGACGCGGTAGCGCCGCGTCGAAACGGTGGCGTGCAGGTAGGTCAGTGTCTGGCTGTCGTCCTGCCAGGCGATCTCCGGCATCACGCCATCGAGCAGATCGAAGAAGCGATCCGTCTCCGATACGAATGTTTCCAATCGCTCGCGCCAGTCCACGCCGCCTTGCGGGGTGTTCTCGTACAGCAGCTTGGCGGCACGGGCGCGGGATTCCTCGGCCGGCAGGTACACCAGCGTCAGGTGGTAGCTGCTCTCGAAGTGGCTGTGGTCTTCCTCGAACGAAGCTCTGCGTTCTTCGTCCACCAGCCACGACAAAGGCTCGGGGAACTCCGAGCGAGGGTAGCCCGCGGCAGCACGTCGCTCGGCTTCCACAAACAAGGCCCAACCCGAACCCAATCGGCGCAGCGCGTTGTTGAGCCGTGCCGACGTGGCGATCAACTCGCCCTGTGTCGCGCTGTCCAGGTCCGGCCCGCGAAAGCGGGCCGTGCGCTGGAACGATCCATCCTTGTTCAGTACGACGCCTGGGGCGACAAGGCCCGCCCAGGGTAGCCAGTCGGCCAGCAGCGCGGGCCGCTGGCGATATTCCGCGAGATTCATCATGGCAATGTCCTCACACGTCCACTACACATCGAGAAGGGGCTTGTGCTTGATGTGCCGGGCGAACACGGCCATGAACTGCGGATCGAGCCGCGCGCCCCAGACCGCCAGCGAATGGCCGACGATCCAGAGCACCAGACCGGGAATCCACAGTTGCAGGCCCAGCCCGACGGCGGCGGCCAGCGTGCCGTTGGCAATCGCCACGGTGCGTGGCGCGCCGCCCAGCAGGATCGGCTCGGTCAGCGAGCGATGCAGCGGCACCTCGAAGCCCGGTGCGAACTCGCCGCGACCATCGGTCGTCGCACTCATACGACGGCCCCGCCCGAGAAGCTGAAGAACGACAGGAAGAAACTCGATGCGGCGAAGGCGATGGACAGGCCAAACACGATCTGGATCAGCTTGCGAAACCCGCCGCTGGTGTCGCCGAACGCCAGTGCCAGCCCGGTGGAGATGATGATGATCACCGCCACGATCCGGGCCACCGGTCCCTGGATCGATTCGAGGATGGAGGTCAGTGGCCCTTCCCAGGGCATGCTGGAGCCCGCCGCCTGCGCGGTCGTCGCCAGGCACAGCATCAGGACGCCCAGCAGCAGTCCTTGTTGTGCAGGCTGAAGGAGCGAATGGAACCGCGGATGCGGATTTGCAGAAGTACGGAAGGCAGGGGTATGGGCATGCGTCATGGCAGTTCTCCAGGGGTGGTTGAGGAAGGAAGTGAAAGCGTTGGAAGCGGCGGCGTGAGCACGTCGTCGAGCTGGTAGCCGTGAACGTCGAAGCCGACGATGCGGGCGATGGTCTGGACGTGCCGGGCGCGGCCCCGGCCGGCGATGAACACCACGACGTTCACCGCCTCGGCAATCAGCGCGCGCGGCGGGGTCAAGGCGACTTCGAGGATCAGTTGCTCCAGGCGCAGCAAGGCGCCGTGCGCCGAGCTGGCGTGGATCGTGGCGATGCCGCCGGGGTGGCCTGTGCCCCACACCTTGATAAGGTCCAGTGCCTCACCACCACGCACCTCGCCGACGATCACCCGATCCGGGCGCAGGCGCATCGTGGCGCGGACAAGCTCCGCCATCGACACCACGCCCGCGCGGGTGCGCAGAGGCACGTGGTCGCGGGCGACGCACTGAAGCTCTACCGTGTCTTCGAGCACCAGCACGCGGTCGCCAGTGGCTGCGATCTCGGCCAGCAAGGCGTTCGCCAGCGTGGTCTTGCCGGTGCTGGTGCCACCGGCGATCAGAATGTTCTGCCGCTCACGCACTGCGTGGCGAAGGAAAGCGGCCTGTTCGGCAGCCAGGATGCCGTCGGCGACATAGCAATCCAGGCCGATGATGCTCACGGCACGCTTGCGTAGCGCGAAGGCTGGCCCCGGTGCGGCTGGCGGCAGGATGCCCTCGAAGCGCTCGCCGGTCTCGGGCAACTCGGCTGTCAGCAGCGGCTGGCCGCGATGGACTTCCGTGCCGACGTGGGCCGCGACCAGGCGGATGATCCGTTCGCCATCGGCCTCGGTGAGCGATACGCCCATTGGCGAACGTCCCGATGAAAGTCGGTCGATCCATAGGCAACCGTCCGGGTTGAGCATGATCTCCACCACGTCCGGGTCATCGAGTGCGGCGGCAATCAGCGGCCCCATGGCGGTGCGCAGCATGCGGATGCGGCGGTCCAGCGAGGTGGCGGCGGACGAACGTGGTGGCCCCGGTGGAACCTCTGGCGGCAGCTTGGGGACGGGGCTCACCGGGATACCGTCGTGCTGCGCACTGCGGTGCTGAGCGCCTTCGGGCGGCCGGGCGCCGCTCATGATCCGTCCTCCTGCAGGGCGGCCTGCGCCAGCTTCGTTGCATCCGGCTGGATCTCTTGAACCACGTCCTTCACCAGGCTACGCCCGCGCAGCAGATGGCGGCCGAGCTGTTCGATGAATTGCTCGAAGCGTGCTTTCCCCTGGGCCTTGGCCGCGTCCTGATGCGCCTCCGGTACCGGCGTGCTCACGGTGAGGAAGTAGCGGACGAACAGCGCCAGCGTTTCGATCTGGATGTTCTGGTCGCGCTCCAGGCGCTCGAACTGTCGGGACAGACGATCCAGTCGCTTGGCAATCGCCGCCTCGCGCTGGTCGCCCGCGTCCGGAGACAGCCAGGAGGCCAGCGCGGCTGCGACGATGGAAGACTTGGACACGCCTTTCTTGGCGGCCAGTTCGTCCAGACGCTTGGCATGGTCGGGTTGGATGAAGAGATTCAATCGGGCTTGGCTCATAGCTGGATTCCGTCGTCAGGGTCGAGGGATGCCAGCCGGGCTGTGCGCTGTAGCGCCGGATCAAACTGGCTCGGGAGGGGAAGCGCAAAGTCGTCGTCATCGAGCAGCGACAGGTCGCTGCTGGGCTGTTCGGCTTCAGGGCTGTAAGTGGCGACTTCGGACAGCTCCGGCTGTTGGCGCGGGCCGCCGTCATCGGCCGATCCGCTTGACCTGACCGCCGCAGAAGCGGCTGGCATGGCGGGAACCGCCAATGCACTCCAGTCGTCTGCGCGTGCGGGTGGAACATCGGCGTAGCCGCTCGGCGAGAGCACAGGCGGTGGCAATACCCGCCGCTTGAAATTGGCGTCCGCGTAGTAGCGCATCTTCTTGGCCTTGATCGGGGCATGCCCGGACACCATCACCACCGACTCATCGGAGGGCAGTTGCATCACTTCGCCCGGCGTCAGCAAAGGCCTTGCCGTTTCCTGGCGCGACACCATCAGGTGACCCAACCAGGGCGCCAGACGATGGCCGGCATAGTTGCGCTGCGCGCGCAGCTCGGTGGCGGTACCCAGCGTCTCGGAGATGCGTTTGGCGGTGCGTTCGTCGTTGGTGGCGAAGGTCACGCGCACATGGCAGTTGTCCAGAATCGAATGGTTCTGGCCGTAGGCCTTATCGATTTGGTTGAGCGATTGCGAGATCAGAAAGGCGCGCAGGCCGTAGCCCGCCATGAAGGCCAGAGCCGATTCGAAGAAGTCGAGACGCCCGAGCGCCGGAAACTCGTCGAGCATCAGCAGCAGCTTGTGTTTGCGTTCCACGCCGTCACTGCCATCGAGGGATTCGGTGAGCCGGCGTCCGATCTGGTTCAAGATCAGGCGAATCAGCGGCTTCGTGCGGCTGATGTCCGAAGGCGGCACCACCAGGTACAGCGACACCGGATGCTCGGAAGAAATCAGGTCGGCAATACGCCAGTCGCAGCGCGAGGTAACTTCAGCCACCGTCGGGTCTCGATAAAGACCCAGGAAGCTCATTGCCGTGGAGAGCACGCCCGAACGCTCGTTGTCTGACTTGTTGAGCACCTCGCGTGCGGCGGATGCGACAACCGGATGCGGCACATCGCTCAGATGCCGCGTCGTCATCATCCGGTGCAACGTCACCTCGAAAGGGCACGCCGGATCGGACAGGAAGTTGGCAACACCGCGCAGCGTCTTGTCTTCGCTCGCATAGAGCACATGCAAGATGGCACCGACCAGCAGCGCGTGCGAAGTCTTCTCCCAGTGGTTGCGCTTCTCCAATGCGCCTTCGGGATCGACCAGGATGTCGGCGATGTTCTGCACGTCGCGCACTTCATGCGCGCCGCGCCGTACTTCCAACAACGGGTTGTAGGCGGCCGACTTCGCATCCGTGGGGTTGAACAGCAGGCAGTGCGAGAAGCGTGAGCGCCAGCCGGCGGTGATGTTCCAGTTCTCGCCCTTGATGTCGTGGATGACTGCCGACGCGGGCCACGACAACAACGTGGGAACGACAAGACCGACGCCTTTGCCCGAGCGCGTCGGCGCGAAGGTCAGAACGTGTTCGGGGCCTTCATGGCGCAGGTACTGACCGTCGTGCAGGCCGAGAAAGACACCGACCGGGCTGGTCAGCCCGGCCTTGTGGATTTCCTTGGCATCGGCCCAGCGCGCGGAACCATAGGTCGTGACCAGCTTCGATTGCCGTGAGCGCCAGATCGACATGCCGATGGCGACCAACACGGCGACCAGGCCACTCCCACCCGCGATGGCCCCGCCGATGTCGAAGACCTTCGGCGCGTACGCATCGAAGAAGAACCACCACTCGAACAGCCTCCACGGGTGATACACCGGTGTGTCGAGGAATTCGAACCAGGGCGAGCCTAGGCGTAGTTGGTAGCCCAGGGCCGCCGCTGTCCATTGCGTGGCACCCCACACGCCAGCAATGACGATGCCGAACACCATCAGAACTTGGCCGAACAGCACACTGGTTCCCTGCATCCCGACCTCCGAATTTCTCCTGCACATCGCGAGCACGAAGACGTGCCGCATGCATGAGGTTCGGTGCCGGATCAGTGCAGGTCAAAGACCGTTATCGGCACAATTGAGGAAGAAAAAGACAGATTGCTTGCTGGAGCGAAGCGAAGAAAAACGCCGCGAGCGTGCGCGCGTTGCGGCGTGTAGGGCGATTGAGCGGATGATTCTTTTGGTATCCGCCAACAATCAGAATTTCGGCGATTCTTTCGGTGGCGTATAGGGCACTTTGCCGTCACCCAGGAAGCGCTTTCTTGTGGCCTCGGCCACCGCGTTGCACAGCACGTCGCCCAGCTTGGCGCGGTCGGCTTTGCACTGCTGGCGCAGCTCCTTCAATCTTTCGGGGTTGGCGGCCAGTGAATCGACCGTCTCTGTTGGCGCGGACTGGCCGCAGGCAGACAGCAGCATGGCAAGCGTCAATACAGGAATCGTCTTCATGGCATGGCCTCACATTGAATGGTGGCGCTGGTAGGTGAACCATCCAACGGACTCACCCTGTCGATGAATCGACTCAACTGCTCGGAAGGTACGCCGTCCGGCCGCAGCAGGTAGGTGGTCAGCATCGGGGATCGACCAGCCAGTGGCCGGACGATCACATCGGGATTGCGGGAGCCAGCGATGTGCGCCTCCGTGGCGAAGCCCAGGCCGTAGCCCGCTGCCACTAGCGTCATCATCAAGTCCAGTGACGGCACACGGTCCGCCACGATGAGTTTGGTATCTACGGTGCGCAGCACACGCTTGAGCTGCGACCAAAATCCTTCGCAGTTCTCCGGATGGCACAACACCAGCGGATAGCGCAAGACTTCGCGCAGAGGAATGCGGCCATGCGCCAGGATTGGGTGGCGCGCCGGAACGGTGACCATCAGCGGATCGCTCCATACCGCCTCGGCAGTGATGCCTTGGCCCACATCATCCGATTGCGCAAAACCCGCATCGAACAAGTCGCTGTTCAGCCCCTTCATCTGCTCCGACAATGAAACCTCCAACAGACGAATCTCCACCTCCGGCTCTTCGGATCGGCACTGCGCCAGCAAGGCGGATAGCCGTGGCTGCGCGATACCATCGGACAGCGCAATGCGCAATCGACCGCGGTAGCCGGTGGCCGCGGCTTTCACGCTGGCCTTGGCTTGGTCAATGCAAGCGAAGATGCGAAGGGCTTCATCCAGAAAGACCTTGCCGGCCCAGGTCAGGCGCGTGCGCCGTGTCGTACGCTCGAACAATTGCGTGCCCAGGTGGTGTTCAAGTTCCTTGATGGCACGAGATAGGGGGGATTGCTCAATATGCAGCCGCTCAGCCGCGCGGGCGAAGTGCAACTCCTCGGCAACTGCGATAAAACAGCGTAAATGACGTAGTTCCAAAATGTCCCTTTCTTCCGCCTAGCCAACGGATTTTTGCCAGTTCATTGGCTTACGAAATGCGGCATCAAGGTGAGACGTGCTGGCCTGCAATGCGAAATGGCATTCGGCGTTGGCTATGAGGGCCAGCGCGGATGATCGTCGTCAATGACGTAGACGTGAATATGCTGCGCGTTGCCGTCGGTCGTGGCCCTATGTCCTTGGGGTGGCCACTTGGAAGATCGTCGTGCACATGCGGTAACTCGGCAGCATCCTGTTCGCGCCACAGATAGGCAGCGAGTAGTGCTGCAGCGATGGTCATCGCCACGGGGACGAAGTACTTGCCTTCCAGGCCCTGCAAAGTCAGCAGCGGCAAGAACACCGTGATGATGATCAGGATGCCCGCCGAGACAGGGAACAGATGCACAAGTACGCTTGTTCGACCGAAGCTTCACAAGCCGGATTTTCCTTCGCCAACTGCTCCAGCGCACACATCAAGGGCTCGGCGACCTCCCACCGCCGTTCAGCGATCGCTCGCTGGTACAGCCATAGCACCCCCTCTTCCAGACTTTGGTGAACGTGAAATTCGTGCATTTCAATACCTCCATTACGGCACTTGCCGCTCGCCTGTAGCGTATACCTTCGCCCTATGGCAAGGTCAACATCGCGGGCCGCTTGACATTCGCCCTATGGCGAAGGTTTATCCTGTCGCTATGACCTCCCTTGCATCTCCGCCCGGACCCCTGACCGTCGGCAAACTGGCCGCTTTGGCGGACGTATCGGCCAATGCCGTTCGCTTTTATGAGCGTGAAGGTCTGATGGAGGTGCCGACGAAAACTGAGAGCGGCTATCGGATGTACGGCCCAGCAGCGGTGCAGCGACTGCGCTTCATCAAACAGGCCCAGCACTGTGGCTTCACGCTGACGGAGGTTCAGGAGCTGCTGCAGTTGCGCGACAAAGCATCCTCGTGCTGCACCGACGTGCGTACCAAGGTCATCGAGAAGAAACTCGAATTGGAAGCGCGCATCAAAGCCATGAAGGAGATTTCCAAAGGGCTGGACCAGCTCATCGCCGCCTGCACCAACGACGCCCAGCCTACTGAAGACTGCTCGATCCTCGCTACCTTGTCCGGAAGCGACCAAGGAAAAACAAAATGAAGGTGGAAGTTCTGCACGCCAGCGGTTGCTCGAAGTGCCTGCGCGAGATCGACGGCTTGCGCGCCGCCGCTCGCCAAGCGGACCCGGCCGTCGAATGGAAAGAACTGGACATTCTTGCGGCCCTTGACTATGCCGTCGAGCTGGGAGTTCTCAAGCCGCCTGCAGTAGCCATCGATGGCGCCCTGGTGTTCGCTTCGCTACCTACCCCTGACGCGCTCGCCGCGGCTATGCACGAGCGTCGTCAGGGCGCGGGTTGATATGGACATCGAAGCACTTCAGGCGGCGGTCCAGCACACCGGCGTGGCGGCGCTCGTAGTCAGCTTTTTGACTGGGTTTTTCTTCAGCTTCAATCCAGTCGCCTTGGCGGCCATTCCAGTCTCCCTGGCCTATGTGACCAAGGCACGTGCGCCGCGCCAGGCGCTGGTGTTTGGCGGCATGTTCATCGCCGGCATGGTTCTCACGCAAGTGCTGCTTGGCGCAGCGGCCGGCGTCGGCGGTCAAGGCGTGCAGTCCCTGCTGGGGCGCTACTGGGGACTGCTGCTCGGCCCATGGCTCATTCTGATGGGCTTGCTGTGGCCAGGCTGGATCCGCCTCCCGTTCAAGGGCCTGTCGTTGCGTGCCAAACGTGCGACGGGCTCCTGGGGAGCTTTCTTGTTGGGGGTTCCCTTCGCCATCGCCATCTGCCCGTCGTGCACGCCGGCGCTGGTCGTTCTGCTGGGCGTCGCGGCCGGCATCGGTTCTCCGGCGTGGGGCGCATTGCTGCTGCTGGCCTTCGCATTGGGCCGCGCGGTGCCGATCGCGATTGGTGCCAGCGCCATGGGCTGGCTGGAAAAACTCCGACCGCTTGCGCGCTACCAGCGCGCGTTCGATATCGTCGGCGGTATCGCGCTCGTCCTCATGGGCCTGTACATGCTCAACGCCCAATTCTTCTGGATACCAGAGCTGGCCATCTGAAGCCGGAGTTCCCATCATGACCTCTCAGCCATCGATGAATGCCGGGCCGCTCGACTCGCTGCTGACCTGTCCTCATTGCGGCCACGCCAAGCTCGAGAAGATGCCGACCGATGCCTGTTTGTTCTTCTACGAGTGCAAAGGCTGCAATTTGGTGCTGCGCGCCAAGCCCGGTGACTGCTGCGTGTTCTGCTCGTTCGGCTCGGTGCCGTGTCCGCCGGTCCAGGCGCAGCGCCCCTGTTGCAGTTGACCGATAGTCGGTGAACCGCAATTCGCATCTGGTCGTGCACGCGAGGGCGAGCTGAATTGGTGCGTGCCAAAGGGCCCGCCCGTGGCGCCAAAAGACACTACCGTCCGCGTCAAACCCCTTGACCTTCGCCCTAGCTATAGGGCCTAAGCTGCACGCAGTTGTGTTGTAAGCCGCTGCGTTGCGCGGGCAAACGTTCCAAGTAATCGCATGACTGCTGGAGCTACAGACCGAGGTGTCATTTTGAAGGCTATCAGAGGAATATCGAACGCATGCGGAGTGAGGCTTGCGGCCGCACGATCGAGCCGCGACAAGGCTTTGTGAGGCGGTATGAGTGCTCTCGTTCGAGGTTGTCGCAATCCATTCCGCAACCGCGTTCGCACCGCGGTTGTGGTCACCCTGCTCGCGTTGGTCATTGGCTTGTTCTCTGTGCTGGTGCAAGGGGCACTGGCCACGCGCGAGAAGCTGGAAAGCTTGCAGGCGGGCGTTCGAACGGTCGTCGAACTGCGCGAAGCCGGAGCGTTTGGCACCGGCGGCTTCGGCGGCGACAAGCCCGTGGGCGCAGAGGACTTCTCGGTCGCGCGCCTCGACGAGATCCAGCGCATTCCCAATGCCCACCACATCAAGAAGGTCGAGGAGTACGTTCACTCCCCACAGATCGACCCGGCGGTGCCGAACGCGTACGCCATGGTCATCGGGCTGCGCCCCGGCGCTCCGATGAGGGCGATCGGCGAGGTGGATTACGAGAACGCGCGCATCGTTGTCGGACGCGCATTGACACCCGCGGACGAAGGTCGCGACGTCGCCATCGTCGGCAAGCTCTACGCTCGCGAGCGGCTACGCATCGCCAACGGCGACGCTGGCGCCGAGGGAACCAGTCTGTCCGGCAAGACGCTGATGCTCAATGGCCACCCGATGGAAGTCGTGGGTATCTACTCGACCGGCAACGACTTCGGCGACAACCACGTCTTCGTGCCCATCGAGACCTTCCGGCGCATCCTCAAACCGGGCGGCAAGCTGTCCAAGATCCGCGTGACCGTCGACAGCGTCGACCACGTCGAAGCCGTCACCGCGGACCTCCAGCGCCTCAAGGGCGTAGATGCCGTCACCGCGGCGGAACAGGTGGCGACTGCACGTGCGACGCTTGGCAGCATCGCCGCGGCCACGGTTTACGGATCGCTGTTGCTGTTCACGATCGGGGGCGTGCTGGTGGTCTTCATCATGGTGCTGTCGACGCGCGAGCGCATCCGCGAGATCGGGACGCTGAAGGCGATCGGCGCGTCAAGCGGCGAGGTCGTGAAGCAGTTTCTGGCGGAGGTCTTTACCTTGACCGGGCTGGGCGCCGTCGGCGCGCTGATGCTTTCGGCGGTCTTCGCGGCCGTCTTTCGCTCCACGCTGGACGTCGAGCTGCAGATCGGGCCGAACACCTTTGCCCTTATCGCGCTGGGCGGACTCGCGTTCGGCGCGCTCGGGTCGCTCTACCCGATTCTCAAAGGTATGCGCCTGAGTCCCGTTCAGGCCATGAAGAACACATGAGGAATCGTCAATGAGCATGGTCACACTCGGCGTACGTAATCTGATGCGCAGCAAACTGCGGCTTCTGCTGACCGCAGTGCTGATCGGCGTGCCGTTCTTTCTACTGCTGGCGATGCAATCGATCGGCCAAGCGGTGCAAAAGCAGGCCGACGTACTGACCCGCGAGGTCAACACCGTCGTGCAGCTGCGTGCGCGCGGCTCCATGGGTCACGTCAACATGACGAGCCAGGACCGGATTCTTCCGCAAGACGTACTCGCGAAAGCGGGTGCGATCGAGCATGTCGTGCAGGTCGAGCCCTACCTGCTCGCGATGGCACCGATCACCCCGCCTAACTTCGTGATGCACGTCGGGTTGGCGCCAAGCGCGGTGAAGCGGCTGGAGTCGCACGGCGAAGCGGGCAACCCGCGCATCATCGCCGGGCGAGACTTCGCGCCGGCAGATGCTGGCCAGGACGTCGCCATCATTGGCCAGGCCTATGCGAAGTGGGCGGGGATCAAGGCGGAGGACATCGGCAAGGCGACGCTGACTGTGGATACAACGCGCACGCACCCCGTCATCTACGCCATCGATCGGCCGAAGCGGGAGCTGCGGATCGTCGGCATGTATGCCAGCGGTTACGTCTTCGGTGACCAGCAGCTGTTCCTGCCGATCGACACCTTTCGTTCGATCTACGGGACCGAGAGCGGCATTTCATGGCTGTTTGTACGGGTCGACGACGTGCGCAACGTAGCGGGGGTCATACAACGGCTGAAGGAGAACGTTGGCGAGGTGGCTGACATTCTGGCTCCCGAGAACGCTGCCGCTTTCACGTCGAGCACGAGTCGTAACGTCATCCAGCTGTCCCGGGTCGGCGGCGCGCTCGCCATCGCCCTGATGGTCGTGGTCGTCTTCTTCGTGCTGCTCATGCAGGTGCGAGAACGATCCCGCGAAATCGGCACGTTGAAGGCCATCGGCGCGAGCAACAAGGGCGTGACAACGCAGTTCCTCGCCGAAGCGGTCGGGCTCACCCTGCTCGGCGGTCTCTTTGGCCTGGTGCTCTTCAAGTTCGCAGGCGAGGCGCTGACGGGTCGGCTATTCGCCATCGGAATCGGACCTTTCCTGCCGAGTCAATACAAGCCGCTCTTCGACAGCCTGGCGGTGGGCAGCGACATCTCCTTTCCGCTCGTCGGCTCGGTCGTGTTGACCGCGCTCATGGCGGCCGTGTTGGGCAGCGCCTATGGCGTGTGGCAGGCGACCAAACTCTCTCCTTTGGAGGCCATGAAACATGAATGAAGCAGTGCAAGCATCCGCCACGTCGGCGATCCGACTGGTGGGCGTTTCCAAGTCCTACCGCAAAGGCGGCGAGACGGTCCATGCGCTCTCCGACGTGTCGCTGGAGATCGGCGAGCGCGGCATGGTGGCCATCGTCGGCCCGAGCGGCAGCGGCAAGTCGACGTTGCTGCACATGATGGGCGGCATGGACGAGCCGACCGAGGGCGACGTCATTGTCGCCGGGCAGACAGTCAATCGCCTGAGCCAGCAGGAGCTGACGCGGTTTCGGCGCCAGACGGTCGGCTTCGTCTTCCAGACCTTCAACCTGATACCCAACCTGACGGCGCTTGAGAACGTGGCGCTGCCGATGGAGTTCAACGGCGTACCCAAGGCCGCGCGACTCGCCTGGGGCACTTCGCTCTTGGAGCGTTTCAATCTCGGCCAACGCCTGAAACACCGCCCGCACGAGCTCTCGGGCGGCGAGATGCAGCGTGTGGCGATTGCGCGCGCCGTCGCGAACGAACCGCGTCTCGTACTCGCTGACGAGCCGACTGGCAACCTCGACTCGCGTTCGGGACGGATCGTCTACGAGTTGCTGCGCGAAATCGCCCGCGAGCGCACCGTCATCGTGGTCACCCACTCGGAGGAGCTGGCACGCCTGGCCGACCGAGTCATTCACATCCGAGACGGTCAACTGCTTGACTCCGAACGCGCGGAGCCGCGTGTGTTACTGGCCACCGCTGGGCGGTGAGCATCCCGCTCGCAATTTTTCAGGCTTTCCGAAGGAGAACACCATGAAATCAGTCATTTTGAAAGTTGAAGGGATGAGCTGCAACGGTTGCGCTGAAAGGATCCGCGCCGGTGTTGTCGCGCAGCCGGGCGTGCAGAACGCCAACGTATCGTTTGACCAAGGTCAGGCGCGCGTCCTGTACGACCAGCAAGCCACCGACGAGAGCCGGCTTGTCGATGCCGTCGAAAAGCTCGGCTTCCGTGTTGTGAGCCGCACGGCGTTGTGAGCTGAAGTTCGAGAAGAAGGAATGAAATGAGCGCCACTGCAGCACTCGATGGCAACAACCACCTCTGGAGCGAGGAGCCTGCGAGTCGACCCGACCGAGCCCGAATCCGTGCACGCATCGGTGGCCTGCATTGCTCGTTGTGCACCGGCACGATCGAAAAGGCGTTGGGCAGCCGCCCGGGCGTCGATAAGGTGGCGGTGAGCCTCACCCACGAGCAGGCCCTTGTCGAGTACGACCCCAAGGTCGCGCGGCCGGAGGAGTTGATCGGCATCCTGCGCGACATCGGCTACACAGTCTCTGATCCTCGCAAGGTGCGGCCTTTCGAGGACGACGAGCGCGACCTCGTCAACGAGGGCCGGCGGTTTCTGACCGCCACTGCCTTCAGCATGATCTCGATTGCGCTCATCGCGCACCCGGCGGGCATTGGCAGCTGGCTGCTGCCCGGCGTCGTGTTCGCGAGCTTGTTGGCGTTTGTGTTTCTCGTGCTGCGCGCACGCGGCCTTGCCGCCGCCATCGGCGGCAGTCTTGCACTGACGGTGGTCGCGCTGGCCATGATCCCGATGAGAGGCCAAGCGTGGTTCGAAATGGCCGTGCCGTGGATCGTCGCCGTCATGGCGCTGGTGCTTGTGTTCGGCGTGGGCCGTCATATCTTCAGCATGGCGTTTCAGGCGCTGCGCCGCGGCATCCTCAACCAGCATGTGCTGCTCGAGATCGGCGCGTTCGCAGGCATCGTGGGCGGCTCGATCGGCTTCGTCCTCGATCAGCCCGGCTATCCCACGGCGCCATTCTTCGCCGTCACAGTGATGGTGGTGACGTACCACATCTTCTCCGAGTGGCTGTCCCTCATCGTCAAGACACGCAGTTCACAAGCGGTCAAGCGGCTCTTGGACCTTCAGCCCGACACCGCCCTGGTGATGCGCGATGGGCAGGACCAAGAGGTGTCGATCGGAACAGTGGTCGTGGGTGACCTTGTGCGTATCCGTCCCGGGCAGCGGGTGCCGGTCGACGGGCAGGTCGTGAGTGGTCACTCGGCAGTCGACCAGTCCCTGGTCACTGGCGAGCCGATCCCGGTCGAGCGCGGCGAGGGCGACACCGTCATCGGTGGCTCGATCAACGGCACTGGCACGCTGCTCGTGAAGGTCACGGCGATCGGTGAGGGCAGCTTCCTGCAACGGGTGGTCCGCGAGGTCGAGGACGCGCGCGCGCTCAAGCCCGGCCTGTTGCACCTTGTCGACCGTGTGCTTCGGGTCTACACGCCCACGGTGTTGATCGTTGCTGCGCTGGCCTTCGTGGGCTGGCTCGTCGGCTCGTGGTTGCTCGCTGGCCAGCTCGACATACAGCGCGCGGTGTTCGCGGGCTTGAGCGTGCTGGTGATGGGTTATCCGTGCGCCGTAGGCATCTCGGCACCGTTGTCGATCGTGCGCGGTGCCGGCGAGGCGGCCGAGCACGGCATCCTGATGCGCACCGGCGAGGCCTTCCAGGGCTTCAGGCTGGTCGACACCATCGTGCTCGACAAGACCGGCACCCTGACCCAGGGACGCCCGACGGTGCGGGAAATCGAGGTGCTGGAAGGCACCGAGTCCGAGTTGATTGCAGTTGCTGCGGCTGCGGAAGCATCTTCGGAGCACCCACTCGCACAGGCGGTCGTCAATGCCGCCTTCGAACGCAACGCGCTGCCGCCTGACGTCACTTCCTTCGAGGCCATTCCGGGCAAAGGGGTCGTCGCACAGACTGCCCACGGCGCGGTGCTGGTCGGCAGTCCCGCTTTCCTGACGAGCCGGGGTATCGATCTCACGCGCGCCAGCGATCGCATCCGGACGTTGGAAGAAGCGGGTCGCACGGTGATCGCGGTCGGCCGCGATCGCCGTGCGCTTGGAATCCTGGCGCTCGGCGACACCCTGCGGCCCGATGCGGCGGAGGCAGTCGCGGCCCTACGCAAGGCCGGCCTGCGCACGGTGCTGCTCACCGGCGACAACGAGCGCGCCGCGCAGCGCATTGCCCGTGAGGTCGGCATCGACGTGGTTCACGGTGGCGTACTGCCCGCTGGCAAGGCAGAGGTCGTGCGGCAACTGCAGCAGGCGGGTTCGAAGGTGGCGATGGTGGGCGATGGCATCAACGACGCTCCGGCGTTGATGCAGGCCGATGTCGGCATCGCAATGGGCGGCGGCACCGACATCGCGATCGAGTCGGCGGACATCATCATCTTGTCGAACCGCCTCGGCGCGCTGCTGCTCGCCCGGGAGATCAGCCGGCACAGCTACGCAAAGATGCTCCAGAACGTAACGCTCGCGTTTCTCTTCAACGGCGTCGGCATCCCGCTTGCCGCGACCGGGCTGATCTACCCCGTATGGGCCATGACAGCCATGGCGGTCAGCGTCACGGCGATTTTCCTGAATTCTTTATGGGGCCGGCCATCGCTATTCATCGACGCCATTCTCAGCGTCGGCAAGCCACCGACTACAACTGGCCCCGCGCAGCCCGTCTGATTAAACACATGAAAGGAACTGCATCATGAACGAAATTCGACCTCGCTCGCCCCAGGAAGTTCTTGACGACCATCTTCGTGAAAGCCAGGACGGATCGATTGAAAACGATCTTGCACGCAACTATTCGGAAGATTTGGTCGTCTTGACCGGCCGCGGCGTCTATCGCGGTCACGATGGCCTCAGGCAACTCGCTGAACTTCTTCGCAGCGAACTCTCAGACAGCATTTTCGAATACCGCACCCGGCTGGTCGAAGGCGAAATGGGATTTCTCGAATGGACCGGACGCTCGGCCTCGGCGCAGGTGGACGACGGCGCCGACAGCTATCTCATCAGGGACGGCCGCATCGTCGCCCAGACGATTCACTACACCGTGAAGCCCTTTCCGAATCCCGAGGCCAGCAAAAGCAACAACTGAGCCTCCCGTAGGCATAGCCATCTCATGAATTCCAATTCAGTCGAAACACAACACAGCGACGCTCAGCGGGAGCGCGTGCTTCGCCTTCTCTCCCTCGTGACCTTTTTCATCTTCTTCCAGGCCTACATGGTGGCGCCGATCATCCCGCGGCTGGCGCAGGTGTTCGGCGTTTCTCCGCAGCAGGTTGGCTTGATCGTTCCCGCCTATCTAATCCCATATGGCGTCGCAACGCTTGTCTGCGGGCTGCTGGCGGATCGGCTGGGTCTGTGGCGACTCATGGCAGCGTCACTCGTGGCCTTCGCGGTGCTCACCGCATTGACGGCCACGGCCCGCTCGGTCGAGGAACTCGCGTTCTGGCGGTCTCTGACGGGCATCGGAGCGAGCGGGGTCGTGCCTCTCGCGCTCGTGTTCGTGGGACGGCTCTATCCCTTTGAGAAACGCGGTCGCCCTCTGGGTTGGATCTTCGGCGCCATGGCCGGTGGTATGGCCTTCGGCGCCCCGTTCGGCACGGTGCTCGAGCCCTACCTGGGTTGGCGAGCGCTCTTTGTGTCGGTCGGTGTTATCGGCGCCGTGATGCTGAGCCTCCTGATGCCGCACCGTCAGCTGATCGCCGATGCGCTGCAGGCCACCGGCGGCAGCTTTAGAGGATTAGTTCTCGGCTACCGCGATCTCTTGAGCACTAGAAGGGGGGCGCGCACCTACGCCTACGTCTTCCTCAACTCCATGTTTCATTCCGGCGTGTTCACCTGGCTGGGCGTGTATCTGGAGCATCGCTATGGACTCGGACCCGTGGGCATCGGCCTCGCGCTGCTCGGCTACGGCATTCCGGGATTCATCTTTGGCCCGCTGATCGGGCGCGCTGCAGATCGGTACGGCCGCGGCCGGCTGATCCCGCTCGGTCTGGCGCTTGGAGCTCTCTCCGCCGCCGCGTTGATGGCCGACATGCCCCTGATCGCGATTCCGCTCGCCGTCGCGGTGCTGTCCTTAGGCTACGACATGACGCAACCGCTGTTCGCCGGGATCGTCACCACTCTCGGTGGCCAGCGACCGGGCCAAGCCATGGGACTCAATGTATTCATGCTGTTCGTCGGCTTCGGTTTGGGTAGCCTGGTGTTCGGGGAAGTGCTGCGGCTTGGATTCGCTCCGGCGTTGGCCGCCTTCGCTGGTGTCGAACTCGTGATCGCGTTGTTCGCTTTGGCCTTGTTTCGCGCTGAGATGCCAGCTCGCGCCGCAGTCGGGCAAGCGACGAAACCGACATGATCGCGCGAGCCTGCGCGGATTTGAACTTATGGAGAACGACATGCTTGCGAAATTGATCATTTTTGCGAAGCCGATCCTGTTCGCAGCGGTGGCGGCAATGTCGCTGCTTGGCTGCAGCAGGTCCGATGATTCGGCAGCCCGATTCACCCTCGTCGGTGAAGAACGCGAGGTCCGCGGTACGGTGGCCGACGCGAAGCTCACCGCCTGCGGGCCCGTTTCCGATAAGCCGGGAACCTGTGAGGGCACGCTCGTCGTCGAGCCACCGGACGCTGGGCCCGCAGGTCGCAAGCCCGTGGAGGTCACGCGCGATGTGGCGCTGAAGAAGGATGGCCGGGCGGTGTTCCTGCCGCAGTTGCGCGGAATCCAGGTCGTCGTGAAGTACCGCGCGACCAAGGAAGGCGCGGACGTTGCAACGTCAATCGTCAGTCAGTAGTGCGTCCTGATCACGATCCGACGAACGAACCGTCGATTCCTGAAGCCGGCGCACAGCGCCAGGCGGAGGTCAAGTGGCTGACTTGGCTGCTGGGCAGCTACACCATGCTGGGGCCGTTTTCCATCTCGACCTACATGCCGTTCTTCCCGGCGATGATGGTCAGTCTCGGGGCGACGCAGCTGGAACTGCAGCAGACCCTCAGCGTCTACTTGGCCGCCTTCGGCTTCATGATGCTGTTCCACGGTCCTCTGTCCGATGCCTTTGGACGCCGACCCGTGGTGATCGGCGGCCTGGTGGTCTACCTCTTCGCCTCGGTTGGCGGCGCACTGGCCACCTCCCTGAGCCTGCTGCTGTTCTTCCGCACCGTTCAGGGTCTGGCGGTCGGCGCCGGCGGCGTGGTCGGGCGGGCCATCATTCGCGACCGCCTGCAAGGAGCTGAGGCCCAGCGGCTGCTCTCGCAGGTCACAATGATCTTCGCCCTGGCGCCGGCCGTTGCGCCCGTGTTCGGGGGGTGGCTGCACAACTGGCTGCCCTGGCAATCAGTCTTCTGGTTTTTGGCGCTGTTCGCGCTGCTGCAGCTGGTCGCAACCTTTGCGTACTTGCCCGAGACGTTGCCGCGTGAGAAGCGCATGCCGATGAAGCTGGCCGCGTTGACGCGCAGCTATGGCTCCGTGCTCAAGAGCAAACCGTTCTGGCTGCTCACGCTGGCATTGAGCTGCAATTTTGCCGGTTTCTTCCTCTACATCGCTTCGGCGCCGGTTTTCATCGTCGAGTATCTGGGCCTCAAGCAAAGCCAGTTCGGCTGGCTGTTTATTCCGGTTTGGACCGGCGTCATGCTGGGGGCCTACCTCTCCGGCAAGCTCGCAAGAAAGTACTCGGGCGCCGCGAGCGTGCGCTATGGCTACCTGGTGATGGCCGTCGCCGTGGTGCTCAACGTCGGCTACAACGCATTCCTGCCGCCGATCGTGCCTTGGGTGGTCCTGCCGGTAATGCTCTACACGATCGGGATGTCATTTGCGATGCCGGGTCTCACGATCCTGACGCTCGATCGGTTCGCCAACGCACGAGGCATGGCATCCTCCATGCAGGGCTTCGTTCAAACCATGGTGATGACGCTGGCCTCTGGAGTCGTTTCCCCGCTGGTTGCCGGATCGGGGATCGGAATGGCGATTGGCATGTTGGTATTCCTCGGCGCCGGCTCCCTCGCCTGGCTTACGTTGGCTCGCCCGAGTCACCTCGGCTGAAAGGCGATCAAGCCCGTCGAGCAAGGCTGACGCAGTGTAGGAGCCTGCTATTGCGATAATCTTTCTTATCGCAATAGCAATATTGCTTAAGCGAAACTTTCGATCGTGAAAAGTACGACGAAGGTCAAGCAGGAAGAGGGGCCGCAGGACTTTCCCGGCGCGGCCGCTGTCGGTTTTCAACTTACCTTGAATTTTTTGCAGCTTAGTTTGAACTCCCGCCGCTGCGGAACGACACTGGACCTTCAGAAGCCCTACGAGAAGACCTCTCTGCAGCTAAGCGGCTCGATGATTTGACGGGCGACTTCCTGGCCAAGCAGGAAAGCCGACGCAACACTCACAACGTTCACCTCAGGATGGCGTTGCGCCCATCGATTTCCCTCCTCGTGGGAAGCAAAGAAATGCACCTCGCAGCAGAAAGACTGCCGGATGCCGGATTGCGGCACCACCAGCGAAACAGCCGCGCGGGCCGGTTCTACCTCGCGTAGCTCGTGCGGATGCACAGTCGCGGATACCGGCATGCCCGTTTGCGGGCAGAGTGAACGCACGCGAGCCGGCTTACCGAGCAAGGCCGGGAAAATTAGCGTGTCGAGAGCGCACCAGGTGTACAGCATTCGCCCCTTGACTTCGAACGCGTGCGGCGTTTGCCGCAGAGTGATGCCGTAGCCAACGATGTTGCCTGCCGGGTCGTACTCGATGTCGGGTGCCTGCTCCAAGATGGATTCGACTTGGTTCACTGCCTGCCCCGAAGCTTCAGCCAACGTGCGCACAGATACCGGGAGGCCTCGCGCGAGCTCACGCAGCAGAGCGACAAAGAGGGGGGCGAAGTGCTCCGGCTTGCTCCCTCCTGACAGCGCCTTGATGAGGAGCGACGCGAAGTCGCTCTTGTCAGTCATTGCGGCCGCAACTTGCATGGCACCTCCTCAACTTGCGCAGCACGAAAGCTGCGTCACGTCCTTGGTGAAGGTCTGCGCTGCGAGCTTCAAACCTTCCACCATCGTCAAATAGGGGAACAGTTGGTCGGTCAGGTCCTGGACCGTCATGCGGCCTCGGATCGCCAGCGCCGCCGCCTGGATGAGCTCGCCCGCTTCCGACGCGACCGCCTGCACGCCCAGGATTCGACCGGTACCGACCTCGGCAACGAGCTTGATGAAGCCGCGCGTCTCGAAATTGACCAGGGCGCGCGGCACGTTGTCCAGCGTCAGGGTGCGGCTGTCGGTATCGATCCCCGCATGCTGAGCTTCGGCCTCGGTGTAGCCGACAGTTGCGACCTGGGGATCTGTGAATACGACAGCCGGCATCGCCGTCAAATCGAGCTCAGCCTCGCCGCCCGTCATGTTGACGGCCGCACGCGTACCGGCCGCCGCGGCCACATAGACAAACTGCGGTTGGTCCGTGCAGTCGCCTGCCGCATAGATGCCCGCGACGTTGGTTCGCATGCCGCGGTCGATGACGATGGCGCCGCGCTCGCCGATCTTCACGCCCGCGGCTTCGAGGTCCAGCCCGCCAGTGTTCGGCGAGCGTCCGGCGGCCACCAGAAGCCGCTCTGCGCGCAACACGCCGTGATTCGTCGTCAAGACGAACTCGCCGCCGGCGTACGCCACCTGGCTCGCCTCGGTCTGCTCCAGCACCACGATGCCTTCGCCACGAAACGCGGCAACGACCGCCTCGCCGATGGCCGGATCTTCCTGGGAAAGAAGCTTGCTGCGCGCCAGGATGGTGACCTGGCTGCCCAGCCGGGCGAACGCCTGCGCAAGTTCCACCGCCACCACGGATGCACCGATCACCGCTAGGCGTTGGGGAATGACATCGGAGGCCAAGGCTTCGGTCGACGTCCAGTACGGCGTCCCCTTCAGACCTGGGATCGGCGGTACCGAGGCGCTTGCACCGGTGGCCACCAGGCAGCGATCGAAGGACAGCTCCCGCTCGCCGCCCTCGCACAGCGTGACCATGAGCGTATGGCTGTCCTTGAAGCGGGCCGTGCCGTGCACGACCGAGATGGCCGGCGTGCCGCTCAGGATGTTCTCGTACTTGCCGTGACGCAGTTCGTCCACGCGAGCTTGCTGCTGCGCGAGCAGTCGGTCGCGCAGCACGGTCGGCGCCGCCGCGGACAGACCGGCGTCGAACGGACTTTCGCGGCGCATATGTGCGATGTGCGCGGCGCGGATCATGATCTTGGACGGCACGCAGCCGACATTGACACAGGTGCCGCCGATCGTGCCGCGCTCGATCAGCGTGACGCGAGCGCCGTTTTCCACCGCCTTGAGCGCCGCTGCCATCGCGGCGCCGCCACTGCCGACGACGGCAACGTGCAACGGTTGGCCGTCAGCGCCCGGGCGCGCAGCGCCGCCGAGCCACTGACGCGCCTTGCCGAGCAGTCCGGCGGGTGCAGGCGCCGATGTGTCGGCACGCAGGGCCTGGTAGCCGGCCGCCGCCACCGCCGTCGTCAGCGCGGCCGGCGATGTGCCTTCGTCGAGCGTGAGCTTGGCCAGGCGGTCCGGATAGGACACTGATACCGAGCGCACACCCGGCACCTTCTGCAGCGCTTTGCGTACGTGCTCGGCGCACGACGCGCAGGTCATGCCTTCAATTAGCAAGCTGGTCATTCAACTGCCTGTTCGTGGAGTTTGAGAAAAGGGGATTCACTGTCTCTGCGGCAGCGCACTCGGGGCCGGGGTGCACCTGCGATGCGCGGGCGCGAGCAGATCCCAGACCGACACGCCAACCATGAGGGCCAGGCCGCTGTAGAGCAGCCGCTCGGTCCACCCGTAGCCGAAGAACGGATAGAGCGCGGCCAGCACGATCGCGGGGCCCACCATGCCCAGCACGCTGCGATGCCATTGCCGGTGGCTGAACCAGCCCAAGCCGTTGGCGAGCAGCGCGACCACTGCGAACAGCGGCAGCAACCGGGTGATGACGAGTTCCTCGTATTGGTTCAGGAAGCCAAGTCCGAGCGCCACCCCCAGGCTGCCAAGCGCCGGAAAGCAACCCGCGCAGCCCATCGCGGAGACGACGCTGCCCAGCGCCCCGGCCTTGTCCCCAATGCGCGCAATCAGTCCCATGGTGAGAGCCTTATTGCTTGATGGTCGATGGGTAGCCCGCGTCCGCGGTGGCCTTGCTTAGCGCCTGGACGCTGGTCTTGGCGTCGTCGAAAGACACGACGGCCTGCTTCTTTTCGTAGCTCACATCGGCCTTGTTCACGCCTTTGACTTTGCTCAGCGCCTGCTTGACCGTGAACGGGCATGCCGCACAAGTCATGCCTGGCACCGACAGGGTGACGGTTTGCGAGGTGGCCCACACGGGGGCGGCGAATGCCGCGAGCAGCGCGACGACGGGTAACAGCTTCTTCATGACGAAGTCCTTTCAATAGAACAAGGGCAACACATAGGGAAACGCGAGCGCCATGATGACCAGCGCTGCGACGATCCAGAACACGACTTGGTAGGCGCGCCGCACCTGCGGCACGGCGCAAACCTCGCCGGGCTTGCAGTCTTGAGCCGGCCGAAAAATGCGGCGATAGGCGAAAAACAGCGCCACCAGCGCCGCACCCAGGAAAAGCGGTCGGTAGGGCTCCAGCGCGGTCAGGTTTCCGATCCACGCCCCGCTGGCACCGAGCGTCACCAGGGCCAGGGGGCCGAGGCAGCAGGTCGACGCGAGCAGCGCGGCGAGGCCTCCTGCAACCAGGGCACTGCGCCCAGATTTGGCTTCCGACATTGCACTCATCCTTTCCACGTGTTTTCGAACAGGGGTAACCTTACTTCCGTAGTCAAGTACGGAGTCAAGCGATATGGACAAGGAGGCGGATACCTTCAGCATCGGCGCCTTCGCGGAGGCGGCCGGGGTGAACGTGGAGACCATCAGGTTCTACCAGCGCAAAGGACTGCTGCCGCAGCCGAACAGGCCCTACGGCAGCATTCGGCGCTACGGCGGGACCGATGTGGCGAGGGTCAGGTTCGTGAAGTCAGCGCAGCGCCTGGGTTTCAGCCTTGACGAGGTGGCCGGCCTGCTCAGTTTGGATGACGGCACACATTGCGACGAGGCGCGCCAGATCGCGGAGGAGAAGCTTGCTGATGTGCGGTCCAAACTGGCCGATCTGCACCGCATCGAGTCGGTGCTGGCCACGTTAGTTGATGACTGCTGCGCGAGTCGTGGGACAGTGTCGTGTCCGCTGATTTCTGCCCTGCAGGAACGGCAATAGCGCTCCTCGGGCGAACGTCACATTGCCTGTTTCAATGACTGCATTTGACCCCGGCCAATTTCGATTGCTGATCGACTGGAGCGGGCCCAAAAACGGCTTTTCACGCCGGGACCACCGCCGGCGCCATACCTCTCGCAACTGGCGTCGGCTGAGTCGAGCGGCGTGGTGGGTTATGGACGGAGGGGACGGGAAAAATTCAATGAATGGTGAAAAACCCACCGGGAAATTCAAACTATGTTGAACAATCGGTTCAACGTAGCGTGGCAAATCTGTGCGCAAGGCGTTGATTTGCATGGCGCCTGGTTCAGACCTGGCCGCCCATCGACAGCCGCCCTTACGGCCCTGCGCGCCAGGTATGCGGGCCTGAACTCGCGCGCAGCGATCGCGCAGTATTTGCAGCAGAGCAAGGCGATGGGCGAGTCTTCCCGCACCATGCTGAGCGACATTCGACGTCAACTGGCCAGCTACGCGCGCGAGCGACACCGCAGCGAACTGGCTGGCCTGATGGCACAGCGGCCGAGCGCGTACAGCGGGCACGCGCGGTTATGGACGCGGTCGAGACGCTGCGGCGCCTGCCGGCGCCCACGCCTCTGGTGACCGACGATGTCGCGCGCTGGCTGCCGGCGCGTGCCACCAATCCACGCGGGGACCTGCCGCAAGTCCACGCAAGTGCCTTTGTCGATCCCACGGCGATCCTGTGCGGCCGTGTCGTGGTGCACGAGAACGTGTTCATTGGTCCCTACGCAGTAATTCGTGCGGACGAGGTTGATGAAGATGGATACAAGGAACCGATCACCATCGGTGCGGATTCCAACATCCAGGATGGCGTGGTGATCCACTCCAAGTCGGGCGCCGCGGTAACGATCGGCGAGCGTACGTCGATTGCCCACCGTGCCATCGTCCACGGGCCCTGCACGGTTGGCGATGACGTTTTCATTGGGTTCAACGGCGCGCTCTTTAACTGCACTGTCGCGCAGGGTTGTGTGGTACGGCACAACGCCGTGCTTGACGGTTGCCACCTGCCGCCCGACTTCTATGTGCCTTCCACTTAACGCATCGGCTTCCGCACTGACCTCGCCACCATTCCCAAGGTGACAGTGGCGGCTTACGAGTTTTCGGAGGATGTGGCACGCACCAACAACGCGCTGGTGCAGGGCTACAACGCATTCAGAACGAATTCTGATCATAGGCGAAGGCCTCTTCCGAAAAGTTCCGCCCTACTAGAAGCGTGCGGCACAAACCATGAACAAATTCGAGACTTCACGAGAGAAAAAAAGAAAGCTTCAGCCCACCGAAGGCCCGCGTTGCCGCCCGATTTCCCACGACACACTCCCGTCACGCACCGTTGCGGCAATCTGCTTCCCCAGCCGCTGTTCGATCACCGGTTTCCACGGTACCAGCCTGAATTCCAGTCCGTCATCGAGCATGGCGAACCGCCCACTGGCAAGCATCACGCTGCGTCGGTAGACACCGCTGACGCGCTCACCATCGACCATCGGCAGATGCTGCAAGCCAGTCTCGGCCGCGATGCTTTGGCCAGCAGTCGCAAGCTCCCGCCCGCGCAATGTCGCCAGCACGTTGCGAGCCAGGATCACGCGCTGCCCGCGCTTTTCGGCCAGCCCCTGTTCGGCCAGAAAGTCGGCACGCTGTTGCAGCGCGTCCTTGACCTCACTGCCGAAGCCCAATTCGCCCAGTCCCTTGCCACCACCGATCAACTGCTGATCCAGCCAGGTGGCACCGATCACGCGCGCCTGCCGCTCAATGGGCAGGTGTGATTTCATCTCCACTGCCACGCCGCCGCCCAGGCGCTGCGTGTCGTACTGGCGGCCGCGTTCGGGCAAGTCATCTGGCACCTGCCAGATGCCCTCGGCCAGCCGCTCTACGATGCCCGCTCGGCGCAAGGCCTCCAGCCGCCGGACATGGGCATCGACCACTTCGCTCGGATCGCGGTCGGTCTGCGACTGGGCCTGGGCGATCGCCAGGTGATGGTCAGTGCGGTACAAGCCATCGGCGGCCACTGCGGCGATGGTCTTGTCCGCCGCGCGTATGGTGGCCGAGCCTTTGACTTCGACCACCGCGCCAACCGGGTACTGCTCAAGTTCCGTCCTGGGCGGCAGCGCGACGTAGTGCGCCTTGCCGTCGATGTCATCCACTATCAGGTAGCCCTTGTCGTACAGCTCGTCAGCCAAGCCCTTGCCGGCCACGCGGCCGACGATCGCGCGGCCATCCTCGCCGGGCTGGAACACGGCCAGATCGCGCTGCTTGCCGCTCATGGCCCGCTGCATCGTGCGAATGATGTCGCCGCGTTCGCCCATTGCCCGCATGGTGGATTCGGCATCGGCATGGACCGCCCACACACCGGGCTGGGCTTCGGTCGCCAGCCCCATGCGCTGCAAGCGTTGTAGACGCCCAACCAACAGGAGGCGCTGGCGTTGCAACCGGGATTCGTTGAGGCGTTCGACACGCAGCAAGCCATCCACGGCCTCGCGCTGCAAGGTTCGATCCAATCCGGTCCAGCGCTCCTGATCGACCTCGCGCTGCATGCTGCGCTGGATCTCCAACTCGGTGCGCGGCCCCAGCCATTCGGTGACGAGTTCGGCGGCGCGTTCTCGCATGCCCTGGGTGATGTATTGCTGGGAGATGATGAGGTCTTTGCCAGTGTCGTCCTTGCCCCGCAGCACGATATGGGTGTGCGGGTTGTCGGTGTTCCAGTGGCTCACCGCCACCCAATCCAGGCGCGTGCCCAGGTCGGCTTCCATGCGGCCCATCAGATGGCGGGTATAGGTGCGCAGGTCGTCGAGCTGTTCGGCGTCTTCAGGTGAGACGATGAGACGGAACTGGTGTCGATCTTCTCGGCCACGCTCCTCGAAAGCAGGCAAGTCGGCGCGGTCGGTCATCGGTCCGTAGGCCTGACCGGTGTCCTGCTCGCGGCCCACGCCTTCGCGCTCGATGTAGCGCAGGTGCGTGATGGTTGAGCGCACACCTGCCTGTTTCAGGTAGACCAGCCGCACCTTGACCGTGGCGCGCCGGGAACTTGCGGACAGCGCCTGCCCGGTGAAGCACGCTGCCACATGGCCGCGCCCCAGCCGCGAACCCGGCGTCTTTCCGCCCTTGCCACGCTGCCCGCCGGTGGCGTTGGCGGCCTTGGTGGTCTGGCGCAATACCTGCGAGACAAAGGCCTGGCCGCGCTGCTTTGGCTCGCCCGGCCGGATGCGGAAATGGTCGTTACCGTCCGAGTCGCCGCGCTTGCTCATGGCGCTGCTCCAGCGAAGGCCATCGAGCCACGGCGTGCCATGCACGCGGATTCGCCAGTGCCCACAAGGCTTTGCCGACCCTCGCGGCACGGTGCCGCCCAAAGGCGCGTGCCGCGCCAACCCCACGTGCAGACTCGCTCATGGGCCGGCAGCGTGCCGGACCCTTCAATCTTGCCCTGCATCTTTCCCCGGCCTGACGGCACGGGGATGCGATGCCCCGGCGGCGCTGCGCGATGCGCAGCCAGCCAGCCGGCGAACGCCCGCCATGCCACAGGCATGGCGCGTTCGGGGCAAGCGGTCTGCACAAAGGAATGCGCGCCGTTGCGCATATGGATATGCGCAACGGCGTGCAAAGCGACGCGGGTCAAATGCCGTAGCGGATGCCGTGCGAGGTGCGGCGCGGATGCGCATTCGCTGCACGCACGACGGCGCAGCGAATGCACGCGTAGCGACACGCCTGATAGCACGTCAATGGCGTGCGGCAGAGCGTTCGATGTGATGCAGGCAGGACGACGGACAATGCGCCACCGAGGCTGAGAGTCGGGCAAGGTCATGGCCGCTTCGCCAGGCAGATCGGCTGCGCGGTACCGATCACGGTGGATGCTTGGATCGGTCCGAAGTAGCGGCTGTCGAACGACACCGGATTGGTCGTGCTCAACAGGAACAGTTCACCGGGATGAAGGCGCCGGCAATCCGGCCAGGATGACAGCGGTCGCCCTTTGCGGTCGGCAGGCAGTGCGGCGGCCGCAGGCACGCCGTCGATGCGCACGATGCCCTCCACGATGCAGACGTGTTGCGGCGCGACCGCACCCACACGTTTGAGCAACGGGATGTGCGATGGCAGGTAGCCGCGCTGCGCAGCGAGCGCGGCCACGTGAGCCGGAAGCCGGGCCAGCACGATGCTGTCCACGGGCAAAGGACGTGACGGCGAGTCGGCAGGGTCGATGCGATACCAACCGACCGGAACACTGTCGGATGGGTTGTAGACGATGTGCGCCGCAGGCCGCACGAAGGACGCCCAGGCCAGCGCAGCGAGGCCACAGGCGGACAGGACGGCCAGCACGATGCGAGCGCGCAGGCGCGAGCGAGGTACTGGTGTGATTCCAGGCGCGGTGCCGGCTGTGGTGGGCGTCATTGCAGCGCCCTCCCGGCCAGCCAGGCGGCGTGCCGCTCGGCGGTGTAGTCCGGTAGCGACAGCCGAGCCGCCAGACGGTTGCCCAGCGTGCACCAGTACGCGGGCGATACGTCGATGGCGGCAACGCCCATCGCCTCAATGGCGTCGATTTTCACCAGCACCGCGCGCACCTTCTGTTCGCCCTCGGCGTGCAACAGCAGGCGCGCGCCGGGCTGCACGCCGGGGATGCGCTGCACGGCATCCAGCGGTGTGCAAGCCTGCATCACCATGAGTTGCCAGCGCGTGGTGCCGTAGTCGTTCGATTCCCACCGGATGCGGCAGAACATCGACGCCGGTAGGAACACAGCGCTGCGTCGCCAGCGGTCGAGCTGGAGGGTGCGCGCCGTGTTGCCAAAGCGCAGATAGAGATTGATGCGCTGCTCCACGAAGGCCAGCGCCACGCGAGTCAACGGCACATTGCCAGCCTGGCTGGCGAGTGCGTGCAGCGACGGCGCTGCCGTGATTGTTGTGGCAGCCGTGGCCGCCAGAGTGGGGGCATTCATGGTGTGCTCTCCGGGAACGCGCGTTCCAGCAAGCCGCGCAGCAACTCGGCGACCGTTGTGTTCTGTGTGAAGGCGGAAACCTTGATGCGGGCGCGCAGTGCAGGCGTCACGTCGAGGGTCAGGCGAGCCGTGTAGAGGTCGCTCTTGTTGAGGTCGACGCCGTCGCCCTGGCGAATCCACGCCTCGGCGTGCGGATTCGCGGGCGGACGCGCGCCGATGGCGATGCGTTTGCCAGTGCGTTTGTCTGGTTCGCTGCTCATGATGGCCACCGCAGCAGTTCATCGACCAATGCCGTGATTTCGCGTGCGGCGGCACCGTCCGGTGTCAGCTCACGCGCCAACCGACCCGCGGCCACGCTGTCGGCGAAGACGATGCGCTGGCGTACCTCGGCGCGCAGTGCGGGCAAGGGCTGATCGGCGAGCGCGCTGCGGGCCTCGCGTCCGATCACGGTGGTGCTGACGCGCCGATTGATGACGAAAGCCGCGCGCAGCGCAGGCCTGAACACCTGGGCTTCGCGGATCAGCGCCACCATCTCGGCGCTGGCCCACAGGTCATAGGGACTGGGTTGTACCGGGATCAGCACGCAATCCGCAGCCAGCAGCGCTGATCGCGCCAAGGCTGCGATCCGGGGCGGCCCGTCGATCACGACGTGATCGGACCGCCTGGCGAGTTCTGGCGCTTCTTGGTGCAGGGTTTCCCTTGCCAAGCCTACGGCGCTGAACAATCGGGGCAGTCCTTGTTGGCTGCGCCGTTGCGTCCAGTCCAATGACGAACCCTGCGGATCGGCATCCAGCAGGATCACCGATTGCCCTCGCATCGCCAGCTCGCCGGCGATGTGGGTGGCGAGCGTGGTCTTGCCGACGCCGCCTTTCTGATTAAGCAAGGCGACGATCATGGCGCAGCCCTCCCTGATGGGAAACCGGCCCGTTTCTGCTTTGCAGAACGTCTTTGGTTTTGGCGTTGCTCCTGGCTTTCAGCAGTTGTCCACCGAAATGGCGCGGCTCTACTAAAAGTTAGGTATTTGAAGTTAGGAAAGTTAAGAGGGGCTGGAACCCGCGCCGTTATTGGCCTTTCGGCCGTTTGGCACGCCTGATAGCACGACAGGGACACGCTCGATAGCACGATACCCCGCACGCCTGATAGCACGACGCCATTCACAGGCTGTACAGGAGTTATCCCCGTGCCGTTCGCGGCACGGGCCTGAAGGTCAGCAACTCCGTTCCATCGTCCGGCATGCGCTCGATGCCCAGGATGTAGCCGGGCAACGATTGCCGCGCCACCAAGGTGCGGAGATCGCAGGCGAAGTCGTAGGGTTTGGCCGTGCTGCCCGACTTGCGGTGCAAATGCCGGAAGTCGAACTGCCATCCGCCGGGCTGCTTGCCGCCGTGCTTGCGCACCAGGCGGTACAGCCAACGCTCGATGCCACCCGTGAGTTTGAAATACGCAGGGTCGATGGTGAGCACCAGTGCCGCATCCAGCACGCCCGCATAGAACCAGTCCGGCAGGATCAGCTCGATTCCCAGCGGCACGCCGTTGGCGTCCGCCAGTTCCTTCCATTCGTTGATCCACGAGAAGCGATGTAGCCGTCGCCCGGTGGTCTCGCGGATCGACGTGGCAATCGTGGTCGATTGCAGGCGATCCAGCGCGGCCTTGAGGCGCTGGTAGTCGCGCAGCGACTTGCCGCGCCCGATGAAGCGCAGGATCTCGTAGGGTGTGGCGCGCATCAGCCGCGAAGGGCGCAACCCCGCATCCTTCGCCTCTACGATCTGGCTGGCGGCCCAAATGAGGATGTCCGCATCCCAGATCGTGGCGATGCCGTGCTCGGCCGTTCCCTCCACGCGGATCGTGACGTTGCCGCTGCAGAAGTCGATCGGCGCCACGCGCCGCGATTTCGCCAGCGAGAAGAACGGATAGGCCATCAAGTCCTGGCTGTCGCGCGGTGCCATGTCGCCCGGCAGCGCGCGGAACAGATCGAGCTGTTCGCGGGGCCGCAAGGCGTTCCCTGGCGGGCTGGGTATGGCGAGGGCTACCGGCACGCCGTCGGTCAGCGCGCACGGCTGTCGGCCGAATGGTGCTCGGCGTACTCGGGGTCGGAGGTGGCTTCGAAGCTGCGGCTATCGGCCCAGGCGTCGAGGTCGGCCACGGCGTACATGACGCGCCGGCCGAATTTGCGGAAGCGCGGACCACCGCCGATCACGCGCTGCTTCTCCAGTGTGCGTGGCGACAGGCGCAGGTAGTCGGCGGCTTCGTCGTTGGTCAGATAGCGTTGGGGCTGCGCAGGCGCAGCGACAGCAGCGGCGGCAGGTCGCAAGGGAGCAGGTCGCATGGTGAGAACCTCCATCGGTCAGGAAAGCCCGGCCACACAGCGCGGCCGGATGGAGGCAGTCTCAAGAAGACAGCGCGTCCTGCTCAGGGTCGCTTTGCAGGGAATGCAGAACGACCCTCCCCAGGCGATTCGAGCTGTGCCAGGCGGCGGTAGCCGCCGCGCATCAGCGCCTTGCCGCGCTGCACCAGGCGGCGCATCTTGGAGCGCAGGCCGCCATCGGTGTACCAGCCCTCGGCCACCGCGTCGGCGCCGAATAGCCCTTCGGCTGCCTCGCGCAATGACGCCCCCGCCAGGGCGGCGTCGAGCGCCTGCAAGGTATGCAGTTCCAGCAGCGCGGCCGGGGAGGGCCGCGGTCTGGCCGTCGCTGGCACGGCATTGGCGGCCAGCTTGTCCAACTCTGTGGCAAGCGCGAGATAACGGGCGCAAGGCGTGGTGCAGGCACGGATGGCATAGGCGTAGGCCATGCCATCCTCCAGACCAGGCGCGAAGGCCAGGCGCAGGCAGCAGCCTGGCCAGCGCGTCACCAGCACCAGGCGCCGACCATCGTGGATCAGGTGCTTGTGCCCTGGGATGCGCCAGAACTCGAATACCACTGCGTCCGGCGGCGGGTCGGCATCGGGATAGACCTGCACCACCGCATCGTGATCGGGAAACCAAGTCGGGTGCGCGTCGCGCGCATCCAGGCCGGGGTCTTCCAGCAAACGCAGGCCCCAGCGCTGCGCTGCATCCGGATGCCGGCGACGGCGCAGCCAGTCGCGCCGGTAGTCGGGATGACGGCGCAAGTATTCCCAGGCCAGCGCCGAGCCATCAAGGTGCAGCGCATAGAGATACGCGGCGGTCGGGTACCAGGGCTCGGTGCTTCGATCTGCCATATCGCAACCTCCTGTTGAATTGCAGGAACGTCGCAATAGGAATCGAAATGCGGGAGCTACGGAATCGTTGCCATCACATCATGGGCAATGCGACACACTGGCGTGTCAAGTTTGATGGGTTCCGAAGCGTTGCTGGAATCGTCCGAATGCGACGGCTGCGCAGTCTGAAAGTGGTGCGCGGCAAGGGACACGGTGCCGCAGCCCGCACGAAAGATCATGACTGTCTGCGTCCGACTTGCACCGCTCAGGTGCATGAGTGTCGATTGAGACCGGCACGGTCTTGAGCAAGACCGAGAAAGACACAATGCGCCGCAACCGCCTGTGTCTGGATGGCCCGCTACGGCGGGCCGTGCGGATCGATCAGTCGATGATCGATCCGTTGATGCGTGCAAGCCGCGCATAGTTTGACAGCGTGCGCGTCGCCGTGAAATACAGGTCGCGCTCGATGGGCCGCTTGAGCGGTCCGACGATGGATGCCAGCTCGGACAGCTTCACGGTGCCCAGGTCCGGCATGCCTAGCCCCAAGTCGATGAGGCCGTAGGCGGTATCGCCATCGGCGGGATCGAGCGAAGCCAGCAACCAGGTGGCATGCGCATCCAGCGCGAACAGCCGCACCACGGGCAGTGGGTCGAGGTGCCGGCCGGCGGCGCGGGCCTGGCCGTTGGCCAGCAGTTGCGCGCGCTGGTCGGCGGTAAGGAGCGGCTGAGTCATGGCTGAGATCTCCACGAAACCGACGATGCACGGATGCGCTCGTACGCCCAAACATAGAACCGCCGACCCGGCTGCGTGCTTTCGTGCTGAAGCACGAAAGCACGCAGCCCACGTATCCGCAGAAGAACGGAAGCGCGGAAGCAGTTTTGTGGAAGTCAGGAAACACACTGATGCGACTCCCGGGAGTTGGAATTATCCGCACATGCGGATTTCTGTAAATGCACAAAAGCGGATGGGTAACTTCAAATGAACACTATAGATTGTAGCTCTATAGGGCTCAATCGACTGTCATCTTGGTTTCGGGAGAAAACCATCGGATGGCGACAAAGAACTCATTGGCAGCGGCATTGAAGACGGTCAGGAAAGCGCGTGGCTTGAGCCAGGAAGCGTTCTCCGACGTGTCCAGCCGCACCTACATGAGTTCGCTGGAGCGCGACCTGAAAAGCCCGACGCTGAACAAACTGGCCGAGCTGTGCGAGGTCATGGAGATCCACCCGCTCACGCTGTTGACGCTGGCTTATGCCGGCGGCGGCTCACTCAAGGCCGACGAACTGCTGGCGCAGGTGCGGCAGGAACTGAAAGCCTTATCCGACCATCAACCCGATAAGAGCTAAGAGCGGATGACCCATATCTCTGCCACGGACGACACCCTTGATGGGCTCGTAAAGCAGTTCTGCGCGCCACTGTTCGCAACCGGGTTGCTCCTGAAAGGGGGGCACGACGAATCGGCGACGAGCGCGACGGTGACATTCGTGCAGTACGAGTCACGCGTGTACGCCGTCACTTGCCACCATGTCATCTCGGCGTTCTTTAGTGAAGCGGTCAGAACAGGGCGCCGCATTGCTCCCACCATTCACTCGGGCAGGGCGATCCACCAATTCGGTGGCTTCGATACACAGGGCCAATACCTGTGGAGCTTTCATAGCTGCCGCGCCTTTCCCGCCGCCACTGCCATCGACGACGAAGCCGCGCTGGCCGACTTGGACCGGGCGAACGCCAGTAAACCGGATATTGCCATTGCCGACCTGACCGAGGTATGGCCTGTGTTTCGCGCGGTACGCGGTGCAGAAGCAATCAACCTTGACGAGTGGACTGAGCCTGATTGGTCAACCGCTCAACCCGTGTGGATGGCCTACGGCTTTCCTGATGAGCACAAGCATCGGACAGGCGACAAGGTGGCTGCGCCAATGCCGCGGGTGGCGGCGAGACTGGAGTCGTCCCCCCCGTCTGTCGAGAAGCCGACATACATTCTCTCTTCCCTGTTGGATGCGGACCATGGCTGGGGCTTCAGCGGCATGAGCGGTGGCCCCGTTCTCGTGGCGCATGCCACCGATGACAGGTTCGCGTTCGTGGGTATCACGTTCGAGGGCGCGCCCAGCTCGAAGGAGTTGCAGGAAAACGTCCAAGCCTTCGTCGGCAAGAGCGACATCGTCCTAATGGGGTATCACCTCACGCCGCAACAGTTCGCGGCGTGGCTCGCGCAGCGAAAGTACAGCGTCGCGCTGCCGCCGGTGCCGTGATGCGCCATGCGCCGAAGGCGCTGACTGGATGAGCCTGGCCAGCAAGCCAGCGCCCCGCCGCAATGAGCGGGACGCTGGGGCGGCCGTCAGGCCGCTTGGGGCTTGTTGCGGGACCAGATCAGGTCGTGCGTGCCGTTCTCGCCTTCGATCAGGCGGGCATAGACCGTGGCCGGGAACGAAGGATCGTCGAGGCTCACGGAGAGGTACTCGCGCCCGGCTTCGCTGGTCTTCTTCCACGCTGCGCCGATGTCGTGACTGGCCGCCTGGAGGCGGAAGTCAGGGGCGTTTTCCTTGTCGCCCTTGTCGTTGGGAACCAGCTTGACCTTGACGTTGAGTGTCAGGGTACGAAGCGTGCCGGTGAAGCCGTCTTTGTCTGCGGTGAAGGTGCCGATGTTGGCCATGATGAAATTTCCTTTCGGTTGAACAAGGTTCGCGCCCATCGCGTCCTTGTTGTGATCCGGTCGGCGGGGACGGGCTGGCTGCACCGCTTGCGGTCGCAACGCAGTGGAGAACCGGAAGGCGAAAAGAATTTGTCCCGCGAGGAAGCCGCGCAGCGGCGGGGAAATTGTTTTCGCCGCACGGTTGCAGCCATGAAGACCGAGGCGCAGCCGTGCCACCGCCAGGATTCACAACGAGACAAGGACGCCTTGGGCCGAACCGCTCCGAAAGGAGTAATGGCCAACTCGGCATCCCCGCACGAAGGCTTCTTTGATTCGTTCCCTGACGCGGGCCAACGTAACACCCAACAACGACACGCGAGCCCCCCCCGCCGCCCCCCTGCGGGGCTGGTATTGAGAGGTGGCGTGGAAGCTCCATAGCGAGGCCGGACGTCGTGTCCGTGAACCATCTTTCGCGAAACGATGGACGAGTACCGCAAGCGTCGAGGACGACCCGCATACGCACAACCTGCCGCAGCAAGCTACGGCGTATCCGCCGCGCCGTGACCATTGCGGCGGGGCGCTGACCTGACCGATCCGGCGCAGCCGGTTCGACGGCATTTGAGGGGCGCCAAGCTGCGCGCGGCGGGGATGGGCCTTGCGCCGATCCCCTGGAGGCAAGCGAAGCGCGCAGCGCCACAGTCGTGGAGGCGTGAGGGATTGAAGCCGAATGGCCGTGACGGCAAAGTCGGCACGGGGCGCAGCCCGCAAAGCCCGGCGGCGCATTGCGCCGACACGCCCAAGTCAATCAGCACATGCTCCTGGCGTCAGTCGATTTACATAACAATTGATCTTTGCGCACGAAATATTAATTTCATGCGAAGTTTTATTGTATCATGCGTAAAGCGACCAATACGAGGTTAATCATGGCATTCAGAGCAGACGAAGCAGCACGAACCGGCTACGAAGAAGTGGAGAAATACCTTGTCCTCCGTCCCCGGGACGCGGATGAATCTCAAAGAGCACGAAGCAGAGAAGCGCTGCAGGACATCGTGGACGAACTCGGGCCTGTGGTTGACAGATACCCGTCATGGCACCCGCTGGTGCGCAACCACGATAGCCGCCACCCAGTCACCACCCCGAGTGATCGCTGCGGCTACAAAGGACTCGATCACACGCGTTACTTCGCCAACGGATTCATCACCTGTCCCTATGGTGATGGCCAGGGCGTTTTGGATTCCGTTCTTGCCCTTCCTCGCCACCACGCTGCTTACATCACTGCAGAAAAGCTGGATGTGCAGTTCTACAACGCGGAGGCCACGCCGATCCTGGTCAAGTGCAATTGGGAGGAGCCACTTCCGATGGACAAGATGATCCCGCTGTCCATCGCCATGCCGCTGATCCTGGAGAAAGAAGTCCCTTGCTGGACCTGGTCGCAAGTCGCCGAGACATGGGAGTCGATGCGCTCGTATTTCCTGGGCGCTCCTCATGGCGCCAGGTCATCGTTGTTCGTGAGCCAAGAGACCGGACAGGGGATCAAAAAGGTTTGGGAAGCACTGATTTACACGGGAATGTTTGGCCCGATCAAAGTGTGATTGGGCAATAGGGCCGGACATCGCAGCCGTCCCAACCGATCTGCCTGCGGCGCTGTCTTCAACACTGCTGCCGACAGAGTGCTACTGGAGTAGCGGCGTGACGGTTCGGGCTATTGGGCTTTGATGCCGGGCGCGGCCACCGCCGCGCCCGGATTTTGAACCCACCGCCCCCAAGTCGAAACGACCTGGGGGCGGTGATGATGGCGGCAAAGTGCCCCGGCCGAAATCGGGGCGCTGTACTGCGGTGAGGTTCACGCGGCCAATGCCTCGACGGGTTCATTCACCCCGGGTTCGACATCCTCCGTGGTGTCCGGCTCTGTGCCTTCTTCCGGCGCGGCCTCTTGCGGGTCGTCGGCCTTGAAGATGGCTGGCATCCAGCTAGTGCCATCGGCCAGCCGCTCCGCTTCGCCGGCAATGTCGGCCTTCTTTAACTTCGCCAGCCGGGCGACTTGATCGGGCGCGTACTCGCCCACGGCTTGCAAAATCGTGGCCTTCGATACATGCCGGAAATATCCCTCGGCGGTCGGCTTCCACCATGCGGCCATATCCAACCCCACGGCCTGCGCCAGTTCCTTGCCGGACTGGTGCGCCGTGGCACGCGGCGTCACCACGTCCACCGTTGAGGCCACGCAAACGGCCAGCAGCTTGACCAATTCGCCTTGCTCCATCGCCAGCAGCGCGGCGAACAATTCGGCGCTGTCCCCGGGCAGCTTGCCGCTCCATGTCTGCTGCAATTCGCGCAGCGCCATGGCGGCGGACGATTCCGGCCAGTCCGGGGCCATGCCTTCCAGCCGGTCTTGCACGGTCAAGCGCACGCCCAACGGCACGTCGTGCCCATAGTGGCTGCCCTGCAGGACGGTTTGCACCATGCCATGCGCCAGCGCGACCAGCGCCACTTGCGGATGCCGTGCAACTTCGATTTGCAGCGCGGCGGTGCGGTGGGCGCTCAGGCGTTGGGCCAGCCGGTCGGAGATCGCGGCCTTGGGCGCTTCGTCGTTCTCTCCTTCGTAGTCGTTCTCTGCATCGCATTCCACGCTTCCGAAACCTTGGCGAAGCTTCTCCAGCGTCCGCAGTGCCTTGGCCTCGGCTTCGCGCAGCAGTCCGCGATGAATCACGGCCTCGCCGTTGCGATCGATAGTGACGATGGCACCTGCTGCGGCCCGCACGTTCGCGGCATAACCCAGCAAGCCATCTTCGAGTGCCTGCAACTGCGGGCCCAGGCGCTCGCCGTCTTCCTGCAAGGCTTCGGCCCGGTCTTCGTCGTCGGCTTCCATCGCGGAATCGATGGCTTCGCCAAGCTCTTGCATCTTGGCTTGCAGCTTCGCGATGCGTTGTGCGTCGCGCTTGCTCGGCGTGCGCCGCTCCCTCGGGGCGCGCTGGAAGGCTTGCAGATCGGCATAGGTGGCGGCGGGTGCGGCATCCACCCATGCCCATCCTTCGGCCTTCACCACGGCGGCGATGCCTGCCAGCTTGTCTTGCGCCAGCCGTTCCAGCAGCCCGGCATCGTTGAGATACACGCCCGTATCTCCTTCGGCGAACAGATCGCGGCGAATCCCGCCGCCTGCGGCTTCGTAGGTGTCTAACCCCACAAACCGCACGAACGGATGCCGGTAGGCGTCAATCTCGCGCTCGGTCAGCCGTTCGCGCAGTGCGGACGGGCTGCGCTGCCATTGCGGCGCATCGTAGAACGCGGCGTCTTGCGAAACATGATCGTCGGTGACGGCCAGCGCCATGAGTTGGTCGAGCGTGACGGCATCGGCCCGGTAGTCGGCCATCAAACGTGGCGAAACATTCGCCAGCTTCAAGCGGCGCTGCACTACCAGCGGCGTAACGCTGAAATCCGCTGCAATGTCTTCGATGGGCCGGCCTTCGGCTACCAACGCGGCGAAGGCTTCAAACTGGTCTGCGGGGTGCATGGCTTCGCGTTGCACGTTTTCGGTGAGGCTGGCGGTGCGGGCCGTGCCATCGGCCACCTGCAGGCAAGGTACCTCCCAATCCTTGGCGAGGCGGTGTCTCTTCGCCAGCAGCTTCAACGCGGCCAACCTGCGGCCACCGGCCACCACCTCGTAACTCTCGCCATCGGCAGCGGGAATCACGATCAGGTTTTGCAGCAGGCCCACGCGCTGGATGCTCGCGGCCAGTTCGGGGATGGACATGCGCGGGGTCTTGCGCACGTTGCGGCCCGTGGGGCGCATCACCAGCCGCGACAGCGGAACCAGAATCATGTGCTTGCTCGGGTCGGCGGCTTGCAGCACGTTGGCGGTGGTGGTGACGGCTTGGGCTTCGGTGTAGTTAACGGCGTTCATGGTAAATCTCCAATCAAATGAAACAGACAAGGAATGGAGGGGAAACCGTCCCCTCCGGGCGGGGGCCGGTCAGGCTTTGAGGGCGCGCATGCCATCGGCCAGCAGCCACAGGGCGCGGTTCAAGCGAATGCCGTTGTCGATGCCCTGCACCGGGCGAGTGGTCTGGCGGCGACCGTTGGCGGCGCGGGCATGCAAGCCGCCCTTGATGAGGTTTTCCTGTGTGCGGTTGAATACGCTCCACAAGTCGGCGCGGCGGTCATCCACGCGGCGCGGCATCAGGATTTGGCTTTCCGTGATGGGCGCGGGCTTGTCGTCCTCGTACTTAAGGGCCAAGGCGGCGCGGGCGAACACTTCCGATTCCCCGGTGTCCAGCGTGATTCCTTGCATGGCCTCGCGGGATTCCTGCGCGCGGTCGAAACCCCGCAGGACTTCGTAAGCGCCTTCGATGACATGCCCGGCTACGTCGCCCTTGTGGGGTACGCGCACGTCCGCCACGGTGTCGCCGCAGACAAGGCCATTGCTGCACACGAAGCGGAACATCCCGGCCAGCATCTGGTAGCTGCTCGTTCCATCGTGCGAGTTCAGCAGGATGATTTCGTTGGCCTCGCGGCCATTGATCTGGCTGGCATGGCGCAGTCGAATCATGTGCTTGGTGTAGTCGCGGCGGTCGTCTTGCCGCACGCGGGTCTGGCACACCATGAAAGGCGTGAACCCTTCGCCGCGCAGTTCCTGCAGAACGGTCGCAGTGGGGATGTAGCTGTATCGTTCCGAGCGGCTGCCGTGCGGGGCCTCCGCGAAGATGGACGGGGCCACGGCCCGGATTTGGTCATCCGACAAGGGATGTTCCGAACGCAGTACCGGCGAACGGGAAGCGAAGCGGGAAGCAAGTTGCATGGTCTTTCTCCTGACAAAGTTGGCTGTTGAAGAAACCTCACCGGATTCCTAGATTCGGAGCCCAGCCTCTCGGCTGTTCGGTGCGGTCGGCACGAAGAACCCGGTTGGCCTCGTTGCCACCGTCTTTCCTGAGTTCATCGCCCGCGACGAAAGGGAGCCCGTGGACGGGGGCCGTCAAGGAGGCAAGCGCAGGGTTGGTGCGGCCCGCAGGCGCAGCCGAGGACACGGCCCTGCGCGCCTTGACGGCACACGGCCGCGGGCTACAGTCGCGAAGAAGGTGATGAGTTCAGGGAAGACGGCTGGACAGGCAACGGCCACTTCCAACGCCGACCGCACGGCAAGCGAAGCGCGCAGGCCCGAAGCTGGAAGCCGGGCCGGAGGCGTCAGCCGAGCGGAGCGAGGGAACGATGGAAGCCCGAAGGGGGCGAGACGCCGACGGTGGCTCGATGCGCAGCACGACAGCGCGACCGGCCGCCTTCTTGGCCGGGGACGTCCAGACCTGAATCGGCGTTCGGGTACCTGTGCACCCGTTCGATGGCGGGCACTGGGGTACCGACAGAACTGGCTTGGTCAAATACGCTACCAGCCATCTTCACCATCAAAGACAGGCCATGAGCGCACCCCCATCCGATAACCCGAAGCAGATCTGCGAAAACATCCTCATCGATGGGAAGCGCTACAACATCGAGCACAAAATCCTGCCCAGCGAGAACGCCGTTGCCGATCGGCTACTTGCTCGTGGCATTGAGCTGACCGACGCCTACGATGAACTGCATGGCAAGCTCCATCCGCATCCGCACGCGCTGCAGACCTTCCTAGGGCTCGTTCTAAGCACCGCCGCGTTCTGGAGCCCAGAGAAGATCGCGCAGGCGCGTACCGCACGCGGTGATCTCGGCAAAGTCAACCAGCTGATTGCGAGGAGGTCGGCAGAGCTGGCCGACCTGCTGCAGCAGCGCTCGGATCTGCACAACACCTCCGGCTTCAGCACCGACACGCACTACCACGTGTGCGATGTGATCGAGGCGGCTGCCAGGAGCAACTACCTTTTCACGTCGTACGTCCAGGAGCGTCTCGATGACCTTCACGGTCAGTTCGACTTGAAGTATTGGCCGTCGCTGAGAGACTTCCTGCAAGAGCTGGCTTCCGATGCCGAGGATGCCGTCATGGAAGCCACAGACCCCTTGACCGCGGCTGCCACCGTGGCTTCACGCCCGTCTCGCGCCGATTTCATCAAGGCGCTGCTCGCAGCCATCGACGAGAACAGCGGGCGCAAACACGGCCAACTGCCCAACGATTTCAAAGTCACCGACAACACTCTCGCTTCCTTGGCGAGCTCCGTGTTGGACTTGGGTGCCGAAGACCTGGTCGATGGCCCTTACGTGAAACGGCTCCGTCAGCGTGAACGCGATGGAGCCAAGTAGCCACCGAAGGTTTCTCCGTGACTTCGTTTTGAGGCCGATCAGGCGCAGCCTGTTCGGCGGCTCTCCAGGGGCGCCAAGCGACGCGCGGCGGGGATGGGCTGCCAGCCGATCCCCTGGAGGCAAGCGCAGCGCTCAGGCCCGTCGAGGTCATGCGTCAGGGACCAAAGCCGGATTGCCGTGATTCGGCACGAAGCGCGGGGCGTAGCCCGCGAGCCCGACGGAGAGACGCCGGGACGCCACATGGGCTCCCACTGCCTCAACTTTCGATCCATACGTTACGATGTAACCATAAGTACATGAAGCATCACCAGAATGCGATAGGAGGGACACCTTGTGTATCTGGCTCAGTTGATCATTTCGAACTTCAGGAAGCTGCAAAAGGCCGAGCTGAGTTTCCAACCTGGGTTGAACATCCTGGTCGGCGCAAACAACGTGGGTAAAACCGCGGTTGTCGATGCGCTGCGCGCCTTGCTGGCGGGTCATGAGGAACCCTACCCGCGGCTCGACACCGACGACGTGCACCACCCGAAGGGCGGCAAGCCGGCCGGGGACATCGTTTTCCAGTACATCTTCCGAGGGCTCGACGAGGACGATGAGGCCGATTTCCTCGCAGCGCTGAAACCCGACGCGGCAGGCAAGCTGGAAGCACACATCACGATCCGCTACACCGAGGCGGACAAGACTGGCCGATTGCGTGCCAAGCGCTGGTGCGGCGACCACGAGGACGTGGGCCTTACCGCCGACATGATGGAGAACTTACGCGGGGTCTATCTGCCGCCTCTACGTGATGCCTCTCAGAGCCTGAGACCGAGCCGCACTAGCCAGCTGTCCAGGTTGTTCCAGCTTCTCTCTGACGACGCTGGCCGTGATGGAATCAACGCGGCGCTGAAGACGCTCGACGATGAGCTGAAGAAGCATCAGCCCATCGTCAACACTCATACTGAGATCAAGACGCGCCACGGCAGCATGCTCGGACCGCAGTTGGCTCAGGCGCTGGAGATGGGCCTGAGCGGAAGCGATTTCCAGCGCTTGGCGTCGCGCCTGTCATTGCTGGTGGACGCCTTTGAGATTGAACAGAACGGATTGGGTTTCAACAATCTGATCTTCATGGCGGTGGTACTCAGTGAACTCGCTAAGAACCCGGAAGCAAGTTATCGCGGCTTGATCGTCGAAGAGCCAGAAGCGCATCTGCATCCCCAGCTCCAGGCGATTCTTCTCAGCTATCTGGGGACGATTAAGGCCGTCGAGGGTGAAAATCCGGTCCAGCTTTTCGTGACCAGCCACTCCCCCAACTTCGCCAGTATTGCGGATCTCAACAGCTTGACCTGCTTAGTAGATACTGGTGCGACGGTAGAGACCTTCTTTCCGCGAACTATTACCTTCGAGAAGGGTAAGCGCGAAAAGCTGGAACGATATCTGGACGTTACTCGCGCAGAACTGTTCTTCGCGCGTCGAGTAATTTTTGTCGAGGGTGCAGCCGAGCTGATGCTGGTGAGCGTGCTGGCCGAGAAAGCCGGATTCAAGCTGCGCGAACATGGCGTCAGCCTGATCAGCGTCGAAGGCTTGAACTTCGACTCGTTCCTGCCGTTGTTCGGAGAGAAAGCGCTGAAGATTCCGGTGGCGGTGATCACGGATGCCGACCCCGTGGACGAACCCATCGATGACAGTGAGCCGAAGGCGTTGTATCCGGCGCTTGGCGATGTGGTCAAAGTCTCCGACAACACCGCCAAGATGAAGGGCAAGGAAGATGCCTTCGTGAAGGTCTTTCATGGACTGAAGACCCTTGAATACGACTTGGCACTGCATGCCGACAATCGCACCGCGATGCTGAAGGCCCTCGGGGAACTTCACCCAAAGATTGCCGACACAGTCCAAGCAGCGGTCAATGTCGCTGTAGATGATGCAGCGAAAGCGCGTGCCCTGTTCAGCGGCATGTTCGAGCGCAAACAGAACAACGTACAAAAGGGACGCTTCGGTCAGGCGCTAGCGCAGGTGCTATCGGACGGCGCTGCTTGCAAGGTGCCTGACTACATTCGGGACGCCATCGTCCATGCTTGTCAAACGGCGCCGGCGCATCCATGACGGAGTTGTCGACCGAACAGTTGGCCATCATCAATGCGCCCCTTGAGCCGATGTCAGTCGTCGCATGCGCAGGCAGCGGGAAGACACGCACCGCAGTGCGCCGGCTTGCAGAAATCCGCAAGCGACTCGGCGATCACCGCGGCCGAGTCGTGTTGCTGTCATTCTCCAATGTGGCGGTAGACACGTTCCGCCAGAGCTACCAATCTTTGGTGCAGGAACTCTCCGCAGGCGCTGGTCGCAATAGGGTGGAGATCGACACGCTGGACGGGTTCATCACCAGCAATGTGCTGCGCCCTCATGGCCACCGGACCATGGGTTGTGACCGGACGCCATTCCTTATTGCTGGAACAGAACCTTTTCTTCGGAACCAGGATTTAAGGTTCTGGGTGCAGTCGTCGGCTACGGAGGTCTTTCCCGTACAGCCCGTCGACATGCGAAAGGTTGTGGTGAACCTCCAGGCCGGGGCTGCTCTGTTTCATTATCAGCAGCACAATGCCTTGCTGCCGATCAACAATGGTCCGACGGTTGCCGCTCGCCTGGCGGAGGTGGGGGCGTATACCCATAACCTCGGGCGATACTGGTGCTATCGTGCATTGTTGGGGCAACCCGGCCTACTGCGGGCGCTGGTTCGACGCTACCCGCACATACTGATTGATGAAGCACAAGACATCGGCACGCTCCATCAGGCAATCCTTGAGCAGCTCATCAAGGCTGGCGCCCAGATCTCGTTGATCGGCGATCCGAACCAAGGTATCTATGAATTTGCTGGCGCGAACGGGAAGTTCCTGACGCAATACGGGCAGCGTCCGGGGGTGAGTGGTTATGGGTTGACACGGAACTATCGGTCCGTTCCTGCGATTCTGGCGCTGGCCAACAAGCTATCGATCCGTACTGACATCGCGGACCGACACGCGCCTGACATCCCCCACGGTGCGTACTTCATTGCTTACAAGAACGCCGAACGCGAACAAGTCATCACCGCGTTTCATGCGGCTGTCGTCTCAGCCAGCTTAAAGACGGAGCGGGCAGCGGTGCTCTGTCGAGGCCGCGACCTGGCCGACAAGCTGGCCGGAAACGATGCCCCTGCAGGCCAGGGAATAGTGAAGATCTTTGCGCTGGCAGCCATCCTTAGGGACAAGCGGCAAGACTACCTAGGTGCATTCAAATCAGTTGCAGCGGGCATCGTTGGCCTGCTTGTCGATCCGCCGCAGGGGCTGGTGGCGCGGATTACCCAGCCCGCGCGTTACCCGGAGATGAAGCCCTTGCGCCGCCTCATCTGGAGATTCACCCGTAACCCGGACACTGGTTTGCCTGCCGCTGGATTGACGGCGGATACGCAGTGGCATCCGCTGTTGCTGGCGAGAACGAAGGCTCTCTTGGCCGTTCTCGATCAGGACTTTGGACTGAAAAAGGCCGACAACCTGGGAAACAAACTGGCGAAGAAAGCGCTTCCCAGTGCTCCGTTGATGACCGGAGGCGATCTTGCTGCCGAAAAGGACGTGCGTATCCGCGTGGACACTGTGCACCAAGCGAAAGGCGAAAGCCTGGACGCGGTGCTCTACCTTGCAACCAAGGAGCATGTCTCCGCGTTGCTGGCTGGTGTGGACTCCGAGCTCGGTCGTATTGGCTATGTCGCTGCCACGCGCGCCAGGAATCTTCTGTGGGTGGGGGTGCCTGCCAACGCGCTCGCGGAACTCCGGCCGGAATTGCTCGCCCACGGATTTCAGGAAGCCGGCGTTGCGATTGCTGAGCCAGCCTGAGCTATGAGCAACCCCGCGGATAGCTACATGGGCTTCAGTGATTTGGCCAAAGTTCAAGTCGAAGGCTCCGATTACCGAGTCCACGTACGCTCGAACGCAAGGTCGTCCATCGCCGTGATAGCGCCGCATGGAGGGAGCATCGAGCAAGGGACGTCGGAAGTCGCGCGCGCAATCGCTGGCGCGGACTTCAACCTCTACTTGTTCGAAGGAATTCGTCCTGTCGGCAACTATGCCGCGCTTCATCTGACGAGCCATAAGTTCGATGAGCCGCGATGCTTGGAACTGCTGTCCAACTGCAATCATGTGATTGCGATACACGGATGCCGTGGGGAAAAGCAACAGGCGCTTGTTGGCGGCCTGGATGAACCGCTGAAGTTCAGCCTGGCGCAGGCCATCGCTGGACTTGGCATTGACATTCAATTGCAAGGTCACCAATTCCCCGCAGTCGAACCAAAGAACATCTGCAACCGTGGACGCCGCGGAGTCGGAGTACAGATCGAGATGACGATGGCCCTGAGACGTCAAGGGCCGTGCGATGCGATTTCCGCTGCCATTCGGTCGGTGTTGCTTGCGCTGCCGATCTACTTACCTGAGGGAGGGTTACACGAATGATTCTGACCGACAACGAAACCAAAGTTGACTTGCTCAACAACGAGGCGATTGCGAAGACGATCATTGAACTGTTGCGTGAGAAGCCGGATCATCCCGTCACGATCGGAGTTCACGGCGATTGGGGTGCCGGAAAGTCCAGTGTCCTTGAGATGATCGAGGTCGGATTTTCAGGCAATGATGACGTGTTATGTCTGAAGTTCAACGGCTGGCGCTTCCAGGGTTTCGAGGATGCCAAGATCGCGCTGATCGAGGGCATCGTTACCGGCTTGGTAGAAAAGCGCCCGGCAATGACCAAGGCCGCGGGCGCAGTCAAGGATGTCTTCAATCGCATTGATTGGTTGAAGGTTGCGAAGCGCGCAGGTGGCTTGGCGGTCACTGCATTCACCGGTATGCCGACGCCGGACCAAATCAGTGCCATCGTCGGGACGCTTGAAGGAATGTTCGCGGACCCCGGCAAACTGGCGACGAAAGAGAACCTCACGTCCGCAATTGATAGCGTGAAGTCGATGTTGAAGTCGCCAGAAACCAAGAACGTGCCGGAGGAGGTCGAGGCTTTTCGCAAAGCGTTCGACAAGCTCTTGAAAGATGCCGGCATCAAGCAACTCATCGTGTTGATTGACGACCTTGACCGCTGCCTGCCGGATACGGCCATAGAGACGCTCGAAGCGATCCGGCTGTTCGTGTTTACTGCCCGCACGGCGTTCGTCGTTGCCGCGGACGAGGCAATGATCGAATACGCGGTGCGTAAGCACTTCCCGGATCTGCCAGAGACCACTGGGCCGCGCGATTACGCTCGAAATTACCTGGAAAAACTGATCCAGGTACCGTTTCGCATCCCGGCCCTGGGCGAGACCGAGACGCGCATCTACGTGACGCTGTTGTTGACGGGTGCTGAGATCGGCGACGAGGATGCCGACTACGCAAAGCTCATTGCCGCTGCGCGGGAACGCCTTAAGCGGCCTTGGGAGAACGCCGGTCTCGATGCCGCGACCGTCAAGGCCGCACTCGGGGCAAAGGCGGATAAGGCCAAAAATGCGCTCGCGCTAAGCGATCAGATCGGTCCGATTCTGGCGAGTGGTGCGAAGGGAAATCCGCGCCAGATCAAGCGCTTCCTCAATACGTTGTTATTGCGAGAGCGCACAGCGACCGCGCGCGGATTCGGCGCTGACATTACGTTGCCCGTGCTGGCGAAACTGATGCTCGCCGAGCGTTTCATCCCTCGGCTCTTTGAGCAGATCGCTTTTGTCGCGGCCGTTCACCCGAAGGGCAATTGCGAGGACCTTGAGACGCTTGAGAAGGGCCTTGCTGCCGATGGAGCCAGTGGAAAGGGTGACGGCAAACCGGTTGCAGCGGATGCGCGCAAGGGTCCCAAGGCGACGGAAGCCGCTACGCCCGCACCGGAGAACGCCGTCCTCGCGGAGTGGAAATCGTCGGACATGGTTTGCGACTGGGCGCGGGTGCAGCCCTTGCTGTCTGGCATCGATCTTCGTCCTTATCTCTTTGTGACGAAGGACAAGAAGGACTACTTTGGCCCGGTGTCGGTCTTGGGGCATTTGGCCAGCGTAGTAGAGAAGCTATTCGGCGGAAAGATGATGGTTCAAGGCTATGAAGCCGAACTGAAGTTGCTCGTGCAGCCCGAAGCCGACAAGGTGTTTGAGGCGGTGCGGACCAAGATCATGGGCACCGGCGCCTTCGAAACCATGCCAGCAGGTGTTGATGGCCTCATCGTGTTGGTGAAGGCGCAGCCTGGGCTGCAAAGCAAATTGCTGGACTTCCTTGAGGCGTTGCCGAGCAGCAGATGCGGCCCTTGGGCCGTCCGTGGCTGGCAAGGTGTCATCAAGGATGCAGAGTGTGTAGGTCGCTTGACGACGCTGCTCACGGAATGGAGCAAGCTGACCAATAACCTTGCGCTCAAAACGGCCTCTGAGTTGACCCTGAAAGACACCAAGGGGGTGCGCTGATGGGAACGTCGACAGCGTATGGTGGTCCGGGCGGTGGCACGCCGCTGGTGCCTTCGTGGCTGGGAGATGCGGATGGCGGTAACTCACCGCCGGCATCGTCCGCCGCAGGCGATGGCGCAAACGGAGACGGCGCTGCACCGGGTGATGGTGCGGCGCCGCCCGCCGCGCCCAACCGGCCGGCCATCCCCGCAGTGGCCGATCCTCAGCGGTTCTCCGGTGCCCGCAGCAGTTTTACGCGATTTGCGGGCTCGGGTGGCACTGACCGGGCCAGCCTCGGGCGCGCCGTCTCACGTTACGTCTCTACATCCGCAGGGGGTGCACGTCAAGCGGCTCAACGCATGGGAGCATCACGCGGCTCCGGTGCGAGATTGCTCGGTTTCTTGGCGGACGCGCAGACCCGTGGACTGCGCGAAGCACTGCGCTCGCTTAACCTTGAATCGCTCGCAGGACGCCCAATCGCCGAAATCTTTGTCGGCTTGGCTGACTACATCTGCCCTGGGGCGGGCACCGTCGATGAAGGCATCGCGCGGGAGGCCTACATTGAGACGATCATCGAGCTGACTACCGAAGGGCTGACCGATCTTTCAACCTTCACGCCGGACCAGATGCAAACAGTGTTCGAGTTGTATGCGACGCATGCGATTGAAGCGCGAATCTGCAACGACATCGGTACCAAGGCCGTGACGATGCCAACGGACGCGCAGGCCGCTCATCGGGTAGAGGCGCAACTGCGTGATTTCATCCGTGGTGGTGTAAGCGATGCGCTCACGAGGGCGCGCGCCGAATCTCCGAATCTGACCCCAGAGCGCATCCAGTCATTTGTGGACACGGTGTATGAATCCGCGTTCGCGATCCTTCAATCGCTCGGTCAAGCAGAGGCCGACCTATGAAACGACAACTCTTGGCCGGCCGGTTCGGTCCTGACGATCACATTGACATTCCCACAGCCGCCGACGAGCAGCGCACTTTACTGGAGATGGTCGCCGGGGAAAAATCGCTTGATCATGGTATTGGCGGGGCGCTGACGAGCTTGAAGAAGCTGGGCGTCTTTCCATCGGAGCTTGGCATTGACCTGCTGGTGGTCGCCGCGCATGTCCATGCCGCGGATACCCGTATTTCTCGCGCGGAACAGTCTCAGGACTCGTGGACACGTGAGATCCGCTTGGTCGTTCCAGTCAGTGACCCGGTGCGCTGGACGGGCGCGGTCTCAACGCTGACGAAAGCCTTGAACTTCTTAACTGGTGATCGTTGGACGGTTGGGTTCAGGGCCCGGCCGCCCAGGTTCGCGACCATCGCTCAAGAAGCCCCACCTACTTTGATTGCGCCGCCATTTGACGCCGTGAGCCTGTTTTCGGGTGGTCTGGACAGTTTGATTGGTGCTATTGATCTGTTGGAAATCGGAGCGACACCACTACTGGTCAGTCATTTTGGGGAGGGCGCGACCAGTGATGCTCAAGGCAAGCTCTTCGCCGCCTTGAAGAAGCACTACGACAAGTCCTCGTTCGAGCGCTTGCGCGTCGGCATGACATTTGTCGATGGGCTGATCGAGGACGTCGGCTCAGAGAACAGCACACGGGGACGCTCATTCTTGTTCTTTGCGCTCGGCGTGTTCGCAGGGACCGGGTTGGGTAGGACCTTCGTCCTGAGGGTGCCCGAAAATGGGCTGATCGCGTTGAACGTACCCCTCGACCCATTGCGACTTGGTTCGAACAGCACACGAACCACGCATCCCTACTACATGGCGCGCTGGAACGAACTGCTCATTGAACTGGGCATCAACGGGCGTATCGAGAATCCGTGTTGGGACAAGACTAAGGGGGAGATGGCATCAAGTTGCGGCAACCCGACGTTGCTGACCAAGCTTGCGGCGGATTCTTTGTCGTGTTCATCTCCGACAAAGGGACGGTGGCAGGGGCTCGGCATCGAGCATTGCGGGTACTGTTTGCCGTGTCTGATTCGGCGTGCCGCATTGGATAGCGCGTGGGGTGCGGGAGCGGACAAGACAACCTATACAGTGCCAGACCTTCGAGCCAAGACGCTGGACACGCGGGAATCTACGGGCAAGCAAGTGCGGTCTTTTCAGTACGCGATAGAACGTTTGCGTGGTCGGCCGCAGCTTGCCAATCTGCTGATCCATAAACCTGGCTCGCTTGCCGACGAGGTCACGCGCCTCGATCAGCTTGCAGGTGTTTACCGCCGCGGCCTTGATGAAGTTGCGCGCCTGATCGATGGTGTCGAAACAGGGCCAAGTTGATGTCGGGATCGAACATGTCCTCCACGGCAGGCCTCGTAGACTTTCATTGCCATTTGGATCTGTATCCGGATCATCCGGCCGCGGTTCAAGAATCGGAGGACGCGGGCGTCTTTACGCTGGCGGTGACGACAACTCCGAGGGCGTGGCCTCGTAACCATGAATTGGCCCAAAGTACGCGTCACGTTCGTGCAGCCCTCGGACTGCATCCTCAACTGGTCGCGGAACGGGCAGGCGAACTCGATCTGTGGGATCGATACTTGCCGGAGACCCGATATGTAGGCGAAGTTGGCCTCGATGCAGGGCCGCGCTTTTACAAGTCAATCGATCTGCAGAAGCGAGTCTTTCAGCATGTCCTACGGTGTTGTGCGGAAGCAGGGGACAAGATCATCACGGTCCATAGCATCCGTGCTGCCAAGATCGTGCTCGATCACATCGAGTCCCATCTTCCACCGACACGGGGAAAAATTGTGCTCCACTGGTTTACGGGTACGAAGGCAGAAGCAACGCGCGCACTTGAGCTGGGGTGTTACTTCTCAATCAATGCGGCGATGCTGGACAACCAGCGACACTCGGCCATGGTCGCAGCCATCCCAATCGACAGGTTGCTGACGGAGACGGATGGGCCTTTCACCAAGACCGGGTCGAGGCCTTCGAAGCCCGCAGATGTTGCGGTGGTTGTTGAAGCGCTGGGCAGATTGCACAACGTTCCGTCGGCCACGATCGCAGCGACCGTACGGAGTAACTTGCGCAGCTTGCTAGAACACGGCGAACAGATACCCCAGAGGGGCCTGTAGATGGCCGGACTCTTTCACTCAGCCACTTTCTCTCACCGACACTCTAGCCAAGGACGAGGATAGCGACCATGCCACTCACAGAAAAAGAGATAGTAGACCTGAAGAAGCTGATCAAAGATCGAGCAGACAACTACCCTGACCTGGAAGGCATGGTTGCTGCGGGAAGGTTGTCCTATAAATCCGGCTGGTATGAGGCGAAGAACAAAGAGGCATACGACGCCATCATTCAATATGCAACCTCGATTCGAGTGAGTAAAGACGGGAAGGCGCAAATCAAGGTGGTGCGGGCGAGCAAGAGGTGAAAGCACTCGCCGAAAAGTTGTGAATGGGACCAACTGCTCCAAGCCGTGGCTCCCTGCTTCAGTTCTGCGAAAGGGTTTCCATGGTCGGCTTCGAGACTCATGGCCAACGGCTGACGGCTGACGGCTGGGCGCATGGGCAAGGGCGGTCGTTCGCACACATCACCCCTTCTGGCCGAAGCATGGTGATCGATTTGCCTACAGGTTGTCCCAGGCAACGGGGAAAGCCCTGTTGGAATTGACACCCAGGTGCGTAAGCAGCGATTGCTTTTCGGGCCAATCGGCTGGGGAGCGGCATGCGATGAGCCAAGCCGCTTCCGCGACGCTGCGCTGCTCAAGCAGGGCCAGGAAATAAGCCGCATCGACATCTGACAGTGAGTGACCCAGCACGATCACTTGCTTGATATCGGTCAAGGCTTCAAAGAAGCCCCGATGCTGCGCGATGAGGTCGGCGGAGCGCTTGAACGTCGTAGAGAAGTAGCCGTCGATGGTGTCGTTGGCCTCCATCAAGCGCGTGTCGATATCCTCGATGTCGGGGCGATCGTTGAGCGATTTTCGGCTTTGCGGATGCCAGGCGTGGCCCAGCACAAGGTCATCGTCCGCTAGATCGGCGCATCCGTGAATGAACAGGATGCGTTCGGGAGGCACTCCGTACAGTGAGCCAAGCGTACTGGTGTAGTTGAATGTGAAGAACACCGCATCGGTATCCAGCGTTGCGAGCCGCTTTTGAGCTGTTGCCGGGCTGGGGATCGGCAGCTTACGGATCCACTCAGAAAATCTCAGCCGTAGGCCGGCGGAAAGGCGCTCGACGGCGTTCTGCACCTCGTACTGGAAATCGTGATGCCCTGCATCACTCCAGTCTTCGGCTCCGTACGAGCCCATGAAATGCCCCAGGTTGTCGATTAGCGCATCTACGTCCATGTCAGCCAGGGCGCGCTCCAGGTCGCTCCAGTCTTCCTGGGTGGGGAGGTAGTCCTCGACTTCTCGGTAAACGTCACGGTCAGTGGCTTGGACGTATTGTTTGAACCGGGCCAAGCTGGACGGGATGCCATGCCATAGGTCGAAGCCGTTCCCGATCACGTATAGCTTCTGGGGTTTCATTGGGTCGCCTCCTGCGATTCAGGTGCGCTGATTTCCATGCAGGAAGCGCGCTTGTCGAGTTGGGTTTGGCTATGCTCGTCAATATTGTAGAAACAAGCGTGAGGCGTCCTCCACCAAGCCGTCGCTAGCACAGGCCGGACCGGTGTAAACATTGCTGCAGGGGAAGAATCGAATGGAATGCTTCCGAATCGACGAGAGCGGCTACACGGGGTTCGATCTACTGAACGCCGAGCAGCGCTTCCAAGGGGCCACGGCCGTCGCCATCAGCGACGAGGACGCCGCGCGCCTGATCAAGGAGCACTTTCCGAAGCTGCAAGCATCTGAGCTCAAGTACCGGTCACTCGCGCGCAGACCCGGCAACCATCCCCGTCTGTTGGGCCTGCAGCGGGACATCCTGACCAACTACAAGTGTGTGACTTACGTCTGCGACAAGCGCTACCTGCTGTTGCTGATGTTCCTAGACTACGCGGTCGAGCCGTTCTACTACGAACGGGGTCTGAACTTTTACGAGGATGGACAGAACTACGGAATGGCGTCGCTGCTGTACACCGTCGGCCCCACGCTCTTAGGTAAGTCAGCCTTCGATGGCTTGCAAGCCGCCTTTCAGCGCGCCGTTAAGGAAAAGACACCGGGGGCCCTTGACGATCTGGTCACCGCGGCGCGCAAGACCACATGGCAAGCGTTTCCGGAGGCGTTGGGGCCGTTGGCTCAATATGCGGCGCCGGAGTGCCTGGAAGCGATCGCAACGCCCGGTGTCAGCACGGATGCGGCTTTTGTGGTCCTGCAGTCGCTGATCAGCCGCATGGAGGAAATGGCCGATGGCCCGTACTCGGTCGAACACGATCAGTCCAAGAACCTGCTCACTTACCACGATCTACTGCAGCGTTACATCAACCACGATCAGACTGTCGAGTTCACCCAGTCCAAGATCGCACGCATCAAGTTTCCGCTCAAGCTCGCGTCGGTGACGCAGGTCGACTCGAAGATCAGCCCGGCGGTGCAGTTGGCCGACGTCATGATCGGCGCCGTCATCGAAGCGGCCAATACGCTGACTGGCCAGCGTGCCGCGGGGCTGGATGCCGAGGCGGTGATGGGACTCTATGCCGGCCACCAGTTCATTCATATGGTGCCGTCGATCGATTTCGAGGAACAGCGCCGGTTCCGCCAAGGCACACAGGCTGCAGAGGTGATCGACTATTTCGCCACTCACTTTCACGGTCAGTCCAGAAGCTAGACGGTTCGGTCGGCGTGACACGAAGGCCTGCGCCGGCGACAGCACGCCGGAGGCTGCGGAGGGCTAAAATGTTGTCTGATTGACAATGAGGTCGAAAACGTCGCTTCCCCGCAAATCGCTCCATCTCCCGCGCCAGCAAAAGATTTGCGCTTCTGACGGTAAAGACGACGGTAAAGACCCATGTTGATCACAGCCAAGTCCTTTAACCATGCGGGTTTGGACGGCTTGTTGATGATGGAGTGGGAATGAGGTCGGGTCCTTCGCGGACTGTCGTTCGCGAAGAAAACCCCATCGGCCTTCAAGAGCCCGACGGCCCGACCTCGATCGCGATCTTTCCTCGCACCCCGTTGTTGGGACTTTCCAGCCGCGCATGGGCAAGCGGAATGTCGGCCAGCGAATAGACGGCACCCACATGCGGCCGTAGCTGCCCGCGCTCGATCAAGGCACTCAACTCATCGAGCTTGCCGCGGTTCTGTCGCGTGAAGACGAAGTGGTAGCTCGCGTTCTTGCCCCAGGCCTGAACGAGGTTCTGCGGCCGGGCGATGTCCACGATGCTGACGACACGGCCCAGTTGGGCCAGCGCGTCGGGGCTGCGCGACAGGGTGTCGCCGCCGATGGTGTCGAACACGACATCGACGCCGCGGCCACCCGTCTCGCGCAGGACGGCGTCGACGTAGTCCTCCTTCTCGTAGTCGATGAGCACATCGGCACCCAGGCTGCGTGCGAACTCGAAGTTGGCTTGACGCACGGTGGTGAACACCCGGGCTCCGATGGCTCTGGCGAGCTGGATCGCCACATGGCCGACGCCTCCCGCGCCGCCGTGCACCAGGATGCTTTCGCCCACCCTGAGCGCCGCGCGCACGACCAGCGCTTCCCACGCCGTGCCGCCCACCAAAGTCAGGCTCGCCGCCTCGAGATGGCTCAGCGAGGGAGGTTTCTTCCCGACGATGCCTTGGGCGGCCACGTGGTACTCGGCATAGCTGCCCGGCCCGTCGAAGATCTGCGGCGTGTACCAGACCTCGTCTCCGGGAGAGAAGGCCGTCACGCCCGGCCCGACTTCTTCGACAACGCCCGACACGTCGTGGCCGGTGATGGCCGGCAGTGGCACCAGGTCGGGATAGTCGCCGCGTCGGACCTGATAGTCCAAGGGATTGATGGAGGTCGCATGGACCCGGACCAGGACCTGTCCCGCATGGGGCACGGGGCGTGGCAGGTCGCACAGTTCGAACGATTCCGGGCCACCGAACGATGTGAGTCTCAGAGCTTTCATGGCATGTCCTTCATTTCTGTAAAAAGGGATATCGGGAATTTCCGATGTTTCGGGATAAAAAAAGGGTCAAAGCTCCTTGCCGATGATCTCGGCAAGGGCGCTGATGGTTGCCTCGTTGCGCTTGTAGTAGGTCCACTGGCCGATGCGCCGGACTTCGACGAGGCCCGCTCGCTGCAGGGTCGCCAGGTAGTCCGACACCGTCGACTGCGACAACCCGACGCCTTCCTGGATGCTGCTGACGCAGACGCCCACCGTCTGGACGTCGCCTTCGTCCTGCGGCGGGAAGTTCTTCGCGGGATCCTTCAAGCCCTTGAGGATGTCGAGGCGCGTCCGGTTCGAGAGGGCCTTGAAGACTTCGAGCAGTTCCATGCGCCGATCGTATCGGAATTTACCGATATCCCAATGCCGACGCCGCGATGCCCCTCAGTTCCCGCCGGCCACCCACCACGCACGCCCCGTGCGCGGCGCCTCCAACGCCACGCGTTCCCCCATCACCGGCGTGGCCAGCTTCACATCGCGCGCCCGCGCCATTGCCTGGATGCGCTCGAATGGCTCGTTCCAGGCATGCATCGCCAGGTCGAAGGTGCCGTTGTGCACCGGCAGCAGCCAGCGCCCGCGCAGGTCCAGGTGGGCCTGCAGCGTCTGCTCGGGCTGCATGTGGACGTCGGCCCATTGCCTGTCGTAGGCACCGGTCTCGAGCAGGGTCACGTCGAAGGGACCGTAGCGATCGCCGATGGTCTTGAAGTCGGCGTGGTAGCCGGTGTCGCCGCTGAAGAAGAGCCGCAGGTCGCCGGCCAGGATCACCCATGAAGCCCACAGGGTGCGGTCTTCGTCGAGCAGGGTGCGGCCCGAGAAGTGCTGCGCGGGCACGGCCGCGAGGCGGATGCCGCCGACGGTGGTCTCGTCCCACCAGTCGAGCTGCCGCACCCGCGCCGGGTCGACGCCCCAGCCGATCAGGCGGTCGCCCACGCCGAGCGGGGTGACGAACACCTCGACCTTCGGCGCGAGCCGCGCGATGGCGGCGCGGTCCAGGTGGTCGAAGTGGTCGTGCGAGAGGATCACGCCCTTGATCGGCGGCAGGTCGTCGATGCCGATCGGCGGCGCATGGAAGCGCTTGGGGCCCGCCCATTGCACCGGCGACGCACGCTCGGAGAACACGGGGTCGGTGAGCCAGAACTCGCCGTCGAGCTTGAGCAGCAGGGTCGAATGGCCGAGGCGGTAGAGGCTGCGGTCCGGCGCCGCCAGCAGTGCCGCGGTCGTCAGCGGCCGCACCGGGATCGGCGTGCTCGGCACGGTGGTGTCGCTCTTGCCCGTCAGGACCCGCCAGCCGATCGCCACGGTCTTCAGAAAACCCATCGGCGCGCGCGGCACGACGTTGCGATAGACGCCGTCGCGCTGCTGCGGCGACTGGGGATGGGCCGTGGGTCGCGAACCGCAGGCGCAAAGCGAGAAGGTGGACATGGCGAGAACTCCGTTCGTGAACAGGTGGAAGGGGCTCAGGCGCCGGCCGCCGGGCCGGGACGGCCGCAGACGAGGCGCACGGCGGTGCGGATGCCGGCCTGGTACTCGGCCGGCGTGCGGGCGTAGTGCTTGAGGCCGTGCGAGGCGGCATACAGGTGCTGCGCGAGCGCCTTGGCCGTGAGGCCGGCGCCGCGCCAGGGCACGGCGTCGCCGCTGGACTGGATGGCGCGCGCCAGCTCCTTGGGAACGGCCTGGTCGAACTCCTCGAGCACCGGGCCGACCAGCTCGCGCGCGGTCGCGACGATCTCGTTCATGTGCTCGAGCGACATCTGCGAACCGTCGTTCTGCGCATGCAGTGCCGCGAAGGCGCCGACCAGCCGCTCCTCGATCGGCAGCTCCTCGCGCGCCAGCGCGGCCCGCATGGCCGCGAGGCCGCGTTCCGCGAACCAGGTGACGGCCTGCTTGAAGAGCTCGTCCTTCGCGCTGAAGTGCAGGTAGAGGCCCTGGCGCGAGATGCCGGCGGCGCGCGCGAGGTCGTCCATCGAGGTCTTGCGGTAGCCGTAGCGCAGGAAGACGCCGATCGCGGCCTCCATGATCGCGACGCGCCGGTCGGGGGTGGGGGCCATCAGCGGGGCGCTCCGGCGGGGCCGAAGGAGATCGGGGACAGCGAAGACATGGGTGAGTTCGGCGTGGAGGGTGAATGTTCGGGGCCCCACCGGTCGACGCACCAAGAAGCTCGGCCGCCGATCCGCGAGGACAGGCGTCGAACTTTACAATATTGATCTATTTTGTCAATTTGATCCGAAGGTCAAGACTGCACTCCTCACGTGGTTTCAGCGCTCTCGTAGACGAGGATCGCCGCCGCGAGGTCCTCGAGCGCCGTGCCCACGGCCTTGAAGACGGTCCGCCCGTCGGACCCGCCGCAGCCTTGCACCCGGCCGGCGGCCAGGTCGGCCAGCTCGCCCGCCACGTCCGCCGCCGCGAACACGCCGCGTGACATCGGACCGAGCAGTTCGCCGCTCTTCTGCAGTGCCTCCCGCGTGTCGATGAAGAGTTTCGCGCCGACGAACGCGGCGTCGTCGGCCTCGCGCATCTGCGGCGTGAAGCTTCCGATCAGGTCGAGGTGGCCGTACGGCCGCAACCAGGCGCCCTCGATCACCGGCTGCGTCGCGAGCGTGGCGCAGCTCACGATGTCGGCCTCGCTCGCGGCCTGGGCGAGGTCGGTGGCAACGAACGCATCGATATCTTGCGCGTGGAGGCGCGCGGCGAGTTCCTTCGCTGCCACTTCGTTGCGATCCCAGACCGCCACACGCTCGATCGGCCGCACGGTGCGAAACGCCTCGGGAACCAGGCCACCGACACGGCCGCAACCGACGACGAGCAGGCTGCGCGCCTTTGCGGGCGCGAGGTAGGAGGCGGCGAGGGCCGATGCGGCGGCGGTACGGCGCGAGGTGATCTCGTTGCCATCGATCTGCGCCAGCGGCTCGCCGGTGCGCGCGTCGTAGAGCGTGTAGGTCGAGAACAGACCGGGCAGGCCGCGTTCGGCATTGCCCGGGAAGATGTTCACCGTCTTGATGCCCAGGTAGCGACCCTCCTGCCACGCCGGCATGATCAGCACGGTCCCGCCCGGTTGCGCGGCCTGGCCCGGAAGCGCATGCACATGCCGCAACGGCACTTCGCAGCCGGCGACGAACATGTCGCGCAGCGCGGGAATCAGGCGCTCGAAGCGCAGGGCGCGACGGGTGGTTTCGGTATCGATGGTTCTCATGGGGCGGTGGGGTGGAAACGGAGGGCGGGGCTCATGCATCGAGCACGAGGTCTTCGAGCGGCACGGCCTGGCATGTCAGGCACACGGCCGGGTCTTCGGGTTCACGGCCATGCAGGTGTGCCACCTTGCCGGCGATCACGCGTACGGCGCAGCTTTCGCATTGCCCCACGCGGCAGCCGCTGGGCAGTGGCAGACCCAGCGATTCGCCGAAGCTCAGCAGCGTGCCCTGCCTGGGCGTCCACGTGGCCGGCCCGCGGTCCGAGCGCGCGAAGCGGACATCGAACTGCTGGGGACCATCGGTCGGCGGCGCGGCGGGCGAACGAAACACCTCGCTGAAGATGTCGAAGCGCGGCACCCCGCGCGCCACCAGTCCCGCGATGACGCTGTCCATCATCGCGGGCGGGCCGCACAGGTAGAAGCGGGCCCGCTGCGCGATCAGCGCGTCGTCCACGACGCCGGCATCGATGTAGCGGTCCGACTGGTAGTCGATGCCGAGGCAGTCCTCGGGCAGCGGCGCGTTGTAGTGGTCGATAACCTGCAACCGTGGCAGGCGCGCGCGGTGCTGCGCGATGCGTTCGCGGAAGGCGTGCGTCGCGCTGTTCTGGTTGGCGTAGTAGAGCTCGATCGCGGGGCCTTCGGCGCCATCGGGCAGCGACTCGAGCAGGCTGATGAACGGCGTGATGCCGATGCCGCCCGCGAACAGCACCAGCGGCTGGGGCGAACGGCGCGGAATCACGAAGCCGCCGGACGGTGCCCGCAGCTCGACCGTGTCGCCGAGCTTCAGGTCGCGGTGCAGGTGGCCCGACATGCGCCCCTGGTACGGCGTGCCGTCGGCCGCTCGACCGCGCTGGTGTCGCACCGCGATGCTGTAGCCGCGCCGATCCTCTTGCTCGGCCGCACCGGTGAGCGAGTAGGCACGCGAGACCGGCGCGCCATCGCCGGGGTCGAGCTTGAGTTCGACATGCTGGCCGGGCCGGTAGTCGGGCAGGGGCCCCCCATCGACGGGCGCGAAGCGGATGCCCAGCACACCCTCGGCTTCGGGTCGCAGTTCTTCGATGCGAAAGCGCCGCGTGCCCGTCCACGCGCGCTGTCGCAACGCCGTGGCGGGATCGCGCTCGATGTCGCAGAGAAAGGAGCGGTGCGGCACCGAGCCGCTGACTGGATCGCAATGGTCGGCCGAGATCAGCGCATTGAAATTGCTGCTCAGCGCACCGTCGACCGGCAGGCCCTCGCGGTCCAGCTCGCTGCAGCCCTGCCACCAGCCGAACTCGGCCACGACGACATCGTCGGCCAAACCGGGCGTGATGCGCGCGACGAAGCGGGCCGCGCCCACGCGCGTGCGGATACGCACCCAGTCGCCCTCGACGATGTTCCTGGCCTGCGCGAGCGCGGGGCTCAGCTCGGCCACCGGCTCGGGCGCGCGCCTGCGCAGCGAGGGCAGGCTGCGATGCTGGCTGTGGCAGTAGAGGCCGTTCTTGGCCGAGCTCAGCACGTAGGGGAAGCGGCCCTGTCCGGTCGCCCTGGCGTCGCGCGGCGTGTCCGCGGGCTCTACGAAGCTCGCGACGGGCGGCTGGCCGTGGCGCAGCAGGGTTTCGGAGTAGAGCTCGACGCGGCGCGTGGGCGTGTCGAAGCCGCGCACGCCGGTGGGCGTTTCGCGCGCGTACTTCCGCTCGCCCGCGTCGATGTCGCAGGCCATGCCTTCGGGCCGCTCGCGCAACTGCGCCACCGTGAGACCCAGTGGCTCGAGGATGTGATTCCACCCGGCCTCCAGGCTGCCGCCGAAGAATGCGTCGCCCATGCCGAGGCGTTGCGCGAGGTCGAACAGCACCTCGTTGTCGGAACGCGATTCCCCGCGCGGCGCCACCATGCGCTGGCGCAACTGCACCCAGCCGGCCGCGCGGTCGTCGATCTCGAAGCCGATGCGCAGGCCTTCGCGCTCCCAGGGCGTGTCGATCGGCAGCAGGATGTCGGCGTAGCGCGCGGCCGGCGTCTCGAACAGGTCGCAGTGCACGTGGAATTCGAGCTGCGCCAGCGCCTGCCGCGCGAGCGCGGTGTCGGCCTGCGAGACCGGCAGGTTGGTGCCGAAGGCCATCATCGCGCGCACCTTGTACGGCGCGCCCTCGACGATCGCGCGATAGGTGTCGCGCGCGGTCACCCAGCCATGGGCAGGCGGCCCGATCGGCCGTTCCTTCAGGCCGAGCGCCTTGGCGCGCTGCGCAGCGGGCAGCAGCGAGAGCGCATTGACCGCGTTGACGCGCGGACCCGTGCGCACGCGGTTGCCGCCGATGCGATCGAAGCTGTCGCACAGCGCGTACAAGGTGGCGACCGCGCGTTCCGACTGAGTCGCGTTGGTGTGCTGGCCGATGCCGGTCCAGGCGTGATAGGCCGTGCGGTGCCCGCCGCCGAACAGCTCGGCCGCGGCGCGCAGCGGGGCTTCGGGCACGCCGGTGATGAGTTCCACTTCCTGCGGCGTCCAGGCGGCGCAGGCCTGCGCCAGCAGATCGAAGGCCGGGCGGCAGGCGATGCGCGTGCCGTTCTTCGCCGTCGCTTCGATCGCACCGCGCAGGCGGAAGTGGGTCGAGCCTTGAGCTCGTGCGGCCCGCGCGATGTCGTAAGGCACTGCCCCCTGGTCCGCATCGCTCCAGACCATGAAGCGGTCGCCCCCGGCATCGGGCCGCAGGTCACGCTCGCGCAGCAGATGCCCGTCGTCGTCGCGCACCAGCAGCGGCGCATTGGTCCAGTCGCGCACGAAGGCCCCGTCGAAGCGGTCGTCCTCGATCAACAGGCGGATCAGCCCGAGCGCGAGCGCCGCATCGGTGCCGGGCCGCACCGGCAGCCACACATCGGCCTGGCGCGCCAGCGCCGTGGGACGCGGGTCGACCACGATCATCCGCGCGCCTTTGGCGCGGCCCTTCGCGATGGCATTGGCCTGCGCCAGCCAGGTGTTGGTCGGGTTGTGGCCCCACAGCACGATCAGCTCGGCCTGCGCATAGTCGGCCGGCGGCATGCCGCAGCCGAAGGTGAAGGCATGGGCGAAGTCCTTGTGCCAGTTGCAGACCTCGGTCGCATAGCAGATGTTGGGGCTGCCGAAGAGGCGCACGAAGCGCTCGATCCAGTCGATGCTGTCGGACAGCGGCGTGCCGCTCGGCGTCGTGACCGCGAACACCACCGATTCGGCGCCGCTCTCGGCCTTGATGGCGCCCAGGCGCCGGGCGGTCTCGGCCAGCGCCTCTTCCCAACCGATGCGCACCCAGCCCGGATCCGGATCGCCCTTGGGCCGCGTGCGGCGCATCGGATGCAGCACGCGGTGCGGGCTGTGCACGAGCTCGGGCGCGGCCTTGCCCTTCATGCACATGGCCTGGCCGGTCGGGTGTGCCGTGTCGGGCCGCACCGACACCAGCATGTCGCCGCGCACCTCGTTGAGCGTGCCGCAGCGCGAGCGGCAGAGCGTGCAGTAGCCGGGCTTGGTGTGCGTCGTGGCCGCGGCCATCGAAGCGCTCATGGCATCACGGGCGCCACGTAGCTCAGCGTGCGACCCAGGAACCACAGCATGAAGAGCACCAGCGGCGCATGGACCAGCAGCTGCAGGAAGGTGAAGCCAACGATGTCGCGCGCCTTCAGCGAGAGCACGCCCAGCAGCGGCAGCATCCAGAACGGGTTGATCAGGTTGGGCAGCGCCTCGGCCGCGTTGTAGACCTGCACGGCCCATCCGAGGTGGACCTTGAGCTCGTTGGCCGCCTGCATGACGTAGGGCGCCTCGATGATCCACTTGCCGCCGCCCGAGGGAATGAAGAAGCCCAGGATGGCGGAGTACGCGCCCATCACCACCGCGAAGCTGTCGACGCTGGAGATGCTCACGAACAGGTGCGCGATGCGGTCCGACAGCGTGTGGCCGCCGTCGCCCTTGGCGGCGGTCAGCATGGCCGCGATGGCGCCGTAGAGCGGAAACTGGATGATCACGCCCGCGGTCGAGGGCACCGAGCGCGACACGGCGTCGAGAAAGCTGCGCGGGCGCCAGTGCAGCAGCATGCCGATCATCAGGAACAGCAGGTTGTAGGTGTTGAGCCCCGCGATCGCGATCAGCGGGCTCTTGGCCATGAACTCCTGCGCGAGCCAGCCGAAGCCGAGGGCGCACAGCAGCAGCGTGAGCAGCGGGCTGCGCTCGAGCCATTCGCCGGGGCGCCGCGCGGCGGTCGCGTCCGTGGCCGGCTTCACTTCGGCCAGGTCGATGCCGAGCTCCTGCGCCGTGACCGCGCTCTCGGCCGTGGGCGCGGACCACAGCGCGATCGCGACCGAGACGGTGATCAGCACCAGCGCCATCACCATCGACTGCCACAGGAAGATGGTCTGGCTGAACGGGATCACGCCGGTGATGTCGAGGATGCTCTTGGGCAGGCTGGCGGCGTTCGCCTGCAGCTGCGCCGCCGAGGAGCTCAGGCCGAGTGCCCAGGTCGCGCCCAGCCCGAGATAGGCCGCAGCACCGGCGGCGCGGTAGTCCATGCGCAGTTCGGTCCGGCGCGCCAGGGCGCGCACGTAGAGCGCGCTGAAGATCAGCGAGATGCCCCAGTTGAACAGCGACAGGATCATGCTGATCGCCGCCACGTAGGCGATGGCCTGGCGCCCCGAGACGGGCACCGCGGCCAGGCGGCCGATGAAGCGCGCGGCCGGCGGCGAGGTCGCGACCACGTAGCCGCCGATCGCCACCAGTGCCATCTGCATCGTGAAGACGATCAGGCTCCAGAAGCCGTCGCCGAAGGACTTGGCCACGACCAGCGGGCTCGATCCATTGAGCAGCGCCGCGACCGCGACCACCGCCGCCGCGATGGCCGCGAACACGTAGGCATCGGGGAACCAGCGCTCGGCCCAGGCGGTGAAGCGCAGGCCCAGTCGGCTCAGGAGGCCGGGACCCGCGGGGCCGGGGTGCGCGGCGGAAGGGCGCAGGGCGTCTTGCCCGGGGGCTGTTCTCGATGTCGAAGGCATGGTGTCTCCAGTGGCTGGGCCTGGGGCGTCTTTCGCGCCCGGAATGTCGTGCGGGGCGACTATGGGCGAACACCGGAGCCAATTCAAATATTGAATATCAATAGAGTGATATAGGATCGATCTATGTCGATCACGATCAAGCAGCTGCAGCACTTCGTCGCCACGGCCCACACGGGCCAAGTCTCGCGCGCGGCGCAGCGCTGTTATGTGAGCCAGCCTTCGTTGACGACTTCGCTACGCAATCTCGAGACCGCGCTGAAGGTCCAGCTCTTCACGCGCCATTCCGACGGGCTGCGGCTCACGGTGCATGGCGAAGGCTTCCTGCGCCACGCGCAGCACATCCTGCGCACGCTCGAAGTGGCGGTGGAGGAGACCCACGGTTCGGCGTCCTCCGTCGAAGGGCGCGTGCGCATCGCCATCACGGACACGGTGTCCGAATACATGCTGCCGAAGATCATCGGCGCCATGCGGCGGCAACTGCCGCTGATCGAGTTCGAACCGGTCGAACGCAACCGCGAAAAGATCGAGGCGGGGCTGCGCAGCGGCGAGTTCGACCTCGCCGTGGTGCTGGTCTCGAACCTCTCACAGGCGCCCGACATCCGGCGCGAGAACCTGCTGAAGTCGCAGCGGCGCCTGTGGACCTCGCTCGACCATCCGTTGGCGACCGGGCAGTCGGTGTCATTGAAGGAGATCGCGGAGCTGCCCTTCGTGCTGCTCGACATGGACGAGCACGTGGAGACCGTGGGCCGCTACTGGGGCGCGGCCAAGCTCGAGCCCAAGGTCGTGTTCCGTACCAAGTCGATCGAGGCCGTGCGCAGCCTGGTCGCGCAGAACGTCGGCGTGACGATCCTGTCGGACCTGGTGTTCCGCCCGTGGTCGCACGACGGCGGCCGCATTCGCCGCACGGCGATGGCGGGCGCGGTGCCGTCGATGGACCTGGGGCTGGCCTACCGGCGCAGCGGCGTGCTGTCCGAGGCGGTCGCCGCCTGTGCGAGCACCTTGCGGCTGCTGGCCAAGACGGTGACGCGCGAGTCGGATCTGCGGGCCGGCGACGGCCCCTGAAAAAAGCCCCCGCGTCTTTTTGAAACGCGGGGGCTCGATCGCTCAGGCCGGCATCCGGCCGAAGCGGCCGCCGTTGAAGTCAGCCATGGCCTGGCGGATCTCGGCCTCGCTGTTCATCACGAACGGGCCGTAGCCCACCACGGGCTCGTCGATCGGCTCGCCCGACAGCCACAGCACCGTCGCGTCGCTGTTGGCCTCGATCTCCACGCCGCTGCCGGCGGTGTCCAGATGCACCAGCTGCCCCTCGTGCGCGACCGTCTCGCCGTTGACCAGCACCGTGCCGCGCAGCACCACCAGCGCGAGGGTATGGCCTTCCTTCGCCTCGAAGCGGCCGGTGCGGCCCTGGGCGATGCGAAGGTCCCATACGTCCATCGGCGTGAAGGTGCGTGCCGGGCCGCGCTGGCCGTCGAACGCGCCGGCGATCACGCGCACCCGGCCCGCGCCCTCGGGCAGGTCCACCGACGGGATCTGCGCGTCGAGCAGGGTCTGGTAGCCGGGCTCGGCCATCTTGTCCTTCGCGGGCAGGTTGACCCAGAGCTGCACCATCTCCATCGTGCCGCCGCGCTCGGTGAAGGCGCGCGAGTGGAACTCCTCGTGCAGGATGCCGCCGCCGGCGGTCATCCATTGCACGTCGCCCGGGCCGATCAGGCCGCCCGCGCCGGTGGAGTCGCGATGCTCGACCTCGCCCTGGTAGACGATGGTCACGGTCTCGAAACCGCGGTGCGGATGCTGGCCCACGCCACGCGGGCGGACGGCCGGTTCGAAGGCGGTCGGCGCCGCATGGTCGAGCAGCAGGAACGGGCTCAGGTGCTTGCCCAGGCTGTCGTAGCCGAACAGCGAGCGCACCGGAAAACCGTCGCCCACCCAGTGCGTGCGAGGGGCGCTGTAGACACCGAGAACCTTCTTCATCTTCATCTCCTTGCGTCGCCAGGACGAGGGTCCTGGCCGATGGATAGAGAATATGGGTTGAACGATGGATGCAGTAGATGGCGATATTTGCCATCAGCGTTCTATCTTGTGAACGATGGGGGTGCGAGCGATGAAGGACCTGAACGATCTCTACTACTACGTGCAGGTGGTGGACCACGGCGGCTTCGCGCCCGCGGGCCGAGCGCTGGGCATGCCCAAGTCCAAGCTCAGCCGGCGCATCGCGCTGCTCGAGGAGCGCCTGGGCACGCGCCTGATCCAGCGCTCGACGCGGCGCTTCGCCGTCACCGAGCCGGGCCGGACCTACTACGGCCACTGCAAGGCGATGCTGGTCGAGGCCGAGGCGGCCGACGAGGCCATCGCGCTGACCCAGGCCGAGCCGCGCGGCGTGGTGCGCATGACCTGCCCGGTGGCGCTGCTCGACACGCATGTCGGCGACATGGTGGCGGCCTTCATGGTCGCGCACCCGCGCGTGCAGATCCACCTCGAGGAAACCAACCGCCGCGTGGACGTGGTGGGCGAGGGCGTCGACGTGGCGATCCGCGTGCGGCCGCCGCCGATCGAGGACAGCGAGCTCGTGATGCGCGTGCTCGCCGGGCGCGGGCAGTGCCTGGTCGCGCATCCGCAACTGCTGTCGGGCGGCATCCCGAGTGCGCCCGCCGATCTCGCGGGCCTGCCGAGCATGGACCTCGGCCTGCCGCAGCACGAGCATGTGTGGACCCTGATCGGCCCCGACGGCGCGCAGGCCGCCATCCGCCACCAGCCGCGCCTCGTCACGCGCGGCATGCTCGCGCTGCGCGCCGCGGCCCTCGCGGGCGTGGGCGTCGTGCAACTGCCCTCGATGATGGTGCGCGAGCAGATCGCGCGCGGCGAGCTGATCCACGTGATTCCGGGCTGGGCGCCGCGGCGCGAGATCATCCATGCGGTGTTCGCTTCGCGGCGCGGGCTGCTGCCGGCGGTGCGGGCGCTGGTGGACTTCCTGGCGGAGCGTTTCGCGGCGTTGGACGAGGACTGAACCTGCGTTCCATTTGCCGAGTGCAAGGGGTGCTCGATTCGCAACAATTCGCGTCAATCGCAACTTGAAACCCATCGCCGGCAACAAGTGTTGTGGATTTCTTCTCAGTGTTTGCCCGAATGTCGGGCTGCACTTGTACATCTGTACATCCTTTGATTAACAACATTAACAATATGCACGTATCAAAAAAATACAGTCAGGGAAGAAGTTATGCCACTCGTTCTGGGCGTCATGGGGCTCCCTCCGGTTGAGGTCGAGCTCCTGAGAATCATCGTTCGCCTCAGTTCCAATCTCCGCTCGCGCTGGACGGTCAGCGAATCGCAATCCTGCGACCTGCTGCTGGTCGATGGCGACGGGCCCGCCGCCGAGCGGCAGGCGCCGCCGGCACGTTTCGTGGTGCCCATGGTGCCTCGCGGCGCCGATGCCGCCACGCTCGCCAGTTGCGCGCTGGCTCGCCCCATCTATGCCGAAGAGGTGGTCGAGCTGCTCAACAAGGTCACGCGGAACGCGTCGCCGGACGACGCGGCGCAGGCCGGCGCGCGCGCCTCGCTGACGCGCTGGCCTTCGCAGGCGACGCTGCAGCGCCACCCGGCCCACGTCAGGCTGGCGGCCGCGCTCTCCAAGAGCGCGCAGTCGGCCGAGAGCCTCGCCGCGTTGGGCCAGGTCGATGTCGAGGCGTGCCGCGCCTTCCTTCGCCTGCTGGCGGAAGAAGGCGCCCTGGCCTGGACCCGGGAGGCGTCGAGTGCGCCTCGCGCGGCCGCGACCGCCGACGCTCGGCGGCAGAAGCAGGGGCTGCTTTCGCGCATCCGCCGGCGTCTCGGCCTGTCCTGAGCACGGGCGCGCCATGCGGGATTTCAAGCTCGTCTTCACGGGCCCGATGGGCGTGGGCAAGACCACGGCCATCGCCGCCATCAGCGAGACCGCGCCCATCGCCACCGAGGTCGCCAATGCCGACGCCTCCGTGGCCAAGGCCACCACGACGGTGGGACTGGACTTCGGCCAGGTGACGCTGGACAACGGCGACCGGCTGCGCCTGTACGGCACGCCGGGGCAGGCCCGCTTCGACTTCATGTGGAAGATCCTGGTGCGCGATGCGCTGGGCCTCGCGATCCTGATCGACAACAGCCGGCCCGATCCGCTCGCCGACCTGGCGGCCTACCTCGACGGCTTCGCGGGTGCGCTCCAGGAGATGCCCTGCACGATCGGCGTCACCCGGCTGCCCACGCATCCCGCGCCCACGCTGGACGATTACGCCGGTGCGCTCGCGGCCCGCGGGCTGGTGCTGCCGGTGCTGGCGATGGATCCGCGCCGAAAGGACGAAGTCGTCGCCCTGATCGAGACCTTGCTGATGCAGATCGAGGCGATCGACGAGGAGGTCGCGCCATGAAGATTCCCCACGCGCTCAGGCTGCGCGCCGCGGCCGAGGCCCGCGGCGTGCTCGACGAGACGAGCGGCGTCGTCTCCGTGGTGGTCGCCACGCCCGACGGCTTCGAGATCGCCCATGCGAGCCTGCGCGACTTCGACCCCTCGCGCATCGCAGCGATGGCCAGTTCGATGGCCGCCATCGGGGCCGTCGCCTCGCAGGAGGCGCGGCTCGGCCGCTGCACCTGCATCACGGTGGCCACCGACAAGGGCTTCGCGCTGGTGAGCCCGGTGCGCAACGGCGAGACGGAGCTGGTGGTCAACGTCATCGCCGACGCCGGCGCGGTGCTCGCGCAGGTAATGTACCGGACCGCCGCCTGCGTGCGGACGCTCGAGGCGCCTTGACGCGCCGATCGCAATTTCCGGCGGAGGCGGGTTGCATGCGACGCCGCCGCTTCATCCTTTCATTCGCATGATCATCGACAGGGAACAAGACACATGGCCACGATCCAGAACAGCCTCGACAACCTCCTGACCGCCGACGGCGCCCTGTGCGCCGCCGTGGTCGATTCCGCCAGCGGCATGATGCTCGGCGCCATCGGCACCGGCGTCGACCTCGAAGTGGCGGCCGCCGGCAATACCGAAGTGATGCGCGCCAAGCTCAAGACGATGCGCGCCCTCGGCCTCAACGACAGCATCGAGGACATCCTGATCACGCTCGGCAAGCAGTACCACCTGCTGCGGCCGATGGCGCAGAAGGAGGGCGTGTTCATCTACTTCGTGCTCGACAAGGCCAAGTCGAACCTGGCGCTGGCGCGGCGCAAGCTGCAGGAGGTCGAGAAGGACATGAACTTCTGAGCCTGCGCGCACCGGGTGCCTTATACGCACCCGGTGCATGGGCAATGCGGCGCCGATACGATGGCTCGCTCGTTCGCCGCCCCGTCGAACCTTGGTGACCGCCTTCTTCGTCGCGCACGAGGAGCCGGATGCCAGCCATCTCGCCCGATGCGGCGGGACAGCCCGCCACTGAACCCTTGCAGCACCTGTCACTCCCCGCGGGGCGGCTTCCTCGTCTCGAACCGAAGGACGCCGACATGCATGCCGACACCGACATCCCCGCTTCGCTCCGGCGCGAAGCCCTCGACCTGCTGCTGCAACGCCATTCCCCCTGGCCGCTGACCGATCCCGCGCCGCCGCAACGGGAGCTCGACCTCGTCTTCCAGGCCGCGCTGCGCGCGCCCGACCACGGCCAACTGCAACCCTGGCGCTTCATCACCATCCGCGGCGATGCCCGCATCGCGCTCGGCGAGGTGTTCGCTCGAGCCGCGCGGCAACGCGATCCCGAAGAAGACGGCGAGCGCTTCCGCAACAAGGCGATGGCCGCGCCGCTGCTGATCGCGCTCTGCGCGCGCGTGCTGGCGCCGCACAAGATCCCCGAGTCCGAACAGGTGCTCGCGGTCGGCGCCGCCGCGATGAACATGCTCAATGCGTTGCACCTGCTGGGCTATGGCGGCTTCTGGGCCACCGGGCTCAACAGCTACGACCCGAATGTGCGTGGCGCGCTGGGCCTGGGCGAGTCGGACCGGCTGCTGGGCTTCCTCTACGTCGGCACGCCGAAGGAGGCGACGCGCGCGCCCGAGCGCCGTGCGCCCGAGGCCTTCGTGCGCGAGTGGACGAGCCCGGCGATCGACGCGGCCCGCTGAAATTTCTTCGCGCGGCAGCCCCGGATCGCGCCGGGCATCTGTACCATTCAGCCCCTCCCACGAATGCCATCCGCCGTGCGGTCCTCGACCGCCACCGCACGTGCCCCCACGCTTGACTGCCGCCATCCGCCACACCCGCCGCCGCGCGCCCACGTCCCCGCACGAGGGCCGACGCGCATGAAGTCCCGCCGCACCGCCCCCGCGCCCGAGCAGTTGCTGCTGCCCGGCATCGACGCACCGCCGCCACCGCTGCGCACGCGTGAGCGCGCCACGCCCGGCCAACGCGCGCCGCGCAAGCCGCCGCCGGCGCATGTGCTGTTCTTCGCGATCCATCCCGGCGAAGAAGATGCCGCACGCATCGCGGCCTGGAGCGCGCAATGGCATGCGGAACGGGACCTCCGCGCCATGCATGTGGAGCCCGACCGGCTGCACGTCACGCTGCATGACCTGGGTGAGCACGACGAGCTGCCGCGCGACAGGGTCGAGCTCGCGATCGCGGCCGCCTCGCGGCTGCACCTGCCGCGCTTCGAGGTGGCGTTCGACGGCGTGATGCGCTTCGCCAAGGGCGCCTGCGTGCTGCTCGGTGGCGACAACGGCGAAGTGGCCGCGCTCGCGGCCTTCAGGCAGCGCCTGGGCGAGGTGCTGGCCGACGCGGGCTTCGCGCCCAAGCGCGCCTTCACGCCGCACCTGACGGTGTCGTACCTGCGCGGCGCGATGGAACCGGCCACGGTCGAGCCGGTGCGCTGGACCGCCGCGAGCTTCGCGCTGATCGACAGCCGGCGCGCCGAGGGCGTGCACCAGGTGCTGGGCCGCTGGGCGCTGCCGGGCTGACGCCCGCGTCAGAAGTTCGCGCGCACGCCCACGGTCAGCAGGCCGGCCTTGGCGTGCTTCGAGACCTTGCCGAAGTAGTCGTAGTCGGCCGTGATCGAGAGATTGCGCGTCACCGCGTACTCGGCACCGAAGCCGGCCATCAGGCCCGTGCCGTTGCCGCCGATGCTCTCGCCGCCGAGCAGGCGGTGGCTGTTGCCGGCCGAGACCCGGCCATGCGCCACGCCGAGCCGGCCGTTGAGCGCGAACGACTCGCCCAGCGGCAGCCGGGCGGTGGCGGCCGCGTAGAACACCTGGCCGGTGCCGTTCTCGAGCACCGAGTTCGCGCCGAACACGCTGTAGCTGGTGTTCCATTGCTTCACGCGGCCCAGCCGCGCATAGCCGCCTTCCACGCCGAAGGTGTCGCTGAAGCGGTAGCCGCCATAGAGCTTGAACGCGGTGCCGCTCTTGCTGTTCTTCTCGCCGCCCCAGGGCACGGGCACGCGCGAGGACGAGGGCAGGCTGTAGCTCGAGCGGCCGATGGCGCCGCCCACGTACAGGCGCGTGCCGTCCTTGCCGTAGTCGGCCGCGCCGGCCTGCGTCGACGCGGCGGCGGCCAGCAGCAGGGCGGACAGGAGGACGGCGGTGCGCAGGGGCGAAGTCTTCGGGAGCGAGGCTTGGATGGAATGCATGAAATGCCTGGAAGTGAGATGAAAAAGAAGGGAGCCACAGGCCTCACGCGGTGCGCCGGTGGTTGCATTCATTCTCGAAACCGAGCCTGAAGAAAGGCTGCGCCTCCCCTGAAGGCTTCGTGAAGCCGGTCGCTGCACAAGGCTTCAAGACATAGCGTTCGCCGAGCCATAAGGTCTTGCGTCATCCCTCATGCATTCACGGAGACACGGTTGACTGACATCGAACCCCTCGGATTCATCGGCCTCGGCGTCATGGGCCTGCCCATGGCGCTCAACCTCGCGCGAGCCGGCACGCCGCTGGTCGTGTGGAACCGCTCGCCCGCGCGCGCCGAGCCCCTGCGCGAGGCCGGCGCGCAGGTCGCGGACTCACCCGCGCAGGTGCTGCGCCGCACGCGCATCGCGATCCTCATGCTGGCCCACGGCGAAGCGATCGACGAAGCGCTGGGCCGCGGCACGCCGGCCTTCGCGGACAACGTGGCGGGGCGCACCATCGTCCACATGGGCACCACCTCGGCCGCGTATTCGCAGGCGCTGGCCGACGAGGTCCGTGCCGCGGGCGGGCGCTATGTCGAGGCGCCGGTCTCGGGCTCGCGCAAGCCGGCCGAGGCCGGGCAGCTGGTGGCGATGCTGGCCGGCGACGCCGACGCGGTGGATGCGGTGCGGCCGCTGCTCAAGCCCATGTGCCACGAGACCGTGGTCTGCGGCCCGGTGCCGCAGGCGCTGCTGATGAAGCTCTCGGTCAACCTGTTCCTGATCACCATGGTCACGGGCCTCGCGGAGGCCTTCCATTTCGCGGACCGCCACGGGCTCGACACGCGCAAGCTGGTGTCGGTGCTCGAGGCCGGGCCGATGGCCAGCGCCGTGTCGCGCGTGAAGGCGCAGAAGCTGCTCGCGCGGGACTTCGAGGTGCAGGCCTCGATCGTCGACGTGCTCAAGAACAACCGGCTGGTGGCCGAGGCGGCGCGCGCGGCCGGCGTGGCCTCGCCGCTGCTCGATGCCTGCCATGCGCTCTATGGCGAGACGCAGGCGCTGGGCCTGGGCGCGCTCGACATGGCGGCCGTGGTGCGCGCGATCGAGGCGCGCACCGATGCGGGCGCGCGCTGATCAGCCCAGCGCCGCGCTCCAGCGCGCGGGCGTGAGGCCGTAGGCCTGCTTGAACTGGCGCGACATGTGGCTCTGGTCGGCGAAGCCGGCCGCGTCGGCCGCATCGGCCAGCGAGCTGCCGCGCCGCAGCAGCCGGCGCACCGCGTCGAGCTGGCGCAAGGTACGGAAGCGGCTCGGACTGGTGCCGAAGGCCGAGCGGAACTGGCGCGCGAGCGACCAGCGGTCGAGGCCGGAGAGCCGCTCGAGCGCCGCCATCTCGGGGCGTTCGGTCGGCGTGGCGGCGATGTGGTCGCGCACGCGCGTGAGGCCCGCGAGTTCGAGCGAGCCAGGTGCCTGGGGCTGCCCGGTGGCGGCGTTGGCCAGCAGTTGCGCCACCGCGACCGCGAACTCGGTGCGCAGCACCTCGTCGTCGATCGCGGCGTCGAAGTCCCAGAGCTCGCGCGCGGTGCGCAGGCCCGTGCCGAGAGCCCGCAGCCGCGCCGCATCGAGCACCGGCTGCGCCACGAAGGGCAGCGGCCTGCCATGCAGCGCGTTCTGCACCAGCGCGGGATCGACGTAAAGGATGCGGTAGCCGAAGCCGTCGTCGGTGCCCGCGCCGCCATCGTGCAGCTCGTCGGGATGCAGCACGTGGCACTGGCCCGGCAGGCACTGCTGCTGCGTGCCGCGGTAGCGAAAGCGTTGCACGCCCGCGAGCGTGATGCCGATCGCGTAGGTGTCGTGGCGGTGCGGCGAGAAGGCCTGGCCGTGCAGGTGGGCCTCGAGGCGTTCGATGCCTTCGGTGCCGGGGGCGATCCGGATGCGGGGGGAGGGCGCCATCGTGATGCGGAAAAGGGCGATGGCCGTGTTTGTACGCCGAACCCGAAGACCGTGCTCAGTCGCCGTCGGCGAACTGGTCGAACAGCAGGCCGCGCAGCCACTGGTTGCCCGGATCGCGGTGCAGCTTGGCGTGCCAGAACAGGTTGATCGCGATCTGCGGCAGCGCCACCGGGTGCGGTCGCCATACCAGCCCGAAGGGCTCGGCGATGCTCTGCGCGAGCCGCTCGGGCACGGTGGCGATCATGTCGCCCGAACGCAGGATGTGGCCGATGGCCACGAAGTGGGGCACGCGCAGCCGGATGCACCGCTGGATGCCCTGCGCGGCCATCACGTCGTCGGCCTTGCCGTGGCCGGTGCCCGCGGCCTGCACCAGCACGTGGTCGGCCGCGACGAAGTCCTTGAGCGACACGCTGCGCTTCTTCGCGAGCGGATGGTTGCCGGCGAACAGGCACACGTAGCGCTGGCGGAACAGCCGGCGCTGGAACACGCCCGACTTGAGCTGCGGCAGCAGCCCGATCGCCAGGTCGACATGGCCGGCCTCGAGCTCCTCGCGCAGGTTGGTGGCGGTGTTGTTGCGCACGGTGCTGATGGTCACGCCCGGCGCGACCGCGGACAGCGCGGCCATCAACTTCGGCGTGAAGTAGATCTCGCCGATGTCGGTCATCGCGAGCGCGAAGGCCCGCGTGCTGGTGGCGGGGTCGAACACCACCTGCTGGTTGAGCGCGGTGTGCAGCGCGCCCATCGCATAGGCCACCGGCTCGGCCAGCTGCAGCGCGAAGGGCGTGGGCTCCATGCCGCGCGCGGTGCGCAGGAACAGCTCGTCGCCCAGCAGCTTGCGCAGCCGCGCGAGCGCGTTGCTGATCGCGGGCTGCGACAGGCCCAGCGAGGCGGCCACGGCCGACACGCGCTTCTCGGCCAGCATGCGGTCGAACACCAGCAACAGGTTGAGGTCGATGTCCTTGAGCTGCATGCCGGACCTTTATTCATTTCGATGATGAAGAGGATTCACGGAATTCTATTGGTCAATCGGCGACGGCCGCGCATCATCCGTCCCCGAGACAACCGGCGCACCGCGCCCGCCCACGAGAAGAACATCCGATGGACCTGCACATCCACCCCCTGGCCCGCACGCTCGAGGTCCGCCCCGGCGCGAACCTGCTCGAGGTGCTGCGCGAGCACCATGTGCCGGTGTCGTACAGCTGCATGGCCGGGCGCTGCGGCACCTGCCGCTGCAAGCTGGTGTCGGGCCAGGTGCTCGACGCAGGCCAGGACGCCATCCGTCCCGACGGCCAGGGCGAGCGCTACGTGCTGGCCTGCCAGGCCACCCTGACCGAGAGCTGCGCGATCGAGATCCCCGAGCCCGACGAGGTGGTGGTGCATCCGGCGCGGGTGCTCAAGGCCACGGTCACCGGTATCGACACGCTGACCCACGACATCCGCCGCCTGCGCCTCAAGCCCAACAAGCCGCTCGAGTTCTCGCCCGGCCAGTACGCGCAATTGCAGTTCGCGCCGGGACTCGCGCGGCCGTACTCGATGGCGGGCCTCGGCCGCGACGACGAACTCGAGTTCCACGTGCGCCGCGTGCCCGGCGGCCGTGTCACCGCGCATGTGTTCGAGCAGCTGCGCGTGGGCGACGCGGTGCGTGTCAGCGGTCCGCTGGGCACCGCCTACCTGCGCACGAAGCACCGCGGGCCGATGCTCTGCGCGGCCGGCGGCACCGGGCTGGCGCCGATCCTGTCGATCGTGCGTGGCGCCATCGAGGCCGGGCTCACGCAGCAATCGATCCACCTCTACCTCGGCGTGCGCTCGGGGGCCGACGTCTATGGCCTCGCCGAGCTGCGCGAATTGCAGGCGCTGCATCCCCGCCTGACGGTGCAGGTGGTGGTGGTCGCCGGCCCGGCCGAGGCCGGCCAGCGCCTGGGCCTGATCACCGACGCGATCCGCGCCGACTGGCCCGGCAGCCTCGAGGGCTGGCGCGCCTACCTCTGCGGCTCGCCGCCGATGGTCGAGGCCGTGACGCAACTGGTGCGCGGCCGCGGCCTCGCGCCCGAGCAGATCCATGCCGATGCCTTCTACCTGCAAGGCACCTGAAGAATTGCCGGAAAGACAAGGAGACCCGCGATGACAACGCAAGCCGTGTTCCCCATCGAGCTGCGCTGGGAGAACGAGCAGACCAGCCGCATCCCGTTCAAGGCCTACACCGACGAGGAACTGCACCCGAAGGAGCTGCAGCGCTTCTTCTACGAGAAGCACTGGTGCTACGTCGGCCTCGAGGCCGAGATCCCGAACCCCGGCGACTTCAAGCGCACCGCCATCGGCGAGCGCTCGGTGATCCTGGTGCGCGACATGGAGGGCGAGATCCACGTGGTGGAGAACGTCTGCGCGCACCGCGGCATGCAGTTCTGCCGCGAGCGCCAGGGCAACCGCAAGGATTTCGTCTGCCCCTACCACCAGTGGAACTACTCGCTCAAGGGCGACCTGCAGGGCGTGCCGTTCCGCCGCGGCGTGAAGCAGGACGGCAAGGTCAACGGCGGCATGCCCGGCGACTTCAAGCTCGAGGAGAACGGCCTCAACAAGCTCAAGGTGGCGCGGCGCGGCGGCGTGGTGTTCGCCTCCTTCGACCATGGCATCGAGTCCTTCGAGGACTTCCTCGGCCCCGAGATCCTGCGCTACTTCGACCGGTTGTTCGACGGCCGCAAGCTCACCATCCTCGGCTACAGCCGCCAGCGCATCCCCGGCAACTGGAAGCTGATGCAGGAGAACATCAAGGACCCGTACCACCCGGGCCTGCTCCACACCTGGTTCGTGACCTTCGGGCTCTGGCGCGCCGACAACAAGTCGGAGCTCAAGATGGATGCGCGCGGGCGCCACGCCGCGATGATCTCCACGCGCGGCAGCGCGGGCAAGGCCGCGCAGGTGACGCAGGTCTCCAGCTTCAAGGAGAGCATGCAGCTCAAGGACCCGCGCTTCCTCGACATCGTGCCCGAGCCCTGGTGGGGCGGGCCGACCGCGGTGATGATGACGCTGTTCCCGAGCCTGATCCTGCAGCAGCAGGTCAACAGCGTGTCGACGCGCCACATCCAGCCCGTGGGCCACGATGCCTTCGATTTCGTCTGGACCCATTTCGGCTTCGAGGACGACAGCGAGGAGATGACGCAGCGCCGCCTGCGCCAGGCCAACCTGTTCGGGCCGGCGGGCTTCGTGTCGGCCGACGACGGCGAGGTGATCGAGTTCTCGCAGCAGGGCTTCGAGCAGAAGCCCTACCACCGCACGCTGGCCGAGCTCGGCGGGCGCGAGGTCGAGAACACCGACCACATGGTGACCGAGACGCTGATCCGCGGCATGTACCGCTACTGGCGCGAAGTGATGGAGGCCGCATGAAGCAGCTCGACCCTGCCGCCTACCTCGAGCTGGCCCGGCTCTATGCGGCCTATGCCCATGCGGTCGATTCGGGCCAGTGGAGCCTGTGGCCGGCCTTCTTCACCGAGCAGTGCAGCTACCGGCTGCAGCCGCGCGAGAACCACGAGCGCGGCCTGCCGCTGGCCACGCTGTCCTTCGAGAGCCGCGGCATGCTCGAGGACCGCGTCTACGGCATCCAGGAGACGCTGTTCCACGACCCGTACTACCAGCGCCACGTGGTCGGGCTGCCGGTGGTGCACGGCGTCGACGACGACGGCACCATCCGCAGCGAGGCCAACTACGCGGTGTTCCGCACCAAGCTCGACGGGCCCTCGACCGTGTTCAACGTGGGCCGCTACATCGACCGCGTGGTGTCCACGCCCGAAGGCCTGAAGTTCGCGTCGCGCCTGTGCGTGTTCGACAGCGAAATGATCCCGAATTCCATCATCTATCCGATCTGAGCCATGCAGGACAAAGAACCCGAGACCCACGGCGCGCCGCTGCGCCGCTTCACCGACCCGGCCTACCGGCCACTGTGCGCCAACCTCGCCGAGGTGCGCGAGAACATCGACGCGCTCGACCGCAAAATCGTCGCGCTGCTGGCCGAGCGCGGCCGCTACGTGAAGGACGCGGCGCGCTTCAAGCGCGATGCCTTCCAGGTCTCGGCGCCCCAGCGCCAGCAGGAAGTGATCGACAAGGTAAGGGCGCTGGCCGAGCAGGAGGGCGCCTATCCCGAGGTGGTGGAGGCCGCCTACCGCGCATTGATCGCGGGCTTCATCGCGCGCGAGCAGCAGGATCACCTGGGCATGGTGGACGTGGAGGCGCGGCCATGAAAACCTTGCTCGTGTTCGCGGCCACGGCCGCCATCGCCATCACGGCCCAGGCCCAGGACTGGCCGCAGCGCCCCGTGCGCGTGATCGTGCCCTTCGCCGCGGGCGCTTCGCCCGACATCCTCGCGCGCATCGTCAACGACAAGCTCGCCGCGCGCATCGGCCAGCCGCTGATCGTGGAGAACAAGCCCGGCGCGGGCGGCAACAGCGGCACCGACCAGGCTTCGAAGGCCGCGCCCGACGGCTACACCTTCCTGCTCTCGGTCAACGCGCCGCTGGTCTACAACACCATCCTCTACAAGAACCTGCCCTACGACCCGTTCAAGGACCTGGTGCCGGTGTCGCTCGCGGCCACCACGCCCAATGTGTGCGCGGTGTCGAACGGCATGAACGTCGACTCGGTCAAGGGCTGGCTCGAGGCGATGAAGCGCAACCCCGGCCAGTTCAACTTCGCCTCGACCGGCAACGGCTCGATCTCGCACCTGGGCGTGGAACTGGTCAAGCTCAAGACCCGGTCCTTCGCGGTCCACATTCCCTATGCGTCCTCGGGCCAGGCCGTCACCGCGATCATCCAGGGCGACGTGCAGTTCGCCTGCCTGCCGCCGGTGTCGGTGATGCCGCAGGCCAAGGCCGGCCGGCTCAAGGCCATCGCCGTGACCTCGGCCGAGCGCTCGGCGCTGCTGCCCGAGCTGCCGACCCTGCGCGAATCGGGCCTGCCCGACATCCAGGCCGTGCCTTGGTTCGCCTACATGGCACCCAAGGGCACGCCCGATGCGATCGTGCAGCGCATGAGCCGCGAGATCGCCGCGGTGCTCAAGGCCCCCGAGGTGCAAAAGCGCCTGCAGACCGCGTACTTCGATCCCGTGGGCAGCACGCCCGAGGCGCTCTCGAAGTTCATGGGCGAGGAACTGCGGCGCTGGAAGCCGGTGATCGAGCGCACGGGCCTCAAGCCCGACTGACAGCCACCCACGCCACGAAGGAAAAGAACATGACCACGATCACCTGGATCGACGCCGCGGCGGTGGACGACGTCCCCGCCGACGACGTGATCGGCATCGACGTGCAGGGCCGCGACATCGCGCTCTACGGCACCGAGGACGGCATCCATGCCACCGACAACATCTGCACCCACGGCCATGCGCGGCTGTGCGACGGCTTCCTCGAGGGCCACGAGATCGAGTGCCCGCTGCACCAGGGCCGTTTCGACGTGCGCAGCGGCAAGGCGATGTGCGCGCCGCTCACCGAGAACCTGCGCAGCTACCCGGTGAAGATCGAGGGCGGGCGGGTCTACCTCGCGTTCGAGGCCTGAACGGCGGCGGGCAGTTGGCGCTCGCGGCGCCGGCGCCTGGCCTTCGACGGATGCCACTGGTGCGTCGAGGCCTTGAAGGCCGGCCGCTCGAGCGCCATCGCCTCGAGGAAGCGCGGGCCGAGCTGCAGCCGCGGCGTGGCCAGCGAGGGATCGAAGTCGGCCTCGACGCGGCCCACGTCGGGCACGCGCGCATAGCGCAGCACGCGGTAGCCGGCATCGACCAGCAGCGCATCGTGGGCCTCGCGCAGCGCGCGTTCCTTGCGGCCGGCCTTCTCGTCGAGGCCGACCACGGCCACCACCTCGAAGTTGCGGTCGCAGATCACGAAGTCGGCGATCTTGCGGCCGAAGCCGCTGCGCGCGGCGCGGGTGCGCGCGGTGAGCAGGGCGCCGAAGCTCACCTGCGGCAGCACCACGAGGTCGGGCAGCGTCTGCACCAGGCGGTGGTACATGGCCTGCTGGCGTTCGTTGAGCGGCGCGCGCGGACGCGGGCGTTCGACGAAACCGCCGCGGCTGTCGTTGCGCTTCTGCGCGATCAGCAAGACCAGGAGCAGGGCGAGGGTCGCCAGAACGACCACGAATAGAAATGTATTCATCTGTAACTCTCCTTCAGCGGCGAGTCTCGCACGAGTGAAAGCGAGGGCCTTGGCAAGCCCCTCGAAGCCTCGGACCAGGGCTTGCGCGCGGCCTCTGTTGCGGCTGCATTTCGCGGGCTCTGTATCTGTTCGCGGCGCGCCGGTGCGGCGAAGATGGCGCCTTTTCTTTCAGCTGGAAATTCCGCCCATGACCGCCTCCGCCCATCGCCAACAGACCGCCGACCGCATCGCCGCCGAGCTCGGCCACAGCTTCGAGGGCGAGATCCGCGTCGGCGGCCACTATGCGTCGGCCGTGCGCGACGGCAACACCGTCTACATCAGCGGCCAGGTGCCGCGCGTGGGCACCACGGTGATGGTCACGGGCCGCGCGGGCGATACCGTGTCGCTCGAGCAGGCGCGCGAGGGCGCGCAGATCTGCGCGCTGCGCGCGCTCGCGATCCTGCGCCGCGAGCTCGGCTCGCTCGACGCGGTGCGCCAGGTGCTGCGCGTGGGCGTGTTCGTGCAGTGCAGCGCCGACTTCACGCTGCACAGCGAGGTGGCCGACGCGGCCTCGGACCTGCTGCACGAGGTGTTCGGCGACGCGGGCGTGCATGTGCGCACGGCGGTCGGCGTCTATGCGCTGCCGAAGAACGCGACGGTCGAGGTCGAGATGACCGTCGCGGTCGACTGACTCAGCGCAGCAGCAGGTCCGCCACTTCCTGCGCCAGGGTCGCCACGGTGCGCGGCGCGCAGCCCTCGGCGTTGTTGCTCACGGTGACGAAGGCGTTCTGTCCGGCCTTCACGGTGCCCGCGATCACGCGCGCCAGCGCCTGGCGCGTCTCGGGATCGGGGTCGACGATCTTGTCGAACGGGCCGTAGAGCTTCTCGGCGTCCTCGTAGCCGTAGCGGCCGTGGCGCCGGTGCAGGTTCCAGCGGCACACCAGCGGGCGCGGCCACAGCGCGCGCAGCATCGGCAGCTGGTCCTCGATCGGCGGCATCTTCGCGTGCAGGCCCAGGCACCAGGTGGCGCCCACGCTGCGCAGCATGGCGGCGAACTCGGGCGTCATGAGCTGCGGGTCGCGCACCTCGACCGCGACCACCGCGTCGGGCGCGGTCGGCGTGAGCGGCGGCAGCGCGGCGATCATCGCGGCGAGGCGCTCGAGCAGCAGCGGCACGTCGGCCAGCACGGGCCGCGGCAGCGGGCTCAGCTGGAACACCAGCGCGCCGATGCGGTGGCCCAGGCCCTGCAGCGCGGGCTCGGCGAACTCGCGCACCGCGAGCTCGGCGCTGAGGAAGGCCGGATTGATCTGCGTGCCGCGGCCGCTCTCGTCGCGCACCGTGGCATCGGTCACCACGCTCGGCGCCTTCACCACGAAGCGGAAGTCGTCGGGCACCATCGCGGCATAGCGCGCGTACTGGCTCGCGGTGAGCGCGCGGTAGAAGTTGCGGTCCAGGCTCACGGTGCGGAACAGCGGATGCTGGCCATAGGCCGCGAGCCCGTTCTTCGACAGCATGGCCTCGGCGTACTCGCCGTCCCACACGAGGCCGGCCCATCCCGGGTAGTTCCACGACGAGCCGCCGAAGCGCAATTGCGGCGGCAGCTGCAGCGCGAGGTCGACCAGCGCGGGATCGGCGGGCGCCGGCTGCACGCTGCCGCCGCGCGATTTCTTCGGAGCCGGCGCATCGTCCGCGGGCGCGGGCGGCGCCGAAGGGGGAGATCCGGGGAGGTCGGGGAAAAGATGGTCCTGCATTGCACTGATGCCTCGGGCGCGCATTCTCGCCCGGCCGGCGCCTGCCTGCCGGGCACAATCCGCGCCATGAAACAGTGGTTGCGCACCCGCGGCGGATGGTGGCTGGCCTGGCTGGCGCTGTCGGCCATGGGCGCGGTCTGGCTCGCGCGCGCGGAGATCGAGCGGCTGCACCAGGCCTTCGACACCGACGCGCGCATCGCGCACCGCCTGATGAGCCAGCAGGTGGTGCAGTACGACGCGGTGCTGGCCACGCTCGCATTGCTCGAGCCCGCGAGCGGCGGTGGCGCCGACCGTCCAGAGCAGCGGCTGCCCGCCGTGTACTCGTCGATCCTCGGCGTGCAGCGGCGCGCGCGCGGCGAGGCCTGGCCGCCGGGGCCGCAGGCCGAGGCGCTGGCGCGGGCCGAGGCGCGCTCGCGCGAACTGCATCGCGCAGAGTTCGCGGCGCTCGACCTGCCGCACGGGCGCTACCTGCTGGCGATCGGCGCCGACCCGGTGAGCTATGCGCTGGCCATCGACCTCGCGGGCACGGTGCCCTGGCGCGACTGGCCCATGAACCCGCAGCAAAGCCCCGTGCGATTGAGCCTGCAGCGCGATGGCCAGCAACTGGTGCTGCAGCCGGGGCGCATGGGCGAGGGCGGCTGGCGCTTCGACTTCACCAAGGTGCTGGCCTCGCCGAGCCAGCCCTTCGACCTCGTCGCGCAGCGCCAGGTGGGCTGGTCCGAGCTGCCCTGGCGCGCGATCGCGCTGTGGACGCTGGCGATGGCGCTGCTGGTCGCGGGCCTGTGGACCGCAAGGCGCCAGCGCGTGGCGCGCCGCCGCGCGGAAGAACTGCTGCGCCTGGGCCAGGTCGCGCGGCTCAATGCGCTCGGCGAGCTGTCGGCCGGTCTCGCGCACGAACTCAACCAGCCGCTGACGGCCGTGCTCGCGAATGCGCAGGCCGCGCGCCGGCTGCTCGACGAGGAGCCGCCCGACATCGCCACCGCGCGCGGCGCCATGGGCCAGGCGGTCGAACAGGCACGGCGCGCGGCCGGCGTGGTGGGGCGGCTGCGGCGCGTGATCGAGCGGCCCGAGGCCGGCGGCGAGCTGCGCCCGCTGGCGCTGCACGAGGTGGTGCGCGATGCGATGCACCTGCTGGCGCCCGAGTTCGAGCAGCGCGGCGTTGCCGTGCGCTTCGATGCCGCGGCCCAGCCGCCGCTGCGCGTGCTCGGCGAGCCGGTGGCGCTCGAGCAGATCGTGCACAACCTGCTGATGAACGCGCTGCAGGCGCTCGAGGGCGTGCCGGCGGGCGAACGGCGCATCGAGATCGAGCTCGCGCGCCAGGGCGGGGAGGGCATGCTGGCCATCGTCGACAGCGGCCGCGGCATCGCGCCCGAGGCACTGCCGCGCCTGTTCGAACCTTTCTTCAGCACGCGCGAAGGCGGCCTGGGACTGGGCCTGAGCCTCAGCGAGACCCTGGCCAGCGGCATGGGCGGCAGCCTCGAGGCGGCGCATGCATTGCCGCGCGGCGCGCGCTTCACCCTGCGGCTGCGGCTGGAAGAAAGCGCCCGATGAACGTCCAGCCCCAATCCCCGCTGGTGCACCTGATCGACGACGACCAGGCCGTGCGCGAGAGCCTCGCGCTGCTGATCGGCACCGTGGGCCTGCGCGTGCAGGCCTGGGCCGATCCGCAGGCCTTCCTCGCGGGCTTCGACCGCACGGGCATCGGCGCGATCGTGCTCGACGTGCGCATGCCCGGCATCGGCGGGCTGACCGTGCTCGACCGGCTGGTGGCGCAGGGCGTGGACCAGCCCGTGATCATGCTGACCGGCCATGGCACGGTCGAGATGTGCCGCCGCGCCTTCAAGGCCGGCGCGGCCGAGTTCCTCGAGAAGCCGGTCGACGACGAGCAACTGCTCGAGGCGCTGCAGCAGGCGGTGCGCCGGCACGTGCGCTCGCGCGAGCGTTCGCAGGCCGACCAGGCGGCGCGCGAGCGGGTCGCGCAGCTGTCGGAGCGCGAGCGCGAGGTGCTGGCCTTCATCGTCGCCGGCCTCACCAACAAGGAGATCGCGCGCGAGCTCGCGCTGTCGCCGCGCACGGTGGAGACGCATCGCGCGAACCTGTTCGCCAAGCTCGAGAGCGATTCGCTGGCGCAGCTGATCCGGCGCTACGCGCTGCTGGTCGATAGCGAGGCTCCGTAGAACTACGGAGCGCGCCCCGCAGCCGTACGAATGGCCGCGCCGACGCGCCTTTCCTACAGTGGCGCAGCCGTCGGCAACGGGCCGGCGCCACTCACTGGAGACCCCTTCATGCATTCGTCGCTTCGCTTCGCCACCCTCGCCGCCGCCGTCGTCGGCCTGGCCGCATCCACCCTGGCCCAGGCCCAGACCGCCGCGCCCGCCGCGGTGCGCACCGAGCGCAACATCTCGCTCGCGCTGGCCAACCAGATCGCCGCCGAGGCCGTCGCCGCCTGCGCCGCCAACGGCTACAACGTGGCCGCCACCGTGGTCGACCGCGCCGGTACCGTGCGCGCCGTGCAGCGCGCCGACAACGCCGGCCCGCACACGCTGGCCTCGAGCGAGCGCAAGGCCTGGACCTCGGCCTCGGCCAAGAGCCCCACGCAGGCCATGATGGAGAACGCGCAGAAGAACCCCGGCGCCGCGAACCTGGTCTACCTGCCGGGCTTCCTGCTGCTGGGCGGCGGCGTGCCCGTGAAGTCGGGCAACGAGGTGATCGGCGCGGTGGGCGTGGGCGGCGCGCCCGGCGGCCACCTCGACGAACAGTGCGCGAACGCCGCGCTCGAGAAGGTCAAGGGCCTGCTGGGATGAGAACGGCGCGCGCGCTTCGGCTCGCTGCTTGCCTGGCGGCGGCGCTGGTCGCGGGCGTGCCGGGCGCGGCCATGGCCCAGGTCGCGCCCACCGTGGCCGAGGGCCGGGCCTACGAAGGCTTGCACCGCGCGGCCTGGCAGGGCGACCTGCCGCGGCTGCGCACGCTGGTCGCGGGCGGCGCCAGGCTCGATGCGCGCGATGCACGCGGCCGCACGGCGCTGCAGGTGGCCACGCATGCGCGCCAGCGCGAGGCGATCCGCCTGCTGGCGCAGGCCGGCGCCTCGCTCGACGTGCTCGAGGACGACCGCTACGACGCCGTGACCATCGCCGCGGTAGCCGACGACCCGGCCACGCTGGCGCTGCTGCTGTCGCTGGGCGCGAGCGCGAAGCAGGTCACGAGCCGCTACGACGGCACCGCGCTGATCGCGGCAGCGCACCTGGGCCACGACGAGGTGGTGCGCCAGCTGATCGCGGCCGGCGCGCCGCTCGACCATGTCAACAACCTGCACTGGACCGCCGCCATCGAGGCCGTGGTGCTGGGCGATGGCGGCGAGCGGCACCAGCGCACGCTGGCCGCGCTGATCGGCGCGGGCGCGAATCTCTCGCTGGCCGACCGGCAGGGGCGCACGCCGCTGCAGCTCGCGGTGGCGCGCGGCTATACGGCGATGGCCGATCAGTTGAGGGCCGCGGGCGCGCGCTAGTTGCGAGGGAGAATCGGGCTTTTGCTGCCCGAGACTCCGCCATGCCGCTTTCCGTCGACACCACCGCCCGCGCGAAAGGCCGCTGAGATGCGCGGCCTCGGACTGATCGGCCTCGTGATCGCGCTCGCGATCGTCGCGCTGGTCGCGAAGAAGCAGTTCGCCGGCACAGCCGCGCCCGTCTCCGCCGATGGCTCGACGGCCCCGGCCCCGGTGCGCGACCAGGCCCGCCAGGTGCAGGACCAGTACAGGCAGGCCCTCGACGCCGCGATGCAGCAGTCGCAACGCAAGATGCCCGATGACGAGTGAGCCGCTGAACGACGACGGCTTCATGGCGCTCGCGCTCGCCGAGGCGCGGCGCGCGGCCGAGGCCGGCGAGGTGCCCGTGGGCGCGGTGCTGGTGAAGGACGGCCGCGTGATCGCCACCGGCCGCAACACGCCCGTGGGCGGCCACGATCCCAGCGGCCATGCCGAGATCAACGCGCTGCGCGCCGGCGCCGAGGCGCTGCGCAACTACCGGCTCGAGGGCTGCGAGCTGTTCGTCACGCTCGAACCCTGCGCGATGTGCGCGGGCGCGATGCTGCATGCGCGGCTCGCGCGCGTGGTCTATGGCGCCGCCGATCCCAAGACCGGCGCGGCGGGTTCGGTGCTCGACCTGTTCTCGCTGCCCCGGCTCAACCACCAGACGCAGGTGCAGGGCGGCGTGCTGGCGGCCGACTGCGCGGCGCTGCTGCAGGACTTCTTCCAGCAACGGCGCGCGGCCGCGCGCGAGCAGGCGCAGCCGCTGCGCGACGACGCGCTGCGCACGTCGCCCGAGCGCTTCGCGGCGCTGGCCGACTATGCCTTCGCGCCGCACCACGTGCAGGACCTGCCGTCGCAGCGCGGCTGGCGCCTGCACTACGTGGACGAAGGGCCGGCCGACGGCGTGGCCTGCCTGTGCCTGCACGGTCCCGGCGAATGGGGCTATGCCTTCCGCCACCTCGTGGGCCTGCCCGGGCTGCGCGTGCGGGTGCCCGACCTGATCGGCTTCGGGAAGAGCGACAAGCCCAAGCGCGAAGCCGCGCACAGCCTCGAATGGCATCGCGACGTGCTGCTCGAATGGCTGGACCGGCTGCCGCCTTCGCCGATGCTGCTCGTGCATTCGCAGGCCGGCGCGAACCTGGCGGCGGCCCTGCATGCGGCCGCGCCCGCGGGCCGCTTCGCGGCGCTGCTGGCCGCGCCCGAGGGCGGCGAGCGCGTGCGCGATGCCTGGCGCGCGCCGTTCCCCGACCGCGGCTTCGAGGCCGCGCTGCGCGCGCTCGGCCCGCTGGCCCGGTCCTCGGGGCCGGACCGCGCGCAGGCGCTGGCACTGGCAGAGGCGGCGCGGGCCGCGATGGGATACTCGACGCCGTGAGCAACAAGCACATCTACATCTATTCCCCCTCCAGCGCGGTGCGCAACAAGGCCGCGTTCCGGCGCGGCGTGGCGCGCCTCAAGGCCCTGGGCCACGAGGTCGAGGTCGACGAGGCCGCGCTGTCCTTCCACCAGCGCTTCGCCGGCGACGACGCGACGCGCCTCGCGGCCATCGCGCGCGCGGCCGCGAGCGGAGCCGACATCGCGCTGATCGCGCGCGGCGGCTACGGCCTCACGCGCATCCTCGACGGCGTGCCGTTCAAGAAGCTGGCCAAGGCCATCGAGCGCGGCACCGAGTTCGTCGGCCTCAGCGACTTCACCGCGCTGCAGAACGCGCTGCTCGCGAAGACCGGCGCCGTGACCTGGGCCGGTCCCGCGGTGGGCGAGGATTTCGGTGCCGAGGCCGGGCCCGACGACATCATGGAAGCCTGCTTCGACGACCTCGCGAACGGGCAGGGCGAGGGCACGGGCTGGCGCATGCCGGTGCGCGACGCGGCGCTCAAGTTCAAGCCCGTGCACGACGCCGTGCTGTGGGGCGGCAACCTCTGCGTGCTGACCAGCCTGCTCGGCACGCCGTACTTTCCGGCGGTCGACCAGGGCGTGCTGTTCATCGAGGACATCAACGAGCATCCCTACCGCATCGAGCGCATGCTCGAGCAGCTGCGCATGGCTGGCGTGCTCGGCCGCCAGCGCGCCATCGTCTTCGGCCAGTTCACCGGCATGCGCAAGGTGCCGGGCTACGACCGCGGCTTCGGCCTCGACACGGTGATCGACCGGCTGCGCGCGCAATTGCGCAAGGTACAGGTGATCGCGGGCCTGCCGTTCGGCCACGTGCCGACCAAGGTGCTGCTGCCGGTGGGCGCGAAGGTCGAGCTCGCGGCCGACGGGCGCGACGTGTTCATGGTCTGGGGCCACCATCCGCACGGCGGCGCGCGGTCCCATGACCACGATCACGGCCATGCGCATCACGCGCACGACCACGGCCACGACCACTGAAGCGCGCCCGCGCGGCGCAAAAAAAAGGCAGCCCGGAGGCCGCCTCGAAGCGAACGGCAGGCAGCTCGCGACCGCCTGCCATCCGTCACATCAGTGGTGGGGAATGCGCTGGTGTGCGCGCGGTCCCATCGAGCCTGGCAGGCCGCCTTCGAACATGCTGTTGATGCCCTTCATCTTGCGGCGCGCGGCGGTTTCGCCGTCGATCGCGCTGAGCGCGGTCATCACGTCCTGGCGCAGGTACCAGAGGGTTTCGACATCGGCGGCGAAGCGCACGCGCTGGCTCACGCGCTGCACGGAGTGGCCGCCTTGCGAGGGGAGCAGCGACAGCATGGCGCTGCGGATGCGGCCGAGCTGAAGGTCCTTGGTGCGTGCGTTGCCGGCACCCGACAGGTGCAGCAGACGAAGCAGGCGGCGGAGGATCGTCATGGCGAGTTACGTAACACCGAGAACAGGATTGGCGGTTACCTTAATCGGGCGGTGATCAAGAGACAAGTTGTGGAACATTGTTTCTTGTTTGAAAACAACACACTTTACGTAGCAGTTCGAGCAAAAACTGAAGAGTGTTTTCTTAAGTATTAATGCAATTGCGGGATTATTCCTACAGTGCTCGCAGTATTTGTCCGACGCCTCACTCTTCCTCTTCAGAATAGTGCGACTTGGTGAAGGATTTGACGGTACAAACCCGTCCAGGGATGACCGGATTTCGGCGTTCTCCGTGTCCGGTCGGAGATAGATACAACACAAAACAACGGCGGTGAGGCCGGATTCAGAACATGGTTGTCAACTCCACTGTGGTGTTTGCGGACCTGACCGGCAGTACCCGGGTCTTCGAGGCCATGGGCAATGCCCGGGCCACGGAGACGGTGACGCGCCTGACGCAATGGATCGGGGCGGTGTGCGAGAAGCATGGCGGCCGCGTGGTCAAGTCGCTCGGCGATGGCGTGCTCGCGCTGTTCGCCGAGGGCGCGGGCGCGATCCAGTCGGTGATCGAGCTGCAGCGCCAGCACCAGAAGCGCCTGTTGGCCTGGCCCGCGCCGCTGCGCATGGAGCTGCAGATCGGCGTGGCCAGCGGCGAGGTGCTCGAGGTCGACGGCGACTGCTTCGGCGACGCGGTCAACCTGGCCTCGCGCCTGAGCGATCTCGCGGGGCCGAGCCAGATCTGGGCCACCGAATCGGTGATCGTCCAGTTGCGCGAAGGCGCGGTCCATCACCGCGACCTCGGCCCGATCAACATCCGCGGCCGCAGCGAGCTGTCGGTGGTGCACCGCATCGACTGGCAGGAGGACGTCACCGCCTCGCTGACCGTGCCGGCCGCGCTGATGGCGGGGCGCCATGCCGATTCGAACTTCGGCCAGATCGAGCTGAGCTGGCTCGACGTGCGCTCGATGTTCCGCACCGAGCAGTTGCCGATCCACCTGGGCCGCGTCGACGACGCCGAGTTCGTGGTCAACGATCCGCGCGTGTCGCGGCTGCATGCGCGCATCGAGCTGCGCCAGGGCAGCTGCGTGCTGACCGACCTCAGCACCTACGGCACCTGGGTGCGCTTTCACGGCAACGCCGGGCCCAGCAGCGAGATCGCGCTGCGGCGCGAGGAGTGCGTGCTGCACGGCAGCGGCGAGATCGGCCTCGGCGCGCCGCTCAGCGATTTCAGCGCGCCCACCATCGCCTTCAACACCATGGGCGGCGACGTGCTGCTGTCGCGCCGCACGGTCGGCTGAACGGCGCCGGCCCCGTCACGTTTGGCTACCAGAAGCGGTGGCCGGACGTGCACGGCGCGCGGGGGCCGGGCGTTGCTCGTGCATCGGACCGCCGTTGGCGGTCGTTTCCAGCCAGCCCGCACCGGGAGTCCTCAGTGAACCTCAAGCCTTCTTCCTTCTCGTCGCGCGGCCTGCACGTGGCCGCGCTCGCCGCCGTGGCGCTCGCCTCGCTGTGCGCGGCCGGTGCCGCGAACGCGCGCGGCCACTGGTCGATCGAGATCGGCACGCCCGGCGCGGGCTATCCGCCGCCGTACTACGCGCCGCCGCCGGTCTACTACGAGCCCGCGCCGATCTACTACGCGCCGCCACCGCCGGTGTACTACCGCCCGCCGCCGCCCGTGTACTACCGGCCGGCACCGCTGATCGCGCCGCCGCCGGACCGGCTCTACTACGGTCCCGGCTACCCGTACCGCGCGCCCAACGACGACGGGGACGACGACTGACGCGCGCAGTGTCCTCCTGAGCGCTTGCTGAAGACAATTCAGGGCAGGAATTGTCAAATTGTGTTTCCTGGGCGACGAAAAAGTCACACAAGTTCACATTTCTAAGCCGAAAGTCCGTCGATTTCGGCCCCTCGATCCACGGAAACCGGTAGGGCATGAGCCTTGCCTCCTGACCTCCATCGGCGCGCGGGCGCCGCAGGAGCGAGGGTCATGTTCGACACGGAAGAAGCCGGCCGGCAGGCAGCGGCTCATGGGATGGAGGATGCGCCGCTGGCGCGGGACGGCGACGGCACGCCCGGCGCCGAAGGATCGGCCGGGGCGCTGAAGGGCTTCGCGCTGTTCGCGATGCCGGCGCTGATCGCGGGCTGTGGCGGTGGAGGAGGCGGCGGTGGCGCGGGCGGCGGCATCTTCCCCGGCGCGGGTGGCGGCGGCAATCCGCAGCCCGATACGTCCGCGCCCGCCGACACGGGTCCCTACCACTACCTGCAAGCCAGGAGCGACGCGGAAGCCGCGCGCTTCCTGCTGCAGGCGCAGTTCTCGGCCTCCGAGGCGGAGATCGCCACGGTGCGCAGCCTCGGCTACCTGCCCTGGCTCGAGCAGCAGTTCAACGCGCCGCGCACCCAGACTGCCTGGGAATGGGTCGAGAGCCAGCCCTACAACGGCACCGACATCGACGCCACCGTCTGGCGCCAGCTCATGCTGTCGGGCGACGCGGTGCGCAAGCGCATGGCGCTCGCGCTCAGCGAGATCTTCGTGGTCTCGGCCAACGACATCGGCTCGAGCTGGCCGACGCACATGATGGCCCAGTACTGGGACATGCTGGCCGTTGGCGCCACCGGCAACTTCCGCCAGTTGCTCGAGGCCGTGACGCTCAATCCCGCGATGGGCTTCTACCTCAACACGCGCGGCAACCAGAAGGAGAACAACCGCGGCCGCCAGCCCGACGAGAACTATGCGCGCGAGGTCATGCAGCTCATGAGCATCGGCCTGCAGCAGCTCGAGGCCGACGGCACGCCGAAGACCGGCGCCGACGGCCAGCCGCTCGACAGCTACACGCAGAACGACGTGAGCCAGCTCGCGCGCGTGTTCACCGGCTACGACCTCGACATCAAGCCCGGCGAGCAGAACGGCTTCCGCCCGCCGGGTGCGAGCTACACCGTCGAGACCAGGGACTGGACCACCCGGCCGATGGTGCTCGACGCGAGCGGCCACTCGATGCTCGAGGCGAAGTTCCTCGGCGCCACCGTGCCCGCCAACACGCCCGGCGCCGCCGCGCTCAAGATCGCGCTCGACACGCTGTTCAACCACCCGAACGTCGGCCCCTTCATCGGGCGGCAACTGATCCAGCGGCTGGTCACGAGCAACCCGAGCCCGGCCTACGTGAAGCGCGTGGCCGCGGCCTTCGCCGACAACGGCGCGGGCGTGCGCGGCGACATGAAGGCGGTGTTCGCCGCCGTGCTGATCGACGACGAGGCACGCGGGCCGGCCGGCCTGGCCAGCCCCGACTTCGGCCGCCTGCGCGAACCGATGCTGCGGCTGGCGCAATGGGGCCGCAGCTTCGGCGTGAGCTCCACCAAGGGCACCTGGCGCATCGGCGACCAGAGCAATGCCAGCTACGGGCTGGGCCAGAGCCCGCTGCGCTCGCCCTCGGTCTTCAACTACTTCAGGCCCGGCTACGTGCCGCCGGCCACCGCCATCGCCGAGCGCAAGCTGGTGGCGCCCGAGTTCCAGATCGTCAACGAGTCCAGCGTGGGCGGCTACCTCAACTTCCTGCAGAACGCGCTGCCCTACGGCATCGACAACGGCGACGTGCGCGCCGCCTACACGGCCGAGAAGGCGCTGGCGCTCGACCCCGCGGCGCTCGTGAAGCGGCTCGACCTGCTGCTGACCGGCAACCAGCTCTCGAACGCCACCGTGAGCCTGATCGTCAATGCGCTCGCCACGCCCGCGCTCAACGCCGGCAGCAGCGAGGGCGCCAGGCTCAACCGCGTCTGCGCCGCCGTGATGCTGGTGATGGGCGCGCCCGAATACCTGGTGCAGAAATGAACCCCATGACCCCGACGAACACGGCCAGCCAGGAGCGGCGCCCATGCATCTGATCGATCCCGCGCGCCACACCCGGCGCGCCTTCCTGCGCCGCTCGGGCCAGCTCGCGATGGCCGGCACCGCGCTGCCGTTCGCGCTCAACCTCGCGACCATGGGCGAGGCCGCGGCCCAGGCCGCGCCCGGCGACGACTACAAGGCGCTGGTCTGCGTCTTCCTCTACGGCGGCAACGACTACGCCAACACGGTCGTCACCTGCGACACCGACAGCTACGGCAAGTACAGCCAGATCCGCGGCGGCAACGGCGATGCCGGCGGCGGCATCGCGATCCCGCGCGCCCAGCTGCTGCCCACCTTGCTCGCGCCCACGCAGGCCTTGCCGGGCGGGCGGCAGTACGCGCTGCATCCGTCGATGACCGCGCTGGCCGACCTGTTCCACGGCGAAGGCAAGGTGGCGGTGCAGCTCAACGTCGGCCCGCTGATCGCGCCGATCACGCGCGCCCAGTACGACAGCGGCAACCGCAAGGCCTGGCCGGTGCCGCCCAAGCTGTTCTCGCACAACGACCAGCAGTCGGTCTGGCAGTCGTCCTCGCCCGAGGGCTCGACCGTGGGCTGGGGCGGCAACATCGGCGACCTCGTGCTGTCGGGCAACACCGGCGCGCTGTTCACCTGCATGTCGGTCGCGGGCAATGCCGTGTTCCTCTCGGGCGACCGGGCGCTGCAGTACCAGGTCGGCACCGGCGGCGCGGTGCGCATCTACAGCGTGGGCGACAACACCGGCAACCTGTTCGGCTCCGACACCGTCAAGGCCGCGATGCAGCAGCTCGCGCAGCAGTCGCGCGGCCACACGCTCGAGGAGGAGTACAGCAAGGTGGTGCGGCGCGCGGTCAAGGCCGAGGGCCAGGTCACGGCGGCGATCCAGAGCGACTTTCCCGCCGGCGCCTTCCCGGCCAACAACGGCCTCGCGAGCCAGCTCAAGATGGTCGCGCGCCTGATCCGCGGCCGCGCCTCGCTGGGCGTGAAGCGCCAGGTGTTCTTCGTCTCGATGGGCGGCTTCGACCTGCACGACAGCCTGATCGCCAACCAGCCCGGCCTGATGCAGCGGCTGTCCGACGCGATGGCCGCCTTCCATCGCCAGATGGCGGCGCTGGGCCTGGCCGAGCAGGTCACGGCCTTCACGGCCTCCGACTTCGGCCGCACGCTCTCGTACAACAGCGACGGCTCCGACCACGGCTGGGGCGGCCACCACTTCGTGGTCGGCGGTGCGGTCAAGGGCAGGGCGATCTACGGCACGCCGCCGCCCGTGAGCATCGGCAACACCGCGGCCGATGCCGACCAGTGGCACGTGGGGCAGGGCCGGCTGCTGCCCACCACCTCGGTCGACCAGTACGCCGCCACGCTCGCGCGCTGGTTCGGCGTGCCCGACAGCCAGCTCGACGGGATCCTGCCGAACCTGAAGAACTTCGGACGCACGGCGAATGGCATCGCTTATCCGCGCAACGTCGGGTTCATGGCATGAACATCATGGGCCACGTCACCTTGATGGGCAGCCTCGACAGCGTCGAGGGCGGCATCAGCGTGGACTTCGGTCCCAAGCCGCGCCGCGCGGCGGCGCCCGCGGCGCCCGCCACCGGCCTCGCGCGGCGCCGGCCCTTCGCCAGCGTCGAAGCCGCGATCGCGGCCATCGAGGCGCTGGACCGCGAGCTGCGCAAGTTCGAGCTCGCGGTCGACGACGGGCTGCAGGATTACCTGGGCGTGCAGATGGCCCAGATCACCGACTGCGCGCTCACGCGCGGCTGGGAGCCCGTGGGCTTCGTGCAGGACGAGGGCTTTCGCGTCTACCGCTACGAGCGCGTGCGCGGCCGGCGCAGGCTGGGCTGAGCGCCCGCGCGGCCTCAGCTGCCGCGCGGTGCCCGGTAGCGCAGGGCCTCGATCACCAGCGCCAGTGCCGGCGACAGCTGGCGGCGGTTGGCGTGGTAGAGGTGATAGCCGGGGAAGGTCGGCCACCAGTCCCGCAGCACCGGCACCAGCGTTCCCTGCGCGATGTGCGGCGCCATGATGTCGAGGGGCACGCAGGCGAAGCCCAGGCCGTCCAGCGCCGCCTGCAGCATCAGGTAGGTGTTGTTGAACGTCGCCTGCCCACGCACCCGGACGCCGAGCGCCTCGCCGTCCTTCTCGAAATCCCATGCATACAGGCCGCCGTGCGTGGCCAGCCGCAGGTTCACGCAGCGGTGCGCCGTGAGGTCGCCGGGCACCAGCGGCAGCGGCTTGCCGGCCAGGTAGCCGGGCGAGGCGGCCACCGCCATGCGCAGCGGCGGCGCGATCGCCACGGCCACCATGTCCTTGTCGACGCTGCTGCCCAGGCGCACGCCCGCGTCGAAGCGCCGGGCCGCGATGTCGGTCAGCGCGTAGTCCACGCTGAACTCGATCTCGATGTCGGGATGCTCCCGCAGCAGCGGCAGCAGCCGCGGCCACAGGACCGTGGCAATGGCATGGTCGTGCGCCGTGATGCGCACCGTGCCGGCCGGCTTGTCGCGCATCGCGCTCAGCGATTCGAGCTCCTGCGCGATCTCCTGCAGCCGCGGCGCCAGCGTGTTCAGCAGCCGCGCGCCGGCATCGGTCACCGAGACGCTGCGCGTGGTGCGCGTCAGCAGCCGCACGCCGAGCCGGGCTTCGAGCGCCAGCATCGAATGGCTGAGCGCCGAGCGCGAGACGCCGATCTGCGCGGCCGCGCGCGTGAAGCTGCGTTCGCGCGCGACGACGACGAAGGCTTGCAGGTCGTTGAGGTTCTCGGTGGTCACGGATGAATTGGTGAACTGGATTCACAAGTGCATCCCGATTTTGCAGTCTTCTCAACCAATGGCGCGCTTCCTAGAGTTCGGGCATCGGTCCATTTCCCAGGAACTCTCCATGTGCCATCGTCCCCTCCAAGCCGCCTTCTGCCTGGCGGCACTCCACGGCCTGAGTGCCGGTGCCGTCGAAAACGCGCCAGCCGTTGCCGAGGCCCAGCAGATCGCGCGTGCCGGCAGCCAGGCCTCGGTGGCCGGGCCCGCCGAGTACTTCACCGGCCGCGTGCGCATCGATCCGGTCTGGCCGGCCAGCGAGACCCTCAACGCCTCCGGTGGCCTCGTCACCTTCGAGCCCGGCGCGCGCTCGGCCTGGCACACGCACCCGGCCGGGCAGCGCCTGGTCGTGACATCGGGCGTCGGCCTGACCCAGGAGTGGGGCCGGCCGGTGCGGGAGATCCGGCCCGGCGATGTCGTCTGGTGCCCGCCGGGCGTCAAGCACTGGCACGGCGCGGCGCCCGGCACCGCGATGACGCACCTGGCCGTCACCGGCACGGTCGATGGCAGGAACGTCGAATGGCTCGAGAAGGTGTCCGATGCGCAATACCCCCAGCGTTGACCGGTCCCGCAGGAGCGCGCTCGCCTCCGCCCTGGGCCTGGCCGCCGCCGCCTGCCATGCCGCGCCCGTGAACGCCGCGCCCGCCGGCACCGGATCCCTGAGCGCGCGCCAGCAGGCGATCGTTCCGATCGCGGCTTTCGCCGCGAGCGGCGACATCGCGCGCCTGTCCGCCGCGCTGCAGCGGGGCCTCGACGCCGGCCTGGGCGTCAACGAGCTCAAGGAGCTCCTGGTGCAGGTCTACGCCTATGCGGGCTTTCCGCGCAGCCTCAATGCGCTGGGCGAGCTGATGAAGGTGCTCGAGGCGCGCCGGCAACGCGGCCTGCGGGACCGCGAAGGACCGCTGCCGTCGCGGCCCGTTCCGCGAGGCGATGCCCTGCTCGCGGCCGGCACCGCCAACCAGACGAAGCTCTCGGGCGGACCGGTCCGGGGCCCGCTGTTCGACTTCGCCCCGGCCATCGACGAGTTCCTCAAGACCCATCTGTTCGGCGACCTGTTCGAGCGCGACAACCTCGACTGGCAAAGCCGCGAGCTCGCCACCATCGGCATGCTGTCGGCGCTCGCGGGCGTCGAGCCTCAACTCCAGGCCCACCTGCGCATCGCGATGAACGTCGGGCTCGGCGCGGCGCAACTCGAGCAACTGGTCCGGGTGCTGGAGGCACAGGTCGATGTCGAGGCGGCGCGCCGGGCCCGCGAGGCCCTGGAACGGCAGCTCGCCGCCAGGCGGTCCGGCGGCTGAGCCCGCGCCGGCCGTCATCGTTCGGACACGATTTCGTCATCTCGCGCGGTCACCATCCGGCTCGCCCAGGCTGCGATGGTCCCGATGTCCGCGGCCCGGCCCCTTTCGAACTCGCCGCGCATGCACCTTCCCCGCACCTCCATCCTCGATCCGGCATGCCCGCAGCGGGTTCACAGCTCGCGGCGGGACTGATGGCGGTGGCGGTGCTCCTGGGCGGCATGCCGGCCGCGCGTGCCGACGCGCCGCGCACCACCGCGGCCGACCCCGTGGCGCCGATGCGCTTCGACATTCCGCGCCTGCCGCTGGCCGCCGCGCTGAGCCGCTTCCATGCGCAGACCGGCCAGTCGCTGCTCTACGACGACGCGATCGCCGAGGGCCGCATGGCCGGCCCGCTGCAGGGCGAGCGCACGCCCGAGGCCGCGCTGCGCGAGCTGCTCGCAGGCAGCGGCATCGTGGTGCGCTACACCTCGCAGGCGGCCTTCATGCTGATGCGGCCCGAGGCGCCGGACGCCGGGTCCGCGCCGGCTGCCGCGGCCACCGGCACGGCCAGCGCCAGCGCCAGCGCCGCCACCGCCGCGCGCCGCGGCTACTACACCGAGCTGCAGGCCCGCGTGACCGCGGCCCTGTGCGGCGATCCGGCCACCATGCCCGGCAGCTACCGTCTCGCGCTCAATCTCTGGATCGATGCCGAGGCCCCGGTGGTCGAACGCGTGCTGCTGCATCCCACCGGCAACGAGCGGCGCGATGCGCGCATCGCCGCGCGGCTCACCGGCCTCGCGCTCGCGTCGGCGCCGCCCGCGGGCCTGGCGCAGCCGATCGCGCTGCTGATCCTGCCGCGCCAGCCGGCGCAGACCGGCGACTGCCGCCCATGACGGCGCTGCTGAACTTCCTGGTGGAGCGCTACGACGTGCTGCGCCGCAAGCTCTCGCACCGGCTCGGCTCGGTCGAGCTGGCCGAGGACGTGCTGCACGACACCTACGTCAAGCTCTCCGCGCGCGCGCCGGCCGGCCCGGTGCACAGCCCGCAGAGCTTCCTGCTGCGCACCGCGGTCAACATCGCGATCGACCGCATCCGCGCCGACCGGCTCGAGCTCTCGGGCGAGGAGGTCGACGAGCTGCTGATGGCCGACGAGAAGGCGGTGGATCCGGCCGTGGCCGTCGAGGCGCGCGTCGACCTCGAGGCCGTGGCGCGCGCGATGGAGCAGTTGCCGCCGCTGCGCCGGCAGCTGCTGTTCGCCTCGCGCGTCGAGGGCATTCCGCAGAAGGAACTGGCCCAGCGCTACGCGATCTCGCTGCGGCGCGTCGAACGCGAGATCCACCTGGCGCACGAGTTCTGCGTCGAACAGATGCGAGGGCCGCGCAAGGACTGAGTTGGCGGCCGGCCCCGGCGCCGAACGTCCAGTCAGCAGCACACCGATGATTTCGAACATGGCCGACGACGATTCCGAAGTCCCCGATTCCCGTCTCGACGCGGAAGCGCGCGCGTGGGTGCGTCGGCTGCGCTCGGGCGCGGCCACGCGCAAGGACGCGCGCGAGCTCGCGCAATGGCGCGCGTGCGGCCCCGGCCACGCGCAGGCCTTCGAACGCGCCAAGCGCGAATGGCAGGCGATCGGCGGCGTGGCGCAGGCGCACCAGCGGCTCTTTCCCGCGGCGGCGGCACCGGCCCGCGCCGCCGCGCACGCGGCGGTGGCGGTCGATACGCGCCGGCGCTGGCTGCTCGGCGCGGGCTTCGCGAGCGCGGGCGCGGCGGCCGTCGCGGCGGTGGTGCATCCGCCGCTGGCGCTGTGGCCCTCGTGGTCCGAACTGGTGGCCGACTACCGCACCGGCACCGGCCAGCAGGCCACGGTGACGCTGGCGGGCGACGTGGAGCTGATGCTCAACACCCAGACCAGCCTCGCGGTGCAGCCCGCCGGCGCGGCCGGCGGCGGCGAGCGCATCCGGCTGATCGCGGGCGAGGCCACGCTGCGGCGCGGACCCGGCGCGCCCTTCGTCGAGCTGGTCGCGGGCGACACGCGCATCGTGCCCGGCGTGGGCAACGTCGCCGTGTGGCGCCAGGAGGAGCGCTACCGCGTGAGCTGCATCGAGGGCCGCGTCGAGGTCATGCATCCCATGCGCACCGTCGCGCTGCTGGAGGGCGAGCAGATCTGGTGCGGCGCGACCGGCGTGTCGCCGGTGGCGCAGGTGGACATGGCGCAGACCCAGGCCTGGCGCCGTGGCGAGCTGGTGTTCCGCGGCACGCCCTTGAGCGAGGCCATCCACGAGATCAACCGCTACCGCAGCGGCCGCGTCGTGCTGGCGAGCGACTCGCTCGCGCGCCACCGGCTCAGCGGGCATTTCCGCATCGACGCCCTCGACGAGGCGATCGAGCAGATCGAGGTGCTGTTCGGCGCGCGCGCCACGCGCTGGCCGGGCGGGATCGTGATGCTGGGCTGAACGCGGGCCGCGCCGCACGCGAAAAAAAGTCGGATTCCCTTGGCGGGTCTTCGCGGCGCGAACGTCTAGGTCAGGACTTCAACGACCGACCCCGATGCCCACACACGGACCCGCCACCATGTCTCCGATCCCGCGACGCGCCACCGACCGAACCCCGCCGCACCATCCACCTCGCGCCCAGGCGCGGCCGCTGCACCCCGTCGCCTGGGCCGTCGCCGGCCTCGCGATGGCGCTGGCCGCCGGCGGCGCGCAGGCCCAGCGCGCCTTCAGCGCCGGCTGGATGGCGCAGAAGAACATGGCGCAGGCCACGGCCGCCGCGACCGGCCGGCTGCCCAACGGCCAGCCGGCCGCGCTGCTGACCCACCCGCAGGCGCAGCAGCAGCGCGCCAACGCCGAGCTGCAGCGCTCGCTCGACAACCTGCAACTGGCCGCGCGCGGCATCGCGGCCCAGCAGGCGGCCCAGGCCGCGGCGCGGCTGGCGGCGCAGGGCGAGGACCCGGTGCCCGACGGCCTGGCCGAGGGCGGCCTGCGCGTGGACGGCAACAGCCTCAGCGCGGGCTGGCTCAATGCGCAGGCACCGCGGCAGACGCAGGCCGACGGCCGCACCACGGTCGCGATCCGCCAGACCGGCGAGCGCGCCATCCTCAACTGGGAGACCTTCAACGTCGGGCGCAACACCACGGTCGAGTTCCAGCAGCAGCCCGACTGGGCGGTGCTCAACCGCGTCAACGATCCGCAGGCGCGGCCCAGCCGCATCCAGGGCCGGATCAAGGCCGACGGCACGGTGCTGATCGCCAACCGCAACGGCGTGGTGTTCAGCGGCACCAGCCAGGTCGATACGCGCAACCTGGTGGCGGCCGCGGCGCGCATCGGCGACGACCAGTTCCGCAACAACGGCATCTACAGCGCGCAGTCCAATGGCCAGCCGCAGCCGGTGTTCACCGACGCGGCGGGCAAGGTCGAGGTGCAGGCCGGCGCGCGCATCGCGACCCGGCAGCCCGCGTCGGTGACGCAGGGCGGCGGCTACGTGCTGCTGCTCGGGCGCGAGGTCGAGAACGCCGGCAGCATCGCCACGCCGCGCGGCCAGGCACAGCTCGCGGCCGGCGACAGCTTCGCGATCCGCAAGGGCGTGGGCACCGAGGCCAACACCTTCTCGACCACGCGCGGCAACGAGATCGCGCCGCAGTTCGCGCCCGACAGCACGGCCGGCCTGGTGCGCAACAGCGGCCTGATCGTCGCCACCGAGGGCGACATCACGCTGGCCGGCCGCACGGTGCGCCAGGACGGCGTGGCGCTGGCCACCACCACCGTCAATGCGCGCGGCACGGTGCACCTGCTGAACTCGGCGGCCGATGCCAAGGGGCGCGTGGCCACGGGCCGCGAGGCGGTGACCGCAGTGCTGATCGATGCGGACGAGCGCTTCAGCGCGCTGGACAGCCAGCGCGAGGCGCTGATCGCCGACTCGGCCCGCCTCGACCGGCTGCGCACCCTGGCCACGCCCGGCGTGTTCGACAACCTCTCGCGCCAGCAGGACCGGCGCGACCTGTCGCGCGTGGAGATCGTCTCGGGCGGCGACGTGCAGTTCGAGGGCGGCTCGCTCGTGCTGGCGACCGGCGGCCAGGTCGCGACGAGCGCGGCGCGGCGCGTGCTGGTGGCGAACGAGGCACGGCTCGACGTGGCGGGTGCCGTCGGCGTGAGCGTGGCGATGGAATCGAACAACGTGCGGATCAACATCCAGGGCAACGAGCAGCGCGACGCACCGCTGAACCGCGACAGCGGCAAGCTCGCCAACGCCAACGTCTGGATCGATCGCCGGCGCCTGAGCTACGTGCCGGCCAAGCCGGGCGTGTACGACAGCGACCGCTACTACACCGCCGGCGGCCTGCTCGAGGTCGGCGGCTACCTGGGCAACCAGCCGCACGGCATCGGCGAATGGCTGGCGCAGGGCGGCACGGTCACGCTGGGCGCGACCGAGGTCGTGACGCAGCGCGGCTCCGCGATCAACCTGTCGGGCGGCTCGATCGACGTGCGCACGGGCTACCTGAACCAGAGCTGGCTCAAGGGCAGCGACGGGCGGCTCTACCGGCTCGACAAGGCGCCGGCCGACATGGTGTTCGGGGGCGTGTACCGCGGCTTCGAGGATGCGCATGCGCGCTGGGGCGAGAAGACCACCGGCCACTTCTACAACCCGCTGATCGGCCCGCAGCGCCAGCTCGAGAACGGCTACACGATCGGGCGCGATGCCGGCCGGCTGGTGGTGAGCGCGCCCACGGCGGTGCTCGAGGGCGACATCGAGGCGACGGTGTTCCGAGGCCCGCGCCAGACGCAGGCGCGCGGCGCGGCGCAGGACGGCTACCTGCAGTCGCAGCTCGCGGTCGCGCGCGCCGGCACGCTGGCGCTGCGGCGCATGGGCGGCGTGGGCGCGGACGGCGCCTTCGATACCCAGGTGCGCATCGGCGAGGTCGCCGACGTGGCCGATGCGTTGGCGATGGATCCAGCCGCGGCGCTGCCCGCCGCGCGCACCGGCACCGCCTTCCTCGATGCCGCGCGGCTCTCCGGCTTCGGCCTCGGCGGCCTGGAAATCGTGGCCAACGGCGAGGTGCGCATCGAGCGCGCGCTGCGGCTGGCCGATGGCGGCCGGCTCGAGATCGTGGCGCCCACCACGCGCATCGAGGCCGATGTGAGCGCGCGGGCCGGCGGCATCGTGGTCGGCAACATCGCGCCCGTGGCCACCACCGGCTCGCCGAACCTCGGCACGCTGCTGGCGCGCGAGGACGGGTCGTCCAGCTTCGTGCTCGCGCAGGGCGCGCGGCTCGACCTGCGCGGCGCGTGGAGCAACCAGCAGCGCGAGGGCGGCGACATCGACGGCGAGGCCGGCACCGCCTTCGTCGACGGCGGCAGCCTCTCGGTGCGCATGACGCACGGCAGCATCGCGCTCGAGCGCGGCAGCGTTGTGGACGTGTCCTCGGGCGCGACGCTGACGCGCAACGGCCGGCTCGCGGGCGGGCGCGGCGGCAGCGCGAGCCTGCTGGCCGGGGCGGCGTTCGTGGAGACCAATTTCGAGGAGAACCCCGCCGGCGTGCAACTGCGCCTGGACGGCGAGCTGCGCGCCAGCGGCGTGCTGGGCGGCGGCACGCTGACGCTGCAGTCGCCTTCGAGCGTGGTGTTCGGCGAGCACGCCCTGCTCGAAAGCGGCCGGCTCGCGGCCGGTACGGCGGTGCCGCTGGCGGTGGTGCTGGCGCGCGAGGTGCGTATCGGGCTCGGCGAGCGGCTGCCGCTGCGCGCCTCGACCACGCTGAGCGTGACGGTGCAGGACGTCGCCCTGGCCGACTACGTCGCGGCCCAGATCACGACGCCGATCGTGACGGGCGCCGACTGGGTGGTGCCCGTGGGCGTCACGCTCGGCACCTCGCTCGGGCCGCTGGGGGCGGGCAGCCGGATGCCCGCCGGCACCCGCATCGACTACGTCCAGGGCCAGTTCATGCCGGGTACCGTGCTGCCGTCGGCGGTCTTCCCCGCCGGCCTCCCGACCTTTCCCTACACCTTCACCCAGCAGGCGGGCGAGCGCGCCGCGATCCCGACGGTCTATGCGCCGGGACGGATCGTCGATGGCGGCGCGCGCTTCGCGCAGGACATCGACTTCGTGCCGGCGCAGCGGCTCGATCCGGCGCTGCTGCAAAGCGGCTTCTCGCGCTATCGCCTCACCAGCTTCGGCGGCGTCCTGGTGAACGAGGACCTCGCCCCGCGCGTGCCGGTGCTGCGCGCCGCGGCCGATGCGCGCGAGCTGCCGAGCGGTACCGACACCACCCGCGCGCTCGAGCGCTGGCTGCCGCCGCTGTACGCGGAGGATGCGCTGCGGCACCGCCTGACGGCGCGCACCGGCGCCGACCTGAGCCTGCATGGCGCCGAGCTGCTGCTGCCGGGCGGCGTGGGGATCGATGTCGATCCCGGCCGCCAGGCACGACTGGTGGCGCAGGGCCAGCTCACGGTCGAAGGCCGGGTGGTCGCGCCCGGCGGCGACATCGTGCTGACCAGCGCCGTCACGCGCGGCACGGACGCCCCGGGCCTCGCGCCGCTCGGCACCTCGATCTGGATCGGCGGCGACGCGGTGCTCGACGCCGCGGGCCGCGCCTACACCGCCATCGACGGCGAAGGCCTGCGCTACGGCGTCGCACCCGACGGCGGCTCGATCCGCATCGGCCTGGAGGACTACACCCGCGCCAACCGCGACCTCCTCAAGACCACCGGCATGCACGTGATCGTCCGGCCCGGCGCGCGGCTCGACGCCTCGGGTGCCTACGCCGAGGTCGACGCGGCGCAGGACAACCTGCCGCCCGGCGGTGCGCGCAGCCAGCGGCTGGCCGGCGACGGCGGCCTGATCCGCATCGGCTCGTCGCGCGGCATCCTCAACGACGGCAGCCTGCGCGCCGCCGCGGGCGGCGAGGGCGCGGCCGGCGGCACGCTGAACCTGGCGCTCGAGAACCCGCCGGGCAACGCGCACCGCGTGCAGATCATGACGCTGACGCAGGACCGCGTCGGCAGCGGCGCCGCCGCGGGCCTGCGGCCCGGCGTGGCCGACGGCTCGCTGGTCGATGCGCGTGCGCGCCTGAGCGCCGAGGAGGTGCGCGCGGGTGGCTTCGGCACGCTGGAGCTCTGGAACCGCGACATCCTCGAGATCGAAGGCAACCTCGAGCTGCGGCTGCCCGAGAGCCTGATCCTGCGCCGCGGCGCCTTCGCCGCTTCCACGGTCGCGCCGCCCGCGCGGGTCGTGCTGGCCGCACCGTACGTGCTGCTCGACGGCAAGGTCCCCATCGAGGTCCAGGCGCCGGAGTTCCTGTCGGGCCTGGTGCCCCGGAGCAGCTCCACCTTCAACGGCGGCCGCCTCGACATCCAAGCCGACCTGATCGACGTGCGTGCCTCCAACCTGTTCGGCCCGGCCGGCGTGAGCCAGGGCCCCGTGCCCACGCCCTTCGGCTGGGTGATCGAAGGCCGGCCGCTGGACTTCCATGGTTTCGACGAGGTGGCGCTGAGCAGCCGCGGCGATGTGCGCTTCACCAACGGCACGCTCGAGACCAGCGGCAACCTCGCGGTGACCGCGGCCCAGCTCTATCCCACCACCGGCGCGACCGGCGAGCTGCGCGTGGCGCTGCGCTCGGTCGGCAGCCAGCCGGACACCTACGATCCCGCGCGCCGGCTCACGATCCGCGGCACCGGCGAACTGCCCGCGATGCCGGCCTCGGCCTTCGGCACGCTCACGCTGGCGGCCGCGACCATCGACCAGGGCGGGGTGGTGCGCGCGCCGCTGGGCAGCATCGTCTTCGGCACCAAGCCCGCCTTCGGCATCGGTACACCGCCGTTGCGCGACCTGCTGTTCGAGGTGCTGCTGCGCGACGGCAGCCTGACCTCGACCAGCGCCGCCGGCATGGTCATGCCCTATGGCGGCACCGTGGACAACATCCGCTACGCCTACAACGGCCAGACGGTCGAGTACCTGCCGCTCGGCGCCGTGGCCGGCCGGCCGGAGCTGTATGCCGAGCAGTTCGTACGCCCCGGCGTGGCCTTCGGCCAGTCGCGGATCGCGGCCGAGGCCGGCGCGGTGCTCGACGTGTCGGGCGGCGGCCGGCTCACCGGCGCCGGCTTCTTCACCGGGCGTGGCGGTTCGGTCGACGTGTTGCGCGCGCCGCTGGTCGACGCCAATCCCTTCTACGGCTTCAGCAGCGCGGGTGCCGGCGTCTATGCGCTGGTGCCGGGCTTTGCCGGCGGCTATGCGCCGATGGCCCCGGATGCGGGCGCCGGCGCGCCGCGCATCGGCCAGCAGATCCGCTTCGACGCGCCCGTGGGCGGCCTGCCCGCGGGCACCTACACGCTGATGCCCTCGACCTACGCGCTGCTGCCCGGCGCCTGGCGCATCGAGCTCGGCGCCACCGGCGCGGGCCAGGGCTTCGAGGCACTGCGCGCCAGCGGCTCGGTGCGCGCCAGCGGCTACCTCGGCATCGCCAACACCGCCGTGCGCGACGCGCTGCCGACCGCCGTCACGCTGACGCCGGGCAGCGCGGTGCGCAGCCTCTCGCAATACAACGAGACCAGCTACGCCGACTTCGCGCTCGCGCGCGCCGCCACCTTCGGCGAGGTGCGCGCGCGCCTCGAGCGCGACGGCCAGAGCGTGCACATCGACACCGGCGGCGCGACCGGCCGGGCGCTGTCCTTCGAGGGCGTGGCGCGGCTGCGCGGCGAGGCGGGCGCGGGCACCGGCAGCGCGGCCGCGCTCGACGGCAACCTGTTCCTCACCGGCCGGCGCGCGGCGGAGGTGGTGGCGCCGGGCGCGGCGTCCACGCCGGGCTTCGTCTCGTTCGACGCGGCGCAGCTCTCGGCCTTCGACGCGGGCGCGTTGATCGTGGGGGGCGTGTACGGCCTGCGCGACGTGTTCGTGCCGGTCGGCCAGGGCCAGGTGCCGGTCGGCCCGCACGTGGTGATCCGGAGCGCCGAGCAGGAGGCCGTGATCGTGCGCGGCGGCGCGCGGCTCGCGGCGGGCCAGGTGTTCCTGAGCGGACACGACGTGCGCGTGGAGCGGGATGCGCTGATCGACACCTCGCGCAGCAGCACCGTCGGCTTCGATTCCACCAACGGCTACGTCTACCTCGATTCGGCGAGCCAGGGCGCCAACGCGATCCTCGCGGTGGGCAACGGCATCTACAACTTCGCACCCCCGCAGGGCGATCCGTCGGCGACGCAGGGGGCGATCACCATCGCGGACGGCGCGATGCTGCGCACCCGCGGCACGGTGAGCTTCCTGAGCAGCGGTCCGGTGACGCTCGGCGAGGCCGAGATCAACGCACGCTACCTGGCCATGGCCGCGCCCGCGATCAACGTCGGCACGCGCGAATCCTTCGCGGCCGCCGAAGCGCAGGGCGCGATCGCCCCCGGCGTGCGGCTGAGCCAGCAGATGCTCGAGCGGCTGCTGCGGCCCACGGTGCCGGGCCAGACGCCGATCGAGCAGCTCACGCTGACCGCGGGCCACTCGCTCAACTTCTTCGGCAGCGTCGACCTCGACCTGCGCGCGGCGCACGGCACGGGCGTCGCGCCGGCGGTGCTGCAGCTGAACACGCCGGCGGTCTACGGCTGGGGCTCGGCGGGAGACAGGGCGCGGATCGCGACCGACACGCTGATCTGGAACGGCCTGTCCACCGGGGCGGGCACGCCCGAGGCGCCGTACGCGAGCCGCGCGCCCGGCGCGGTGGTGCCCGGCGGTCCGGGCACCGGCGCGGGCAGCCTCGTCGTCGATGCGCGCCGCATCGAGTTCGGCTACGGCCCGCTGCAGCGGGCGCAGGACCAGGTCGCGCTCGACCGGCTGATCCTGGGTTTCTCGCGCGTCGAGCTCGACGCCACCGAGCGCATCACGGCCAACCGGCGCGCGACCTTGTCGGTGTACCGAGAGGGCGCCGATGCGGCCAGTCGCCGTGGCGGCGAGCTGCTGCTGAACACGCCACTGCTGACCGGCGAGGCCGGCTCGTTCATGGCCTACCGCGCGGGCGATGCGGTGCGGGTGACGGCGCCGCAGGGCGCGGGCAGCGGCGGCGCGGGCGTCGCGGGGGCCGAAGCGCTGGGCGCCGAAGTGCGCCTGGCCGGGCGCTCGATCGAGCTCGACACCGCCGTGGCGCTGCCCAGCGGCCGGCTGGTGCTGGAGGCCGAGCGCGACGTGCGGCTCGGCGGCGGTGCGGCCATCGACCTCGCGGGGCGTGCGCTGGATTTCTTCGACCTCCGGCGCTTCAGCAGCGGCGGCGACCTGCTGATCGAATCCGCCAATGGCGCGGTCGAGCAGGCCGCCGGTTCGCGCATCGACGTCTCGGCGGCGGGCAAGCCGGCGGGCTCGGTCCGCGTCACCGCCACGGGCGCCGACGGCCGCGTGCAGCTCTCGGGCGCGATCCTCGGCACTTCGCCGGTGGCGCGCGAGTCCGGCCGCATCGACATCCGCGCCCGCGCGCTCGACGACTTCGCGGGACTCAACCGGCGCCTGAACGAGGGCGGTGTCCTCGGCGGCCGCGGCTTCGTCGTGAAGACCGGCGACCTCGTCATCGGCGACGAGTTGCGCGCCAACCGCATCGAGGTCTCGGCCGACGGTGGCGCGCTCACCGTCAACGGCCGCATCGACGCCAGCGGCGAGGACGTCGGCACGATCCGGCTGGCCGCGCGCGACAACCTGGTGCTGGCACCGGGCGCGGTGCTCGATGCGCGAGGCACGCGCCTGGCGCTCGATGGCCGCGGGCAGGCCATCGAGGCCTCGAACCGCGCGCAGATCGAGCTCGCGTCGGCGGCCGGCACGGTGCGGCTCGACCCCTCCGCCGTCATCGACCTGCGCGCGGCCGACGCGGTGGCGCGCGGCCGCCTGGAGATCAACGCGCCGCGTGTCGGCGGCGACGGCGTGGCGGTGGACGCTGCCGCGGGACTCTCGGTGCGCGGCGCCGAGAGCATCGCGGTCAATGCCTTCGCGCGCCACGCGCCGGCCGATGGCGTGGTCGACAGCGCCTACCTCGAGACGCTGCACGCCGACAGCCGCGCCTTCATCGACGCCGCGAACGCCAGCGGCACCACCCGCGCGCGGCTCGCGGGGCTGCGCGCCTTCGGCGATGCCTTCCACCTGCGTCCCGGCCTGGAACTGCGCAGCGACGGCGACCTGACCGTGCGCGGCGAGCTCGATTTCTCGGGCTGGCGCTACGGCCCGGGCGCCGACGCGTCGCGTCGCGGCTCCGGCGAACCGGGCGTGCTCGTGCTGCGCGCGGGCGGCAACCTGGTGATCAACGGCAGCCTTTCCGACGGCTTCGCGCCGCCACCCGACACGCCCGACGACTTCGGCTGGAGCCGACGCCCCGACGGACAGGGTCGCATGATGGTCGTGGCCGACATGCTTGCGCCGGGCATGCGCTCGTGGTCGATGCGGCTGGTGGGCGGTGCCGACCTCGCGTCGGCCGACACCCGTACCGTGACCGCGGCATCGCTGCTCGGCGCGCGCGGCGACGTGCTGCTGGACGATCCGCACATCTCGTCGACGCAGTCGGGGCCCGAGGACGCGATCTCGGTGGTGCGCACCGGCACCGGCTACCTCGACGTGCTGGCCGGGCGCGACTACCGGCAGGCCTCGCGCTTCGGCGTCTACACCGCCGGCACCCAGATCGCCGGCAGCGAGGCCTGGGATGCCCCGCGCGCCAGGACCTGGGACGGCTCGGTGCTCGGCTATCCCGACTACGAGGCCACGCTCAACGCGCGCCGCATGTTCTTCACCGAGGGCGGCGGCGACCTGCTGCTGTCCGCGCAGGGCGACGTGCGCGGCTTCGCGAGCGGCGACACCACCAACCTCAAGTCGAGCAACGGCATCGGCTACTGGCTCTGGCGCCAGGGCGGCGCGGAGCTCGGGCAGCGCGCGGCCTGGGGCATCAATTTCGGCCAGTACACCGTGTCGCCGCTCTCCGGCGCCATCGAGCTGGCGGGGTTCGGCGGCATCGGGACCCTGGGCGGCGGGCACCTGAGCGTGCGCGCCGGCGGCGATGCCGGATCGACCTCGAACCTCGGTCCCAACGACTTCGGCGGCACGACCTCGGCGCTCGACCTGGTCGTGGCGTCCAGCGGCCGCGTGGGCGCCGACGGCTCGGTGCTGGTCTCGGGCGGTGGACGGCTGAGCCTGGACGTCGGCGGCCGCCTCAACGCCGGGCGCGATGTCGGCGACGTACCGACCACCGGCGGCCAGCTCGTCAACCTGCGCGGCGACAGCCGCGTGAGGGCGGGCGCGGTGGGCATGACGCTGGAATCGGGCTACGGGCTGAAGTCCGATCTCGACCCGCGCGCGGTGGACGCGCAGGCGCCGCGCGACCGCTTCGGCTACGGCTGGCTCGGCCTGGTGGTCGGCGACGGCACCATGGCCGTCGATGCGCGCGGCGACCTGATGGCGCTCACCGCGCGCGATGCCGGGCGGGTCGTGCTGCTCGGCGGCGCGACGCAGGCCGCGTTCGAGGGGCAGGAGAATCCGGCGCTGACCTCGTTCACGCTGTGGACCGAGCGCAGCGGGCTCGAGCTCTTCTCGGCCGGCGGCGACATCCAGCAGCGCAAGTCGATCACGAACAACGGGGAGTGGATCCGCTACGACCCGGGCCGCCTGTCGGCGATCGCGGCCAACGGCTCGATCGCCACCAACCTCGCGCTCGCGCCGTCGCGCCAGGGGCGGCTCGAACTGCTGGCGCGCGACCGGGTGTCCGGCACCTCCGCGATGTCGAGCGGACCGCTGTCCGCGCTGGCGACGCCCGAGCGCCCGCTGTGGCTGGCGGGTTTCCCCGGCGCGTGGGTGGCCAGCAACTTCTACGGACCGCTGGATGTGACCCCGCCGGAGGCGGATCTCTACGACTTCCTGATCGAGGGCAGCGTGCTGTTCGGCCACGGCGCCGACCGCGCGACGCTGCTGCACGCACCGGGCAGCGAGCCGATCCGGCTGTATGCCGTGCGCGGCGACATCCTGGCCAGCACCGGCCGCCAGGTCGTGCGCTACGAGGGGAGCGTCGCGGCGGAGAACTTCTACATCGCCGGCAAGCCGGTGCAGATGCGCGCCGGCCGCGACATCATCGCGACCGGCTACATCGCGCACAGCGGCGCGCTCGACATCTCCGTGCTGAACGCGGGGCGCGACGTGCTGAACGCCACGCTCGACGTGGCGGGCCCCGGCCTGCTGGAAGTCTCGGCCGGGCGCAACATCCTGCAGGGGCAGCCGCTCTCGGGCAACCAGGTGAGCGCGTCCACGCTGCGCAGCATCGGCCCGATCGCCGAGGGCGACACCAGTCCCGGCGCCTCGATCGTGCTGTCGGCCGGCATGGGCGCGGGCGGGCCCGACTACGCGGGCTTCGCCGCGCGCTATTTCGATCGCGCCAACCTCGCCGATGCCGCCAGTCCGCTGGCGGACCAGCCCGGCAAGGTCGCGAAGACCTACGAGGACCGGTTGCTGGCCTGGCTGCGCGAGCGCTTCGGCTACGCGGGCGGTGCCGAGGGCGCGCTCGCGGCCTTCCTCGCGCTGCCGGCCGAGCAGCAGGGCGTTCTGGTGCGCGAGGTGTTCTACGAGGAATTGCGCCAGGGTGGCCGCGAATACAACGACCCCGAAAGCCGGCGCGTGGGCAGCTACCTGCGCGGGCGGGAGGCGATCGGTGCGCTGCTGCCGCAAGCCGATGCCCAGGGGCAACCGGTCGAGCGGCGCGGCAGCCTCGTGTTCCAGGGGGCGGCGGGCGCGCACACGCTGTTCGGTGGCGGCATCCAGGTGCTCGCGCCCGGCGGCGGACTCACGCTCGGCGCCAACGGCGTGCTGCCGCCGCCGAGCACCGGCCTGCTCACGCAGGGCGAGGGCGAGGTCGAGATCTACACGCGCGACAGCGTGCTGCTGGGCCTGTCGCGCATCATGACCACCTTCGGCGGCGGCATCCTGGCCTGGTCCGCCGAGGGCGACATCAACGCCGGGCGCGGCGCCAAGACCACGGTGGTCTACACGCCGCCCAAGCGCAGCTACGACGCCCTCGGCAATGCCGCGCTGGCGCCCACCGTGCCGAGCACCGGCGCCGGCATCGCCACGCTGGCCCCGATCGCCGAGGTGCCGCCGGGCGACGTGGACCTGATCGCGCCCCTGGGCACCATCGACGCGGGCGAGGCCGGCATCCGCGTGTCGGGCAACGTGAACCTCGCGGCCTTGCAGGTGGTCAACGCGGCCAACATCCAGGTCAAGGGGGAGTCGGCCGGGCTGCCGGTGGTGGCTTCGGTCAACGTGGGCGCGCTCACCAGCGCCAGCGCCGCGGCCTCGCAGGCCGCGATGGCCGCGCAGGACTCGGTGCAGCGCGAGCGCACGGCCGCGCGGCAGGCGCTGCCCTCGGTGTTCACGGTGCGCGTGCTGGGCTTCGGCAACGAGCCCGCGTCCGGCACGCCGAGCACGCCCGGTGGCAACGATGCCGCGCCGCAGCGCGGCGGCTACCGCAGCGGCAGCGCGGTGCAGGTGCTCGGCGATTCGGCCATGGGGCCGGCCGAGCGCAACCAGCTCACGCCGGCGGAGCGGCGAACGCTGGGGTACTGAATGGAAGCGGGGCCGCGGCGCGGCCCCCTTCCGTCAGCGCCCCGGAATCAGCGGCGACACCGGCGCCACCGGCGGCGGCCGCTGCGGATACACCGAGGTGCCGAAGGTATTGCCCATGCGGGTGCTGGTGGCCGCGCGGTTGAACAGGCCGAGCTGGTTCGAGGGCCGGTTGGCGATCGCTTCCGAGGCCAGTTGCGGCGTGCCGTCGGCATCGCGCGGTGCCGAGGCGGGCGGGCGCATCTTCTGCGTCAGGCAGTCGTAGGAGGGCGCGCGTTCGCCGTTCACCGTCGCCTCGATGCAGGACGGGGGCGGCTCGGCGTCCTGCGCCATGGCGCCGGGGCCGGACAGGCCGGCCAGCATCGCGATCCAGAAGCAGGCTGCGCGCATCGACGTCTCCGATCTCCGGGAAAGAAAAAACGCGCCAGTCTAGGTCGGGAACAAGTCGCCGCGATGTCGCGAACCCGGGTGCGCGGCGCCTGTCATGGGTCGGTCATGTCAGACGAATAGCCTCAGGCCGCGAACATCGATCCAGACCGCAAGGCGGACGGCCGCGCCAGTCGCCCACTTTCTCTCCGCCGCACTCCCTTGCCTTCCTCCTCCGCCTCATGACACGTGCTTCCGCCTCGGGCAGTGCCCTGTCGCTGTCCTGGTGCCTCGTCGTGCTGCTGATGATGGGCGCGCGCTTCGCCCAGGCGCAAATGCCCGGTCCGCGCGAAGCGGCCGGCGCGATCAACTTCGACATGCAGGCCCAGTCGCTGCAGGACGCGCTGGCCGAGTTCGGCCGCATCACCGGCCATTCGGTGCTGGTCAGCAGCAGCCTGGCCGCGGGCCGCGCGGCCTCGCCGGTGCGCGGGCAACTGGCGCCGCGCGAGGCGCTGCGCCAGCTGCTCGCGGGCTCGGGCCTGGTGGCGCGCTATGTCGGCGAACAGTCGTTCACGCTGGTGCCCGAGTTCGTGGCGGAAGCGAGCGCATCCGCGGCGGCGCGCGGCGAGGCCGTCGGCGGCGAGGACGAGGCCGTCGCCGACCTGCGCGCCTACGCGGCCGCGCTGCAATCCTCGATCACGCGCGTGCTGTGCATCGCGCAGCCCGACGCCTTCGGCCGCTACCGGCTCGGCCTGCAGCTGTGGATCGGCAACGACGGCGCGGTGCGCGAGGTCCGCGTGCTCGAGGGCAGCGGCCAGCAGGAGCGCGACGCGCGCGTGCTGCGCAGCCTGCGCGACCTGGCGCTCGATGCGCCGCCGCCCGCGCTGCCGCAGCCGCTCACGATCCTGCTGACGCCGCGCACCGACCCGGCGCGCGATTGCCGCCCCCATCGGGCACGCGCGGGCTGAGGGAGCGACGATGCCCGACCGCTTCAAGGCCGCATTGCGAACGCTGTTCCTCGCGCGCTACGCCCAGTTCAGGAAGCACCTGCACATGCGCCTGGGTTCCGAGGACCTTGCCAACGACGCGCTGCAGGAAACCTTCCTGCGGGTGGAGAACAGCACCGTGCGCAGCGAAGTGCGCTATCCCTCGGCCTACCTGTTTCGCATCGCGCTCAACGTGGCCGAGGACCAGCGCAAGAGCAACGCGCGCCTGCTGAGCGTGGGCGAGGTCGAGGCGCTCTACGACATGGCCGACGAGATGGCCGACCCGGCGCGCGGCGCCGAGGCGCGCGACCAGATCGCGGCGCTCGAGCGCGCGCTGGCCGAGCTGCCGCGCCGGCGCAAGGCGATCGTGCTGGCCGCGCGCGTGGACGAGATGCCGCACAAGGACATCGCCACGCGCTACGGCGTGTCGGTGCGCACGGTCGAGAAGGAACTGCGCGCCGGCCTCGAGCATTGCTGCGAGCGATTGGGCCGGGATTTCATCCAGCGCTTCGGTCCCGGCGCGGGAAAACAGTCGAAGCAAGATGAAGGCTGAAAAAGATGAAGCCTCGGCCGTCGACGAACCCGGAGATCCCGACGCGATGAAGACCCTGCAACGCGAAGCCCAGGCCTGGGCGGTGCGGCTGGCCTCGGGCCAGGCGAACGAGGACGATGCGCGCGCCTTCAAGGCCTGGTGCGCGCGCAGCCGCGCGCATGCGCAGGCCTTCGCGCAGGCGCGCGAGGTCTGGCGCGCGATGGCGCCGGCCGGCCTGCAGCTGCGCCGGCAGGAGGAGCGCGCCGCGCGCGGCAAGCTGCCGCTGCCGGGCCGCCGCGCCTGGCTCGGCGGCGCGGTGGCGGCCTCGGTCGCCTACCTCGCGGTCTCGCCGCCGCTCGGCCTCTGGTCGCCGGTGACCGACTGGAACGCCGACTACAGCACCGCCACCGGCGAGCAGCGCGAGGTGCATGTGGCCGGCGGCGTGGTGCTGCAACTGAACACGCGCACGCGCGTGAACCTGCGCCGCGCGGCGGGCGATGGCGGCGGCGGCGACAGCGTCGAGCTGGTGGCCGGCGAGGCCGAGTTCGCCAACGAGGCCGCGGGCGGCACGCGCTTCACGGTCACGGCCGCGGGCGGCACGGTGTCGGCGCAGCGTGCGCGCTTCAACATGCGCAACCTCGACGGCGAGGTCTGCGTGACCTGCCTGTCGGGCCAGGTCGAGGTGGCGCGCGGCACGCAGCGCGTGCGGCTCGACGCGGGCCGCCAGCTGCGCTGGAGCGCGGCCGGCCTCGGCACGGTCGCGGCGGTCGACACCGGCCCGGTCAGCGCCTGGCGCCGGCGCCAGCTGGTGTTCGACCGGGTGCCGCTGTCGCAGGTGGTGGCCGAGGTCAACCGCTACCGCCACGGCCGGCTGGTGATCACCAGCGCGGCGCTGGGGCGCAGCGAGGTGCAGGCCAGCTTCTCGATCGACCGGCTCGACGACGTGGCCTTCCTGGTGCGCGACGTCTACGGTGCCGAGCTCACGCAACTGCCCGGCGGCATCGTGCTGCTGAGCCTGGCCAGCACCTGAGTGCCGTGACCGGGCGCGCGCCGTTCGTGAAGTTTTCGTGACATGGTGCAGTCGCGCCATGGCTTCGCTGTCATAGCTCGGTAGACCACGAGGCCGCGGGCCTCGCGGCATCGATCGAGCAACGCAACACGAACCCATGGAAGTCCGCATGCAACGCAGCAGCACGGTGTCCCGGCGCAACGAGAGCAGCCCCTTTTCCTTCACCCCCCAGACCCGGCTGCGGCCGCTGGTGCATGCCATCGCGCTGATGCTGGCCGCGGGCGCCGCGGTGCCCGCCGCGCATGCGCAGCGCGCCTTCAGCGCCGGCTGGATGGCGCAGAAGAACATGGCGCAGGGCACCGCGCTGGCCACCGGCCGGCTGCCCAACGGCATGCCGGCCTCGGCGCTGGTGAGCCCGCAGGCGCAACAGCAGCGCGCGGGCGAGCAGCTGCAGCGCTCGATCGGCAACCTGAACCTCGCCGCGCGCGGCATCGCGGCGCAGCAGGCCGCGCAGGAGGCGGCGCGCCGCACGGCGCTGGCCAGCGGGCAGGGCGTGCCCGACGGCATGGCCGAGGGCGGGCTGCGCGTGGACACGGCCAGCCTCACGGCCGGCTGGGCCAATGCCAACGCGCCGGTGGAAACGCGCAGCGGCGGCCAGACGCAGGTGACGATCGCGCAGACCGCGCCGCAGGCGATCCTCAACTGGGAGACCTTCAACGTCGGGCGCAACACCACGGTGAAGTTCGAGCAGCAGCCGAGCTGGGCCGTGCTCAACCGCGTCAACGACCCGCAGGCGCGGCCCTCGCAGATCCAGGGCCGGATCCAGGCCGACGGCACGGTGATGGTGGTCAACCGCAACGGCATCGTGTTCAGCGGCAGCAGCCAGGTCGACACGCGCAACCTGGTGGCCTCGGCCGTCGGCATGAGCGACGCACAGTTCAGGAAGGGGATCTACAGCGATGCCCAGGGCACGAAGTTCGTCCCGAGCCTGGCCAACGACCTGCAGACCACCGCCAACAGCTTCAGCCATGGCGCGGCCACGGGCGACGTGGTGGTCGAGGCCGGCGCGCGCATCGCGACGCGCCGCCCCGAGACGGTGACCGAGGCCGGCGGCTACGTGCTGCTGGCCGGGCGCGAGACGCGCAACCACGGCCAGATCAGCACGCCCAACGGCCAGGTCATGCTGGCCGCGGGCGATGCCTTTGTGATCCGCAAGGGCCTGGGCACCGACGAGAACCAGGCCTCGACCACGCGCGGCAACACGGTCGTGCCGCTGCGCCTCGAGGGCAGCGGCGCCGGGCTGGTGCGCAACACCGGGCTGCTGCAGGCGGAGCAGGGCGACATCACGCTCGCCGGCCGCGACGTGCGCCAGCAGGGCGTGGCGGTGTCGACCACCTCGGTCCACACGCGCGGCACGGTGCACCTGCTCAACGACACGGCCGATGCCGCGGGCAAGGTGACGCTCGAGGCCGGCAGCGTGACCGCGATCCTGCTCGACGAGAGCGCGACCACCGCGCTCGACGTGCAGCGCAACGCGATGATCAAGGACTCGGACAAGGCCGGCGACGGCGTCGCGCACCGGCGCGACCAGTCGCTGGTGCGCATCGCCAGCGGCGGCGAGGTCGAGTTCCTCGGCGACTCGCTCACGCTGGCCACCGGCGGGCAGGTGCTGGTCGATGCCGCGAAGCGCAGCAGCGTGCGCGAGGGCGCGCGCATCGACGTGTCGGGCGCGGTCGGCGTGCGCGTGGCGATGGAGGCCAACAACGTCGAGATCAACGTGCAGGGCAACGAGCAGCGCGACGCGCCGCGCAACCGCGACGGCCGCGCGCTGTTCAACAACAACATCTGGCTCGACCGCCGCTACCTGGTGCGCGTGCCCGCGGGCACCAACGGCTACGAGACCGACCGCTGGTACACCGCGGGCGGCCTGCTCGAGGTCGGCGGCTACCTCGGCATCGCGGGCCACGGCATCGGCGAATGGTCGGCCCAGGGCGGCACGGTGCAGTTCGGCGGCGGAGAGCTGCATACGGACAAGGGCTCGAGCATCAACCTCGCGGGCGGCACGCTCGACGTGCAGACCGGCAAGATCCGCCAGACCTGGCTCAAGGGCTCGGACGGCCGGCTCTACGAGGCTTCGCGCGCGCCCGGCGACCTGCTCTACACCGGGCTGTACAAGGGCTTCGAGTCGGAGCACAAGCGCTGGGGCGTGACCGATGCCTTCTACAACCCGCTGATCGGCGCGAAGGAGCGGATCGAGAACGGCTACACGGTCGGGCGCGACGCGGGCCGGCTGGTGGTGGCGACCGCCAAGGCGACGCTCGAGGGCGACATCGACACCAGCGCCTTCCAGGGCCAGGGCCAGACGCAGGCGCGCGACAAATCCTTCGACGGCTACCGCCAGGCGCAGACCGCGGTGGCGCTGCGCGGGCAACTGATCGTCGGCAAGCAGACGCCGGTCTACGACAAGGCGACCGAAGGCCTGCGCTACATGGAGGACGCGGTGGCGCAGCGCATCGCCATCGGCGGCGCGGGCGGCGAGGACCAGGACATCCACCTCGACGCCGGCTGGCTCGATGCGCTCGAGCTCGGCACGCTGCGCGTGCACGCCAAGGACGCGATCGCGGTGCGCGAGGCGCTGCGCGTGGCGCCGGGCGGCGACATCGCGCTGCATGCCACGCAGGTGCAGGTCGATGCGGGGCTGGAAGCGCGTGGTGGCGGCATCGCGCTGGGCAACGTGTTCCAGAAGTGGAGCGCGAGCCTGGGCTGGATCGACAGCCTCGCGGCGCCGCTCAAGCCCGAGCTGGCCGCCAACGTGACGATCGCCGAGGGCGTGCTGCTCGACGCGCGCGGCCTGTGGACCAACCTCGCGCTCGACCGCGCGGGCACGGCGGGCGTGCCCTTCGTCGCGGGCGGCGGCATCCGCGTGCAGTCCAGCGGCGACGTGGTGGTGTCGCCAGGCGCGGTGCTCGACACCTCGGCCGGCGCCGTCTACCGCGCCGACCACAGCGTGCAGGGCGGCCGCGGCGGCGACATCGCGCTGGCGGCCAATGCCTATCCGGGCGCGGGCACGAGCGGGCCGGCGGGCGAGCTGGTGCTCGGCGGCGCGCTGCGCAGCCAGGGCATGAAGGGCGGCGGCACGCTGCGGCTGCAGTCGGGCGGCGCGGTGGTGGTCGGCGGCGAGATCGCGGGCGGCCGCGGCGTGCTGGCCGCGGGCGAGGCCGCGCCGGTCGACCTGATCGCGAGCGAGGGCTTCGTGGTGAAGGCCGGTGCCACGCTGCCGACCGATTTCCACTACACGCGCACGCGCGCCCAGCCCGGCGAGGCGCTGGGCGCGGCGCCGCTGGTGGACCGGGCGCGGCCCGAGACCCACCTCACGCTGGCCGCGAACTGGACCCCGCCCAAGCCCGTGGGCAGCAACGACTTCTACACCCTGCAGACCGCGAGCGGCCAGTCCTACTCGTTCTATTCCTGGAGCACGATACCGACGCTGCCCGCGGGCACGGTCATCGTCAGCCTCACGGGCCAGTTCGGCGGCTTCCCGAACGGCTACACGGTGCCGGCCGACGTGTTCCCGCAGGGCATGGGCATCCAGCCGAGCCCGGGCGTGATCAGGGCCGGCACGACGGCGCCGCGCGACCTCGAGTTCACGGCCGGCACGCGCATCGCGGCGGGCGGGCGCTTCGACCGCGACGTGGCGGTCGGCCGCGTGCTGCACATCGATGGCGAGCAACTGCGCGCGGGCTTCTCGCGCTACGAACTGGTCGGCCACCAGGGCCTGGCGGTCGCGCCGGGCGCCGCGCTGCGCGTGGAGATGCCGGTGCTGCGCGCCGACACCACCGCCGCGCGCGGGCTGCCCACGGGCGCCGACACCGCCGGCGTGCTCCAGAGCTGGCTGCCGCCCGAATACACCGAGAACGCGGCCAAGGGCCTGCTGACGCAGCGCCAGGGCGCCGACCTGCAGCTCACGGCCGGCTGGGGCTACGGCTCGCTCGCGCCGCTGGACGTGGGCCGCGACGCGCGCGTGCAGGTCGATGCCGGCCGCGCCATCACGCTCACCGGCAACGGGCAGATCACCGTCGACGGCACGCTGCGCACGGCGGGCGGGCGCATCGAGGTGACGAACTTCGGCTATGGCCTCGACGGCGCCTCGTCGAAGAGCCACGACCGCTCGATCTGGCTCGACGACCATGCGGTGCTCGACGTATCGGGCGAGGCCCGCATCGCGACCGACGTGCGCGGCCGGCGCTACGGCCTGGTCGGCGACGGCGGCAGCATCCAGATCGGCGGGCGCTACAACGCCAATGCCACCAGCACGGTGGGCGCCGATAACTTCATCGTGGTGCGCCCCGGCGCGCGCCTCGAGGCCTCGGGCACCAGCGCGACGCTGGACCTGCCGCAGGCCGGCGCCACCGTGGTCGCTTCCGACGGCGGCCTGATCTACCTGAGCAGCTTCAACGGCCTGTTCCTCGACGGCACGCTGCGCGCCGCCGCGGGCGGCGCGGGCGCGGCCGGCGGCACGCTGGGGCTGACCCTGGAGGCGCCGGCCTATCCCGAGGCCAACCTGCCCGACGCGCGCGTGCGTTCGCTGCGCGAGATCAAGCTCGGTGCGCAGCAGGGCCCCGACTCGCTGCGCGCCGACCTGCGCCCGGGCCAGGCCGATGCCGCGCTCGCCTACGGCCATGCGCGCATCGGCGTCGACCGCATCGAGGCCGGCGGCTTCGACAGCCTCTCGCTGCTGGTCAACGGCGTGATCAGCTTCGAGGACGGCGTGAACCTGCGGCTCGGCCAGGGCCTGCGCATGACCGCGGGCAGCTTCAGCCTCGCGCAGGGCTCGGGCGACGGCTCGCAGGTGCTGCTGGCGGCGCCCTATGTGCGCCTGGGTGGCAATACCGGCCTGGGCCGCGACAAGCACATCCTGCCGATCCCGACGAACACGCGCGTGCCGCGGCTGGCCGCGGGCTCGGACCTGCGCATCGAGTCCTCGGTGCTCGACGTGATCGAGACCGTGGCCTTCGGCACCGCGGGCCCCCAGCCCGAACTCCAGGGCAACGTGCAGGTCGAGCGCGACGGCTTCGAGCACATCGCGCTGCGCAGCCAGGGCGACCTGCGCCTGCTGGCCTCGCTGGTGCGCGACCGCACCTCGCTCGAGACCGCGGGCGACCTGGTGCTCGCGGCCAGCCAGATCTATCCGGGCACCGGCGCGCGCGCCGAGATCCGCGCCGGCAAGAGGGGGCAGGTCGACACCTGGGGCAACTACCAGAACCTGTACGACCCGGCGCGCAGCCTGCGCGTGGAGCGCATCGGCGAGGGCGAGCCCGCCGTGCCGTACTCGGCCTTCGGCAGCCTGCAACTGATGTCGGCCAACATCGATCAGGGCGGCGTGCTGCGCGCGCCGCTGGGCAGCGTGATCCTGGGCCGCCCCGAGGGCCAGGCCGACGACGTCGCCTCCACCGTGCGGCTGCGCGCGGGCAGCATCACCTCGACCAGCGGCGCCGGCCTGGCCATGCCCTACGGCGGCACCAAGGACGGCCTGACCTACATCTACAACGGCACCGACGCCGGCTACGTGGGCCTCGGCGGTTCGGGCATCGCCTTCGGCGGCGTCACGCTGCTCGGCGAGCGCATCGACGTGCAGGGTGGGGCGCTGATCGACCTGTCGGGCGGCGGCATGCTCACTGGCGCGGCCTTCCTCACCGGCCGCGGCGGCTCCACCGACGCGCGGCTCAACCCGCTGGTGCAAAGCGGCACCGGCCGCGCGGCCTTCGTGCTGCCGGGCCTCGCGACCAACCCGGTCTACGCCATCGTGCCGGGCGCGCAGCCGGGCGCGGCGCCGATCGCGGCCGAGAAGGGCGCGGGCGACCCGATGGTCGGGCGCCAGATCACCATCGGCGCGGGCGTGCCGGGCCTGCCGCCGGGCACCTACACGCTGCTGCCCTCGACCTACGCGCTGCTGCCGGGCGCCTTCCGCGTCGAGCTCAACGGCCTCGCGGGCGGCCAGGCGGCTTTCGGCGCCACGCAGGCGATGCGCAACGGCTCCTACAGCACCGCGGGCCGGGTCGGCGTCGCCAACACCGGCATCCTCGACACGCTGACCACGCAGCTCGTGCTGACGCCGGCCGACCTGCTGCGTACCTATTCCCAGTACAACGAGACCAGCTACGCCCAGTTCGGCCTCGACTGGGCCGCGCGCGACGGCGTGCCGCGCCCGCGCCTGGAGCGCGACGCGGGCCGGCTGACGCTGACCCCCGGCATCAAGCCGCTGGAGGACCGCGGCGTCCGCATCGCCGAGGGCACGGTGCGGCACGCGGCCGCAACGGGCGGCTTCGGCAGCGAGCTGGTGGTCAGCGGCTCCGGGCGCGCGTTCGAGATCGTGGCGGCGGGCAAGGGCCCGACCGAAGGCTTCACCGGCGTCACGCTCGACGCCGGCATGCTCAACGGCATCGGCGCGGGCACCATGGCCATCGGAGGCGCGCCGGGCTCGCAGTTCGAGACCGGCCGCAACACCCAGTCCTCGTATCTCGCGAGCTTCGGCACGGCCTACCAGGCCGCCAGCGGCATCGTGCTGCGCGAAGGCGCCGTGCTGTCGGCGCCGCAGGTGTTCCTGGTCGCGGGCCAGCGCGACGGCGGCATCGTGCTCGAGCAGGGCGCGGGCATCGACACCCTGCGCCGCGGCCCGGTCTCCTGGGACTCGAAGGCCGGCTATGTCTTCAAGCCCGGTGATGTCGCGGTGCTCGCCGTTTCCAACGGCTGGCTCGACATGCTGGCCCCGAGCCTGAGCACCGACACCCGCTGGGGCCAGGGCCCGATCCGCATCGGCGTGTGCGAGGGCAGCGTGCGCTGCGGCGGCACCACCACCCTCTATGCCGAGGGCACGATCACGGCCGCGACCGACCGCGCCTTCGAGCTCGGCGACTCGGTGCGCTACGGCGCGCGCAACCTGGTGCTGGCCGTGGGCGGCATCAACGTCGGCAGCGCCGAGGCGCTGGAGCGCGCCCGCGCGGGCGGCGCGCTGCCCGCGGGCATGACGCTCAACCAGCAGGTGCTCGACCGCCTGCTGCGCGGCGACACCAGCACCGGCGCGCCCGCGCTCGAGAACCTGGTGCTGACCGCGCGCGACTCGGTCAACTTCTACGAATCGGTGCGTTTGTCGACGCTGTCGTCCGCCAACGGCCAGCCCTCGCTGGCGCAACTGGTGCTGACCACGCCGGCCATCTACGGCCATGGCGGCGTCGACGACGTGGCGCGCATCGAGACCGACACCCTGGTGTGGAACGGCACGGCCTCGCCGGCCGGCGGCGTGATGAGCGGCGGCGCGGGCACCGGCAGCGGCCGGCTCGAGGTCGACGCGCGCGAGATCGTGTTCGGCTACGCGGCCCAGACCCAGCCCAAGTCGGTGATCTCGCACGACCGCCTGACGCTGGGCTTCGGCACGGTGGCGCTGAACGCCAGCGAGCGCATCACGGCCAACCACCGCGGCAGCCTCGGCGTCTACCAGTCGCAGGGCGCGTGGAACGAGGCCACCAAGGACTTCGACCGCAGCGGCGGCGAGCTGCTGATCTCCACCGCGCTGATGACCGGCAAGGCCGGCTCGGTCAACGCCATCCGCGCGGGCGGCCGCATCGCGGTGACCGCGCCCGAAGGCGCGGTGCTGCCCGCGGTCGACGCGGTGGCACCCGAGGCGCTGGGCGCCGAGCTGCGCCTCGACGCGGGCGGGCCACTGAGCTTCGACACCGCGGTGCGGCTGCCCAGCGGCAAGCTGAGCCTGGTCGCGCAGGGCGACCTGCTGCTGGGCGAGCGTTCGATGCTCGACCTCGCGGGCCGGCGCGTCGATTTCTTCGACGTCGGCAAGTACGCCTGGGGCGGCGACCTCGTGCTCGAGAGCCGCGGCGGCAACATCGCGCAGGCGGCGGGCGCGCGCATCGACCTGTCGGCCCGCAACAACCGCGCGGGCCGCCTCGATGCGGTGGCGCTCGACGCCGGCGCGGGCACGGTCGACCTGCGCGGCGCCATCGCGGCCGACAGCAGCGGCTACTACGACGCGGGCGGCACGCTGGTGCCCTACGCGGCGGGCGACATCGAGCTGCGCGCGCAGTCCATCGCCGACTTCCGCGGCCTGAATGCGCGCCTCACCGAGGGCGGTGCCTTCGGCGTGCGCAGCTTCCAGCTCAAGCGCGGCGACCTGGTGGTCGGCGACGAGCTCAAGGCGCGCGAGATCAACCTCTCGGTCGACGGCGGCCGGCTCACGGTCGAGGGCCGCGTCGACGCCAGCGGCGAGCAGGCCGGCAGCATCCGGCTGGCGGCGCGCGACGGCGTGTCGCTCGCGGGCACGGCGGTGCTCGATGCCAGCGCCAGCGTGCTGCGGCGCGACAGCCACGGCCAGGCGATCGACGCGCCCAACCGCGCGGTCATCGAGCTCGATGCCGGCAGCGGCACGCTCTCGATCGCCAGCGGCGCGCGCATGGACCTGCGCGTGGCCGGCGCCGCGAAGGACTACGGCACGGTGGCGCTCAACGCACCGCGCCGCGGCGCCGACGACGTGGCCATCGAGGCCGCGGGCAGCATCGACATCCAGGGCGCGAAGTCGGTCGCGGTCAACGCCTTCGTCACCGACAAGAGCGCGGCGAAGGGCACGGACGCGAGCGTCGACGGCCGTACCTACCAGGTGATCGACCAGGCCTACCTCGATCGCCTGCACGGTCAGAGCGAGGCCTTCATCGAGGCCGCGCTGCGCAACGGCGCGCTGATCGACGGCCGCCTCGCGGGCCTGCGCGCGCAGGGCGACCGCTTCCACCTGCGCCCCGGCGTGCAGATCGTGACCGACGCCGCGATCAACCCCGATGGCGACCTGCACGTGGACGGCGACATCGACCTCTCGGGCCACCGCTACGCGAGCCTGAACCCGCGCACGCGCAAGACCCTGGCCTACGGCTCGGGCGAACCGGGCGCGCTGGTGATCCGCGCGCCGGGCAACCTCGAGGTCTTCGGCAGCATCAACGACGGCTTCGATGGCTCGCGCCTCGTGCGCGGCGCCACGCCCGACGACAAGGGCTGGATCCTGCCGAGCGGCCGGCTGCCCTTCGGCGGCGACCTCGTGATCCCGCACGGCGGCATGGTCACGCTCGACACCGGCACCGGCTTCGAGCAGGGCCGCACGCTGAACTTCGACCTGCCGGCCAGCGCGGTGACGCTGCCCTCGGGCACGCTGCTGCCAGCGGTGATGGTGCTCGACCAGCCGCTGACCGTGCCCGCGGGCCTGGTGCTCGGCGCGGACGTGCGCGACGCCGCGGGCAAGCTGCTGCACGCGGCCGGCTCGGTACTGGGCGAGCCCGTGACGCTGCCGGCCGGCACGCGCCTGGCCGCGGGCTTCCGCCTGCCGGCCGCGGTGCGCATGGCGGCGGGCATCTGGCCCGCGGGCGTGCCGCTGCCGGTGGGCATGGCGCTGTCGCGCCCGCTCGCGCTGGCCAAGGGCGCGGTGGTGCCCTCGGAAACCCAGGTCAAGCTGCCCGGCGGCGTCGAGATGATCAACCTGCGGCCCGCCGATGCCGACGGCAACCAGGGCCGCACCTGGGCGCTGGCGCCGATGCTGCCCGCCGGCTCGCTGTCGTGGGACCTGCGCCTCGTGGCCGGCGCCGACCTCGGCGCGGCCGACACCCGCCTCGCGCAGCCGCACGCCACCGGCCGGCTGCAGCTGGCCGACACCCACTTCGGCCTCGGTTCGAAGGTCAGCGACGTGCCGGGCACCGGCTCGCCGGCCACCTACTTCTGGGGGCCGGACGCCGGCGCGAAGATGGTGATCGACTTCTTCGGGGAGTACGTGCTGAGCTTCCAGATCGTTCCGGGCACGCCCATGACGCCCGAGCAGATCGACGAGATGCGCATGTGGGGCCTGGTCGGCAACGACCCCGCCGACATGAACGACTACGGCTACGGGGAGTACGCCACCGTCGACAAGCCGGCCGTGCCGCCGGACCGCGTCGCGGCCTACCACCCGGCGCGCGAGCAGATCTTCAGCGTGCTGCGCACCGGCACCGGCGACCTCGACCTGGTCTCGGGCGGCGACATCACGCTGCGCTCGCCCTACGGCGTCTACACGGCCGGCACCGCCACCGCGCCCGGCGTGGGCGGCGCGGCCGACCGGCTCTACGACCAGCAGCGCGGCCTGCTCAAGGACGGCTCGATCCTGTTCTCCGTCGAAGGCAAGCCCTACGAGCCGCTGGTCGACGGCGGCGCGCGCAGCCTCTACGCGGCCTGGTACCCGGAGCAGGGCGGCAACCTGCTGCTGCGCGCCGGCGGCGACCTGCGCGGCGACCTGGTCGGCAGCGGCGGCTCGCTGCGCGTGGGCTTCGAGCTCGCCGAGATGCGCGGCCAGGTCGGCTCGACCGCCACCGGCACCTGGCTCTGGCGCCAGGGCAGCGGCAGCGTCGCGACCGGCGCCGACTCGCTGCCCGCGGCCTGGTGGATCAACTTCGGCACCTACGTGGCGGGCTCCAACGGCGAGTACTACCCGTACCCGAGCAACAGCTTCAACAACGATCCCTACCTCGTGGGCTTCACCGGCTTCGGCACGCTGGGCGGCGGCAACCTGGTGGTGGAGGCCGGCAAGGACGCCGGCATGATCGGCCCGCGCGGCGAGGTCTTCTTCAACGACGGCCCGATGAGAGCCCAGACCTCGCGCGTGCCGCGCAGCGAGGGTCTGCACCTGGCCGTGGCGAGCACCGGCCGCATGACGCCCGGCGGCGAGCTCGTGCTCACGGGCGGCGGCGACCTCGACCTGCGCATCGGCGGCAGCCTCAATCCGAACGCGACGCTGCGCAGGAACGAGCACGACCTCAACAGCACCTTCGTCAACCTGCGCGGCGCGCTGCGCGTGCAGGCCGGCGCCATCGGCGGCCTCGACGTGGGCGCGGGCACGCGCGACCAGCTCGACTCGCGCGGCGGCGACCCCTACAGCAAGGGCCGCGCCGGCGCCAGCGGCGGACCGGTGCTGGTGCTCGGCGACTCGACCGCGCGGCTGGACACGCGCGGCGACCTGGTGCTCGGCGGCGTGGCCGACGCGGGCCGCACCAAGCTGCTCAACAGCACGCCCTTCAGCTACCAGGGCCGGGCCTACGCGGGCGAGGGCTACAGCTGGTTCTCGCTGTGGACGCCCGCCACCGCCGTGGACCTGTTCAGCGCCGGCGGCAATCTCACGCCGACCACCGCCTGGGGCGAGGGCGGCGTGAACGAGGACGTGGTGAAGGCGCGCCGCGACAACAACCTCGGCGCGACCTTCCAGGGTCATTTCTATCCGTCGATCCTGCGCGCGGTCGCGGCCAGCGGCAGCCTCTACTACGGCGTGGGCACCGCGAACCTGCTGGCCAACAACGGTGCGGCCTTCACGCGCACCGAGTTCGGCCTCACGCTCTCGCCGGCACCGCAGGGCGCGCAGTACGCCAACGTCACCGGCAAGGGCGTGCTCGAGCTGCTGGCGCGCGACTCGATCCAGGCCAGCGGCTATGCGATCACCGCGTCGACCGCCGACCCGGCGGCGCTCACCAGCCCGTTCCGCCCGGGCTTCATGGGCGTGATCGCCTACACGGGCGGCGGTCCCTACGGCTTCAGCCCGGTGACGGTGCACAACCTGCATCCGTCCGTGGCGAATGCCGAGACCGACTGGCTCATCGGCTTCAGCGGCCGCTACACGAACGCGCCGCTGTTCACCTTCGCGAGCCAGGCCACCTCGGCCTATGCCGCGGCGGGCCAGGAGGCGGCGCGCTACTACGCGGTGGAAGGCGACATCGTCGGCCTGCGCTTCGGACAGGCCGCCAGCCTCGGCTACCTGGGCCGCGACGGCACGCGCTACGACGGCTCGATCCCGGTGGCGGTGCGCGCGGGGCGCGACATCACCGACTCGGGCACGCGCCTGGGCCAGAAGGACACCATCGGCACCGGCCGCGGCAACCTGATCTCGCACGGCCTGGCCGACGACATCTCGGTGATCGAGGCCGGCCGCGATATCCGCCACAGCAGCTTCTACGTCACCGGCCCGGGCCTGCTCGAGGTGACGGCCGGGCGCAATCTCTACTTCGCCGACCGCGGCGAGATCAAGACGCTGGGCGCCGTGGTCGACGTGAAGCCCGGCGACCGCAGCAGCGGCGCCAGCGTGGCGGTGTCGGCCGGCATGGGCGCGGGCGCCGACTGGCAGGCCTTCGCGAAGCGCTACCTCGACCCGGCCAACCTGGCCGATCCGGGCCAGCCGCTGGCCGACCAGCCGGGCAAGGCCGTGGCCGTCTACGGCGGCGCGCTGTCGCTCGCGCAGTGGCTGGCGCGCGAGTTCGGCTACGAGGGCAGCGAGGCCGGCGCCGAGTCCTTCATGGCGCGCAAGCAGGTGGAGCTCGACCGCGAGCGCCAGCAGGCGCTCTCGCGCGGCGACAGCGCGCCCAACCGCTCGCTGGCGCGCGAGTACAAGGTCGAGAGCCGACTGCACCTGGTCAACTGGCTCACGGAGCGCTTCGGCAAGGCCAACCGCCTGGGCCTGCATTTCGACGCCGCCACCATGGACGCGCGCGCCTTCTTCGCGGCGCTGCCGCCCGAGCAGCAGCGCGCCTTCCTGCGCGGCGTCTACTACGCCGAGCTCAAGGCCTCGGGCCGCGAGTACAACGAGGAGGGCGGCAAGCGCCGCGGCAGCTACCTGCGCGGACGCGAGGCCATCGCCACGCTGCTGCCCGACACCGACGCGCAGGGCCGCCCGCGCAGCTACGAGGGCGACCTCACGCTGTTCAGCAGCGCGCTCTACATCGACGAGTACGTGACCACCAGCGGCGTCGGCAAGGACCGCCCGACCCCGGGCAAGACCTACATCAGCAAGGCCGAGTGGGAAGCGCTGGGCAGCCCGGGCTACGGCGTGGCCTTCTACGACGTGCTCGACGCCGGCATCCACACCCAGTTCGGCGGCGACGTGCGCATCATGACGCCGGGCGGCCGCACGCTGGTGGGCGTGGACGGCGGCTTCGTGCCGGGCCCGGGCTCGGGCGTGATGACGCAGGGCGAGGGCGACATCGACATCTATGCGCGCGGCAGCATCCTGATGGGCCAGAGCCGGGTGTTCACCACCTTCGGCGGCAACATCCTGGGCTGGTCGGGCGAGGGCGACATCAACGCCGGGCGGGGCGCCAAGACCACCGTGGTCTACACGCCGCAGCGGCGCGTCTACGACAGCGTGGGCAACGTCACGCTGTCGCCCAATGCGCCGACCACCGGCGCGGGCATCGCCACCCTGAACCCGATCGCCGAGATCCCGCCGGGCGACATCGACCTGATCGCGCCGCTGGGCACCATCGACGCGGGCGAGGCCGGCATCCGCGTGTCGGGCAACGTCAACCTCGCGGCGCTGCACGTGGTGAACGCCGAGAACATCCAGGTGCAGGGCAAGTCCACCGGCATCCCGGTGGTGGCGGCGGTCAACGTGGGCGCGCTCTCGAACGCCAGCGCCGCGGCGGCGCAGGCCGGCATGGCGGCGCAGGACTCGCTGCAGCGCGAGCGCGCCGAGGCGAGGAAGGCCTTGCCCTCGGTGTTCACCGTGCGCGTGCTGGGCTTCGGCAACGAGGCGCCCGAGGGCGCGCCGGCCGGCGGCGCGCGCGAGCGCGGCAGCACCGGCGCGGCCTACGACCCCAAGGGCGTGGTGCAGGTGCTCGGCGCGGGCGCGCTGACCACCGCGCAGATGCAGTCGCTGACCCCGGGCGAACGGCGCAACCTCAAGCAGTAGCACGAAGGACCGCGCGGCTCGCGCCGCGCCAATCCAGGAAGGGCCTCCCGCGTGGAGGCCCTTCTTCTTATGTGCGTCGACGACCCCGTGCAGGACCCGTCCGACTTTTCTTGATGAAGTTTTCGTGACAAACGACAGTCGCCGCGCCTGCCGGGCGTCTAGGAAACGTACGCAGCGGCGACATGAAGGCTCTCCACCATGGGCCGCTGCCGAGCGAGCTTCATCCTTGAGAACCGAGCTGGACATGCATGACTTGAAGAAGAACGCCCCACCGATGTGCTGGAGAGCGGTGTGGCTGGCAGTGCTGGCGCTGGGCGCGCACGGCGTCGCGTCGGCGCAGGCCGCGGACACCGCGCCGGCGGCCGCCGCGCCCGCCGACACCCAGGCCCCGAACCAGAACCCGCCCCCCGCGGCCGCGGCAGCCGCCGCGCCGGCCGCACCCGAACGAAAGGTCGACGTCACCGAATACATCGTGCGCGGCAACACCGCGCTGGACGCCCGCGCGATCGAGAAGGCGGTCACGCCCTTCCTCGGTCCCGAGCGCACCCTCAAGGACATCGAGGCCGCGCGCGACGCGCTGCTCGCCGCCTACCAGGCCGCGGGCTACCAGTCGGTCTACGTCGACCTGCCCGAGCAGCAGGTCACGCAGGGCGTGGTGTTCCTGCAGGTCAGCGAAACGCGAGTCGGCCGCGTGCGCGTGGTCGGCGCCGAGTACAACTCGCCGCTGGACGTGCGCGACCAGGTGCCCGCGCTGCAGGAGGGCACGGTGCCCGACTTCAACAAGGCCCAGTCGCAGCTCGCCGCGCTCAACCGCGGCCCGAAGCGGCAGGTGATGCCGCTGGTGCGCCAGGGCGCGCTGCCCGGCACCATGGACGTGGACCTCAAGGTCGAGGACCAGAGCCCGTGGCGCGCCAGCGTCGGCCTCAACAACGACTACAGCGCCGACACGCGCAAGCTGCGCGCCTCGGCCTCGATCGGCCACGACAACCTGTGGCAGCTCGGGCACAGCGCCTCGATCAGCTTCTTCGGCGCGCCGCAGGACCTGAAGCAGACGCAGGTGGTCTCGGCCTCGTACCTGGCGCCGCTGCCGAACAGCAACTGGTCGCTCGAGGCCTCGGCCTTCTGGTCCGACAGCAACGTGGCCACCGTGGGCGGCACCGACGTGCTCGGCAAGGGCCACTCGATCGGGCTGAAGGCCACCTACACCGTGCCCAACACCGGCAACTGGTGGCATTCGTTCAGCGCCGGCGTCGACCTGAAGAACAACCGCGAGGCCCTCACGCTCAAGAACAGCAGCGACGAGGTGCCGCTCAAGTACGCGCCGATCACGCTGTCGTACTCGGGCCTGCGCCAGGCCGAGAAGAGCCAGTACGGCGTGGGCGTGTCGCTGGTGGTGGGCACGCGCAGCTTCTTCAGCTACGGCAGCGACCAGGCGCAGTTCGACTACAAGCGCTACAAGTCCTCGCCGAGCTTCATGGTGCTGAAGACCGACCTCAACGGCACCTACACCTTCGAGGGCGGCTCGCAGCTCGCCTTCCGCGTCAACGGCCAGATGACCGACTCGCCGCTGGTGTCGAGCGAACAGATCGCCGGCGGCGGCATGAACTCGGTGCGCGGCTATCTCTCGGCCGAGGCCACGGGCGACTACGGCGTGGTCGGCTCGCTCGAATGGCGCACCCCGCCGCTGAACTGGCTCAACCCCTGGGTCGAGGGCTGGCGCGCCTATGCCTTCGTCGACGGCGCGCGCCTGCGCCTGAAGAACCCGCTGCCCGAACAGGCCGACCGCTTCGCGCTCGCCTCGGTGGGCCTGGGCACCACCTTCAAGGTCGGCCAGTACTTCTCGGGCCGCATCGATATCGGCCGTCCGCTGAAGGACGGCCCGCGCACGAAGAAGGGCGACACGCAGGTCAATTTCAGCATCAACGCCAGCTACTGATCACCGAATCCGAAACGCGGCAACGCCACTTTTCAAGAACCTTTTTCCACGAGCTTTCCGGAGAACCCCTGTCATGCGACGCTTTCTTTTCCTCGCGCTCACGCTGTTGAGCACGCTCCTGCCGGGCCTGGCCCATGCATGGTGGCAGCCCGAATGGGCCTATCGCAAGCCGATCACCGTGGACGGCGGCCCGCAGGCCGGCGCCATCGGCAGCGACGCCGGCCGCATGCCGGTGCTGGTGCGCCTGCACACGGGCAACTTCAAGTTCGAGGGCGTGAGCGAGACCGGCGCCGACCTGCGCTTCGTGGCCGGCGACGACAAGACCGTGCTCAACCACCAGATCGAGCAGTTCGATCCGCTGCTGGGCATCGCGCTGGTCTGGGTCGACGTGCCCACGGTCTCGGCCGGCACGCCGCAGAAGCTCTGGATGTACTACGGCAACCCCAAGGCCCCGGCCTCGGGCAACGGCCAGCGCAGCTTCGATCCCGACTACACCCTGGTCTACCACTTCGCCGAAGGCGCGGTGCCGCCGCGCGACACGACCGCCTACGGCAACAACGGCCAGACCCCGACCGTGCCGGCCGAAGGCACGGTGATCGGCAAGGGCGCGCAGTTCGCCGGCGCGCCGCTGATGCTGCCCGCCACGCCCTCGCTGGCCCTGGCCGCCGGTGCCAGCTTCACCTTCTCCGCCTGGGTGCGGCCCGACCAGCTCGGCGCGCGCCAGGTGATCTATGCGCGCCGCGACGGCGCGGGCGAACTGCTGGTCGGCATCGACCAGGGCGTGCCCTTCGTGCAGGTCAACGGCCAGCGCAGCACCCCGGCGCAGCCGGTGCAGGCCGGCCAGTGGTCGCACATCGCGGTCAAGGCCGAGGGCGACAGCGTCGCGCTGTACGTCGGCGGCCGCCCCGCGGTGTCGCTGGCCGCGCGCCTGCCGGCGCTGAACACGGCCGCCGCGCTCGGCGCCGACGTGGCCGCCACGCCTGCCGCCGGCCAGAACGCTCCCGCGGCCGCCGCCTGGGCGCCGTTCACCGGCGCGATCGACGAAGTGCGCCTGTCGAAGGTCGCGCGCGGCGATGCACTGCTGCTGGCCGACGCCGTCTCGCAAGGCGCCGAATCGCGCCTCACGGCCTTCGGTGCCGACGAGCAGCAGGCCGGCAAGAGCCACTTCGGCTTCATCCTGGCCGCGATGCCGCTGGACGCCTGGATCGTCGTCGGCCTGCTGGGCCTGATGATGGTGCTGTCGTGGGCCATCATGATCGGCAAGGGCCGCAGCTACGGCGCCATCTCGCGCGCCAATGCCCGCTTCATCGAGCACTTCCGCGAAGCCGCCGGCGCGCCGCTGGACCGCCTCGCGATCAGCAACACCGTGTCGCAGGAAGTCCGCGACGATTCCTCGCTGTGGCGCCTCTACCAGGTGGCGATCGAGGAGATGCGCCGCCGCCACGAGCGCGGCTACGACCTGAGCGCCGTGTCGAGCGCGACCATCGGCGCCATCCGCGCCGCCATGGACGGCGTGATGGTGCGCGAGACCGAGCGCATGTCCAAGCGCATGAACTGGCTGTCGACCACCATCGAAGGCGCGCCCTACGTCGGCCTGTTCGGCACCGTGATCGGCATCATGCTGGTGTTCGTGGTGGCGGCGATGGCCGGTGCGGTGGACATCAACTCGGTGGCACCGGGCATGGCGGCCGCGCTGCTGTGTACCGCCGCCGGCCTGGGCGTCGCGATCCCCGCGCTGTTCGGCTACAACTGGCTGGCCTCGCGCTCGGACGCCATCGGCGCCGACATGGCGGTGTTCGTCGACGAGTTCGTGACGCGCCTGGCCGAGGAGCAGGGCGAGGGCAGGTCGGTGCCCGCGGCCGTGGCGGCCCAGGGTGGCGCGCGCCGCACGGCCGACGACAGCGCGGCACGTGGCGGCTGGACCTCGCCGGCACAGGTTCCGGCCTGAGGCGACGCACATGCCCAACGCAGCCAAGTTCGCCGTGCGCAAGCGCACCGGCGGCATCAACATCACGCCGTTCGTGGACGTGCTGCTGGTCGTGCTGGTGATCTTCATCCTCACCAGCAACGCCAGCATCCCGGGCATCAAGGTCGACCTGCCGAAGGCCAGTTCCTCGGTGGCGCTGGAGAAGCCCAAGACCAAGGCCATCACGATCGACAACGCGGGCAACGTGTTCCTCGACGCCTACCCGGTGTCGCTGCCGGAGCTCGAGGAGCGCCTGCGCACCGAGAAGGCCCTGTCGCCCGACTTCCCCGTCATCGTGCGCGGCGATTCGAGCGTGCAGTACGCCAAGGTGGTCGACGTGCTGGACCTGCTGCGCCGCATCGAGCTGAACCAGATCGGCCTCGTGACCGGCAAGCAGAAGTGAGGACCGGCGCGTGAAACCTCGCGATCCGACTTTCGCCTTTGTGGGCCGCGCCGCGGCCGGCGGCGGCGCGCCTGCCGACGCTCGCGCGCTGTGGCGCCGCTGGGGCGGCTGGGCCATCGGCGCGGTGCTGCTGGCGCTGCTGGCGGCGCTCGTGTGGTACCTGCTGGCCGACACCGCGAGCCAGAAGCGCGTGGTGGCCGACGCTCCCACGCTGATGCTGCCGCCGCCACCGCCTCCGCCGCCCGAACCCGAGAAGCTGCCCGAGCCCGAGCCGGAGAAGATCAAGCCGGTGACCGAGCCCGAGCCCAAGCCGATCGAGCCGCTGGAGCCGCCGAAGGACGACACCCCGCCCAGTCCCACCAAGGACCTCGGCGACCCCGTGACCATGGACAGCGCCGCGCAGGCGGGCAGCGATGCCTTCGGCATCCAGGCCGGCAGCGGCGGCGGCATGAGCGGCACCGGTGCCGGCGGCGGCCTGGGCAGCGGCTCGTTCGCGCGCTATGCCTCCGACCAGCTGCAGCGGGCGCTGCTGCGTGACCCGCGCACTCGCAGCCTGACCTTCGACGACATCCATATCGACATCTGGCTCGACGTCCAGGGCCAGATCCGGCGTGCGCAGCTCGTGCGCAGCACCGGCTCGACCGAGACCGACGAGGCGGTGCTGGCCGCGGTGCGCGACCTCGGCCGGCTCGACGAGTCGCCACCGCCTTCCGTGCGCTTCCCGATGCGCGTGTCCTTCAGGGGGCGTCGGCCGTGATGCGCGCCGAAGCCCCGTCTTCCCCATTCCATCCCGTGAACGAAGCGATGAACCCATCCAAATACCCCTTCGGCCGCCGCCTCGCGCCGGCCCTGCGCCAGGGCGCGCTGGCCGCGGCCGTGGCCACGGCCCTCGCGCTGGCCGCGAGCGGCGCGGCCGCCCAGCAGGCCGGACCGGCCGGCGAGACCGCCATGGTCAAGCTGATCCGCGGCCTGATTCAGAGCGGCACGCTCGCCAAGGACGTGGGCGAGGCGCTGCTGGCGCAGGCCCAGGCCGAAGCCATGGCCTCGCAGCAGGCCCAGCAGCGGCTGGCCGCGGTCTCGGCCGGTGCCGTGGCCAGCGCCGGCGGCGTGCGCCTGGAACCGGGCGACGTGCGCGTGCCCTACATCTCGCAGACCGTGCGCGACCAGATCCGCGACGAGGTCAAGGCCCAGGTCATGGCGCAGGCCAAGGACGAAGGCTGGGCCGCGCCCAACGAGACGCCCGAGTGGAGCAAGCGCATCCGCTTCGAGGGCGACGTGCGCGTGCGCAACGAGTCGCGCAGCTACGCGGGCAACAACAGCAACATCGAGATCAACTGGCCCGAGCTCAACAAGGGCAGCGGCTACGACGTCAACCCCAACACCAACCTCGCGCTGCCCTCGCTGCTCAACACGCGCGAGGACCGGCGCAACCTGTTCCGCGCGCGGGCCCGCGTGGGCATCCTCGCGGACCTCAGCGAGAACACCAAGGCCGGCGTGCGCCTGGCCTCGGGCAGCGACGACAACCCGGTGTCGACCACCACCACCCTCGGTGGCGGCCTGAGCAAGAAGAGCGTGTGGCTCGACCAGATGTGGATCTCGCACAAGCCGGTCGACTGGCTCACCGTCACGGGCGGCCGCTTCGCCAACCCCTTCATGTCGACCGACACGCTGTTCTCGAGCGACCTCAACTTCGACGGCATCGCGTTCCAGTTCGACAAGGCGCTGGCCAGCAACAAGGACCTGTCGCTGTTCGGCACGCTGGGCCTGATCCCGCTCGAGTACTCCTCGGACAACGCGCCCAGCCGCAGCCAGACCAAGGCCAAGAGCGAGAACAAGTGGCTGCTCGGCGCGCAGGTCGGCGCCGACTGGAAGATCGACGACGACAACCGCCTGCGCGGCGCGCTCGCGTACTACAACTTCCGCAACATCAGCGGCAAGGTCTCCGAGCCCTGCGCGCTGTACGCGGGCGCCGACGGCTGCAGCACCGACTGGTCGCGCCCGGCCTTCATGCAGAAGGGCAACACGCTCATGCTGCTGCGCGACATCTCGCTCGACCCGCTGAACCCGGCCGGCACGCCGCAGCCGCAGTACGTGGGCCTGGCCTCGAAGTTCCGCCTGGTCGACCTGAACATGCGCTGGGACACCAAGGTCGCGGGCAACAACCTGCGCCTGGACGCCAACTTCATCCGCAACACCGCCTACGACGCCAGCGACATCTGGCGCCGCGCGGGCATCCGCGGCGCCATCGTCAACAACTTCGGCAGCACCGGCGGCACCACCCAGGCCGACTACAAGAGCGGCGGCAACGCCTTCATGCTGCAGGCCACCTACGGCCGCCCGGCACCGGCCGCGCGCGGCGACTGGAACCTCATCGCGGGCTACAAGCGCATCGAGCCCGATGCGCTGCCGGACGGCTACAACGATTCGACCTTCCATGGCGGCGGCACCAATGCACGCGGCTACTTCCTCGGCGGTTCGTACGCGTTCGACAAGAACCTCTGGTTCACCGGCCGCTGGATCTCGACCAAGGAGGTCTATGGCGCGCCGCTGTCGATCGACACGCTGCAGCTCGAACTCAATGCGCGCTTCTGAGGACGTCGCCGTGGCCCGATCCCATTTCAAGACCCCAGCGCTCGCCCTGGCGCTCGCCTTCGCCGGTCTGGCCGGCCTGGCCGGCGGCGCGCACGCCCAGGGCGCGCCGGCCGCGGCCGGCGGCCAGAGCATGGAAGAGCGGCTGCGCGCGCAGCTGCGCATCACCACCTCGCAGCTGCAGCAGGCGCAGAACGAGCTCGCCGCGCTCAAGGCCGGCAAGCCCGCGGCTGCGGCACCGGGCGCGGCCGCGCCCGCACCGGCGGCCGAAGTCGAGGCGCTGCGCAAGGACCTCGCGCGCGCCCAGTCGCAGCTCGCCGGCGAACGCCAGGCGCGCGAGCACGCGAGTGCCGGCGTCGAGCAGCTGCGCCAGCAGGCGCAGGCCGCGGCCGAGAAGTCCAACGGCCAGGTCGCGCAGTTCCGCAGCGCCTACGAGGAGCTGCTGCGCACCGCGCGCGCCTCCGAGGCCGAGCGCCAGCGCCTCGTGGCCGAGACCGGCACGCAGCGCACCGCGCTCACGCAGTGCGAGGCGAAGAACACGCAGCTCTACGCCGTGGGCCAGGAGGTGCTGCGCGCCTACGAGACCATGGACATGGGCAGCGTGTTCGCCGCGCGCCAGCCGTTCGCGGCCCAGAGCCGCGTGAAGTTCGAGCAGATCGCGCAGCAGTACGGCGACAAGCTGTACGAAGGCCGCTTCGACGCGCGCGCCGTGAACGCACCCAAGCCGGCCGAGGCCGCGGCTACGCCGCCGGCCGGCGCCGCATCGGCACCCGCCGCGAAGTGAGCGGCCAGAAGGAAACCTCGACCATGAACCCGAAGAAACCCCTTGCTCCCGCGCACCTGCGCACGCTGGCCGCGCTGCTGCTGGCCGCGTCGGCCAGCCTCGGCGCCGCGGCGCAGCAGATCGCCGCGCCCACGGGCGCGCCGGTGGTCGCCCGCCTGGGCGAACTCACCGTGCGCCAGGACGAGGTCGAGAAGCTGCTGCAGGCCTTGCCCGATGCCGAGCGCGCGGCCGTCAAGGACAACCGCGCCAGCGTCGAGGGCTGGCTGCGCCAGCGGCTGCTCGGTGAGGCGCTGCTGAAGGAGGCGCGCGACAAGGGCTTCACCGACAAGCCCGAGGTCAAGGCCAAGATCGACGCCGCGGTGCGCGAGCTCACGGCCCGCATCGTCACCACCGGCTACCTCGAGTCGGTGAGCCAGGTGCCGGCGGGCTATCCGTCGGAGGCCGAACTCTCCGCCGCCTACGAGCAGGGCAAGGCCGGCTTCAACCTGCCGGCCACCTACCGCGTGGCCCAGATCTTCCTCGCCACCCCCGACACCGCCACCGCGGCCGTCGCCAAGGTGCGCGAGGAAGCCCAGAAGCTGGCGCGCGAAGCGCGCGGCGGCGGCGACTTCGCTGCGCTCGCGCGCGCGAAGTCGCAGGACAGGAGCAGCGCCGAGCGTGGCGGCGAGGTCGGCAACCTGCCGCTCGCGCGCATGCTGCCCGAGGTGCGCGATGCCATCGCCAAGCTCAAGACCGGCCAGGTCGGCGACCCGGTGCAATCGGCCGCGGGCTTCCACGTCGTGAAGCTGCTCGACAGCCAGCCCGCGCGCACCGCCACGCTCGAGGAGATGCGCCCGCAGCTGCAGGCCGCGCTGCGCCAGCAGCGCCAGCAGCAGCTGATCCAGGCCCACCTGACGCAGCTCGCGCCGGCCACGCAGCTGAGCATCGATGCCGCCGCGCTCGACGCCGCGCTGCGCAAGACGAACTGAACCCACCGACAACCACCATCCACAGACAGGGAACCTCATGACGAACACCCCGACCGACACCACCGCCGCCACGCCCGCCGAGGCCCTCGACCTGCTCGACGCGGTCACGCCCGAACAGGTCTCCGAAGCCATCAAGGCCGCCGGCGCCGCCGTCTCCACCATCGAACAGGACGGCGTGATCCGCCTGCACAGCGCCAGCCACGGCATCGGCTTCCAGGTGCTGTGGGGCAATCCCGTCACCACCACCCAGTACACCGACTTCACCTTCAGCTGCCCGCTGCACGTGCAGGGCGGCACGCTGCCCGAGGCCGTGCTCGCGGCCTGGCACCGCAGCAAGCGCTTCGCGCGCGTCGCGCAGCACGGCGACTTCGTGGTGCTCGAGATGGACGTGGTGGTCGCCGGCGGCGTGACGCCCGCGCACCTCGCGTTCAGCGCGCGCCTGTGGATGCAGATGATGGGCGAATTCTTCCTGCACCTGCGCAACTACGGCCCGGCCGCCGCCACGCGCGGCGATGCCGCCAATGGCGAAGCGCCGGCCGCTGGTGCCGCCGACCGGGTCGAAGCCGCCGCCTGAGCGCGCGCCGAACGCATCCCAGCGCGATGCCCGACAGCCTTCGTTCCGCGGAGTCCTTCGACGGCCACGATTCGCCGACGCTGCGCGCGATCCACGCCACCGCGCGCCAGGTGCAGCGCGCGCGGCGCGCGGAGACCGTGCGGCTGCGCCAGCGCGAGGCGCTGCTCGACATGCTCGCGCGCGTCATGGCCGACCTGCACATCACCAATGCCGAGCTCAACGCGGCGCGGCGCGCGCTCGCGCCGACGCGACCGAAGTGAAAGGCGCGGCGCGCGTCACGCCGCCGTCAAACTTTCTGCCTAGCATCGCCGCCGAACAACGGCCGCGCCGCGGTGCGTTCGCTTCGCGTTCTCCCTCCGAAATGGCATGAGCATGTCCCGCGTATGGCAACCACGGTCCCGTCGGCCGGTGCGCTCGCACTGGCGGGGTGCATGGCGTTCCTGAGCCCGATCGCCGCCGCAGAGCCTGCGTTGCCGTCCCCTCCCTCGACGATGCCGTCCGCCGGATTGCTGCGCTTCGACCTGCGCGTGCAGCCGCTGCAGGGCGCGCTCGATGCCTATGGCGAGCTCACCGGGCGCTCGGGCTTCTACACGGCCGAGTCGATCGCGGGGCGCAGCAGCGCGGCGGTGCAGGGCCGCTACACGCCCGAGGCGGCGCTGCGCTTGCTGCTCGAGGGCACCGGCCTCGCGATCCACTACACGGCACCCGATGCCTTCGTGCTCGAACCCGGCGTGCCGGCAACCGCTGAAGCACCGGCCGAAGCGGCGCGCGCGCCGGGGCCCGACGACGGGCTGGTGCAGGCGCGCGTCAACGATGCCTTTTGCGGCGACCCGCGATTGGCCGCGGGCGACTTCCGCGCGGCGCTGCGCTTCGGCCTCGATGCGCAGGGCCGCGTGGTGCGCCCGCTGCTGCTGGGCTCCACCGGCGATGCCGCGCGCGACCGCGCGGTGCTCGCGGCGTTGGCCACCGTGCAACTGGGTCGGCCGCCGCTGGCCGGCGCCGGCCAGCCGCCCTACGTGATGCTGATCGCGCCGCGCGCGGAAGGCGGTGGCTGGCGCTGCGATGCGCGCGTGGGGGCGGCACCGTGAGCGGCTCCAGCTTCGGCATGCTGCGCGACTACCTCGTGGGCCGTTACGACGACCTCAAGCGCCGGCTCACGCTGCAGCTCGGCAGTGCCGACCTCGCGGGCGATGCGCTGCAGGACACCTGGCTGCGGCTGCAGGCAGGCTCTGCCGAGGCGCAGGACCCGCGCGAGCCCGTGCAGTACCCGCTGAGCTACCTGATGCGCATGGCCACCAACGTGGCGCTCGACCGCATCCGGGCCGAGGCGCGCTTCATGAACGGGGAGGAGGTCGAGCAGCTGTTCGCCGAGCTCGGCGATCCCGCGCCCGACCCGGCGCAGCAGGCGCTGGGTCGCTCGGAGCTCGCGCAGCTGGCCGCGATCATCGAGGAGATGCCGCCGCGGCGGCGCCACGTGCTGATCCTGGTGCGCGTCGACGAGATGCCACGCCAGGAGGTGGCCGACCGGCTCGGCGTGTCGCTGAGCCTGGTCGACCGCGAGCTGCGGCGCGCGCACGAGTACATCGTGGAGCGCACGCGATGAAATGTTTCGCTCGCGTGCAGTTCCGGGCCGCGACAGACGTCTGGAAGAAGAGGGCACCGCGCGCGGACGCGTCGTGGCCCGGTGTTGGTTTGTTGCGAGGCCGTTGAACGTGTCCGATTCGTCCCCCCTGCCGCCGCGCGATGCCGAGGCCCTCGAGCGCCAGGCCCATGCCTGGGTGCAGCGCCTGGCCTCGGGCAGCGCGCGGGCCCGCGATGCGCGCGCGCTCAGGCGCTGGTGCGCGCTCAGCGAAGCGCATGCCCAGGCCTTCGGCCGCGCCCACCGGCTGTGGCGCGACATGGCCGGCGCGGCCGCGCTGGCCGGCGCCGACGATCCCGCGCTCGCGGCCCTGCGCGCCGCGCCGCGGCCGGCGGCGCAGCCCGTGCGCACGCTGCCGCGCCGCGCCTTCCTGGGCGCCGGCATCGCCACCGCGGCGGTCGCGGCCGGCGTGGTCGTCATGCATCCGCCGCTGGGCCTGTGGCCCGCGCCCGAGAGCTGGCAGGCCGACTACCGCACGGGCACCGGCGAGCAGCGCAGCCTCGCGCTCGCGCCCGACCTCACGCTCGAGATGAACACGCGCAGCAGCATCGCGCTGCAGGCCGCGCAGGGCGAGACCGCCGGTATCGAACTGATCGCCGGCGAGGTCGCGGTCGATGCCACGCGCCGCGGCCGGCCCTTCACCGTGAGCGCGGCGCTCGGGCGCATCGAGGCCCTCGACGCGCGCTTCGAGGTGCGCCACACCGATGCGCGCAGCGTCTGCGTGCGCTGCCTCGAAGGCCAGGTGCGCGTGACGCTCGGGGCCGAGTCGCTCGCGCTGCGCGCCGCGCAGGAACTGGTGTACGAAGGCCGAAAGCCGCAGCCGGTGCGCAGCCTCGAAAGCGGCGAGCGTTCCGACTGGCGCGAGGGCGTGCTGCGCTTCCAGCGCACCGCGCTCGCGCAGGTGGTCGACGAGATCAACCGCTACCGGCCGGGCCGCGTGATGCTGCTGGGCAGCGGGCTCGCGGGCAAGCCGGTCAGCGGGCGCTTTCACATCCACGACCTCGACAAGGCGCTGGCGCAGATCCAGCGGCTGTTCCGCCTCGAGCTCACCGCGCTGCCGGGCGGCATCGTGATCCTTCACTGAGCCTGCGTTCGCGCCGCCGATGCGCGGCGAGGTGTACAGCTTTGAAGGTCGGCATTCGTCTATGGGCAAAGCCATCGCATGGCTTCCTGTCCATTCGAAACGCCACTGAAAGATTCCTGTCATGCCGCCCCTCCATCCTGCCCCGGTGAAGCCCGCGTTCCCCGCACGCCCTGGCCGCCGCACCGGACCGCGACGCCTCGCACCCCTGGCCCATGCCGTCGCCGTCGTCATTGCGATCGGCGCGGCGGGCGCGGCGCAAGCGCAGCAACGTGCGTTCAGTGCGGCGTGGATGGCGCAGAAGAACATCGCGCAGGGGCAGGCGATCGCGACGGGTCGCCTGCCCAATGGCCTGCCGGTGTCCTCGCTCAACACGCCGACCGCGCAACAGCAGCAGTCGCGCGAGCAGTTGCAGCGTTCGCTCGGCAACCTGAACCTCGCCGCGCAGAGCATCGCGGCACAACAGGCCGCCCAAGCCGCCGCACGGCAGGCGGCGCTGGACGATCCTTCGTCGGTACCCGATGGCCTGGCCGATGGCGGTCTGCGCGTCGACACCAATTCGCTGACCGCGGGCTGGCTCAATGCCCAGGCGCCCGTGCAATCGCAAGGCGGCGATGGCCGCACCACGGTCACCATCCAGCAGACCAGCGACCGCGCGATCCTCAACTGGGAGAGCTTCAACGTCGGCAAGCGCACCACGGTCGATTTCAGGCAGCAGGCCGACTGGGCCGTGCTCAACCGCGTCAACGATCCGCAGGCGCGGCCTTCGCGGATCCAGGGGCAGATCAAGGGCGACGGCACGGTGCTGATCGCGAATCGCAACGGCATCGTTTTCAGCGGCAGCAGCCAGACCGACACGCGCAACCTCGTGGCGGCGGCCGCGAAGATCGGCGACGAACAGTTCAAGGCGCGTGGCATCTACAGCGCGCAGGAGAGCGGGGCCTACACGCCGAGCTTCACGGACGCCAATGGCAAGGTCGAAGTGCAGGCCGGTGCGCGCATCAACACCACGGTGCCGACGACCGTCACGCAGGGCGGCGGTTATGCGCTGCTGCTCGGCAAGGAGGTCAGCAACGCCGGCACCATCACCACGCCGCGCGGCCAGGTGCAGATGGCCGCGGGCGACTTCTTCATCGTGCGGCCCGGCCAGAGCACGACAGGCAACCAGTTCGCGACCACGCGCGGCAACGAGGTCGCGCCGCAGTTCCATACCGACAGCACGGCGGGCGCGGTGACGAACACCGGCCTGCTGCAGGCGCCCGAAGGCGACATCACGCTCGCGGGCCGCAAGGTGGTGCAGGACGGCGTGGCCGTGTCCACGACGACGGTGGACACGCGCGGCACCATCCATCTGCTGAACTCGGCGAGCGACAAGCTCGGCAGCGTCACGGTCACCTCGCGCGGCCTCAACGCGATCCTGCTCGACGACCAGAACGGCCGCACCGCGCTCGACAGCCAGCGCGATGCGCTGATCGCCGACTCGGCGGTGCAGGATCTGGCGCGCCGCACGGCAGCCTCGGGTGGCTTCGACAACCTCGCGCGCCTCGACGACCGGCGCGACCAGTCGCGCATCGAGATCGTCTCGGGCGGCGGCGTGGTGTTCGAGGGTGGATCCACCACGCTGGCAACCGGTGGCCAGATCGCGGTGGCCGCGAGCAATGGCCGCAGCACGGTGGCCAATGGCGCGCGCCTCGATGTCTCGGGCGCGGTCGGCGTGCAGGTCGCGATGTCGTCCAACAACGTGCAGATCAACATCCAGGGCAACGAGCAGCGCGACGCACCGTTGAACCGCGACACAACGATGCTCAACAACAGCAACGTGTGGATCGACCGGCGCAAGCTGCTGCGCGTGGCGGCGGGCGTCGGAGGTTACGACAAGGAGCGCTGGTACACGCCGGGCGGCCTGCTCGAGGTCGGCGGCTACCTGGGCCTGCAGGGCCACACGGTGGGCGAGTGGGGCGCGCAGGGCGGCAGCGTGCTGTTCGCGGGCAAGGAACTGGTCGCGCAGGCGGGCTCGAACATCAACCTCTCGGGCGGCACGCTGGATGTGCAGACCGGAATGATCAAACAGAGCTGGCTCAAGGGTTCCGACGGCCGGCTCTATGAAGTGTCGAGCGCGCCCGCGGACGTGCAGTACACAGGCCTCTACAAGGGCTACGAGGACGCGCACACACGCTGGGGCGACAAGACCACGGGCTTCTTCTACAACCCGCTGATCGGGCCGCAGCAGCGGCTGGAGAACGGCTACACGGTGGGACGCGATGCGGGGCAGTTGATCGTCTCGACCGGCGCCGCGGTGCTCGAGGGCGACCTGACGACGACGGTCTACCGGGGCCCGCGGCAAACGATCCAGCGCGATGGTGGCATCGACGGCTGTGCGCAGTCGCACGACGCCGCGGCGCTCGCCGCGCAACTGATCCTCGGCAACTACACGACCGTGTTCAACCCCGACAAGGCCAACGGCATACAGGGCGTGTTCCATAACTTCACGCCGAGCTTCGGCCAGGTCGTGTTCGGCACCGGGCAGCCGGCCCTGGGCGAGGGCATCGCGCCCGACGGGCCGTTGCCGCAGGCGCTCCAGGACGTGCTGCATCTCGACAGCGACCGCGTCAACGGCTGGCAGCTGGGCCAGCTGATGGCCGGCGGCACGCGCGGCCTGGCGGTGGAGGCGGCGCTCGCAGTGGTGCCGGGCGGCAGCATCGCGCTGTATGCGCCGCAGCTGAACGTGAATGCCGACCTGACCGCGCGCGGTGGCGACATCGCGCTGGGCAACGTGCTGCCGTCGGTGACCGGTTTAGGTACCGCCAACAGCGTCGCGCTGGCGCCCGAAGCGGGCCAGCGCGCGCAGACCACCGTGGCCGCGGGCGCCACGCTCGATGCGAGCGGCCTGTGGACCAACCTGCTGGCCGATGAACGCGACAGCGCGGGCCTGCCCTACGTCGACGGCGGCAGCGTGTCGATCCGCGGCACGGGCGATGTGACGCTCGCGCAGGGCGCGGCGATCGACGTGTCTTCCGGCGCGGCGCTGCTGCGCAGCGGGGCGCTGCGCGGCGGCCATGGCGGCGACGTGACGCTGGCGGCCGGCTTCGTGACCGACGCCAATTCCCTCGCGACCGACCCGACCGCGCTGCTCACGCTGGCCGGCGAGTTGCGCGCCTTCGGGGTGAACGGCGGCGGCACGCTCGACGTGCGTTCGGGCACGGCGGTGGGCATCGGCGGCAAGGCGCTCGACACCGACGGCCTGCTCGCGGCCGGCCAGGCGGCGCCGGTCAACCTGCGGCTGCTGCAGGACTACCAGCTTGCCGTGGGCGACATCGCGCCGATGGACCTTTCGGTGACGCTGACCCGCCGGCCGGCCGGCTACACCGTGACGGGCCAGCAGCTCGAGATCCGGATCCCGTGGGATACGCCGTTGGTGCTGAAAGCGGACTGGGTGGTGCCATTCAACCTCTTCGATTCGAATGGGGTCCTCCATGGCACCGGCAGCACCGTGCCCGCGGGCACCACGGTGACCCAGGGCTTCTTCCTGCCGGTCGGCGTCACCATTCCAGCCGCCGTGTTCCCGGACGGGCTGCCGATCGCGTCGACGCTGGTCCGCTACAACGCCGGCAGCGTGCTCGACATGCCGTTCACGCTGGCGGCGGGAACCTCGCTTGCCGCCGGCACCGTGCTGGCCCGGCCCGTTGCCGTGGCAGCCACGGGCACGCTGTCGCCCGCGCTGTTCCAAAGCGGCTTCTCGCACTACGTGGTCACGGCCAGCGATGGCCTCGCGATCGCGCCGGGCACGCGGATCGAAGTGAACATGCCGGTGCTGCGCGCGGACGTCGACGGCCTGCAGTCGCTGGCCACCGGCAGCCGGCTCGCCGATTCGCTGCCGGTGTGGACGCCGCCGCTGTACGAGGAAGACCCGCAGCACGCCACTCTCGTGCAGCGTGGCGGCGCGAGCATCGAGTTCGATGCGGGCTCCAGGCTCGGCGGTCCGGGCCAGCTCGCGCCCCTGACGGTCGGCACCGGCGCGCACATCGCGGTCGATCCGGGCCAGGCCATCACGTTGTGGAACAACGGCGGCCAGTTGACGGTGGACGGCCGGCTCGATGCCTGGGGCGGCGACATCTCGATCGCCTCGCTGCCGATCTCGCAGCTCGCATACCGGGCCTCCACCACGCGCTCGGTCTGGATCGGCGACAACGCGGTGCTCGACGCGGCAGCGCGCGCCTACGTGGCCCGCGATGCGCAGGGCCGCGCCTATGGCATTGCGCCCGACGGCGGCACGATCGAGCTGGGCTTGTCCGACTCCTTCATCGTGATCCGTCCGGGGGCGGTGCTCGACGCCTCCGGCGCCTACGCCGAGGTCGACGCTTCGGCGGGCAGCGCATCCGGCACACCCGCGCGGCCACTCGCGCTGGCCGGTGCGGGCGGAGGCATCGGGCTGCATTCCTACGTCGGCATGGTGATCGACGGCACGCTCACGGCCCGCGCGGGCGGTGCTGGCGCGGCCGGCGGCTCGCTGACGATGGAGATGGCCAACCGCAGATACCTCGCGGGCGCGGAGAACATCCCCGAGGACGTGCAGGTGATGCACAACATCACGCTGACGCAGCAGTACCACCCCGGCGGCCTGGCCGACGGCCTCGCGCCGGGACAGGCCGACGCGGGCCTGAAGTACGGCGCGGCGACGCTGTCCGCGGACCAGGTGCGCGCGGGCGGCTTCGACGCGTTGACGCTCTCGGCGCACGACCTGTTCCTGTTCGACGGCGACATCGACCTCGCGCTGGGCCGCAGCCTGAACCTGCGCAACGGCTTCCTGACGGTTGCTGACAACACGCCCGACGCGAAGGTGCGCCTGGCGGCGCCCTACATCCGGTTCGACGGCGGCACCTGGGACGGCGCCTCGGGCTATTTCAGCCCGGGCCTCATCATCGGCAACCGGGCCATCGGCAGCCCGGCGCGCGGCGACAGCGCACTGACGCTCGATGCGAGCCTGATCGACATCTACGGCCGCGTGCAGTCGGGCATCGTCGCCGGCTATGGCGACGGTGCCGTGGTGCCGAACGGGCCGCCCGTCGGCCACACCGTCGATGCCGGCGGTTTCGCCGCCCTCACGCTGCGCAGCGAGGGCGACATCCGCCTGGGCAACGCCGCCTTCGTCGTCACCGGCGACCTGCTGATCGACGCGGCGCAGATCTATCCGGTGAGCGGGCAGCGCGGCGTGGTGATCGCCGGCCAGGCGAGGCTGCCGGATTCGTCCAGCATCTGGGACCAGGAGCGCAGCCTGACGATCCGCTCGAACGGCCATGACGCGTCGGTGCCCGATTCGGTGTTCGGCCAGCTCGTGCTGATGGGCCCGACGCTGGACCAGGGCGGCGTGGTGCGCGCGCCGCTGGGCACGATCGGGTTGAACGACGTCGGCGGCTCGCTCAACGGCGTCGCCTGGATGGGGGGCGTCATTGCCAACCCCGAGATCCTGCCCTGGATGCGGCTGGTGCTGCGCGACGGCAGCCTGACCTCGGTGAGCGCGGCGGGCCTGACCATGCCCTACGGCGGCACCCAGGACGGCCTGACCTACCGCGGCACCGACGGCACGCTGTTCAGCCTCGGCGGCAATTTCATCAATCGACCGAATGTCAACCTCTCGCCCGACAACTTCGTGCTGGCGCAGGGCATCTCGATCGGCGGCGGCTCGGTGGTCGCCGAGCCCGGTTCGGTGCTCGACCTCTCGGGCGGGGGCGACCTGCGCGGCGCGGGCTTCATCACCGGCCGTGGCGGCTCGGTCGATATGTTGACGACGGCGCTGGCCAATGCCAATCCGGCGGCCTATCCGAAGAGCGGCGCGGGCAACGCGGTCTACGCGGTCGTGCCCGGCTACGCAGCGGCCTACGCGCCGGTGGTTCGCGACAAGGGCGCGGGCGATCCCGCGGTGGGCCGGCAGATCACGATCGGCGCGGGCGTGCCGGGCCTGCCCCCCGGCACCTACGCGCTGCTGCCGGCAAGCTATGCGCTGATGCCGGGCGCGTTCCGCGTGGAGGTCGGCGCGCGCATGGACGCGCTCTCGGGCACCGCGACGCCGGCCGGCGCGCTGGCCGATGGTTTCGGCTCGTGGAGCACCACCGGCACGCTGGGCTTTTCGAACACTGCCGTGCACGACAACCTGCCCAGCCGCGTGCTGGTCACGCCGGGCCAGACGGTGCGCCACTTCTCGCAATACAACGAGACCAGCTATGCCGACTTCGCGAAGGCGCAGGCGGCGCTGTTCGGCAACGTGCGGCCGTTGCTGCCGGTGGACGGCAAGGTGCTGCGCTTCACTTTCGCGCAGAACGACGAGGTGGTGCCGCTGCAGTTCGACGGCCAGGTGCTGCTGGACGCCGCCCCGGGCGGCCTGCGCGGCCAGGTGAACCTGCTGGGCGACAAGCCCATCGACATCGTCGGCGGCGCCGCGCGGCCCAAGGCGGGCGCCATCGAGGTGTCGGCCGACATGCTGAATGCCTTCCGTGCCGACACGCTGGCGATCGGCGGCATCTACATCTACTTCAACGGCCAGGACTCGTCGGGCGACAGCGCGCGCATCTACTTCGGCAATGGCCTGGGCGCGGGCCTGGTGAACGTCCGCGATGGAGCCACGCTGCGCGCGGGCCAGATCTTCCTCATCGGCAACCAGATCAATGTCGATGGCGGCGCGGTGCTCGACACGCGCGGCCTGGGCCGGCCCGGCATCGATTCCAATCTCGGTTTCCTGTATGCCAACGCGCCCGGCGCTTCGGCCGCCTCCTACTCGCCCGCGGTGTTCGCCGTGAGCAACGGCTGGCTGGATTTCCTGCCCGCGCTCGGCACGGGCACGGTCACGGTCAGCGACGGCGCGACGGTGCTGAGCGAAGGCACGATCGCCTTCGCCGCGCCGGGCGGCCTGGCGCTGGGCGACGTGAACCTGGGCGCGCGCTACCTCACGGTGGCGCAGGACCAGATCAACATCGGCACCGCCGCGAGCATGGCAGCCGCGCAGGCGGCCGGGTCGATGCAGGCCGGCTGGCAGCTCACGCAGGCCACGCTGGACCGCCTGCTGCGCCCCTCGGCCAACGCCGGCGTGCCGGCGCTCGAGCGCCTGAGCCTCACGGCCGGTGGCGCCTTCAACTTCTACGGTTCGTTGACGCTGGACACCGGCGACTCGCCGGTGCAGCTCGTGTTCAACACACCCGCCTTCTACGGCCTGGGAACCGACAGCGACACGGTGCGCATCGCCACGCGCGACTTCGTGTGGAACGGCATTGCCACGGGCAACGGCACCACCACGCCCTATGCGGGCGCGACGCCGGCGGCGGTGCAGCCCGGCGGTCCGGGCACCGGCACGGGGTCGCTGGTGATCGATGCGCGGACCGTGCAGTTCGGCTACGACGCGCTGAGCCAGCCGCAGCGCCAGGCCGAGCTGGAGCGTCTGGCGCTGGGCTTCGGCTCGGTGAAGATCCAGGCCACCGATCGCGTCACGGCCAACAACAAGGCCGCGCTCCTGGTGGGGCAGTCGCGCGACGCGGACGGCACGCTGCATGGCGGCACGCTGTCGATCGTGACGCCTCTGCTCACCGGCCAGGCGGGCTCGGCGATGCGCTACGTCGCGGGCGGGGCCATCGACGTGTCGGCGCCCGCGGGTGCCGCCGCGCCCGACACCGCCGCCATCGGCGAACTCGGTGCCTCGCTGACGCTGCAGGGCCCGAGCGTGTCGCTCGACACGACGGTGGCGCTGCCCACCGGCGTGCTCCGGCTGCTGGCCGATGGCGACATCTCGCTGGGCGAGGGCGCGCAGATCGACCTGTCGGGCCGCGCCGTGCAGTTCTACGACATCACGAAGTACAGCTGGGGCGGCGCCGCGACGCTCACGAGCACGAACGGCAGCATCGCGCAGGCCGCGGGCTCGCGCATCGACGTGTCGGCCGCGCACGAGGACGCCGGCTCGCTGACGCTCGACGCCAGGGCGGGCACGGTGACGCTGGCCGGCGCGCTGCACGGCGCGGGCGGCGGCGCCGGCTTCGACAACGGCAAGTTCGACCTGACGACGCGCGCCATCTCCGATGCCGACTTCGCTGCGCTCAATGCGCGCCTGAACGACGCCGCCTTCTTCGGCGCGCGCGGCTTCGTCGTGAAGCAGGGCGACCTGAACGTGGGCGAGGGCGTGCGCGCGCGGCAGGTGAGCATCGCCACCGACGCGGGCCGCCTCACGGTCAACGGCACCATCGATGCCTCGGGCGCCACGCCCGGCAGCATCCGCCTCAACGCCAGCGGCGACCTCACGCTGGCGGCCGGCGCGGTGCTCGACACCCATGCCACCACGCTGGTCGCCGACAGCTACGGCGCGCCCATCGATGCGTCGAACCGGGCCAAGATCTCGCTGGGCAGCACAGGTGGCACGGTTCGCCTCGAACCGGGCGCGACCCTGGACCTGCGCTCGCCCGACGGCATCGCGCGCGGCCATCTCGACATCGACGCGCCGCGCGTGGGCAGCACCGGCGAGAGTGCCACCGGCGCGGACGCGCCGGCCAACGCCACCGGCGGCGACATCGCGATCGCGGCCGCGGGCACGCTGAACATCCAGGGCGCGCAGGCCATCGCGCTGAACGGCGTCGCGCGCTACACCAATGCGCGGCCGGACCCCGGCGATGCCAATGGGCAGATCGTCGACCAGGCCTACCTGGACCTGATCGACAGCGACAGCCGCGCCTTCGATGCCGCCGCGCGCGGCAATGCGGAGCTGCGCGCGCGCATGGCCGGGCTCCTGGCCTACGGCGATGCGTTCCACCTGCGCCCCGGCGTCGAGATCGCCAGCAGCACGCCCACGGGCAACCTCACGGTCAAGGGCGACCTCGACCTGTCGGGCTACCGCTACGGCCCCGCGGCCGACCGCGACCTGGCCTCGGCGCGCTACGGCGCGGGCGAGCCGATGTCGCTGGCGCTGCGCGCGGGCGGTGACCTGAACATCCACGGCAGCATCAACGACGGCTTCGCGCCGCCGCCGGCCACGCCCGACGACAACGGCTGGCAGACCCGCCTGCAGGTGCTGTTCACCAACCAGCCGGCGCCGAAGGACGTCACGGTCAGCGTGCCCTTCAACGCCACCTGGGGTGATTTCTGGTACGTGTTCCCCGGCATCTTCACGGGCGACTTCCCGGTCGTGGTGTCGGGCTCGATCAGCGACGACTACGGCAGCTACGGACCGGGCGACACGATCTACAACGGCTTCCTCGCCGGCACGATCACGGTCGCGGCCGGCACGGTGCTGACCACGGTCGCGCCGGGCGGTGCCGACATCCTGCTCAGCGGCCCGCGCGCCGAGCCCGGCCGGCTGTGGGCCGCGTCGCGGATGTTGGCCGCGGGCAGCCTGTCGGCCTCGATCCGGCTGGTGAGCGGCGCCGATCTCGGCGCCGCCGACACACGCCGGCTGCAGGGCGCCGCGCAACTGGCCGGCCGCGGCAACCTGGTGCTCGACGACCTGCACCTGGCCGGAACGACCACGCAGTTCACCGTGCAGGCGCCGAGCGTGGTGCGCACCGGCACCGGCGACCTCGAGCTCTATGCCGGCGGCAGCTACCGGCAGGAGTCGCTGTTCGGCGTTTACACCGCGGGCACCTCGGTGGCCGGCACCGGCAACGACTCGGGCTACAACGCGCCGCGCGCCAGGCTGCCCGACGGCAGCGTGCTCGGCGCGGGCAACGCGGACTACGAGCGCACGCTGCCCGCGCAGCGCATGTGGTTCACCGAGAACGGCGGCGACTTCACGCTCTCGGCGCAGGGCGACATCCTCGGCTACGTGCAGCCCGAGACCCTGTCGACCGGCGAGTGGCTGTGGCGCCAGGGCGGCGCCGAGATCGGCGAGCGCACGGCCTGGGGCCTGAACTTCGGCAGCTATGCCATCGACGGCTGGCCGACCCTCGCGCAGCCGCGGCTGGGATTCGGCGGCTTCGCCGGCATGGGCACGCTCGGCGGCGGCAATGCCAGCGTTCACGCGGGCGGCAACATCGGCACCGCGGGCTCCTTCACGCGCGGCTTGCTGGTCGCGGTGGGCAGCACCGGCCGCGTCGCCGACGGCGGCGTGCTGGCGCAGACCGGCGGCGGCAATCTCGACGTCTCGGCCGGCGGACAGATCCGCACCGGCCTGTATGCCAACCTGCGCGGCGATACGCGCATGGCGGCCACCGACGTGGGCAGCGTGGTGCTGAAGAACTTCGCCACGCCCAACAACCAGGACCCGCGCGCGGTCGATCCGCACACGCCCTACAGCGGACAGCGCGACGGCGTCGTGAGCTTCGCGCCGGGCGACGGCGTGCTGCGCATCGAGACGCTGGGCGACCTCGCGATCGGCGCGGTGGTCGATGCGGGCCGCGCGGGCGAGCGTGTCGAGACGCAGGCGAGCAACGGCAGCCTCGGCGGCCCGACCGCGAGCTGGTTCACGCTGTGGACCGACCGCACGGCGCTCGACCTGTTCTCCGCGGGCGGCAACGTCTCGCCCTTCGGCGCGACGAACATGGATCCCGCGACCAACATGCAGGACGTGAACAGCAGCACGAGCATCATGCCGGCCACGCTGAGCGCGGTGGCGGCCGGCGGCAGCATCTACTACGCGACCGAGAGCCTCGGCGGCGGCCAGATGATGCCCTCGCCGGTCGGCCACCTGGACCTGCTGGCGCGCGATCTCGTGAGCGGCGACTCAACCAACTCCATCAGCAACGGGCACAACCCGATCGGGCCGCTGGGCACGGCGCTGTCGAGCATGGCCACGCCACTGCGTCCGGGCTGGCGCATGCTGCGCGACAACCCCTTCAATCCCCTCGCGGCCACGAACTACTGGAACGCCAGCAAGCTGCAACCGTACGAGTGGGACTACATGTACCAGAACACCTTCGCCGAATACATCCCGGCGCACGTCGGCGTGGGCGGCGCGCTGTTCAACTTCGGGCTCAGCACCGTGAGCGACGGCAGCATGGCCGGCGAAGGCGTGGTGTCGCACATCTATGCCGTGAACGGCGACGTGCTGGCGATCGAGATCGGCAACTTGCTGAACGTGAGCCCGGGCGTCGGCGAAGCGGCGATTCCCACCTATCTGGCGTCCAAGCCGCTGCGCATCCTGGCCGGCGGCGACATCGTCAACAGCAGCGGCCTGATCGTGCAGAACGCGCCCTCCGACATCTCGATGATCGCGGCCGGCGGCGACATCCTGTACACGAGCTTCAGCATCGCCGGCCCGGGCACGCTCGAAGTGTCCGCGGGCGGCCAGATCTACCAGGGCAACCGCGGCACCCTGACCAGCCTCGGCGCCGTGGTGCCGGGCGACCGGCGCCCGGGCGCCGACATCGCGGTGCAGGCGGGGCTGGGTGCCGGGCCGCGCGGGCAGGGCGCGAGCGACTTCGCGGGCTTCGCCGCGCTGTACCTCGACCCCGCCAATGCCATCGACGCATCGGCCGCGCTGGCCGGCCAGCCCGGCAAGGTCGTGAAGACCTACGACGCCGAACTGACGCAATGGCTGCGCGAGCGCTTCGGCCATGTCGCGGCGTCGCCCGCTGACGCGCTGGCGTACTTCCAGGCGCTGCCACCCGAGCAGCAGCGCGTGTTCGTGCGCGAGGTGTTCTACGACGAGCTCATCGCGGGCGGGCGCGAGTACAACGACGTCGACAGCAAGCGCTACGGCAGCTATCTGCGCGGGCGCGAGGCCATCGCGACGCTGTTCCCGACGCGGGGCGCGGACGGCCGGCCGATCGAGCGCGAAGGCGGCCTCACGCTCTACCAGGGCACCAGCACCAGCGCGGGCATCCGCACCGTGGTGGGCGGGGACATCCAGACGCTGACGCCGGGCGGCACCACCATCGTCGGCGTCGAGGGCATCGCGCCTGCGAGCACACCGGGAGCGAACCCCACAGGCTTCATCACGCAGGGGGAGGGCGACATCCAGATGTACAGCCAGGGCAGCATCCTGCTGGGCCTGTCGCGCATCATGACCACCTTCGGCGGCGACATCCTCGGCTGGTCGGCCACGGGCGACATCAATGCCGGACGCGGTTCGAAGACCACGCTGGTCTACACGCCGCCCAAGCGCGAGTACGACATGCTGGGCAACGTGAAGCTGTCGCCGAACGTGCCGAGCACGGGCGCGGGCATCGCCACGCTCGATCCGATTCCCGAGGTGCCGCCGGGCGACGTGGACCTGATCGCGCCGCTGGGCACGATCGACGCGGGCGAGGCCGGCATTCGCGTGTCGGGCAACGTGAACCTCGCGGCCTTGCAGGTGGTGAACGCGGCCAACATCCAGGTCAAGGGCGAATCGGCCGGACTGCCGGTGGTGGCCTCGGTGAACGTCGGTGCGCTCACCAACGCCAGCGCCGCGGCCGCGCAGGCCACGATGGCGGCGCAGGACGTGATGCAGCGCGAACGCACGGCCGCGCGCCAGGCCTTGCCCTCGGTGTTCACGGTGCGCGTACTGGGCTTCGGCGACGAGCCGGCCGCCCCCGCGCCTGCGCCCTCGGGCGGTGCCTCGGGCGCGCCGGCCGCGCCTTCGCAGCGCAACGTGCGCTACGACCCGGCCAGCCCGTTCCAGATGCTGGGGCAGGGCGCGCTCGACGCGGCGCAACTCGCGAAGCTCACGCCGGCCGAGCGCGCCCGGCTGGCCGACCTCGGTGGCGCCGGCGCGCGCGGACGCTAGGCGGGGAACGAGTTTCGTGAAACTTGCATGACAAAGCGCATTCGGCGGCCCGCTCATCCGTCTCTATGCGGATGACTTCCTTTCGTCCTGCCCGCCGCTTGGCGGCCGTCGTGTGCGCGGCGGCCGCCACGCTGGCGACCGCCGAAGAATCGCCACCGCGCGTCCTTGAGGGCAACGCCAGCGGCGTGTTCCTCAACGACGCGGGCGACGTGCTGACCGCGCGCCATGCCGTGACCGGCTGCCGCTCGCTGTTCGTGCTCAAGGACGGCCGCGTCGCCGAAGCCACGGTGCGCGCGACGAGCCCGCAACCCGAGCTCGACGTCGCCGTGCTGCGCAGCGACATCAAGCCCTACCTGGGCGCGACCTTCCCGCGCGGCGAGGCGCTGCCCGCCGCGACGATCTCGGTGTTCTCCGAGGCCCACGGCCCGCTGCAGCGCATGGCCGACCGTTCGGCCGTGCTCGGCAATGCGCTGACGGTGCCGGGCGCCGAGGGCCTGCAGCTGCTGTCGGGCGCCAAGCCCGGTGCCAGCGGCAGCGCGGTGCTCGACGCCGGCGGCCTGCTGCTGGGCGTGGTGGTGGAGCGCATCGCGGCCGCGCCCGGCGCCAGCGGCGGCACGCTGAGCCGGCTGCCCAGCCTGTCGGGCAGCGGCGCGGCCGCGGGCTCCACGCGCGTGCGGGCCGAGACGGCCGCGCGCATCAAGCATTTCCTGCGCGACAACGGGGTGGCCTTCAGCGAGAGCGACACGCCGCAGCTCGGCCCCCAGCAATCGCCGGCCGCGCGCGCCGCCACGCTGTCGGTCGGCGTGCTGTGCGGCTGAGCCGGTCGGCATCGACTTCCAGAACTCCTTCCGAAAAAACGCATGTTCCCTTCGCATCGCCATACCGCCGCCGCGCCGCGTCCCTGGGCCAGCCTGTTCCGCGCGCTCGGCCTCGCCGGCCTGGGCCTGGCGGCCGTGCACATGCCCGTGCAGGCCCAGCCCGCGCCCTCGGCGCGCGCGCCGGTGCCGCAGCACTGGATCAGCTATGCCGAGCTGGCGGGCAACCAGTTCCAGGGCCGCCTCAGCGATCCGGCCGACGAGACCGTGCAGCGCCTGCATGCCTGGATGCAGCAGCGCCTGCTGGAAGAGGGCCGCACCCTGCCGCCGCCGCCGCTGATCGTGCGCGTGTGGGTTGCGCCCGATGGCCGGCCCGAGCGCGTGGCCTTCGATTCGCTGGGCAATGCGCAGGCCGATGCCGACCTGCGCCAGTTGCTGACCGCGCAGCCGCTGTCGGAGCCGCCGCCGCGGGACATGCGGCAGCCGATGGTGTTGCAGCTGACGTTGAAGGTGCTGGGGCCGGGTTGAGGGCACGCTGCGCCGGCACTACTTGCGGGCGCCGGCAGTGGATGTCTCCGCCGCCTTGATGGCCTCGCTCACCTCATAGGCGGTCGTCGGATCGCTGTCCTTGCCGACCAGCCCCCTGAGCGCCGCCAGGTGCGCCACGCCCAGCGCCTCGTCCGCGTTGGCCGGCAGGTCGGGCACGACGCCCGTGCCTTCCCAGTTGGTGCGCGTGATCGGGTTGATCGCGCGCGCGAAGGGGATCGTGATCTCGAAGCGATCGTTCAACCGATGGTTGCTGGACGGATGGGCACCGCCCTTGGTGCGCTCGCCGACGATGCGGGCGCGTTTCAGCGCCTGCAGGTTGTAGGCGAACTCCTCGCCGCCCGAGAAGGTCTGGCTGCTGGTCAGCACATAGACGGGCCGGTTCAGGTAGCGCGGGCCGCGCAGCTTGGCGCGGGTCCAGTGCGACTCCACGCGGTGGCCTTCGCGATGCAGCACGTCGTTGAGATGCACCTTGCCTTCGAGCAGATGGCTGCTGACCTGGGCCACGCCCGCGGGCCAGCCGCCGCCGTTCTGGCGCAGGTCGACGATCAGGGCATCGGTGTGGGCCAGGAACTCGAAGGTGGCCGCGGCGGTCGCGGCCAGCGCCTCGGGCTTGTCGAAGCAGCGCAGGTCGATGTAGCCGACGTTGCCGGCCATGCGTTCCGCTTTGTAGAAGCAGTGGTTGAAGCGCACGTACTGCCGCGCCAGGTGGGCCTGCGCCGCCGCGGCGGCCTGCGCATCGGCCGGCTTCGGCAGCGGCTCGCGGCTGAAGGCCACGAGCAGGTGCTTGTCCTGGTTCACCGATTGCAGGTCCTGCTCGAGCTGCGCGCGCAACGCGTCGGCGTCATCGATGCCCGCATAGGCACCGTCGCGCAAGCGCGCGCGCAGGCGGTCCGCGATGGCATCGGCTGGCGCGGGCTGCACGTAATGCCGCTGCACCAGCTCGGCGGCGCGGGCCACGATGCGGTCGCGCTCGGCGGGTGCGAGGGGAACGGTGTCGGGGGACTGCGCGGCGGCCGATACGGCCGGCGCGCCCAGTGCAAGGGCGAGGAGGGTGGAGGGAAGCAGGCGGCGCATGGCCGCCGATGCTAAGGCAGCGAAAAGGCCCTCAGCCCGCGGCCGCGAGGATGTCCTCGAGCGCGCCGATGTCGATCGGCTTCTGCAGATGGTGGTCGAACAGCTTGCGCCCGTCGGGCCCGCCCGCGGCACCGGCATCGGCGGCCGAGAAGCCCGAGATCGCGACCAGCAGCCTGGGCGCGCCCTGCGCCTCGGTCTCGCGCAGCCGGCGCGCGACCTGGGTGCCGGGGATGTCGGGCAGGGTGAGGTCGATCAGCGCGGCATCGAAGCGTTCGGCGGCGGCGGCGTCCAGCGCCTGCTGGCCGGTGTAGGTGCAGCGGGCGGTGTGGTCCTGCAGGGTCAGCAGTTCCTGCAGCAGGTCGGCTGCGGCTTCGTTGTCGTCGACGATCAGCACATTCACGGCGGTCGGTCCTTGGTGGCCTTTGCGGCCTTTGGTTTTCTGAAAATGTCCGGAATGGAACAGTATCCCGGCACGGCGCCGCGCGTGGGGTAGGAGCAAGCCTACGGTTGCGCCGATCCGCGCGGCGCGGCCAGCGGCAGCTCCACGCTGAAGGTCGAGCCCTCGCCCGGCGCGCTCTCGACGCCGATGCTGCCGCCGTGCAGGTCGACGATCTGGCGCGTGATGTACAGGCCCAGGCCGAGCCCGGCCGCGTGCTTGCGGCTGTGCTCGGTGCGCTCGAACTGCTCGAAGATGCGCGCCTGGTCCTCGGCCGCGATGCCGATGCCGCGGTCGCGCACGCTGACGCGAGCGAAACCGTCCTCGCCGGCGCCGACCTGCTCGACCGTCATCGCGACCGGCTGGCCACCGCCGTAGCGCAGCGCGTTGGTCAGCAGGTTGGTCAGCACCTGCTCGATGCGGAACTCGTCCCACACGCCCGGCAGTTCGGACGGCGCCTGCAGCGAGATCTCGGAACCGGCGGCCTCGGCCTGCTGGCGCAGGTTCTCGACCACGGCGCGCGCGAGCTGCGCGAGGTCGGTGGGCTTGGGCTGGATCGAGAGGGCGTCCTTGCGCATGCGCGTGACGTCGAGCATGTCGTCGATCAGCCGCACCATGTTGCGGATCTGCCGCTGGTCGCGCTCGATCATCGCGGGCAGCCGGTCGGCCGCGAAGGCCGCGAGGTTGCCCTTGGACACGTGCAGCTGGCGCAGCTGCGCCTCGAGGTAGAGGGTGTTGAGCGGGGTGCGCAGCTCGTGCGAGACCATGGACATGAAGTCGTCGCGCATGCGCACCGCGCGCTCGAGTTCGCGCTGCGTGACCTGCAGCTGCGCCACCAGCTCCTCCTGCTTGCGGTGCGCGTGGGCCAGCAGCTCCATCTCGTGCCGCAGCGCCTTGCGGTGGCGGTGCAGGTCGACGAACACGTTGACCTTGCTGATCACGGCATGCGGATCGAGCGGCTTGTGCAGGAAGTCGACCGCGCCGCTCTCGTAGCCCTGGAAGGCGTAGTTGCGCTCGCGGCCGGCGGCGCTCACGAAGATCAGCGGGATGTGCCGCGTGCGCTCGGTGCCGCGCATCATCTCGGCCAGCTCGAAGCCGTTCATGCCGGGCATCTGCACGTCGACGATGGCGAGCGCGAACTCGTGCTCGAGCAGCAGCGCCAGCGCGTCCTCGGCCGACTGGGCGCGGAACACGGAGCGCCCGGGCGCGCGGATCAGCGCCTCGAGCGCCACCAGGTTCTCGGGCAGGTCGTCGACGATCAGCAGCTTGCTTTCGACGTCAATGTCCATGAGCGGCCTCCAGGTGCAGCAGCAGGGTGTGGAGATCGCGCAGCGGCAGCACGAAGTCGGGCGAATGGCGCGCAATGGCGGCGTTGGGCATGACGGAAACCAGGGCTTCTTGGGGATCCTGCACGGCGGTCAGCCCGCCGGCACGGTGAATGCGTTCCATGCCCTCGGCGCCGTCGTCGTTGGCGCCGGTGAGCAGCAGGCCGGCGAGGCCGGCGCCGTAGACGTCGGCCGCGGAGGCCATCAGCACGTCGATCGACGGGCGCGAGAACAGCACGGGCGGCTCGCAGCTCAGCGAGAAGCAGCGGTCGCGCTCGATCGACAGGTGGTAGCCGGGCGGCGCGAAATACAGCGTGCCGGCCGCGAGCGGCATCTTGTCGGCCGCCTCGCGCACCGGCATGGCGACGCGCTCGCCGAACACCTCGGCCAGGCGGCTGTCGTGGCCCTCGGGCAGGTGCAGCACCACCACCTTGGGAATGCGGCTGGCGGCGGGCAGGCCGCTCAAGAGACCGAGCAGCGCGTCGATGCCGCCGGCCGAGGCACCGATGACCACGGCCTCGACGCGGCGACGCAGGTGGGAGGGCAGCGCCTGTTTCACGTGGCCTTCCGGTAGATGCGCTCGGGGCGCGCCAGCGGCTCGAAGCGGTCGGCATAGGCCGAGAAGTCGATGCTCTCCTTGGCGCCCAGGCCGAGGAAGCCGCGGTGGCTCAGCGATTCGTGGAACAGGCCGAGCGCGCGGTTCTGCAACTCGCGGTTGAAGTAGATCAGCACGTTGCGGCAGGACACCAGCTGGGTCTCGGCGAACACGCTGTCGGTGGCCAGGCTGTGGTCGGCAAAGATGGTGTCGGCGCACAGCGAGGGGTCGAAGCGCGCGGCGTCGTAGGCCGCGGTGTAGTAGTCGGAGAACGCGCGCAGCCCGCCCGCGCGCTGGTAGTTGGCGGTGTAGCCGCGGATCGCCTCGAGCGGGAAGATGCCCTGGCGCGCCTTCTCGAGCGAGGCCGGGTTGATGTCGGTGGCGTAGATCTGCGTGCGCTCGAGCAGGCCTTCCTCGCGCAGCAGGATGGCGAGCGAGAACACCTCCTCGCCGGTGCTGCAGCCGGCCACCCAGACCTTGACCGACGAATAGGTGTGCAGCAGCGGCACCACGTGGCGGCGCAGGCCCAGGAAGTAGGCCGGGTCGCGGAACATCTCGCTGACCGGGATGGTGAGGAACTGCAGCAGGCGCCCGAACAGCGCGGCGTCGCGCAGCACTCGGTCCTGCAGCGCCGAGATCGAGGGCAGGCCGAGCTGCGTGAGCGCGTGCAGCACGCGGCGCTTCTGCGAGGCCAGCGTGTAGTCGCGGAAGTCGTAGCTGTACTTGAGGTAGATCGCCTCCATCAGCAGCCGCAGCTCGATCTCGGTGTCGCTCAGCGGCTGCGGCGGAGCGGCGATCGCGCCCGGCACGGCGGGCAGGGCGGGGCGGCCGGTCGCCGGCCGCTCGGGCAGGGAAGGCGGCGGCGCGTCGGTCACAGGCGCTCCATCTTCGGCATCCACACGCGCAGCAGCGAGAACAGGCGGTCCAGGTCCACCGGCTTGGCGAGGTAGTCGCTGGCGCCCGCGGCCAGGCACTGCTCGCGGTCGTCCTTCATGGCCTTGGCGGTGATGGCGATCACCGGCAGCTTGGCGAAGCGCGGATCGGCGCGCAGGTGGCGCGTGGCCTCCAGGCCGTCCATCTCCGGCATCATGACGTCCATCAGCACGAGGTCGATCTCCTTCACGCGGTCGAGCTGCTCGAGGGCCTCGCGGCCGTTGCGGCCGATCTCGACCTTCGCGCCGCGCTGCTCGAGCGCGCTCGTGAGCGCGAAGATGTTGCGCACGTCGTCGTCCACCAGCAGCACCGTGCGGCCCTCGAAGATCCGGTCGCGCCCGCGCGCGGCCTTGAGCATGCCCTGGCGCTCGCTCGAGAGTTCGGCCTCGACCTTGTGCAGGAACAGGGTGACCTCGTCGAGCAGCCGCTCGGGCGAGCGCGCGCCCTTGATGATGATCGAGCGCGAGTAGCGGTGCAACTCGGCCTCCTCCTCGCGCGTGAGGTTGCGCCCGGTGTAGACGATCACCGGCGGGAACGAGACGATGTCCTCCGAGGCCATCTGCTTGAGCAGCTCGCTGCCCTGCATGTCGGGCAGCTTCAGGTCGGTGATCATGCAGTCGAAGATGCGCGTGCGCAGCAGCTCCAGCGCCTCCTCGCCCGAGGCCACGTCGACGATCTCGATGTCGTCGTCGCCGATCAGCTGGATCACGCTCTGGCGCTGCAGGTCGTCGTCTTCCACCAGCAGCACGGTCTTGACCTTCTGCGTGAGCTTCTCCTCCAGCCGAGCGAACACGCGCGTGAGTTCCTCGCGCGTGGCGGGCTTGCGCGCATAGCCGACCGCGCCCATGTGCAGCGCGGCCTCGGCGTTGTCGGCGGCCGAGACCACGTGGATCGGGATGTGGCGCGTGAGCGGCGAATCCTTCAGGCGCTGCAGCACGTCCAGGCCGGTGCTGTCGGGCAGCCGCATGTCGAGCAGGATCGCGTCGGGCACGAACTCGCTGGCCAGCGCGAAGCCGTCGGCCGCGCCGTGCGCGACCAGGCAGCGGTAGCCGAGCTCGTGCGCGAGGTCGTAGAGGATGTGTGCGAACTGCGGTTCGTCCTCGATCACGAGCACGCGCCGCACCTGCTGGTCGCGCGGCAGCGCGCGGTCGTCGGCGAACTGCGGCGCGGGCACCACCGGCGCCGGCGCGGCCGGGGCAGGGGGCGCGACCGGCACCGGCGCGCGCGGCTGCAGGCGCGCCGGCGCGCCGCCCACGGGCGGCTGCGACGGGATGCTGCCCGGTTCCTGCTGCGCGGCCTGCGGCGCCTGGGCCGGCAGGTGCAGGGTGAAGGTGCTGCCCTGGCCCGGCTCGCTCTGCACGCTGAGCGTGCCGCCCAGCAGCCGCGTGAGGTCGCGCGAGATCGACAGGCCCAGGCCGGTGCCGCCGTAGCGGCGGCTGGTCGTGCCGTCGGCCTGGCGGAAAGCCTCGAAGATCACTTCCTGCTGGTGCGGCGCGATGCCGATGCCCGAGTCGGAGACGGCGAAGGAGGCGCCGCCGTCGGCCGTGCCCGAGATCACCAGCGAGACCTCGCCCTGCTCGGTGAACTTGAGCGCGTTCGACAGCAGGTTCTTGAGGATCTGCTCCACGCGCTGGCGGTCGGTGACCAGCGAGGCCGGCGCGGCCGGGTGCAGTTCGAGGCGGAAGTTCAGCCGCTTCTCGTCGGCCAGCGGCCGGAAGGTGCTCTCCAGCGCCTGCGCCAGGCGGTCCAGGCGCGTGTCCTCGGTCACCAGGTCGAGCTTGCCGGCCTCGACCTTGGCGATGTCGAGGATGTCGTTGATCAGCACCAGCAGGTCGTTGCCCGAGGCGTAGATCGATTCGGCGAACTTCACCTGCTCGGTGCTCAGGTTGCCCTGCGGGTTGTCGCCCAGCAGCTTGGCCAGGATCAGCGCGCTGTTGAGCGGCGTGCGCAGCTCGTGCGACATGTTGGCGAGGAACTCCGACTTGTAGCGGCTCGCGCGCTGCAGTTCGTCGGCGCGCTCCTCGAGGTCGCGCTGGGCGCGGCGCAGCGCGGTGTTGCGCTGGTCGAGCGCCTCGGTGCGCTCGGAGAGCTGGCTGTTGGTCTGCTCGAGCTCGGCCTGCTGGTTCTCGAGCATGGCCTGCGAGGCGCGCAGCGCGCGCGACTGCTCCTCGAGCTCCTCGTTGGCGGTGCGCAGCTCCTCCTGCTGCACCTGCAGCTCCTCGTTGAGCTGCTGGGTCTCGGCCAGCACCTCCTGCAACTGCTCGCGGTAGCGCGCCGCGGCCAGCGAGGTGCCGATGTCCTCGGCCACCACCTCGAACAGGTCGCGCGCGCGCTGGTCGGGCGTGCCGGGCAGGCCGAGCTCGACCACGCCGTTGGACACGCCGTCGTTGGCCACCGGCAGCAGCACCACGGCGCGCGGGCGCATCTCGCCCAGGCCCGAATTGACCTTGAGGTAGTCGGCCTCGACCGGGTCGATCAGCATCAGCCGCTTCTCGGCGGCGGCCTGGCCCACCAGGCTCTCGCTCGGCGAGAACACCTGCTGCGCGTTCTCGGCCTCGATCGAGAAGCCGTAGCTGGCCGCGCGGCGCAGCGGGCCGTGGCGCTCGCGCACGTAGAGCGCGCCCACGGTGCTGCCCAGGTGGCGCGAGAAGAAGGCCAGGATCTTGCGGCCCATGTCGGCCGCGCTGAGCTCGCCCACCAGCTCGCCGACCAGCTCGGTCTGGGCGGTGCGCAGCCAGGCCTGCTCGGTCAGGCGCTCGGTGTGCGCCTCCTGCTCCTGCAGCACCGCGTCGTAGCTCTCGGACAGGCGCACCAGCTGCCGGCGGCCGAAGAAGGCGACCAGCCCGCTCAGGGTGAGCGTGAACAGCAGGAACAGGCCCACCACCATCCAGCTGGTGCGCTTGACCTCGGCATTGCGCTGGAAGCGCAGCGACTGCTCGGTGTTGATGAAGTTGTCGAACTCGTTGCGGATGTCGTCGGTCAGGCGCTTGCCGCGCCCCAGCTTGACGGCGGCCTCGAAGTCGCCGCCGCTGCGGCGCGCCGCGATCATCTCGGCCGCGAACTCGTTCCAGGCGCCCTGCAGCGAGCCGATGCGGTCGACCCGCTCGATCTGCTGCGGGTTGTCGCCCACCAGCTGGCGCAGCGCCGCGGTGTCGGTCTTCACGCGCGCCAGCGCGGCGTCGTAGGGCTCGAGGAAGCGGTCCTGCCCGCTGATCAGGAAGCCGCGCATGCCGGTTTCCATGTCGATCGAGCGGCGCTGCAGCTCGCTGGCGTTGCGCACCACCTGGTCGGTGTGCTCGACCCAGGCGATGGTCGACAGCAGGTACAGGATCAGGGCGACGAAGACGACGGCACCGAACAGGCCCCCGAGCAGCGGCAGCTTGATATTGCGGCTCAAAAGGCGCTCGAAGTCGGCGGTGTCGATCGCTGCGGCAGTTTTCATTTCGAACGTAGTTGTGAACGAACAATTGACATTGTCTTCGACCGGAGGAGACGGACGGCGCGCGGCCGCCCGCCCGGCCCCGGAACGGTGGCAAGGCGCGAGGGAAGAGGGGGAGAAGGGCAGGCCGCGGGCCTCCCGAAGCTGCGTACTCTAGCCTGCGCGCCGGCAGGGATACTGTAAATTCCACCAGCACACTGGATGAATATCCATATACTGGCGACCGCTGCGTCCCGTCGCCCCCCTCACTCCGATGTCTCGCGAAGCCTTCCACGCCACCGTCGCGCCCGTCTCCGTCAAGGCGCTGTGCGCTTTCGGCGCGAAGGCCGGCGACCTCGACCTGCGCTTCGTGCCCGCGCCCAGCGCGCAGGAGGGCATGGCGGGCCACGCGCTGGTGCAGGGGCGGCGCGGCGAGAACTACCAGAGCGAGGTCGCGCTGCAGTCCGAATGCGGCGCCCTGCTGGTGCGCGGCCGCGCCGACGGCTACGAGCTGCAGTCGGGCAGCGCCCGCGTCGAGGAGATCAAGACCTTCCGCGGCGACTTCGACGCCATCCGCGGCAACCACCGCGCGCTGCACTGGGCGCAGGCGCGCTGCTACGGCTGGATGCTCTGCGAGGCGAACGGCCATGCGGCGATCACCGTGGCGCTGGTCTACCTCGACCTCGCGAGCGGCGAGGAAACCGTGCTCGAGGAACTGCACACGCGCGAGGAACTGCAGGCCCATTTCGAGGACCTCTGCGGCCGCTACATCGTCTGGGCCGAGCGCGAGGGCCGGCATCACGCGGCGCTCGCGGAGCTGCTGGGCGCGCTGGCCTTTCCGCATGGCGCCTTCCGCACCGGCCAGCGCGAACTGGCCGAGGCGGTCTACCGCGCCGGCTCGAAGGGCCACTGCCTGATGGCGCAGGCACCCACCGGCATCGGCAAGACGCTGGCCACGCTGTTCCCGCTGCTCAAGGCGCGCGCGGCGGGCCGCGTCGACAAGGTGTTCTTCCTTACGGCCAAGACCTCGGGCCGCGCGATCGCGCTCGAGGCGCTGCGGCTGCTCGAGCGCCAGGCCGCCACGGATGGCAAGGCACCGGCGGATCCGCTGCGCGTGCTCGAACTGACCGCGCGCGAAAAGGTCTGCGAGCACCCGGGCCGGGCCTGCCATGGCGATGCCTGTCCGCTGGCCAAGGGCTTCTACGACCGGCTGCCGGCGGCGCGCGCCGAGGCCGCGCGCGCCGCCTGGCTCGACCGCCCGGCGCTGCGCCGCATCGCGCTCGCGCACGAGGTCTGCCCTTATTTCCTCGGGCAGGAAATGGCGCACTGGAGCGACGTGGTGGTCGGCGACTACAACTACTACTTCGATGGCAGCGCCTTCTTGTGGGCCACCATGAAGGAGCGCGAATGGCGCGCCGCGCTGCTGGTGGACGAGGCCCACAACCTGCTCGAGCGCGCGCGCGGCATGTACACCGCGCCGCTCGACGACGGCGCACTCGAGGAGGCCCACCGCGCCGCGCCGGCCGCCGTGCGCGGCCCGCTCGCGCGGCTGCACCGCGAATGGGGCGCGCTGCAGGAGGCGCAGCAGGCCAGCGCGGTCGACTACGAGACCGCCGACGAGATCCCCGAGCGCTTCGCGCGCAGCCTGCAGGCCGCCAACACCGCGATGGCCGAGCACTTCGCGGCCACGCCCGACGCGGCGCAGGGCCCGCTGCAGCGTTTCTTCTTCGACGCGCTGCATTTCGCGCGGCTGGCCGAGAGCTTCGGCGACCACTCGGTGTTCGAGCGCACCCTGGGGCCGAACGGCTCGCGCGGGCTGGCCATCCGCAACCTCGTGCCCGCGCCCTTTCTCGAAGGCCGCTTCGCCGATGCCGCTTCGGCCGTCTGCTTCTCGGGCACGCTCTCGCCGTTCCCGTTCTACCGCGACGCGCTGGGCCTGCCCGAGGACGTGGCCGTGCTCGACGTCGCCTCGCCGTTCAGCGGCCGCCAGCTCCATGTCGAGGTGGCGATGGATGTGTCCACGCGCTGGCGCGACCGCGCGCGCTCGCTGCGCAGCGTGGCCGGCATCATCGGCAGCCAGTACGCGCGCCGGCCCGGCAACTACCTGGCCTTCTTCAGCAGCTTCGACTACCTCGAGCAGGCCCGCGCGGCCTTCGTCGCGCGGCATCCCGAGGTGCCGGTGTGGAGCCAGACCCGGGGCATGCCCGAGGCCGAGCGCCAGGCCTTCGTCGAGCGCTTCGCGGTCGGCGGCCGCGGCATCGGCTTCGCGGTGCTCGGTGGCGCCTTCGGCGAGGGCATCGACCTGCCGGGCACGCGCCTCGTCGGTGCCTTCGTCGCGAGCCTCGGGCTGCCGCAGTACAACGCGCTCAACGAGATCACGCGCGAGCGCATGGACGCGCGCTTCGGCAAGGGCTACGAGTACACCTACCTCTATCCGGGCCTGCAGAAGGTGGTGCAGGCCGCGGGACGCGTGATCCGCACCGAGCAGGACGAGGGCGTGCTGCACCTGCTCGACGACCGCTTCTCACGCGCCGAGATCCGCGAGCTGCTGCCGCGCTGGTGGGAGGTGCGACTGAACGGACAGGGCGGGCAGCAAGGAGGCGGCGATGCGCGCCGCTAGACGCGTCGAGCACGAGGCGCAGCCCGACCTGTTCGGCGCCGCGCCGGTCGCGGCCATCGACGGGCTGCGCTACGAGGCCGATTTCCTGAGCGCCGCCGAGGAGGCCGAGCTGCTGGCCATCGTCGGCGGCTTCACGCTGCGCGAGATGCGCTACAAGGCCTACACCGCGCGCCGCCGCGGCATCGGCTTCGGCGGCCGCTACGACTTCGATGCCAACCGGCTGCTGCCGGGCGCGCCGCTGCCCGAATCGCTGCACCCGCTGAGGCGCCGCGCCGCGGCCTGGGCCGGCATCGACGAGGCCGAGCTCACCCATGCGCTGATTTCCAAGTACCAGCCCGGCACGCCGCTGGGCTGGCACCGCGACGTGCCCGACTTCGAGCACATCGTCGGCATCTCGCTGCGCGGCGACGCCGTGATGCAGCTGCGGCCCTACCGGCGCGACGGCCACTACGCGGCCAACGATCCCATGGTGCAGCTGGGGGTCGAGCCACGCTCGATCTACCTGCTGCGCGGTGCCGCGCGCTGGGAGTGGCAGCACGCGATCGCGCCGACGCCAACGCTGCGCTACTCGATCACCTTGCGCACGCGCTCGCGGCGCAGGGTGGGCGCGCCCGGCCCGGCGTGGCGCGACGACGACCGCTGAGGCACGCCGGAGGCCGGGGCAGGGCGCGCGCTACGATCCGCCCCCCATGGAGTCCACTTCCACCCGCCCCCTCTGGCAACGCTTCCTGGTCTTCCTCGGCCCGCTGGTCCTGACCAACGTGCTGCAGGCGCTCGGCGGCACGGCCATCACCATCTACCTGGGCCGGCTGCTCGGCACGCGTTCGCTGGCGGCCGCGGTCAGCTTCTTTCCGCTCTTCATGTGCTGCATGGCCTTCGCGATCGGGCTGGGCACGGGCGCCTCGGTGCTCGTGGGCCAGGCCTGGGGCGCGCGCGACACCGACAAGGTACGGCGCGTCGCGGGCGCGGTGCTGCTGGGCACCTTGCTGCTGTCGTGCGTCATCGCGGGCATCGGCGCGGCCGGGATCAGCCCGGTGCTGCGGGCACTGGGCACGCCCGGGGATGTGCTCGCCGATGCCGTGGGCTACGCGCGCGTGCTGTTCGCCGCGATGCCCGTGCTGTTCTTGCACCTGATGCTGGCGGCGCTGCTGCGCGGCCTGGGCGACACGGTGACACCGCTCAAGGCGCTCGCGGTGGCGTCCTCGGTCTGGGTGCTGCTCACGCCGGCCTTCATCCTCGGCTGGCTCGGGCTGCCGCGGCTCGGCACCCAGAGCGCGGCCTGGGCCAGCATGACGGGCAACGCGCTGGCCGTGCTGTGGCTGGCCTGGCACCTGCGTCGCAGCGACAGCCTGCTCGCGCCCGCGAAGCTGCGCGCGCACCTGCGCTGGAACGCGCCCGTGCTCGCGACCGTGGCGCGGCTCGGCGTGCCCACCGGGCTCTTCTTCATCACGAGTTCGCTGGCCGACGCGATGCTGCTGTCGCTGGTGAACCGCCATGGCCCCGGTGCGACGGCCGCCTGGGGCACGGTGGGCCAGGTGATGGCCTATGTGCAGTTCCCGGCGATGTCGATCGCCATCGCGGCTTCGGTGTTCGCCGCGCAGGCCATCGGCGCCGGGCGCCTGGACGAGATCGACCACGTGAAGCGCGTGGGCCTGTGGATGAACCTCGCGCTCACGGCCGGGCTCGCCGTGCTGGTCGCGCTGGCGGCGCCGCTTGCGGTGAGCCTGTTCAGCAACGATCCCGCCGTGGTCGAGCTCGCGGCCTCGGTGCTGCGCATCACGGTCTGGGGCTGCGTGGCCTTCGGCATGGCCAGCGTCTTCACGGGCGTGATGCGCGCGGCCGGCACGGTGCGCGTGCCCACGGCGATCTCGCTGGGCTGCCTGGCCGTGCTGCTGTTTCCGCTGGCCTGGGTGCTGCAGCAGGCGCTCGGCCTGCGCGGCGTCTGGGTCGCCTATCCGCTGACCTATCTGGTGGCGCTGGGGCTGCAGGCGCTGTACTTCCACGGTGTGTGGAAGCGCAGGCCGATCCAGCGGCTGATCTAGGGAACGCGAAGGGCCCGACAGCAAGTTCGGTCAGGACGCGCCGCGCCCGCGTGGCCGATGATCGCGGCATGGACCGACCCACCCCCGACCCGATCGCCGAGCTCATCCCCTGGATCGAGGCGCGGCTCGACGACGCGCTCACGCTCGATCGCATCGCGCAGCAGGCGGGACTGTCGCCGTATCACTTCTCGCGGCTCTTCACCGCGCGCATGGGCCGCAGCGTGATGGCCTATGTGCGTGGCCGCCGACTGGTGCGTGGCGCGCGCCGGCTCTGCGACGAGCCGGAGCTCCAGCTCGTCGAGCTCGCGCTCGATTGCGGTTTCGAGTCGCAGGAAGCATTCACCCGCGCGTTCAAGCGCATCTTCGGCGTCTCGCCCGGGCGCTTTCGCGCCGGCTTCGCCCTCACACCCATCGAAGGCCAATATCCCATGAACCTGCCCGCCAGCACCTCCACCGCCGTGACCCGCTTGCCAGACCTCGTCCGGCTCGAGGCCTTCAGCATCGCCGGCCCGGCCCGGCGTTTCGACCAGGAGAGCCGTTCCGAGATTCCGCAGCTGTGGTCCGCGCTGATCGGCGCCTTGCCGTTCGAGGGCCAGGTGCCGAGCTGGGCCACCTACGGCGCGGTCTGGGGCGTCGACCGGGAGGAGGGCAGCTTCGACTACATGGCGGGCGTGGGCATCGTGCCCGGCAGTGCGCTGCCCGCGGGTTTCAGCGAGAAGCGCATACCGGCCGCGACCTATGCGGTGTTCCGCATCACGCTCGACGGATCGGCGCTGCACCCGCAGGTGAAGAACGCGATGGCGACCATCTGGGGTCAACTGATCCCGGCCTCGGGACTCAAGCTGGCCGACAGCCCGGACTTCGAGCTCTACGACGGCAAGTTCGAACCCACGCGGCCCGGCGCGGTGATCGACTTCCACGTGCCGGTCGAGGGCTGATAGCCTCCGGCTCCCGACCTTCGCCACCGAGCACCGCATGTCCGACCTGTCCTTCAGTCCCGCCGCCGAACGCAACAAGCAACCGATCCTCGAGCGGCTGCTCGGCATCCTCGGCCGGGAGGGCGCCGCGCTCGAGATCGCCTCGGGCACCGGCCAGCATGCCGAGTGGTTCGCGACCGCCTTGCCCGGCTGGCGCTGGCAGACCAGCGATGCCGATGCGCGCGCGCTTCCCGCGCTCGCACGCCGCGTCGAACAGTCCGGCCTGCCCGGCCTCGGGAAGCCCGTGCTGCTCGATGTGCTCGACGCCTCCTGGCCTTCGCAGGGCACGGCCTTCGCACAGGATTTCGATGCGATCTACTGCGCGAACATGCTGCACATCTCGCCGTGGCCCACCTGTGCCGCGCTGATGCAGGGGGCGGCGCGGCATCTGCGCCCGGGTGGCGTGCTGCTCACCTACGGGCCGTATTTCGAGGAGGGCGTGGCGCCCGCGCCGAGCAACCGTGCCTTCGACCAGAGCCTGCGCGAGCGCGATCCGGCCTGGGGCATACGCTCGTTGACGCAGGTCGAAGCGCAGGCGCGCGAAGCGGGGCTGCGCCTGCACGCGCGGCACGCGATGCCCGCGAACAACCTGCTGCTGGTGTTCGGGCGCTGACAAAAGCCAGCGGGATCGCGTTCGCGTCGCTCAGGCGCCGAAGCCGGAGCCCGCCGCTTCGCCATCGATCTGCGCCACCAGTCCCCGCAGCCAGGCGCGATGCGCCGCGAAGCTCGTCAGGCCCTCCTCGGCGGCTTCGCGCGACGCGAGGTGGCGCTCGAGGAAGCGGAAGCCCACGCATTCGGCCGCCGCTCGCAATGTCTCGACGGCGAGGTCGCATTCGTAGAGGAAGTCGAAGCGGCTGGCCCAGAAGCCTTGCTCGCTCCGGGCCAGCACCTCGAAGGCGCCGGGGTGCTCGATGCTGAACTCGATGAACGCCAGGCCATCGTGCTGGCGCCAGACGGCCGCGACGCTGCTGTCGCGCTCCCACAGCGGCACCAGCGGCGGCCCCTCGGGCACCGCGGCGCCGCGATCGACGTAGAAGGGCGGCCCGAGGCAGCAGCCCCTGAAGGCCTCGTGCAGGCATTCGCCCGCCGCGAGCCGCTGCACCGGCTCGGACACGCCGAGTTCGCGCAAAGCCGCCATCCGCCGATCCCGTGCCACCACCGTCATGCGTTGTCTCCTGCTGCGCGTCCGAGCATAGCGAGCGCGAGAGCGCGGTCAGAATGCAGCTTCCATCCACCCGCCCCACGAAGCCGATGACCACCCGCGCCGCCTTCCTCAAGCTGCTGACCCGCAAGCTCCATCCCGTGCTCATGGCCGAAGGCTTCGAGGGTTCGGGCCAGACCTTGCGACGCATCGAGGGCCCGGTGATCCACGTCTTCAACGTGCAGGGCGCGAGCGGTGGCAAGCAGTGCTACCTCAACCTCGGCGCGCACCTCGACTTCCTGCCGACCGAGGGCGGCGGCCAGGTCGCGCCGGCGGAGATCGAGGAGTCGCATTGCGTGTTCCGCGATCGCCTCGACCCGCCGGCCGGCGAGGCCCATGGCTGGGCCTACGGCCGCTCGATGGAGGAGGCCGAGCAGACCGTGGACTTCATTGCGAGCGAATGGGCCGGGCCCGGGCGCGCGTTCTTCGCGAAGCACGGCGACTATCCGCAAGGCTTCGCGCGGATGCTGCGCGAGACCGACCCCGCGCAGATCCATGCGCGCACGGCGCTGCACCTCGCGCGGATCGCGCTGCACCTGGGCGAGCATTCGATCGCCCGGACGCTGGTCGACACGGGCCTGGCGAAGGCGCCCGAGCGCGCCACCAGCCTGAAGGCGGATCTCGAGCGGGTGCTCGGAAACTGAGCTCAGCGCGTCGCGCCGCGGCGCGACTGGATCTGGTTGCTGCCGCCCACGTGGCCTTCGCGGTCGTTGCGGCTTTCGGTGGTGCGGCGCGGCTCGTTGCGCGAGGTCGGGGCCTGGTGGCCGGCCTTGTTGTGCTGCGGTCCGTGGTTGCCGTCGCGCAGCAGGTCGCGGCTGTCGACATCGTTCGACGGGGTGGTGTGGGTGTTGGGCATGGCTTTCTCCAGTGGCTGTGCGCTCCGTTCTCCGCGTGCACCGGTGGCGCGCCTGTCGGACCAGGCCTCGGCCCGGCGTCGGTGGCGCGGGCCGCCGCTCCTACAGGCCCGGAGCCTTCCTGCCGACGGGAAGGGGCGCGCCCGCCATCTAAGTTCTGGGCCCATCCACCGGAACACGCCCGCACGAAGATCCATGACGGAAGACCTCAGCAGCGACACCCTCGAGCGGCTCCGGCTGCCCGCCGATCCCGCCGCTGCGCTGAGCCGTCTGGTCGAAGCCGGCGCCGACCGCGTGCCCTGGCCGGCCCAGGGCCGCACGCTGCTGCGCTGGCGCGCGCTCGCCGAGGTCGCGGCGCACGATCTCTCGCTGGCCAAGCTCTACGAAGGCCATACCGATGCGCTCGCGATCCTCGCGGAGCTGCACGGTCCCGCGCTGCCGTCCGGCTCGCGCTGGGGCACCTGGTGCGCCGAGCCGCCCGATGCGCGCGTCGCCATGCGGCCCGAGGAGGGCTGCCCGGGCGCCGTGCGCCTCGACGGACGCAAGGCCTGGTGCTCGGGCGCGGCCGGCCTCACGCATGCGATCGTCAGCGTGCACGACGAGGCGGATCGAGCCTGCCTCGCGGCCGTGTCGCTGCGGCAGCCGGGCGTGCGCGTGTCGGACGAAGGCTGGGAGGCCGTCGGCATGGCGGCGAGCGCGAGCGTGGACGTGCATTTCGAGCACGCGCTCGCGGTGCCGGTCGGCAGGCCCGGCGACTACACGAGCCGCCCGGGCTTCTGGCAGGGCGGTGCCGGCATCGCGGCCTGCTGGTGGGGTGGCGCGCTCGGCATCGCGCGCCAGGTGCTCGCATTCGCGGCGCGGGGCGGCAAGCCCGATGCGCACCGGCTCGCGCACCTCGGCGCCATCGATGCCGCGCTGGCCGGTGCCGCCGCGGTGCTGCGCGAGGCCGCGCACTGGATCGACACCCATCCGGCCGACGACGCGCGACGCGTGGCGCTGAACGCGCGGTTGGTGGCCGAGCAGGCGGCCGAGACGGTGCTGCGCCACGCGGGCCGCGCGCTCGGCGCCGCGCCGCTGTGCCGCGACGCGCGTTTCGCGCGCGCGATGGCCGACCTGCCGGTGTACCTGCGCCAAAGCCATGCCGAGCGCGACCTCGCCGCGCTGGGACAGATCGCAGTCGACGAAAGGAGCGCCACATGGGTGCTGTGATGGACGAAGTGCCCGACGATGCCGCCCAGCGCGCGATCCGCGGCGACGGCACCACCGAGGACGAATGGAACGACTGGCCCGGGCTGGCCCGGCTGCCCGCCATCGACAGCGGGCAACTGGTGCCCGAGGGCGCCCGCGCGGTGGTGGTGGCGCCGCACCCCGACGACGAGGTGCTCGCGGTCGGCGGCCTGCTGGCGCAGCTCGCGGACCAGGGCCGCGAGGTGGCGGTGATCGCCGTGACCGACGGTACCGCGAGCCACCATGGCTCGGCTGTCTGGCCGCCCGAGCGGCTGGCCCGCACCCGCCCGCGCGAGAGCCTGCGCGCGCTCGAGCGGCTGGGCTTGGCGATCGAGCCGGCTCGGCTCGGGCTGCCCGATGGCGGGTTGCGCGCGCTGCGAGCCACGCTGGCGGCGCAACTGGTGTCGCTGCTGCGCCCGCGCGACATGGTCTTCACGACCTGGCGCCGCGACGGCCATCCCGACCACGAGGCGACGGGCCAGGCCTGCGCGCTGGCGGCCGCGAGCGCGGGCGCGCGGCTGGTCGAGGTGCCGGTCTGGGGCTGGCATTGGGCACGGCCCGCGGATGCGCGCATGCCCTGGCGGCACGCCCGGCGGCTGCTGCTCGACCCGGAGGCGCTGCGGCGCAAGCGCGAGGCGGTGCGCGCCTTCACCAGCCAGCTGCGGCGCGACCCCTCGACCGGCGCGCCGCCGGTGCTGCGCGCCACCACGCTGGCGCGCGCGCAGCGTCCCTACGAGGTGGTGTTCCTGTGAGTTCCGCGGCGCAGCACGGCTACTTCGAGTCGCTCTATGCGGCCAGCGAGGATCCCTATGCGGTGCGCACGCGCTGGTACGAGGCGCGCAAGCGCGCGCTGCTGCTCGCGGCCTTGCCGCGGGCGCGCTACCGCCATGCGTTCGAGCCCGGCTGCGGCGTCGGCGAGCTCACGCTCGCCTTGGCCGCGCGTTGCGACCGTCTGCTCGCGAGCGATTTCTCGGCCCGGGCGGTGGCGATCGCGCGGCAGCGCACGGCCGGGCTGCCTCACGTGGACGTGCGGCGGCAGGCCTTGCCCGACGACTGGCCGCTCGAGCCCGGCCCGGGCGCGTTCGACCTGATCGTGCTCAGCGAGATCGGCTACTTCCTCGACCGCCAGGCGATGCAGCGCGTCGCCGCCTGTTGCGAGCGCACGCTGGCCGCCGACGGCACGCTGGTGGCCTGCGACTGGCGCCCCGGTTTCGCGCAGCGCAGCCTGCCGACCGCCGAGGTGCAGGGCATCCTGGCCGCGCTGGGCCTGGCACGGCTGGCGCTGCACGAGGAGGACGATTTCCTGCTGCAGGTCTGGGCGCGCGATGCGCGCTCGGTCGCCCAGTGCGAGGGCATCCGGTGATCGGCCTCGTGATCCCGGCCCACGACGAGGGCGAGCGCATCGGCGCCGCGTTGCGCGCGGCGCGCCGGGCCGCGGCGCATCCGGCGCTGGCGGGCGAGGAGGTCCGCCTCGTGGTGGTGCTCGACAGCTGCGTCGACGGCACCGCGGACGTGGTGGCGCGCCATGGCGCGCGGCAGCTCGCACTGGATGCGCGCAACGTGGGCATCGCGCGCGCGGCCGGCGCGGCCCATTGCCTCGAGGCCGGCGCGCGCTGGCTGGCCTTCACCGATGCCGACACCCGCGTCGCGCCCGGCTGGCTCGCGATGCAGCTGGCCGAGGCGCGGGCGGGTGCCGACGCTGTCTGCGGCACGGTGGGCGTGCACGACTGGAAGGTGCACGGAGGCGGCGCCGCGCGGCTGCGCGAACGCTTCGCGCGCGACTACATGGCGCGCGACGGGCATCGCCACGTGCATGGCGCGAACCTCGGCGTTTCGGCCGCGGCCTACCTGCGCGTGGGCGGCTTCGCGCCACTGGCCTGCGGCGAGGACGTGGCGCTGGTCGCGGCGCTCGAGGCCGCGGGCGCGCGCATCGCATGGAGCGCGCGCCCGCGCGTCACGACCAGCGCGCGCACCGATGCCCGAGCGCGCGGTGGCTTCGGCGACACGCTGCTGGCGATGGCGGCCGCGCTGGCCGTGCCGGTGGCGGCCATCGAAGCGGGTTGAGCAGGCTGGAGCGCCGCGAGGCCGCGCCACCGACGACGGACAGCGCTGACGCCGGGCGCTAGGCTTTTCTTACCCTGGGTGCGATCGCCGCGCGCAGCATGGTTTGCATCTTTCATGCACACAGGAGCGATGACCATGCCAAGAGGCGACAAGTCGTCCTACACGGACAAGCAGAAACGCAAGGCCGAGCACATCGAGGAAGGCTACGAGAAGCGCGGCGTGGGCCGGGGCGAGGCCGAGCGCCGTGCCTGGGCCACGGTGAACGCCGAGACCGGCGGCGGCAAGAAGAGCGGCTCGGGCCGCGGCCGGCCGGAGAACCACGCGCCTTCGCGCAAGGGCGGCCACAAGGGCGGTGCCGCGGCGGCGGCCCGGCCCGCGGCCGCGCGGTCGGCCTCGGCGCGCAAGGCCGCGGCCACGCGCAAGCGCAACGAGCAGCGCGGCTGAGTCCGGCCGCCGTCACGGAGATCATGGAGACGACCATGCACATCATCCTCGGAGCCACCGGCCATGTGGGCTCGGCCCTGGCCGAAGCGCTGCTGGCCAAGGGCCAGCCCGTCACCGTCGTCACGCGCCATGCCTCGAAGACCGAGGCGCTGCGCAAGAAAGGCGCCAAGGTCGCGGTGGTCGACGTGTTCGACGTCCCGGCCTTCCAGCGCGTGCTGGCCGGCGGCAAGCGCCTGTTCCTGCTGAACCCGCCCGCGGCGCCCTCGACCGACACCGCGGCCGAGGAACGGCGCAGCCTGCGCAGCATCCTGCGCGCGGTGCAGGGCGCCAACCTCGAGAAGATCGTGGCCGAGTCGGCCTACGGCGCGCAGCCGGGCGAGCGCATCGGCGACCTCGGCGTGCTCCACGAGATGGAGCAGGCGCTCGCGGCCCAGCCCATTCCCGCCGCCGTGATCCGCGCGGCCTACTACATGAGCAACTGGGACCTGTCGTTGCGCACGGCGCAGGAGCAGGGCGTGGTCCACACCATGTATCCGGTCGATTTCGCGCTGCCGATGGTGGCGCCGCGCGACCTGGGGCAGTTCGCGGCGCGGCTGATGGAAGGGCCGGCGAAGGATTCGGGCCCGCACCACGTGGAAGGGCCCGAGCCCTATACCAGCGCGGACGTGGCCGAGGCCTTCGCGCTGGCCCTCGACAAGCCGGTGCGCGCGGTCCAGACCCCGCGCAGCCAGTGGGAGCACGCGTTCAGGGCGATGGGCTTCTCGGACGCGGGCGCGGCCTCGTACGCGGCGATGACGCGCATCACGCTCGAGCGGAAGTACGAGGTCGAGAATCCCGAGCGCGGGCGCGTCCCGCTGCGCGAATACATCGGCGCGCTGGTGCGCAGCCGCTCCGGCTGAGCGGCGCGCACCGCGCGTCTCAACCGCGCGCCAGCGAGTCCGCCACGCGCTGGCGCCGCACGCCGCCCTGGCGTTCGAGCATCCAGCCCGGGTACTCGGCCGGCAGCGCGCTGACCTTGTCGAGCCGCGCGAGTTCGTCGGCATTCAGCTTGATGGCGGTGGCGGCGAGGTTGTCGTCGAGCTGGTCGACGCGCTTGGCGCCGATGATCACGCTGGTCACCACCGGCTGGTGCAGCAGCCAGGACAGCGCGACCTGCGCCACCGAGACCTTGCGCGCCTCGGCCAGCTCGCGCATGACGTCGATGCAGTCGAAGGCGCGTTCCTTGTTCAGCGGCGGGAAGTCGAAGGCCACGCGTCGGCTGCCTTGCTCGGCGTCGCCGTCGCGGCTGTACTTGCCGCTGAGGAAGCCGCCGGCCAGCGGGCTCCAGACCATCAGGCCGACCTCCTCGCCGCGCATCATCGGCACCAGTTCGCGCTCGAGGTCGCGGCCCGCGATCGTGTAGTAGGCCTGCAGCGATTCGAAGCGCGCGAGGCCCTTGCGTTCGGCGATGCCGAGCGCCTTGACGATCTGCCAGGCGGCCCAGTTCGACACGCCCACGTAGCGCACGTGGCCCTGGCGCACCAGGGTGTCGAGCGCTTCCACGGTTTCCTCGATGCGCGTGGCGGGGTCGAAGCCGTGGATCTGGTAGAGGTCGATGTGGTCGAGCTGCAGCCGCCGCAGGCTGGCCTTCACGCCGTCCATGATGTGGTAGCGCGAGGCGCCGGCCGAGTTCACGCCCTTGCTGCCGGTTTCGCCGAGCACCTTGGTCGCCACCACCACCTTGTCGCGCGGCACCTTGAGGTTCTTGAGCGCCTGGCCGGTGATGACTTCCGACTGGCCTTCGGAATAGACGTCGGCGGTGTCGATGAAATTGATGCCGGCGTCGAGCGCGCGGCCGACGAGCGCCTCGGCCTCGGATTGCTGGAGATCGCCGATCTGGCCCCAGATGCCCGAAGACCCGCCGAAGGTCATGGTGCCGAGGCAGAGTTCGGAGACGAAGAGGCCGGTGCGGCCGAATTTGCGGTATTGCATCGAAAGAATTCCTTTGCGTTAAAGGCCCGGTGGGCCCCGGAAAAGTATCCGGCCGCGCGCCGCCCCGGGGCCAGCGCGTTCCTGCAAAGGTCTTGCCTAATTCTCCAGACCGGTGCTCGCGGGCGTGCGGGCGCGCCAGGGGAGGTTTAAGCTGCGAGCCGCTTGTTTCTCCACCGTGACAAGGACTCGCCACATGTCCGACGAAACCCCCGACATCCTTTCCGCCATCGGCACGCCGCTGCCGCTCGAACCCGAACTCGACGAAGCCCGCAAGGAGCTGGTGCGCCTGATCAACCTGGTGACCGGCGGCCGCGACGGCTCGATCGACACCGCGGTGCCCGGGCTGTTCGTCTACTGCGTCAGCAAGCCCGACGGCCCCAAGCACGCGATGCAGACGCCGGCGCTGGGCCTGATCGCGCAGGGCTCCAAGCGGATCATGGTGGGCGACGACATCTACGTCTACGACCCGATGCACTACCTGGTCACCTCGGTCGACCTGCCGGTGTGCGGCCAGGTGCGCGTGACCAGCGAGCAGGAGCCCTACCTGGGCCTGCGGCTGGAGCTCGCGGTCGACGAGATCGGCGAGCTGATCCGCAGCGAGCAGCTGCCGGCCAAGGCCAATGCGCCGGCCTCGCGCGGCATGTACGTCAACCGCATCGCGATGCCGGTGCTCGAGCCGGTGCTGCGCCTGTTGCGCCTGCTCGAAACGCCCGAGGACGTGCCGATCATGGCGCCGCTGATCAAGCGCGAGATCATGTACCGGCTGCTGGTGAACGGCGAGGGCGCGCGGCTGCGGCAGATCGCGCTGCAGGACAGCCACACCCAGCGCGTGGCCAAGGCGATCAGCGCGCTGCGCGTGAACTTCGCGCAGTCGCTGAAGGTGGAGGACATGGCGCGCGCGGTGCACATGAGCGTGTCCTCGTTCCATCACCACTTCAAGGCCGTGACCGCGATGAGCCCGCTGCAGTACCAGAAGCAGTTGCGCCTGCAGGAGGCGCGGCGGCTGATGCTGCTGACCGGCGCCGACGTGGCGACGGCCGCGCACAACGTGGGCTACGAGAGCCCCTCGCAGTTCGCGCGCGAGTACGGCCGCATGTTCGGCGCGCCGCCGCTGCGCGACAAGCGCCGCTGGCTCGGCGAGGCGGGCAACGACGCGCTGGGCGCGGCCTCGCGCGAGGCGGCCTGAGCATCCTGCGTGCGCGGCGCGCATGGATGCCGTCCTGCACGCAGTGTCGTCCGCGTCCGGCCTCGTGGCGCCGGGCGCTCGCGACACTGCGTGGCTTCAACGCAGGAGAAACGTCCGATGTCCGAAGAGCTTCAGATCCGCATCCCCCGAGACGATGACCGGATCGACGTGACCGACCTCAAGGAAGTCGACTACTGGACCGAATGGTTCGGCGTGTCGGAAGAACGGCTTCGCACCGCCGTCGCCTCGGCCGGTACCTACAAGGACGACCTGCGCATCTACCTCGGCCTGCCTTGAGGCCCGGCTAGCGAACGGCCACGCTCTCCATGGCCGAATCCCGCATCGCCATCTACGGCGCCATTGGCGCCAACATCGCCATCGCGATCACCAAGTTCGCCGTGGCCGGCATCACCGGCAGCTCGGCGATGCTGTCCGAGGGCATCCATTCGTCGGTCGACACCTTCAATGGCGTGCTGCTGCTGGTCGGCCTGCGCCTGAGCAAGCGCCCGCCGAGCGTGGAGCATCCGTTCGGCCACGGCAAGGAGCTCTATTTCTGGAGCCTGATCGTCGCGGTGCTGATCTTCGGGCTCGGCGGCGGCGTGTCCTTCTATGAAGGCATCGAGCACATCCGGCATCCCGAGCCGCTGGGCGATCCGACCTGGAACTACGTGGTGCTCGCGGCCGCGGCGGTGTTCGAGGGCACGAGCTTCCTGATCGCGCTGCGGCAGTTCCGCGCCCAGGCCGGCGGCACGCCGTTCTGGCAGGCGCTCGACCGCAGCAAGGACCCGACCACCTACACCGTGCTGGCCGAGGACTCGGCCGCGCTGGCCGGCCTCGCGGTGGCGGCGCTGGGCATCTACCTGGGCCACCGCTTCGACATGCCGGTGTTCGACGGCGCGGCCTCGATGGTGATCGGCCTGCTGCTCGCGGGCGTGGCGCTGCTGCTGATCGCCCAGTCGCGCGGCCTGCTGATCGGGGAGGGCGTGCGGCCCGAGACGGCACGCGCGATCCGCGAGCTGGCGATGGCGCAGCCCAGCGTGGAGGAGGTGGGCCGGGTGCTGTCGATGTACATCGGGCCCGACCAGGTGCTCGCGATCGTCGACGTGAATTTCAAGGACGACACCGACACCGGCGAAGCCGCCGAGGCCATCGCCGCGATCGAGCGGCAGGTGCGGGCGCGCTTTCCGATGATCAAGCGGCTGTTCATCGAGGCCAGCGAAGCGCCCGCGGACCTGGCGCCGCGCTCCTGACCGGCGCTGCGCGCGGCACGACGCACGCTGGTGCGACAGCGTGGTGACAAGTCACTACAGATTTCCGTATCGCCGCGCAACCCCTCGTCATGACGGAAACAATTACTTGCATTTGTTTGTAATCAATGGTTTCATTCTGTTCAGAAATCAGGGAGCAATCTGAGCAGAGAGAAAGGAGCCTCACGTGAGTCATCACGCCTTGACGCTTCGCAACCTGGCACGCCCGGCAATGCTTGCCCTGTGCCTCCTGCCGCCGGCGACCCAGGCCGCCGACGGAACCATCCACTTCACCGGCGCGATCGTCGGAGCACCCTACGAGACGCGTGTCGCCGCGAGGCCCACCGCGTTCGTTCACCGCGTGACGGGCGACGCCACGGAGATCCATTTCCTGCGCCAGCGGATCGATGCGCCCAGCGCCAGCGTGCGCGTCGATGCCCTCGGCGCGCAGCCGCTGGCCATCGCGTTCGTCGATGCGCAAGGTCGGACCACGCCGCTGGCGCAACGGCGCGAGTGGTCGATCGGGCAGGAAGGCGGGGTGTTGTCGGTGGCGGCGCAGGCGGCCGCCATCGCGCTCGTGACCGTGCGCTACGACTGAGCTTTCGGCCGGCACGCCCGGCGTCGAACGAGACCCGGCACGGGGCCGGAAGGGCAGGTGCGTGCCCGCCGGGCCCGCCCATTCAGGCGATGGTCAGGACGGGCGATTAACGTCGCTCGGTGGCCTCGCGGCTCGCGCGGGCGGCCACCGCGGCATTCACCGCGTTCTCGGTGGCCATGCGCCTGCCGCCGCAGAGGGTGCACTGGTAGTGGCGCAGCCATGGAAGCCAGCGCATCCAGGAGCGACGTGGAATGCGTTCGAGATGGGCAAGCCCGCAGGAACACTTGGAAGACGAAATAGCCATCGGCGTTGGACTTCAAGATTGTTTTGCACCGAGCTTTTTCCCTTGCCGAGGCTCTGAGGCCTGTGTGCAGCTTCGTTACGATTCCCTCAATTATTCTTTGGTAATAGTGCATTTGTATTACAGATTGTCAGAATTCTGCATACTGTAGTTTTCGCGCACATTTACATCGGACCACGGCTTTCCGTCAGATTGGAGCGCTAAGCCGTGACGGCTCCGGGTCGAAGTCCGGCATGTCCCTGCACATCGCACGGAATCTGGCTATCGTGCTTTCCCGAATCGCAAGCAACACCAACACGGAGAAATGCATGCTTTGGGAAAAGAAGGTCGAACAGTGGAGCGCGGCCGTCCGCGCTCGCGCCAATCTGCCCGCGCGGCTGACCTTGTGGGACGGCAAGTCGTACGACTTCGGCGACTTCAGCGGCCCCGCCGTCACCCTGCACGTGAAATCGCCCTCGGCGCTGTCGCTGATGCTCGAGCCCACGCTGGCCAACCTCGGCGAGGCCTACGTGCAGAGCAAGATCGACATCGAGGGCAAGCTCACGGACATCATCGACATCGCCTACGGGCTCGCGAAGAGTTCGCTCGACAACGGCACCGGCGCCGGTGCCAGCGCGCTCAAGAACATGGCGCGCTACTTCACGCACACCAAGGCGTCGGATCGCAAGTCGATCCAGTACCACTACGACGTCTCGAACGCCTTCTACCAGCTCTGGCTCGACCCGAACATGGTCTATTCGTGCGCCTACTTCGAGAACGGCGACGAGGACCTCGAGACCGCGCAGCTCAAGAAGATCGACCACATCCTCACCAAGATCCAGCTGCAGCCGGGCCAGACGCTGCTCGACATCGGCTGCGGCTGGGGTGCGCTCGTGATCCGCGCGGCACGGAAGTTCGGCGCGCGCTGCGTGGGCGTGACCTTGTCGCAGAACCAGTTCGACCTGGCGACCGAGCGCGTGAAGGCCGCGGGCCTGGCCGACCGCATCGAGATCCGGTTGCAGGACTATCGCGATGTGAGCGGGCAGTTCGACCGCATCACCAGCGTCGGCATGTTCGAGCACGTGGGCCGCAAGAACCTGCCCGAGTATTTCCGGCGCGTGCGCGCGCTGCTGGCCGATGACGGCGTGGTGATGAACCACGGCATCACTTCGTCGGACCCCGAAGGCGGCGGCGTCTCCTACGGCGGTGGCGATTTCATCGACCGCTACGTGTTCCCGAACGGCGAACTGCCGCACATCGGCCTGACCCTGCAATCGATGCAGCAGGGCGGCCTCGAGGCCTTCGACGTGGAGAACCTGCGGCGCCACTACGCGCGCACGCTGCGCCTGTGGAGCGATGCCTACGAGGCACACACCGAGCAGGTGCGCGCGATGGTCGACGAGGAGAAGTTCCGCATCTGGCGCGTGTACCTCGCGGGCTGCGCCTATGCCTTCGAGAACGACGACGTGGCGATCTACCAGATCGTGGGCCGCAAGGCCGGCCGCGCCGCGAAGACACTGCCCTGGTCGCGGCGCTACATGTACGCCGGCGCGGTCGCGGTCTGAGCCGGTCGCATCAGCCCGCGCCGCGGCAGCCGGCCTCGACGTTGTTGCCGTCGGGGTCGAGCACGTAGGCGCCGTAGTAGTGCATTTCGGCCGGCCCGCGCGGGCCGGGAAAACCGTTGTCGATGCCGCCGGCCTGCAGTGCCGCGCGATGGAATTCGTCGACCTGCCGCGTGCTCGCGGCGGAGAAGGCAAGATGGATCGGGCTTGCCGACACCTGATGCGCACTGTTCCAGAACGCGGGCTGGTCGGTGCCGATCCAGACGAAGGGCACCGTCTCCTCCATGCTGCGCACGAGCAGGAAGGAATGCGGGCTGTTGTCGATGGTCTGCAGGCCGAGCGCGGGAGCGACGGCGTCGTAGAAGCGCCGTGCGGCGCGCAGGTCGCGCACCCTGAAGCCGATGTGGTCGAACATGGGCGGTCCTTTTCCGATGAAGCATGCATCGTCATCGGCATGGCCGCGAGCGGAAACGGGCACGCCGCGCATCGCGTGGCCGGACAGCGCCTACGCGGGCGCTTCGTCAGCGCGCGAAGACCAGCAGCGTCTGCGTCGCGAAACCGAAGCGCCCGCGCTCGTCGTGCAGCTGGCTGAAGGCGCAGCCACTGCCGTCGGGCGCGATGGTGGTCACGGCGTCGAGGCCGACCCATTCGCCCACGGGTTGCCGTGCAAGCTGCAGTGAGAGGTCGGCGTTGGCGAAGTTGAAGCGCTCCGCCGGCAACACCCAGCTCAGGCCATTGCCGAAGTCGGCCGCGGCGGCCGCGCGCATCGCGGGCGAATTGGCCGCGCCCGCGACCAGCGGCACGCGCAGCCGGAACCAGGCGGCCGCCGGTCCCGGTGCCGCGGCATCGCCGGCCGCCACGCGGCTTTCGGTCGCCGTGTAATAGAACGAGCGCACGTCGGGCAGGCCCGGGATGCGCAGCGGTGCCGTGCAGTCCGACGGTGCCGGCATCGACAGGGCAGGGGCCAGCGGCCTTTGCAACGTCTCCTCGGGCGGCGCCACGGCCTGTGTGCGCACCAGCAATGCATGCGCCTTGGCCACTGGCTTGCCTTGGGCCATCAGCGTTATCTCGACGCGCGCGGTGGTGCGGCCCGCTTCGACGTCGACGCTCGACGACAGGCTGTCGACCGGCACCGGCCGGATCAGCTCGACCGTGAGCCGCGCGAGCTGCCAGCCTTCACCCTCCACCGCCGACTCGGCGATGTGCGCGAGCAGCCCGCAGGGCGCGCCGCCATGCTGCGCGCGCGGATCCCAGGGCCCGCGCGAGAGTTCGCTGGCGCGCCAGCTGTTCGCGTCCTCGCGCACGAAGACGGCATCGGAGGCGGCGAGCTCATGCATGGGCGGCGATCTCGATGCGGCGCAGGGGCGCGGGGGCAGGCACTTCGTCCTCGGTCTCGAACTGCTCGGCCCAATGGCGGAAGCGCATGATGGGCCCATCGCCCTCGGCCAGGCTGGGACGCTTCCAGCGCATCTTGTGCTCCCAGATCGGCACGTCCTGGCTCACCTGGTGGATCGCCTCGTCGATCAGCGCGAGGCTCATGTCGGGCGAGGCGATGCCCTGCAGCCGCGCCATCAGGCTGAAGCTCACGGCGACGCGGCCGGCCTCGATCGGCACCACCGAATCGACGAACAGGATCTCGGCCAGGTCGGCGATGCGAAAGCGCACCGTCGCGAAGTAGGGGCCGTACAGCGAGGTCTGCAGGAAGCCCGGCAGCCGGCCGCGCGGCGTATTGAAGTCGTGCAGGATGTTCACGTGCAGCGCCGGCCCCGCGGGCTCGAAGCGGTCGAGCCGCGCCAGCGTGGCCACGCCGTGCAGGTGGTGGAAGTGCGTGGTGTCGACGATGTTCTCCTGCACCTCCTGCCAGATCGTCGCGACCTCCCAGCGCTGGCGCCGGTAGCGCGACCACTGCGCATCGCCATGCTCGGGCATCGCCGGCACCTCGAAGCTGGGCGCGATGCCGCGCGGATGCCACCACACCATCACCAGCCCGTTGCGCTCGACCAGCGGCCAGGACTTCAGGTGCCGCATCTCGAGGCGCGGATTCGGACTGTAGGGAATGTCGGTGCAGGCGCCATCGCCCGCGAACTGCCAGCCGTGGAACGGACAGCGCAGCGAGGTGCCGCAGACGCGGCCGCCGTGGCCCAGGTGGGTGCCGAGGTGCGGACAGTGCGCATCCATCGCATGGGCCTGGCCCTGCATGTCGCGCCACAGCACGAACTCGCGGCCCATGGCCGTGAGGGGCTGCACGTCGCCCTTGCGAAGGTCCTCGCTGTAGGCAGCCTGGAACCAGCCGTGACCGAAAGAGGAGTCGTCGAACCTGCGCATGGAGAAGCTTCCTTGGTGGTTGAACTGGACGCCGTGGCCGCCGGCGGCGCGATCGTTGCGATGCGGCCGAGGCGTCGAAGTATAGGGAGCCGGGGTGCAATTGCAATAAGAAATGAACTGTGATTCAATTCTTCGCGTGACCTACCGACGCACATCCAAAGTCGAGGAGCGCATGACGCTCACGCGCGAGCGCATCGTGCTGGCCGCGCTCGAACTCGTGGCCACCCATGGCTACGGCGGCACCACCATGCCGATGGTCGCGGCCACGGCCGAGGTCTCGACCGGCTTGCTCTACCAGTACTTCCCGTCGAAGACCGACCTGTTCGACGAGGTGTTCCGCCAGGCCTCGCAGCGCGAGATCGACGCCTGCGCCGCCGCGGCCGCCTCCGAAAGCGGTGCCGGCGAGCGATTGGCCGCGATCATCCGCACCTTCGCGCACCGCGCGCTCAAGCGGCCCAAGCTCGCGTGGGCCCTGCTGGCCGAACCGGTGGCGCCGCAGATCGACGAGGACCGGCTGCGCTTTCGCGAACCCTATCGCGCGATCTTCGTGACGGTGATCGAGGACGGCATCGACAGCCGCGAGTTCCGCGCGCAGAACGCGCACAGCAGCGCCGCGGCGATCGTCGGCGCACTGGCCGAAGCCATGATCGGCCCGCTCGCGCTCGGCGTGCTGTCCAAGCGCGCGGCGCAGCGCGTGGTGGAAGACATCGTCGCGTTGTGCCTGGCCGCGGTGCTCGACCACACCGCGCGCACAAAGAAGGCACCCGTCCCGCCTTCGGCCAAGGAGACACCATGACCGACTTCATCCAGCCCCATCCCGAGCCGTCGAACCGCTTCGCGAGCGACCGCACTCTGCACCACACGCTCGAACGCCTGCTGCCCGCCGAGGTCTTCGCCGACGCGAGCCCGCTGTTCCAGCGCATGGGCGAGCGCGCGATGCAGGAGATTCCCGCATTGGCCGCGACGGCGGAGCACAACGTGCCGCGCCACGAGCCCTTCGATGCCTGGGGTCGGCGCGTCGATCGCATCGAGGTCGATCCGGCCTGGCATCGCCTGGTCGACATCGGCCTCGAGGAGGGCCTGGTCGCGCTGCCCTACGAGAACCCCTACGGCGAGTTCACGCGCGTGGTGCAGGCCGGCCTCGTGAACCTGTACGACGGCGCGGGCGCGGTGGCCTCGTGTCCGCTGGTGATGACCGATGGCGCCGCGCGCCTGCTCACGCTGCACGACGAAGCGCTGGCCGCGCGCTACCGGCCGATGCTCACGGCGCGGCAGGGCGGCTGGACCTCGGGCCAGTGGATGACCGAGAAGGAGGGCGGCTCCGATGTCGGCCAGACCTCGACCGTCGCACGCCCGCGTGGCAACGGCACCTGGTCGCTGCACGGCACCAAGTGGTTCACCTCGGCCACCACCTCGCAGATGGCGCTCGCGCTCGCGCGGCCCGAGGACGCGGTACCGGGCAGCCGCGGGCTGTCGCTGTTCCTGGTCGAGTTGCGCCGTCCCGACGGCAGCTGGAACCACATCGCCGTGCGGCGCCTGAAGGACAAGCTCGGCACGCGCGCCCTGCCGACCGCGGAGCTCGAGCTCGAAGGCACGGTCGCGGTGCCGGTCGGCGGCATCGATCGCGGTGTCGCGAAGATCGGCGACCTGCTCAACGTCGCGCGGCTGTGGGCCTCGTGGGGCGGCCCGGCGGGCGTGGGCCATCTGCTGATGCTGGCGCGCGACTACGCGAGCCGGCGCCGCGTGTTCGGCCAGATGCTCGCCGAGAAGCCGCTGCATGCGCAGTGGATCGCGCGCATCACGGCCGAGTACGAGGCGATGCTGGCGCTCAACTTCGAGACCGCGCTCGCGCTCAATCGCCACGAGCGCGGCACCGGCGCGTCCGGCCTGGCACGGCTGCTGGCGCCGCTGACCAAGCTGGCCTGCGCGCGCCAGAGCATCTGGGCCGCGAGCGAGCTGGTCGAGAGCTTCGGCGGCGCGGGCTATGTGGAGGACACGGGCATCCCGCGCGTGCTGCGCAACCTGCACGTGCATTGCATCTGGGAGGGCACGACCTCGGTGCTCGCGCACGACGTGCTGCGTGCGCTGCGCGCGCCCGAGGCGGGCGAGGCCTTTCTCGCCGACATCGACCAACGGCTCTCGGCGCTCGCGGGCCAGGGCACGCGCGCGCCCGATGCGATCGTGCATGCGCGACGCACGCTCGCGGAGCTGATGCCGCGCGCGCAGGAGAGCGATGGCCGGCGCCTGGCCTGGGGCATGGCGCGCACCTATCAATCGGTGCTGCTGCTCGAGGCGGCCGCATGGCGCCAGGCGCGCAAGGCCGACGGCTCGGGATGGACCGCATTGCGGCTGTTCCTGCAGGACGCGCTGGTGCCGCCGGTGCTGCCCGCGTCGGACGAGGAACTCGCGGCGCTGGCCTTCGGGCGCGACACGGCCGTGGCGTCGTAACGCAGCGGATCGGCGGCCTGCGCGTCGACGCGATTGCCGCTATCCTCGAACGCGAAGTACCGGCGCCGACATGGCGCCTTTCTCTTTCTCTTCGCGTTCTTCCATCGCCCATGACCTACCTCGCCGCCTCCACGCGCTACGAATCCATGCCCTACCGCAAGGTGGGCCGCAGCGGCCTCGTGCTGCCCGCCATCTCGCTGGGCCTGTGGCACAACTTCGGCGATACCACGCCGATCGCCACCCAGCGCCAACTGCTGCGCACCGCCTTCGACCTCGGCATCAACCACTTCGACCTCGCCAACAACTACGGCCCGCCCTACGGCAGCGCCGAGACCAATTTCGGCCGCCTGCTGCGCGAGGACTTCAAGCCCTACCGCGACGAACTGATCATCTCGAGCAAGGCCGGCTGGGACATGTGGCCCGGCCCCTATGGGCAGGGTGGCGGCTCGCGCAAATACGTGCTGGCCAGCCTCGACCAGAGCCTGCAGCGCATGGGCCTCGACTACGTCGACATCTTCTATTCGCACCGCTTCGACCCGCACACGCCGCTGGAGGAAACCGCCTCGGCGCTGGCCCAGGCCGTGCAACAGGGCAAGGCGCTGTACATCGGCATCTCCTCGTACTCGGCCGGCAAGACGCGCGAGATGGCCGCGCTGCTGCGCGAATGGAAGGTGCCGCTGCTGATCCACCAGCCGGCCTACAACCTGTTCAACCGCTGGATCGAGAAGGACCTGCTCGGCGCCACCGAGGAACTGGGTGCCGGCGTGATCGCGTTCACGCCGCTGGCGCAGGGCCTGCTGACCGACAAGTACCTGCAGGGCGTGCCGGCCGATGCACGCATCAACCGCCCGGGCGGCGGCTCGCTGAAGCCCGAGCATCTGTCGGATGCCAACATCGAGCGTGCGCGCGCGCTGAACGCGATCGCGCAACGCCGCGGCCAGTCGCTGGCCCAGCTCGCGCTGAGCTGGACCCTGCGCGATCCGCGCGTGAGTTCCGCGCTGATCGGCGCGAGCCGGCCCGAGCAGATCGTCGACAACGTGGCCGCGCTCCGGGGCGCGCCGCTGAGCGCCGAAGAGCTGGCCGAGATCGATCGGCACGCGGTCGAGGGCGGCGTGAACCTCTGGGAAAAACCGTCGACCGACTTCGCCTGAGCGCAGGGCCGGCGATCACGGAGCGCATCAGGTAACTCGCAATCCGTCTTTGAGCTGCCGCACGGGCTGCGCAGAATGGGGGCGTTCCGTTTCGAGTTCCTCATGCCCCAGCGCACCTATCACTCCGTGGCCGCACAGGCCCAGCTCGTCATCTCGCGCACCGCCGAGGCCTGGACCGTCCCGCCCGCATCGGCCCATGCGATCGCGCGTCGCGCGGCCTACGGCCATGTGCCGCGCCGCGCATTGCGCCGGCTTCAGGCCATGGCGGCGCTGCGGCCCGCGGTGCTGATGCATTCGTGGTGAGCGACGGCGCCACGCCGTCAATGCACGAAGCCGCCTTTCACGAAGCGCACCGGCTGCGCATCCATGCGCGCGATCAGCGCGCCGAGGCCATCGGCCGCGACCGCCGGGACGGTCGTTGTTCCTGAGGCGGTCTCCGCGCGGCACAGCAGGTCGTCGTCGCTCCAGGCACTCTTGCCGGGCTCGCCGCGCGCGCGCAGCCAGCCCTGGCGGTCGACCAGCAGTTGCGTGCCTTCGAGCTTCTCGGTGGCGGCGATCAGCGAGAAGGCCTCCCACGCCGCCGGAGAGTCGGCCACGCAGGCGATGCTTCGCTCGTCCGCATTCGACGCGAGGCCGGGACGCGGCTCGAGCAGCACCGTCACCAGCCGCGGATCCTCGAGCAACGCACTTGCGTTATCGCCGGTGGCCACGATCCGCAGGCGCTGGCCGCGCCAGCTGCTGAGCATGCGCACCGGCTTGCCGTCGCAACGCACCGCCATGTCGGGCGGGCTCACGGGCTGGGCCCAGACGCCCGCCACGCGCAGGCTTTCGCCGGCGGCCTGGGCCTTCATGAAGTCGATCAGGGCCCAGGCGTCGCTTTCGCTCAATCGGCCTTGAAAGCCCGGCATGGTCTGCGCGCCATGGCGATCCCGCGTGCCGTGCAGCACGCGCCACAGCAGGTCGCCATCGGCGCGGCGCCAGAGCAGCGGTCCGGCGAGATTCGGCGGCCACACGGGCTGCGACGCGGCCAACGGCCCCTGGCCGCGTCCGTCGCTGCCGTGGCAGGCCACGCAATCCTGTGCATAGAGCATGCGGCCGCGCGCGATCGATTCGGCGCTGAAGCCCGTCGCATGTTGTTGAAAGCTCGTGGGGTGCGCGGGCACGAGGACCACGTGGGCATCGGGCCAGGGTGCCAGCACCACGGGCAGCACCGCGGCGCCCAGCAGCCAGATCCGGCGCCGTCGCCACAGCAGCGCCACGACCAGCACGAGCAGAGACAGTCCCAGCAGCACGACACTGACGCCGAGCCGGCGCGCCTGGCCCAGGTCGATCAGCAGGTTCTCGCCCGACAGCCGCTCGGCCCAGGGCCACGCGGGCTGTCCGTGCGCATGCGCGACCAGGCCCAGCGCATCGAGCAGCCGCAGCAGTTGCAACTGCAGGGTCTGCAGCGCCTCGATCAGCAGATTGAGCCAGGCCGCATCGGGCAGCGCGTTCATCGTGCCCGCGCCTCGAAGGCCTGCCTCACCAGGTCGCGTCCAGACCCAGGTGGCGCAGCGCCTCGTGCCGCAGCTCGGCCAGGCGCGGATCGCCGCGATGGCGCGGGTAGGGCAGGTCCACCACCAGTTCGGCCGCAATGCGCGCCGGCCGGTCGCTCAGCACGATCACGCGGTTGGCCAGGAACAGCGCCTCCTCGACGTCGTGTGTGACCAGCAGCGCCGAGAAGCCGTCGCGCTGCCAGAGGTTCACGAGCTCGCTCTGCATCGCGATGCGCGTGAGCGAATCGAGCTTGCCCAGCGGCTCGTCGAGCACCAGCAGCTGCGGGTCGTTGACCAGCGCGCGCGCCAGCGCCACGCGCTGCGCCATGCCACCCGACAGTTGATGCGGATAGGCCTTCGCGAACTCGGTGAGACCGACGCGCTGCAGCGCCTCGTCGACCCGGCCGCGCTGCGCTTCGAGCACGCCGCGCGCCTGCAGGCCCAGCGCCACGTTGTCCCAGACGCTGCGCCACGGGAACAGCGTGGGGTCCTGGAACACCACGATGCGCGAGGGATCGGGCTTCTCGATGACCTCGCCGTTCTGCGTGATGCGTCCCGTGGTCGCGGGCTCGAGGCCGGCCACCAGGCGCAGCAGCGTCGACTTGCCGCAGCCGCTCGGGCCGAGCAGCGCGACGAACTCGCCGGGGCGCACCTGCAGGTCGATGTCGTCGAGCACCTGCAGCACGCCCGTGGGCACTTCGAACCAGTGGCTCACGCCGTGGATGTCGATCAGCGCGCCGGTGTGGGCGGAGGTGCCTGCATCGACGGCGGGGGAGAGGACGGCGCCTACCATTTGACGGTTCCCTTCTGCCACGACAGCACGCGGTCGCGCACCTTGAACAGCAAGGTGATCAGGCCCGAGCACAGCGCGGCCATCACCAGCAGCGCGGCATACATGTTGGCGTAGGAGGCCCAGCCCTGGGCCCACTGCAGGTACCAGCCGAGGCCGGCCTTCACGCCCATCATCTCGGCCGTGATCAGCACCGAGAACGAGGCGCCCAGGCCCATGAACAGGCCCACGAAGACCTGCGGCAGCGCGGCCGGGATGGCGACGCGCAGCACCAGGAAGCGCTCGGAGGCGCCCAGCGTGCGCGCCACGTCGTAGTAGCTCTTGCCGACCGAGGCAACGCCCGACCAGGTCAGCACCGCGACCGGGAAGAAGGTGGCGAGGCCGACCAGGAACACCGCGGCCACGTAGCTCGAGGGCGCGAAGAAGAAGGCCAGCGGCAGCAGCGCCGAGGCGGGCACCGGGCCGAGGAAGCGCAGCAGCGGATGCACCCAGTAGCCCGCGATGCGCGACCAGCCGACCGCCACGCCGGTGACGAAGCCGACCAGCGCGCCGATCACGAAACCGTTGGCCAGCAGGCGCAGCGAGTAGGCGGTGGACAGGCCCAGGCGCTGCCAGTCCTCGTGCAGCACGTCGATCAGGCTCTGCGGCGGCGCGAAGAAGGGGGAGGGCAGCACGGCGAGCTTGGCGGTGGCGATCTCCCACAGCGCGAGCACCAGCGCCGAGGCCACCAGCCACTGGCCGGCGGGACGCAGCGTGCGCGCGACGCGGCCGGCACGCGGGCCGAGCAGCGCGATGACGAGGAACACGGCGGCGACCGCCAGCGTGGCGTAGCCGAATTCCTCGGTGAAATTCCAGTCGCTGAAGCCGATCGGCTTGTTGGGCCACAGCAGCGTGAGCAGGCCCAGCGCCAGCCAGGCCGCGGCGGCCAGCACGCCGGTGCGCCAGAGACCCGGCGGCAGCGCGTGCCGGCGCGCGAGCACGGTGGCGGCATCGGTGGCCACCGGTGCGGGCGGGCGCGGCGCGCGAGGCTGGGGAGCCGCGGCGGGGCCGCGGAACTCCGGCGCGTTCAGCACGCCGGACACGTCGAGTGCGTGATCGGCCGAGGTCATGCCTGGGCGCTCCCGATGGCAGGTTGATCGTCGAAGAGGGTCATGGGAATTGCTCCGCCGGAGGATGAAGAAGGGAAGGGCGAGTGTTGGCGCTGCACCCTTCCCGGCCAACGAATGAATGCACGCATGGATATGCGGATTCGTCGGCTGCGGCATGTCGCCGCCGGGGCCTTCAGGACGAGACGTTCGCGCCCACGGCCCAGTAGAAGGTAGGCCGCGCGCCGTTGAGCAGGTGGTCGCCGACCACGCGGCCCTTGTAGATGGTCGGGTTGTGCGAGGCCAGCGTGCGCGCGTTGCGCCAGTGGCGGTCGAGCCGGATGTCCTCCTGCAGCGCCGAGGCACCGCCCACGTCGAACAGCCGCGTGCCGGCCTGCAGCACCGCGTCGACGATGCCGGCTTGCGCCTTGGCGGTCTCGAGCTCGACCTGGAACAGCAACTGCTCGGGGATCGCTTCGCCGCGCTGGCGCCGGCGGTCGATCTCGCCCAGCGTGCGTGCCACCGCCTGCACCGTCGAGCTCGCGACGAAGGCCGTGCTGGCGAGCTGGCCGACGACCTGCTGCACCAGCGGATCCTCGCGCGGCGTGCTGCCGCTGCCGTGGCTGTAGACGCGCTTGCGCGGCCGCACGAAGTCGACCGCGTCGCGCACGATGGCTCGCGCGATGCCGGCCAGGGTGGCGAGGTGCGTGAGCTGGAACTGCGCGGTCAGCGGCGTGGGCTGGTCGCGCACGTAGAGCAGCACGTGCGCCGGGTCGACGCGCACGTTGCGAAAGCGCGTGCTGCCCGAGGCGCTCAGGCGTTGGCCGAAACCGCGCCAGTCGTCGACGCGCTCCACGCCCGGCGCCTCGGAGGGCACCAGCGCGATCACGCGGTCGTTGCTGCCGTCGTCGTTGTGGCGCTGCGCCGAGACCGCGATCCATTCGGCGTAGAGGGTGCCGGTGCTGTAGTACTTGTCGCCCTCGAGGCGCCAGCCGTCGCCGTCGCGGCGCAGCGTGGTCTGCATCTGGCCGAGCGGGCCTTCGCCGAGCTCGGTGGTGGCGTTGCCGAAGATCACGCCGTCGGCCGCGAGCCGCAGCCAGGGACCGTGCAGCGCGGGATCGATCTCGGCGAACAGGCGCTCGATGAAGCCGAAATGGGCGCGCAGGATCTGTGGCAGGTTGGAGTCGGCCTCGCCGAGTTCGATCAGCAGGTCGAAGAACTGCTCGACCGAGGCGCCGAGACCGCCTTGGGCGACCGGCACGCGCAGCGCGCCGAAGCCGGCCTGGGCCAGCCAGGCCACGGCGTCATGGGCCAGCAGGCGTTCGTTCTCGCGCTGCACCGCGCCTTGGGCGATGCGCGCGAAGATCGGGCGGAAGCGATCGGCGAGCTGATCGTACGAGGGCGGTTGCGCGGTGCGCGGCGACTCGGCGGCGGGCGATGGGTTGCCGGGCGCGGTGCGCGGCGGATGCGTGAGGGATTCCATGGGGCGACGACTTTGCAGTCGCGCCCTTCGATTGGGAAATGCGCTTTTCGAGTTTTCTTATGCGCCGCGGGACTTCAGGCGCGCGACCTCGGCATCGTCGGCCAGCGCTTGCCCGACAGGCTCGGCATGCGGCCGACGAGTCGCCGCGTGCCGAGTTCCAGCATCCACCAGGCAGCACCCACCAGGCCCGCCATGAGCGCGCCGAACATCAGCCCGGCCGCGATGTCGAGCGGGAAATGCACACCGACGTGGATGCGCGCCCAGCCCGTGGCGGCCGCGACCACGAACAGCGCGACGCCCGCGGCGCGCAGCGCCGGCCGTGCGAGGAAGGCAAAGGCCACCATGAACATCACCGACGCATGCGTGCTCGGCAGCGCGGCGCTGGCACCGTGCGATATGTAGGCCGGCACCAGGCCCATGATGAAGGGGCGCGGCATGTTGATGCGCGCGGCGATGTCCTGGCACAGCATGGCGGTGAGCCCGGCGCCCGCGAGCACGAAGAAGGCGTAGGTCCAGTTGCCGGGCCGGCGCCAGGCGGCGGCACCGATGATGGCGGCGGAAAGCCATGCGCCGCCGAGGGCGAGCCCGATCGCGATCGACAACACCCAGGGCGTGGGCTGGGTGCCGGCGGCGAGCCAGCGCAGCAGGTCGAGGTGGAATTCGTTCACGGAGCCTCCCCGAACGGACGAAATGGGACGAAGACGGCGCGCGCGCGGTCGAAGGACATGAATGAGTCTCGTGGGGCGAAGTGAAGTGGCCTTGCCGTACGGGACGACAGAAGCGATGGGTGCGGCGCGGAAAGGCCGCCAGACCGTGTCAGGCGAACGACGGCGGTGCCGTGGTCGGCGGTAGGCGCAGCCAGGGGCGGGGCAGGGGAGGCGCCCCACTCCGCGCGCTGGTGCGACGCCACGGTCCATGGCGAACGCCGGGCAGTCCGGTGGCGGCCACGGCGATGGTCAACGGCAGCAGCGCGAGCACCAGGCCCATGAAGCCGTCGAACGCCGTGCTCAAGGCATTGACCATGGGGGTGCAGCAGGAGGCCTGCGCGAACATGGTGGTCTCGAGGCTGTCCGCATGGCCGGCGCGTTCGTCGGGTTCGAAGCGCACCGTTTCGCCGGCGTTGCGCACCTTGAGGCCGGGCTCGTCCTCGAGGCCGTCGTTGTGGAAGTGCGCCGAGATGAAGGGATGCAGCAGCACCAGCCAAAGACCGATGGCGCACCCGATGCATCGGTGCGCGTCGACCCATCGGCGGAACCTGGCCAGCAACATGCGGCGGATGCTAGGCAGCAAATATGAACGGAATATGAGTACTCGCAGAACTTCTCGGGACTTCGAGCCATTTCCGAAGGTCCTGAACTATCGGCGCCGTCCGACACGGCGAGAAATCCTGGAGGTTCAGCATCCGCGTGTCCCGAGCGACTCCTCCTCCCTGGCTTGGGGCACCTGCCGTGACAGCGGCAGGTTCTTGAGCGCCCGGCTTTGCGCCGGGCGCCTTTTCTCTGCCAGGTGATTTTACATAATGCACATTGTGCGGATTATCGAGAAAGGCAATGGGGCGCGATTTACGCGGCCATGGGGTCCGCACCGCATGCTGGACCAGATCCAAAGCCAGGGCCTCTTGGCCATCAGCTCCTGGCGCTCAACTTCAGTCCCGCGCGTCCAACCCGCCGTCAGTCGTCAGTTCCGCCCGCCGGAACCGCCGGCGCCGACGCAGCGCCTCGCTCATGCCATCGCGGACACCGGCCTTGATGACCAGGTACAGGAGCCAGCCCACGAGCGTGCCGGCGATCAGGATGGCTGCGAGCAAGGACATCTGCCATGCTAAGGCGCCGCCACCGAGCTGCTGGAGGGTGAATTGCATGGATGTTCCGGGCAGAAAAAAGGGCTTCGATGAAGCCCTCATTTTGTCCGCGCCTGTTTCCAAAAAATACAAACTTCATCATCCAGACACTTGACGGTGCCGGTAATAAATCACACTTTCACGGCGACAGAATCAAAAACTACTAATTTATTAGTAAATTCTTACCATTTTCCGTCTTTTGGCACCGGTTTCGCCGCTGAAGCCGCCGCGATCAACCCCGCGGCTTCGGACCGATTGGCGCGGTTGGCGAAGTCGACGGCGGTCATGCCGAGCTGGTTCTTCATCGTCACGTCGGCGCCCTCGGCCAAAAGCAGCTTCACCGCATCGGTCGAGCCGTACATCGCGGCCATCATCAGCGGCGTGGTGCCGTTGGGCGACTGCGCGTCGATGAAGGCGAAGTTGTCGAGCAACTGCTTCATGATCGCCACGTGCCCGCCGGTCGCCGCATAGTGCAGCGGCGTCCAGCCGGGCTTGTTGATGTCGGCGTCGCGCTTGATGAGCTGGGTGACGAGCTCCTGCTGTCCCTTGATCGCCGCGAGCATCAGCGGGCTCTCGTCCTTGGCGTTGCGCAGCTCGACATTGGTCTGCGGCGATTCCAGCAGCACCTGGATCACTTTCGGCGACGGCTCGCGCAGCGCGATCAGCAGGCCGGTCTGGCCGCGTTCGTCGCGTGTGTTCGGATCGAAGCCTCGCTGCAGCAGGCTGCGAACGCCACTGGGGTTGTCGGCGCGCACGGCCCGGAAAAAGTCTTCGAAGGAACCTGCGTGCGCAGAAAAAATCGCAGAAAAAACAGACAGATAGACGAGCTTCTTGAAGTTTTTCTTCATCATTGTCGAACCCCCTTGAACAGTGTTTCGAAGTTGTCGCTGGTCGCCCGGGCCACGGCCTCGAGCGGCAACTGCCGCAGCTCGGCGATCTGCCGCGCCACGTACGGCACGTAGGCCGGCGTGTTGGTCTTGCCCCGGTACGGCACCGGGGCAAGGTATGGGCTGTCGGTCTCGATCAGCATGCGCTCGAGCGGCACGAAGGCCGCCACGTCGCGCAGATCCTGCGCCTTCTTGAAGGTCAGGATGCCCGAGAAGGAGATGTAGAAGCCGAGATCCAGCGCGGCGCGCGCCACCTCTGCCGTTTCGGTGAAGCAGTGGAACACGCCGCCGGCCGCGCCCGCGGAGCCGTCCTCGCCCTCCTCCTTGAGGATCGCGATGGTGTCGGCCGAGGCTTCGCGCGTGTGGATCACCAGCGGCTTGCCGGTCTGCCGGGCGGCGCGGATGTGCACGCGGAAGCGCTCGCGCTGCCATTCGAGGTCGGCGATGCTGCGGCCGCCCTTGCGTTCTTCCATCTGGTAGTAGTCGAGGCCGGTCTCGCCGATCGCCACCACGCGCGGCCGCGCGGCCAGGCGCACGAGGTCGTCGACGCTGGGCTCCAGCGTGTCTTCCGTGTCCGGATGCACGCCCACGCTGGCCCAGAAGTTGTCGTAGCGCGCGGCCAGCGCCTGCACCTCGTCGAACTCCTCGAGCCGGGTGCAGATGCACAGGGCCCGGTCGACCTGGGCGGCGTCCATGGCGGCGCGTACCGCATCCATCTGGTCGGCGAATTCGGGAAAGGTCAGGTGGCAGTGGGAGTCGGTGAACATCGCCAGGAATCTGAGGAAACGAAGGAAGCCGGGAAAACTGGCGAGCGCAAAAGGCGGCCGGATCGCCGCCGATGTCAGATCGTCTGCGTGGGCCGGTCGGAAGCCATCGAGCCGCCCAGCGCGGCCTCGATGCGCGCCTTGAGCTGGCGCGATTTCTCGTCGGACGGAAAGCGGATGCCCACGCCGGGCGCCCGGCTGCCGGCCGCGCGCGCCGGCGTGATCCAGGCGACCTTGCCGGCCACCGGATAGCGTTGCGGGTCCTCGGGCAGGGTCAGAAGCACGTAGACGTCGTCGCCGAGCCGGTATTCGCGCGAGGTCGGAATGAAGATGCCGCCCTCGGAGAACAGCGGGATGTAGGCCGCATAGAGCGCCCCCTTCTCCTTGATGGCGAGCTGGATGACGCTCGGCCGGTGCGGCGCGGCGCCACCCGCGGCGTTGGCGGCGGCAGCGGCTGCTGCGGAGTTGGCGGACGGGGCTGCGGGTTGGTTCATGGGCGGCGAGCGGCTGAATTGAGGGTGCTGCGCGCTTCGCTCACGAGCGCTTCCAGCATGAGTCCTGCATTGAACGGATGTTCCGCGGTCCGGGCCGACGCGGCCAGCGATTTCGACCAGCGCGCCAGCGCGAGCCGCGAGGGCGCGGCCGGCAGGTCGCCGGGTTCGAAGAAACGCGGCGCGGCGCCATTGCCGACGGCCATCAGGTCGTGGCAGAGCTTCTGCAAGGCACCGACCGCCTGGGCCGGCGCCTGGTCGGCCAGCGCGCCGACGTCGCCGCGCAGCACGGCCTTGGGCAGCAGCGCCCAGGCCTTGGGCGACTGGCCGGCGCGCGCGAGCCGCAGGGCATCGCTCGGGCGTCCACCGGCCGCGCGCAGCAGGGCCGCGGCATCCGCCGCCGGAACGTCCTGCGCCGCAAGCCAGGCTTCGGCCTGTTGCATGTCGGGCCAGGGCAAGGTGAAGCCGAGGCAGCGGCTGCGGATGGTCGGCAGCAGTTGCCAGGCGGCCTCGCTCGCGAGCACGAAACGCACGTCGCCCACGGGCTCCTCGAGCGTCTTGAGCAGCGCATTGGCGGTGATGGTGTTCATGCGCTCGGCCGGATAGACCAGCACCACCTTGCCGCGGCCGCGTGCGCTGGTGCGCTGGGCGAAACCGACCGCGTCGCGCATCGCCTCGACGCGGATCTCGCGGCTGGCCTTGCGCTTCTTGTCGTCGATGTCGGCCTGGGCCTTCTCGTCGAGCGGCCAGCCCAGTTCCTGCATCGCCACCTCGGGCATCAGCACGCAGAGGTCGGCATGGGTACGCACCTCGATGGCGTGGCAGCTCGGGCAATGGCCGCAGGCGGCGCCCTCCTCCGTCGGCTGCTCGCAAAGCCATGCCGAGGCCAGCGCAAGTGCCAGGTCGTACTGGCCCAGGCCCGAGGGCCCCTGCAGCAGCCAGGCGTGACCACGCTGGCGCAGCAGTTCGACCAGCGGCTGGCGCAGCCAGGGCGACAGTTCCGCCGCGGTCATGCGCGTCCCTCCCCGGCCAGGCCGCGCGCCACCAGCGCCGCCTCGACCTGTTGCCAGACCTGGTCGCGGCTCTGGCCCGCATCGATGCGCACGAAGCGCGCCGCATCGGCGGCAGCGCGATCGGCATAGCCCTGCGCGACCTTGCGGAAGAACTCGACCGGCTGGGCCTCGAACTTGTCGGGCACGCGCGCGCCGGCCAGGCGCTGGGCCGCGATCTCGGGCGCGAGGTCGAACCACAGCGTGATGTGCGGCTGCAGCAGGGCCACCTCGGATTGCCCGCCGCGTCCGGCCTGCGCCCAGCGCTCGAGCGTGGACAGCACCTCGGTGTCGAAGCCGCGGCCGCCGCCCTGGTAGGCGAAGGTGGCGTCGGTGAAGCGGTCGCACAGCACCACGTCGCCGCGCGCCAAGGCCGGCTCGATCACCTGCGCGATGTGGTCGCGCCGCGCCGCGAACACCAGCAGCGACTCGGTCAGCGGGTCCATCGGCTGCTCGAGGATCAGCGTGCGCAGCGTCTCGGCCAGCGGCGTGCCGCCCGGTTCGCGCGTGCGCGTGACCGCGCGGCCCCGGCCCTCGAAGAGCGCCTGCAAGGCATCGAGGTGGCTGGACTTGCCGGCCCCGTCGATGCCCTCGAGCGTGAGAAAGAGTCCGCCAGCGTTCATTGGGCCGCCTTCGTCGCAGGGGTGCCGCCGCCGCGCTGGTAGCGGTTGACGGCACGGTTGTGGTCGTCGAGCGATGTGCTGAACTGGCTGGTGCCGTCGCCGCGCGACACGAAGTACAGCGACTTGCTCTGCGCCGGCTGCACGGCCGCCAGCAGCGCGGCTTTGCCGGGCATCGAGATCGGCGTGGGTGGCAGGCCGTTGCGCATGTAGGTGTTCCAGGGCGTGTCGGTCTGCAGGTCCCGCTTGCGCAGGTTGCCGTCGAAGGCGGTGCCCATGCCGTAGATCACGGTCGGGTCGGTCTGCAGCGGCATGCCGATGCGCAGCCGGTTGTTGAAGACGGCTGCGATCTCGGCCCGGTCGGCCGCCTTGCCGGTCTCCTTCTCGACGATGCTCGCGAGGATCAGCGCCTGCTCGGCCGATTGCAGCGGCAGGTTGCTCGCGCGCGCGGCCCAGGCGGCCTCGAGCTTCTTGTCCATGGCGCGCATGGCGCGCTGCAGCAGCGCTATGTCGGTCGAGCCCTTGGAGTAGGTGTAGGTGTCGGGGAAGAAGCGCCCTTCGGGGTGCTGGCCGGGCCGGCCCAGCTTTTCCATCAGCGCCTCGTCGCTCAGGCCCACGCTGTCGGGCTTGAGCTGCTCGGCCTTGGCGAGCGCCGCGCGCACCTGGCGGACGTTCCAGCCTTCCACCAGCACCAGGCTGCGCGTGGCCTCCTCGCCGCGCACCAGGATGTTGAGCAGCAGCTTCGGCGTCACGCCGCGGTCGAGCTCGTAGCTGCCGGCGCGCATCTGCCGGTCCTGGCCCGAGATGCGGAACCACAGGTAGAGCAGCTGCGGGTCGACCGCCACGCCGGCATCGGCCACGGCCTGGGCGATGCCGCGCGGCGTGGTGCCGGGCTCGACCGACAGGTCGACGTTGGGCGCCGGCAGCTTGAGCGGCTGGTGCACCCACCAGAGTCCGCCGGCACCGGCGGCCAGCGCGGCCAGGGCAGCGAGCAGGAAGATCGTGAGGAAGAAGCGGCGCACGGATCCGATGGATAAGCGGAAGAAGAAGGCGATGAAAGGGGCCGAGCGGGGCGGACGCGAAAGGAGCGACCGGACAAGGCGGTGGCCCTGCAAGAAGAAAGGCTGCCGTCCCCGCGGTCCCGACGAATCGGGCCCGGCCATGATAATTCAGCGATGACCACAGTCGTTCTCAATGGCGTTGCGCCCCTCGCCCATCTGGGCGTGATCCGTGCCGAGGGCCCCGATGCCGCGGCCTTCCTGCATGGCCAGCTGACCCAGGATTTCTCCCTGCTCGGCGCCGCCGAGGCCCGCCTGGCGGCGCTGTGCACCGCCAAGGGCCGCGTGATCGCGAGCTTCATCGGCATCCGCCCGCAGCCCGAGCTGGTGCTGCTGGTCTGCAGCCGCGACATCCTGGCCGCCACGCTCAAGCGGTTGTCGATGTACGTGCTGCGCGCCAAGGCCAAGCTCAGCGTCGCGACCGAGCAGTTCGCGTTGTTCGGCCTCGCGGGCACCGCGCTCGCGGCCAACGGCATCGACGCTTCCGCCGCGCCCGGCCAGCGCCGTGCGATCGAAGGCATCGAGGGCGGCAGCGCCGTCTCCCTGTACCCGGCCGACGGCGTGCCGCGCGCGCTCTGGCTGGCCCCGGCCGGCAGCGCCGCGCCGCAAGGCGCCGCGCTCGATCCGGCCCTGTGGTCGTGGAGCGAGGTGCGCAGCGGCATCGTCACGCTCACCACGCCGGTGGTCGAGGCCTTCGTGCCGCAGATGATCAATTACGAATCGGTGGGCGGCGTCAACTTCAAGAAGGGCTGCTACCCCGGCCAGGAAGTGGTGGCGCGCAGCCAGTTCCGCGGCACGCTCAAGCGCCGCACCTACCTCGTGAAGGCCGACGGCGAAGTCGCGGCTGGCCAGGAAGTCTTTGCCGCCAGCGACGCCGAACAGCCCGTGGGCACGGTCGCGCAGGCCGCACCCGCGCCCGACGGCGGCTGGGCCGCGCTGATCTCGATGCAGATCGCGGCGCTCGAGGCCGGCGGCCTGCATGCGGCCTCGGCCAGCGGCCCGGCGCTGAGTGTGGAACCTTTGCCTTATCCGCTGCTCGAAGATATCTGAGTTCTCCGAACAGCACCGGGCGCCGACCACCGACGCCACGCTGCAGCTTGAAGCCCAATCAGTGAGGCGTTTTGGGCTTCCAACGCCCGTCGTTCGGGCGCAAGGCGCTATCTTTCAGATAGCGCCTTTTTTTGTGCGTCTTTCTTGACCCCGTTGCCGCCGGTGCGCCGTAGAAGCCTGCACCGACCACTTCCGGCAAGGAAAGAGAGACCTCCATGAACCGCAGATTCTTCTCCACCGCCCTCGCGCTGGCCGCGCTCTCGGCCTGCACCCAGACCCCGGCGCGCCCCTATCTGCCGCCCTCGCCCGTCGACCGCCTCGGCAGCCTGATGGAAGTCAGCGTGGTCGACCGCGCCACCGGCCGCGAGCTGCCCGTCTACCGCGCCAACGGCGAGTACTGGGTGGCCGGGCGTCCCGGCGCGCGCTATGCCGTGCGCCTGCGCAACCGCATGGGCGAGCGGCTCATGACCGTGATGTCGGTCGACGGCGTCAACGTGCTGACCGGTGAAACCGCGGGCGTGCAGCAGAACGGCTACGTGCTCTCGGGCGGCGAGCGCGCCGACATCGCGGGCTGGCGCAAGAGCGATTCGCAGATCGCGGCCTTCGAGTTCACGGCCAACGGCAATTCGTACGCGAGCCGCACCGGCCGCCCCGACGAGGTCGGCGTGATCGGCGTCGCGGTCTTCCGCGAGCGCGTCGCACCGCCGCCCCCCGTGCCGATGCCGTATCCGCACCGTGACGGCTACAGCCGCGAGGAATCGGCGCCGCGCGGCGAACTCGAGGCCCGCAACAAGTCGATGGCACCTTCGGCCTCGGCCGACAGCGCGGCGCCCGGGGAATCCTCCGCCATGGCGCAGTCGCGCAGCCAGCCCGCGCCCAGCCTCGGTACCGGCCATGGCCGCCGCGAGACCTCGTACGTCGGCCACACCACCTTCGAGCGCCTGCGCTCCTCGCCCGACGAGGTGGTGCGCATCCGCTACGACAGCCGCGAGAACCTCGTCGCCACGGGCGTGATCCCGGCCAGCCCGGCACCGCGCTGGCCGCGTCCCGCGGGACCGTCGCCGTTCCCCGCATCCGAGGCGGGCTACGTGCCCGATCCGCCGCCGCGCTACTGAGCGACGCTCAACGCAGCGCGCGCCGCATCTCGATGTGCGGGATGTCGGCCTCGACGAAGGGCTCGCCATGCACTGCATAGCCGAGTCGTTCGTAAAAACGCTCGGCGCTGCGCTGCGCATGGAGCGCGATCTCCGCATCGCCGCGCGCCCGGGCCGCGGCCTCGAGCGCCTGCACCACCGCCACGCCGTGGCCGCCGCTGCGCAGCGCGCGATGCACCGCGATGCGGCCGATCATCGAGCGGCCGTCCCGCGCCGGCAGCAGCCGGCCGGTGGCGATCGCCTGGCCGAGCCGGTTGCGCACCACCACGTGCGGCACGGCCGCGTCGTGCTCGTCCCACTCCATCGCCTCGGGCACCTTCTGCTCCTCGATGAAGACCGCGCGCCGCAGCGCCGCCGCGCCTTCGCCGAGCGTGGCCCAGTCGCCGGTGTCGATGGCGCGCATGGTCTCGCCGGCCTCGAAGCCCTCGAGGATCGCGCGCAACGAGGCCGGCACCGGCTTTGAGGTCTGCGTGGCCGGGTCCGCGAACACGTAGACCAGCTCGCAGCCGACCAGGAATTCCCCCTGGCGGAACAGCCCGCCCTCGAAGGTCATCGACGAGGTGCCGATGCGCGCGCAGCGCATGCCCACGTCGATCACGTCGTCCATGCGCGCCGAGGCGCGGAAGTCGATGGTCGCCTTGCGCACGTAGAGATCGCCGCCCAGCGAATGCATCGCTTCCTCGTAGGGCAGCGCGAGCGCGCGCCAGTAGTCGGCGATGGCGGTGTCGAAGTACATCAGGTAGTGCGCGTTGAAGACGATCTTCTGCATGTCGACTTCGGCCCAGCGCACGCGCAGGCGGTGGAAGAAACGGAAATCACTGCGTTGCATTCTTGTTGTCTCCAGGGAAATGAAATCGGAATCGTCAGGGCCGCAGCGCCTCGCGCAGCGCCTTCGCCGCGTCGTCCTGCGCCTGCAGCGCCTCGGGCACCGCGCGGCCCATCTTGAGGAACTCGTGGATCACGCCGCGGTAGATCTCGAGGTCGACCGGCACGCCCGCGGCGCGCAGCTTGTCGGCATAGGCGATGCCCTCGTCGACCACGGGGTCGCACTCGGCCAGCGCGATCCAGGCCGGTGCCACGTCGTCGACGTCGTCCGCGATCAGCGGCGCGAAGCGCCAGTCGTCGCGGTCGGCCGGGCTGCGCACGTACTGGCCGAAGAAGTAGTCGATCAGGGCCTTGGTCAGCAGCGGACCCTGGGCGTAGCGGCGGTGCGACTCGGTGTCCTGGTGGCCGGTCATGCCGGGGTAGATCAGCAGCTGCAGCGCGAGCGGCAGGCCCGCGTCGCGCGCGAGGATCGCGCAGACCGCGGCCAGCGTGCCGCCCGCGCTGTCGCCGCCGACCGCGAGCCGCGCGGGATCGAGGCCCAGGCTCGCGCCCTGGCGCGCGACGAAGGCGAAGGCGTCCCAGGCATCGTCGGAAGCGGTCGGGAACTTGTGCGCGGGCGCGAGCCGGTAGTCGACCGACACTACGGCGCAGCCGCTCTTCCTGCTGAGCACGCGGCACAGCGTGTCGTGGGTGCGGATGTTGCCGACCGTGAAGCCGCCGCCGTGGAAGTACACGAGCACCGGCAGCACCTCGGCCGAGGGCGCGTAGAGCCGCGCGGGGATCGAGTGGCCGTCGCGCGCGGCGATCTCGAAGTCCTCGATGCGCGCGAGCTCGGGCTTGGGCACCTCGAGCACGCCCGCGCCGCGCTCGTACGAAGCCTTGGCCTCCTCGGGCGTGAGCTGGTCGAGCGAAGGGTGGCCGGCGCGCGCCATGCGCTCGACCACGCTGGCCATCCTGGCGGTCAGCGGAGGGGAAAAAGGTGCGGGGGGATTCGTCGTCATGTCATGGGAAGCCAACGAGCGCTGTGCCGAGTGCGACAGCGTCGAGGGTTTTCTTCGTGGGCAAGCTGCCTGCCTGTTGGTAGATTCGATGGTCCGCCATCGTACTTGCCTGCCAGCTCGAGAACCCCTCCCCCACCCCATGGCCCTCATCCAATACCTGACCCAGATCCAGTTCGAATTCGGCGCGGTGAAGCTGCTGTCGAGCGAGTGCGCGCGCATCGGCATCAACCGCCCGCTGATCGTGACCGACGCCGGCGTGCGCGCGGCCGGCATCCTGCAGAAAGCGATCGACGCCATCGCCGACCTCGAGGTCACGATCTTCGACCAGACCCCGTCCAACCCGACCGAGGCCGCCGTGCGCGCGGCCGTCGAGCTCTACCGCAGCGGCCGCTGCGACGGCCTGATCGCCGTGGGCGGCGGCTCGGCCATCGACTGCGCCAAGGGCGTGGCGATCGCGGCCACGCACGAGGGCCCGCTCAAGACCTACGCCACCATCGAGGGCGGTTCGCCGAAGATCACCGAGCGCGTGGTGCCGCTGATCGCGGTGCCCACCACCAGCGGCACCGGCAGCGAGGTCGCGCGCGGCGCGATCGTGATCGTCGACGACCACCGAAAGCTCGGCTTCCACAGCTGGTTCCTGATGCCCAAGGCCGCGATCTGCGACCCCGAGCTCACGCTCGGCCTGCCGCCGCGCCTGACCGCCGCCACTGGCATGGACGCGATCGCGCACTGCATGGAGACCTTCATGTCGGCCGCCTTCAACCCGCCGGCCGACGGCATCGGCCTCGACGGGCTCGAGCGCGCCTGGGGCCACATCGAGCGCGCCACCAAGGACGGCAGCGACCGCGAGGCGCGCCTCAATCTCATGAGCGCCTCGATGCAGGGCGCGATGGCATTCCAGAAGGGCCTGGGCTGCGTGCACTCGCTGAGCCACAGCCTCGGCGGCGTCGACCCGCGCCTGCACCACGGCACGCTCAACGCGCTGTTCCTGCCCGCGGTGATCCACTTCAACGCCGGCGCCGAGTCGGTGCAGAAGGAGCAGCGGCTGCAGCGCATGGCGCAGGCCATGCACCTCGATTCGGCCGGCGACCTCGGCGATGCGATCCGCGACATGAACGCGCGCCTGGGCCTGCCCAGGGGCCTGGCCGAAGTGGGCGTGACGCCCGCGCTGTTCGAGCAGATCATCGACGGCGCGATGGCCGACCACTGCCACAAGACCAACCCGCGGCTGGCCACGCGCGACGACTACCGCGCGATGCTCGAAGCCTCGATGTGAGGCCGGGCCGTGGCGCTTGGCCCGGCCTTATAAACAGTTCGTCTTAAGCGCGCGGTCTTAGCGCGTCGCATGCACCATCGCGTCATGTCGATGACATGAGGGCTTCCTAGACTGGCCTCGACGACCCGCACCCGCCGGGTCCTTCGAGAACAGGGAACACCTTCGAATGACGCGAACCATCCGGGTCCACACCGCACTGAGCGCCGAGCAGTTGAAGTTTCGCGCGATGCGGGGACAGGAAGGCCTCTCCAGACTCTTCGAGTTCGAGGTCGACATGGTCAGCACCAGCTTCAACCTCGACCTGAAGACGCTGCTGGGCACCTCGCTGAGCATCGAGGTCTCGGACGATGCCGGCCCGCGCTTCCTCAACGGCACCGTGGTGCGCTTCGAACTGCTGGGCCGTGCCAACGAGACCGGCCGCCACTACGTCTACCGCGCGCTGGTGCAGCCCTGGCTCTGGTACCTCACGCGCACCACCGACAGCCGCATCTTCCAGAACAAGAGCGTGCCCGAGGTGCTCGACGAGGTGCTCGGCAAATACGGCTTCGAATACGAGAAGCGCCTGACCGGCAGCTACCGCACCTGGGAGAACTGCGTGCAGTACCAGGAGAGCGACTTCGCCTTCGCGAGCCGCCTCATGGAGCACGAAGGCATCTCCTACCACTTCGAGCATTCGAACGGCTCGCACCTGCTGGTGCTGGCCGACGATGCCGGCGCCTACCGGCCGCTGCCCGGCTACGCCAGCATCCCGTACCGGCCGCGCGACCGCGTGGTCGACGCGCTCGAGCCCTGCATCGACCGCTGGCGCGTGGCCGAGCAGATCACCTCGGGCCGCGTGATGCTCGACGACTTCGATTTCCGCAAGTCGCGCGCCTCGCTGCAGAGCGTGCAGCAGGACCCCAAGGGCCACGACCATGCTTCGTACGAGGTCTACGAATGGCTGGGCGGCTACAGCGAGCACCAGCAGGGCGACACCTATGCGCGCATCCGCCTGCAGGAGCTGCAGTGCGCGCACGAGCTGGCCGCGGGCCACACCAACGTGGCGGGCATGGCGCCCGGCTACCTGTTCTCGCTCACGCATTGCCCGCGCGAGGCCGACAACCGCGAGTACCTGGTCACCGAGACCCGCTACGACCTGCAGGAGCCCGAGTACTCGAGCGGTGGCAGCGCCGAATCGGTGTGCGAGTTCGACTTCACCGTGCTGCCCTCCTCCGTGGCCTACCGACCCGCCCGCAGGACGCCGCGCCCGCGCACCAACGGCCCGCAGACCGCCACCGTGGTCGGCCCGCAGGAGATCTGGACCGACCGCTTCGGCCGCGTGAAGCTGCAGTTCCGCTGGGACCGCTATGGCCAGGCCGACGAGAACAGCTCCTGCTGGGTGCGCGTGTCGAGCAGCTGGGCCGGCGCGAACTTCGGCACCATGCACATGCCGCGCGTGGGCCAGGAGGTCATCGTCGACTTCATCGGCGGCGAGCCCGACCGGCCGATCATCACGGGCCGCGTCTACAACAGCGACCAGATGCCGCCGTGGGAACTGCCGGCCAACGCCACGGCCAGCGGCATCCTCACGCGCTCGAGCGAAGGCGGCGCGGCCAACCAGGCGAACATGCTGCGCTTCGAGGACCGCACCGGCGCCGAGCAGATCCTGCTGCATGCCGAGCGCAACCTCGACGTGGAGGTCGAGGCCGACGAGACCCACACCACCGACGGCACGCGCACCACGCTGATCAAGGGCCACGAGTCGGCCACCTACCAGGACGGCGAGACGCGCGACATCACCGCGGGCGCGCAGGAGACCATCACCGGCGGCGACACCCGCGACGTGACCGGCGGCTTCAACGAGACCATCAGCGGCGGCGTCAACCAGCGCATCACGGGCGGCAAGAACCGCAACCTCGCGGGCGGCCTGAACGACACCATCACGGGCGGCGTGAACCTCGCGATCACCGGCGGCTTCCACGGCACCATCGACGGCCAGGAGATCCGCTTCGTGAGCGGCGGGCGCAACGACACCATCAACACCGTCAACAACACGACGGTCAACGGCCCCTCGACCACCATCGTGACCGGTCCGACGGTGCACACCTCGCCCGACGTGACCTTCAACACCACGAACCACATCCACAACACGACGCAGCACGTCATCAACACCAACGTCTACAACACGACGTCGACCACCTACAACAACACGACCAACAACTACACCAACAACTCCACCGTCTACAACAACAACTACGCCTCGAGCGGCGACTGGCGGCTCGCGCGCGTGGGCGGCGTGGGCTTCCGGCTGAGCCTGGTGGGCATGTCGCTGGACGTGTGGGGCGCGCGGCTGCAGTACTACGCGGCGCTCAACGCGCAGCTCGCGACAGTCAAGATCGACGTGGCCATCTTCTCGATGAAGAACGCGCCGCTGAAGATCAGCACCACGGGCCTGAAGATCGCCAACAAGGGCATGCTGATCGCGACCGGCGGCCTGGCGGCGAAGTTCAAGGTGCTGACACTGGTGGCCTGACGAAGCGAACGAATGGAAATCCTGCTGTGGATCGTCTTCGCGGTGCTGATGGGCTCGATGCTGCTGGTGGCGGTGTCGGTCGTGATCGCGGCCACGCGCGAGAACCGTATCTATTCGGCCGAGGCCAGGACCTGGGAGCGGCTGGCGCAGACCGGCATTCCCGCGCAGGCCGTGGTCGAGTCGCTCAAGCGTTCCGAGAATGAACTCTCGCGCGGCGGCTCGCAGGGCCAGACCGTCTATGCCGTCGAACTCGCACTGCGCGTGCTCGGCACCGACGCCGTCGTGGAAGAACGACGCGCCGTCGTGCGCACGCTGATCGACGAAGGGCTGCTGCCGCAGTTCGCGGTGCCCGGCAAGCCGGTGCACCTGCTGCGCGATCCGAACGACGCCTCCATCTTCGCCATCGACCGCGCGCGCACGCCGCTCGAGATTCCGCGCGCCTCGCACTGAGCGCGCGTCCTTCTGTGAAAACAGTCAAACCCCTGCGGCTGAGCGTCATCACGCGCCCCTTCCTGCGCCAGGGCCACCAACGCCTGGCGCTCACGGTGATGGGCATGGTGTCGATGGACGAGCAGCCGGTGCTGCTGCCCGAGACCGAATTCTGGAAGACGGTCTCCGAGGAGCTGGGCCCCACCGGCGCCATCGACCTCGGCATGCCCAAGGCCTGCGCCGAGTTCCTCGCCACCGGCCATGCCTACACCCATCACCAGGCCGAGAAGACGGCCTGCGCGGTCGAGCTGCGCGTGGGCGCGCTGGCACGCCGGTTCGCCGTGTTCGGCGACCGCTACTGGGTCGACGGCCGTGCGAGCGCACCGCAGCCCTTCGAATCGATGCGGCTGGACTGGAGCCGCGCCTACGGCGGCCCGGCCTTCGCCGACAACCCGCTGGGCATCGGCCACCAGCCCGAACTCATGAACGGGCTGTGGGTGCAGCGGCTGCCCAACGTCGAGCACCCGCAGCGCCGCATCGATCATCCGGGCCGCACGATGGAGCCGGCCTGTCCCGGCGCGATCGACGTGAGCTGGCCCGCGCGCATGCGGCTGATCGGCAACGACTACGGCGCGCACTGGCGCGAGCACCTGTTCCCCGGCTTCGCGCAGGACATGGACTGGCGGCTCTTCAACGCCGCCGTGCCCGAGCAGCGCTGGCCCCAGGCCGACCGCATCGCGGGCGGCACCCCCTACGAGATCTTGAACATGCATCCCGCGCGGCCCGTGCAGCACGGCCGGCTGCCCGACTGGCGCGCGCGCGGCTTCGTGGCGCGCAGGACGCAGGCCGGCAGCGACGAGCCCGGCCACTTCGACGAGGTCGAGCTGCGGCTCACCACGGCCTGGTTCTTCCCGCACCGCGAACAGATCGCGCTGATCTTCCATGGCGAGACCGCGATCGCCGAGGACGACGCCGCCGACATCACGCACCTCATGCCCGCCATCGAGCGCGCCGCCGATGCACCGCGACCGCTGGCCCACTACCTCGAGATCCTGCAGCGCCGCAGCGATCCCGAGACCGGCGCGCTCCACACCTTCCGCGACGAGGAACTGCTGCCCGCCGAGACCATCGGTCCCTGGATCGACCAGCTCGAGGAAGAGGAATCGCCGCTGGTGCGCAACATGCGCGAACGCGCGCGCGTGCTGCGCGAAGACCTCGCCGACAAGGGCGTGGCCGCCGGCCACAAGCCGCGCCACTTCAAGGAGCGCGCGGCGCCCGAGCCCTTCACCAGGCGGCCGAGCCTCAGCGAACTGCCCGCGTTCATGGAGCGCGCCAAGGCCTACGAGCGCGAACAGTTGCAGAAGCTCGAGGACGGCCGCCGCGACCTCGCGCGGCATGCGAAGGCCAACGCGCCCGAGTCGCGCAAGGTCGGCTTCGACACCGGCGAGATGGTCGACGGCGCGCAGCGCACCGAGGTCAAGGGACCGCCGGCCTTCGATGCGAAGACCGTGATGCAGGGCCTGCTGGGCATCGCGCCCGCCACGCGCAGCCCGCAGATGCCGCCCGAGCAACAGCGCGCGCTCGAGCAGGCGGCCGAGAACGGCCGCCGCGGCCTGATCGACATGTACCGGCTCGGCGCGCAGCACCAGAGCGCGGCCGATGCGATGGACGATGCGCGCGCGGCCGAGGCGCGCGAACGCGTGCTGCAGCTCATGGCGACCACGCGCGATCTCTCGGGCCTGGACCTGACCGGCGCCGATCTCTCGGGCATCGACCTGCGCGGCGCCCGGCTGCACCGCACCCTGCTCGAAAGCGCCTCGCTCGCGGGCGCGCAGCTCGACGGCGCCGATGCCACCGAGGCGGTGCTGGTGCGCGCGAACCTCGCGCATGCCTCGCTGGCCCACTGCGTGCTCGATCGCGCCAACCTGAGCCTCGCGCGCTGCGAGCGCACCTCGTTCGCGCATGCCCGGTTGCACGAAACCACGAGCGAGAAAAGTCGCTTCGACCACTGCGACTTCGGCGGCGCGCGGCTCGCGCACCTGAACCTGTTCGGCATGCATTTCGAGGGCTGCCGCTTCGACGATGCGCACTTCGACTACGTGACCGTGCTCGAAGGCAGCCGGCTCGTGGACTGCGGCTTTCGCGGCGCGACGCTGCACAAGTTCGGCCTCATCGCCTGCGAGGTCGAGGGCCTGGACTTCGCGGGCGCTTCGCTCGAAGCCTGCGCCTGGGCCCACACCGTGGCCGACCGGCGCGTGAGCTTTCGCGGCGCCACGCTGCGCACCACCTGCTTCGTCGGCACCAGCAGCCTGCGCACGGTCGATTTCGAAGGCGCCACGCTGGTCCATTGCAGCCTGCGCGAGATGCAGCTCGAGGGCGCGCGCTTCGTGCGCGCCACGCTCGACACCTGCGATCTCTCGGGCTGCGTGCTGACCGGCGCCGACCTCGGCGCCATCGATGCCCCCGACAGCCTGTTCATCCGCGCCAACTTCACGCAGGCCTCGCTGCGCGGCGCCAACCTCATGACTGCCCATCTGCAGAAATCCCGCCTGCTCTCCTGCGACCTGCGCGAAGCCAACCTGTTCCGTGCCGATGTCTCGCAGACCGTGATCGACACGGTGACCGACACCCACGGCGCCTACCTCGAACAGGCCAAGACGCTGCCGCGCCGCGCGGCGGACCCGGTGCAATGACGCCGGAAACCCTGGCCCTGAAACTGCGCGGCGGCGAATTCATCGAGCGGCAGGACTTCCAGGGGATGCGATTCGATGGCCTGGACCTCAGCGGCGGCGCCCTGCGCGACTGCGATTTCTCCAACGCCAGCCTGCGCGGCGCGAAGCTCGCCGAGTCGGCCTTCGATGCCTGCCGCTTCGACGGTGCCGTGCTCGACGGGGCCGACCTGCAGCGCGCGGGCTTCCACCGCTGCAGCCTGGCGCGCGCGAGCCTGCGCGGCGCCACGATGAGCCGCGCGGCTTTCAGCGATTGCGAGCTGCACGAGGCCGATGCCGCCGAGGCCAAGGCCGATCTCGCGGCTTTCCACCAGAGCCGGCTCGATGGCGCGAGCTTCGCGGGTGCGGACCTCACGAAGGCCGTGTTCGGCGAATCGAGCCTGGCCGGCACCCGCTTCGACGCGGTGACGCTCGACACCACCGTCTACTACCGCGCCGCGCTGCGCGACGCGCGCTTCACGGGCGCCAGCTTCCGCAACGTGATCTTCAGCGAGGCCGATCTCGCGGGCCAGGACTTCTCGGGCCAGCAGTTCCGGCTCTGCCAGTTCATCGATGCCGACCTCGGCGCCTGCAACTTCGACCGCGCGACGCTGGTCCAGTGCAACTTCAAGGGCGCGAAGCTCGCGCGCGCGGTGCTCACCGCGGTGCATGCGCCGCAGTGCCTGTTTCCCGAGGCCGACCTGCGCCAGGCCGATGCGCGCGGCGGCCATTTCGACCAGAGCCTGTGGGTCGGTGCGCGGCTCGACGACGCCGACCTGTCGGATGCGCGGCTCGAGCAGTGCGTGTTCCATCGCGCGCGGTGCCGCCGCACCTCGTTCGCGCGCAGCCGGCTCGTGTATGCGGACTTCGCCTATGCCGACCTCGGCGAGGCCGACCTGCGCGGCGCCTTCTTCGAGCGCACGCAGATGCACCGCGCGCTGCAGTCCGGCACCCGATGGGGCGAGCGCGGCGGCGTGCTCGACAGCGACCCGGCCCTGTTCGAGGCTGAGCGCTTCTCGGCCGCGCGCCAGGACCGGCCGCAACGCGCGGGCCGCGACGGTTTCGGCCGGCCGCTGCCTTCCACTTCCGACGACCTCGAGGACCTCGCACCATGAGCCCCGCCGCCCTGCGCGAACGCGCCTCCGCTCCTACCGCGCACCACGCACCGGACATGCAGGCCTTGCTGCGCCGTCCACTGCCCGCGCCCGCCGCCTGGACCGGCAATGCGCTCGGAACCGTGGTGCAGGCCTTGCCCGACGGTGTCTTCCTCGTCGAGGCCCAGGCCGGCGGCGAACGCTGGCACTGCCCGCGCGCCGCGAGCTGCCTGCTGCAGCCTTCGGTCGGCGACTCGGTGCTGGTGGCCGGACCGCGGCGCGACCAGGCCTACCTGATCGCCGTCATCACGCAGGCCGATCCGGCGCAATCGCGGCTGGCCGTCGAGGGCGTGCTCACACTGCAGGCCGGCACCCGGCTCGAACTGGCCGCGCCCGCACTCGATCTGCAGGCACGCAAGGCAGAGGTCGAGATCGGCGAGATGGACTACCGCGGCGGCGAAGTGCGCATCACCACGCTGCTCGCGCGCTTCGTCGGCCGCACCTGCGAGACCGTGCTCGACCGGCTCAGCGTGCTCACGCGCTCGAGCTTCAGGCTCACCGAGGAGGTCGAGCAGGTGCGCGCGGGGCAGATCGACTACCAGGCCGAGGAGACCCTGCGGCTGCATGCGAAGAACACGCTGGTGAGCAGCAAGGGACTGGTCAAGGTGGATGCCGAGCAGATCCACATGGGCTGACCCGCGCCATCGACCACCGACGACAGCCAGAAAGGAGCAGCCACCATGTTCGCCAACGCACAGATGATGGGCGTCGACCTCGCCTTCCCCGACGTCTGCAAGACGCCACCGGCCTTGCCCATCCCCTACCCCAACATCGCGCTGGGCCCGACCGCGATTCCCAACGCCTGGAACATCCTCTACGGCGGCACGCCGGCCCACAACATGGCGACCGTCACGCCGATCACCAACGGCGACAACGCGGGCGTGCTGATGGGCGTGGTCTCGCAGACGGTGATGGGGCCCTCGCGCCACATCACGGGCGCCTTCACCGTGCTGCTCAAGGGCACGCCGTGCACGCGCATGACCAGCCTGTCGGTGCAGAACCGCTGCAACATCGTCGGCATGCGGATCGTGCCGAGCCAGTTCAAGGTGCTGGTGCTGGCGGCCTGAGCCTTCGACGGCCGGGCTGGTGCTACTCCGCCTTCACGCCCGCGGTGCGGATCACCGCGCCCCACTTCGCGGTCTCCGACGCGATGAAGGCATCGAACTCCTCGGGCGTGCCGCCGGCCGGAAAGGTGCCCATCGCATCGAGCTTCGCGCGCGTCTCGTCGCTCTTGATGATGCGCGCCACCTCGTCCGACATGCGCTTGACGATCTCGCGCGGCGTGCCGGCCGGCGCGAGCATGCCGGCCCAGGTGCTGCCGGTGAAGCCCGCGAAGCCCTGCTCGATGAAGGTCGGCACGTCCGGCACCGCGGGCAGCCGCTTGTCGCCGGCCACGCCGATCAGCCGGATCTTGCCGGCCTTGGCCTGGTTGATGAGCCCGGTGGGCGCATCGAAGAAGAGCTGGATCTGTCCGCCCATCAGGTCGGTCAGCGCCGGCACCGCGCCGCGGTACGGGATGTGGATCATGTAGGTCTTGGTCAGCGACTTCCACAGCTCGGTCGTGAGGTGCGCGGCCGAGCCGTTGCCCGACGAGCCGAAGCTCACCTTGCCGGGATTCGCGCGCGCGTAGTCGATCAGCTCGCGCGCGGTCTTGAACGGCGCGTCGAGGTTGACCGCCGCGAGCAGCGGCGACACGCCCATCAGCGACACGCCCGCGAGGTCCTTGCGCGGGTCGTAGGGCAGCTTCGGATAGAGCGATGTGTTGGCCGCATAGGCCGCGATCACCACGCCGAAGGTGCTGCCGTCGGGCGCGGCCTTGGCGACCGCATCGACGCCGATCAGGCTGTTGGCGCCGGGCTTGTTGTCGATCAGCACCGGCTGGCCCAGCCGCGTCTGCAGCCCGATCTGCACCAGCCGCGCCATCTGGTCGGTGAAGCCGCCGGGCGTGTAGGGCACGACGATGCGGATCGGCTTGTTGGGCCAGGCGCTCTGCGCGAGCACCGGCAGGCCGAGCGTGGCGGCCGCACCGGCGGCGGAGGTGGCGGTGGCGAAGCGGCGGCGCGACATCAGGGCATGGGGCATCGGGAACGGTCTCCTGCTTGTTATGCGCCGTCCGGGGCGGACGGCATGCGGGCCATTCTCGAAGCGCGGGCCGCGTGCCCGTTCAGGGTTTGCCCGGCGCCGCTCAGAGCGGCAGGATCTCGGCCGCGCTGCCGCGCGCCAGCCATTCCCGCAGTTCGTCCGACAGCCGCTGGGCCTCTCGCGTGGCCCGCGTCCAGGCCGCGATGCGCGCCTGCGCGTCGTTCTGGAAATGGATGAAGTCCTTGCGATCGGGCAGCTTGCCGTTGGGCAGCGTCTTCACCCAGTCGGGATCGGGCGCCAGCACCACCATGCGGTCGAGGAAGCCCGTGGACTTGTGGCGCCAGCGCAGCCCCTTGTCAAGCCAGCCCGGCACCACCGCGCGCTGGAAGTGCGGGTACAGCACCAGGCCGTCGTCGACCGGCTGGTAGTCGAGGTGCAGGTGGTAGTCGGTGATGCCGCCGTCCCAGTAGGCGCCGCGCGGCGCGCCCGGGATGTCGTGCACCGCGGCCAGCAGGAACGGGATCGAGCACGAGGCCTGCAGCACCAGGTTGAAGTTGTCCTCGCGCAGCGCATGCTGCCGGGTGCGGAAGTCGCGCGTGCCGAAGGGCAGCTCGGCGCCGGGCGTGGAGAACACGCAGCGCTCGAGCCAGGCGCCCAGCGTCTTGCGGTGCACGCTGTTCGACGCGAAGGCACCGAGGTAGCCGACCGGCGTGCGCGCCCTGCCCTCGCGCCCGAGGATGTGGCGCCCGCGCGAGGTCACCACATGCAGCCGGTAACGCGGATGCGCGAGCACCTCGCCGATGCGCCCGCCATAGAAGGCCTGCAGGCTCTCGGCGAAGCGCTCGCTCAGCTGGTGCGGGCTCAGCCGCTTCTGCCCCGGCGGCACCTCGAACTGCTGGCGCACGTAGTCGTGCTCGAAGCGCTCGAAGGCCGCGACCGGATCGCCGAGGCAGGCCGTGGCCAGCCGCCAGGCGCCGATCGACGCGCCCACCAGGTGCACCGGCTGGCTGGACTGCGTGAGCCACTCGCCGAAGACGAAGCGGTCGATCGGCCCGAGGATCAGCCCCTTGGGACCGCCGGCCGCGCCGGGGATGGTGCGCACATCCTGCGGCCGCAGGCCCTGGGCCTCGATGTGCCGGCGCGCGGCGGGGCCGGCGTAGATGCGCAGGGCTTTCATGCCAGGGCCATCAGCAGGATTCGTGCGCGTCGCGCGGATTACTTGCGCAACCCCTGCAACTTCGCAAACGCATTCGCCATCTGCCCCGAAGGCTGCGGCGTGTTGTCGCGGCGCGGCTGGTGGCCGCGGCCGGCGCCTTCGAAGCGGTTGTCGCGCGGGCCATCGCGGCGCGCAGGGGCGGCGTCGAGCTTCATCGACAGGCCGATGCGCTTGCGCGCCACGTCGACCTCCATCACCTTCACCTTGACGATGTCGCCGGTCTTCACGACCTCGCGCGCGTCGTTAACGAACTTGTGGCTCAGCTGGCTCACGTGGACCAGGCCGTCCTGGTGCACGCCGAGGTCGATGAAGGCGCCGAACTGGGCGACGTTGCTCACGGTGCCCTCGAGGATCATGCCCTCCTGCAGGTCGGCGATGTCCTCCACGCCGTCGTTGAAACGCGCCACCTTGAAGTCGGGGCGCGGGTCGCGGCCGGGCTTCTCGAGTTCGCCGAGGATGTCCTTGACGGTGATGACGCCGAACTTCTCGTTGGCGAACAGCTCGGGCTTGAGCGTCTTGAGCATGTCGGCGCGGCCCATCAGCTCGGCGATGGGCTTGCCGGTCTTGACGATGATCTGCTCGACCAGCGGATAGGTCTCGGGATGCACGCCGGTGACGTCGAGCGGATCGGTGCCGCCGCGGATGCGCAGGAAGCCCGCGCTCTGCTCGAAGGCCTTGGGGCCGAAGCCCGTGACCTCGAGCAGCTGCTTGCGGGTGCCGAAGGCGCCGTTGGCATCGCGCCAGCGCACCACGGCCTTGGCCACGGCCGAGGACAGGCCCGAGACGCGGCTCAGGAGCGGCACGCTCGCGGTATTGAGGTCCACGCCCACCGAGTTCACGCAGTCTTCGACCACGGCCTGCAGGGTGCGCGCGAGCTCGCTCTGGTTCACGTCGTGCTGGTACTGGCCCACGCCGATGCTCTTGGGGTCGATCTTCACGAGCTCGGCCAGCGGGTCCTGCAGCCGGCGCGCGATCGAGGCGGCGCCGCGCAGGCTGACGTCGACGTCGGGCATCTCCTGGGCCGCGAATTCGCTGGCCGAATAGACGGAAGCGCCGGCCTCGCTGACCACCACCTTGTCGACCTTCATCTCGGGCGCGCCGGCCTGGGCGGCCATCTTGGCGAGCAGCTTGATCAGGTCGGCCGCGAGCTTGTCGGTCTCGCGGCTGGCGGTGCCGTTGCCGATCGCGATCAGGTTCACGCCGTGCTTGGCGCAGAGCTTGCCGAGGGTGTGCAGCGACCCTTCCCAGTCCTTGCGCGGTTCGTGCGGGAACACGGTCGCGGTCTCGACCAGCTTGCCGGTGGCATCGACCACCGCCACCTTCACGCCGGTGCGGATGCCGGGGTCCAGGCCCATCACCACGCGCGGGCCGGCCGGCGCGGCCAGCAGCAGGTCGCGCAGGTTGTCGGCGAAGACCTTGATCGCGACCTTCTCGGCGTCCTCGCGCAGGCGCGTGAACAGATCGCGCTCGGTCGACAGCGCGAGCTTCACGCGCCAGGTCCAGGCCACGCACTTGCGCAGCAGGTCATCGGCCGGGCGGCCGGCATGGCTCCAGCCCAGGTGCAGCGCGATGCGGCCTTCGGCGACGCTGGGCTTGCCGGGCTCGGGCTCCACCGGCAGCACCAGCTTGGCGTCGAGGATGTCGAGCGCGCGGCCGCGGAACACGGCCAGCGCGCGGTGCGAGGGCACGCGGCCGATCGGCTCGTCGTAGTCGAAGTAGTCGCGGAATTTGGCGACGTCGGCGTTGTTCTCGTCCTTGCCGCCCATCAGGCTGGACTTGAGCAGGCCTTCGTTCCAGAGCCATTCGCGCAGGCGCTGCACCAGCACGGCGTCCTCGGCCCAGCGTTCCGAGAGGATGTCGCGCACGCCGTCGAGCACGGCGGGCACGGTCGAGAAGTCGGGGCCGGGCTTGCCGTCGTCGAGCGTGGTGGCGGGCTGCAGGAAGGCCTTGGCCTCCACGGCGGGATCGAGCGTGGGGTCGGCCAGCAGCTTGTCGGCCAGCGGCTCGATGCCGAACTCGCGCGCGATCTGGCCCTTGGTGCGGCGCTTCTGCTTGAACGGCAGGTACAGGTCTTCCAGCTCCTGCTTGGTCGGCGCGAGTTCGATCGCGGCGCGCAGTTCGGGCGTGAGCTTGCCCTGTTCGTCGATGGCCTTGACCACCGCGGCGCGGCGGTCCTCGAGTTCGCGCAGGTAGCTCAGGCGCGCCTCGAGCTCGCGCAGCTGGGTGTCGTCGAGGCCGTCGGTGGCTTCCTTGCGGTAGCGCGCGATGAATGGAACCGTGGCGCCCCCGTCGAGCAGTTCGACGGCGGCCTTCACCTGATGCTCGCCCACCTTGATTTCGGCGGCGAGCTGGCGAATGATTTTCTGCATTGCTGAGTGGCGTCCCTGTCGCTGCGACCGGCCGGCCGGTCGCGTTGGTCGAATGAAGCGCGCGAGTTTGCCATAGTGAAAATGGCGTCCGGCCACCGGGCGCGGACACTTGTCCGACCGCTCCACGCCCCCACCTCCCCACCGTGCAACCGCCCTCCTCCCCTGGCCCGCGCCGGCCGCCGTCCCGCTTCGGCAAGTTGTTACGGACGGTGTTCGCCGTGCTGCTGGTGCCCTTGCTGCTGTTCGAGGAATGGGGCTGGGAACCGCTGGCAGCGCTCGCGGCGCGGCTGGCCCGGCTGCCGCTGTGGGCGCGCGCCGAGGCCTGGCTGCGCGGCCTGCCACCCTGGGGCGCGCTGCTGGCCTTCCTGCTGCCGGTGCTGTTGCTGTTGCCGGTCAAGGTGCTGGCGCTGTTCCTGTTCAGCCATGGCCACGCGGGCAGCGGCGTTGCGGTGCTGGTCGCGGCCAAGCTGGCCGGCACCGCTGTGGTGGCGCGGATCTTCCAGCTGGTCGAGGGCACGCTGATGCGCATCCCGCTGTTCGCGCGCTGGTATCCGCGCTGGAAGGCCTGGAAGGACCGGGTGCTGGGCCTGGTGCGGCAGAGCCGGCCCTGGCGGCTGGTGCATGCCTTCAACCGGCGCGCGCTGCGGGCCTGGCGGCGCCTGCGCGGGGTTTGAGGCGCGCGCCTATTTTTACCCGGGTATATTGATGGATTCAATTTAACCCGGGTAAAATTGGCGCCATGACACTTTCCCAGGAATCACGGCGCGCCCTCACCCGGCAGTACAAGGACAGCACGCTCCCCGCCGGCGTGTTCGCGATCCGCAACCTGAAGACGGGCCGGGTCTACGCCGCGGCCGCGCTCGACATCATGGGCGCGATGAACCGCCAGCGCTTCGAGCTGAACCTGCGCAGCCACCGCAACAAGGCGCTGCAGCAGGACTGGATCGCGCTGGGCGCCGAGGCCTTCGCCTTCGAGGAACTGGCGCGCGTGAAGGAGCGCGACGACCCGGCCTTCGACCGCGCGGCCGAGCTCGAGGCGCTGTTCGAGCTCTGGGCCGAGGAGTCCGGCTGCCATGGCGCGCAGGGCTACAACGGCCCGGCGCGACCGCGCGCCTGAGCCTTCGCCGGTGCCCGCCGTCCCCCTCGCCCTCCTCCTTCGTCGGCCGCAAGAAAAGTCAGGCTTTCTTCATTGCGCCCGGGTAAATTACCGCTCCGCCTCCATGACCCTCGAGACTTCCTCCCTCCCGGCCTGCGCCGATCCCGCGTCCACCCTGACTGCCTTCGCCGGCTTCCACCGCATCGCACGCGGCTCGCGCGCCGAGCTGGTCGCCGCGCTGCGCGCGCGCACCGACGACACGCCGTACCTGGTGTTCGATGACCAAAGCGGCGCGCAGATCGACCTCGACCTGCGCGAGCCACCGGCGCCGGCCGGCGAGCCGCCGCGCGGCGTCGGCCGCCCCAAGCTCGGCGTGGTGGCGCGCGAGGTCACGCTGCTGCCGCGCCAGTGGGAATGGCTGGGCCGCCAGCCCGGCGGCGCCTCGGTCGCGCTGCGCCGGCTGATCGACGAGGCACGCCGCGTCAACGCGGGGCGCGATGCCGCACGCGCGGCGCGGGAAGCCACCTACGGCGTGATGACCGTGCTGGCCGGCAACCTGCCCGGTTTCGAGGAAGCCATGCGCGCCCTGTTCGCGCTCGAGCGCGAACGCTTCGAGCAACACATTTCGACCTGGCCCGAGGACCTGCGGGCCCACCTCCAAGAACTCTCCGGCGCGAGCTGGACCCACGAATGAACGCCAAGACAGACACAGCCCCCAACCCGAGCGGCCTCCAGGGCACGCCCGTGGCACCCGTGGGCGCGCCGCGCGCCCTGTGGAAGACCTTCCTGTTCTTCCTCGCCCCCATGCTGCTGAGCAACATCCTGCAGTCGCTGTCGGGCACGCTCAACAACATCTACATCGGCCAGATGATCGGCGTGACCGCGCTGGCCGCGGTCTCGAGCTTCTTCCCGGTGTTCTTCTTCTTCATCGCCTTCGTGATCGGCCTGGGCGCCGGCGCCTCGGTGCTGATCGGCCAGGCCTGGGGCGCGCGCGACGTCGCCCGCGCCAAGGCGGTGGCCGGCACCACGCTGAGCGTGGGCATCCTGATGGGCCTGGTGATCGCGGTGTTCGGCGGCGCCTTCACCACGCCGCTGCTGGCGGCGCTGGGCACGCCGCCCGACGTGCTGGCCGAGGCCACGCGCTATGCGCGGATCATGCTGATCGCGATGCCCGGCGTGTTCGTGTTCCTGATCTCGACCGCGATGCTGCGCGGCGTGGGCGACACCGTCACGCCGCTGCTCACGCTGCTGATCTCCACCACCATCGGCATGCTCGTGACGCCGGCCCTGATCCGGGGCTGGGGCGGCCTGCCGCAGCTGGGCGTGACGAGCGGCGCCTGGGGTTCGGTGCTCTCGTTCCTGGTCGCGACCCTGTGGCTGGGCTGGCGGCTGCGCCGGCGCAACAGCCCGCTCGCGCCCGACGCGGTCTTCCTGCGCAGCATGCGCATCGACCCGCAACTGCTCAAGACCGTGCTCAAGGTCGGCGTGCCCACGGGCGTGCAGATGATCGTGGTGGCGCTGGCCGAGGTGGTGCTGCTGTCGCTGGTCAACGGCTACGGCTCGAGCGCCACGGCCGCCTACGGCGCGGTCAACCAGGTCGTGGCCTATGTGCAGTTCCCGGCCATCTCGATCGCGATCACGGCCTCGATCCTCGGCGCGCAGGCCATCGGCGCCGGCCGCGCCGACCGCCTCGGCGCCATCGCGCGCACGGCGCTGATGATGAACCTGCTGCTCACCGGCGGCCTGGTGCTGCTGGGCTACCTGTTCTCGCGGCCGCTGATGGGCTTCTTCATCACCAGCGCGCCGGTGATCGAGATCGCCCAGGAGCTGCTGCACATCATGCTGTGGAGCCTGGTGATCTTCGGCATGGCCTCGGCGCTGTCGGGGATCATGCGCGCCAGCGGCTCGGTGCTGGTGCCCACGCTGATCTCGATCGCCTGCCTGCTCGGCCTCGAGGTGCCGGTGGCCTGGTTCATGAGCCACCGCATCGGCCTGGACGGCATCTGGTATGCCTACCCGGTGACCTTCGGCGCGATGCTGCTGCTGCAGACCGCGTACTACCAGCTGGTGTGGCGCAAGAAGGCGATCAAGCGGCTGGTGTAGCGATCAAGCGCCGTCGAAGGCCTTCTTCACGGTGGCGATGTCGAGCTTGACCATCTTCATCATCGCTTCCATCGCGCGCTTGGCCTTCGCGGGATCCTTGTCCTGGAACATCCGGATGATCGCGTCGGGCGCGACCTGCCACGAGACGCCGAAGCGGTCGGTGAGCCAGCCGCACTGCACCGGCTGGCCGCCGCCCTCGAGCAGCTTGTCCCAGTAGTGGTCGACCTCGGCCTGGGTCTCGCACCTCACGTACATCGAGATGGCCGGGGTGAACTTGTACTCGGGGCCGCCGTTGAGCACCATGAACGCCTGGCCGTCGAGCTCGAAGGTGGCGGTGAGCAGCGAGCCCTTCTTGGCCGGGTTGACGTCGCCCCACAGCAGGGTGTCGGTCACGCGCGAGTTCGGGAAGATCGCGCTGTAGAACTTCAATGCCTCCTCGCCATTGCCGTCGAACCAGAGGCAGGGAACGATTCTTTGCATGGGTATCTCCTTGGAGCTTGATTGATGAACCTGCAAGTTCAGTATCGAAGCTGCGCGCGGCTGCTGTCAACCCGGGCGATGCCCTTCAGCCGTAAGTGTTCGTGCGGCCCGCAAGCGGCAGCCGGACGCTGAAACCCACGCCGCGCCCCGGCGCCAGGCCGTCGACGATGGCCACCTCGCCGCCCATGCGGTGCACCGCCTGTTTCACGATCGCGAGGCCCAGGCCCGAGCCCGGCGTCTCGTGCGCGCCGGCGCCGCGGTGGAAGCGCTCGAACACCCGCTCGCGCTCGGCCGCGGGAATGCCGGGCCCGTCGTCGGCCACCAGCAGCGCGAGGCGGCCGTCTTCCACACGCAGCGTCATCGCCACCTGTGCGCCGTCGGGCACATGGCGGATCGCGTTGTGCAGCAGGTTCTCGAGCACCGACTGCAGCGCCGGCACGTCGACCTCGGCCCGCAGGCTGTCGGGCGCCTCGAGCGCCAGCTCGATGCCGCGCGCCATGGCCTGCGGCGCCGCCTGCGCGAGCAGCCCGCGCGCGAACTGCGCCACGTCGACGCGCTTCGGGGCCGAAGGCTGCGCATCGTCGAGCAGTGCCAGGTCGAGCAACTGCTGCGTGAGATGCGAGGCGCGCGCGATCGCCTGCTCCAGATGCAGCTGCGCGCGCTCGCGCTCGGCGGCATCGGCCGCGCCCGCCAGCGCATGGGCCTGCGCGGCGATCACCGCCATCGGCGTGCGCAGCTCGTGCGCCGCGTCGTGCACGAAGGCGCGCTCCTGCGTGAGCTTGTCGCGCAGCTGGCGCAACATGCGCTCGAGCGCCGAGGTCAGCGGCTTGAGCTCGGCCTGGGGCGGGTCGTAGCCGATCGGCGACAGGTCGCTGCTGCCGCGCCGCGCGATCAGATCGGCCAATCGCTGCAGCGGCCGCAGCCCGAGCCGCACCGCCAGCCACACCGGCAGCAGCACGATCGGAAAGGCCAGCAGCAGGTAGGGCAGCAGGCGCGTGGCGTTGCGCTCGAGCACCCACCAGCCCGTGATGCGCGGCTCGGCGAGCTGCAGCCGCCAGCGGCCGGCCTCGCTGCCGTGGACCCAGTACGAGACGCCATCGAAATCGCGCTCGATCACCTGCGGCGCCGGCGCATCGAGCACCCGGTCGCCGAGCGAGGCCGAGCGGTAGAGCACCGCGCCATCGTCGCGCCGGCGCAGTTCCATCCACACGCTGCCGCCCGGATTGCCGCTGATGCGCAGGGTCCTGAACTGGGTCGCGGTCGAACGCATCACGCCCACCGCCTGCGCGTCGCTGTCGACCTCGCGCAGCGAGGCGCTCATCGCGCGGCCCAGCTTCTTCAGCCCCTGGTCGACCGCGAGCGCCTGGCGGAACTCGACGTAGAAGTAGGCCAGCAGCATCAGCCAGACGCCGACGAAGGCGATCAGCATCGCGGCCAGCACGCGCCGGCCGATGCTGGGGCCGGGCCATGCGAACGACAGACGGTTCATGGCGTCAACATGTAGCCCACGCCGCGCACCGTGTGCACGCGCGTGGCGCCGATCTTGCGCCGCAGGTTCGACACGTGGACCTCGACCGCCGCGAAGTCCAGCGGCTCGCCCAGCGGTTCCAGCCGCTGCGCGAGCACGCCCTTGGCGACCACCGCGCCGGGCTCGCGCGCCAGCTCGAGCAGCAGCCTGAATTCGCGCGGCGACAGCTCGAGCGCGCTGCCCGCGAGCCTGGCCTGGTGGCGCCGCGGCGCGATCGACAGCGGCCCCAGCGTCCAGACCTCGCTGGCCTGGCGCGCCGAGCGCCGCAGCACCGCGCGGATGCGCGAGATCAGCTCGGCGGTGGCGAAGGGCTTGATGACGAAGTCGTCGGCGCCGCCATCGAGGCCGGCCAGCCGGTCCTCGACCGCCGAGCGCGCGGTGATCACGATCACCGGCACCGTGCCGCCCGCGCCGCGCCAGCGCGCCAGCAGTTCGAAGCCGTTGCCGTCGGGCAGCGAGAGGTCGAGCAGCACGCAGTCGAACACGGCCGCATCGGGCACGCGCGGCGCGTCTCGGGCGCGGCGCAGCCATTCGCTCGTGAGGCCGTCCACCTTGAGCGCGGCCTGCAGCGCGCGGCCCAGGTCGAGGTCGTCTTCGATCAGCAGGATGTGCACGCGGCGATTGTGCGCGCGCCGACCTTCGGGCCAGCCAAAGACAGGGCGCGCCATCTTTGGCTTCGCCCAAGGTCGGGCTTCGCACAATCGCCGGCCACCGTCTCCAGGAACCGGAACCATGCGCCGCGACTTTCGCCCCACCGCCCTGCTCGCCCTGGCCTGCGCCGCCGGCGCGCTGCTGCTGTCCGCCTGCGCCACCGCGCCCACCCATCCGGCGCTGGCCCAGGCCAGCCAGGACCGGACGCTGCCGCCGCTGGTGCCGATGCGCCGCTTCGTCGCCAATGTCGACACGGTCGGCGGCCATCTGCTGTCGCCCGACGGCCGCAAGCTGCTGTGGGTGCAGACCGTCGGCACCGACGTGGGCCTGGCCGTGCGCGACAGCGCCGACGCGGCCACGGTGCAGTCGGCCAGCACGCGCAGCTTCGCCACCGGCACGCTCGCGAGCGGGGCCGCCTACGCCTGGCTGCCCGACAGCCGCCACATCGCCTACCTCAAGGACGCGAGCGGCGACGAGAACACGCAGATCTTCGTGCTCGACAGCCAGTCGCCCGAGGCCCGGCCCTGGGCCGTCACGCCCTGGCCCGGCGTGCGCTCGACCGGCGTCATCGGCGGCGCGCCCGGCAGCCCGAACTTCTTCTTCGCGAGCAACCGCAACGACCGCACCAGCCTCGACCTGTTCGAGGCCGACCCGAGTACCCGCAGCGTGCGCGAGGTGGCGCGTGGCGAGCCCGGCAGCCGCGTGGTCGCCTGGTACGTCGACACCCGGCGCGAGCCGGCCGCGCGCATGCGCCAGCTCGGCAGCGTCGACGGCTCCGACCTGCTGGTGGAACTGCGCCAGGCCGACGGCAGCTGGCGCCCCTTCAAGACCATCGAGGCCTTCGATGCCTACGCGCCGCTGCGCATCGACCGCGAAGGCGGCCGGCTCTGGGCGCTCGGCAACATCGGGCGCGACAAGCTGGTGCTGGTCGAGGCCGACCTGGCCACCGGCGCCGAGAAGGTGCTGGCCGAGGACGACCAGGTCGACCTCGGGGCCGTCTACTTCCCGCCGAACGAGGGCGCGCCGCAGGCCTGGACCTCCGAGCCCGGCCGCCCGCGCATCCGCTACCTCGATGCCACGCTCGACGCGGAGGTGGCCGCCGCCATGAAGCTCGCACGCGAACGCGGCTGGCTCGCCGCCGATCCCGTGGCCGCGCGCCCGCAGAGCAGCGCGCTCGGCCAGCGGCGCATGGTGCTGCGCGCCGTCACCGAGACCGGCGGCATCGAGCTGCTGCTCGACCGCGACAGCCACGCCCTCACGCGGCTCGCACCGCCGCCGAGCGAGCACGCCGAGCGCTTCTTCTCGCCGAGCGAGCCCTTCTCCTTCGAAGCCTCGGACGGCCTGCGCATCCACGGCTACCTGGCGCGCCCGCGCGGCGTGCGCGGCCCGGCGCCGCTGGTGGTCTACATCCACGGCGGCCCCTGGATCCGCGACCACTGGCAACCCGCGGGCTTCAACACCGTGCAGATGCTCGCCAACCGCGGCTATGCGGTGCTGCAGGTCAACTACCGCGGCTCGGGCGGCTACGGCCGCGCCTTCATGCTGGCCGGCGCGGGCCAGACCAGCGGCCGGCTGCAGCAGGACATCGCCGAGGCCGCGCAGTGGGCCGTCGACCAGGGCGTGGCCGATCCGCGGCGCATGGCGGTGCTCGGCGCCAGCTTCGGCGGCTTCTCGGTGCTCGCGCAGCTGATCCGCAAGCCGCACGACTACCGCTGCGGCATCGACATCGTCGGCGTAGCCAACTGGCCGCGCGTGATCGAGAACTGGCCGCCGTTCTGGCGCAACCGCCACTACTTCGCACGCTTTTTCGGCGACGTGAACCAGCCCGAGGAACGCGCGCGCATGCTGCGCGATTCGCCGGTGTCGCAGCTCGAGCGCATCGAGGCGCCGCTGCTGGTGATCCACGGCGCCAACGACGTGCGCGTGCTGCGCCAGGATTCCGACGACGTGGTGGCCGAGCTGCGCCGGCTCGGCCGGCCGGTGGACTTCCTGAGCTTTCCCGACGAGGGCCACAGCGTGCGCAAGTGGCGCAACCGGCTCGCGCTGTGGCGCAAGGTCGAGGACACGCTGGCCGGCTGCCTCGGCGGGCGCAGCAACGGCTTCGACTTCTACGAGCTGATGCCGCGTTCCTGAGGCCTACCAGCGGTAGGTGGCCGTGGCCGTCGCCGTGCGCGGATAGCCGTAGTAGCAGTTGCCGTAGCCGCAGTTGGCGATGTAGGTCTTGTTGGTGAGGTTGCGCAGGTTCAGCGCCAGGGTCCAGCGATCGATGTCGTAGCCGAGCATGGCGTCGAGCACCGTGGATGCGGGGACCTTGCTCGGTCGCGTGGCTTCGCCGTCGCCGTGGTTGGTGCCGGTGTAGCGCGCCCCGAGTCCGACCTTCAGGCCGTTGGAAAAGCGGTAGTCGGCCCAGACCGAGAACCGGTGGCGCGGCACGGCCGTGGCCTGCTTGCCGATCTCGTCTGGATTGCTGCTGGCCGTGACGATGGCGCGCGGCGTGTAGCTGTAGGAGACCGTGAGGTTCATGCGCGGCGCGACCTCGGCCGTGGCCTCGAGCTCCAGGCCGCGCACCGAGATCTCGCCCGTCTGCCTGGGCTTGGCATCGCCGTCGAAGCTGATGTAGTTCTTGCGCCGCAGGTCGAAGACGGCCGCGCTGTACATCGCCTTGCCGCCCGTGGGCTGGTAGCGCACGCCGGCCTCGAACTGCTTGCCGCTCTCTGGCTTGAAGGGGTCGCCCGAGACCGGGTCGATGGTGGCGGTCGGCGCGAACGACTCCGAGTAGCTCAGGTACGGCGCCCAGCCGCTCGGATGCAGGTAGACCAGGCCGGCGCGGCTGGTGAACTTGTGGTCGCGGATGCGCTGGGTCGAGCCGTCGAGGCGGCTGAAGACCGTGCTGTCGGCCGTGTCGTAGCGACCGCCCACGGTCAGCGACCAGCGCTCACCCCACTTGACCTGGTCCTGCAGGTACAGGCCGGTCTGCGTCAGCCGGGTGATGCCGTCGAAATACGGCGCGGGCAATTCGATCGGCCCGCCGTACACCGGCGCATGGATGTTCAGCGGCGACGCGCTGCCACCGCTGAAGGTGACCTGGTCGATCCGGGTGCGCTGGTAATCGAGCCCGACCAGCACCTTGTGCTGCGCCTCGCCCGTGCGGAAGTCGGCCTGCGCCTGGTTGTCGAGCGCCACGGCGGCGATGTTCTCGCGGCTGCCGAACACGCTGCGCGCCATCTGCTGGAAGTTGACCGGATCGTTCGGCACCTCGGGGTTCAGCGCATTGAAGCCGCGCAACTGCGTGCCCGTGTAGTCGAGCTTCTGGTGCGCATAGCGTGCGTTCTGCCGCACCGTCCAGGTGTCGTCGATGCGGTGCTCGAACTGGTAGCCGACCATTTCCTGGTCCTGGTCGAAACGGTCGAAGCCGGGTTCGCCGACGAACAGCCTCGAGGGAATGAAGCTGCCGATCGCCGTCGGATCGAGCGAGCCGACCTGTGGCCGCGCGCGCGTGTAGACGCCGCTGCGCGTGCGCGTGAACTGGGACAGCAGCGTGAGCGTGGTGTCGCTCGACGGCTTCCAGGTCAGCGACGGTGCGATGTAGCTGCGGTCGTCGGCCTCCCTGGCCGCCGGCAGTTGCGCATCGCGCAGCAGTCCGGTGATGCGATAGAGCAGCTTGCCGTCGGCATCCAGGGCGCCCGAGAAATCGCCCGCCACCTGCTTGCGGGCGTGGTCGCCCAGCTGCAGTTGCAGCTCGTGCACCGGCTCCGCCGTCGGGCGCTTGCTGACCACGTTCACCACCCCGCCCGGCCCGCTCATGCCGTAGAGCACCGACGAGGGCCCGCGCAGCAGCTCGATGCGCTCGGCGCCGTAGTTCTCGGTGCGCCACACGCCCCAGGTGCTGTTGTTGCGCAGCGGCAGGCCGTCGAGGTAGAAGCCCGGCGAATAGGCATCGAAGCCGCGCAGCGAGATCCAGTCGTAGCGCGAGTCGGCGCCGTAGGTGGTGGTCGACACGCCCGGCGTGTAGCCCAGCGCGTCCTTGAGGTTGGCGGCGCCCATGGCCTCGATGCGGTCGGCCGTGATCACCGAGATCGACTGCGGCGTCTCGATGATCGGCGTGTCGGTCTTGGTGCCGGTGGCGCTGCGCCGGGCCACGTAGCCCTGCACGCGGCTGGTGGCGCTCTGCTCGCCCTCGGCCTGCACGGTGACCGCCGGCAACGACGCGTTGGAAGCGCCCGGCACCAGCGTGCGGATGACCACGGCGTTGCCCTCCACGCTGGCCGCAAGGTCGCTGCCGGCCAGCAGCTGGTCGAGCGCCTGGCGCGGTGCGAGCCGGCCCGAGACTGCCGGCGCGGTCTTGCCCGCCACCAAGCTCTGCTGCACCACGAGCTGCACGCCGGTCTGGCGCGCCCAGTCGTTGAGCGCCTGGGCCAGCGGCTGGGCCGCGATGCGGATCGGCACCGGGTCGGCCGGCAGCGCCTGGGCCGATGCGGTCAGGTGGGACAGCGCGAGCGCCAGGGCCAGGGCCAGCGGTGCCGGCTTCGATGTCAAGCAGTTCATCTACGTTTCCAGATTTCGAATACAAATGGTTCTCATCTGGGTTGACGCACGATGCGCGGGAAATACCGTAGTCCCGCCGAAAATTTTTTCCGGCGCCGCTCTCGTCTCAGTGCGCGGCGACCAGCTCGGTGACCGCGCCCGCCTCTTTCAGCCGCACCGGCAAGGCGCTCGACAGCGCGCGGCGCAGGGTGCGCGGATCGCGCGGATCGAAGGTGCCGGTCAGCCGCAGCGCCGCCACGGCCGGATCGTTCACCACCAGGCCGGTGCTGCCGTAGCGCTCGAGCTCGGCCAGCGCGCGCGCCAGCGGCGTGTCGACGAAGCTCAGCCGGTGCTCGCGCCAGGGCGCGATGCCCTCGGCCGGCACCGCCGCCACCGTGCCGAGCAGGCCCTGGGCATCGCTGTCGAGCTGCTGGCCCGCGACCAGGAACACCGCCTCGCGCAGGCTCGCGGCCGAGGGCGCGGCCCAGGCACCGTCCCCGGTACGGTGGCGCCGCGCCACCCGCACCCGGCCCTCCTCCACCGACACCCGCGTGCCGTCCGCGCCGTCGATCCCCGGCGTGTGGCGCACGGCGAAACGGGTGCCCACCACGCGCACCTCCAGCGGCCCGGCCAGCACCGAGAACGGCCGCTGCGCATCGGACCGCACGGCGAACACCGCCTGTCCCTCGAGCAGCCGCACCTCGCGCCGGTCGCGGAACAGCTGCACCTCGATGCGGGTCGCGGTGTCGAGCCGCAGGCGCGTGCCGTCGGGCAGCGGCAGTTCGAGCTGCTGGCCGCGCCGGGTGGCGAAGGCCTGCACGAACACCGGCTGCGCCTGCAGTTCGCGCCAGCCCAGGTAGCCGGCGCCGACGGCCATGCCGGTGGCCGCCAGCGCCAGCGCCGGCTTCATGAAGCCGCGCCGCGTGGGCGCGGCCGCGCGGCCCGCGAAGCCTTCGCGCCAGCCGGCCACGGCCGCGGCCGGGATCGCGTCGACGGCCCGCCAGCGCGATTCCCAGGCACGCCAGGCCTCGCCGCGGCGCGGATCGGCCACCAGCCAAGCCTGGAACTCGCGCTCCTCGCCGGCGCTCCAGCCCTCGCGCTGGCGGCGCACGAACCAGTCGAGCACCTGCTCTCGCAGGCGCGATGCGTCTTCCGGTGGTGGTGTCGAAGTCATGTGGCGAGGGCGTCCCTGGGGATGGAGACGCACGAGCGGGCGCCAACCCTGTAGGGCGCGGTCTCTCTTCGGTTCATCGTGGCTGCGTTCATTTCCCGTCGCGCTCCAGGCAGTCCCAGCAGGCCGCCATCGCGATGCGCAGCTGCATCTCGACCGTGCGCACCGAGATGCCCATGCGCTCGGCGACCTCGGCATACGAGAGTCCGTCGAACTTGTAGAGCACGAAGGCCTCGCGGCAGCGCGGCGGCAGGCCGTCGATGGCGGCGATCATCGCGGCCAGCCCCTGGCTCGAGGCCAGCGCCGCGTCGGGCTCGAAGCTCGCGGGGCCCATGCAGTCGTCGGGCTCGCCCAGGCCGTCCTCGGTCGCGGCATCCGCCAGCCCGGCGCGCACGCTGCTGCGCCGGTGATGGTCGGTGACGAGGTTGCGCGCGACCCGGTAGAGCAGCGCGCGCGGATCGCGCACCACGCTGCCCGCGCGCTGCGCCTCGTAGACGCGCGCATAGCTCTCCTGCGCGAGGTCGGCCGCGGTGGCGCGGTCCGGCACCTTGCGGGACAGGAAGTTCAGCAGTTCGCGGTAATAGCGTTCGAACACGGGCGCGCCGGCACCGGCAAGGGTGGGTCGAAGTCCAGGAGGCAGGTTGGCTTCGACGCGGCGTGGCTGACCTGAGGCGGTTCAAGGGAAAGGCGGGGAGCGCGGATTATCGCGGGCTTTCCGGACGGGATAACCCCGGGGCGCAATCAGAAACTTCCGATGGCCGCCACCGGGGCCGCCCGCCTCCAATAGGCGGCGTGCTGCGCGAGGCACGCGATCCACAACATCCAAGGAGGCCCCCATGTCGTCGAACCGGACCCGGCAATTCATCCGCCTGCTGCTGGCGCTGCCCCTTCTGATCGCATCGCTCGGCTTCGCGGGACCCGCAGCCGCCGGCCAATGGAAGGACGGCCTCTACATCGCCGGCTGGCCCTTCCTGCTGAACACCTACGCCTACAAGGTGTGGCTGCCCTCGGGCTACGACGCCAGCCTGCTCGCGGGCCGCAAACTGCCCGTGATGCTGCTGCTGCACGGCTGCACCTCGGACCCCGAGAACATGGCCGAGGTCAGCCGCATGAACGAGCTGGCGGACCGCGAAGGTTTCATCGTCGTCTATCCGCGGCAGCCGATCCTGCGCAATCCGATGCGGTGCTGGAACTTCTACCAGCCCGAGAACCAGGCGCGCGACTCCGGCGAGCCGGGCGCGATCCAGGCGATCCTGCAGGAGGCGATGAACACCTATTCGCGCGTCGTGGACCGCAACCGCGTCTACGTCGCGGGCATCTCGGCCGGCGGCGCCATGACCGCGACCATGGCGGCCTGCTACCCCGAGGTGTTCGCCGCCGCGGCGGTCCATTCGGGCGGCATGTACAAGGCCGCCACCGATCCGCTGCACGGCCTAGAGACCCTGCTGACCGGCAGCAGCGCCGACCCCGACGTGCGCGGCCAGGATGCCTGGGAGTGCGGCGGCAGGCAGGCGCGCCTGATGCCCCTGCTGGTCTTCCACGGCACGGCGGATGCCGTCGTGAATCCGAAGAACGGCAAGCAGGTCGCGCAGCAGTTCGTGCAGCTCGACGACATCGCCGACGATGCCAGGGACAACGATTCCGTGCCGTTCCAGAGCCCGGCGGGCCAGGTGTCCTACGACGACGGCTTCAAGCGCAACCTGCCCAGCAGCACCGAATCGATCGCCGGCACGGCGGACAAGCATGCCTACCGCAAAGAAAACTACCTGAGCGCCGACAAGACGAAGATACTGGTCCAGATGTACACCATCGACGGCATGAACCACGCCTGGAGCGGCGGCAAGCCCGGCATGCTGTTCAGCGATCCCCAGGGCCCCGACGCCTCGCGCATCACCTGGGACTTCTTCAAGGCCTACACGCTGGACGGCAATGTCGCGCCGCGTTGAGCCGCCACCGTTGGACTGAAGCAGGCCATGGCGCAGGACCCCTCGCTGCCCGACATCCCGTTCCATGCGATCGTCGAGCAGTCGCTGGCCGGCATCTACGTGCTGCAGGACGAATGCTTCGCCTATGCCAACGCCACCTGGGCCGCGCTGGTCGGCTACACGCCGCAGGAGATGATCGGCGCCCACCTCGATCGCTTCGTCCCGCCCGACTTCCTGCCCGAGGTGCTCCGGCGCTACCACCTGCGGCTGGACAGCAATCCGCCCAGCCTGCGCTTCATCACGCGCGGGCTGCATCGCGACGGCCGCACCATCTACATCGAGGTGCACGGCACGCGCATGATGTTCGGCGGCCGCCCGGCCGTCATGGGCGTCGGTGTCGATGTCACGCAGCAGTTGCGCAACGAGCAGGAGCTGCGCACCTCGCAGCAACGCCTGCGCGACCTCGCCGCCCACACGGCACGCACGCTCGAGGAACAGCGCCAGAGCTTCGCGCGCGACATGCACGACGTGCTCGGCGGCATGCTCACCTCGATCAAGATGGACGCATCGCGCGTGCTCAAGCGCAGCGAGGGCGAGGAGACGCGCGCGCTGGTCCAGGGGATCCTGGGGCTGACGCAGCAGACCATCGACGCGGTGCGCAGCATGTCCGAGGCCCTGCGCCCGAGCGCGCTCGACCACCTCGACCTGTCGGTCGCGGTCCGGCGCGACCTGCAGGAGTTCTCGCGCCGCCATGGCATCGCGCACCGGGTCCAGGCGCAGGAGATCTCGGCGCGCCTGTCGCCCCGGCGCGCCCTCGCCGTCTACCGCATCTTCAGCGAGGCGCTGACCAACGTGGCGCGCCATTCGCAGGCCATGCTGCTCGAGGTCGCGCTGGAGCCCGCCGGCGACGAGCTCGTGCTCGCCATGCACGACGATGGGCAGGGCTTCGACCCCGCGACGGTGGCCGGCCCCGCGCTCGGCCTGCTCGGCATGAGCGAGCGCGCGCACGAGATCGACGGCACGCTGCGCATCGACGCAGCGCCCGGCCAGGGCACGCGGCTGGAGCTGCGCGCTCCCCTGCTCTAGCAAAGGGAGACGGCCCATGATCGACCTGCTGATCGTGGACGACCACGCCATCTTTCGCTCGGGCCTGCAGCGGCTGATGCTCGACGAAAGCGACATCCGCGTGGCCGGCCAGGCCAGCAACGTCGGCCAGGCGCTCGAACAGCTCCAGCAGGGCCGCTTCAGCCTGGTGCTGCTGGACATCAACCTCGAGGGCCGCAGCGGCCTCGACCTGCTGGCCTCGATCCGCATCAAGTGGCCGCGGCTGCCGGTGCTGGTGCTCTCGATGTATCCGGAGACGCAGTACGCGCTGGTGGCGATCCGCGAAGGCGCCAACGGCTATGTCGCCAAGGACGCCGAGCCCGCGGAGCTCATGGGCGCCATCCGCCAGGTGGCCGCCGGCGGGCAGTACGTGGGCCACCGCATCGCCTCCCAGTTGCACGAGCAGGCCGTCGGCCTCGACACGCGCCCGCCCCACCAGCGGCTCACGATGCGCGAGCACCAGATCATGCTGATGCTGCTCAAGGGCATGTCGCTGACCCACATCGGCGAGGAGATGCTGATCAGCGTGAAGACCGTCAGCACCCACCGCGCGAACCTGCTCGAGAAGCTCGGCGTGGCGAGCACGGCCGAGCTCGTGCTGTACGCGGTACGCAACGGCCTGATCCATTGAGCCCGAGTCCTGGCGCGCCCTTGGGCAAACACCTACCCCTGATCGGAATAGTCTGATCGCCGCGCGAAGCCGCGCTGCCTAAGCTGGCGGCGGCACGCGGCTGGAGGACTCCGGTGGGTCTTCGACGCGTGCCGCATCGACAAGGAAAACAACGGATGACATCGAGACAAAGCCGGACCGTGGCGCCATGGATCGCCGCGGCCTTCGTGCTGCTGGCCGCGGGATGCGGCGGCGGCGGAAGCAGCAGCGCCTTCCTTCCCCTGCCGCCAGCGGGCGGCGGAACGACCGCCCCCGCGGCCGCGAGCCTCAAGGTGCTGTCGACGCGCGCAGACATGGTCAGCGGCGGATCGGCGCTCGTGGAGGTGGTGCTGCCGCCGTCCGCGAACCGGTCGAGCCTCAAGGTCAGCCTCGGCGGCACCGATGTCTCCGGTGCCTTCAAGCCCAACGGCCAGGGGCGCATCCTCGGCCTGGTGAGCGGCCTCGCGATCGGCACCAACAAGCTGACGGTGGCCGCCACCGACAGCTCCTTCGCTGCGGCGGCGCTGGTCGTCACCAACCATCCGGCGCAAGGCCCTGTGTTCTCGGGCGTCCAGTCCCTGCCCTACGTTTGCGCGACGCCCGCCGCCACGCCCGGCGACGCCACCACGCCCGCGACCAATGCCAGCGGCCTGGCCGGCAGCGCGACCGACGCGCAATGCGCGATCGCGACGCAGCGGCGCCTGTTCTACCGGACCCTGACGCCCGTCTCGGTCGCGGCGGGCGACGGCGGCTGTTCCTTCGTGCTGCCCGACCCCTCGCCCTCGGCCCCCGGAACGCCCGCCTCCACGCCCGCGAACTCCTGCTTCCAGCCCTACGACGCGGCGAGCACGCCGCTCGCCAAGGTCGCGAAGACCCGGCCCGACGGCCTGGCCGAATCGGTGCCGTACATCGTCCAGATCGAGCGCGGAACGATCAACCGCGGCATCTACGACATCGCGGTGCTGATCGACCCGACGCGCGCCTGGGACCCCGCCGACCCGCAGCCCCAGTGGAGCGGCAAGGTCGTCTATTCCTTCGGCGCCAGCACCGGCCAGCCGCGCCTGCAGTTCCGCAGCTCGCAGAACTGGGCCGACGACGCGGCGCTGTCGCGCGGGATGATGGTGGTGGCCAACGGCCTGACCGACTCGGCCTACAACGCCAACCACGTGCAGCACACCGAGACGGTGATGATGATGAAGGAGCACATCGTCGATACCTATGGCGAGATCAAATACACCATGGGCAACGGCTGCTCGGGCGGCTCGATCATGCAGAACACCACCGCCTCGATCTACCCGGGCCTGCTCGACGGCATCCAGGTGCAGTGCGACTACAGCGACACCACGACCACGGCGACCGAGGTCGAGGACTGCGTGCTGCTGGTGAACTACTACGCCTCGCCCGCGTGGAAGGCGCTGGTCGCCGGCCTGTCGCCCGCGCAGGTCAACGCACGCAAGGCCGCGATCAACGGGCACCAGGACCAGCTCGGCTGCCATTCGTGGAACAACGCCTTCGGCCCCTTCTTCAAGCCCGGCAACTACGTGATCCAGGCCGTGATCGACGCCGACGGCAACATGGCGCCCTTCGGCGCGCCGAGGAACAACTGCGGCCTGCCCGCCGCGCTGGTCTACGACGCGAAGACCAATCCCGCCGGCGTGCGCTGCACCGACGTCGATGCCGCGATCCCCGTCTGGGGCACGGCGCCGGGCACGCGCCGCGCCAACCTCACCTACGACAACACCGGCATCCAGTACGGCCTGAAGGCGCTGCGCTCGGCCGCGATCACGCCCGAGGAGTTCGTCGTGCTCAACGAGAAGATCGGCGGGCTCGATGCCGACAACGAACGCTCGCCGGCCCGCTCGGTGGCCGACGCGGCCGCGCTGCCCATCGCCTACCGCTCGGGCAACGTGGGCAGCGGCCTGAACTTCTCGAAGCTGCCGATCATCGATGCGCGCGGCCGCGACGAGACCGGCATCCACCACACCTGGCGCAGCTTCTCGCAGCGCGACCGCATCGACGCGGACGCCGGCGGCCATGGCAACCAGGTCATCTGGCGCTTCGGCCCGGGGCTGGCGGCCTCGGCGTCGATGACGCTCGACTCCTTCCTCGGCATGGACGCCTGGCTCAGCGCACTGAACACCAGCGCGCCCAAGGCCTTCGTGAACGATGCGCGGACCCAGCAGCAGGTGGTCGCGGCCAGGCCGCGCTCGGTGTTCGACTTCTGCTACCTGTCGAGCGATGCGACGCAGACCACCAAGGTCACGGACCCTGCCGTTTGCGATGCCGATCCGGGCCTGGTGCTGCGTGCCTCGCCGCGCCAGGTCGCGGGCGGCGCGCGCACCGAGAACATCCTCAAGTGCCAGCTGAAGCCGATCGCCGCGGCCGACTATGCGCCCTCGACCCTGAGCGATGCGCAGCTCGGCCGGCTGCGTGCCGTCTTCCCCGACGGCGTCTGCGACTTCGCCAAGCCCGGCGTCGGCCAGCAGCAGCCCGCGGGCCTGCTCGACTACAGCGCGGTGACCGGCGGTGTCGTGCTGCCGGCCGCGCCGGTGTCCTCACCGCTGTAGCCGAACGCGCGAGGCTCAGGCCGCGAAGCCGTAGAGCGCGGCCGGGTTGTCGACCAGGATGCGCCGGCGCGTGTCCTCGCTCGCGGCCCACGAGAACAGCAGGTCGTACAGCGGCGCGCTCTCGGGGCGCGGATCGCGTCCCGGGTGCGGCCAGTTGCTGGCCCACAGGCAGCGCTCGGGAAAGGTCTCTGCCAGCGTGCGCGCGAGCAGGCTCACGTCGTCGTAGCCGGGCGCGCCGCTTTTCGAGGTCTCGTAGGGCGCCGAGAGCTTGATCCACACGCGGCCCGCGTCGATCACGCGCAGCAGCGACTGGAACGAGGGATGGCTGGGCGCCACCGGCTCGAGGAACTTGCCGTTGTGGTCGAGCACCAGCCGGCACGGCAGCTTCCTGAGCACCTCCTCGTGCTCGGGCATGGTGCGGCCGTCGAGCTGCAGGTTGATCATCCAGTCGGCATCGGCCATGCGCGCGGCCATGCCCGGCAGCGACTCCCAGCCCAGCACGCCGCCGATCATCATGTAGCGCACGCCGCGCATGCCGCCCGCATGCAGGCGCGCGATCTCGGCGTCGGGCGCGTGGGGCGCCAAGAGCGCGATGCCGCGCGCCGCCTCGCCGAACTGCGCCAGCGCATCGAGGGTGCAGCGGTTGTCGAAGCCGTAGCCCGTGGGCTGCACCACCACCGCGCGCTCGATGCCCAGCGGCTGCTGCACCTGCTCGCGGTAGGCCGACACCGGCGAATGCGGCGGCACCCAGGCGACGTTCGGAATCAGCGGGAAGCGGTCTTCGTAGATGTGGACGTGGCAGTCGCAGGCGCCTGCATAGCGCGCGTTCCGGGTCGGTTCCATGGAGGCTCTCGGTGGATGGGGAAAGGGATCAGGCCGGCACGCCGAAGGCCTGGCGCCAGCGACGGGCCTCGATGGCATTCACCGCGCCCTTCGGCACCCGGCCCTGGAAGATCTCGGCCAGCTGCGACACGGTTTCCATCGCCTGGTGCTCGACCGCGGGCGGCGTGAGGCCGCCGATGTGCGGCGTGGCGATCGCGCGCGGATGGCGCGCCACCGCGGGCGACGGCATCTGGTCGGGCGCGCGGCCCACGTCGAGCGCGCAGCCCGCGATCGTGCCGGCATCGAGTGCCGCGACCAGCGCATCCTCGTCGACCAGGTTGCCGCGCGCGGCATTGATGAAGAAGGCGCCCGGTTGCATCGCCGCGAAGGCCGCGGCGTTCATGAGGTTCTCGGTGTCTTCGGTGGCCGCCGCGAGGCAGACCACGAAGTCGGACTGCGCGAGCAGCTCGCCGAAGCCGGCCTGCGCGATGCCGGGCTGCGCCACCACCGCGAAGGGATCGTGCACCACCACGCGCATGCCCAGCGCCTGCGCGACGGTGCAGAGGTAGCGTGAGATTTGCCCGTAGCCGATCACGCCGAGCGTGGCGCCGCGCAGCTCGCGGCCCATGGCGGGCGGCACCGGCAGGCCCGCGTGGTAGAGCGCGGTGGAGGTGCTGATGCCGCGCGCGAGGTCGATCATCGCGCCGACGATCCATTCGGACACCGAGGCGATGAAGCCCGCGCTGGCCTGCGTCACCAGCACGCCGTGGCGGCTCGCGGCGGCGAGGTCGATGTTGCGGATGTCGATGGCGCAGCGCACGAAGGCCTGCAGCTTCGGCAGCGCGGCGAACAGCGCCTCGTCGCCCACGGTCTGGCGGTAGGAGACGATGGCGTCGCAGTCGCGCGCCAGTTCGGCGATCTCGTGCGACGAGAGATCGCGGTCCTCGGGATTGAAGCGCACCTGCGCGAAGGCGCGCAGCGCGTTGCTGGCGCGCTCGCCGAAGTAGTGGGCGAGCTTGCTCTGGGGATGGCTGACGAAAACCGTGGTCATGGACAAGGCAGGAAGAAAAGAAAAAGGCGGCCTCAGCCGCGCGGCGGCGCCACCGAGTCGCGCGCCACCAGCGTGGGCGCGAACAGGAACTCGCCCGCGGGCAGCGCGCCGTCGGCCAGGCGGCTCATCACGCGCTCGACCATCACCTGCGCCATCTCGGGCACCGGCACGCGCACCGAGGTCATCGCGGGGTACATCAGGGTGGAGAGGAACACGTTGTCGATGCCGACCACCGACACGTCGTCGGGCACCGCGAGCCCGGCATCGCGAAAGCCCGCCATCAGACCGTAGGCCAGCAGGTCGTTGACGCCGACCACGCCGGTGGGCCGCTCGGGCAGCTGCGCGAGCTGGCTGGCCTGGGTGCGGCCCAGCTCGCTCATCATCGAGTCGCCGTACTCGTCGACCGGCAGCCCTTCGACCACGCGCGCGCTGCTCTCGAGGCCGGCTGCGCGCGCGGCCGCGAGAAAGCCCTGGATCTTCTCGTTGCGGCTCATGGTGCGCCCCGATGGCGTGACGAAGGCCAGCCGCCGGTGGCCCCGTTCGATCAGGTGCGCGGTGGCGATGCGCGAGGACTCGAAGCTGTCGACCGTGACGTGGTCGATCACCGAGGCCTCGCCGGGCGTGGCGCGCCGGTCGTAGCTCACCACCACCAGGCCGCGCTCGGCCGCGGCCTCGACATGCTGCTCGTCGATCAGCGAGGAGATGATGATCACGCCGCGCACGCCGTGCGCCATCAGGTCCTCGAAGAAGCGCGCCTCGCGTTCCTTCTCGCGGTAGGTGTTGCCGATCATGATGCGAAAGCCGTAGCGCTCCTGCGCCAGCGCCTCGACCTCGCGCGCGATGAAGCCATACATCGGGTTGGCCATCGAGGGCACCAGCAGGCCGATCAGCGGCGTGTGGCCGGTCTTGAGCTGCCGCGCCGAGGTGTTGGGCCGGTACTTGAGTTCGCGGATGGCGTCCTGCACCCGCTCGAGGGTGGCGGCCGCCATGCGGTCCACGCGGCCATTCAACACGTTCGACACGGTGCTGGTCGAAACGCCCGCGCGCTGGGCGACATCGCTGATTCTGCTCACGGTTTTCGGGGTCCTTTCGGGTTCATCGCGGTCCTGCGGTCGTGCCTCGTCACAGCCCCATGCGCGTGGGCAGCCAGACCGAGAAGGCCGGCACCAGCACCAGCAGTACCAGGGTGACGAACAGCACCGCGAGGTATTTCATCATCGGCCGCGCCACGTCCTTCACCTGGGTGCCGGTGATGGCGCAGGTGGCGAACAGCCCCAGCCCCACCGGCGGCGCGAACAGGCCGAAGCCCATGGCGATGACCATCACGGTGCCGAAGTGCAGCGGATTGACGCCCAGCTGCGCCGCGATCGGTGTCAGCAACGGCCCGAAGATGATGAGCGCGGGCGCGCCCTCGAGGATGGCGCCGAACACGATCATGATCAGCACCGAGAGCATCACGAACATGGTGCTGCCCCATGCGTGCGCGAACTCGATCATGAACGACGACAGGTACTGCGGGATCTGCTGGATTGTCAGCGCAAACGAGAGGCTGGACGCGGCCGCCACGATGAAGAGGATGCTGCCGGCCATCGAGGCCGAGCGCACGAACAGGCGCGCCACCGACGACCAGGTGAGCTCGCGGAAGGCCAGCCAGCCCACCACCAGCGCGTAGACCACGGCGAAGGACGAGACCTCGGTCGAGGTCGCGACGCCCGAGGTCACGCCCTTGCCGATCATCGCCACCATCACCAGCGCGACCAGCGCGCCGCCGAGCAGCCGGAGCATGGGCGTGCGCACGTCGAAGGCCTGGTCGGGGTCGATGCGCGCGCCGACGTAGATGGTGACTGCGGCCAGCGAGAGCGCGAGCACCACGGCGGGCACGAGGCCGGCCATGAACAGCCCGGCGATCGAGATGTTGGCGACGAAGCCCATGATGATCATGTTGATGCACGGCGGGATGGTCTCGGCCATCACCGCGGTGCAGGCCAGCAGGCCGGCGGTCTCGTTCGGGTCCTGCTTCGTTTTGCGCACGGCCGGCATGATGATGCCGCCGACCGCGGCGATGTCGGCCAGCTTGGAGCCCGAAACGCCTGAGAAGAAGGCGGTGGCCGTGATGGTGATCAGGCCCAGGCCGCCGCGCAGGCGGCCGAACATGCGCAGCAGCAGCTCGATCAGCCGCGAGGACATGCCGTTGGATTCCATCAGCAGGCCGGCCAGCACGAAGAAGGGAATGGCGAGCAGCACGTAGTGGTCGGTGCCGGCCATCACCTGCTGCGAATAGACCAGCATCGGCAGCGAGGGATCGGCCATGAAGAACACCAGCGACGAGAGCGCGAGCACGAAGGCGATCGGCACGCCGAGCATCAGGCCGCCGAGGAAGCCGGCGGTCAGCAGCATCCAGGGCGCGATGGCGTGGCCGGGCACGAAGGCGTTCCAGCCCACGACGGCGGCGGTGAGCGCGATGCCGACGGCCAGGGTGCTCCACACGCGCCGTGCCGGTCCGTTGACGGCATTGGCGAGGCCGAAGAGCGTCATGAACAGGCTGCCGATGACCACCGGGTAGACGTAGATCCACTGCGGCAGGCCGATCGGGGTGGTCATGTTGTAGGCGTCGAGCAGCAGCTCCCACGAGGAGACGAGCAGGCTGGCCGAGACGCCGACCACGATCCAGTTGCCGAACTGGATCAGCGCGGGCTGCCAGCGCGCGGGCAGCAGGCCGCGAAACAGGTCGACGCCCACGTGCTGGCTGCGCGCGAGCACGGTGGCGGCACCGAAGAAGACCTGGATCACCATCAGCGCGCGCGCGACCTCCTCGGCCCAGTCGAAGGGATCGTGCAGGAAGTAGCGGAACACGACCGAGACGAAGACGATGAGAACATCGATCGCGAGCACGACGCCGGCCACGTTCTCCATGGCGCGCGTGAGCCAGGCGAGGCCGCGGCCCGCGGGGTGGGCGGTGCTGAAGCCCAGGGCGCGCGGATCGTGGCCATGGCCCGCGGCCGGCAGCGGCGACACGGGCGGCAAAACGGGCGTGACCGGAGCCATCGGAGGCAGGACGCTGGACATGCCGGTCAGGCGCGGGCGGCGTTGATGGCGGCGAACAGCGGCCCGGTCTCGGGATACTGCTTGGCGAAGGCCGACCAGAGCCTGGCCTCCATCTCCTTGCGCACCTGGTCGCGCTCGTTCTTCGCCATCGGCGTGAAGCTCAGGCCCAGCTTCTTCAGTTCCTCGATGGCGCCCTGCCCTTTCTCGGCGCCGATCTGGCGCTGCTGCGCGGTCGATTCGGCCGCGGCCTTGAGGAAGGCCGGGCGCAGGTCGGCCGGAATGCGGTCCATGGCGCGGCGCCCGGCGATGCAGACCATGGGGCTGAACAGGTGCTCGGTCATCCAGCAGTGCTTGACGACCTCGTTGAGCTTGCTCGCGAGCACGGTGGCGGCATCGTGCTCGAAGCCGTCGACGACGCCGGTCTGCGCGGCCATGTAGAGCTCGCCGAAGGAGATGGGCGTGGGGATGGCGCCCATGATCTTGAAGGTCTCGATGAAGGCGGGCGTGGGCAGCACGCGCAGCTTGACGTTCTTCACCTCGGCCAGCGACTTCACGGGCTGCTTGGTGTAGACGTTGCGCGCGCCGTAGTGCTGGCCCCAGGTGATGACCTGGCAGCCGGTGCTCTTCACGAGCATGTCGTTGAGCTTGGCGCCGACGCCGCCGTCGAGGGCCTTGGCGACATGCTCGTAGCTGTCGAACAGGTAGCCGAGGTCGAGCATGCCGAACTGCGGCGTGACGGTGGCCCAGATCGAGGAGCCGGTGAGCATCATGTCGATGGAGCCGACCTTGACCTGCTGCACGACGTCGCTTTCCTTGCCGAGCTGGTTGTTGGGAAAGTAGTCGATGCGGATGCGCTCGCCGACGGCCTTCTTGAGGTTGACCTGCATGAGCTGGTTCCACGCGAAGTGCGAGGAGTTGAGGTCGGCGACGTGCGAGGACGACAGGCGCAGCGCGACGGTCTTGTCCTGCGCGGCGACGAAGGGCGTGAATCCCGTGCCGGCGGCCGCCATCGCGAGCGGCAGGGCCGACGATGACTGGACGAAGCGGCGGCGTGAAATCGAGGTCATGGCTTGTCTCCTGTGGGTCGGAACGCCCGTTTGGTGCCGTTTGGTGGAACGATTTACTGTATCGATACACAAGACGGGCGGCAATGTGGTTTCGGTAGGTGTTTTCCTTCGTAAACGGCGGTTTTTTGCGGCGCTGTGGACGCGTGCACAGGACAGCGGGTACTTCCCTCCGCGAATGTCCCCCGGCCTTCGGCCTCCTCCTTGATTTCGCTGCGGGAAGCACCCGCTGCCCTGTGCACGTGGGCGCTGCAGTGGTGCCGGCCGCACAACGACCGGCGTGAGCCCGCTCCCGACCTACGACAACACGGCCCCCACGCCATTGCCACAGAACACACGACCCGATAGGGTTGTCCGCATGACCCCAGAGACCTCCCCCGACGCCGCGAGAAGCTATGCCATCCAGATGCACGGCGACCAGAAGTACGGCGTGCACCCCTACGTCCATCACCTCGATGCAGTGGTCGCGCTGCTGCGGCCCTATGGGGAACAGGCACAGGTCGTGGGTTTCCTGCACGACGTGGTGGAAGACACCGACGCCACCGTGGCCGACATCGCCGAACGCTTCGGCACCCTGGTGGCGGGTTGCGTGGCGCTGCTGAGCGACGCGCCCGGTGCCAACCGCAAGGAGCGCAAGGCCCGTACCTATGCCGCCATGTCGCATGTGAAGGGAGAGCAGGAGCTCGCGCTGACCGTGAAGGCCGCCGACCGCCTGGCCAACGTGCGCGCCTGCGTGGCCGATGGCCATCGCGACCTGTGGGAGACCTACCGCGGCGAGCACGCCACCTTCAAGGCCGCCGCCTACCGGGCCGGCCAGTGCGATCCGCTCTGGACCGAAATCGACGCCCTGCTCTCGGCCTGGCCGTCGAATCCGCCGCCGCGCTGAGCGATCCCGCGCCCGACGCGCGCCTCAGCGGCCGCAGGCCGAGTGCTTGCGGCCTTCGGTGTCGTTGGGCAAGCCCATGAAGTCCAGGATGTGAGGCGCCGTGCCATCCACCTGCAGCAACGGCGCCGCGCTCAGGTTGCCCTGGCAGTAAGCGGTCTTGAGCGGGTTGAGGTAGTTGTTGTTGAGGATCAGCAGCGTGTCTCGCTCCGAGGCCGCCTGTCCGCCATGGCCGCTGCCCACGCCGCCGTGGTCCGAGGTCACCACGACGAGCCACTCCTCGTTCGCATAGTTCGGCCGCGCCGTCAGCGCCGCCAGCACCTGCGCGATCTGCTGGTCCTCGCCTGCGATCTTGCCCCGATAGAAGGCATTGAGCGGGTCGTAGCTCGGTGCATGCACGTCCACGTTGTGCAGGTAGTAGAAGATCGCCGTCGGCGCATGCTTCCAGCTCAGCCAGCCCTTGACCGTGTCCGTGGCCTGCTGCGAATTCTTGGCCGCGTTGGCGACCACGAAGTCGGCCTTCGCGGGCCGCAGGTTGTGCGTGATGTTGAACCAGTCGCCCACCACTGCCGTCGTGGCCGTCGGCCAGGCCTCCTTGATCCGGTCGAACACGTGCGTCTTGCGCAGCGGCAGGCTGGTGTCGTTGGACGTCACGCCGTGCTTGTCGGCCCAGAACCCCGTGAACACCGACGACCAGCCGGGACCGCTCACCGTCGCCTGCTTCGTGCCGCCGGCCAGCACGTTGCCGTGGAAGGCCCCGCCCGCGATCAATGCCGACATCGCGGGCGTCGCCACGCAGCCCGCGCACTGCACCGCATCGCCGCGCAGGCCGTCGATACCGATCAGCAGCACATGCCTGTTGCCCGGCACGGGGTTGGGAATACCTTCGCCCGCGATCAGCGAATAGTGGTCGTAGGGATGGCCGGGATAGTCCGTCTTCAGTCCGCCCACGTCGCTCGCGCGCTTGTCGCTGAGGTCGCAGCGCTGCTGGGCCTTGTAGTAGTCGAAGGAACGGCACCAGGTCGACCGGCTAGCGTCGGTGCACGCATTGGCGCAGTCGCCGGGCGTCACCGACTGCAGGCTCTCGGTGTTGTGGCCGCTGATCGCCGCATCGGGCGTTCGCACGAAAGGCTTCAGCGGGTCGGGCTTGAGGCTGTAGTGGTCATAGGGATGGCCGGGGTAGTCAGTCTTCAGGCCGCCCACGTCCTCGGCGCGCTTGTCGCTGAGATCGCAGCTCTGGTTGGCCCGGTGGTGGTCGAAGGACACGCACCAGGCCGCGCGCGGCGCCCCGAGGCAGGCCGCGGCGCACATCTCGGGCGTGGACTGCGCCAGGTTCTCGACGTTGTGGCCCGCGATGGCCGCATTGGGCGTCGGCGCGAACGCGTCCAGCGAGGCCGCGGCGGCGGGGCCGGCGAGCACCGCGGCCGTCAGGAACAGGCCAGTCAGGCGTGCCCGGATCGATGACTTCATGATGTCTCCTCATCACAGGGGTCGTGGGGATGATTCCCTCGCTGCCTCGCCGTGTCTGCCATGGCGAATGCAACTTCGGGCGGAGTAAATCACTGGCGCTTGCCATCGATCCAATTCAAAAATCTTCGGTGTCGCATAGAGCAGGCCTATGCATCGTCCTGTCATCGAAAGGTGTCATGGCACCGCGTTCAGGGGCGGTTGCCGGCCTTGCCGCCGATCATGCGCCACGCACTGACGGCGCTGAGCAGCGCCAGCCCGGCGCTCAGCAGCATCACCCAGCGAAATCCCGCCACGAAGGCTTCGGCCACCGCGCGCCGCAAGGTCTCGGCCGTGGCGGCGTCCACGCCCGGCGGCATGGCGGCGCCGGCGAGGCTGGCGCGCTCGCCTTCGAAGAGGGCCGTCACCTGCGCCGAGGCGTTCGCGGCCTGCAGCCGCTCGGCCAGCGCGGCATCGAAGGCCCAGGCCATGACCGCGCCGAACACCGCGATGGCCAGCACCGCGGCCGCGCGCGAGACCGCGTTGTTCACGCCCGAGGCCACGCCCGCGAGGTCGGGGCCGACGGCATTCATCACCGTGGTGGTGAGCGGCGCCACGGTCACCGCCATGCCCAGGCTCAGCACCACCACGGCCGGCAGGAAGCCGCTCCAGTAGCTCGCGCCGACGCCGGGCAGCGCGAACAGCCCGAAGCCCACGGCTGCGATCGCGGGCCCGATCACCAGCGGCAGCCGCGGTCCGAAACGGTCGACCAGCTGGCCGGCCCAGGCCGAGAGCGCGAACATGACGAGGATGAAGGGCAGCAGCGCCGCGCCGGCCGCCGTGGCCGACCAGCCCTGCACCTGGATCAGGTTGAGCGGGAAGAAATAGAGGCCGCCGCCGAGCGCCGCGTAGAGCAGCAGGGTGAGCAGGTTGGCGCCGCTGAAGTTGCCGCTGCGAAACAGCGAGAGCGGCAGCATCGGTGCGCGCACGCGGCGCTCGATGGCGACGAAGCCGACGCTGCCCGCGATGCCGATCGCCAGCGCTGCGCGCACGGCCGCCGAGGCCCAGCCCTGCGTGGGCGCCTCGATGAACGCATAGACGATGCCGCCGAGCCCGGCCGTGGCCAGCAGCGCGCCCCAGGGGTCGAGGCCGCCGCGGGCCGAGGCGCCGCGGCTCTCGGGCACGTGGCGCCAGCAGATCCACAGCACCAGCAGCGCCATCGGCACGTTGATCAGGAAGGCCCAGGTCCACGAGAAATGATCGACCAGGAAGCCGCCGAGCACCGGCCCCACGGCCCCTGTGATGCCGCTGAAGCCCGACCAGGTGCCGATGGCCTTGCCGCGCGCCTTCTCGGGAAAGGCCGCGCTGATCAGCGCCAGGCTGCCCGGCACCAGCATCGCGCCGCCGAGGCCCTGCACCGCGCGCGCGGCGATCAGCTGCTGCACGCTGGCCGCGAGCGCGCAGGCCACCGACGAGAACGCGAAGATCGCGACGCCGATCGCGAACACGCGGCGCCGTCCGAAGTGGTCGCCGAGCGCGCCGCCCACCAGCAGCAGCGCGGCCAGCAGCAAGGCATAGGACTCGACCACCCACTGCGCCTGGAAGGCGGTGGCGCGCAGGTCGGCCTGGATCGCGGGCAGCGCGACGTTGACGACCGTGCCGTCGATGAAGGCCATGCTCGAGCCGACGATGGCCGCGGCCAGCACCCAGGGCCTGGAGGCCTCGGGGCAACCGGTGTCGTCGCCGGGCGTCTTGCCGATCTGTGCCATCGCTGGTCTCCGCTCCAGAGCATCGATTCGCCACCCCGCCCTGCCCCGCCCCGCCGCCAGCGCGGGACGGCCGCCATCAAGGCGCGCAGGCGGTCGCCGACGGATTCGCGCGCGCGGCAGCCACGCTGCGCGCCATCGCCGCGGCCGCGGCCGCGGTCACGCGCTGGGCGCCCTGCGCCACCGCGTCCATGCCGGTGCCCACGGGTTCGCCGGCCTCGAAGCTGCACACCAGGGTGCGCGGCTCGTCGGCGCGCCGCAGGGTCCAGCTGAAGGCCGCTTCCACGCGCCCGCCGTCGACCGCGTCGAACTGCTTGAGCTGCGCCGCGATGCGCCACACCGGCTGCACATTGGGGCGGCCGCCCTTGCTGACGTCGAGCGCGCCCAGGCGCGTGGCGATGCCGCTGGCCAGCGCGTCGCGCAGTTCGTTCTCGAACGACGAGGCCCAGCGGTGCTGCTCGAGCACCTCGACCTGCACGCTGCCGCCGGGCTTGCGCACCACCATCTGCGGCCGGGCCAGCCGCTCGGGCACGGCCACGGGCGCGAGCTCGATGGCCAGCGGCACGGTACCGCTGGCGGCGGGCGCGGCGATCTGGTCCGCGGGCACGCTGCTGGCAAGGGTGTAGTAGCTGTCGGGCTTGCTCGCGCAGCCCGCGGCGAGCGCGGCCAGCACGGCGATGCCGGCGAGAAGGGTTCGGCTGTGCGTCTTCGTCATTTCTTGTCGTCCGGTTTGCCGCGCAGCAGCGATTCGGGATGGCGCTCGAGGTAGTCGGTCAGCACGCGCACCGAGCCGGCGGCGCGCGTGAGCTCCTGCAGCATCTGGCGCGTGTCCTGCTGCAGCGGCGAGTCGTCGGCCAGCGTGCGCTCGGCCGAGTTCACGGTCTTGCGCACGTCCTTCATGGCCGCGGCCAGTTCGGGCGTCACGTCGTTGTTGATGCGGCTCACCGTCTGCTCGGTGGCGGTCAGCGTCTTGTTGAGCGTGGCCAGCGTGGTGCGCAGGTCCTGCGCGATCTGCTCGTAGGGCACCTTGTTGAGCTTGCTCGCGATCTCCTGCACCTGCGACTGGATCTCGTCGAGGCTGTTGGCCATGGTCGGCAGCTCGATCGGGCTCTTGCTCAGGTCGATCTTGGCGGGCGGCGCCTTCGGGAAGAAGTCGAGCGCGACGTAGACCGAGCCCGTGATCAGGTTGCCGTTGCGCAGCTGCGCGCGCAGGCCCTTCTCGGTGAGGAAGCGCAGCCGCTCCTGCTGCGAGAAGCGCGGCTCGTTCTCGCTCGCGCGATCGGTGCTGCGGCGGCGCAGCCGGTCGGGATAGATCTGCACCAGCACCGGCATGCGGAACTCGCGCTCGGCGCGGTCGAACTCCACGCCGATCGACTTGACCTCGCCGATCACCACGCCGCGGAAGTCGACCGGCGCGCCCGGCACCAGGCCGCGCAGCGACTGGTTGAAATACATCAGCAGCGTCTGCGAGGGACCGTCGGGCTCCTTCATCGCCGTGGTCTCGTCGGCCGCCAGCATGAAGGCCGTGTTCTCCTTCGCGAGCGGGCCCATGGCGTCGTCGGGCGCCTGGAACGCGATGCCGCCGAGCAGGATGGTCGCGAGCGACTGGGTGCGCAGTGTGAAGCCGCTGGCGCTGAGTTGCGCATCGATGCCGCTGGCCTGCCAGAAGCGCGTGTTGACGCCCACGAACTTGTCGTAGGGCGCGTTGACGAACACGCGCAGCGTCACGCCGCGGCCGTCGCCGTCGAGCTCGTAGGCCGCGACCTGTCCCACCTTGATGCGACGGAAGTAGACGGGCGAGCCGACGTCGAGCGAGCCGATGTCGGCCGCGCGCAGCAGGAACTGCTGGCCCGAGTCGTCGCGCGTGACGATGGGCGGCGCCTCCAGGCCCTTGAACTCGCCCGAGGTCTCCTTCGACACGCCGGCGTCGGCGCCGATGTAGGCGCCCGACAGCAGCGTGTTCAGGCCCGAGATGCCCGAGGTGTCGAGCCGCGGCCGCACCACCCAGAAGCGCGAGTCCTCGGAGGTGAAGCCCTCGGCCTCCTTGTTGAGCTGCACCAGCACGCGCACGTGCGAGCGGTCGCGCGCCAGGCGCAAGCTCTGCACCAGGCCGATCTGCACGTCCTTGTACTTGACGGCGGTCTTGCCGGCCTCCAGGCCCTCGGCGGTCTTGAAGGTCAGCACGATCTCGGGGCCGCGCTCCATCAGGATGCGCGCCACCAGCATCACGCCGACCAGCGCGGCCACGATCGGGATCAGCCAGATCAGCGAGGGCAGCCACTCGCGGCGGCGCTTGACCTGCGGCCTCGGCAATGGCGGCGCGGACGGCGCCGGTCGGTCTTGCGGTCGTTCTTCTTCACTCATGCTGCTTGTTCTTCCCTGTTCTCGAAATTCTCTTGCACGGCCTGTGCCTGCCGGCTGTCCCAGGTGAGCTTCGGATCGAAGCTCAGCGAGGCCAGCATGGTCAGCACCACCACCGAGCCGAAGGCCGCGATGCCCACGCCCGCGGTGATCACCGCGAAGCCCTGGATCTGCACCAGGCCGGTCAGCAGCGACACCACGAACACGTCGAGCATCGACCAGCGGCCGATGATCTCGATGATGTGATAGAGCTTGGCCCGCTCGTGCTGCCGCCAGCTGCTGCCGCGCTGGGCCATCACCACGAGCAGGAACAGCACCGCCAGCTTGAACAGCGGCACCAGGAAGCTCGCGATGAAGACGATGGCCGCGAGCCCGTAGGCGCCCGAGACCCAGAAATAGATCACCCCGCTGAGGATGGTGTCGTACTGCGCCCCGAACAGCGTGCGCGTGATCATCACCGGCAGCAGGTTGGCCGGTATGTACATGATGCAGGCCGCGATCAGGAAGGCCCAGGTGCGCGTGAGGCTCTGCGGCTTGCGCGTGTGCAGGTGCGTGCCGCAGCGCCCGCAGGCGTCGCCCTCCTGCGCGTCCTGCCAGACGGCCGCGCAGTGCGGGCAGGCCAGCAGGCCCAGCGAGGCGGCGGTGACGACCGGCGGGTCGGCGGCGGGTTCCGGTTCGGGCGCGGGCGGCCTGCGCAAGGCGGGGAACTTCATGCGGAAGCCCCCTGCTCGTCCTCGTCGCCGGCGGCGCGGAAGGTCATCTCCCAGAACGCGCCGGGGTTGAACGACAGCACCGCCGTCAGCGTGACCGTGAGCGCCATGAAGGCCCACAGCGCCGGCCCCGCGACCACCGTCGCCATGCTCGAGAGCTTGACCACGGCCACCAGCACGCCGAGCAGGAAGACCTCGATCATTCCCCAGGGCCGCAGCGACTGCATCAGCCGCACCAGGATCGCGAAGCCCAGCGGCCGGTGCTCGCGCCGCAGCGGGATCAGCAGGTAGACCAGGATGCACAGCTGCAGCAGCGGGAACAGGATGGTGGTGGCCAGCACCAGCAGCGCCACCACCGACATGCCCTCGGCCCCGAGCACCACCACCGCGCCGGCCAGCGTGGTCTGGCTGCGCAGGCCCTGCAGCTCGATCTCGACGATCGGGAACAGGTTGGCGATCGCGAACATGATGAGGCTGGTCACGGTCAGCGGCAGGATGCGGCTTTCCTGCGCGCCCGGGTGGCGGCCGATCTCGGTGCCGCAGCGCGCGCAATGGGCCACCTCGCGCGGCTGCAGTTCGGCGCGGGCATAGACAGCGTCGCAGCCCGGGCATACCACCGTGTCAGGTACTTCCTTCATGGGGCCGTACCCTAACCTATTCAGCCCGCGTGTCCCGTCGTCCTGAGCCGCAAGCTGCTGAAGATTGCGGCGACACCGGCACAACAGCCGGCCAGCACCAGCGCCACCACCGGCCCGTGGCCGCCGTGCGGGCTCCAGAGGCTGAAGACGCCGGCCAGCACCACCGCGCCCAGGGTCTGGCCCGTGAGCCGGGCGGTGCCGAGCATGCCGCTGGCCGCACCGCTTCGGTGCGCGGGCGGCGAGGTCACGATGGTGTGGTTGTTCGGCGACTGGAACAGCCCGAAGCCCAGGCCGCACAGCGCCATGCGCCAGGCGATGTCGGCATTGACCGGGTGCGCCGGCAGCAGCGCCAGCGAGAACAGGCCGGCGGCCATCAGCCCCAGGCCGATGCCGCCGAGCAGCCCGTCGGGATAGCGGCCGATCAGCCGGCCGGCCAGCGGCGCCATCGCCACGATCGCCAGCGGCCAGGCCGTGATCAGCAGGCCGGCCTCGAAATGGCTGCGGCCGTAGACCTCGAGCAGCAGGAACGGCAGCGCGATGTAGGCCAGCATCTGGGCGCAGAAGGCCGCCACCGAGGTGCCCATGGAGAGCGCGAACACCGGGATGCGCAGCAGGTCGATCGGGAACAGCGGCACCGCGAGCTTGCGCTGCCGGCGCAGGTAGACGAAGCCCACTGCCACGCCGGCCAGCAGCGTGAGCCAGGCGCTCAGCGGCGGGCCGCCCGCCGCCACCCCGCCCTCGCGCACGCCCAGGCGGTCGACGCCGAGGAACACCAGCGAGAACATCAGCACGTTGAGCGTCACGTCGACCGGCGAGAAGCGCAGGCCCGCGGCCGGCGCCACGCGGTTGAACGGCAGCGCCTTCATGCCGAGCGCGAAGGTGACGATGCCCAGCGGCACGTTGATGGCGAACAGCCACGGCCACGAGGCCACCGACAGGATGGCCGCCGCCACCGAGGGCCCGGCCACCGACGAGGTGGCGACCACCAGCGAGTTGATCGCCATGCCCTTGCCGAGCTGCGAGGACGGATAGGTCAGCCGCACCAGCGCCGCGTTCACGCTCATGATGCCGGCCGCGCCCAGGCCCTGGAAGGCGCGCGCGGCGATCAGCGTGGTCAGCGAGTTGGCGAAGGTGGCGGCCGCCGAGGACAGCGTGAACACCGCCATGCCCACCAGGTAGACGCGCCGGTAGCCCACCAGGTCGCCCAGCGAGGCCAGCGGCAGCAGCATCACGAGGATGGCGATCTGGTAGGCGTTCACCACCCAGATCGACTGCGAGGCGCTGGCGTTGAGCTCGCGCGCGATGCCCGGCAGCGCGAGGTTGACGATGGTGCCGTCGAGCACCGAAACGATCAGCCCGAGGATGATCACCAGCATCGACCAGCGCCGCGCGGGCTGGTCGAGGCCGTCGCTGACGCGCGCACCGCCCTCGGTGCCCAGGCTGGCCGCCACGCTGCTCATCAGGCCTCCTGCACCCGGCGCGCCGGTTGCGTGCCGCGCCCGCCGCCCAGCGTGAGCCAGGTCAGCACGCCGGCGATCAGTGCGCCCGCGGCCATGCCGGTCACCATCGGCAGCGGGCCGCCGTCGGTGAAGGCGCCCACCACCGCCATCGCCACCGCGCCGGTCAGCATCTGCAGCGTGCCCAAGAGCGCCGAGGCGGTGCCGGCGATGGCGCCGTGCATCTCGAGCGCCAGCACGCCGGTGGTCGGGATCACGAAGCCCATGAAGCCCGAGGCGATGAAGTACAGGACGATCATCACCCACAGGCTGTCGCCGCCCATGGCGTAGTAGGCGAACATGGCGACCATCGCCACGCCGCAGCCGGCCACGCCGAACTTCACCAGCCGCGCCAGGCCGAAGCGCTCGCCGAGCGCGCCGTTGAACTGCGAGGCGCCGAAGAAGGCGGCCGCGTTCACGCCGAAGGCCACGCTGTAGAGCGCGGGCGACAGGCCGTAGTGGTCAATCATCACGAACGAGGAGTTCGCGAGGTAGGTGAAGAAGCCCGCCATCGCGAAGCTGCCGATGAACACCAGGCCCAGGTAGTGGCGGTCGCGCAGCAGCAGCCAGTAGGCCGACAGTGCGCTGCCGATGCTGCTCTCGACACGCTCCGAGGCCGGCCGGGTCTCGGCCAGCAGCGTGGCCATCATCGCGAGGCCGGCGACGGCCGCGACGGTCACGGCCCAGAACACGCCGCGCCAGCCCGTGACCGCGATCACCCCGCTGCCCACCAGCGGCGCGAGGATCGGCGAGATGCTGAACACCAGCATCAAGAGCGACATCAGCCGCGCGGCATCGGTGCCGGTGTGCAGGTCGCGCACCACCGCGCGCGGGATCGCCATGCCGGCCGCGGCGCCCAGGCCCTGGATGAAGCGCAGCGCGATCAGGGTCTGGATGTCGGTCGCCAGCGCGCAGCCCACGCTGGCGATCGCGAACACCGCGAGGCCCGCGTACAGCGGCGGCTTGCGGCCCACCATGTCGGAGACCGGCCCGTACAGCAGCTGGCCCGCGCCCAGCGAGATGAAGAAGGCCGTGAGGCTCATCTGCACCGCGCCGATGTCGGCGCGCAGGCTCTGGCCGATCGCCGGCAGGGCCGGCAGGTACATGTCGATGGCGAAGGGACCGATGGCGGAGAGCAGGCCCAGCAGCAGGGCCATGCGGAAGAAGGGAGAGGAACGCATTGGAGCGATTGTCGCCAATGCGCCGCCCGCGCGCCGGCGGCGCGCCCAGTGTCCCCTCGCCTCGCCCCCCGCTAATCTTGCGGAAAGAAACGGTTGGCCGGCCGCGGCAGGCCGAGGTTCTCGCGCAGGGTACGACCTTCGTATTCCTGCCTGAAGATGCCACGGCGCTGCAGTTCGGGCACCACGCGGTCGACGAAGGCATCGAGCCCGCCGGGCAGCCACGGGAACATCACGTTGAAGCCGTCGGAGCCCTCGCTCTCGAGCCATTCCTGCATCTCGTCGGCGATGGTCCGGGCGGTGCCGACGAAGGCCAGGCCGCCATAGCCGCCCAGGCGCTGCGCGAGCTGGCGCACCGTGAGGTTCTCGCGCCGGGCCAGCTCGATCACGCGCTCGCGCCCGCTCTGGCTCGCGTTGGTGGGCGGCACCTCGGGCAGCGGGCCGTCGGGGTCGAAGCTGGAGGCGTCGTGGCCCAGCGCGATCGACAGCGAGGCGATCGCGCTGTCGTAGTGCACCAGGCTGTCGAGCTTGGCGCGGATCGCCTTCGCCTCGTCGACCGTGTCGGCCACGATGGTGAAGGCACCCGGCAGGATCTTGAGGTGCTCGGGGTCGCGCCCGAGCTTGCGCATGCGCGACTTGATGTCCGCATAGAAGGCACGCGCGTTCGCCAGCGTGCCCGGCGCCGCGAAGATCAGCTCGGCCGTTTCGGCCGCGAGCTGGCGCCCGGCCTCGGAGGCGCCGGCCTGCACGATCACCGGCCAGCCCTGTACCGGCCGCGCGATGTGCAGCGGCCCGCGCACCGACAGGTGCTCGCCCTTGTGGGCCAGCACATGCAGCTTGGCCGGATCGAAGAAGCGGCCGCTGTCGACGTCGCGCACGAAGGCGCCGTCGGCCCAGCTGTCCCACAGGCCGGTCACCACGTCGTGGAACTCGCGCGCGCGGTCGTAGCGCGCGTCGTGCTCCATGTGGTCCTCGCGGCCGAAGTTCAGCGCCGCGTCGGGATTCGAGGTGGTCACGATGTTCCAGCCCGCGCGGCCGCCGCTCAGGTGGTCGAGCGAGGCGAAGCGGCGCGCGATGTGGAAGGGCTCGTCGAAGGTGGTCGAGGCGGTGGCGATCAGCCCGAGGTGCCGCGTGTGCTGCGCCAGCGCCGACAGCAGGGTGAAGGGCTCGAACGAGGTGGCCGTGTGGCTGCGCTGCAAGGCCTCGATCGGCATGTTGAGCAGCGCGAGGTGGTCGGCCATGAAGAAGGCGTCGAAGCGGCCGCGCTCCAGCGTCTGCGCGAGCTGCTTGAGCCGCTCGAAGTTGAAGTTGGCGTCGGGCCAGGCGCCCGGGTAGCGCCAGGCGCCGGTATGGATGCTGACCGGGCGCATGAAGGCGCCCAGGCGCAGTTGCTTGCGCGTGCTCACGGCCGGTCCCGGAACATCAGAAGGGCTCCTTGAAAGGCCGCAGGTCGAGTTCCTGCGTCCAGGCGCTGCGATGCTGGGCATGCAGCTGCCAGTAGCTCTCGGCGATGGCATCGAGCTGCAGCAGTCCGTCCTCGCCGGCCTGCGCGGCGCGCTGCGGCGAGCCGCTGCGCAGACGCTCCCCGTCGATGCCGCCGTCGATCACGACATGGGCGACGTGGATGCCCTGCGGGCCGAACTCGCGCGCCAGGCTCTGGCTCAGCGAGCGCAGGCCGGCCTTGGCGGCCGCGAAGGCGGCGAACGGCGGCTTGCCGCGCAGCGCGGCGGTGGCCCCCGTGAACAGCAGGCTGCCGCGCCCCGCGGGCGTGGCGCCTTCGAAGGGATTGGCCAGCAGGCCGCGCAGCGCCTCGCGCGCGAACACGAAGCCGCCGAGCGTGCTGGTGCGCCAGGCCTGGGTGAACTGCTCGACCGAGATCTCGAGCGTGGGCGCGCGCGCCGCGCTGGAGGCGTTGAACACCGCCACCGACAGCGGCCCGAGCGCGCGCACGCGCTGGCCGACGCCGTGCACCTCGGCCTCGCTCGCCACGTCGGCCGCGAAGGCATGGGCGGTGCCGCCCGCGGCCGCGATCTCGGCGGCCACCGCCTCGAGCTGCTGCGGCGTGCGGCCGGTCAGCGCGACGACCAAGCCCTCCTGCGCGAAGCGCCGCGCGAGCGCGGCACCGAGGCCCGCGCTCGCGCCGACGCCCGCGATCCAGGCGACGGAGGGACCACGGGAGGCGGTGGGTTCGGCGGGAGAAGAAGACGGGGAGGAAGCGGCGTTCGTGGACATCGGGGCGGGTCGGCAAAGCGTGGATCGTCACGAAGGCTATACCCGCGCCCCGGGGGCCGGAACGATGGAAAAGCGATAACCATATGCGCGAACCGGTCGAGTCCCGAGGCCGGTGCAGGCCGGCCGCGGAAGGTGCACAAGCACCCTCCCCCGTGCTTTCCCGCCTCGGTCATTTCCGTGTCAGGAATGCCGGGCCGAGCGGCCTAACATGGTCCCGCGGCCGGCGACGGCCGCGGCTTTCCTCAACGCCTCCCATATCACACACACAACAGGAGACAACAAGTGAATCCGATCGAGCAGAGAACCATCTCGAAGATGAGCTGGCGGCTGTTGCCGCTGCTCATGGTCAGCTACTTCATCGCCTACCTCGACCGCGTCAACCTCGGCTTCGCGGGCGCCGCCATGTCCAAGGACCTGGGCTTCAGCGCGGCCGTGTTCGGCAGCGCGGCCGGCATCTTCTTCATCGCCTACTTCCTGTTCGAGGTGCCGAGCAACATGGCGCTCGAGCGCTTCGGCGCACGCCGCTGGATCGCGCGGATCATGTTCAGCTGGGGCATCCTGTCGGCGGCCCAGGCCTGGGTCGGCGGCTCGACCAGCTTCAACGTCGTGCGCTTCCTGCTCGGCATCGCCGAGGCCGGTTTCTTCCCGGGCGTCATCTTCTACATCACGCTGTGGTTCCCCTCGGCCTACCGCGCGCGCATCGTCGGCTGGTTCATGTTCGCGATCCCGATCTCCACCGTGATCGGCTCGCCGATCTCGGGCTTCATCCTCAACATGGACGGGATGGGCGGCATGCACGGCTGGCAGTGGCTGTTCATCCTCGAGGCGATCCCCTCGCTGATCCTGACCTTCTTCGTGCTGTTCTACCTGCCCGACGGTCCGAAGGACGCGAAGTGGCTCACGAACGAGGAGCGCACCTGGCTGCAGGGCACGCTCGACGCCGAGCGGCGCAACCGCGAGTCGATCAACCAGATCTCGTGGAAGCAGTCCCTCTTGAACCCGCGCGTGATCGGCCTGGGCTTCGTCTACATGGGCATCACGGTGCCGCTGTACGGCCTGAGCTTCTTCCTGCCGCAGATCATCAAGGGCTTCGGCGGGCTGGGCAACGTGGAGATCGGCTTCATCAACGCCTTCCCCTACCTGGTGGGCGCGATCGCGATGCTGTTCTGGACCCGCGCCTCCGACGCGCGCAAGGAACGCAAGTGGTTCCTGCTGATCCCGCTGGCCTGCATCTTCGTCGGCCTGGTGCTGGCGGCCGAGACCAGCGCGCCGGTGCCGAAGATGGCCGCCGTGACGCTCGCGGCCTTCGGCATCTTCAGCGCCCTGCCCACCTTCTGGACCCTGCCCACCGCGATCCTCAGCGGCACGGCCGCGGCCGCGGGCATCGCCTGGATCAACTCGATCGGCAACCTCGGCGGCTACATCGGCCCGACCATCTTCGGCACGCTCAAGGACCGCATGGGCAACGACATCTACGCGGTGATCTTCCTCGCGCTGCTGGCGGCCGTGGCCTTCGTGCTGGTGCTGATCATCGGCCACGACGCGCGCACCGAGCAGGCCGCGGCGCCCGGCCGCGCCTGAAGCGCGTTCAGGAGGCCGCGCCGGCGCGCCGGGTCGCGTCCGCGGCCCGGACGGCCTCGAGCTTTCGCCAGGCCTCCCAGCACTCCTTCGAGCAGCAGGGCCACCAGCCCAGCGGTCCGACCACCGCCGCGTCGCCGCAGCCGTTGCCGCACCAGCGCAGCACGAAGGACTTGGAGCGGCGGCGCGGCACCGGGCTCGAGGGCTGCAGGGATTCGAACGGGGACTGACCGGGGTGCATGGCGGGCGGGGCTTTCTTCGCTGTCTTCGAGGGTCCGAAACGGGACCGACCTCCTGAAGACGAACGAAGAGCGCCAAACCCTCAATCCTTCGCAAAAAATTTTTGCGCTCCTTCAGTACAGCGTGGCCTTCTGCCGCGCCGGCAGCTCGCGGTCGTAGCTCGCGCCGTCGAAGGCGGCATCGGTCAGCGCCGACAGGATCGCGCCGGGCGTGGGCACGTCGGGCCGCGCCTCGTCGGGCCGCGGCGCCCACAGCCGCGAACGCTGGATCGCGCGCGCGCACTGGAAGAACACGGTCTCGACCGCGATCTCGATCACGCACTGCGGCGGCTTGCCCTCCACCGCGAAGCGCGCGAGCAGCGCGGGATCGACCGTGAGCCGCGCGCGGCCGTTGACGCGCAGGGTCTCGCCCACGCCCGGAATCAGGAACAGCAGCGCCACGCGCGGATCGGCCACGATGTTGCGCAGGCTGTCGATGCGGTTGTTGCCGCGGCGCTCGGGCATCCACAGCGTCTTCTCGTCCTTCACCGCCACGAAGCCCGGCGGATCGCCGCGCGGCGAGGCATCGAGGCCGTCCGGCCCGAGGGTGGCGAGCACCGCGAACGGCGAGGCTTCGATCAGCGCGCGGTAGGACGGATGCAGCCAGTCGATCTCCTTCTTGAGCGAGGCTTCGCCGGGCTGGCCGAACAGGGCCTGGAGCTGGGCCAGGGTCTGGATCGCGTGCGGGTCGTGGGTCATGACGGTCGATGGTGAAGGGAATCCGGGGAGGGCTCGAGTTTCGCGGCACTGCGCCCGCAGGCGATGGCCATGGCGGCCAGCAGCACCGCCGCCACGCCGTAGACCCAGGCCGACGAGGCAATGGGCAGCAGCAGTCCGGCCAGCACCGGCCCGGCCCCCGCGCCGATGTCGCGCCAGGTCGAGCGCGCGGCCAACGCCTGCACGCGCTCGGGTCCGGGCGTGCGGTGCGCGACGATGGGCGCGATCAGCGGCAGTTGCAGCGCGCGCAGCACCACGATCAGCGCCGCGCAGCTCCAGAGCCAGCCCAGGCCGAAGCCCACCAGCGCCAGCGCGGTGATGAGCGACAGGCTCACCAGCAGGCGCTCGGCGCCGAAGCGCTCGGCCATGCGGCCGCCCACGGGGCCGAGCGCGATCTCCGAGAGGTAGCGCATTGCCATCAGCAGGCCGGCCACCACCACCGCCGCGCCCGGCAGCAGGTCCTTGCCGAGGTACGACAGGCCGACGATGAACAGGCCGTCGAGCGCCAGCCCTTCCATGAAGGACCAGCCGTCGAGGCTGTTCGGCCGCTGGAAGCGCCTGGCCGCCACCGCGACCGGATGCGGCGCCGTCGGCAGCCGGCGCGCGGCCAGCAGCCCGAGCAGCGCCACCGCGGCCAGCAGCCAGAAGATGGTGCGCGGCCCGCTCCAGTGCGCGAGCAGCGCGCCCAGCGGCAGCGCCACCACCGGCCCGAGCGCGATGAAGGCGCGCGAGCGGCCGCTGCGGCGCGCGGCGCCCACGGGGTCGGCCGTGGCCAGCGCCTGCGTCGAGAGGTTGAAGGCCGCGAAGCACAGGCCCCAGACCAGCCGCAATGGCAACAGCACCCACAGCCCCGAGAGCGTGGCATAGCCGAGGCAGCACAGCACCGCGCCCGCGACGGCCAGCGTGCAGGTGCGGCGGTCGCCGTGGCGCGCATAGAAGTCGGCCACCCAGCCATAGCCGGCGATGCGCACGAGGCGGTTGGCCGCGAGCAGCAGCCCCGCCTCGGCGAGCGTGACGCCGAACTGCGCGGCATACATCGGCAGCAGCAGGTAGAGCACCACGTCGCCCGGCAGCGCGAGCCCGAGCGAGAGCGCGGCATGGCGGGAGTTGCGGTCGGTGGTGGAGACGGGGGCCGCGAGAGTGGCGGGGGCGGAAGCGGAACGGCGGGAAGAAGAAGACATCGAGCCCGCATCGTGCGCCCGCGGAGCCCGCGCCGACAAACGACATTAACGCGCCGCATGCGTGACAAAATCGCACGCATGCCGTCCCGCGAGCCTCCCCTGAACGCCGTGCGTGCCTTCGCGGCCGCGGCGCGCCACCTGAGCTTCACGCGCGCGGCGCACGAACTGCACGTCACCCACAGCGCGATCAGCCGCCAGATCAAGGGCCTCGAGGCCTTCCTCGGCGTGGCGCTGTTCGAACGCCGCATCCGCCAAGTCGCGCTGACCGCCGAGGGCCAGCAGTTCTTCGCCGAGGTCGAGCCCGCGCTGGCGCAGATCGGCGCCGCCGCGCGTGCCTTGCAGGCGCAGGGCGCGGCGCGCACGGTGCGCATCAACGTGCGGCCCTCGTTCGCGGTGCGCTGGCTGATCCCGCGCCTGCCCTCCTTCGTCGAGCGCCATCCGGACATCGAGCCGCAGGTGGTCACGAGCACCGTGATGCCCGAACAGGTGGCCGACAGCTTCGACATCGCGGTGCGCCGCGGGCTCGAGGGCTGGCCCGGCGCGATCGTGGTGCGGCCCTTCCTCGAGGACGAGGTGCTGGTGGTCGGCGCGCCCGCGCTGTTCAAGGCCCATCCGCTGCGCGACCTGCGCGCGCTGGCCGCGCACGTGCAGCTGTCGGCGCGCACGCGCAAGGAGGACTGGGAGGCCTGGAAGAAGCAGGTCGGCGCGCCGCGCGTGCGGCCGGCCGGGCGGCTGCAGTTCGATCACCTGCACTTCGTGCTGCAGGCCGCGGTCGACGGGCTGGGCATCGCGCTCGCGCCGACCTCGCTGGTGTCGCACGACCTCGCCTCGGGCCGGCTGCACTCGCCGCTGCCCGCGCTGCGCATGCGGCTCGAGCGCTACTACTACGGGCTCGCACCGGGCGCGGCGCCCGAGGCGCGGCAGGTGGCGGACTGGTTCGAGGACATGCTGCTGGCGCAGCAGGCCGAAGCCGTGGGCTGAGGCCCATCTTCACGGGTCCGTTTTCGGCCAGCCCGATGCGGGGCGGTCCGTGACCATCGGGTCATGTCCTCCACCCTGCCCCGCCCCTTTCTCCACCTGGCCCACGCCAACCTCGCGGCGCAGTCGGCCGAGCAGCTCGGCCTGGCCGCGGTGCCGCTGCTCGCCGTGATGGCCTATGGCGCGGGCGCCGCCGAGACCGGCCTGCTCGCGGCCGTGCAGACCCTGCCCTTCCTGCTGCTCGCGATGCCGCTGGGCCTGCTCGCCGACCGCATGCCGCGCCGGCGCCTGATGCTGCGCGCCGAGGTGCTGCGCGCGCTGTCGCTCTTGCTGATGCTCGCCGTGCTGGCGGCGCCGTGGTCGGCGCGCATGGGCATCGCGGGCATGGCGCTGCTGGGCTTCATCGGCGCGATCGGCACCGTGGCCTTCAGCGTCGCGGCGCCCGCGCTGGTGCCCGAGCTGGTGCCGCGCGAAGCGCTGGCGCGCGCCAATGGCCGCATCGAGCTGGCGCGCAGCGCGGCCTTCGCGGCCGGCCCCGCCGTGGCGGGCGCGCTCGTGGCCTGGACCGGCGCGGCCGCGGCCTTCGTGCTGGCGGCGGCGCTGTCGGCTGCGGCCGTGGCCCTGCTGTGGAAGCTCCCCGAGCCGGCGCGCCGCATGCCCGCCGCGCGCCATCCGTGGACCGAACTGCGCGAAGGCGCGCGCTTCGTGCTGAGCCATGCCTGGTTGCGGCTGATGCTGCTGACCGGCGCCATCTTCAACATCGCGTGGTTCGTGCTGCAGGCCGGCTACGTGCCGCATGCGGTGCGCGCGCTCGGGCTCGGCGCGCAGGGCGTGGGGCTCACGCTCGCGATGTATGGCGCGGGCATGGTAGTGGGCGCGCTGCTCACGCCGCACATCGCGGCGCGCACGAGCCCGGGCCGTGCGATCCGCGTCGGTCCCTTCAGCGCGGTGCTGGCCGCGGTGTTGATGGCGTCGACACTGCGGTGGCCCAGCGCCGGGCTCGCGGCCTTGTCGCTGTTCGTGTTCGGCGCCGGGCCGATGGTGTGGACCATCAGTTCGACCACCTTGCGCCAGGGCGTGACACCCGCGGGCATGCTGGGCCGCGTCTCGGCCGTGTTCCTCACGGTGAATGCCGGCGCGCGGCCCGTGGGCGCGGCGCTCGGCGCGGGGGCCGGCGCGCTCTGGGGCGAAGCCGGCTGCCTGCTGCTCGCGCTCGCGGGCTTCGTGCTGCAGGCGGCCGTGATCGCGCTCGCGAAGCTCGATGCCGCCCCCTCGGAGGCGGCGTTGCGCAGCCCTACTTGAGCGTCGACCAGACCATCGCGCGGCAGCCCGGCTGGTTGGCGGGCGGCAGCAGGTCGCAGTTGCGCAGCGCCTGTCGCTGGTTGTCGTTGAGGCGGTCGTAGCGATCGCGTTCCCGTTCGCGTTCGCGTTCGCGCTCCCAGCCGCCGCCACCGCCATGGCGGCGGTAGTCGTCGGAGCGGCGGCGCGATTCGATGTCCTGCAGGTTGTCGCGGTCCTGGCGCGAGAGGTTCTCGTTCTGCAGGCAGCGCGCGTAGGCCGGGCTTTCGGGGCGGAAGCCATAGGCCATGCAGTTCTGCTCGTCGCGCATGCGCTGTTCGCGCGCATGCTCGCCCGGTGTCACGCAGCCCGCGAGCAACGTGCCCGCGGCAAGGGCCGCGAGCGCCATGCGCGGCGCGGAAGAACGGAAGGTGCGAAGAAGGAAAAACGGCCTGGGTTCGATACGGTTCACAGTCATTGCCGAACTCTAGGCCGCAGAGCTAGGAATGATCTGAATCAATTCTTAAGAAGCACGTCCTCGAAGAAGGCGCCGATCGGCCGTTCGAGGTCGCGCACCTGGACCTCGAGCACCCAGATGCCGTCGCCCGGCACGAAATCGGCCTCGGCCAGGCGGTGCTTGCCGTAGAGCGCATGCGGAAAGTCCGAGACGCGGTGGCCCCCGGTCTCGCGCACCAGCGCGCAGCCATGCGTGCGCGCGAGCTCGCTCGCGAAGTCGTAGAGCGCGGCGCCGCTCAGTCCCTGCCGCCAGGCCTCCTGCGCGCGTTCGAAGATGTCGCGCGCCGCGCGCGTGACGCGCGCGTGGTCGGCATCGGCACCGCGAACGAAGGTATCGCCGTAGTCGCCTTCGTAGCCGTCCCAGACCGGGCCCAGGTCGACGGTGTAGACGTCGTCCTCGCGCAGGCGCCGCCGGCGGTCGACCGGCTCGCGCGAGGTGCGCTGCGTGTCGGGCCCGAAGCGCACATAGGTCGGATGCCAGTTGTAGGCGGCGCCGAGCCGGCGCAGATGCCGGTCGGCGACCGCGATCGCCTCGCCCGTGGTCATGCCGGGCTCGATCAGCGCGGCGATCTGCGGCAGCGCCTCCATCGAGCGGCGGCGCGCCTCGAGGATGCCGTCGCGCGTGAACGTGGCGCCCACCTTCTCCCAGGGATGGCGCACGACCTGCTTCGTGCTCGGCAGAAACACCTCGGAGACGAAGCGCGCCTTCGGCAGCCCCTCGGCCTGCAACAGCGCCCGCGCGTCGCGCACCATGGCCGGGTTGCCGCAGGCATAGACGATGGTCCGCGCCCAGTCGTGCGCGGCCTTCGATGCCGCGTGCTGCACATGCTGCTTGCCCTCCACGCGTGACGACGGCACCGCGGTCCAGCGAAGCCCCCGTGCACGCGCGCCATCTCGTCGAGCCATGCGGCCGCATAGCAGTCGCCGGCCTCGGCCACGCCCCAGTAGAGCGACACCGTGCGGAACGCGCCGCTCGCGAGCGCCGTCCGCAGGATCGGCCGAACGCCCGCGAAGCCGGTGCCGGTGGCCAGCAGCACGAGGTGCTCGATTCCGTCGGCGGGTGCCTGCCAGACGAAGGCGCCATGGGGCCCTTCGAGCTCGAGCAGGTCCGCGGGCCGCAGCGCCGCGAGACGCTGCTCGGTGAACAGGCCGCCCGGCATGCGGCGGATATGGAACTCGAGCCGGTTCGCTTCGCCCTCTTCCGACGGCCGGTTGGCGATCGAGAAGCTGCGGCGCTCGCCGTCCTCGAGCACGAACTGCGCATGCTGGCCTGGCGCGCAGCGGAACGGCTCGGCGCTCTGCAGCTCGACCACGAGCCGCGTGACCTTGGCCGTGAGCGGTTCGCAGACCAGCACCTTGGCCGAATGCCGCGATGGCGCGAGCGCCGGCGCGCTCCAGTGCGCGAAGCGCAGCCGCAGGTCGCTGGTGGCGCGGCATTGGCACATCAGCAGTTCGCCCGCGTCGACCTGATAGGCCGCCTCCGAAGGCGGCGCGATGCGCTCGACGCCGCCTTCGAGCAGCTGCGCGCGGCACGAACCGCATTCGCCGCGCTTGCAGGAGAACGGCACGGCCACGCCCTGCGCCAGCGCCGCGTCGAGCAGGCTGCCCGCGCCATCGAGGGGAAATCGCGGGCCCTCGGGCGCGAGGGTGCAGAAGAAATGCGTGGGCTTCGTCGTCATGGGGAGCTACGTGGGAGGAATGCCTTGGACGCGAATCTAAATAGAATGTGGTCTTGCCTGTAGATCCATTTCGGAGAAAGCGATAAGGCCACTTTCCAACCCCCCGCAGGCCCGGCGCACGCCATCGAACCTCGATCTCGCGACGGAACCACCGCGCGAGGGCGAGGCCAAGCAGGCCTGGATCTACCGCCAGATCCGCGCCCGCATCCTCGACGGCGCGCTGGCCAGGGGCGCGCGCCTGCCCTCCACCCGGCAACTCGCGCAGCGCTGGCAGGTATCGCGCGTGACCGTCGACGCGGCCTACGACCAGTTGCGCAGCGAGGGCTACCTGGTCAGCCGGGCCGGATCGGGCACCTATGTGGCGGCGCAGGTGCCCGACCGCTTCTTCGAGGCCGGCGACGCGAAGCGGCGCCCGGCCACGCCCCGTTCGCGGCCGGCCTGGAAGACCGACATGGCGCCGCTCGCCGCCACCGAGGCCCACCAGGCCTTCATGGCGCGCGTGGCCGATCCGGCGCTGTTCCCGCTCGATCTCTGGCGCCGCGCGTTGCAGGCCAGCGCGCGGCGCGTGACCGCGGCGCAACTCGGCGACGACGACCCCTTCGGACTGCCCGAGCTGCGCGAGCAGATCGCCGGCTACCTCGGGGTGGCACGCGGCATCGCCTGCGAGGCCGAGCGGATCGTGATCGTCTCGGGCATCCGCGAAGGGCTCGACCTCTGCGCGCGGCTGCTGCTCGCGCCCGGCGACAAGGTCCTGCTCGAGGACCCCGGCTACCTGCATGCCGCGCCGATCTTCGGCCAGCACGGGCGGCAGGCGGTCCCGGTGCCCATCGATGCCGAGGGTTTCCCGGTCGCGCATGCGCGCCAACATCCCGATGCGCGGCTCGCGCATGTCACGCCCGCGCACCAGTCGCCCAGCGGGATCACGATGCCCGTGTCGCGCCGGCTCGAACTGCTGTCGTGGGCCGAAGCCGCGCAGGCCTGGCTGGTCGAGGACGACTACGACAGCGAGTTCAGCTACGACAGCGCCCCGCTGCCCGCCCTCAAGAGCCTCGATGCCGCCGACCGCGTGATCCACTGCGGCAGCTTCAACAAGACCCTGTTCGGCGCGCTGCGCATCGGCTACATGGTGCTGCCGCGCGCGCTGGTCGCCGACTTCCGCCGTGCCCGCCACATCGCCGGGCGCTCCACCGGCGTGATCGAGCAGATGGCGCTGGCCCGCTTCCTCGAGAGCGGCGACTTCGCGCGCCATGTGCGGCGCGCGCGCCTGGTCTATGCGCGGCGCCGCGATCTCGTGCTCGGCGGCCTGCGGGCAGCGCTCGAGCCCGCGCGGCTGCATGTCACCGGGGAACACGCGGGCTTCCACCTCGTGTGGTGGCCGCCGCCGGACATGGCGCTCGAGCCGTTCCTGCGCGCGTCCGCGCGGCAAGGGCTGCGCTTCCAGTCGATCTCCGATTTCTGCCGGCGCAAGGACCTGCCGCCGGGGCTGGTGATCGGCTACACGGCGATGGACGACGCGGCGCTGCGCCGGCACGTCGACGAGCTGCGGCGGCTGATCCAGAGCGCCTGACGCGGCCGTGCCTTTGCATCGTCCTGTCATCAAGGCCCTCTAAAAGGCGAGCGAGACGGTCCGCGAATCCGCAATCGCCGCCGCCCCCGCGGCCAGTTGGAGGAGAACATGAACGAGCCCGCCCACATCGGTGTCGCCGCGCGCCTGCGCATCCAGCAGCAGGCCGAACAGATCCAGCGCTCGCTCGATGCGATCGGCGCCGGCCGACCCGGCGACGCCGAGCCCGAGATGCTGCGCCGCAGCGCCGTGCTGCAGCGACGGATCGGCCTGCCGGTGCAGGAGGCCGCGCGCGAGGCGCCGCATTCGGGCGCGGAAAAGGTCTGGGGCAAGACGATCGACTTCGTCGACGTCGCCTTCCTGCAGCGCGGTGCCTATGCGGCGCGCGCCGTGGCTCGGATCGCGACGCGCGACGGCCAGGGCCTGGGCACCGGCTTCATGATCTCGCCCGTCCTGTTTCTCACCAACAACCACGTGATCGGCTCCAAGGCCGATGCGGCGGACCTGCTGGTGGAGTTCGACTACGAGCGCGACCTCGCGGGGCGCCCGCGCGTGCCCACGCGCTTCGCCTTCGCGCCCGAGGCCTGCTTCCTCACCAACGACCAGGACGACCTCGACTACACCGTGCTGGCGGTCGGCGGCCGCCTGAGCGGCCCCGGCACGCTCGCGGGCTACAGCTTCCTGCCGATCTCCGCGGCCCGCGACAAGCATCAGCTGGGCGACCACGCCAACATCGTCCAGCATCCCGACGGGCGCCTGAAGGAGGCCGTGCTGCGCGAGAACCAGCTGGTCTCGCGCGCGAGCACCACGCTGCACTACGTGGCCGACACCGAGCCCGGTTCTTCCGGCTCGCCGGTCTTCAACGTGCTGTGGCAGGTGATCGCCCTGCACCACTGGGGATCGCCGCACCGCGACCTTCTTGACCAGAACGGAAAGCGGATCGCCAAGACGGTCAACGAAGGCATCCGGATCAGCGCCATCGTGACCGACATGAACACGCGCAAGAGCGGCCTGCCGGCGCGCGAGCGCGAGAAGATCACCGAGGCCATCGCCGCGGGCCTGGACCCGCAGGTGGTCTCGTCCGTCGAGTCCGCGCCGGCCGTGGCGCATGACGCGTCGCTCGGTGCGTCGGTCGACGTGGCCAGCGACGGCACGGCGACCTGGACCATCCCGCTGCGCGTGAGCGTGCAGCTGGGCGGCTACCCGGCCCGCGGCCCCGCGCAGGACGCCGCACCGCAACTGCCCGCCGCTGCAATGCCGCCGGGCACCGGCGAAGAGGCACGGGTCCAGGTCGATCCGGACTACGGCAACCGCGACGGCTACCAGCCCGATTTCCTGCCCGGCGTTGCCGTTCCTCTGCCCAAGCCGCGCGGCGCGGCGGCCCTGCGCGCGGTCTCCGTCAACACGCGTCCCAAGGCGGGCCGGCCCAGGTACGAGCTGCCGTACGAGCACTTCAGCGTGGTGATGCACAAGAAGCGGCGGCTGGCCTGCTTCACCGCCACCAACATCGACGGACGGCTGGCCAAGAGCTACGACCGCAGCACCGGCGTCATCGCCGCCTTCCATCCGGGCGAGGAAGAAGCGGACGAGGCCCCGGAGGCCAGCGAGCTCTGGTTCATCAATCCGCGCATCCCCGAGGAAGAACAGACCCCGCCCGCGCTGTACGCGGGACAGACGGCCTACGACACGCAGGGCGCGGCCATTGTCGACAAGCGCAAGGCGGACCACGCGAACCGGATCTTCCAGCAAGGCCACCTGACGCGCCGGCAGGATCCGCTCTGGGGACCGGACGACATCGTCGTGCGCGCCAATGCCGACACCTTCCACGTGACCAACCGGTCGCCGCAGGTGGGCTTCTTCAACATGGGCAAGAGGAAGCCGGGCGCCGAAGCGACCGCGCACGCGGGCGGCACGCTGTACTGGCGCGCGCTCGAGGACTTCGCGCTCAACAACGCGGTGGCGGACCAGGCGCGCGTCAGCGTGTTCACCGGACCGATCTTCGACGACGAGAACGACATTCCCTGGGAGCGCGGCATGCCCGGGATGGCCGGGTTCAAGGCCCCGCGCGAGTACTGGAAGATCGTGCTGCGGGTGGAGGACGGCCGCTTGCAGGCGACCGCCCTGAGCATCGACCAGACGCCGCTCATCGACTACGTGCCCGAGGCCGCGCTGTCCGAAGCGGCCCTGGCGCGCGTGAGCTTCGAGAAGGTGAAGCGCTACCACGTGAGCATCGCGGAACTGGAGCGCAGGACCTCCCTCGATTTCGGCGCGAAGGTGCGAGCTGCCGACACCCATCGGGGCGGGGAACGGCGCGAGGTCGCGTCCTTGAGCCAGCTGCTGAACGTTGCTAGAACAGGGACGCCATCCCGTTCGGCCGCGCGCCCTCGATATCGAGCATCCTGAGCTTGGTCAGCGCCCCGCCGCCGGCCGAGAAGCCGCCGGGCTTGTTGCCGGCCGCCAGCACGCGGTGGCATGGCACCACGGGCGCGAAGGGATTGAGGCCCATGGCCTGGCCCACCGCGCGCGCCAGCGTCCTGTCGCCCAGTTCCTCGGCGATCTCGCCGTAGGTGCGCGTGTGGCCCGGCGGAATGCGCCGCGCGAGCTCGTAGACGCGTCGATGGAAGTCGGACAGGCCGCGCATGTCGAGCACGATGTCGCGCAGGTCGTCCTGCGCGCCTTCCAGCAAGGCCTGCACGGCGGCGATGGCGCGTCGCGCCTCGGCATTCGGCTCGGCCTCGGGCAGCTCCGGAAAGCGCTGGCGCATGCGACGGCGCGCGGGCTGCTCGGTGGGGTCGTCCTGCGGCAGTTGCACGCCGACCAATCCTTGCGGACCCCAGGCGACGCCGCAGACGCCGAGCGCGGTCTCGAACACGGCGAAGCCGGCGTTCATGCGGGTTCCAGCGCATGCTGGCGCGAAGCCAGCACGGCTCCGAGCCACAGCGCGATCGCCGACCCCACGAGGCCGCGCGCCAGTCCGCCCGGTCCGTCGGAGATCCAGCCGGTGATGGTCGGGCCCACGATCTGGCCGAAGGCGAACACGATGGTGAAGACGCTGATGCCCTGGGCCCAGCGCGAGGACGGCAGGTTGTGGCGCACCAGCGCGGTGGTCGAGGCCACCACCGAGAGGAACACGCCGCCGAACAGCAGCCCCGAGACCAGCGCGACGGGCGCCGAGGCGCTGAGCACCGGCAGCAAGGTCGCCACGCCCAGCAGTCCGTTGAGCAGCGCCTGCGGCTGCCCGCCGCGGTAGCGGTCGAGCAGCCCGGCCCACAGCCGCGACGAGGCGATGCAGGCGATGCCCAGCAGCGCATAGAACAGCGTGACGAAGCCCGCGCTCGCGCCCTGCTCGCGCAGCAGCGCGATCACGAAGGTCATGTAGCCGATGTAGCCGATGCCGAAGAAGCCATAGCCCGCGAGCGCCCAGCCGAAGCGCCGCAGTGCGACCGGCGCGCCGGGTGCCGCGGCGGCGGGCGCGGGCGCGGGTCGATCGGGCAGCGCGCGGCCGGCCCAGGCCAGCAGCACGGTCGCCACGCCGCTGGCCACCGCCAGCGCCCACCAGGCCCAGGCCCAGCCATGCGGTTCGCCCGCGGCGGCCTGCAGCACCTGCGGCACGAGCAGCGCCGAGGCCAGGATGCCGAAGCCGGTGCCGCCGTAGTAGATGCCCAGCAGCAGGCCGCCGCGCGAGGCATCGGCCTCGCCGAGTCGCGCGGCCATCAGCCCACCCGCCACGAACACCCAGGCGCTCGCGATGCCCGCGAGCAGCCGCTGCAGCAGCAGCGCGGGCGCCGCGGTGACGAAGCCGCTGCCGGCCATGAACAGGCTCGCGAGCACCGCGCCCACCACCAGCAGCCGGCTCACGCCGAAGCGCCGCATCAGCGCCGGCGTGACCAGCGCGCCGACCAGGTAGCCGACCGCGTTGGCGGTGTTCATGCCGCCCGCCAGCGCATAGCTCCAGCCGAGGTCGTCGCGCATCGGCGGCAGCAAGAGCGCATAGGCGAAGCGCGTGATGCCGAGCGAGACGGCCGCGCCCATCGACAGGGCGAAGGCCAGCCGCAAGGTGGGCGGCATGGGGGCGGAGGAAGTCAGGGTGGTCGACATCGGGCGGTGCGCGGGGGATGCACCATTCTGCGGCAGCCGGCGCCGCCGCGCTGTCGCGCCCGTCGCGGCCACTCAGTGCCCGTGGCTCATGCTCGCGCAGTCGCCCGGTTCGACGCGGCAGCGCCGGGCCAGGACCTCGACCGCCTGGCGGCGCTGGGCCAGGACCGGCGGCGCGCGAAACGGCGCCAGGATCTCGGCCAGCGACAGGCTCACGCCGTTCTTCATGACGTGCTCCACGGCCGCCGCCGCCTTCAGGTCCTCGAGCGGATTGCCACGCACCATCACCAGGTCGGCCAGCTTGCCGACCTCCACGGTGCCCAGGTCGCCATCGACCCGGCTCATCCGCGCGGCGTCGATGGTCAGGCTGCGCAACGCCTGGTGGTTCGACCCCACCAGGCCGGCCGCGCGCAGGTTGGTGTGCAGCGCGATGCCGGGCGCCACCAGCGGCGTGTCGGAGCCGATCGCCAGCCAGCCGCCGGCGCGCCGGACCTTGGCGACCTGCTCCGCCTCCTGGCGCACCGCCTGCAGCATGCGCTCGCCGGGCACCGCGGTGCCGGCCAGGGCCGGCAGGAAGCTCGGCGGAATCAGCAGCCCGACCCGCTCGTCGGCGAGCATCGCCGCGTCCTGCCCCACCAGCGCCAACGAGGCGAACGAGGTCTCGACCAGCGGCATGCCGGCCTGCGCGTACAGGTCGTGCACGTCCTGGTAGCTGATGCCGCCAGTCGATTTCGACCAGCCGTAGCCCATGCGCTCGGTGGCCGACAGGTGCGTGGTGCCGCCGATGCCGGCGGCCGCGCCCGGTGCCACCAGGTGCGTGCCGGTCGGCACGCCCATGTCGAGCCCGGCCTGCGCGATCCTCGCCATGACCGGGATCGGCGCGCGCACATAGGACTTCAGGTAGTCGACGCCCATCGTCCTGGCCTTGGCGATCTCCAGGTCGGCCACTTCCGGCGTGCGCAGCGTGCGCGAGAAGCCATAGGAGACCCGGTTGCCTTCCAGCAGCTGCGACGACGCGAACAGGCGGGGCCCGACGAGCTTGCCGGCGTTGAGCGCCTCGCGCATCTCGATGCCCTGGTGCAGCGCGTTCCCGACCGACTGCACCGAGGTGACGCCATAGGCCAGCATCGATGCGGCCACCTGGCCGAATCCGACATCCAGCGCATGGAAGTGGGAATCCCACAGGCCCGGCATCACCGTGAGCGCCGACGCGTCGATGAACCGCGCCGCGGCGCGGGCCGCCGCCGGGTCGTGCGGACGGATCGCGACGATGCGGTTGGCCTCGATCACGATGTCGACGTCGCTGCGCAGGCTTTCGCTGTTGCCGTCCCACAGGCGCCCCGCGCGCACGATCGTCGTGCCCTTCGGGCTCGCCTGCGTCCACGAGAGCGTTACCGGCACGTCCGTCGCGCCCGATCCGTCGGCGGCGATGGTCTTGAGCTTGTCGGCGGCCTTGTAGAGGATGGTGCGCGAGTCGCCCGCCCACGACGGCAGGTCGGCCGCCTCGCGCGTGATCGCCACCGCCGGCCCCGCGGGCGCGCCGCTCGGCTGGAGCGGCATCACGTGCAGCACCGAATCCATGATGAAGGCGACCTTGGTGCCGTCGGGCGAGACGCTCGCGGCGCCCTCGTCGCGGTCGGAGACATGCCGCGGCGCTTCGGCCACCGCGTGGAGGGTGCTGGTCCGGCCCGCGATGTCGATCACGCGCAGCTTGTTGTAGCCCTCGCGGAAGCGGTTGTTCACGCGCTCGTTGTCGACCAGCAGCACCTTCTTGCCGTCGGGCAGCCAGGACGGCCGGCTCACCAGCGGCCCGCTCGCCGTGACGACGCTGCGGGACGTGCGCGAGGCCATGTCCCAGATGTCGATCTGCCCCGCGCTGGTGCTGTAGGCGATGCGATCCCCGGCGGGCGACATCTTCGGCGCGTACATCGACTGGGCGCGGACCGCGGCCAGCCTCGTGCGCTTCATCGAGCCGATCTCGATCTGGTCGATGGCCAGCGCGCCCGCGTTGTCCTTCTCGGTGGAGAAGTAGACCGACAGCCCGTCGGGCGTGAACTGCGGACCGGCGTCGCGCGCGGTGTCGTGGGTCAGGCGCACCGGTGCCTGGCCGATCCGCATCACCCAGACGTCGTTGAGCGCAACGAAGGCCACGCTGCGCCCGTCCGGCGAGATGACCGGCGCGCTGATGCCGCGGACCGGCTGCGGACCCATGATGTCGAAGCCGTGGTCCTTGCCCTGCCCGGGCACGGGCCGGCGCACCGTCAGCGTCGCGCCGAAAGGCACGCTGGTCGGCTCGGCGCCCTTCGCGTCGCGGATGCGGATGCGCCCGTCGGCCGTGTACATGAAGCGGCCATCCGCCAGGTGGCGCACCGGGAACGGAAACAGGTCCTCGCCCGCGGCCACGTCCTGGCCGCCGACCGTCAGCGCGCGGCGCTCGTTCTGGAACACCAGGCCCTTCCCGTCCGGCGTCCATGCGGGCATGGTGCCGGTGGCGACACGCATCGGCGGCTCGCCGCCGTCGATGCGCTTCGTATGGATGGCCGCCCCGGCCACGAAGGCCAGCTGCTTGCCGTCGGGCGACACCGCTGGGTTGCTCTCGGCACCGGGCCCCGTGGTGAGCGCCGCATAGTCGGTCCCGGCGAGCGAGACGCGCCAGATCTTGTACTGCCCGTCGTTGCCTCGGTCCGAGGCGAAGACCAGGCTGCGGCTGTCGGGTGTCCATGCCGGCTCGCGATCGTCGTGGGGACCGCCGGTCACGCGCCGCAGCTCGGCGCCATCGGGCTTGACGACCCAGAGGCGGTAGTTGCCCTCGGCGTCGTAGTTCTGAAACGCGATCCACTGGCCATCGGGCGACCAGGCCGGCGCGGTCGGCTCCATCTCCCAGCCCGTCACGCGCCTGGCGTTGCCTCCGCCCATCGGGATGATCCAGAGCGCCCCCAGGGCCGTGAACGCGACCTGCCGGCCATCGGGCGACGGCGCAGCCGCCATGTTGGTGCCCTCGTGGAAGTTCACCGACACGTCGCGGGTCGCACCCCGCAGGGTGTTCAGGCTCGTGACCGGCAAGGGCACCGCGACCGGCGCGTCGCCGGGCGGACCGAATGCGGCAGCGATCCGTCCGCCGTCGTTGCCGCCGCCGCAGCCGGCCATCGTCCCGCAGGCGATGGCGAGCACGCCGAGCCGGACCGTGCGCGCGCGAGGTGGACGAGGCCGGCAGGGTGCGCGCGGCGGCGCGAACGAAACCAGTGGGCGTGCAAGGGCCATCGCATGCTTTCGCATGGTCATGGTTGTCTCCGATTCTTCTTTTCCGCAACTGCGTTGCGGTTCGCACGCGAGGTGGATCCGTCGCGCGGGCGGATTCTTTGCATCGCCACTGACAATCAACTTACGAGAATTCATTGAAGAATTCAATGCCCCGAGGCATGGGGCGCCGCACGCGCGAAGGGGGCCGCCGACGGCCGCCGCTCAGTGCGCCGCGGCGTCCGCGTGCACCAGCAGCCGCTCGAGCAGCACCGCCACGTGCACCGCCTCGCGCTGCGCGCCATCGGCGATCTGGTGCCGGCAGCTCGTGCCGTCGGCCACGACGATGGCGCCGGGCTTGGCGCGGATCGCGGGCAGCAGGCTGGCTTCGGCCATGCGCATCGAGACCTCGTAGTGGCTGGCCTCGTAGCCGAAGCTGCCGGCCATGCCGCAGCACGAGCTCTCGATCAGTTCGGGCGCGGCGCCCGGGATCAGCTTCAGCACCTCGAGCACCGGGCTCACCGCGCCGAAGGCCTTCTGATGGCAGTGGCCGTGCAGCAGGATCGGCGCCTCGGCCGGCTTGAGCGCGAGCTCGAAACGGCCGGCGCGGACCTCGCGCGCGACGAACTCCTCGAACAGCAGCGCCTGCTTGGCCACGGTCTCGGCCTTCTCGCCGAAGCCCATCACCAGCGTCTCGTCGCGCAGCGTGAGCAGGCACGAGGGCTCGAGGCCCACCACCGGCACGCCCGCGCGTGCCAGCGGCAGCAAGGCATCGATCAGGGCCTCGGCCTTGCGCTTGGCTTCGTCGACCATGCCGCTGGCCAGGTAGGTGCGGCCGCAGCAGTGGTGCGCGCCGCGCTTCTCGACCGTGTGCAGCACATAGCCCGCGGCCTGCAGCACGCGCGCAGCCGCGAGCGCGTTCTCGCTCTCGAAGGTGCCGTTGAAGGTGTCGACGAACAGCACCGCGGCCTTGCCGCCGCGCCGCGCGATCGCCAGCACGGTGTCGCGGTCGGCGAACAGGCCGGGCTCGTCATCCCTGGCGCGCCAGAAGGTGTCGCTGCGCCAGGCCGGCAGCGAGCGCCTGGCCGAAAAGCCCAGCAGCTTCTCGCCGAGCCAGGCGGCGCCCGGCATGCTGTTGCGCAGGTTCAGGAGCCACGGCAGCCGGCTCGCGCGGTGCGCGTAGTCGGGCAACTGCGCCACCAGCCGGTCCTTGAGCGTGTGGCCATGGCGCCGCTTGTAGTGGGCCAGGAACTCGACTTTCATCTTCGCCATGTCCACGCCGGTCGGGCAGTCGCGCTTGCAGCCCTTGCAGCCCACGCACAGGTCCATGGTCTCGTGCAGGGCCTCGCCGGTGAAGGCATCGGGGCCGAGCTGGCCCGACAGCGCCAGCCGCAGCGTGTTGGCGCGGCCGCGCGTGAGGTGCTGCTCGTCGCGCGTGACGCGGTAGCTCGGGCACATGGTGCCGGCGTCGAACTTGCGGCAGTGGCCGTTGTTGTTGCACATCTCGACCGCCTTGGCCAGGCCGCCGGTGCTGTCGCCGCCGGTGCCGGGCGCGGAGGTCTGCTCGGTCACCGGGTCGGCATTCACGTTCCAGGCCGACCAGTCGAGCACCGGCTTGAGTTCGATGCGGCGATAGGGCCTGGGCGCGGTCGGCGGCGCGAAGCGGAACAGCGCGCCGTCGTCCATGCGCGGCGGGTCGATGATCTTGCCGGGGTTGAACAGGCCGACGGGATCGAGCTTGTGCTTGATCGCGCGGAAGGCCTCGTTGATCGCGGGCCCGAACTGCCACTCGATCCATTCGCCGCGGCACAGGCCGTCGCCGTGCTCGCCGCTGAAGGCGCCCTTGTACTTGCGCACCAGCGCCGAGGCCTCCTCGGCGATCGATCGCATCTTGGCGCCGCCATCGGCGCGCATGTCGAGGATCGGCCGCACATGCAGGGTGCCGACCGAGGCATGCGCATACCAGGTGCCGCGCGAGCCGTGGCGCGCGAACACCTCGGTCAGCGCGTCGGTGTACTCGGCCAGGTGCGCTAGCGGCACGGCGCAGTCCTCGATGAAGCTCACCGGCTTGCCGTCGCCCTTGAGGCTCATCATGATGTTGAGGCCGGCCTTGCGCACCTCCCAGAGGTTCTTCTGGCGCGCCTCGTCGGGCATCTCGACCACGCTGCCCGGCAGGCCCAGGTCGCCCATCAATTCGACCAGTCGTGCCAGCGCCTGCAGCAGCGGCGCCTTCTCGGCGCCCGAGAACTCCACCAGCAGGATCGCGGCCGGCTTGCCGATCAGCGCGGTCTGCACCGTGGGCTTGAAGGCCGGGTTCGCGAGGCTCAGCTCGATCATCGTGCGGTCGACCAGCTCGACCGCGGTGGGTCCGAGCTTGACGATGTGCTGCGCGGCATCCATGGCCGCATGGAAGGTCGGGAAGTTGACGATGCCCAGCACCTTGGCGCGCGGCAGCGGCGCCAGCTTGAGCGTGAGGCTGCGCGTGTAGGCCAGCGTGCCCTCGGCGCCGATCAGCAGGTGCGCGAGGTTCACGCTGCCGTCGGCCGTGTAGGGCTTCTCGCTCTGGTTGTCGAAGATGTCGAGGTTGTAGCCGGCCACGCGGCGCATCACCTTGGGCCAGTTCGCCGCGATCGCCTCGCGGTGCTGGCGCGCGAGGCCGCGCACGAACTGCGCGATGCCCGCGGCGCGCACACCCAGCGTGCCCACGGGCCCGAAGTCCACCAGCTCGCCGCTCGACAGCCAGGCGCTCGCGCCGAGCACGTTGTGCACCATGTTGCCGTAGGCGATGGAGCGCGAGCCGCAGGAGTTGTTGCCGGCCATGCCGCCCAGCGTGGCCTGGGCGCTGGTCGACACGTCGACCGGATACCAGAGGCCGTGCGGCTTGAGCTGCGCGTTGAGGTGGTCGAGCACCAGCCCTGGCTCGACGGTGGCGGTGCCCGCTTCGAGGTCCAGGTCGAGCACGCGCCGGAAATGCTTGCTGTTGTCGATCACCAGCGCCGCGCCCGTGGTCTGGCCGCACTGGCTGGTGCCGCCGCCGCGCGCGAGCACCGGCACCTTGAGCTCGCGCGCCACGTCGATGGCGGTGGCGATGTCGCGCTCGGTCTTCGGCACGAAGGCGCCGACCGGCGTGATCTGGTAGATCGAGGCGTCGGTGGCGTAGCGGCCGCGCGAACCGGCGTCGAACAGCACCTCCCCTTGCGTCTCGGCGCGCAGGCGGCGCGCGAGCGCCTCGCAGGTGTCGTTGGGCGGCAGGACGGTTCCGGCGGGCTGGATGCGGCTGGCGGGTTCGATGAGCATCGGGGGTTTTCTTTGGGGGGACAGCGCGCTCAGGGCGCCTTGGAACGGGTCTTCTTCGCGGGCGGATAGATCTCGCCCTCGCGCAGCAGCTCGAGCACGGTGTCGCGCTTGCGCAGCACGTGCGCGACCAGCACCTTGCGCATGGCGGCGGCATCGCGCGCGGCCAGCGCCTCGATCATCTGTTCGTGCTCGGCCACGGCGCTCTTCCACTTGGCCTCGTTCTGGTTGGTGCGAAAGCGCAGCGACTGCACGCGCGCATTGATCGAGCGGTAGGTGTTCGACAGCACCGGGTTGCCCGCGGCCTCGTTGATCGCCGAATGGATGCGCGCATTGAGCCGGTAGTAGCCCGAGAGGTCGTGCCGCGCATAGCAGGCCAGCATCTCGTAGTGCAGCGCGCGCACCTCGGACAGCTGCTCCTCGGTGATGCGGCGCGCGGCCAGCTCGCCCGACATGCCCTCGAGCATGGACAGCACCTCGAAGGTGTCGATCACGTCGGTCTCGGTGAGCTTGACCGCCACCGCGCCGCGGTTGGGCAGCAGGTCGACCAGGCCCTCGGCCGCGAGCAGCTTGATCGCCTCGCGCAGCGGCGTGCGCGAGACGCGCAACTGCAGGCAGAGCTCGCGCTCGTTGAGCTTGGCACCGGGCGCGATCAGGCCTTCGACCAGCATGGTGCGCAGCCGCGCCGCGACCTGGTCGTGCAGCGCGAGGCGGGAGATTTCGATGATTTCGGCGGTCATGGGATGCGTTCTTTGGGCCTCGTGATTGCATTTTGAATGCAAAAAAGAAGAGCTACAACCTTTGATATTCAGGGTAAACCAGCAGAACAAAATGAATTTTGAATGCAAAACTGGCGCCGAAAGGACCCGCCATGCTGCAACTCGACCTCCATCCCACCGGCCGTCACTTCCTCCAGATCCCCGGCCCCAGCCCGGTGCCCGACCGCATCCTGCGGGCCATGAGCCTGCCCACCATCGACCACCGCGGGCCCGAGTTCGGCACGCTGGGCCTGAAGGTGCTCGGCGGCATCCAGCAGATCTTCAAGACGAAGCACCCGGTCGCGATCTACCCGGCCTCGGGCACCGGCGCCTGGGAGGCCGCGCTCGCCAACACGCTGAGCCCGGGCGACCACGTGCTGATGTACGAGACCGGCCACTTCGCCTCGCTGTGGCAGAAGATGGCCACGCGCCTGGGCGTGTCGACCGAGTTCCTCGCCTACGCGGGCAGCGACGACCAGCTGCCCAACGCGCCGAGCTGGCGCCGCGGCGTGCAGGCCGAGCTGATCGAGGCACGGCTGCGCAAGGACACCGAGAAGAAGATCAAGGCCGTGTGCGTGGTGCACAACGAGACCTCGACCGGCGTCACCTCCGACATCGCCGCGGTGCGCCAGGCCATCGACGCGGCCGGCCATCCGGCCCTCTTGATGGTCGACAGCATCTCGGGCCTCGCGAGCGCCGATTTCCGCCATGACGAATGGGGCGTGGACGTCACGGTCAGCGGCTCGCAGAAGGGCCTGATGCTGCCGCCGGGCATCAGCTTCAACGCGCTCTCGCCGCGCGCGCTCGAGGCATCGAAGGGCGCGAAGCTGCCCAAGGCCTTCTGGGCCTGGGACGAGATCGTCGAGATGAACAAGGACGGCTACTGGCCCTACACGCCCAACACCAACCTGCTCTACGGCCTCTCGGAATCGCTCGACATGCTGTTGGGCGAAGGGCTGGACAACGTGTTCGCGCGCCACCGCCGCTGGGCCGCGGGCGTGCGCGCCGCCGTCCAGGCCTGGGGCCTGCCGATCCAGTGCGCCGACCCGGCCGTCTATTCGCCGGTGCTCACGGGCGTGATCACGCCCGAGGGCGTCGATGCCGATGCGCTGCGCCGGCTGATCCACCAGCGCTTCGACCTCTCGCTGGGCACGGGCCTGGGCAAGCTCAAGGGCCGCATGTTCCGCATGGGCCATCTCGGCGACAGCAACGACCTCACGCTGGTGGCCATGGTCGCGGGTGTCGAGATGGGCATGAAGCTCACCGGCATCAAGCTGGCCGGCAGCGGCGTGCAGGCGGCGATGGACCATTTCGCGAGCCACGCGGCCGCGCCGGTGGCGCTGAAGAAGGCCGCCTAGCGACACAGGGAGCCTCGATCGATTCCAGGCCGCAGCGCGCCGCTCGAACGGCGCGGCGGCCTCGGCGCGAGGGCCGCACGGACATGCGCCCTTCCCGCCCCGCATCCGACACCCCCATCCATCCACGGAGACAAGCACGATGCAACGACGTTCCCTGATCCAGGCCGCGACCGCCGCGGCCGCCACGCTGGGCGTGCCCCGGCTGTTCGCGCAGGACTGGCCCAACGCGCCGGTGCGCATCGTGGTGGGTTTCCCGCCGGGCGGCGGCACCGATGCGCTGGCGCGCGTGGTGGCGCAGAAGCTCACCCAGATGTGGAACCAGCAGGTGATCGTCGAGAACAAGGCCGGCGTGGCCGGTGTGCTCGCCGCCGACTACGTGGCGCAGCAGCCGAGCGACGGCAGCACGCTGCTGATGGCCCACATCAACAGCCACGCGCTCGCGCCCAGCCTGCAGCCCAAGCTGCGCTACAGCGTGGAGCGCGACTTCGTGCCGATCGTGCTGGTGGGCGTCACGCCCAACCTGCTGATCGCGAGCCCGGCGCAGAAGGCGCTCACGGTGAAGGACATCGTGGCCGCCTGCAAGGCCGCGCCCGGCACGCTGAGCTTCGGCTCGGCCGGCGCGGGTTCGGCGCAGCACCTGGCGCTCGAGATGTTCAAGCTGCAGGCCGGCGTCGATGCGCTGCACGTGCCCTACAAGGGCAGCGGGCCGCTGCTGGCCGACCTGATGGGCGGGCAGATCCAGTACAGCTTCGAGACCATGACCGCCGCCACGCCGCACGTGAAGAGCGGCCGCGTGCTCGCCGTGGCGCAGACGCGCACCCAGCGCGCCAAGGGCCACCCGAACGTGCCGACCATGCAGGAGCAGGGCTTCCAGGGCTTCGAGGCCACCACCTGGTACGGCCTCGCGGGCCCGGGCAAGCTGCCGGCCGCCATCGCGCAGAAGGTCAACCGCGACGTCAATGCCGTGCTCGCCATGCCCGACGTGCAGGAGAAGCTCGACACCTACGGCGCCGAGGACGGCGGCGGCTCGCAGGACAAGTTCAGGCAGTTCATCCACACCGAGATCGCCAAGTGGGCCAAGGTGGTGAAGGACGGCAACGTGCGCGTCGAGACCTGAGAAGAAACACGAACAGCCGGACGCAGAGGACGCGAAGATTTCGCGAAGAACGCCAAAGAGAAATTCAAAATTTTTCTTGCCTTCCTTTCGCGTCCTTTGCGCAACCTTCGCGTCCTCTGCGTCCGGAAGTCCGCTCCCGTCTTCCGATGCATCCACCGTTTCACGCGATGCGGGTGGCGCGCAGCGCTATGGATAACTGAGAAGATCGGCCGCATGAACCCAAGCACCACCCCCTTGCCCCCTGCTCTCTCCGCGCTGGCCGACGCCCTCGTCGCCGCGCGCCGCGCCGGCCGCACGCTCGATGCCGTGCCCTGGCTCGACACGCTGCACGAGCCCGCCGAGGCCTACGCGGTGCAGGACGCGGTGGCCGCGGCACTCGGCTGGTTCGACGCGGGCACCCTGCCCGGCTGCTGGAAGTCCGGCGGCGGCTCGCGCAATGCGACGCTCACGCATGCGCCGCTGCCGCCCGCCGGCGTGCGCCAGAGCCCGGCCGATTGTTCCGACCTCGTGTTCCACCAGCCCGGCATCGAGGCCGAGATCGCGCTGCGCCTGGGCCGCGAGGTCACGCCGGCACAGGCCGCGTCGCTCGACCATGAAGACGCGGCCGCGCTGGTCGATGCCATGACGGTCTCCATCGAGGTCTGCGATGCGCGCTGGCAGGACCGCGAGGCCGCCACGCCGTTGCTGCGGCTGGCCGACTCGCAGGTGCATGGCGCGCTGGTGCTCGGCGAATGGCGGCCCTTCGCCGCCATCGACTGGGCCTCGCAGCGCTGCGAAACCAGGATCGGCGACGCCGACACCGTGGTGCGCGAAGGCAGCCATCCGCTCGGCGATCCGGCCTGGCTGCTGCCGATCTGGCTGCGCCATCTCACGCGCCATGGCCAGGCCGTGCCGGCCGGCACGGTGGTCACGACCGGTTCCTGGATCGGCCTGCTGCCCTGCGCGCGCGGCGATCAGGTGACGGCGGATTTCCCCGGCATCGGCGCCGTGCGGCTGCGCGTGTAGCGCCCGCCACCCACGCCCGAGCAGGCCACGAGGAAGTCGAGCACCGCGCGCACCCGCGCCGGCAGGGTGCCGGCCTTGCCGATGTAGACCGCGTGGATCGGCTCCACCTCGTTCGGGTTGAACTCCTCGAGCAGCGGCACCAGCCGGCCCGCGTCGATGTCGTGCTGCGTGTGATAGAGCGACAGCCGCGTGATGCCCGCGCCCGCGATCGCGAGGTGGCGCAGGGTCTCGCCATCGCCCGCGCGCACCGGGCCGGCCACCGGCAGCAGGATCGTCCGGCCGTCGATGCGGAACGGCCAGTCGGGGGCGCTGCGCCGGTAGGTCCAGCCCAGGCGGCTGTGCGCCTCGAGTTCCTGCGGCGTGCGCGGCGTGCCGTACTTCGCGAGGTAGGACGGCGCGGCCAGGAGGGTCTGGCTGGTGTCGCCGATGCGCCGCGCCACCAGGTCGGAGGCCGGCAGCTGGCCCCAGCGGATCGCGATGTCGGCGCGCTCGTCCATCAGGTCGACGATGCGGTCGGTCAGCGCGATGTCGAGCGTGATCTGCGGATGCTGCTCGATCAGCTTCGGCACCAGCGGCACCAGCATGTGGTGGCCGAAGGACACGCTGGCATTGATGCTGACCCGCCCGCGCGGTGCGGCACCGGCGGCGGCGCAGCGCTCGGCCTCGTCCATGTCGGCCAGCACGCGGTGGCTGCGCTCGTAGAAATGCAGGCCCTCGGGCGTGAGCTGCAGCTTGCGCGTGGAGCGGTGCACGAGCTGGATGCCCAGCCGTGCCTCGAGCCGCGCCACCAGCTTGCTGACGGCCGAGGGCGTCATGCCCAGCAGCCGCGCGGCGGCCGAGAAGCCGCCCGCGTCGACCACCTGCACGAAGGCCTCCATCTCGCCCGAACGGTTGACCTCGATGCGCGGCATGGCGTGTTCTCCGGTGGATTCGGCTTGTGAGTTGAATTCACAAGTGCATTGACTGGCGGCATTCTAGTCAACGAGGGACTTCGTCCGCACAGTACAGGGCATCATGCCCATCGCTCTACTCGCCCTCACCGCCGGTGCCTTCGGAATAGGCACCACCGAATTCGTCATCATGGGCCTGCTGATGCAGGTCTCGACCGACCTCCAGGTCTCGATCACGGCCGCCGGCCTGCTGATCTCGGGCTACGCGCTCGGGGTCGCGGTCGGCGCGCCGCTGCTCACCATCGCCACCCGCCGGCTGCCGCGCAAGACCGTGCTGCTGGCGCTGATGGCGATCTTCACGCTCGGCAACATCGCCTGCGCGCTGGCGCCCAGCTACGAACTGCTGATGGGCGCGCGCGTCATCACCTCGCTCGCGCACGGCACCTTCTTCGGCGTCGGCTCGGTGGTGGCCACCGGCCTGGTGGCGCCCGAACGCCGCGCCTCGGCCATCGCCATCATGTTCACCGGCCTGACCGCCGCCACCCTGCTGGGCGTGCCCTTCGGCGCCTGGCTGGGCCTGCACTTCGGCTGGCGCGCGGCCTTCTGGGCCGTGGCGCTGATCGGCCTCGTGGCGCTCGCGGTGCTGGCCGTGTTCGTGCCGCGCGTCGAGGGCGAGGCGAAGCCCGCGCCGCTGCGCGAGGAGATCGCCGTGCTGGCCCGGCCCCAGGTGCTGCTGGGCCTGGCGATGACGGTGCTCGGCTTCGCCGGCGTGTTCGCCGTCTTCACCTACATCCAGCCGCTGCTGACCCAGGTCACGGGCCTGTCGGAATCGGCGGTGTCGCCGATCCTGCTGGTGTTCGGCGGCGGCCTGGCCGTGGGCAACATCCTCGGCGGCCGGCTGGCCGACCGCGCGACCATGCCCGCGGTGCTCGGCACCTTGGCCGTGCTCGCGGTGGTGCTCGGCACGATGCAGTTCGCCATCGGCACGCCGATCGCCGCGGTGGTCTTCGTCGGCCTGCTCGGCGTGGCCTCCTTCGCCACGGTGGCGCCGATGCAGCTGCGCGTGCTCGAGAAGGCCTCGGGCGCGGGCCAGAACCTGGCCTCCAGCCTCAACATCGCGGCCTTCAACCTCGGCAATGCGCTCGGCGCCTGGGCCGGCGGCGTGGTGATCGACCACGGCCCGGGCCTGCGCGCGCTGGGCTGGGCCGCGGCGCTCTTGACCGTGGCGGGCCTTGCGATCGCGCTGTGGAGCCGCGCGCTCGACCGCCGCGGCGACCGCGCCCTCCCCGGCGATTGCGCCTCGGTGCGCGCCTGATCCACCCAACGCTCAAGGAGAACTCTCATGGAACAACGCTTTCTCGGTCGCTCGGGCTTCAAGGTGCCCGCCCTCGGTTTCGGCGCCGGCACCTTCGGCGGACAGGGTCCGCTGTTCAGTGCCTGGGGCAACACCGGCACCGACGGCGCGCGCCGCATCGTCGACATCGCGCTCGATGCCGGCGTGAACCTGTTCGACACCGCCGACGTCTATTCGAACGGTGCCTCCGAGACCATCCTCGGCGCCGCGCTCAAGGGCCGGCGCGACAAGGCCATCGTCTCGACCAAGCTCTCGCTGCGCGCGGGCGACGGGCCGAACCAGGTCGGCGCCTCGCGCCACCACCTGGTGGGCGCGACCGAGGCCGCGCTGAAGCGGCTGGGCACCGACTACATCGACATCCTGCAGCTGCACGCCTTCGACGCGATGACGCCGGTCGAGCAGGTGCTGGGCACGCTCGACGCGCTCGTGAAGTCGGGCAAGGTGCGCTACATCGGCATGTCGAACTTCTCGGGCTGGCAGCTGATGAAGTCGCTCGCGGCCTCCGACCGGCTCGGCCTCGAGCGCTACGTGGCGAACCAGACCTACTACTCGCTGGTCGGGCGCGACTACGAGTTCGAGCTGATGCCGCTGGGCCTGGACCAGGGCGTGGGCGCGATCGTCTGGAGCCCGCTGGGCTGGGGCCGCCTTACGGGCAAGATCCGGCGCGGCCAGCCGCTACCCGCGGGCAGCCGGCTGCACGAGACCGCCGGCTTCGCGCCGCCGGTGGACGACGAGCGCCTCTACCGCGTCGTCGATGCGATGGACATCGTGGCCGAGGAGACCGGCAAGACCCACGCGCAGATCGCGCTCAACTGGCTGCTGCAGCGGCCCACGGTGGCCAGCGTGCTGATCGGCGCGCGCGACGAGGCGCAGCTCAGGCAGAACCTCGTCGCCCTCGGCTGGCAGCTGAGCGACGCGCAGATGGCGCGGCTCGACGCGGCCAGCGCGATCGCTCCGCCCTACCCCTACTACCCGTACTGGAACGGACAGTTCGCGGAGCGCAGCCCGGTGGCGGTGCCGATCAACGCGCCGGCCTGAGCTCGCCGGCCGACACGAAGCGGCGCGCGCGCATCCACTTGGTCACGACCCATTTCTCGCCGCGTGTCACAGGCGCGCTCGCGTGCAGCGAGCGCGCGTCGACGCGCCCCTCGTCGTCGCCGTACTCGAAGTAGCAGGCATTGCCGCGAATCGGCGACATCGCCAGGCCCAGCTGCGGAAAGACGGTTTGGCCGCCCTCGGGCACGTCGTTGAGGTAGGTCACGAGCGTGCTCACGCGCTGGCCGCTGCGCGCGATCGATTCGCGGTTGGCCAGGTTGCTCGGCGCCAGGTAGTCGTGGTGGGGTTCGCTGCCCGCGCCCTCCGGGTAGTGCAGCAACTGCAGGCCCTCGCCGTTCTCCAGCGGCAGGTTCATCAGCGCCGACAGTCGGCGGTCGAGGCGGGCCACGAGCTCATTCTCGGCCAGGCGGAAGAACATGCCCCAGCTCGCGCGCCGGTCGCTGACCACGTCGCGCCCGCTCATCGGATCGACCAGGGTGGAAGGCGCGAGGCGCGGCCGCGCCATCTCGATCAGGGCCCGGCATTCCTCGGCATCCATCACGTTGCCCAGCGAGGCATGGACCGGGTCTTCGCCGCGCGCATGCACGACGATCTCGCGGTCGATGGCCTGGAGCCGCGTGCCCGGTGCGAGCCGCATCGCGGGCCGGGCAGCCGCCGCATCCGGCAGTTCGATGGCATCGACTGGCATCGCCGCGCCGCGCTGCCGCGCATCGACATGGGCCGCGACGATGGCCTGCGCGGCGCGTTCGTTCATGCCCTTGCCGCGCATCGTGGCGACCAGTGCCTGCGGCATCTGGCCGGCATCGAGCATGCCCTGGAGCCAGCGCCCCAGCTCGGGGGAAAAGCGCACGACGGTGCTCATGGCCGGTCGCCGATCAGACGGGACCCAGGTGCGGCACCCAGCCCTTGTCGCCGCGCGTGAAGCCCTGGCGCAGCTGCAGCGGGCCGTTGGCGCCATTCATGATGCGCGCGACCATCGGGAACACGCGCTGCGCGTCGGGGTCCTGCATCCACGGCGCCGGGTCGATGCGGTAGGTGTAGCTCACCACGGCCATCGGATGGCTGGCGTCGGCGCCGGCCAGCTTCACGTCGACGATCTTCTCGCGCTGCAGGTGCGCCACGCAGAAGTCGTTGGCATGTTCGGCATCGCGGGTGGCGTGCGAATGCGGCTTGTAGAACTTGCGGCCCTCGTCGGTCAGCTCGAAGCGCTTGACCGCGCCGTCGGGGTTCTCGGCGCTCTTGGGCGCGGCGACGATGGTGCTGCGCACCAGGCCCAGCTTCTCCATCACCGGGAACTGCACCGCATGGCGCGCGCCGGAACCGGCCTCGGCTTCGGTCAGGTCGATCGGCCAGTCGAACATCGCGAGGCAGATGTCGCCGCGCTCGGCCAGGTAGGCATCGAGCGGGGCCGCGAGGTTCTCGGCGGTGGGGGCGCTGGCGTCGGGGCCGGCGCTGCAGGCGGCGAGCGCGCAGAGCGCGCCCATCGCCGTGAGGGTTGTCAGGGTCTGGAGCGAGGAACGGAGATTCATGGGGTTCTGGTGGAGGTATCGGGTAGCCAAGGCGGGGCTCAGTGCAGGTCGAGTTCGTCCGCGACCCAGCCGCGCCGCGTGAGGTGGACGCCGAGGCGCATCTGCATCGTTCCCTCGCGCTGGATCGCGCGCGCGAGCAGCGGGAAGGCCTGCTGCACCTCGGGCGCGGCGGCCCAGGGATCGAGCGCGATGCGGTAGGTGAAGAGCAGCGAAGTCGTCGTGCGCTCGTCGCGGGTCTGCGGCGGGTCCCAGCCGACCAGCCGATCGAAGCTCAGGGTGGCCGCGCAGAGGTCGCCCGGATGCACGACGGTCTGCGTGGTGGTGCGCACCACCACGGGCACCTGCAGGTAGTGCTGGCGCCCCGTGTCGGTCAGCGCGTATTCGCGCGCGGCCGCGACGTCCTTGCCGGTCACGAAGCCGAGCTTCTCGAGCAGCGGCATCTGCTGTGCGTCGGGCGCGTTCGATCCGGTCGCGACCTTGATCGGCCAGTCGTACTTGGCCAGGCACACATGGCCGCGCTGCGCGAGGTAGTCGCTGGCGGCCGCGGTGAAGTTGTCGCGGTTCGGAAAGCGCGCCTCTTCGTTGCCGCAGGCGGTCAGCACGACCATCGGCAACGCGAGGCACGCGGCGATGCCGAAGCGCCGCCAGGAATTCAAGCGCGGGCCCGTCATTTCGTGCACCGGCCGGAAGTCGCTGGCGTGGCGGTCGGCTGGTAGCCGTCGCTCAACGTGCCGAGGAAGCAGGTCAGGTCGGCGATCTGCTCGGCCGTCATGGCCGGTGCCGATCCCGGCGCGCGCGGCCTGGTGCCGCTGGCGGCCGTCTTGTCGCCGCCCTCGCCCGTGCCCAGCGGCACTTCCTCGTCGACGTTGCCCTGCTGCGCGCGCGGCAGGTCGTTGTACTTGCGCACCGTCGCGCCCGGCACGGCGGTGGGCTGCAGCGCCCAGGCCGGATTCGCCTGCGGCGCGCCCTGGCCGTCCTTGTCGCCTGGATACCAGTATTCGGGATGGGTGTCGCGCGTGTTGTAGAAGTTGAGCACCTGCTCCATCGAATGGAACACGCCGTTGTGGAAGAAGCTGCCGCGCGTCGCCACGTTGCGCAGCACCGGCACCTTGAACATGCCGCAGTACGGATTCGCCGTGTCCGGCGTGGCGGGCATGTGATCGGTGCGGAAGGGACCGCACAGCCCCATGTCGAAGTACTTCGGATCGTCGTTGGCCGGGATCGGATCGGGATTGTTCGGGATCGAGCGGTCGTTGCGCGGCGCGGCCAGCGCCTGGTAGGTGAAGTCGCTCATGAGGCCGGTGTTGCCGTTGAAGTTGGCGCCCGTGTAGTGGCAGCCCGAGCAGTTGGCGACGCCGCTGCTGTGGAACAGCACCTCGCCGCGCCGCTCGGCGGGCGTCAGCACGCCGCCGATCTTGTTGAAGACATAGAGGTCGTACTTGCTGCTGTACGGATGGAAGCTCAGGTCCTCGGTCTCGAGGGCCTGGATCGCCTTGCCGAGCGCATCGAAGGCCTGGTCGGTGTCGTCGAACACCCTGGCGCCGAAGGCCTGCTGGAACAGCGCCGCATAGCCGCCCTCGCGCACCGCCTTCACCACCGCCTCCTTCGAGGCGGCATTCATCTCGACCGGGTTGAGCAGCGGCAGCGCGGCCTGCGCCGCCATCGTGGCCGCGCGGCCGTCCCACATGAAGCCGCCGCCCGGCGATTCGGAGGTCACGCCGTCGGGGTTGGGCGCGTTGTCGTCGTAGGCCGGCGTCGATTCGCGGTAGCGCAGCGAAGGCACGGCGCGCGCGCCGGTCTGCGCGATGTCGGAACCGAGCTGCACCGAGATGCTGTTGGGTGGACCATAGGCGTACTGCGGGTCGTGGCAGCTCGCGCACGACATGTTGCCGCCGCCCGAGAGCCGCTTGTCGAAGAAGGCCAGCTGGCCGACCTGGGCCGGCAGGCTCAGCACCTGGGGACGCGCCGCGACGGCGCCCTTGGCCGCCGCCGGGTCGGTACTGTTGCAGGCCGCCAGGGCCCACAGCGCGGCCGCGAGCACCATGCCGAGCGCGACCGTCTTTTCCATTGCCAAGTTCATCATTCAACGTTGCATCCCGCGAAGGCGGCCGGGCCGCCTTGCGGGATTTCGGAAACCTGAAACGCCAGATTCCAGACGGTCCGCAACGGATCCCGTCTGGAATGGCATGAGGGGAACCGACCCGCGGGGCGAGGCGATCCACCTCGCCCCGCGGATCGTCCTTCGGCTTACTTCGTCGCCCAGACGTTGGCCTGCGTCGCGTCAGGTCCCACCTGCGGCGTGATCTGGCCTTCGAGCTCGTTGCCCTTGTCCGGATTCTTCACGCCGACGATATCGGCCGGATAGAGCTTCTGCGTATAGCCCGCCGGAATCACGTAGGCATGGTTGATCGGCCGCACCGAGTCGAAGTGCGTGTCCGCGCTGCCCGAGTACTCAGGCAGTGCCGCGATGTTGGCCGTGATGAAGGCTTCGGTGTACTTGGCGCGGTTCAGGTAGCTCGCATCGACGGCCGGGTCGGCGATCTGGAACATGTCCTGCAGCGTGCGCACGAACGAGAAGTGGCTGTAGGCATCGCTGTCCACCACCTGCTTCTTCGCACCGCCCACGTCCTGCTGGTTGCTGATGATCCCGAAGATCGAGTTGCCGTGGCCGAAGTTGCCGCCGGCATAGTTGGGCGGCGGGGCGGTGGGCAGGGCCTTTCCGCTCGCGTCCACGGTCACTGGCGCGGCGCCGGAATTCGAACCTCCCGCGTTCCAGCCGCAGCACGAGCCGTTGTTGCCGCCTTCGCCTTCGTCGTACATCACGACGATCGCGACGCGCTTGTTCGGGTTCTTCCACAGCGCCGAGTTCTGGATCTTCTTGACCACCATGCCGAGGTAGATGTCGGCGCGCTGCACGCCATTGGCCTGGCCGCTGTTGGCGCTCACGCAACTGGTGTCCTGGCCGACGCCGTGCATGTCGTCGCACTGGTCGGGCACGACGAAGTTGATGTTGCCGACATCGCCGGTCTCCAGATCCTTGCTGAACTGGTCGTAGATCCAGCCGCTGGGGATGCCGTAAACCGAGGTCTTGAGCCAGTCGGCTTCCTGGTACTGGGTGCCGAAGATGGTGCGGTTGGTGGCCACGAACTCGGGCAGGTTGCGCGCATCCTGGAAGGCGATCGACGGGCCGTGCTTGACCTTGTAGAGACCGTTCCCCACCGCGTAGTTGTCCGAGCCCTTGAGGCTGGGCGTGGAGCCGTCGAGGTTGGTGATGCCCAGCTTGGCTGCGTCGTAGGTGGCGGCGACCTTCGAATCGGCGATGCTGTCGGCGCGCACGTCCTGGCCGGGGTTCATCGATTCGCTGTAGGTGCGGATCGTGCGGCCGGTCTTCGACATCAGCGTGAACAGGTTGTCGCCTGGGATGTTGTGCACGGTGCCGCCGGTCGGCGTGTCGCTGCAGGCTTCGCCCTTGGTCGTGCTGTAGCCGGCACGGGTGGTGCTGTTCGCCGGCGGTAGGTTGGCCTGCGTGGGCAGGGGCTGGCCGTCGGACGCCGTACCACCCTTGAACTCGACGTCGGTGACCGCGTAGGGCGTGCCCGCGACGGCGCCGCAGCCGAACCAGTTGTCGTCGTGGATGCCGAAGTCGTCACCACCGCCCAGCGCGGTGTAGTTCGGCTCGGAAGGGTTGCCGGTCGAATAGTAGGTGCTGAGCTGGTTGTACTTCTTGAGGATGTAGTTGATGTTGACGGCGCGCGGGTTGTCCACGATCACGTCGGTCGACTTGTTCTCCTCGATGATCACGAAGATGTTGTCGTAGGCCGGCACGCCTTCGACGTTGAAGGCCGCCTGCTGCGCCTGCGCGAAGGTGATCGGCGCCTGCTTCTGCAGCGGCTGCGAACGCGCGACGCTGCTGCCGTCCTTGTTGCTGAGGGTCACGCCCGACAGGCCCACGAGGCGCGGGTCGCCGCCCGCCACCGCGAGGTGGTCGGGGAACATGTCCTTGCGGTCGAGCTTGGCCGTCGCGTAGGTGTAGCGGTTGGTGAGCTCGTTGTCCTGGTACAGGGCCGCGTACTGGTCGGTGCCCTTCAGGCCGTTGACGTCGGCCAGCGGATCGGTGAGCGCGGCCGTGCCGAGGTTGAAGGTGGGCACGTTCAGGCGCGCGAGCAGGTTGGCCTTCTCGGCCTTGTAGCTGCTGCCGTTGGCTTCCACCAGGCGCTGCGCTTCGCTCGACAGCGGGCTGATGACGATCTTGGCCGCGCCCTGGTCGGCGATCTGGTCGGCCGAGGCGCGCAGGATCAGGTGGCTCGCGACCTTGGCGCCGGTGGCCGTGTTGGTCGCCGAGGTGCCGATGTCGGCCACGAGCTGGCCGCCCTGGGTGGTGGTCAGCGTGAACTTGCCGCTGGCGTCGGTGGTGGTCGAGGCTTCGCCGCTGTCGAGCACGCCGTTGCCGTTGGCATCGACGAAGACCGTGGCCTTCGCGTAGTAGCCGGCCTTGAGCGTCGGGTTGCCCGAGGCGCTGCCCGGCACGAAACCGCTGGCGGCGACCACGCCGCTGAGCGTGACGGCGTTGCCGCCGCTGCCGTCGCCGGACGGCAGGAACGCGACACCGCTGCCGCCACCGCCGCCGCAGGCGGTCAGCACGGAGGCCGCGAGCACCGTGAGCGCGGGGCACAGCAGGCCGGTCTTGATCTTGTGGATGTTTTTCAAAGTCGACTCTCGATCGTTGGGGAATGCGAACGGACGCACGGATTCGCCGAATCCGGCGGCCCTTGATTCAAGGACCGGTCGATGGTGGTTTTGCCAAATGTCAGTCCGAAGGCAGCAGACTTAGGCGCGCATTAGCGCTTTCTTCCGCCTTCGGAAACAGCGCGCGCAGGCGCGCGCACGGCGTGCGCGGCACGCCGTAGAAGCAACGGATTTGCGGTTTCGCGCCCCGTGGTCAGGGCGCGGTCAGCAAGCCTGGGCGGCTGCTATTTCGGCGCGGCCTCGCGCCGCGCGAGCGCATGCATCTGGGTGGCCTCGCGCGGCAGCCACAGCGAGAGCGCGAACACCGCGAGGCCCACCACCAGCATCATCACGAAGGTCAGATGCAGCGAACCGCCGAGCGCGAGCCGCAGCGCCGCGTCGCCGGCCGCGGGCGAGGCCGGGCCCTGCAGCAGCAGGCGCAGTTGCTCGTCGGTGAAGGCGAGGCGGCCGTCGGCGCGCGTGAGGCCGAAGTTGAAGACCGCGCCGAAGAAGGCCGCGCCCAGCGCGCTGCCGAGGTTGCGCGAGAACACGTTGGAGGCGGTGGCGCTGCCGCGTTGGGCGACGTCGACCGACTCCTGGATCAGGATCAGCGAGCTCAGGCTCAGCAGGCCCATGCCCAGGCCGATGACGAACGAGCCCACGCCCGCGAGCACCGGCGTGCTGCCCGCGGCGAGCAGCACGAAGCTCGAGCAGCCGACCGGGATCAGCGCCGCGCCGGCCACGAGGATGCGCCACAGGCCCACGCGCTGGAAGATGCGCGAGGTCAGCGTGGCGCCGATCGGCCAGCCCAGCATCACCATGGTCAGGGTGAGGCCCGCCGTGACCGAGGAGCGCTCGAGCACCACCTGCACGTACATCGGCAGGAAGGTGGTGATGCCGATCAGCACCATGCCCGCGAGCAGGGCCGCGCCATTGACGGTGGCGATGACGCGCGCGCCCCAGAGCTTGAACGACACCATCGGGTCGGCCGCGCGGCGCTCCTGCCAGACGAACAGCACCAGCGTGAGCGCGAAGGCCGCGGTCCAGCCCCAGGCATAGCCGTCGTTGCCGATGCCGAACTCCGTGAGCGCGATCATCAGCGCCGCGATGCCGGCGGCGAACAGCACCGCGCCCACGATGTCGATCGAGGCGCGGCGCGTGGCTGGCGCCTCGTGCAGGAAGGCCCAGAAGCCCAGCGCTGCGGCGAGGCCGATCGGCACGTTGATCCAGAAGATCCAGGCCCACGAGAGCTTCTGCACGATCAGCGCGCCAAGCATCGGCCCGAGCACCGCCGACACGGCCCACACGCTCGCGAGGTAGCCCTGCACCTTGCCGCGCTCGCGCACCGGGTAGAGATCGCCCACGATGGTCAGCGCCACCGGCTGGATGGCGCCGGCACCGATGCCCTGGATCAGCCGGAAGCAGATCATGGCCGGCATCGACCACGAGAAGCCCGCGAGCAGCGAACCGACGAGAAAGATCGCGATGCCCGCGAACATCACGGGCTTGCGGCCGTAGAGGTCGGAGAGCTTGCCGAAGACCACGGTCATCGCGGTCTGCGCGAGCAGGAACGAGGCGAAGACCCAGCTGTAGAGATGCAGCCCGCCGAGCTCGGAGGCGATCTGCGGCATGACGGTGGAGACGATGGTCGCCTCGATCGCGACCATGGCCATCGACGCCATGATCGACGCGATGACCAGCGCGCGGTGGGTGGTCTTGGTGGGAGGAGCTTCGGGTGTCACGCGGGACTTCCTGGAGGCGCGGTGCGTCGGGGCACATCGGGGCGCGGGAAGCGCACGGGGCACGGGCACGGTTTGCGAAGGGCTGCATGCTATAGCCATCACGAGCCCCTGTCCGCCGCTCGGACTCTTCGCAGGATCAGGCAAGTGGGCGCGGGCGCCCTGCCCCGGCTTCAGCCCTCGCCTTCGGGCGGCTCGAGGAAGGACGGCTGCGACCGCGGGAACACTGCCTTGCCCTGGCTGCCCTCGCCCGGCGCGAAGAAGGCGTAGCGGTTGCGCCCCGCGGCCTTGGCGGCATAGAGCGCGGCATCGGCGCGCGCCAGCAGTTCGGCCGCCGTGACCGCCGACTCGGCCGGGCCGTGGAAGGCGATGCCGATGCTGGTCGCGACCTCGATGCGCTGGCCGTCGACCGTGAACACCGGGCGGTTGATGCGCTCCACGATCTTCGAGGCCACGGCCGCGACCGATTCGCGCTGCCGGATGTTCTCGATCACCAGCACGAACTCGTCGCCGGCCAGCCGCGCCGCCATGTCGCTGGCGCGCACGCAGGCCTTGAGCCGGCGCGCGTACTCGGCCAGCACCGCGTCGCCCACCGCATGGCCCAGCGTGTCGTTGATGGCCTTGAAGCGATCGATGTCGAGGAACATCACGGCCAGCGAATGGCCGGTGAGCCGGCTGCGCAGCACGGCGTCGGGCAGGAACTCGTTGAAGGCCAGGCGGTTGGGCAGGCCGGTCAGCGTGTCGATGCGCGCGAGCTCGATCAGCTGGCGCTCCACCAGCTTGAGCGCCGTGATGTCGAGCGCCAGCGAGAAGATGCCGTGCGTGCTGCCGTCGCCGCGCGTGTCGGGCACGTAGATCACCTGCGTGACGCGGTCGTAGCCCGCGCGCTGCGTGCGCGCCTCGAACTCCACCTTCTCGCCGGCCAGCGCGCGCGCCAGCATCGGCCGGCGCGACAGGTAGACCTCGCGGCCCGCCACCTCCTCGAGATGGCGGCCTTCCACCTGCGAAGGCTCGAGGCCCAGCCATGCGTGGCTGGTGGCATTGGCGAAGGTGATGCGCTCCTCGCGGTCGATGTAGGTGATCAGCGCCGGCATGCTGTTGGTGATGGCGCGCAGCCGCAGCTCGCTCTCGGCGGCGCGCAGCTCGGCCTCCTTCAGGGCCGTGATGTTGAAGGCCATCAGGTAGAAGCCCAGCACCTCGCCCTCGAGGCTGATGTCGGCGATCAGGTGGGTCTGGAAATGGCCGTCGCTGCCGTGGATCGGCGCATCGACCGGGAAATGCGCGTTCTTGCCGGCCAGCACCGAGGGCAGGTGCGGCCGGATCTGCGCATACACCGCCTCGCCGAGCGAGGAGCGCAGGCTCACGCCCGCGAGCGGGCCGTCGAACAGGTCGGCCAGCTTCCGCGCGCGGCTGTTGGCGAACAGGCAGTTCTCGTCGCGGTCGAAGTAGCCGACGAGCGCCGGAATGCTGTTGGTCACGTCGCGCAGCCGGCGTTCCTGCTCCGTCAGGGCCTTGCGCACATTGACCTCGTCGGTGATGTCGAAGGTCATCGCGAACACGCCGCGCACCACGCCCTCGGTGTCGCGGTCGGGGATGTAGTGCGCCTTGTAGGTGCGGTCGCCGACGCCGCGCGCGGGGTTGCCGGCCTTCTCGACGATCACGGTCTCGCCGCGCAGCGCGCGTTCGTAGTACGGCGCGACGACCGCGAAGTCCTCCGCGCCGCGCGCCTCGGGCATCGCGCGGCCGACCAGTTCGTCGTCGTCGTGCATCGCCTTCACGTGCGCATTGACGAAGGTGTAGCGCAGCGAGGCATCGACGTGCGAGACCAGCGCCGGGATGTTGTCGGCGATGGTGCGCACCTGGGCCTCGGAACGCGCCAGGCTCAGTTCGCCGGCGCACTGCTGCGCCATCAGCTGGTCGAAGCTGCGCGCGAGCTCGCCGATCTCGTCCTGCGCATAGCGCGCCGGCGGCTCGGGCACGCCGGCGGCCGGATCCTGCGCCGACTGCATGCGCCCGTGCAGCGCGGCCAGCGGCGTCAGGCGCCGCCGCACGAAGCCCAGCGCGAGAGCGCCCGCGAGCAGCGCCGCCAGCAAGCCGCCGCCGAGCGCCACGCGCTCGATCGCGTCGATGCGCGCGAAGGCCTCGTCGCTCGGGTACATGGCGCCGACGATCCAGTTGGTCTGGTCGGTGCGCTGGAACGCGAACAGGCCCCGCACGCCCGACTCGTCGGTGCCTTCGCTGGTGCCCTCGAAGCCCGCGATCGCGCGCCGGATCTCGGGGTTGGCGCCGTTCTCGGTCGGCAGCCGGTTCAGGATGAGCGCGGCGTCGGGATGGTCGACCACCACGCCGTCGGCCGTGAGGATGAACAGGTAGCCGGTCTTGCCGAAGCGCACGTCGGCCAGGTCGCCGAGGATGTTGCGGTCCTTGAGGTTGAGGGCGCCCGACACCACGAAGCGCACCTTGCCCTGCGCGTCGAGCACCGGCTCGGTGATGGCGACCTGCGCCAGCCCGTTCAACCGGTTGCGGTAGGGCCGCGAGATCAGGCCCAGCCCCGACTGCACCGTCTGCTGGAAGTAGGCGCGGTCGCGGATGTTGATGGTGCCGACCTGGCTGGCATTGCTGAGGTTGGCGACCAGGTTGCCCTCGAGGTCGAGGAAGGCCACGTTGTCGAAGGCCAGGCGCAGCGACTTGTGCTGCTCGAGGAAGGCCTGCAGCGGCCGGCCGTCCTGGAAGTTCTGCGCCTCGACGCTGTCGACGAAGGTCTGCAGCAGGATGCGGCGGCTGCCGAATTTCTGGTCGACGCCGGTCGCGATCGAGGAGACGCGCGCGAACTGCTCGCCGGTGATCGAGGCGCGCAGGCTGCCGCGCACCAGTTGCAGCGCGACCATCGCGATCGCGACGGTCGCGGCCAGCACCACGGCGGCGACGCCGAGGCTGACGCGGGTGTGGAGTCCGAAACGGCGATGGAACGGTCGCGAAGGGGTCATGAATGAGATGAAGGCCAATGGCGCGCCGGGGTTCCGTGCCGGCTCGTGCGACCTGGGGCGAGTATCGGTGCGTTCGTCGGTCAGCGGAAGGTGAGAAACGTCATGCACCTCCGCTTCCCGATACGCGGCGGCGGCCCGAACGGATGCAGCCGCCGCGCCCGGCCGTCAAACGGCGATGGCGGGCCGCCCGGCCGCCGGCGCCGTCACCGCCCCGGCCAGCGCATCCACCATCGCATCGACCTCGGCCTCGGCCCGGGCCAGCGAGTCGGCCAGCAGCGCGCCGCCGAACTCGTCGCCCTCGGCCGCGGCTTCGTGTACCTCGGTCAGGCCGATGTACGAGAAGGCCGTGCGCACCATCGCCTCGCCATGGTTCATGTGCGCGATGCGCCCGCCCGGACCGTAGCCATGGTCGCCGCGCGCGCCCAGCAGCACCAGGCGCTTGCCGGGCGGCAGCATCGGCCAGTACGGCACGGCGCCGCGCGCGCGGTCGAAGCCGAAGGTGCGGCCCATGCGCACCACGTTGTCGATCCAGGCCTTGAACTGCGCCGGCACGCCGAAGTTGTACATGGGCAGGCCGACCACCACGAGGTCGGCCGCCAGCAACTGGTCGACCAGGCGGTCGCTCTCGGCCAGGCGCTCGGCCATCCAGGGCTCGCGCTGCTCGGGCGCGGTGAAGGCGGCATGGATCCAGCGCCCATCGACGAAGCCCGGCGGCTGCTGGCCGACGTCGAGGTGCTCGACCGCGTCGCCGGGCCGCAGGGCCTGCCAGCGCTCGACGAAGCGGGCCGACAGGCGGCGCGAGTGGGAGCCATGGGGATCGGTGCCGGAACGGCCGGAGCGGGCGCTGGTGTCGATGTGGAGCAGTCGGAGGGACATGGTCGGTGGTCCTGGAGATAAGTGAATGGATGTCTTTCGTCTCGCGATGCCAGAATGGCGATCGGCCGAGGCGTAGCGAGAATCTATGGGCCTCGCCGCCGCCTCACAAACGATCGTTTTTCCTTCAATGAACGAGCCAGATTCATCTGTCAGGTCGCCCAGGCGATTGCCGCCGCTGCAGGCGCTGCGCGCCTTCGAGGCCGCGGCGGCGCATGGCAGCTTCCTGCGCGCGGCACGCGAGCTGTCGGTCACGCCCTCGGCCATCAGCCACCAGGTGCGCGCGCTCGAGGACACGCTGGGCCAGCCGCTGTTTCGCCGCCTCACGCGGCAACTGGCGCTCACGCCCGCGGGCGCGCGGCTGTTCGAGGACCTGCGCCAGGGCTTCGATGCGCTCGAGGCCGGCGTCGAGCGGCTGCGCCGGCCGGCCGCCACCCAGGCCGTGACGCTGAGCACCAACACCGCCTTCGCCGCGCGCTGGGTGATCCCGCGCATGGCGGCCTTCCGCGCGGCCTGCCCGGGCATCGAGCTCAGGCTGCATGCGAGCGACACGGTGGTCGACCTCGCGCGCGGCGAGGCCGACATCGCGGTGCGCCTGGGCAGCGGCCGCTGGCCGGGCCTCGCGGCGCGCGCGCTGATGCCCGAGCGCTACGCGCCGCTGTGCAGCCCGATGCTGGGGCTGGCGCGCGTGGAGGACCTGCCGCGGCACCGGCTGATCCATTGCGACTGGCAGCCGCAGGCCCATGCGCCGGCGCTGTGGCCGCGCTGGTTCGAGGCGGCGGGATTGGCGCCGCCGCGCGGCCGCTCCGCGAAACAGGCGGCGAAGGAAGCGCCGGAGGCCGAGCTCTCGTTCTCCGACGAGACCCATGCGATCCTGGCCGCGCTCGGCGGCCATGGCGTGGCGCTCTTGAGCCTCACGCTCGCGGCCGAGGAACTGCGCAGCGGCGCGCTGGTCCAGCCCTTCGGGCCGGCGCTCGATACCGGGCGCTACTTCCTGGCCACCGCGAACGGGCGCGAGGACGAGCCAGCGGTGCGCGCGGTCTGGGACTGGATCGCGTCGCAGGCGATCTGATCAATCCTCGAAGGGCCCGGCGATCTCGCGCAGCGCCATCCGCTTGTAGGCCGCGACCAGCGCCGCGCCCTCCTCGCTCGCCACGCCGATCGCGAGGCGGATCGTGGCCTCGCCGAGCTCCCAGATCAGGAAGGCCGATTGCTCGATGCGTTCGCGCTGCGCGTCGCCGTGCACCTTGCGCATCGCCTCGGCCAGCATGCCGCCGGCGATGCGGCTCTCGTCGATCTGCAGCCCCAGCAACTGCTTGTCGGCCTGCATGCCGCTCCAGATGTCGCGCATCACGGGCCGCGCGCTGACGATCTCGAAGTAGCGGTCGACCAGCACCGAGAAGGCCCGCCGCAGGCTCGCGAGGTCGTGCACGTCCTTCAGGCCCTCCTCGATGCAGCCGCGGCTGTGCAGGTTGATGCGCTCGGCCAGCACGCGGATCAGCGCGCTCTTGTCGGGGAAGTACTGGTAGAGCGAGCCGATCGAGATGCCGGCGCGCGCGGCCACCTCGCTCATCTTCAGCGCGTCGCTGCCGCCGCGCCCGATCAGTTCGGACGCGCATTCGAGGATCAGTTCGACCCGCGCCTTGCTGCGCTCCTGCGTCGGGTTCTTGCGCACGGCGGGCGCGGCAGTGGCGATCTGGTTCATGGCGAAACGGGCCCGAAAAAACGGTTGACGCTCGAAATGTGAGGGAATATCATTTTTTACGTGAGCAGTCCTCACATTAACCGAAGGAGTCCGAGATGGCAATCGATCAGGTGCAGATGCGGGACGATGCGCGTCCCATCCTCGTGCTGGGCGCTCACGGCAAGACCGGCGCGCGCGTGATGGCGTTGCTGCGGGCCGCCGGCCACGCGGTGCGCGCCGGCTCGCGCGGCGCCCGTCCCGCCTTCGACTGGAACGACCGCGCCACCTGGGGCCCGGCGCTCGAGGGCGTGCGCGCGGTCTACATCGCCTACCAGCCCGACCTCTGCGTGCCCGGCGCGGTCGAGACCGTGCGCGCCTTCTGCGAAGCGATCGCGCGGGCCGGCGTGCGCAAGGCCGTGCTGCTGTCGGGCCGCGGCGAGCCCGAGGCCGAGGACGCGGAGAACGCGCTGCGCGCCAGCGCGCTCGACTGGACCATCGTGCGCGCGAGCTGGTTCTTCCAGAACTTCAGCGAGAACTACTTCCTCGAGGAGATCGTCGCGGGCGAGATCACATTGCCCGAGGGCCTCGCGCCCGAGCCCTTCGTCGACGCCGACGACATCGCCGAGATCGCGGTCGCCGCGCTGCTCGATCCCGAGGGCGGGCGCCATGGCGGCCAGCTCTACGAACTCACCGGCCCCGAGGCGCTGGACTTCCCCGAGGCGATCCGCCGCATCGGCCAGGCCGCCGGCCGCGACATCGGCTGCCGCATCGTGACCATGGACGACTACGCCGCCGCGCTGGGCCAGGCCGGCCTGCCGGCCGATCTCGCGTGGCTCGTGATCTACCTCTTCAAGACCGTGCTCGACGGCCGCAACACGCCGGTGGCCGACGGCGTGCAGCGCGCGCTGGACCGCCCGCCGCGCGGCTTCGCCGAGTACCTCGCGCGCACCGCGCCCACGGGCGTCTGGGGAGCCGCGTCGTGAGCGGCAAGCTGCTGAGCGCGCTGGTGCTGGCCGGCGCGCTGTCCAGCGCACTCGTCGCCGGCATGTTCTACGCGTTCTCGTCCTTCATCATGGCCGCGCTGGCACGCGTGCCGCCGGCCGAGGGCATGCGCGCGATGAACGCGATCAACGTGACGGTGATCACGCCGAGCTTCATGGCGCTGTTCATGGGCACGGCCGTGCTCGGCATCGCTCTCGCGATCTGGTCGCTGTTCTCGATCTCGCAGGCCGACTCGCAGCTGGTGCTGCTGGGCGCCCTGCTCTACCTGCTCGGCTGCTTCGGCGTGACCATGGCCTTCAACGTGCCGCTCAACGACCAGCTGGCCGCCGCGCCCACCGAGGCGCTGTGGCACAGCTACCTGCGGACCTGGACGATGTGGAACAGCGTGCGCACCGCCGCGGCCGCGCTGTCGTCGGCGGTGCTGGTGGCCGTGGCGCTGCGGCAGGCCGCGGGTTGAAGGCGGGAGCGGGCAGCCGAACGCAGAGGGCGCGAAGGTTTCGCAGAAGTCGCAGAAGGAACAACCAAAAAATGGATGTTCTTCTGCGACTTCTGCGCTCCTTGGTATTCCTTCTGCGTTCGGCTGTCCGAATTCAAGGCGCGCGCAACTGCTCGCGCAGCCTGGCGCCGATCTCGGGCCGCTCGAGGAAGGGATCGGCGGGGTTGGTGATCGAGACGATGTTCTCCATGCGGCTGCGCACGTTGCCCAGCGCCTTCGGGTGGCTGAACACGTAGAACTGGTTGGCGCTGATCGCCTCGAAGACCTTGGCCGCGACCTCGGCCGCCGTGATCTTGCCGCTGCTCACCGCCTTGTTGCTCATGGCCTGGCCGATCAGCTGGCTCTTGGTGAGCTCGCTCTGCTTGGGCGCGTCGGGCCGGTTGCGCTCGCTGCTGGTGATGCCGGTCGGCACGAAGTACGGGCACAGCAGGCTGGCGCCGATCTGGTCGGTGACCAGGTTCAGGTCCTGGTACATGGTCTCGGTGAGGCTCACGACCGCGGCCTTGGCGGCGTTGTAGATGCCCATGTTCGGCGGCGTCAGCAGGCCGGCCATGCTCGCGGTGTTGGTCACGTGGCCGCGGTACGAGGGGTCCTTCGCGGCGGCCTCGAGCATCATCGGCACGAACAGGCGCACGCCGTGGATCACGCCCCAGAGGTCGACGCCGAGCACCCAGTCCCAGTCGGCCACCGTGTTCTCCCACACCAGGCCGCCCGCGCCCACGCCAGCGTTGTTGAAGACGAAGTGCGGTGCGCCGAAGCGCTCCTTCACGGCGGCGGCCAGCGCTTCCATCTGCGCCGCGTCCGACACGTCGACCTTGCGCGCCAGCACCTGCGCGCCGGCCGCTTCCATCTCGGCCTTGGCCTTGTCGAGTGCGTCCTGCTGCACGTCGACCAGCACGAGGTTCATGCCGCGCGCCGCGCCGATGCGCGCGCATTCGAGTCCGAAGCCCGAGCCCGCGCCGGTGAGCACGGCGGTCTTGCCCTTGAAGTCCTGAATCATTGGATACGTTCCTTTGGAATGGCTCTGCGCCGAGCATTAGAGCGCGTCGGCGCGCACGCGGCTGTCGTTCGGGCGACGCATCGCGAAGCCTTTGGTTTACGCATGGGCCGGCAGCGCCGAAGGGTGTCTCCGAAGCTACATACAAGCTGCCTATAAACCGCCGCAGCCCGCTCGCCGGTCCTTCATTCCATCCAGAAAATTTCCATGATCCATGCAGCGCCGAGGCCGACCTGGCAACTCAGAACTTTGGTACTCGCGGCAGTCGTCGCGCTGAGCGCCTGCGGCGGCGGTGGCGGTGGCGGGGGTGTCTTCCCCTTCGTTCCCCCGCCCTCCTCCGGTACCGCGCCGCCCGCGGTGCAACCGCCGCCGGCCCCGCCGCCGCCCACCTGCGCGGCCGCCGTGCCGGCCGACGCGCCGCTCGCGGCCATTCCCGCCGTGCAGGGCACGGGCCACCTGAGCCCGATGGCGGACCAGGGCGTGACCGTGCGCGGCGTGGTGGTCGGCGACTTCCAGGCCACCGGCACCGGCGACACCAGGCTCAACGGCTTCTTCGTGCAGTCGCTGGTGCCCGATGCCGATCCGCTGACCTCCGAAGGCCTCTTCGTCTACGCGCCGGCCAATGCGACGCGCGTGGCGGTCGGCGACTACGTGCAGGTCTCGGGCACGGTCACCGAGTTCGGCCAGACCGCGGGCGCCAACGCCAAGCCCGACAGCATCACGCAGATCGCGGGCACGACCGACAAGCCCGTGGCCATTTCCATCTGCGGCTCGGGCCTCGCGATCGCGCCGACCCCGATCACGCTGCCGGTGGCCGACGAATCCACGCTCGAGCGCTATGAAGGCATGCTGGTCGAGATCGCGCAACCGCTGGCCGTGTCGGAGCTGTTCGAGCTGGGCCGCTACGGCCAGCTGGTGCTGTCTCTCAACGGGCGCCAGTTCAACCCCACCAACGGCAACGCGGCCGCCACGCACGAGCAGAACCTGCTCGCGCGCATCGTGCTCGACGACGGCTCGTCGCGCCAGAACCCGAACCCCATCCCCTACCTGAGCGCCGCGGGCACCGACGGCACGCGCCGCATGGGCGACACCACGCAGAAGGTCACGGGCATCCTGAGCCACAACTTCGCGGCCTACCGGATCCAGCCGACCGAGGCGACCAGCTTCGCGCAGGCCAACCCGCGCCCGGCCACCGCGCCCGCGGTCGGCGGCACGCTGAAGGCGGCGAGCCTGAACGTGCTGAACTACTTCACCACCTTCCAGAACGGCGAGAACGCCGCGGGCCAGACCGGCCAGGGCTGCACGCTCGGCAGCGAGGCACCGAGCGCGGGCAACTGCCGCGGCGCCAACAACCGCGCCGAGTTCGATCGCCAGCAGGCCAAGATCGTGGCCGCGATCGCGGGCCTCGATGCCGACGTGATCGGCCTGATGGAGATCCAGAACACCGACGTGGCGACCGACAACCTCGTGGCCGCGCTCAACGCGAAGCTGGGCGCGGGCACATACGCCTCGGTGCGCAGCGGCAGCTTCGGCACCGACGCGATCAAGGTCGACATCCTCTACAAGCCCGCCAAGGTGCAGCGCGTCGGCGGCCTGGTGTTCCCCACCGGCACCGACCTCGCGGACTACGTCGCGCCCAGCGGCCGGCCGCCGCTGGCGCAGCGCTTCAGCGCGGTGGGCAACCACGGCGGCTTCTGGTTCGTGGTCAACCACCTGAAGAGCAAGGGCAGCTGCCCGAGCACCGGCGACATCGACCTGGGCCAGGGCTGCTTCAACCTCGCGCGCACGAAACAGGCGACGGCGCTCAACAGCTTCGTCGCCAAGCTCAAGGCGCAGGGCGAGGCCGACGTGCTGATGATGGGCGACTTCAACAGCTACCTGCTCGAGGACCCGACCAAGGTGCTCGAGTCGGCCGGCAACGAGAGCCTGCTCAAGCGCATGCCCGCCAACGACCGCTACACCTACGTGTTCGGCGGCGAGACCGGCGCGCTCGACCATGCCTATGCCTCGGGCTCGCTCGCCACGCAGGTCGCGGGCGTGGGCGTGTGGCACATCAACGCCGACGAGCCGACCGCGCTCGACTACAACACCGACTTCACGACCGACGACCGCTACGCGCCCACGCCGTACCGCGCCTCGGACCACGACCCGGTGCTGGTGGGCCTGAACCTCGCGGCCGACACGGCCGTGACGCTGCCGATCCTCGGCGGCACCATCCCCGCGACCGCCCGGGCCGGCGAAAGCTACGGCGTGACGATCACCGAGGCCCTGCCCGGCGGCAGCGCCACCCTGACTTCGCTCTCGGTCGACTGGGGCGATGGCAGCGCCGCGACGACCGCGCCGGGCGCCGGCACGGTGACGCATACCTACGCGGCCGCGGGCAGCTTCGACGTGGTGATCACGCTGACCAACTCGGCGGGCCAGACCGCCACGCGCTCCGGAACCGTCGCTGTCAGCAAGATCGTGGTGGTTCCGCCCGGCCCGCCCGACCTGTTCTTCAGCGAATACATCGAAGGCAGCTCGAACAACAAGGCGATCGAGCTCTACAACCCGACCGCGGCGACGCTGGACCTGAGCCTCTACACCGTCAAGCTGTACTCGAACGGCGCGAGCACCGCGACCAACACGCAGGTGCTCAGCGGCACGCTGGCACCGGGGGCGACGCTGGTGCTCTCGAACAGCGGCGCCACCACGCCCTTCAAGCCCGCGGGTTCGATCGTCAGCAGCGTGGTCAACTACAACGGCGACGATGCGCTGACGATCGAGAAGTCGGGCACGGTCATCGACCGCATCGGCCAGGTCGGCGTGGACCCCGGCACCGAATGGAAGAGCGGCAGCGTGAGCACGCTGGACCAGACGCTGCGCCGCAAGCCCACCGTCAAGGCCGGCGACCGCAATCCCCTGCTGCCCTTCGATCCGGCGGAGCAGTGGGACAGCTTCCCGATCAACACCTCGGACGGCCTGGGCTCGCACACGGTGAACTGAGCGGGAGCGCCGGGCCGGCGATCGACGGCCCGGCGGTTTTTCAGCCCTCGGCTTTCTTCAGCACGTAGCCGATGCGCGGGAAGTGCACGTGCACCCGGCCCGTGCGTTCGCCGTTGCGCTCCAGCGTGTAGTGGGTGCGCGTGGCCGCCACCAGGATGCCCGGCGTTTCCTCGAGCCCGAAGCTCTCGGCGCGCAAGGTGACGGCGCTGCCCAGCGGAATGCCGTGGTCGTCCTGGAAGGTGCTGTCGGTCAGCAGCGAATGCGGCGTCGCGGCCTTGGCCACGGCGATCGCTTCCTCCGCGCCGAACTTCTCGGGCGTGCCATGGCCGATGGCCGCCATGCGGTTCATCCAGTCGACCACCGCGGGCGTGAGGTCGAGGATGCCCTTGACCGCCTCGATGCGGCGCGTGTACCACAGCGGGTGGTAGGCCGAGAAGTCGGCGATGCAGGGCCCCTCGCCGAGCAGGAAGGGCTTGTCGTCGAGCATGTCGGACAGCCGGCGCAGGTACGACTTGTAGGCGCTGGTGGCGTCGGCCGGGCGCAGCCGCGTCATGTTGCCGGCGCTCATCTTCGCGCGGTCCTCGCCGAAGGCCTTGGCGGCCTCGGGCGGCGCCTTGGCGAACACCTCGGCCGCGCCCTTGGGCTGCAGGTTCCAGGCCATCGCGGCCCAGAACAGCGTGGTGTCGGCCCACTGCGCGAGGATGCGCGACATGCCCTTCTCGGGCTCGGGGTAGAGCGTGGGCGCGGGCTGCAGGTGCTCGAGCACGTCGGCGATCAGCGCGCTGTCGCAGTAGATGTCGGCGCCGATCTGCAGGAACGGCGTCTTGCGGTAGCCGCCCGTGAGCACCTCCACGTCGGGCTTGGGCATGATCGGCGGGATGAAGACCGACTTCCACGGCAGCTGCTTGGCGCCGAGGATCAGGCGCACCTTCTCCGAGAAGGGCGAGGTGGCGTAGTGGTGCAGGATCAGGTCGGCCATCGTGGTTCTTTCGTTGAAGGAGGGACAGTTTTTTCTAGACGGGTTGGGCGCGCCGCACGATCGCATCGAAGTCGGTGCCCGCGCCCAGCGTGCCGAAGGCATGGCCCCAGTCGCCGCCCAGGCGCGAGGCGCAGAACGCGCCCACCACCGCCGGCGGCGCGGTCTGCGCGAGCAGCGAAGCCTGCACGGCCAGCGCCACGTCCTGTGCCAGACGACGCGCCTCGACCTCGGAGGCCATCGCCTCGATGCGCGCGGGCAGCGCGTCGGCCAGGCGGTCGAGCGCCGCATGCTGGCCGCGCGCGGGCGCCAGTTCGTGCGCCAGCGCCGCCACCGCGTCGCCCTTGCGCAGGCCGCGCAGCAGGTCGAGCGCCATGATGTTGCCCGCGCCCTCCCAGATCGAGTTGAGCGGCATCTCGCGGTAGACGCGCGCCATCACGCCCTCGCCGCCCTCCTCCACGTAGCCGTTGCCGCCCAGGCATTCCATCGCTTCCTGGCCCAGCAGGCTGCCGCGCTTGCAGATCCAGAACTTGGCGACCGGCGTGAGCAGGCGCGCCATCAGTCGCTCGTGCTCGTCGGCGGGCCGGTCGAAGGCGCGCGCGAGGCGGATCGCGAGCGCGGTGGCGGCCTCGCTCTCGAGCGCCATGTCGGCCAGCACGTTCTGCATCAGCGGCTGCGCGATCAGCGGCTTGCCGAAGGCGCTGCGCTGCGCCGTGTGGTTCAGAGCCAGCGCGAGGGCCTGGCGCATCAGCCCGCTGGTGCCGAGCGCGCAATCGAGCCGCGTCATCGTGCCCATCTCGAGGATCTGCGGAATGCCGCGGCCCTCCTCGCCCACCAGCCAGGCGCTGGCGCCATGGAACTCGACCTCGGAACTGGCATTGGCCTTGTTGCCGAGCTTGTCCTTCAGGCGCTGGATGCGGATCGCGTTGTGCGTGCCGTCGGGCAGCACGCGCGGCAGGAAGAAGCAGCTGAGCCCGGCCGGCGCCTGCGCCAGCACCAGGAAGGCATCGCACATCGGCGCGGAGAAGAACCACTTGTGGCCCGTGATCTCGTAGCGCTCGCCCCAGCCGTCGCTGCCGGCGCGCACCGCCTTCGTGGTGTTGGCCCGCACATCGGAGCCGCCCTGCTTCTCGGTCATGCCCATGCCCATGGTCACGCCGGCCTTGTCGGCCACCGGCCTGAGCGCGGGGTCGTACACGAGGCTGCCGAGCTTCGCGCCCCAGTCCGCATGCACGGCCGCGTTGTCGCGCAGCGCGGGCGTGGCCGCGTAGGTCATCGAGATCGGGCACAGCATCGAGGGCTCGAGCTCGGTGAAGAGCATGAAGCCCGCGGCGCGCAGCACATGGGGCGACGCGGCCGCGCCGGGTTCGGCGCGCCATGGCGTGCCGTGCAGGCCGGCGCCCACCGCCGCTTTCATCAGCAGGTGGTAGCTCGGATGGAACTCGACCTCGTCGATGCGGCGTCCGAAGCGGTCGTGCGTGTGCAGCTCGGGCGTGTGCACGTTGGCCAGCCGCGCATGCGTCTGCATGTCGGCCGTGCCCAGCGTTTCGCCCAGTTGCCGCAGCGACTCCGTCGGCAGTTGCGGCGCATTGAAATTCAACGCATCGCGCAGGGGCCGGTGGGTGTCGAAGAGGTTGTAGCCGGCCAGTGGTGCCGGCTGGTTGAATACCTCGTGGGTCGCGTCCATGGCCGGCTCCTTCGCGTTTTTCAGTGCCTCAGATCAGCTTGACCAGCTGCTTGCCGAAGTTGCGGCCCTTCAGCAGCCCCAGGAAGGCTTCGGGCGCGGCCTCGATGCCCTGCGCGATCGACTCGCGCGGCTTGAGCTTGCCGCTGCCCACCAGCGCGCCGAGCTCGGACAGCGCCTCGGGCCACACCTCCATGTGCTCGCTGACGATGAAGCCCTCGACCTTGAGCCGGTTGATCAGGATCAGCGCGGGGTTCGCGAGCGGCAGCGGCTGGCCGTCGTAGCCCGCGATCATGCCGCACAGCGCCACGCGCGCGAAGGCGTTGGTACGCAGCAGCACGGCGTCGAAGATGTAGCCGCCGACGTTCTCGAAGTAGCCGTCGATGCCGTTCGGGCAGGCTTCCTTGAGCGCCGCGCTCATGGTCTTGACGTCTGGATGCTGGCGGTAGTCGATGCAGGCGTCGAAGCCCAGTTCGTCGGTCACGTACTTGCACTTGTCCGGGCCGCCCGCGATGCCCACCACGCGGCAGCCGCGCGCCTTGGCCAGCGCGCCGAAGGCGCTGCCCACGGCACCGCTGGCGGCCGTGATGACCACGGTCTCGCCGGCCTTGGGCGCGATGATCTTGACCAGGCCGTACCAGGCGGTCACGCCCGGCATGCCGACCGCGCCCAGGTAGTGCGACAGCGGCACGTGGGTGGTGTCCACCTTCTTGAGCGCGCCGGGCTGCGAGGCATCGACCACGCTGTATTCCTGCCAGCCGCCGAAGCCCACCACCTTGTCGCCCACGGCGTACTTCGGGTGCTTGCTCTCGACCACCTCGCCCACGGTGCCGCCCTGCATCACCTGGCCCAGCGGCTGCGGCTGGGCGTAGCTCTTGGCGTCGTTCATGCGCCCGCGCATGTAGGGATCGAGGCTCATGTAGTGGTGGCGCACCAGCACCTGGTTGTCCTGGAGCGCCGGGGTTTGCGCGGTCACGAGCTTGAAGTTGCTCGCGACGGCTTCGCCCTCGGGGCGGTTGTCGAGGATCTGCTGCTTGTTGGTCGGCATGGTCGTGTCTCCTGGAAACTGGATGGCGGCGCGCGAGGCGCCTTGGGACTGCGGGCGGCGAAACGGGGTCCGCCGCCCTTGGACTGTTCGCGGTCAGTCGGTCGACGGCGGGCGCATCGCGTTGGCGCTCGCCGGGCCGGTCGGCAGCCGGCGCTTCACGTACTTGAAGGTGCCGGTGGCATGGGCGCACACGCGCTTCTGCTCGTCGTAGATCCTGGCCTCGGTGAAGGCCAGCGTGGCGGTGCGGTGGATCAGCGTGCCGCGCGCGCGCAGCGGGCCGACCGAGGGCTGCATGAAGCTGGTCTTCATCTCGATCGTGACCACGCCGGTCTCGGGCGTCACGCTGCGCGCGGCCGCGGCCATGGCGATGTCGAGCAAGGTCATGCAGGCGCCGCCGTGCGTCACGTCGAAGGTGTTGAGATGCTCGGGCTTGGCCGTGTAGCGGATCTCGGATTCGCCGTTCTCGAACTTCACGAGCTCGAAGCCCAGGTGGCGCGCGAACGGGATCTGGCTCGTGTACGAGCGGATGTTGATGTCGTCGGAGTCTTGGGTCATTGCTTCAGGCCGCGCCCAGGACCACGCTCACGCCGCCGTCGACCGCCAGCCACTGGCCGGTGATGTGCTTGCCGGCATCGCTCGCGTACAGCAGCGTCAGGCCCTTCAAGTCTTCGTCGTCGCCCAGGCGGCCCAGCGGCGCCTGCGCGGCCATCTTCTCCTCGCCCAGCGACTTGATCAGGCCGGCCGCCATCTTGGTCATGAAGAAGCCCGGGCAGATCGCGTTGACGGTGATGTTGTACTTGCCCCATTCGGCCGCCAGCGTGCGCGTGAAGCCGATCACCGCGGTCTTGGAGGTGTTGTAGGCCAGGGTCTGCATCTCGGGCGGGTTGCCGTTGAGGCCCGCGATCGAGGCGATGTTGATGATGCGGCCGCTCTTCTTCGGGATCATGTACTGGTTGGCCACGTGCTGCGACAGGATGAAATAGCCGCGCACGTTGAGGTTCATCACCTTGTCCCAGGCCTCGACCGGATGGCTTTCGGCCGGCGCGCCCCAGCTCGCGCCGGCGTTGTTCACGAGGATGTCGATCGCGCCCAGGCGCTGCAGGGTCTCCTCGGCCAGGCGGCGGGTGTCCTCCTCCTTCGCGCAGTCGGCGGCGATCCAGCGCGCGTCGATGCCGGCGGCCTGCAGCTCGGCCGCGGCCTGCTCGAGGTCCTCGGCCTTGCGCGAGCTCAGCATGATCTTCGCGCCGGCCTCGCCGAGCGCATGGGCCATCTGCAGGCCCAGGCCGCGCGAGCCGCCGGTGATGAGCGCGGTCTTGCCGCGCAGGTCGAACAATTGCTGGGTGGTGCGGGTGGTCATGGGGATGTCTCCGGAGGTCGGTGGTGTTCGGGGAATGTCAGATCTCATAGTCCATGCACTGGCGCGCTTCGCGCACGGCGCCGATGAAGGGCTTGAGCGCGACGTGCTGCGGATGCTCGGCATAGGCCGCGAGCGCGGCGGCATCGGTGAATTCCGAATTGAGGATCAGGTCGTAGGTGGCTTCCAGGCCCGGCTGGGCCAGCGCGACCTCGAAGCGCACGGTGCCCGGCGACAGCGTCGCGCAGGCCTCGAGCAGCGCCTTGGCCTTGGCGAGGTTGGCGGCCTTGTCGGCGCCCTCGGCGTGCGCCTTGAACTTCCACATCACGATGTGCCTGAGCATGGCCTCGGTCTTTACTTGTCGTTCATGCGCGAGCGCACGTAGATCAGCACGAAGCCCACGACGGTCGCGATGCCGCCGGGCACGGCCATGGCCCAGCCGGTGGCCGGCTCGGTGCGGCCGGTGGCGATGCCGAGGATGACGAGGAACAGGCCGCCGTAGATCAGGATCCAGATCCACTTCTCGAGCGTGGCATGCGGTTTGGGCGGCTTGGCGGGAGTGGGAGGGGTCATGGCAATGGCAGGCATCAGAATGCCTCTTCGGGCAAGGCGGTACAGGTCGGATCGCGGCTCTCGACCACGTTGAGCCAGGCGCCGTTCTTGGGCAGCTCGTAGTGGAAGAAATAGCGCGCGGCCGCCATCTTGCCAGCAGTCGCGGGCGCGGCCTGCGCCGGGTCGAGTTCGAGCGCGCGCTGCGCCACATCGAGCCACAGCCAGGCCAGCACCGTGTGGCCGAAGGCCTGCATGTACGGCACCGCGTTCACCAGCGCCTCGGCCGGGTCGCCGGTGGACCAGGCGGCCTCGGTGGCGCTGCCCACGCGCTGCAGCGCCTCGCCCAGCGCCTTGGCATGGGCCGCCAGCGCGGGCGCCTTGGCGGCGCGGCCGATGGTCTCGGTCATGCGGCCTGCCAGCAGCTGCAGGCCGCGGCCCTTCTCCATCAGCACCTTGCGGCCCAGCAGGTCGGCCGCCTGGATGCCGTGCGTGCCCTCGTGGATCATGTTGAGGCGGTTGTCGCGCCAGTACTGCTCGACCGGGAAGTCGCGCGTGTAGCCGTAGCCGCCGTGCACCTGGATCGCGAGCGAGTTGGCCTCGAGGCACCATTCGCTGGGCCAGCTCTTGGCGATCGGCGTCAGCACTTCCAGCAGCAGCCGCGCGTCGTCGGCGGCCTGCTCGCTGCCGGTCTTCTGCTCGTCGACCAGCCGCGCGCAGTACAGCTCGAGCGCCAGCGCGCCCTCGCAATAGGCCTTCTGCGCGAGCAGCATGCGGCGCACGTCGGCGTGCTCGATGATGCGCACCTGCGGGCCGGCGGAGTCCTTGACCACCTTGGCCTCGCCGCCCTCGGGCTTCTTCACGAGGCGGCCCTGCGGCCGGCTCTTCGCGTAGTCGAGCGAGGCGTAGTAGCCGGCCATGCCGAGCATGGTGGCGGCGGTGCCGACGCCGATGCGTGCCTCGTTCATCATGTGGAACATGCAGTGCAGGCCCTTGCCGGGCGCGCCGACCAGGTAGCCCACCGCGCCGGCCTTGCCGCCGACCGGGTACTTGCCTTCGCCGAAGTTCAGCAGCGTGTTGGTGGTGCCGCGCCAGCCCAGCTTGTGGTTGAGGCCCGCGAGCGCCACGTCGTTGCGCTCGCCCGTGAGTTCGCCCTGCGTGTCCACCATGCGCTTGGGCACGATGAACAGCGAGATGCCGCGCGTGCCCGGCACCAGCTTGCCGTTCTCGTCGGGAATCTTGGCGAGCACGATGTGCACGATGTTCTCGGTCAGCTCGTGGTCGCCCGAGGAGATCCACATCTTGTTGCCCGTGAGCCGGTAGCGCGGGCCCAGCGGATCGTCCTGGAAGCCCTCGCCATCGGGCACCGCGCGCGTGGCCACGTCGCTCAGCGAGGAGCCGGCCTGCGGCTCCGACAGGCACATGGTGCCGGCCCAGCGCCCGGAGAACTCGTTCTTGGCGAACACCTCCTTCTGTGCATCGGTGCCGTGCACCATCAGCAGGTTGGCGTTGCCGCTGGTCAGCATGTTCGAGCCGATGCTCACCGAGGCCATCGCGAAGAAGCTGTTGGCCGCGGCCTGCACCGTGTAGGGCAGCTGCATGCCGCCGATGTCGTAGTCCTGCGCCGCGCTCATCATTCCCGATTCGACGAAGGCCTTGTGCGCGTCGTGCGTGGCCTGCGGCAGGATCACCTTCTCGCCGTCGAAGTGCGGCTCCTGCGTGTCGACGGTGCGGTTGAACGGCGCGTACTTCTCGCGCGCGATGCGCTCGCAGGTGTCGAGCACCGCGTCGAAGGTCTCGCGCGAGTGGTCGGCGAAGCGTTCGCGCGCGGCCAGCGTTTCGGCATGCAGCCAGTCGTAGAGCAGGAAATCGAGGGTGGGACGCAGGCTCATGATGAGTTCCAGGAAAGCGGGATCAGGGTCGGGATCGGGATCGGACTGCCGAACGCAGAAGGCGCGGAAACCAAGAAAAAGTCGCAGAGAAAAACCAATGAAAAAATTTTGGTTTCTCTTCTGCGACTTCTGCGTAACCTTCGCGACTTCTGCGTTCGGAAGTCCGAATTCAGCGGTTCAGGACAATGCTCAGATCACCTCGAACACGCCCGCGGCACCCATGCCGCCGCCGATGCACATCGTGACCACGACCTTCTTCGCGCCGCGGCGCTTGCCTTCGATCAGCGCGTGGCCCGTGAGGCGCTGGCCGCTCACGCCGTAGGGGTGGCCCACGGCGATGGCGCCGCCGTCCACGTTGAGGCGATCGGCCGGGATGCCGAGCTTGTCGCGGCAGTAGATCACCTGCACCGCGAAGGCTTCGTTGAGCTCCCACAGGTCGATGTCGTTGACCGTCAGGCCCAGGCGTTTGAGCACCTTGGGGATCGCGAAGACGGGGCCGATGCCCATCTCGTCGGGCTCGCAGCCCGCCACCGCGAAGCCCAGGAAGCGGCCCAGCGGCTTCAGGCCCTTGCGCTCGGCGTACTTCTCGTCGACCACCACGCAGGCGCCGCCGCCGTCCGAGAACTGGCTGGCGTTGCCGGCCGAGATCAGGCCGCCGGGCAGCGCCGAGCGGATGCCGCTGATGCCTTCCTTGGTCGTGCCGGGGCGGATGCCTTCGTCGTTCTCGATCGTGACTTCCTTGGTGCGCAGTCCCAGCACCGGGTCGGCCACGCCGGCCAGCACGGTGATCGGCGCGATCTCGTCCTTGAAGCGGCCGGCTTCCAGCGCTGCCGTGGCCTTCTGCTGGCTCGCGGCGCCGTATTCGTCCATGGCGTCGCGGCCGATGTTGTAGCGCTTGGCGACCTGCTCGGCCGTCTGCAGCATGTTCCAGTAGATCTCGGGCTTGTGCTTCACCAGCCAGGGGTCGGCCAGCATGTGCTTGTTGGCTTCGTTCTGCACGCACGAGATGCTCTCGACGCCGCCGGCCACGTAGACGTCGCCCTCGCCCGCGATGACGCGCTGGGCGGCGGTGGCGATGGTCTGCAGGCCCGAGGAGCAGAAGCGGTTGATGGTCATGCCCGAGGTGGTGATCGGGCAGCCGGCGCGCAGCGCGATCTGGCGCGCGATGTTCGAGCCGGTCGCGCCCTCGGGCGTGGCGCAGCCCATGATCACGTCGTCGACCTCGGCGGCCTCGATGCCGGCGCGAGCGATCGCGTGCTGCACCGCATGGCCGCCGAGCGTGGCGCCGTGCGTCATGTTGAAGGCACCCTTCCAGCTCTTGGCGAGCGGCGTGCGGGCGGTGGAAACGATGACGGCGCTGGTCATGGTGAGGTCCTTTTCGAAGATGGAAGGGAAAGCCGGGTTACTGGGACTGCGCGCCGGAAGCGTTGCGCAGCAGCTGCTGATAGAAGCCGATCATCTCGCCGTAGTTCGAGATCGCGAGGCGTTCGTTGGTGCCGTGGAAGCGCGCGAGGTCCTCGTTCTTCATGCGGAAGGGCGAGAAGCGGAACACCGCGTCGCTCAGGATCGAGAAGTGGCGCGAATCGGTGGCCGCGGTCATGAGGCCGGGCGCGACGATGGCGTCGGGGAAGGACTGGCGCACCGAGCGCTCGATGGTGCGGTAGCCGGCGCTGTCGGTCGGCGAGACCGGCGAGGCCTCGGAGTTGCCGGGGTAGCGCTTGATCTTGATCTCGTCGTCGCCCAGCTGCTTGCGCAGGTGGGCCTCGACGCTGTCGATGGTGTCGCCGGGCAGCACGCGGAAGTTGACGGCGGCCTCGGCGCGGCCGGGCAGCACGTTGTCCTTGTTGCCGGCGCGCACGATGGTCAGCGCGGTGGTGGTGCGCAGCATCGCGTTGCTGCTCGGGCTCTTCTGCAGCTGGCCTTCGACCAGCGGCGCCGTGAGCCAGAGGTTGGACAGCATCACGCGATTGATGCCGCTCATCTCGGGCGCGAGCGTGCCGAACATCTGGCCGGCCACGCCCTGGATGCCGCCGGGCATCGGGTTGGCCTCGAGGCGCGCGAGCGCAGCGCTCAGGCGGCCGATCGCGCTGTGCGCGGGCGGCATCGACGAGTGGCCGGGCGCGGTGTCGAGCGAGAGGAAGAAGGTGGCGTAGCCCTTCTCGGCCAGGCCGATCAGCGCCGCGGGCTTGCTCAGGCCCGGCAGCACGCCGTCGAGCACCAGCAGGCCCTCGTCGAGCACCCAGTCGAGCTTCACGCCGCGCGACTGGAGCAGTTCGGCGATCGGCAGCGCGCCGCGCAGGCCGCTGACCTCCTCGTCGTCGCCCATCGCGAGGTAGACGGTCTGCTTCGGCTGGAAGCCGCTCGCGAGCAGCAGCTCGATGGCCTCCATCTGCGCGAACAGGTTGCCCTTGTTGTCGAGCGTGCCGCGGCCCCAGACGAAGCCGTCCTTGATCTCGCCGCCGAAGGGATCGACGCTCCAGGCCTTCTCGGTGCCCGGCGCGATCGGCACCATGTCCTGGTGCGCCATCAGCGCGATCGGCTTGGCCTGCGGATCGCTGCCGGTCCAGGTGTAGAGCAGCGCCTTCTGGCCCACGACCTCGCGCTTGAGCGTGGCGTGGACCTTGGGGAAGTTCTGTTCGAGGTAGGCATGCAGCCGGTCGAACTCGGCCAGGTTGGCGGCCGGGTCGTCGAGGCTGGACACCGTGCGAATGGGGATCGCGCCCGCGAGCCGCTTCGCGGCGGCCTGCAGGTCGATCTCGGGCTTGGGGGCCGGCGCCACCGCGAGCTGGCGCGATGGCGTGGTCCAGGTCTTGACCGCCACGGCCGCCGCCAGCGCGACGAGCACCAGCAGCAACCCCAGGAAGATGCGTTTCAGCATGGGCGGTCGGGTTCCCGGACGATCAACCGAAGGACTTGCCTTCGGCCACCAGCTTCTGGATCAGCGGCGCGGGCTGCCAGAACTCGGCGTCGTCGCGCGGGTTCTTCGCGAAGCGCTTCATGGTCTCGGCCACGTTGTACAGGCCGACCTGCGAGGCATAGTGCATCGGGCCGCCGCGCCAGATCGGGAAGCCGTAGCCCGTGAGGTAGACCATGTCGATGTCGCCCGACTTGGAGGCGATGCCGTCTTCCAGGATGTGCGCGCCTTCGTTGACCAGCGCGTACACCAGGCGCTGCACGATCTCCTCGTCGGAGATCTTGCGCGGCGTGATGCCCAGTTCCTTGCGATGGTCCTCGATCATCTTGTTGACGAGCTCCGACGGGATCGCGTCGCGCTTGCCGGCCTGGTAGTCGTACCACCCTGCCCCGGTCTTCTGGCCGAAGCGGCCCAGTTCGCAGAGCTTGTCGGCCGTGCGGCTGTACTTCATGTCGGCGCGCTCGACGGCACGGCGCTTGCGGATCGCCCAGCCGATGTCGTTGCCGGCCAGGTCGCCCATGCGGAACGGACCCATCGCGAAGCCGAACTTCTCGATCGCCTTGTCGACCTGCTGCGGCGTCGCGCCTTCGTCCAGCAGGAAGCCGGCCTGGCGGCTGTACTGCTCGATCATGCGGTTGCCAATGAAGCCGTCGCACACGCCCGAGACCACCGAGGTCTTCTTGATCTTCTTGCCGATGGCCATGACCGTGGCGAGCACGTCCTTGGCGGTCTGCTTGCCGCGCACCACCTCGAGCAGCTTCATCACGTTGGCGGGGCTGAAGAAGTGCATGCCGACCACGTCCTGCGGACGCTCGGTGAACGATGCGATCTTGTCGACGTCGAGCGTCGAGGTGTTCGAGGCCAGGATCGCGCCCTTCTTGGCGACGCGGTCGAGTTCCTTGAAGACCTTCTCCTTGACGCCGATCTCCTCGAACACGGCTTCGATGATCAGGTCGGCGTCCTTCAGGTCGTCGTAGTTCAGCGTGGTGCTCAAGAGCGCCATGCGCTGCTCGTACTTGTCCTGCTTGAGCTTGCCCTTCTTGACCTGGGCTTCGTAGTTCTTCTTGATGGTCGCGATGCCGCGGTCGAGCGCTTCCTGCTTCATCTCCAGGATCTTCACGGGGATGCCCGCGTTGAGGAAGTTCATCGAGATGCCGCCGCCCATGGTGCCGGCGCCGATCACGCCGACCGTCTTGATCTCGCGCTTGGGCGTGTCCTCGGGCACGTCGGGAATCTTCGAGGCGGCGCGCTCGGCCATGAACAGGTGGCGCAGCGACAGCGACTCGGGCGTGAACATCAGCGCGGTGAACAGGCGACGTTCCTCGGCCATGCCCTCGTCGAACTTGAGCTTGGTCGCGGCCTGCACGGCGTCGATGCACTTGAGCGGCGCCGGATAGTTCTTCGACATGCCGCCGACCATGTTCTTGGTGAACTGGAAGTAGGCATCGCCCTGCGGGTGCTTGCACGGCAGGCTGCGCACCAGCGGCAGCTCGCCGCCCTTGGCGGCCGCGGCCTTGGCGAACTCGACGGCTTCGTCGAACACCGTCTCGGGCGAGGCGGCCAGCTTGTCGAACAGCTTCTGGCCCGGCAGGCTCGCGAGCACTTCGGACTTCACGGCCTCGCCGCTCACGATCATGTTGAGGGCGGTTTCCACGCCGAGCACGCGCGGCAGGCGCTGCGTGCCGCCGGCGCCGGGCAGCAGGCCCAGCTTGACTTCGGGCAGCGCAACGTTGGTGCCCGGGGCCGCGACGCGGTAGTGGCAGCCGAGCGCGAGCTCGAGGCCGCCGCCCATGCACACCGAATGGATCGCCGCGACGATCGGCTTGGTGGCGGCTTCGAGCGCGAGGATCACGCTCAGCAGGTTGGGTTCCTGCAGCGCCTTGGGCGTGCCGAATTCCTTGATGTCGGCGCCGCCCGAGAACGCCTTGCCGGCGCCGGTGATGACGATGGCCTTGACGGCATCGTCGGCATGGGCCTTCGACAGGCCGTCGGTGATGCCGATGCGGGTCGAGAAACCGAGACCGTTGACCGGGGGATTGGTCAGGGTGATCACGGCGACATCGCCGAGCACTTTGTATTCAGCCGTCATGCTGCGTTCCTTGGTGTGTGATGAGAAAAAAGAAAAAGCACGAGTGTTCTTTTTCCGGGGATTTTAGGCCTTTGGCGCGGCGCAACAATGGCACGCAGTCGCTGGAGGGACAAGGGGTGAAAACGGGAGCCGGACGCAGAGGACGCGAAGGTTCCGCGAAGGACGCGAAAGAAAACCCAAACAAGTATTTGGCTGCTCTTTCGCGTCCTTCGCGTGATCTTCGCGTCCTCTGCGTCCGGAAGTCCGCTTTCGAAAGCCTAGTCTAGACCTCGAGCCATTCCTTGCGCGTCGATCCGTCGGCGCGCAAGCTCGCCGGCGTGCCGTCGAAGACGATGCTGCCATGGCCCATGACGAGCGCGCGATCGGAGATCGCCATCGCGATGGTGAGCTTCTGCTCGATCAGCAGCACCGAGATGCCCTTGTCCTTGAGCGTGCGCAGGTACTGGCCCACGAGCTCGACGATCTTGGGCGCGAGGCCCTCGGTGGGCTCGTCGATGATGATCAGGTCGGGGTCGCCCATCAGCGTGCGGCACAGCGTGAGCATCTGCTGCTCGCCGCCCGAGAGCACGCCGGCCTCGGTGTGCTGGCGCTCCTTCAGGCGCGGGAACATGGCGTACATGTCGTCGAACTGCCAGCGGCTGCCCTTGCCGCTGCCCTTCTGCCCCAGCAGCAGGTTCTGGTGCACCGTGAGCTTGGGGAAGATGTCGCGGTTCTCGGGCACGTAGCCGATGCCCAGGTGGGCGATCTCGTAGGCCTTCTTGCGCAGGATGTCCTGCTCCTTCCAGCGCAAGGTGCCCTCGGCATGGACCAGGCCCATGATGGCCTTGGCGGTGGTCGAGCGGCCCGAGCCGTTGCGGCCCAGCAGCGCGACGATCTCGCCGGGCTGCACGTCGAAGGAAACGCCATGCAGCACATGGCTCTTGCCGTAGTAGGCGTGGATGTCGTGAAGCTTCAGCATCTCAGTGTCCCGCTCCCTGTGCATCGGCGACCGACGAACCGAGGTACGCCTCCTGCACGCGCGCATTGGCGCGCACCTCCGCGGGCGTGTCGAAGGCGATCACCTCGCCATACACCACCACCGCGATCTTGTCGGCCAGGCCGAACACCACGCCCATGTCGTGCTCCACCGTGAGCAGGGTCTTGCCCGTGGTCACGTGCTTGATCAGCGCGATGAAGTGCGAGGTCTCGGTCTTGCTCATGCCGGCCGTGGGTTCGTCCAGCAGGATCACGTTGGCGCCGCCGGCGATGGTCACGCCGATCTCGAGTGCGCGCTGCTCGGCATAGGTGAGGTTCACCGCATGCACGTCGCGCTTGCGTTCCAGGCCGATCTGGCGGATCAGTTCCTCGGTGCGCGCATTGGCATCGTCGAGGTTCGAGAGGAAGCGCAGGAAGGTGTACTTGTAGCCGAGGCTCCAGAGCACGCCGCAGCGCAGGTTCTCGAACACGCTGAGCTTGGGGAAGATGTTCGTGATCTGGAAGCTGCGCGCGAGGCCCAGCCGGTTGATCTCGTAGGGCTTCCTGCCATCGATGCGCTGCCCGTTGAGCAGCACCTCGCCGCTGGTGGGCGCGAGCCGGCCGCTGATCAGGTTGAACAGCGTGGACTTGCCCGCGCCGTTCGGCCCGATGACGGCCACGCGCTCGCCGGCCTTCACCGCGAGGTCCACGCCGCGAATGATCTCGGTCTTGCCGAAGTTCTTTCGCAGCGCCTTGAGTTCCAGTGCGTATTCAGCGCTCATGTGTTACGCCGCCTCCCGACGCTTGATTTCCGTTTCGATCTCTTCCTGCGCCTGGCCCCAGACCCGCACGAAGCGGCGCCGCGCGACCTCGAGCGCGCCCAGGCCGACGGCCAGGATCGCGACCGCGCCGAGCCAGCTGCCCGTGCCCGCGGTATTGAGCGAGACGCCGAAGAAGTTGAGGCTCGGGCCCATCGCCGCGTTGAGCTGGATGTGGTAGATCATCTCGATCAGCGCGGCCGCGCCGATCACCACCGGCACCAGCGCCGCGGCGAGCGCGAGGTAGAGCCACCAGAAGCGGCCGAACTTGCCGAACTTGGCCACGCGCAGGTTCATCATGATCAGGCTCGCGATGCCGCCCGGGGCGAACATCACCATGAACACGAACACCAGCCCGAAGTAGAGCTGCCAGGCCTTCGAGAGCTCCGACAGCAGGATCGAGGCGAACACCAGCAGCACCGCGCCGATCATCGGGCCGAAGAAGAACACCGCGCCGCCGAGGAAGGTGAACAGCAGGTAGCCGCCCGAGCGCACCGCGTTGAGGCTGTCGGCCGCGTTCACGATCTCGAAGTTGATCGAGGCCAGGCCGCCGCCGATGCCGGCGAAGAAGCCCGCGATGATGAACGCGAAGTAGCGCACGCGCTGCGTGTTGTAGCCGATGAATTCCACGCGCTCGGGGTTGTCGCGCACCGCGTTGAGCATGCGGCCCAGCGGCGTGCCGGTGAAGGCGAACATCAGCGCGGTGCACACGAAGCAATAGAACGCGATCAGGTAGTAGACCTGGATCTGCGGCCCGAAGGTCATGCCCAGGAAGGGCGTGCCGTAGACGCGGTCGGTGGTGATGCCGCCCTCGCCGCCGAAGAAGCTCGGGAACATCAGCGCCATGGCGGCCACCAGTTCGCCGATGCCCAGCGTGATCATCGCGAAGGTGGTGCCCGACTTCTTCGTGGTGACGAAGCCCAGCAGGATCGCGAAGAACATGCCCGCGAGCCCGCCCACGAGCGGGATCAGCACCAGCGGCACCGGCACCGCGCCCTTGCTCGCGAGGTTCATCGTGTGGATCGCGATGAACGAGCCCAGGCCGACGTAGACGGCATGGCCGAAGCTCAGCATGCCGCCCTGCCCCAGCAGGATGTTGTAGCTCAGGCAGATGATGATGAGGTAGCCCATCTGCGAGAGCATGGTCAGCGCCAGGCTGCTCTTGAACAGGTGCGGCGCGACGATCAGGGCGATGGCGAACAGCGCCCAGATCAGGTAGCGCCCGATGTTCCAGGGCTTGAAGCGGTAGTAGCGGGAAGCTTGCGTGGTCGATGTCATGGCGTCAGTCCTCCCGGGTGCCCAGCAGGCCCTTGGGCCTGAAGATCAGGATGAGGACCAGGAACAGATAAGGCAGGATCGGCGCGACCTGCGAGATGGTGAGCTTGAGCAGCTCGTAGCCGAAGGTCTGCTCGCTGACCGCCACGCCCAGCGCCTGCAGCCCGCCGGCCAGCGACTGGTCCATGGCGACCGCGAAGGTCTGGATCACGCCGATCAGGAGCGAGGCCAGGAAGGCGCCCGCCAGCGAACCCATGCCGCCGACCACCACCACCACGAAGATGATGGAGCCGACCGAGCCCGCCATCGCCGGCTCGGTGACGTAGGTGTTGCCGCCCACCACGCCCGCGAGGCCCGCGAGCGCGGCACCGCCGCCGAACACCAGCATGAACACGCGCGGCACGTTGTGGCCCAGCGCCTCGACCATGTCGGGATGCTTGAGCGCAGCCTGGATCACGAGGCCGATGCGCGTGCGCGTGAGCAGCAGCCACACCGACACCAGCATCAGCACCGCCACCAGCATGATGAAGGAGCGCGACTTGGGGAACTGGGTGCCGTAGAGCGAGAACAGCGGGCCCTGCAGCTGCGCCGGCAGCCCGTAGGGCACGGTCGAGCGGCCCCACACCAGCTGCACCAGCTCGAGGATCAGGTAGGAAAGACCGAAGGTCACGAGCAGCTCGGGCACATGGCCGAACTTGTGCACGCGCCGCAGGCAGTAGCGCTCGAAGCCCGCGCCCAGCGCGCCCACGAGCAGCGGCGCGAGGAACAGCGCCGGCCAGAAGCCGATGATGTTCGACAGCGTGTAGGCGATGTACGCGCCCAGCATGTAGAAGCTGGCGTGCGCGAAGTTGAGCACGCCCATCATGCTGAAGATCAGCGTGAGGCCGGAGCTCAGCATGAACAACAGCAGGCCGTAGCTCACGCCGTTGAGCAGCGAGATGACGAAGAATTCGACGTTCATCGGTCTTTCGGATCACATGAAAAAGAAAAAGGCCCGAGTGTTGAAGTCGGGCCTCGACCGTTCAGGGGCGTCCCGCGTTCAGGAGGGCCGCTTCATCTGGCACGTGGTGGGCGTGCTCGCCACGTAGGCTTCGTAGTACTTGACCGGGGCCAGCGTGTAGCCGGTGTTCTCCGGGCTGTACGGGTTCTTGGCGTCGGCCTTCTGCCAGCGCGTGATCCACAGGCCCTGCTGCAGCTGGTGGTCGGCCTTGCGCATCTCGACGTCGCCGTTGAAGCTCTTGAACTTCATGCCCTCGAGCGCCGCGGCCACCTTGACCGGCTCGGTCGACTTGGTGCGCACGAAGGCTTCGCTGAGCATCGCGTAGACGGTGTAGATGTCGGTGGTGTAGAGGTCGTCGTTGAAGCGCTTCTTGAACTCGCCCATCAGCGGCTGCACCGGGCCCGGTGCGTTGTAGTGGCTGTAGCCGACCTGGTAGACCTTGCCGTCCGAGGCCGCGCCCATGGCGGTCGGCGTGCCGTTGGTGACGGCGTAGTAGGTGTAGAACTTGACGTTGAGGCCGGCGTCGTTGGCCGACTTGATCAGCAGCGCGAGGTCGGAGCCCCAGTTGCCGGTGATCACGGTGTCGGCGCCCGAGGCCTTGATCTTGGCGATGTAGGGCGCGAAGTCGCGCACCTGGGCCAGCGGATGCAGGTCGTCGCCGACGATCTCGACGTCGGGGCGCTTGGTCTTGAGGTTTTCCTTCGCGAACTTCGAGACCTGCTGGCCGTGCGAGTAGTTCTGGTTGATCAGGTAGACCTTCTTGATCTCGGGCTGGTCCTTCATGAAGGTGGTCAGCGCCTCCATCTTCATCGAGGTGTCGGCGTCGAGGCGGAAGTGCCAGTAGCTGCACTTGCTGTTGGTCAGGTCGGGATCGACGGCCGCGTAGTTGATGTAGAGCACTTCCTTGCCGGGGTTGCGGGCGTTGTGCTTCTCGAGCGCGTCGATGATGGCTAGCGCCGGGCCCGAGCCGTTGCCCTGCACCACGTAGCGCGCGCCCTGGTCCATGGCCGAGCGCAGCGCGGCGGTGGTTTCCTGCGGGCTGAGCTTGTTGTCGATGCCGATGACCTCGAACTTCACGCCGGCCGCGTTCTTCTTGTTGAATTCCTCGGCCAGGAACTGGAAGGTCTTGAGCTGGTTGGTGCCCACCGCGGCCATCAGGCCCGACAGCGGGTCGAGCCATGCGATCTTGACGGTTTCACCCTTCTGGGCCAGGGCGCCGGCGGCGCTCGCGGCAAGGATGGCTGCGGTAGCGATTTTCAGAGTGAACTTCACGATCTATATCTCCTGGTCAAACCGAATCAAAAAAGCCTTGCACGAGCGTACAAGCGTTCCCTGCCCCTCCCCTCAGGGATTGCCCGTAAGGGGAGTGCCGGGAAGCCCGGTTTCTATCGCGCAGGCGACAGCGCATTTCTCCAATTTCTACCCGGCGGTAGGCTTTGCTACCTTTGGGTAGGAAATGCACATGAACGCGCTCAGGGACGCTTCATCTGGCAGGTCGTCGGCGTGCTCGCCACGTACGACTCGTAGTACTTCACGGGAACGTTGGTGTAGCCGGTGTTCTCGGCGTCGTAGGGGTACTTGGCGCTGGCCTTCTCCCAGCGCGCGATGTACAGGCCCTGCTGCAGCTGGTGGTCGGTCTTGCGCATCTCGACCTCGCCGTTGAAGCTCTTGATCTTCATGCCCTCGAGCGCGGCCGCGACCTTGACCGGATCGGTCGACTTGGTCTGGACGAAGGCGTTGTCGAGCAGCGCGAAGGCATGGAAGATCGACGCCTGCGTGAGGTCGTCGTTCATCTTCTTCTTGAATTCGCCGAGCAGGCGCTGGATGTCGCCACCCATGTTGTAGTGGGCATAGGCCACGGTATAGACCTTGCCCGCGGAGGCCGAGCCCATGGCCGTGGGCGTGCCGGCGCCGGGCGCGTAGTAGGTCAGGAACTTGACGTTGAGGCCCGCGTCGTTGGCGGCCTTGATCAAGAGCGACAGGTCGGAACCCCAGTTGCCGGTGATCACGGTGTCGGCGCCCGAGGCCTTGATCTTGGCGATATAGGGCGAGAAGTCGCGCACCTGGGCCAGCGGATGCAGGTCGTCGCCGACGATCTGGATGTCGGGCCGCTTGGTCTTGAGGTTCTCCTTGGCGTACTTGCTGACCTGCACGCCGTGCGCGTAGTTCTGGCCGAGGATGTAGACCTTCTTGATGTCCGCCTGGTCCTTCATCCAGGTGGTCAGCGCCTCCATCTTCATCGAGGTGTCGGCGTCGAGGCGGAAGTGCCAGTAGCTGCACTTGCTGTTGGTCAGGTCGGGATCGACCGCGGCGTAGTTCAGGTACAGCAGTTCCTTGCCCGGGTTGCGCGCATTGTTCTTCTCGATCGCATCGATGATCGCGAGCGCCGGGCCCGAGCCGTTGCCCTGCAGGATGTAGCGCGCGCCCTGGTCCTGGGCCGAGCGCAGCGCGGCGGTGGTTTCCTGCGGGCTGAGCTTGTTGTCGATGCCGATGATCTCGAACTTCACGCCCGACGCGTTCTTCTTGTTGAATTCCTCGGCCAGGAACTGCGTGGTCTTGAGCTGGTTCGTGCCCACCGCGGCCATCAGGCCCGACAGGGGGTCGAGCCAGGCGATCTTGACGGTCTCGCCCTTCTGGGCGAAGGACGCGCCGGCTCCGGCCAGCAGGGCGCACACGGCGATGGACTTGAGGGCAAAACGCATGAAGGTCTCCAGGTTGTAGGGCGGCTCGATCGGCTGCCTTTGCAGCGTACAAGCGCGCTTTTTTCGTTCGCACAGGGATTGCCCGCAAGCCGGGCCGCGGCGGTGGCCGTGCTATCGCCTAGGCGACACGGCCGGCGCCGCAACCCGCTTCAGAGGCCGGGCAGCTTGTAGTCCTTGAGCTGCTCGCGCAGCCGGGTCTTGAGGATCTTTCCGGTGGCGCCCAGCGGAATCGCCTCGACGAAGACCACGTCGTCGGGGATCTGCCACTTGGCGGTCTTGCCTTCGTAGAACTTCAGCAGTTCCTCGCGCGTGACCTCGGCGCCGGGCTTCTTCACCACCGCGACGATCGGGCGCTCGTCCCACTTGGGGTGGTACACGCCGATGCAGGCCGCCATGGCGATGGCCGGGTGCGCGACCGCGATGTTCTCGATGTCGATCGAGCTGATCCATTCGCCGCCGGACTTGATCACGTCCTTGCTGCGGTCGGTGATCTGCAGGTAGCCGTCGGCATCGATGGTGGCGACGTCGCCGGTGGGGAACCAGCCGTCGATCAGCGGATCGCCGCCCTCGCCCTTGAAGTACTCCTTGACGATCCACGGCCCCTTGACCAGCAGGTCGCCGTAGGCCTTGCCGTCCCAGGGCAGCTCGTTGTTCTCGCCGTCGACGATCTTCATGTCGACGCCGAAGATCGCGCGGCCCTGCTTGAGGCGCACCGTGAGCTGCTCCTCGGTCGACTGCTTCAGGTGCTTGTTCTTGAGCGTGCACAGCGTGCCCAGCGGGCTCATCTCGGTCATGCCCCAGGCATGCAGCACCTCGACGCCGTAGAGGTCCTGGAAGGCCTTGATCATGGCCGGCGGGCAGGCGGAGCCGCCGATCACGGTGCGGTTCAGCGTGCTGAACTTCAGGCCGTTGGTCTGCATGTGGCCCAGCATCATCTGCCACACGGTGGGCACGCCGGCCGCGAAGGTCACGCCCTCGCCTTCGATCAGTTCGTAGACCGACTTGCCGTCGAGCGCCGGGCCCGGGAACACCAGCTTGCAGCCCACGAGCGCGGCCGAGTACGGAATGCCCCAGGCATTGACGTGGAACATCGGCACCACGGGCAGCACCGAGTCGCGCGCCGAGATGCGCATCACGTCGGGCAGCGCGGCGGCGTAGGCATGCAGCATGGTCGAGCGGTGGCTGTAGAGCGCGGCCTTCGGGTTGCCGGTGGTGCCGCTCGTGTAGCACATGCTCGAGGCCGAGTTCTCGTCGAACACCGGCCACTGGTACTCGGTGGACTGGCCGCCGACCCAGTCCTCGTAGCTCACGAGGTTGGGCACGCCGCTGTCGACCGGCAGCTTGTCGGGGTCGCACAGCGCGACCCACTTGCGGATGGTCGGGCACTTGGCGTGCACGGCCTGCACCAGCGGCAGGAAGGTGAGGTCGAAGCACAGGATCTGGTCTTCGGCGTGGTTCGCGATCCACGCGATCTGGTCGGGATGCAGGCGCGGGTTGATGGTGTGCAGCACGCGGCCGCTGCCGCTGACGCCGTAGTAGAGCTCCAGGTGGCGGTAGCCATTCCAGGCCAGGGTCGCGATGCGGTCGCTGAACAGCAGTTGCTCGCCGTCCAGCGCATTGGCCACCTGCCGGGAACGCGATGCGATGTCGCTCCAGGTACAGCGGTGGATGTCGCCCTCGACCCGGCGCGAGACGATCTCGCCGTCGCCGTTGTGGCGCTCGACGAACTCGATCAGCGACGAGATCAAAAGCGGTCGGTCTTGCATCAAACCCAGCATCTACAGGCTCCTTCTTTCAACAAAATTCAGCGGTTTTCAGGACTAGCGCGATTCACGCAATTTATGTGCGTTCGCACAATGACAGAAACCCGCAGTCTGCGGACACCGATCTGTCGTCCAGACGACAGCCGGCGTCCGCCGGAGCATGCAGGCACCGTGGCGGCGTTGGCCGCCACGGTGGTGTACGCAGCCAGTGCACCGTCTCAGGGCGCGCTGTTCTGCAGCTGCGTCTTGCTCGCGTCGAGCACGATCTTGCGCGGCCAGTTGGGCCAGGTCACGCCCAGGCCCGCATGGTTCGGATCGCCGGTGCGCGCGAACGCGGACAGGCTGCCGACCATCGCATCCGACAGCGCCTCGCGGCCCGGGCGGTTCGCCTCGCCGTAGGCGAACGAGAAGATGCCGGTGCCGAAGTTGTGGAACATGAACACCGTGTCGAGCCCGTGCGTCGCGCCATAGACGGTGTTGAACGGCGCCACCTGCTGGCTCCAGTCGAAGCGGTAGTACCAGGTCTTGGTCGGCAGGTACTTGGCAACCGAATCGATCTGCGGCGGCAGGATGTTGAGGAAGATCGCGTTTGTCGCGAAATCCGAGGCCGCCTTCCAGCCGGTCAGCGGTTTACCTACCGGCAGGTAGGGCGCGTTGATCAGGTCGGCCTCGGTGAGCGTGGTCGGTACGTCGGGATTGAAGGTGTACTGCAGGCCGAAGCGCTCGTAGTCGGTCGGCTTGAAGCCCAGGCCCTGCCCCGTGAAGGTGCCGAACAGGTTGGCGAACAAGGTACCCTCGTCGCGCGTGTTGCCGATCAGCATCGGCACCTTGTTGAAGCGGCCGGCGGCGACCTCGGCGACCGAGTTCACGGGCAGGATGGTGCCGTCCTCGATCGGCGCGGGCGCGTTGCCCAGTTGCGGGTTCGCGAGCACGACGCTCAGCAGCTTGTTCGCCGACAGGCCGCGCAGGTAGCTCGCGATCTGCGCATCGGTCTGCGAGGCCACCCAGGCGTTGGCCGCGGTGGTGTCGGCGGCCTTGCCGTCGGCGATGGCGATGGCCGCGAGCAACCCCTTCGAATAGGTCTGCGCAGTGGCGCGCGTCGAGAAGGCGATCCCGCCGCTCAGCGGCACCGCCTTGTGCAGCAGGCCGGCCGACGACGGCGACACCACCAGGCCCCAGGTGTTGACCGCGCCCGCCGACTGCCCCATCACCGTGACGTTGCCCGCGTCGCCGCCGAAGGCGCCGATGTTGGCCTGGATGAACTTCAGCGCCTGCATCTGGTCGAGCAGCGCGAAGTTGCCCGAGTCGTTCTTCGCCTCGCCGTTCTTGAGCTGCGGCAGGTCGAGCCAGCCGAGCACGCCCAGCCGGTAGTTGATCGTCACGACGACGGCATTGCCGCGCTTGGCGAGCTGGGCGCCGTCGTAGCCCGGATCGGCCGTGTAGCCCGAGATGTTGCTGCCGCCGTAGATGTAGACGATCACGGGCAGCTTGGCGCTGTCGTTGCTCGGGCGCCAGATGTTGAGCGTGAGGCAGTCCTCGTCGCCCACCGGCTTGCCGAACCCCTCGCGGGTGGCCAGGCCGAACGGCGCGTCGCCGGGCGCGGGGCTGAAGTAGCGCCCGCCCTGGGCGCAGCTGTGGCCGAACTTGCTCGCGGCGCGCACGCCCTCCCAGGGCTTGGGATCGGCGGGCGGCGCCCAGCGCAGGTTGCCGACCGGCGCCTGAGCGAACGGAACGCCCTTCCAGGAAAAGGTGCCGGTGGCGGCGCTGTCGTCCGTGCCCTCGATCTTGCCGGCGGTGGTCTGGCGCACCATCGGACCGTCGGCGGCCGGGGGCGGCGCGGGCGGCGGCGGGGGCGGCGGCGCCACCGGGAAGAACCCGCTCGGCCCCGAGCCGCCGCCACCGCAGGCCACCAGGCCCAGGCTGGCGGCCGCGATCGCGGCCATGGCGATGGCCGAGGCCACCTTCGTCTTCTGTCCTGCCGTACCCTGGCTTTTTCGTGCCGTTGCCGTTGCTTGCATGTGTTTGTCTCCACACCGGGTTAATCGGAATTCCTGCGTCGGCGCCCGGCAGCCATACTCCGGCCCGCCGAACCCGAAAAAAATTCTAGGAACGGGTGCTGTTTCCACCGCTATCGCAAGCGAGCCAATCGAATGACTTCAGGAGCCTCCAACCCGCGCCATGCGCGCCGGCCTGCACGCCGTCCGGGCTGCATGCCGCAGCCCGAGCTGCGCACCAGCTCGTCGGCATGGCTCGAGGGAGTGCTGAGGATGTTCGAGGCCGAGGGCCTGGACGTGCCCTCGCTGCTGCGCGACGCCGGCTTCGACCCCGAGTCGCTGCTGCGGCAGAACGCGCGCATCCCGGTCGACGAGGTCACCGTGCTGTGGCAGCTGGCCGTGGCGCGCGCAGGCCGGCCCACGCTGGGCCTGCACCGCGGCCTGGCCGCCACCCACAGCAAGCTGGGCACTGTCGCCCACGTCATGGCCTGCTGCGTCGACCTCGGCGAGGCGATGGACCGGCTCGCGCGCTACATGCCCGTGATCTCCGATGCCACCGCCTTCTCGGTGCAGCCCGAGGCGCGCGGCCGCTGGATGGTGATGCAGCACACGGGCGGCAGCCTGCCGATCCCGCGCCAGCGCGTCGAGTACGCCCTGCTCACCATGCTGATGCAGTGCCGCTGGCTGATCCGGCGCGAGATGGAGCCGCTGGCGATCGAGTTCGCCTATCCGCCCCCCGACGACGACCGGCCGCACCGCGAGGCCTTCGGCTGCGAGGTGCGCTTCGGCGCCCCGGCCAACCGCATGTTGCTGTCGGCCGCCGACCTGGCGATGACGCTGCCGACCAGCCACCCCGAGCTCGGCGAGATGCAGGAACACCTGCTCGACGACCAGCTCGACCAGCTGGGCCAGACCACCACCAGCACCCTGGTCTGCGCCGAGATCGCGCGCCGCCTGCCGCACGGCGAGCCGCGTCGCCAGGACGTGGCCTCGGGCCTGGGCCTGGCCGAGCGCACGCTGCAGCGCCGGCTGCAGGAGGAGTCGGTGTCGTTCCAGGCGCTGCTCGACCGCACCCGGCGCGAACTCGCGCAGCAGTACCTGGCGCAGGAGCGCCACACCCTGACCGACGTGGCCGACCTGCTGGGCTTCGTCGACAGCAGCAACTTCTTCCGCGCCTGCAAGCGCTGGTTCGGCCTGCCGCCGGCGCAGTACCGCACGCGGCTGTGGCATGGCGAGGGCGCCAACCTGCCGCTGCTGCGCGCCGCCGCCTGACCGCCCCCGGCCTGGGGTCTCGTGGTCTGCCGGACAATCGGGCCATGACGCCCACGAGCCCGCTTGCCGAAGCAAGCCGCACCGATCCAGCCGGAACCCGGCCCGAAAACGCCGACCTGGGCCTGGAATGGGTCGAAGGCTTCGCGGCGCTGGGCCCGCGCTTCTTCACCGAGCTGCGCCCCACCCCGCTGAGTTCGCCCACGCCGCCGTACTGGGTCGGCCACAGCGACCAGGTCGCGCGCGAACTGGGCCTGCCCGAGGACTGGCGCAGCGACGCGCTGCTGGAGGCGCTCAGCGGCAACGTTCCGCTGGCGGGCGCGCGGCCGCTGGCCAGCGTCTACAGCGGCCACCAGTTCGGCGTCTGGGCCGGCCAGCTCGGCGACGGCCGCGCCATCCTGCTCGGCGAGACCGCGGGCGGCCTCGAGATCCAGCTCAAGGGCGCGGGCCGCACCCCCTACTCGCGCATGGGCGACGGCCGCGCCGTGCTGCGTTCGAGCATCCGCGAGTTCCTCTGCAGCGAAGCCATGCACGGCCTGGGCATCCCGACCACGCGCGCGCTGTGCGTGACCGGCTCGGACGCGCGCGTGCGCCGCGAGGAGATCGAGACCGCCGCGGTGGTCACGCGGGTGGCACCCAGCTTCATCCGCTTCGGCCATTTCGAGCACTTCGCGGCGAATCAGCAGCACGTGGAACTGCGCGCGCTGGCCGACTACGTGATCGACCGCTACTACCCGGCCTGCCGCCACAACGAACGCTTCGGCGGCAACCCCTATGCGGCGCTGCTCGAGGCCGTGAGCGAGCGCACCGCCACCCTGCTGGCCCACTGGCAGGCGGTGGGCTTCTGCCATGGCGTGATGAACACCGACAACATGAGCATCCTGGGGCTCACCATCGACTACGGCCCGTTCCAGTTCCTCGACGGCTTCGATCCGCGCCATATCTGCAACCACAGCGACACCGGCGGACGCTATGCCTTCAACCAGCAGCCCAACGTGGCGTACTGGAACCTGTTCTGCCTCGGCCAGGCACTGCTGCCGCTGATCGAGGACCAGGAACTCGCGCTGGCCGCGCTCGAGCCCTACAAGAGCGCCTTCCCGAACGCCTTCGAGAACCGCATGCGCGCCAAGCTCGGCCTCGCCGACGCGGCCGATGGCGACCGCCAACTGATCGAGGACGCGCTCAAGCTGCTGGCGGCCGAGAAGACCGACTACACGATCTTCTGGCGCCGCCTGGCCCAGTACCGGGCCGACGGCAACATCGAGCCGGTGCGCGAGCTGTTCATCGACCGCGCCGGCTTCGACGCCTGGCTGCTATCGTTTCTGGAGCGCCACAACCAGATCCCGCGCGAGCAGGCCGCCGAACTGATGCTGCGCAGCAATCCGAAGTACGTGCTGCGGAACCACCTGGGCCAGCAGGCCATCGAAGCGGCTGGCCGCAAGGACTTCTCGGGCGTGGCCACCTTGCTCGGCCTGCTGGAATCCCCATTTGAAGAACATCCCGGCGCCGATGCGTATGCCGGGTTCCCGCCCGACTGGGCTTCCACGATCGAAATCAGCTGCTCATCATGAACACACCCGTCCAGAAAACCGATGCCGAATGGAAAGCGCTGCTCGCCGAGAAGGGCGCCGAACCGGCCGCCTTCGAGGTGACCCGCCACGCGGCGACCGAGCGCCCCTTCACGGGCAAATACGAAGCCCACTGGGACGACGGCACCTACCACTGCGTGTGCTGCGGCGCCAAGCTGTTCGAGTCGGCCACCAAGTTCGACGCCGGCTGCGGCTGGCCCAGCTTCTCGGAGGAAGCCGTGCCCGGCGCGATCCGCAACATCGTTGACCGCTCGCACGGCATGGTGCGCACCGAGAATGTCTGCGCCAATTGCGGCGCGCACCTGGGCCACGTCTTTCCCGACGGACCGACCGAGACCGGCCTGCGCTACTGCATGAACTCGGCCTCGCTGGATTTCCAGAAGAAGCCCTGAACGGCGCCCCCCTTTCCCTCCGGCCCTCCGCCATCCGACTGCATGAAACTGATCCTCGACTTCTTCCCGATCCTGCTGTTCTTCGGGGCCTACAAGCTCGCCGACATCTACACCGCCACCGGCGTGCTCATGGCCGCCACGGTGGTGCAGATGGCGATCATCTACGCGATGGAACGCAAGTTGCAGGCGATGCAGAAGGCCACGCTGGTGCTGATCCTGCTGTTCGGCACGCTCACGCTGGTGCTGCACGACGACCGCTTCATCAAGTGGAAGCCGACCGTGCTCTACGGCGCGATGGCGGTGGCGCTGGCCGTGGCCCTGTGGGCCTTCCGCAAGAACTTCCTGAAGATGCTGCTGGGCTCGCAGCTCGAGCTGCCCGACCGCATCTGGATGCGGCTGAACATCGCATGGATCGGCTACTGCCTCTTCATGGCCGCCATCAACGGCTACGTCGCGGCCTACTTCACGACCGAGGCCTGGGTCAACTTCAAGCTCTGGGGCTACGCCTTCCCGATCGTGTTCCTGGTGGCGCAGGGGCTGTACATCTCGCCGCATCTTAAGAGCGGCGACGACAAGCCGGCGGCCTGAGCATGAACGGCACCACCGCTTCGCATCCGCTGCCGACCGTGGCGGCCCTCGAGGCCGCGCTGCGCGCCGCGCTGCGGCCGACGGCGCTCGAGGTCATCGACGAGAGCGCCGCGCACGCGGGCCACGCGGGTGCCAATGCCGAGGGATTCGGCACCCATTTCCGGGTCCGCATCGCCTCCCCGCTGTTCGAGGGAAAGCCACGCGTGGCGCGTCATCGGCTTGTGTATGATGCCCTCCAACTTTTCATCGCACAGGGTCTGCACGCCATCGCCATCGAGGTGCTCTGAGTCGTCCATCCACCGCCAGCCTCCGGCTGCCGGGCCCGGTTCTCCGCGGCGGCGCTCCCTCCCCTGTGTCTTTCCTCCGGTTTCCTCCACGCGCACTTTCATCCAACGCGCATTTCTCAGCCTGACATTCAATCCATGAAAAAACAAATCTTGCAGGCCGTCGCGGCCGCAGCGCTGCTTGGTGCCGTTCCCATGGCTGCCCTGGCGCAGAACGCAGCCATCGTCAACGGCAAGGCAGTGCCCAAGGCACGCATGGACGCGCTGGCCCAGCAGCTGGCCGCGGCCGGCCGCCCGGTCACGCCCGAGATGCAAGGCCAGCTGCGCGAGGAAATCGTGGCGCGCGAAGTGTTCATGCAGGAAGCGCAGAAGCAGGGCCTCGACGCCACCGAGGACTACAAGAACCAGCTCGAGCTCGCGCGCCAGGCGATCCTGATCCGCGCCCTGTTCGAGAACTACCGCAAGACCAATCCGGTCTCTGACGCCGACGTGAAGGCCGAGTACGACAAGTTCGTCGCGGCCAATGGCGGCAAGGAATACAAGGCGCGCCACATCCTGGTCGAGACCGAGGACCAGGCCAAGAAGATCATGGCCGACCTCAAGAAGGGCGCCAAGTTCGAGGACATCGCCAAGAAGCAGAGCAAGGACCCCGGATCGGGCGCCAATGGCGGCGACCTCGACTGGGCCAACCCCGCCAACTTCGTGCCCGAATTCTCGGAAGCGATGATCAAGCTCAAGAAGGGCGAGACCACGCCGGCCCCGATCAAGACCCAGTTCGGCTGGCACATCATCCGCGTCGACGACATCCGCCAGGCCCAGCTGCCGAAGATGGAAGACATCAAGCCGCAGATCACGCAGCAGCTGCAGCAGCAGCGCCTGCAGAAGTACCAGGAAGACCTGCGCGCCAAGGCGAAGATCGAGTAAGCGGCGCGCCCTGCCCGCCCTCTCCCATGAAAAAACGGCCTTCGGGCCGTTTTTCTTTGGGCTTGTTTCTTGCAAGAATCCGCGGCGCGCCATCGGCGCGGAGGGTGTCGACCATGGGCTTCTACCACTCGACCGAGGCGCTCGCGCCGCGGCACAAGACCGAATTCTGGCGCGAGTCAGTGTGCCGGCGGCTGATACCGGCGCGCGGCGAATTCGCACGCGACTTCGACGGCTGCCTCTCGGGCCAGCAGCTCGCGAGCCTCACGGTGTGCCGCATGCAGTCGAAGCCGCACACCTTCATCCGCACCGACCAGCTCGCGCGCATCGCGCCCGACGACGACATCGTCGCCGCCTTCTTCCAGCGCGGCCAGGCCAACATGGCGCAACAGGGCCGCACGCTGCGCGCTTCGGCCGGCGACATCGTGCTGTACGACGCGGCCCGGCCCTTCGTGCACGAGCTCGCGCCCGAATCGCTGCTGCTGGTGCGCTTTCCGCGCCAGCAACTGTTGTCGCGCTTTCCGAAGGCCGAGCACATGATGGCGCTCAAGATCGCCGACGGCAGCTCGCTGGCCGGGTTGCTGCACGGCATGGCCGAGGAGGCGCTGCGCTTCGAGACGCGCGATGCCGCCCTGCCCGCGCAGGCGCGCTTCGCCGCGGCCTTCCTCGACACGCTGAGCGCCGCGATGGAGCTGCAGGACGTGGCCGAGGGCGCCGCCGCGGCGACGCGCCACGGCTCGATCTACGAGAAGGCCGTGCGCTACATCGACGCCCACCTGGACGACACCGGCCTCTCGATGGCCGAGGTGGCCGAGGCCGCGCACGTCTCGCCGCGCACGCTCACGCGCGTGTTCGCGGCCCACGGCACGACGGTGATGCATCACCTCTGGAAGCGCCGGCTCGCGCAGAGCTTCCACATCCTGTCGGAGGGCCGCGTGCAGCAGGTCACGCAGGCCGCCTACCAGTGCGGCTTCAGCGACCTCTCGCATTTCTCGCGCGCCTTCAAGAGCGCCTACGGCACCACGCCCGGCAGCCTGCTGCACGGGGCCGCCAGCTGAAGCGACGGCTTCAGCGCAGGTATTCGCCCGCCGCCTCCGGCTGGAACTGCAGCGCCACCACGCGCGCCGAGCCGTGCACGCCGGCCGGCGTGGTCCATTCCACCACCTGCCCCACGCGCGCGCCCAGCAGGCTCGCGCCCACCGGCGACATCACCGAGACCTCGCCTTCGGCGGGCTTGGCATCGCGCGGATAGCACAGCGTGATCGTGTAGCGCTCGCCGCGCGCGGGGTCCTCGAGCTCGATGCGCGAATTCATCGTGACGAGGTCCGGCGACGCGTCCTGCGGCGCCACGACCTCGCTGCAGTCGAGCATCTCCTCGAGGGCCAGCGCGACCGGGTCGCTGGCGCCGCGCGTCTGCAGCGCGTGCGCGGCGAGCTTGTGCAGGCGCGCGTGGTCGAGCTGGGTGAGGGTTCGTTCGAGTCGCGTGAACGAGGCGGTGGCTTGCATGGATCGCTCCTGATGAAGTGAAGGCGTGCCGCGGGCTCCATCGAGGGAGCGGGATGAGGCGGACGCGCTGACGCGCGGGCTTGGAGGAGGCCCGGCGATCAGGAAGTGCGCGAAAGAAGAACGGGAGGAGGAAGGATCGCCGGGCTCAGGAATGCCAGGGCGATCGGCGCTTGAGCGCCGTCATCCGCGCCGCGCGGCGCCGGCCACGCGCGAGCGCGCCCGGCAGGGCCGGTGCGGTCAACGTGGAAGCGGAAGTGCGCAGCATGCGGCCGAGTCTACCGGTCCCGTCGCGCAGGCGGCCATCAAAGGCCCCACCGGCCTTGCCGGATTGGGACCCTTGCCGTCGGCGATCAGCCCACCCAGCGGCGGGCGTTGCGCCAGATGCGCATCCAGGGGCTGCGCTCGCTCGCGTCGCCGCCGTTCCAGCTCATCTGGATGTTGCGGAACACGCGCTCGGGATGCGGCATCACCGCGGTGAAGCGGCCGTCGGCCGTGGTCACCGAGGTCAGGCCGCCGGCGCTGCCGTTCGGGTTGAACGGGTACTGCTCGGTGGGCTGGCCGTGGTTGTCGACGAAGCGCATGGCCGCGATGGCCTTCGAGGCATCGCCGCGATGCTTGAAGTTGGCGTACCCCTCGCCATGCGCGACCGCGATCGGCAGCCGCGCGCCGGCCATGCCCGCGAAGAACAGGCTCGGCGAATCGAGCACCTCGACCATCGACAGGCGGGCCTCGAAGCGCTCGCTCTGGTTGGTGGTGAAGCGCGGCCAGGCCTCGGCGCCGGGGATGATGTCGGCCAGCTCGGCGAACATCTGGCAGCCGTTGCACACGCCGAGGCCGAAGGTGTCGGCGCGGCCGAAGAAGCGCTTGAACTCGTCGGCCAGGCGCGGGTTGAAGGTGATGCTGCGGGCCCAGCCGATGCCGGCGCCCAGCGTGTCGCCGTAGCTGAAGCCGCCGCAGGCCACCACGCCCTTGAAGTCGGCGAGCCGCGCGCGGCCGGCCTGCAGGTCGGTCATGTGGACATCGAAGGCCTCGAAGCCGGCCTCGTTGAAGGCATAGGCCATCTCGACGTGCGAGTTCACGCCCTGCTCGCGCAGGATCGCGACCTTGGGCCGCGAGGCCAGCACCGCGGGTGCGGCGGGCTCGGCAGGCTCGACGGCAGCCGGCAGATGCCAGTGCAGGCCCGGATCGGCGGGCTCGCCGGCCGCCGCGTGCTCGGCATCGGCGCAGGCCGGGTTGTCGCGCTCGCGCGCGATCTTCCAGCTTACCGAGTCCCAGACCTGGTGCAGGTCGTGGAGGCTGGCGCTGAACACCGACTTGGCATCGCGCCACACCTCGAGCTTGCCCTTGCCGGCCTCGATGGCCGAGCTCGCGGGCCGGGTCTTGCCGACGAAATGGCTGTGGGTGCTCAGGCCGTGGGCGCGCAGCACCTGCATGACCTCGTTGCGCTCGGCGGTGCGCACCTGCAGCAGCATGCCGAGCTCCTCGTTGAACAGCGCCTTGAGCGTGAGCTCCTCGCGCCGCGCGCTGACCTGCTGCGCCCAGTTCTTGGCGTCGCCGGTCTCCATGCGGCTGTCGGAGATGCCGTCGCCCTCGGTGACCAGCATGTCGACGTTGAGCGCCACGCCCACATGGCCCGCGAAAGCCATCTCGCAGGCGGCGGCGAACAGGCCGCCGTCGCTGCGGTCGTGCATGGCGAGGATCTTGCCGTCGGCGCGCAGTGCGTTGACGGCATTGACCAGCGCCACCAGCTGTGCCGGATCGTCGAGGTCGGGCACGGTGTCGCCGCTCTGGCCCAGCGTCTGCGCCAGGATGCTGCCGGCCATGCGGTGCTGGCCGCGGCCGAGGTCGACCAGCACCAGCGTGCTGTCCTCCTCATTGGCGTCGAGCTGCGGCGTGAGCGTGCCGCGCACGTCGTCGAGCGAGGCGAAGGCGCTCACGATCAGGCTGACCGGCGAGGTCACCTTCTTCGTCTCGCCGCCCTCCTTCCACTGCGTGCGCATCGACAGCGAATCCTTGCCGACCGGAATCGAGATGCCCAGCGCCGGGCACAGCTCGAGGCCGACGGCCTTGACCGTGGCATAGAGCGCGGCATCCTCGCCGGGCTCGCCGCAGGCGGCCATCCAGTTGGCCGACAGCTTGACGCGCGACAGCTCGATCGGCGCCGACAGCAGGTTGGTGATGGCCTCGGCCACCGCCATGCGGCCCGAAGCAGGCGCGTCGTAGGCGGCCAGTGGCGTGCGCTCGCCCATGCTCATCGCCTCGCCCGCGAAGCCTCGGTAGTCGGCCAGGGTCACGGCGCAGTCGGCCACCGGCACCTGCCACGGGCCGACCATCTGGTCGCGGTGGCTCAGGCCGCCCACGGTGCGGTCGCCGATGGTGATCAGGAAGCGCTTGGAGGCGACGGTCGGGTGCGACAGCACGTCGATCGCGGCCTTCTGCAGGTCGACGCCCGTGAGGTCCAGCGGCCGGAAGCTGCGCGCCACCGACTGCACGTCGCGGTGCATCTTGGGCGGCTTGCCCAGCAGCACGTCCATCGGCATGTCGACCGGCTGCAGCGCGGCGCCCTCGTCGGCCACCAGCAGCTGGCGCTCCTCGGTCGCCACGCCGACCACCGCGAAGGGGCAGCGCTCGCGCTCGCAGAAGGCCTTGAACTGTTCGAGCGATTCGGGCGCGATCGCCAGCACGTAGCGCTCCTGGCTCTCGTTGCACCAGATCTCCTTCGGCGCCATGCCCGATTCCTCGAGCGGCACCGCGCGCAGGTCGAAGCGCGCGCCGCGACCGGCGTCGTTGGTCAGCTCGGGGAAGGCATTGCTCAGGCCGCCCGCGCCCACGTCGTGGATCGCGAGGATCGGATTGGCCGCGCCCTGCTGCCAGCAGTGGTTGATGACCTCCTGCGCGCGGCGCTCGATCTCGGGGTTGCCGCGCTGCACGGAGTCGAAGTCGAGTTCGGCCGCGTTGGCGCCGGTGGCCATCGAACTGGCGGCGCTGCCGCCCATGCCGATGCGCATGCCGGGGCCGCCGAGCTGGATCAGCAGCGAGCCGGCCGGGAAGCGGATCTTCTTGGTCTGCGTGGCGTCGATGCTGCCGAGGCCGCCCGCGATCATGATCGGCTTGTGGTAGCCGCGCTGCACCGTGTCGAGGTCGCTCGCCAGGGCCTGCTCGTATTCGCGGAAGTAGCCCAGCAGGTTGGGCCGGCCGAACTCGTTGTTGAAGGCGGCGCCGCCCAGCGGGCCCTCGGTCATGATCTGCAGCGGGCTCGCGATGTGCTCGGGCTTGCCGTAGTGGCCCTCCTCGGGCCAGAGCTTCGAGACCGTGAAGCCGGTCAGGCCGGCCTTGGGCTTGGAGCCGCGGCCGGTGGCGCCCTCGTCGCGAATCTCGCCGCCGGCGCCGGTCGAGGCGCCCGGGAACGGCGAGATCGCCGTCGGGTGGTTGTGCGTCTCCACCTTCATCAGCACGTGGGTCAGCGCCGTGTCCTTGGTATAGGCCGGCGCGCTCGCGGCGTCGGCGCCGCGCGGGATGAAGCGCTCGACCTCGCCACCTTCCATCACCGAGGCGTTGTCGGCATAGGCGATCACCGTGTGCTGGGGGTTCTGGCGCTCGGTGTGGCGGATCATCGAGAACAGGCTCTGCGGCTGCGCCGCGCCGTCGATCGTGAAGTCGGCGTTGAAGATCTTGTGGCGGCAGTGCTCGCTGTTGGCCTGGGCGAACATCATCAGCTCGACGTCGCTGGGATTGCGGCCCAGCTTGGTGAAGGCATCGACCAGGTAGTCGATCTCGTCCTCGGCCAGCGCCAGGCCGAAACCGGTGTTGGCGGCTTCCAGCGCCGCGCGGCCCTGGGCCAGCACGTCGACCGTCGCCATGGGCTGGGCCGGCAGCTCGCTGAACAGGCTGGCGGCCTGGTCGACCGTGGCGAGCACCGATTCGGTCATGCGGTCGTGCAGCGGGCCGGCCGCGGCGGCCAGCGCCTCGCCCTCGAGCACCGGCGCCTTGCCCAGCAGCGGGGCCTTGAGCTTCAGGTGGTATTGGGTGACGCGCTCGACCCGGCGCAGCGCCAGGCCGCAGTTGTGGGCGATGTCGGTGGCCTTGGAGGCCCAGGGCGACACGGTGCCCAGGCGCGGCGTGACGACCACCGCCGCCGAGGCCTTGGCGGCGGGCGCCTCGAAGGGCTCGCCGTAGCTCAGCAGCGCCGCGAAGCGCTCGCGGCCCGCGGCGTCGAGCGCGCCGTCGGTCACCACCAGGTGCACGAAGCGCGCGGCGATGCCCTCGATGCGCGGATCGACGGCCTGGAGCTTCGGCAGGAGCTGCCGCGCGCGGAATTCGCTGAGTGCGCTGCCGCCCTCGAAGATGGTTACGACGGGAAGGGCTGTGGAAACGGAAGCGGACTGCGTCACGATGGGTGGGGCCTTGGGGCCGCGTTGGGCTTTGGAGAGGTCTGGAAATCCGTGGGCGGGCGGCCGCTGACTGGGGCCGTCCGCGCAGGACGCGAATTTTAGGTCATGGCGAAAGCCTCGCCCGGGCGGCCGGCCAGAGCCCGTTCGGGCGCTGATTTCTTCGCCCGGATGGGATAATTCCACGCATGAGCATTACCTACAAAGACGCCGCGGGCATCGCCGCCATGCGCGTCGCCTGCCGCCTCGCGTCCGAGGTGCTGGACTACCTCACGCCCTTCATCAAGCCCGGCATCACGACCAACGACGTCGACCGCCTGGCCGCCGAGTACATGGTCAAGCAGGGCACCACCTCGGCCACGGTGGGCTACATGGGCGCCAGCAGCGTGCCCTTCCCCAAGTCGCTGTGCACCTCGGTCAACCACGTGGTGTGCCACGGCATCCCGAACGACAAGCCCCTGAAGAAGGGCGACATCATGAATGTCGACGTCACCGTCATCAAGGACGGCTGGTTCGGCGACAACTCGCGCATGTACGTCGTGGGCGACGCCTCGATCGCGGCCAAGCGCCTGTGCCACATCACCTTCGAGGCCATGTGGCACGGCATCCTGCAGGTGCGCCCCGGTGCCCACCTGGGCGACGTAGGCCATGCGATCCAGAAGTTCGCCGAGGGCCAGGGCTTCTCGGTGGTGCGCGAGTTCTGCGGCCACGGCGTGGGCCAGCGCTTCCATGAAGAACCGCAGGTGCTGCACTACGGCCGCCCGGGCACCATGGAAGAACTCAAGCCCGGCATGATCTTCACCATCGAGCCGATGATCAACGCCGGCAAGCGCGACGTGAAGGAAGACTTCAAGGGCGGGCAGTACGACGGCTGGACCATCGTCACGCGCGACCATTCGCTCTCGGCCCAGTGGGAGCACACGGTGCTGGTCACCGAAACGGGCTACGAGGTGCTGACCCTGTCCGAAGGCAGCCCGCCGCTGCCCTCCTTCGTGAGCGCCATCAAGACATGAGCCGCGCGGCCGGCCGCGCCACCCCACCGCCATGATCGAAGCCGCCCGACACGACGTCGCGACGCTGCGCGAAGCCTACCGCGCGAAGAAGCTCGCCCTTTTCGAGACCCTGCGCTTCGCGCGCGCGCCCACGCGCAGCGTGCACACGGTGCTGCGCCAGCTCGCGGCGCTGGCCGACGAGAACCTGCAGACGCTGTGGCAGGACGCCGATTTCGGCGACGGCCTGGCGCTGGTGGCGGTCGGCGGCTACGGGCGCGGCGAGCTGTTCCCCTACTCCGACGTCGACGTGCTGCTGCTGCTGCCGCCCGAGGGCGGCGAGCAGGCGGTCGAGCCGGCGCGGCTCGAGGCCTTCATCGGCCAGTGCTGGGACGCCGGCCTGGAGATCGGCTCGAGCGTGCGCACCATCGAGGAATGCCTGGCCGAGGCCGAGAAGGACGTCACGGTCCAGACCTCGCTGCTCGAGGCGCGGCTGATCGCGGGCGACAAGAAGCTGTTCGCCACCTTCCGCAAGCGCTTCGGCACGGTGATCGACCCGCAGGCCTTCTTCATCGCCAAGTCGCAGGAGATGCGGCACCGGCACCAGAAGTTCGACAACACGCCCTACGCGCTCGAGCCCAACTGCAAGGAATCGCCGGGCGGCCTGCGCGACCTGCAGACCATCCTCTGGGTCGCCAAGGCCGCGGGCTTCGGCAGCCGCTGGGACGACTTGGCGCGCAACGGCCTGGCCACGCCCTTCGAGGCGCAGCAGATCAAGCGCAACGAGGCGCTGCTGTCGCTGATCCGCGCGCGGCTGCACGTGATCGCCAACCGGCGCGAGGACCGGCTGGTGTTCGACCTGCAGACCGCGGTGGCCGCGAGCTTCGGCTACGTGAGCGAATCGCAGCGCAAGTCGAGCGAGGCGCTGATGCGGCGCTACTACTGGGCCGCCAAGGCGGTCTCGCAGCTCAACCAGATCCTGCTGCTCAACATCTCGGAGCGGCTGCAGCCGATCGACGAGCAGCCGACGCCGATCAACGAGCGCTTCTTCGAGCGCGCCGGCCTGATCGAGATCGCGCGCGACGACCTCTACGAGAGCGAGCCGCACGCGATCCTCGAGACCTTCCTGCTCTACCAGAAGACCATCGGCGTGAAGGGCCTGTCGGCGCGCACGCTGCGCGCGCTCTACAACGCGCGCCATGTGATGGACAGCAAGTTCCGCAACGACCCGGCGAACCACGACACCTTCATGCGGATGCTGCAGCAGCCCTACGGCATCACGCATGCCTTCCGGCTGATGAACCAGACCTCGGTGCTGGGGCGCTACCTGCGCGTGTTCCGCAGCATCGTGGGGCAGATGCAGCACGACCTGTTCCACGTCTACACGGTCGACCAGCACATCCTGATGGTGCTGCGCAACGTGCGGCGCTTCTTCATCGCCGAGCACGCCCACGAGTACCCGTTCTGCTCGCAGCTCGCGGCCGGCTGGGACAAGCCCTGGCTGCTGTACGTGGCCGCGCTGTTCCACGACATCGCCAAGGGCCGCGGCGGCGACCATTCCACGCTGGGCGCGCGCGACGTGGCGCGCTTCTGCAAGCAGCACGGCATCTCGCGCGAAGACTCGAAGCTGATCGAGTTCCTGGTCTCCGAGCACCTGGTGATGAGCCAGGTGGCGCAGAAGCAGGACCTGAGCGACCCCGAGGTGATCGGCGCCTTCGCGCGCCGCGTGGGCAACGAGCGCTACCTCACGGCGCTGTACCTGCTGACCGTGGCCGACATCCGCGGCACCTCGCCGCGCGTGTGGAATGCCTGGAAGGGCAAGCTGCTCGAGGACCTCTACCGCTACACCCTGCGCGCGCTCGGCGGGCGCATGCCCGATCCCGACACCGAGGTCGAGTCGCGCAAGCGCGAGGCGCTGGTGCAGCTCGCGCTGCATGCCCAGCGCTTCGAGGCGCACAAGGCGCTGTGGGACACGCTCGACGTCGGCTACTTCATGCGCCACGACGCCAGCGAGATCGCCTGGCACGCGATGCAGCTGTCGCGCTTCGTGCCGCCGAAGAACGTGCCGATCGACCCGGCCGCGCCGCCCGTGGTCCGCGCGCACCTGTCGCCGGTGGGCGAAGGGCTGCAGGTGGTGGTCTACACGCCCGACCAGCCCGACCTGTTCGCGCGCATCTGCGGCTACTTCGACCAGGCCTCGTTCAGCATCCTCGACGCCAAGGTCCACACCGCGAGCAACGGCTACGCGCTCGACACCTTCCAGGTGGTGACCACCTTCCTGCCCGACCACTACCGCGACCTGATCAACATGGTCGAGACGGGGCTCGCGCAGACCCTGACCGAGGCCGGCGCCCTGCCGCTGCCGAGCATGGGCCGGGTGTCGCGCCGGGTGCGCAGCTTCCCGATCAAGCCGCGCATCAGCCTGGTGCCCGACGAGAAGGCGCAGCGCTGGGTGCTCAGCATCTCGGCCAGCGACCGCGCCGGCCTGCTCTATTCGGTGGCGCGCGTGCTCGCGCGACACCACCTGAACCTGCAGCTCGCCAAGGTCACGACCCTGGGCGAGCGGGTCGAAGACAGCTTTCTCATCAGCGGACCCGAATTGCAAGGCCAGCGCACGCAGGCCGCGATCGAGACCGAGCTGATGGAAGCCCTGGAGGCCTGAGTGGCCAGCCCGGCGGCCCGCTCCGCCGGGCCTCTTTCGCGACAAAAGTTCACAAATTCTTGTGAATTGAATACCAAATGTTTCTTTTTTCTGTCCAAACGGCAGAATGCACCCCATGGACACATTGCTGACCCAGCTTTCGAGTTCCGTATCGTCGGCCAGGACCCTCGAGGACCTGACCCGTCCCATGCTCGAGATGCTCGAGGCCGTGACCGGCCTGGAATCGACCTATCTCACGCGCATCGACCTGGAGCAGGGGCTCCAGCACATCCTGTACGCGCGCAACGCGCGCCAGTTGCAGATCCCCGAAGGCCTCGCCGTGCCCTGGGGCGACACCCTGTGCAAGCGCGCCCTCGACGAGGGCCGCGTCTACACCGACAACGTCGCCGAATGCTGGGGTGATTCCGATGCCGCGCGCCAGCTCGGCATCCAGACCTATGTGAGCACCCCGGTGCGCACCGACAGCGGCGGCCTCTACGGCACGCTGTGCGCGGCCAGCGGCGAGCGCCAGCCGCTGCCGGCCAACGCCACCAACGTACTGGGCCTGTTCGCGCGGCTGATCGGCCACCAGGTCGAGCGCGAGCAGCTGTTCCAGCGGCTCTCGGCGGCCAATGCCGAGCTCGCCACCCATGCCGCGACCGATGCGCTGACCGGCCTGCCGAATCGGCGCGCCTTCCTCGAGGGCCTGCGCCGCATGCTGGCCCAGGGCCAGCGCGACGGCACCGGCGTGCTGGTCGCCTTCGTCGACCTCGACGGCTTCAAGAAGATCAACGACCTGCACGGCCACGAGACCGGCGACGACTTCCTGGTGGAGATCGCGCGCCGGCTGCACGGCACGCTGCGCGCCGGCGACCTGCTGGCCCGCCTCGGCGGCGACGAGTTCGTGGTGGTCGGTCCGGGCCCCGCGCTCGCGGGCGGCGAATCGCCGGCCGCGGCCGAGGCGCTCGGCCAGCGCGTGGCGGCCGCCACGGTCGGCCACTTCCACCTCGGCGCGGTCGAGATCGGCTACGGCGGCGCCAGCGTGGGCGCGGTGGCGGTCGATCCGCGCTTCACCACGGCCGAGGAGGCACTGCGCCTGGCCGATGCCGCGATGTACCTCGAAAAGCGCGGGCGCAGCGGCCGACCGCACGGATGATCTGATGATCGGCCGGCCACGCGGGCGCCTCGAGCGCGTGTTCGGATCGCTCAAGGTCCGCCTCACGCTGGGCGGCATCGTGGCCCTGGCCCTGGGCATCGCGCTGAGCACCAGCGTGCTGCTGGGCATCGCCGAGCGCGACCTGCTCGCCGCGCAGCAGCGCCGCGAACTCGGCGAGTCGGCCCGCACCGCCGCCCTGCTCTCGCGCAGCGTGGTCCAGTTGCAGCGGGCGCTGCTGTCGGTCGCCGAATCGCTCGACGAGGCCACGCTCGACGACCCCGCGGCGCTGGCGCGCTTCATGGACAGCAAGCCGATCCTGCGCGGGCTCTTCACCGTGCTCTACATCGCGCGGCCCGACGGCGAAGTGCGCATCCTGGTCGATGCCGAGAACGGCGTCTCGCGCCCACCGCTGCCGCTGACCCAGCGCAACTACTTCCGCCGCACCCTGGCCGAGGGCCGGGCGATCGTCTCGGAGCCGCTGAACGGCCCGTTGTCGGGCGAGCCGATCGTGGTGTTCACCCAGCCGGCGCGCAACGCCTCGGGCATCTACGCGGTGTTCGGCGGCGTGCTGCGGCTGTCCAGCCGCGACCTGCTCGACGGCCTGGTCGACCCGCAGGCCGGCGACGACAACGCGCTGCTGGTCGTCACCACGCTCGACGGCCGCGTGCTCGCGCATCCCGACCGGCGCCGGATCATGGGCTCGCTCACCGACGAACCGCGCCTGGGGCAGGCCTTCAGGGCCTGGACCGCCGAGCACAGCCCGGCGGAGCCCGCGGGCGTGGCGCTGCCGCAGCCCGGCGAGATCGCCAGCGCCGCCGGCGTGGCCGGGCCCGACTGGATGGTGTGGCGCACCCGGCCCCAGTCCGAACTGACCGCGCCCTTCGCCACCGCGCGCGCCCAGTCGCTGCGCTGGGCCGGCCTGATCGTCGCGCCGCTGGCGCTGGGGCTGCTCGCGCTGCTGTGGTGGGGCCTGCGGCCGCTGCGCCTGCTGGAGCGGCGCGCCCAGCACCTGTTCGACGGCAGCATGGGCGCGGCCGACGGCTGGCCGCGCGCCGGCGGCGAGATCGGCCAGCTCGGCAACGTGCTGCGGCGCGTGGGCATCCAGCGCGCCGAGCTCGAGCGGCTCAACAGCGAGAGCATCGCCAAGCTCGGCTCGGTGATGCGCGCGGCGCCGGTCGGCATCGCGCTGGTGCGCGACGGGCGCTTCGACCTCGCGAGCGACGAGCTCTGCCGGCTGCTGGGCTGCGCGCGCGAGGACCTGCTGGGCCGGCTGACCGGCAAGGTGCTGGTGCCGCCCGAGCCGGGCGAAACCCCGCTGGCCGCGCTCGAGGCACTGGCATTCGGCGCCGACCAGGCCTACGTGGGCGAATGCCAGGTGCAGCGGCCCGACGGCAGCCGCTTCTGGGCCCGGCTGCGCAGCAAGCCGGTGGACGTGGCGCGCATGGAGCTCGGCACGATCTGGATCCTGACCGACATCGACCAACAGCGCCGCATCCGCGCGGCGCTCGAATGGTCGGCCGCGCACGACAGCCTGACCGGGCTGGCCAACCGCCAGCGCTTCGAGGCCCATGCGCAACGGCTGATCGCGGGGCTGCCGGCCACCATGCCGGCCGCGATGGTCTTCATCGACCTCGACAACTTCAAGCGCGTGAACGACACCGGCGGCCACCTGACCGGCGACGCGATGCTGCGCGCGGCCGCCAGCGCCATCGCCTCGCGGGTGCGCGCGGGCGACCTGGCGGCGCGGCTGGGCGGCGACGAGTTCGTGCTGCTGCTCGAGCGCTGCCGCCATGCCGATGCGGTGCGCGTGGCCGAGGCCATCGTGGCCTCGATCGCCGAGATCGCGATGCCCTCGCTGCCCACGGACCTGCGCATCGGCGCGAGCATCGGCGTGGCCAGCCTCACGCCGCAGACGCGCAGCGTCGATGCCTGGCTGCATGCCGCCGACGAGGCCTGCTATGCGGCCAAGACCGCGGGGCGCGGCGTGGTCCGGGCCGGCTCGGCGCCGGCCGAGCGCATGTCGGGCTGAAGCGGCAGAGTTTCGACATTTCTACCGATTCATCGCCAATCCGCCAGCCGAAGGGCGGGTTGCCGAGGCCACCGCGTCCGCCCCGCCCGCGCTTGCTGGGGAAACCCCGGATTCAGTGAATCCATTTGGCTGACGAATACGTAACACCAAAGTTACCAGCTCGATGCAAGGAGCCTGACCCGAAAGCAACGGTCATGGATCGCACTGAACGGAACAGGCCGAAACGCGACTGGATCGTCACGAATTCCCGACAATCAGCCGTGAACTAATACCAACTCAGTAAACGATTGTTGTCAATCGTTAACCATTCCCAGAGAATGCCCCAGCATGGAAGAAACAAACGGGGTCATCGATCACTTTGAACGCCGAGCCTGCAGCACGCAGTGGCTCGCATTCAACCGCGGCATGGCAGCCGAGCTCGCCGCCGGACTCCCGCCCGAGGATCTGCACCAGCTTTTCTTCCGCATCGGCGAGAACGTGGCGCGCACCTTTCCGGTGCCTCCCTGCGCGAGCCTGGCCGAACTCGAAGCCGAGTTCAATGCCCGCTGGGACGGCATCGACTGGGGCTACGGCACCCTGCGCGAAGAGGCCGACGGCCTGCGCATCCGCCATGCCTGCAGCCCGCTGGCCATGGCTTTCGGGCCCGAATCCACCGGCTGGAGCAGCGGCTTCCTCGAAGGCGTCTACCAGACCTGGTTCGCCGGCCAGCGCCTGCCGGCCTCGCTGCGGGTGCAGGCGCTGCCGTCCGCCGCCCAACCCGGCGCGGTGATCGAACTTCGATTGGCGAGGTCTTCCCCATGAGCAACGACGATCCATCCGCCGAAGACGTGGCCGGACTGTTCCGCAAGTTCGGGGGCGACTCGCATGTCTACAAGGAATTCGCGCCACCCGAGCCGACCGATGGCGAAGGCCGTGCCGGCTGGCCGCTGCTGTCGGGCGCGCCGATCGAACGAGCGCCCGGACCACCGCCGGCCCCGGTGCAGCCGCCGCCCGTTCCCCCGGTGAAACCCGTGGTACAGGTCGCGCCCGTGCCGCCACCGGCGCCCGTCATGCCGCCGCCCGTGGCGGTCCGCCCCGCTCCGGCCCCGGTCGTCGCACCCGCGCGGCCGGCCGCCCCGCTCGCGAGCCCGTTCGACCCCGCGCCGGTCGTTCCGCCGCCCGCCCAGCCCGTGCCCGCCTGGGCCGCCGCGCGGCCGGCACCCGCCTTCGTTCCGGGGCCCGTCCCGGCCCATCCCTCCACCGCCACGCCGACACCTCCCGCCTCGGATGCACGGAGCCCGACCGAGCTGGACGCGCTGTTCGCGCGCCTGGCGGGACCGCAGCGCCCCGAGCCACCGCCGGGCCCCATGTCACGCTGGCGCCGGCCGACGTGACCATGGTCGTCATCCCCGTCATTTCATCCAAGGGCGGTGTTGGCAAGACCACCGTCGCCGCCAACCTGAGCACCGTGCTCGCCGAGCGCGGCCACCACGTCCTGGCGATCGACCTCGATCCGCAGAACGCGCTGCGCTTCCACCTCGCCAACGACCCGCACCAGTGCGTCGAGGGCCTGGCCGAGGTCGCGGCCGGCCAATTGACCTGGACCCAGGCCATGCGCCCCGGCCATGGCGGCACGGTGGTGTTGCCCTTCGGCACGGTCGACGACGAACGGCAGATCGAGCTCGAGCAGCAGCTCGCGCGCCATCCGGACTGGCTCGGCGACACGCTCGCGCGCTTCGCGCTGCCCGAGGACACACTGGTGGTGCTCGACACGCCGCCCGGCCCCACGGTCTACATGCAGCAGGCGCTGCGCACAGCCAACTTCTGCGTGGTCACGGTGCTGGCCGATGCCGGCTCCTTCGCCACCCTGCCGATCATCGAGCGCATGGTCGACAAGTACTGCCGCCCGCGCGCCGACTACGGCGGCAGCGCTTACGTGGTGAACCAGGTGGCACCGAGCCGCCGGCTCAACCATGACGTGTTCGAGATGCTGCGCGCGCGCCTGCAGTCGGAACTGCTGGGCGTGCTGCACCAGGACGAATCGGTGTCCGAGGCGCTGGCCTCGGCGCTGCCGGTGCACCGCTACGCGCCCCTGAGCCAGGCGGCGCAGGACCTCTCGGTGTGCGCCGACCGGCTGCTGGCGCGCATCGCCGCGGCCACCGCGAACCGCAACGCCCCCGCACAGCCCGCGGCCGACCCGGCCTGGCAGATGGAGCCCCGATGAACAGCAGCACGGCGCAGCCGGCCTCCGGGGCGGACTCCGCGCCGCCTCCCTCGCCCGATACCCCGCTGGGCGCCGACCGCCCGCCGCGGCCCGCGCCGGCCTTCCTGCGCCTGTGGCCGGTGCGGCTGGTGGGCTGGCTGATCCTGCTCACGACGGCACCCGCGCTGATCATCGCGCCCATGACCTTCGAGCAGCAGCTGGTGCTGTCGGTCGGCATCTTCCTGGCCGCGCTGTTCGTGAACCGTTTCCGCGGCCACTTCGCGGGCCTGGTGCTGATGCTGCTGTCGGTGATCGTCTCCTCGCGCTACACCTACTGGCGCATCACCGAGACGATGTACATGGACAACATCGTCGACCTGGTGCTGGGCGTCGGCCTGCTCATGGCCGAGCTCTACGCCTTCGTCGTGCTGCTGCTGGGCTACATCCAGACCGCCTGGCCGCTGGGCCGCAAGCCCTCGCCGCTGCCCGCGGACCCGGCCGAGTGGCCGACCATCGACCTGTTCATCCCGACCTACAACGAGCCGATGTCGGTGGTGCGCCCGACGGTGCTGGCCGCGCAGGCCATCGACTGGCCGCGCGACAAGATCAAGATCTACGTGCTCGACGACGGCCGGCGCCCCGAGTTCCGCGAGTTCTGCGATGCCGTGGGCGTGACCCACGTCACGCGCGACAACAACCGCCACGCCAAGGCCGGCAACATCAATGCCGCGCTCAAGAACACCAGCGCCGAGTTCGTCGCGATCTTCGACTGCGACCACATCCCCACGCGCTCGTTCATGCAGATCGCGATGGGCTGGTTCAACCGCGACGCGAAGCTGGCCATGGTCCAGCTGCCCCACTATTTCTTCTCGGCCGACCCCTTCGAGCGCAACCTCGACACCTTCGGCACGGTGCCCAACGAAGGCGAGTTGTTCTACGGCCTGATCCAGGACGGCAACGACCTCTGGAACGCCAGCTTCTTCTGCGGCTCCTGCGCCGTGCTGCGCCGCACGGCGGTCGAGGAAGTCGGCGGCATCGCGGTCGAGACCGTGACCGAGGACGCCCACACCGCGCTGAAGATGCACCGCCGCGGCTGGAACACCGCCTACCTCGCGCTGCCGCAGGCCGCGGGCCTGGCGACCGAGAGCCTGTCGGGCCACGTGGGCCAGCGCATCCGCTGGGCGCGCGGCATGGCGCAGATCTTCCGCGTCGACAACCCGCTGTTCGGCCGCGGGCTGCACTGGGCGCAGCGGCTGTGCTACCTCAACGCGATGCTGCACTTCCTGTACGGCCTGCCGCGCCTCATCTACCTGACGGCACCGCTGGCCTACCTGTACTTCGGCGCGAGCGTGATCCATGCCTCGGCCTCGATGATCTTCGCCTTCGCGCTGCCGCACATCCTGCACGCCAACCTGACCAACAGCCGGATCCAGGGGCGCTTCCGCTACCTGCTGTGGAACGAGGTCTACGAGGCGGTGCTGGCCTGGTACATCTTCCGGCCCACGCTGGTGGCGCTGATCAATCCCAAGCTCGGCAGCTTCAACGTGACGGCCAAGGGCGGCCTGATCCAGGAGCAGTACTTCGACACCTCGATCGCCAAGGCCAGCCTGGTGCTGCTGGCGCTGAACTTCATCGGCGTGGCGCTCGGCATCTGGCGCCTGACCTGGGTCGATCCGCAGAACATCGCCACCGTGTGGCTGAACCTGGCCTGGACCATCTACAACCTCATGATCCTCGGCGCCTGCGTGGCGGCGGCCAACGAGTCGCGCCAGGTGCGCGCCGCGCACCGCGTGACGCTCGACGTGCCGGCGGCGCTGTACTTCGCCAACGGCCACTCGATGCGCTGCAACACCTTCGACTTCTCGACCGGCGGCCTGGGCCTGGAGTTGCCGACCGAGGTCAAGCTGGCGCCCGACGAACCGATCGAGGTGGCGCTGTTCCGCGGCGACGCGGAGTCGCGCTTCCCCGCCACCGTGCGCTTCAGCAACGGCAAACGCCTGGGCCTTCGCTTCGCGCCGATGAGCTTCGCGCAGGAGCGCGCGCTGGTGCAGTGCACGACCGCGCGCGCCGACATCTGGGCCGCGCGCTGGGGCAACCATCCGCGCGTGGGCGTGCACCGCGTGCTGGCCCACCTGACGAGCATCAGCCTGGTCGGCTTCAAGGACATGTTCTCCCATTACTACCGGGCCGGCCTCTCGCGGCTGCGGCTGCCCAAGCGCTCCGTCGGAACGAAGAAGGAACCCGCGTGACGATCACTCCGAAAGCGCCGCGCCGCGGCGCCGCTCCCTCCTTCCGTCCGGCCGCCGGCGCCATGCTGGCCCTGCTGGCGCTGACCGCGGCCGGCACGGCCTCCACGCAGCAGCGTCCGGCCGCGCCGGCCGTCGTTCCCGCCACCGTTCCTTCGATCGCGCCCGCCGCCGTGCCCACGCTCGCGCTGCCGGCCCAGCAGCTGCCCGGCGCGGCCGCGGCGCCGGTGCCCGTGGCCAGCACGGCCGCGGCCGGCGGCACGGTGCGCGAGCTCAACCTCACGCAGCTGGGCATCGACTACGCGATCCAGCTGCGCGGCATCAGCGGCACCATCGGCATCCCGTTCAACATCCGCGCCGACGAGCTGGTGACCGCGGCCTCGTTCCGCCTCAACTATGCCTACTCGCCCTCGCTGATCCCCGAGCTGTCGCACCTGAAGGTGACGGTCAACGACGTGCTGGTCGCGACCCTGCCGGTGAACCGCGCCGACGGCGGCAAGCCGCAGACCGCCGACATCCCGATCGACCGGCGCCTGATCACCGAGTTCAACCGCATCAACGTCGAGCTGATCGGCCACTACACGCGCGACTGCGAGGACCCGGCCCACACCAGCCTGTGGGCGCGCATCGACGCCTCGAGCACGCTGCGCCTGAACGTGTCGCCGCTCAAGCTGACCAACGACCTGGCGACGCTGCCGCAGCCCTTCTTCGACCGCCGCGACGTGCGCCGCGCGCGCATTCCCTTCGTCTTCGGCAGCGCCGAATCGGGCCCGCTGCTCGAGGCCGCGGGCGTGGTCTCGTCGTGGTTCGGCGCGCTCGCCGACTACCGCGGCGCCGTGTTCCCGGTCTCGCGCGGCCAGCTGCCCAGCGGCCACGCGGTGGTGTTCGCCACCCCCGAGACCAGCCTGCCCGGGCTGGTGCTGCCCTCGATCCAGGGCCCGGCGCTGGCCGTGGTCGACCATCCGCAGGACCCGACCGCCAAGCTGCTGCTGGTGATGGGCCGCGACGCCAACGAGCTGCGCACCGCCGCCGCCTCGCTGGCGCTCAACAGCCGCGCGCTGTCGGGCGCGACCAGCGCGATCGCCGCCTTCCAGGAGCCGCCGGCGCGCAAGCCCTACGACGCGCCGCGCTGGGTGCCCAGCGACCGGCCGCTGCAGTTCGGCGAGCTCACGACCGCGGCCGACCTGTCGGTGACCGGCTACAACCCCGACGTGGTGCGGGTCAACCTGCAGCTGCCGCCCGACCTGTTCACCTGGCGCAGCCGCGGCATCCCGCTCGACCTGCTCTACCGCTACACGCCGCGCGTGCGGCCCGACCAGTCGACGCTCAACGTCAACGTCAACGAGAACTTCATCGGCGCGATCCCGCTGCGCTCGGCCAACCCGGCCGGCGACCGCTGGTACAACCCGCTGGCCGTCAAGCTGATGCCCGACGGCACGCTGGCCGAGCGCAAGGAAGTGATCCTGCCGCCGCTGGCGCTGGGCCCGCGCAGCCAGCTGCGCCTGCACTACTACTTCGAGCCCGTGGCCGGCCGCTGCATCCCGCAGCTCGACAACGTGCGCGGCTCGATCGACCCGACCTCGAAGATCGACGTCTCGGGCTTCCCGCACTTCATCGCCATGCCCGAGCTCGCGGCCTACGCCAACGGCGGCTTCCCGTTCTCGCGCATGGCCGACCTGTCGGACACCGCGGTGATCCTGCCCGACCAGGCCGACACCTCCGACACCGAGACCTACCTCGGCCTGATGGGCCAGATCGGCCGCGCCACCGGCTACCCGGTGCTGCGCGTGAAGGTGGGCCGCTCGGCCGAGGTCTCGCAGTGGGCCGACAAGGACCTGCTGGTGATCGGCAGCCTGCAGAACCAGCCGCTGTTCACGCAGTGGGCCGAGCGCATGCCGCTCAAGCGCGCCGCGGCCGCCAACGGCAGCGGCGACGGCTCGCCGCAGTTCAAGCTGTCGAGCTGGATCGACACCGCGATCGACTTCGTGATCGGCGCGCGCACCCGCGAGGACTTGCCGGGCTCGATGCAGATCGCGGTCAGCGACGACGGCCGCGACGCGGTGCTCGCGGGCTTCGAGTCGCCGCTGCGCAGCGGCCGCAGCGTGGTCGCCGCGATCTCCAACAGTACCTCGAAGGATGCGCTGCTCAACGCGCTGATGACGCCCGACCTGCTCAAGCGCGTGCAGGGCAGCATGGCCATCGTGCGCGACGCGCAGGTGCACAGCGTGCTCGGCAGCGACACCTACTACGTCGGCCGCCTGCCGCCGATCGCCTGGCTGCAGTGGAACCTCTCGCGCAGCCCGCTGCTGCTGGCGGCCCTGGTGGTGCTGCTGGCCGTGATCGGCGCCGCGGTGGCCTATGCCAGCCTGCAGATCCGCGCGCGTCGCCGCCTCAAGTGACGACCCGCGCCCCGGAGACCGACCCCACGATGACAGGTTCGAAGCCCACGCTTCCCCCTTCCGTTCCCGACCGGCAGCGCCGCTCGCTGTTCGCGGCCGTGGCTGCGTCCGCGCTGGCCTGGACCGGCACGCGCGCGGCCGCGCAGGCCGCGCCGACCGCCCCCGCGGCGCCACCCGCCGCGCCCATGCCCGCCACCTGCCACCCCGCCGCCGACTGGAACGCCTTCGTCGCGCGCCACGTCCAGCGCGACGGCCGCGTGATCGACTTCAACACGCCGCAGCAGCACTCGACCTCGGAGGGCCAGTCCTACGGCATGTTCTTCGCGCTGGTCCACAACGACCGCGAGCTGTTCGCGCGCGTGCTGGGCTGGGCCGAGACCAACCTCGCGAACGGCAGCGTCGCGAAGAACCTGCCGGCCTGGCAGTGGGGCCGCAAGCCCGGCGGCGGCTGGGGCGTGCTCGATCCGAATCCCGCCTCCGACGCCGACCTCTGGATCGCCTATGCGCTGATGGAGGCCGGCCGGCTCTGGAACGAACCGCGCTACGCGAGCATGGGCCGCAGCCTGCTGGCGCTGGTGGCGCGCGAGGAGGTGGTCTCGCTGTCGGGCTTCGGCCGCATGCTCCTGCCCTGGCCCAAGTCGGTGGCCAGCGGCTCGGTGTGGCGGCTCAACCCGAGCTACATGCCGCTGCAATTGCTGCGCTATTTCCAGCACGCCGATCCGCAGGGCCCCTGGGCCGCGGTGGCCGACAACACGGTGCGCCTGCTCGCGGCCACGGCGCCGCGCGGCTTCTCGCCCGACTGGTGCGCCTGGTCGGAGGACGCGCGCGCCTTCGTCGCCGACCCCGAGAAGGGCACGGTCGGCAGCTATGACGCGATCCGCGTCTACCTCTGGGCCGGCATGCTGGCCGAACAGTCGCCCGACCGCCGGGCGCTGCTGCAGGCCCTGGCGGGCCCGAAGCGCCTGCTGGCCGACCGGCAGCCGATCCCCGAGCTGGTCGACACCACCACCGGCACCGTGCGCGGCATGGGACCGCTGGGTTTCGCCGGCGCGCTGCTGCCCTACCTGAAGGCGCAGGACATGCCCGAGGCGCTGGCCACCGAGCTGGCGCGCCTGCCCAATTCGCGCGCCGACGGCCAGCCGTCGACCGCCCTGCTTCCCTACTACGAACAGATGCTGCTGCTCTTCGGCCAGGCCTGGCTCGACGGGCGCTACCAGTTCCTCCGGAACGGCCAGCTGCAAACCTCATGGAGACTGCTATGTCGACCCACCCGCACGGCATGACATCGCCGCGCCCGACCCGGTTGCGCCGCGCTCCGGCAGGCCTGCCCTCCGTGCGCTGGCTGGCCTGCCTGGGCCTGTTCGCCACGCTGGGCGCCGCCAATCCGGCGCACGCCCAGGCCGACGCCGCCACCGCGCTGATCGAACAGGGCAACTACTGGCAGTCGCAGGGTCGCGCCGACCTGGCCGAGGAAAGCTGGCGCAAGCTGCTCAGCGTGAATCCGCAGTCGACCGACGCGATGTACGGCATGGCGCAGGTCGAGCTCTCGCGCGGCAACGCCGAGCCGGCGCGCAGCTGGATCGCGCGGCTGCGCGCCGCCGCGCCCAACGATCCGCGCCTGTCGCGCCTGCAGCAGCAGGCGCAGAACCCCGGCCAGGGCAGCCTGCTGCAGCGCGCCCGCGCGGCGGCGCGCGCCGGCCGCGCGGCCGAGGCGGTGCAGCTGTACCGCGACCAGTTCGACAACCGGCCACCGCCCGAGGCGCTGGCGCTCGAGTACTACCAGACGCTCAGCAGCACGCCGCAGGGTGCCGACGAAGGCCGCCGCGGCATCGAGCAGCTGGTGCGCGAATACCCCGAGAACGCCAGCTACAAGCTCGCGCTCGCGCAGTTGCGCACCTACAGCGAGAGCACGCGGCGCGAAGGCATCCGCAGCCTGGCCGAGTTGTCGAAGCAGCCGACCGTGGGCGCGGCCGCGCGCGCGAGCTGGCGCCAGGCGCTGATCTGGCTCGACGCCCGCGCGCCCGACATGCCGCTGTACCGCGAGTTCCTCGCCAACAACCAGAACGACACGGCCGTGGCCGCGCGCCTCGAGGCGCTCGAAAGCGGCCGCACGACCGCGGCCTCCGGCCCGGGCGTGCCGCTCGGCGAGGGCTACCGCGCGCTCGACCGCGGCGACCCGGCGACCGCCGAGCAGCGCTTCCAGCAGGCGCTGCGCGCCAAGGCCGACGACAGCGAGGCACTCGGCGGCCTGGGCCTGGTGCGGCTGCGCCAGGAACGCTTCGCCGAGGCGCAGCAGTACCTCGAGCAGGCCGCGCGCGGCGGCAACACCAAGTGGAACTCGGCGCTGCAGAGCGCCACCTACTGGAACCTCGTGAACCAGGCGCGCGCCGCGCAGGGCCGCAACGACCTGCGCAGCGCGCAGTCGCTGCTCGAGCGCGCCGTGCGCATCGATGCGCGCGAGCCCGTGGGCCAGGTCGCGCTGGCCGACCTGCGCGCCGCCGCCGGCGAGCTGCCGCAGGCCGAGCAGGGCTACCGCCGCGTGCTCGAGAGCAAGCCCTCGGATGGCCAGGCCCTGCGCGGCCTGATCGCGGTGCTCGGCCGCCAGGGCCGCGCCGACGAAGCGCTCGAACTCTCGCGCCGCCTCACGCCCGAGCAGGCGGCCCAGCTCGGTGGCCTGCGCGACATCCAGGTCGAGCAGGCGCGTGCCAAGGCGAAGCAGCAGGCCGATGCCGGCGACGGCGCCGGCGCGCAACGCACGCTCGAAGACGCCATGCTCGCCGCGCCCGACAGTCCGTGGGTGCGGCTGGATCTCGCCAACATCTACCGCCGCCAGGGCCTGGTGGCCGAGGCGCGCGGCGTGATGGAAGGCCTGCTGATGTCGCAGCCCGACATGCCCGACGCCCTGTTCGCGAGCGCCCTGCTGGCCTCCGAGACCGGCGATGCCGCCGCCGGCATGCAGTACCTCGAGCGCATCCCGGCCGGCTCGCGCACCCGCGAGATGGCCGCGCTGCAGCGCCGGCTGTGGGCGCAGTCGCAGGCGCAGCGCGCGCAGGCATTCGCGCGCCAGGGCCAGGTCGATGCCGCGCGCCAGCTGCTGGGCCAGGCCGAGGCCTCGCTGAGCAGCGACATGCCGAGCGAGATCTTCGGCCAGCTCGCGGGCGCCTACGCCGACATCGGCGATGCGCCGCGCGCGCTCGCGATGAGCCGCCAGCTGCTCGCGCGCACGCCGACGCCGACCGTCGCCAACCGCCTGCTCTATGCATCGGTGCTGCTCAAGACGCGCCAGGACATCGAGCTGTCGGCCGTGCTGCGCCAGCTCGCGAGCACCAGCATGACCTCATCCCAGCGCGCCGACTTCGATGCGCTGCGCATCGCCTACGCGCTGCGCCAGACCGACGCGCTGCGCGAGGCCGGCAACCTCGAGGCCGCCTACAACGCGATGGCGCCGGTGCTGGCCGAGCGGCCCGACGATCCGAAGGCGCTGGCCGCGCTCGCGCGGCTCTATTCGGCCGCGCGCGACGAAGCCCAGGCGCTGGCGCTCTACCAGCGCGTGCTGCAGCGCAGCCCGACCGACCTCGACACCTTGCTGGCCGCCGCCGCGAGCGCGAGCGCGCAGCGCAACCACGGCGATGCCGAGAGCTACATGATGGCCGCGCTCAAGCAGGCGCCCGACGAATCGCGCGTGCTGACCGCGGCCGGCCGCGTCTACCGCAATGCCGGCGACAGCCGCAAGGCCGAGCAGTACCTGCGCGCCGCGGTCGAGGCCGACAGCCGGCTCGCTTCGGGCGGTGTCCCGGGCGCGCCCGGCGTGCCGGGCGGCCTGCCACCCGCGAACCCCTTCGCCGGCATGACCGGCGGCGCCGCGAGCACTGCGCTGCCGGTGCCCGCGGGCGCGGGCGGCAATCCCTTCGCGCAGGCGCGGATGCAGCCGGTGGCCTATGCGCCGGCCGCCACCGCGGGCGCCTACCCGGCGACCTATCCCGTGCAATATCCGGCCTATGCGGCCGCCCCGGCGAACGCGGGCTATCCGGTCGCGGCCGCGCCGGGCGCCACGCCCTGGCCGACGACAAACGCGCAACCCGCGGCCACCGCCAAGGGCCGCCGCACGGCCGGCACCACGGGCACCGCCGCGCCGGCCGCGAACACGCGCACCGCCGCGCGCGCGGCCAACACCCCCCAGGCCACGGCCTACATCGCGCCGCCGTTGCAGCAATACCCGGCGGCCGGCACGCAGACGCTGGCCCCGGTCTACGCCCAGGCACCGCAGCCCTATGTGCAGGGCGGCGGCCTGCTGCCGCTGCCTCGCCCGGGCTCGGCGCAGGTCGACGCCGGCTGGAATGCCGCGCCGCGCGCCCAGCCGCCGGCCGATTCGGCCGCGGCGGAGCTGCGCGAGCTCGAGGCCGCGCGCTCGGTCACCCTCACCGCGGGCACCGTGTTCCGCAACCGCGCGGGCGAAGCGGGCCTGAGCCGGCTGACCGACTTCGAGATTCCGTTCGAGGCCCGCTTCCCGGTCGGCGACGGCAAGATCGTCGTGGGCGTCACGCCCACCTTCCTCGATGCCGGCTCGCCCGCGGGCGACTGGGCCACCGCCAGCCGCTTCGGCGGCGGTCCCGGCTCGGCCTTCACCGGCCTGATGAACGGCACCACGGCCGGCCAGCAGAACGCGGCCGGCCTGGGCCTGAGCGTGGGCTACGAGGGCACGAACTTCGGCGCCAGCATCGGCACCACGCCACTGGGCTTCCAGCAGGTCAACCTGATCGGCAACGTCTCCTTCAAGGGCGCCTTCGGCGACTCCTGGTCGTACAAGGCCGACCTGTCGCGCCGGCCGGTCACCGACAGCCTGCTGTCCTTCGCGGGCGCGAAGGACGAGCGCACCGGCGAGCGCTGGGGCGGCGTGGTCGCCACCGGCGCGCGCGGCGACATCGGCTACGACGACGGCACCTACGGCTTCTACGGCTATGGCGCGCTGCACGGCCTCACGGGCAAGAACGTGGCGAGCAACTCGCGCTTCGAGATCGGCGGCGGCAGCTACATCCACCTGCTGAGCGAGCCCGGCAACAAGCTCACGCTGGGGCTCAACCTCGGCATCATGGGCTACGAGAAGAACCTCAGCTACTACACCTTCGGCCATGGCGGCTACTTCAGCCCGCAGAGCTTCGTGAGCCTCGCGCTGCCGGTGGACTGGAGCGGGCGCAACAACAGGCTGTCGTGGCGCGTCAATGCCTCGCTGGGCGTGCAGGCCTTCAACCAGAAGGACACGCCCTACTTCCCGACCGACAGCAGCCGCAACGGCGATGCCGGCCGGGCCGCCGCCGGCGCGGCCGCCCTGGGCCTCACCAACGCGATCTACACCGGCCGCTACGCGAAGACCTCGAAGACCGGCCTGGCCTACAACCTCGCCGCGGTGCTCGAGTACCAGCTCGCGCCCAAGATGTTCCTCGGCGGCTCGATCGGCCTGAACAACGCGCAGGACTACCGGCAGTTCACCGGCAGCCTCTACCTGCGCTACGTGTTCGACGGCTCGAGCACGCTGGGCGTGCCCACGGGCACGACGCTGCGGCCGCTGGTGTCGCCCTACACGCCGCTGCTCTGAACGGCGAGGCGCCACGAAGAAAAACCGCGCGGCCCCGAGGGGGCTCGCGCGGTTTCCTGTTCGTTGGGCGCGCTCAGCCGCCCGAGGCCGGCGCCCCCGCCACGGGCAGCGCCTGCGCGTAGTGCGGGAGCGGGGCCCACAGCGGCTCGCGCTCGAAGTCCTTCACCCATTGCGGAATGTCGCAGGCCGCCAGCGGCATCGAGATGCCATAGCCCTGGGCCAGCGCGCACCCCATCTCGAGCAGCGCCCCGCCGATCTCCAGCGTCTCCACGCCCTCGGCCACGGGCGTGCGGCCCAGCGCCTTGAGCAGCGCGAGGATGCCCTGCACGATCGCGCGGTCCTGCTCGCTTTCGAGCATGCCGCGGATGAAGGACTGGTCGATCTTGACCGAGGACACCGGCAGCTGGCGCAGGTAGGTCAGCGACGAATAGCCGGTGCCGAAGTCGTCGATGGCCACCGGCACGCCCAGGCCCTTGCAGGCCTCGACGAAGCGCGCCACGGTGGAGAACTTGCTGATCGCTGTGGTCTCGAGGATCTCGAGCTCGAGCGTGCCGGCGCCGAGCTTGGGAAACTGCGCCAGGTGCTGCGCGAGCCGGTCGACGAAGTCCCAGCGCATCATGTGGCGCGGGCTCACGTTCACGCTGATCGCGGTGCGCAGCCCGAGCGCGCGCCATTCGTAGGCCTGCCGCAGCGCCGCGCCGATCACCCAGTCGCCCATGCGCTCGGCGAGCTCGTCGCCCTCGGTGAGCGGCACGAACTGGCCGGGCTGCAACAGGCCGCGCTCGGGATGCTGCCAGCGGATCAGCGCCTCGACGCCCACCATCACGCCGCGCTGCATGTCGACCTTGGGCTGGTAGCAGAGGAAGAATTCGTCGCGCTCCAGGCCTTCCTGGATGCGCTGGCGCGCGCGCACCATCTGTTCGTCGGCATGGGCCTGCGGCGCGTCGAAGTAGTGCACCCGGCCGTCGCCCGCGCGCTTGGCGAAGAAGGCCGCGTGGCTGGCCTGGCGCAGCGCGAGCTCGGGCGGCGGACCGCTGGCATCGAGCAGCCGCGCGCCGAGGCTGGCCTCGAGGTTGACCGCATGGCCGCGCCACTCCCAGGGTTCGGCCAGCGCGGCCAGCATGCGTTCGAGCACCTGGTGGCACTGCGAATTGCCGATGCCCGCGAACACGGCCGCGAATTCGTCGCCGCCGACATGGGCCAGCAGGCCCTCGCGCGGCAGCTGGGCCTTGAGGCGGCGGCGCGCTTCTTCGAGCGCGGCGTTGCCGCCCGCCATGCCCAGGCGCTGGTTCACGTCGGCGAAACGGTCGAGGTCGATGAAGCAGACGATGGCCAGGCGCTTGCCCTCGCGGGCCCAGTCGGCCAGCAGGGGGCGCAGCACCTCATCGGGGGGAAGGCGTTTGAGTCCGGAATCCGGCAGGGCCATGGCGGGAGGTTGCTTGGTCGACAAAGGGCTGAGTCCGGAAAATCGCAATCTATTGTTCTCTCAAAACTGACCGTGGAGCGATCCGGGCGGGTCGAATTGTGACGTTCGCGGTCTTCGCGCAACACCGTGGCATCGAAGCAGGACCAAAGCATTCGCGGATGCGGTGCCCTGGAACCGGGGAAGCGAGGTCGAGCCGGCAGGTCTTTCTTATTGGCAGCTCGCCCCCACGATGCGGCCCGAGGGCTCGATCCGCACGTTGAGGCGGGTCGGATCGAGCACGGGATCGGGCGGGTCGGTGGAGAGCACGGTGCGCGCGAACCTGGCGCCGCTGCGCTGGCGCATTTCCTCGAGCAGCGGCTGGGTGGCGCGCAAACCCAGCGCGAAGCGCACGCCCTCGGCCAGGCAGCTTTCGGGCGGCGGCGCGAAGGCCGGCGGCTCCGGCACTTCGGAGGTGAGAGGACGGTCCTTGGGCGGCGCCTGGCAGCCGGCGGCCAGCAGGAGCAATGCCGCGAGAGAGAGCCAGTGTCGGCCGTGGATGCGCATTCGGGGGTTCCTTGAACGGGGCGTAGCTTAGTCGCGCCCGGCCGCGAATTCGGGCGATTTCGGCCAAACGAGAACAAAAGTATCGACAAAATTCACGATCTCCCTACCAGATTCCAGAGGGAAAACGTTTGCTTGATCTTGGCATGCGATCCGGCGCGCAGTCCAGCGGCGATGACGCGCCGATCGCCGACTGTGCCATCGGCGCTTGCCACCGTATCCTAGGAGCACCCGGCCCGGCGCCGCCTTCCGAACCCTGGACACACACCGATGAGCCCTGCCTCCAAGACCGCGGCACCCGCCGCCCTCCCCGGCCAGCCCGCGCCGCACGACCTGCTGGTGAACGTGCCGCGGCTGGTCTCGGCCTACTACAGCGGCCGGCCCGATCCCTCGGTGCCCGCGCAGCGCGTGGCCTTCGGCACCTCGGGCCACCGCGGCTCGTCCTTCGACAACGGCTTCAACGAATGGCACGTGCTCGCGATCAGCCAGGCGATCTGCGACTACCGGCGCCAGAAAGGCATCGATGGCCCGCTGTTCCTCGGCATCGACACCCATGCGCTCTCGACGCCGGCCTTCAACAGCGCGGTCGAGGTGCTGGCGGCCAACGGCGTCGAGCTGATGCTTTCGCAGGACGACGAATACACGCCCACGCCCGCCGTCTCGCACGCGATCCTGGTCTACAACCGCGGCCGCAGCAGCGGCCTGGCCGACGGCATCGTCATCACGCCCTCGCACAACCCGCCCGAGAGCGGCGGCTTCAAGTACAACCCGCCCAACGGCGGCCCGGCCGGCACCGACATCACCTCGGCGGTCGAGGCCGCCGCCAACGGCTTCCTGGCCAACGGCCTGCAGGGCGTGAAGCGGCTGCCGCTGGCGCAGGCGCTTCAGGCCTCGACCACGCACCGGCACGACTACCTCAACACCTATGTGGAAGACCTGGCGCAGGTGCTCGACATGGACGCCATCCGCGACGTGCCGATCGCGCTGGGCGTCGATCCGCTGGGCGGCGCGGGCGTGCACTACTGGCCCGCGATCGCCGAGCGCTACAAGCTCTCGCGCCTGACGGTGCTGAGCCAGGAGGTCGACCCGACCTTCCGCTTCATGTCGCTCGACTGGGACGGCCGCATCCGCATGGACCCGTCCTCGCCCGATGCGATGCACCAGCTGATCGCGCTCAAGGCCCGCTTCGGCATCGCCTTCGCCTGCGACACCGACCACGACCGCCACGGCGTGGTGGCGGGCAGCAGCGGCCTGATGCAGCCCAACAGCTACCTCGCGGTGATGATCGACTACCTCTACACGCACCGCCCCGGCTGGCCCGCCGCCGCGGCCGTCGGCAAGACGGTGGTGAGCAGCCGCATGATCGACCGCGTGACCCAGCGCCTGGGCCGCCGCCTGTACGAGGTGCCGGTGGGCTTCAAGTGGTTCGTCGACGGGCTGGTCGACGGCTCGCTGGCCTTCGGCGGCGAGGAAAGCGCGGGCGCGACCTTCCTGCGCCGCGACGGCACGGCCTGGACCACCGACAAGGACGGCATCGTGCCGGCGCTGCTGTCGGCCGAGATCGCCGCGCGCACCGGCCGCGATCCGGGCGAGCGCTATGCCGAGCTCACGCAGGCGCTGGGCCGGCCGGTCTCCGACCGCGTCGATGCGGCGGCGACGGTCGAGCAGAAGAAGCGGCTGTCGAACCTGTCGCCGGCGCAGATCCGCTCGACCGAGCTCGCGGGCGAGAAGATCGTCGAGGTGCTGAGCCATGCGCCCGGCAACGGCGCGGCCATCGGCGGTGTGAAGGTGATCACGGAGAACGGCTGGTTCGCCGCGCGTCCCTCGGGCACCGAGAACATCTACAAGATCTACGGCGAGAGCTTCCAGGGCCGGGAGCACCTCGCGCGCATCCTCGAGGAAGCGCAGCAGGTGGTGGACGGCGCGCTCGCGGCGCCCTGAAACCGGTCGCGCGATGCGCACGCTGCCCCTGCGCCTCTCGCCCGGCGACGACCTGCGCGCGGCGCTCGACCGCGTGCTCGCGCAGCAGGCGGTGGACGCGGCCTTCGTGCTCTCGGGCATCGGCAGCCTGCGCGGTGCGCGGATCCGCTTCGCGGGCGCACCCGAGCCCTCGGCGTTCGAAGGCGATCTGGAGATCCTCACGCTCGCGGGCTCGCTCTCGCCCGGCGGCTCGCACCTGCACATCAGCGTGGCGGACGCGCAGGGCCGCGTCTGGGGCGGCCATGCGGCGCCGGGCTGCGTGGTGCGCACCACCGCTGAAGTGTTGCTGGCGCTGCTGCCCGCATGGCGCTTCTCGCGCGAGCACGACGAGGCCACGGGCTATGCCGAACTGAGGATGCGCGAGAAACCGCTGGATCGCGACTGAGCCAGGCGGGCTGCTCAGTGCGGCTTGTCGTTGAGGTCGTACTTCATGACGCGGCCATGCCGCCCCTCGATGTCGCGCTCGACCTCGTAGACATCGCCGCTGTCCGGGCGGCGCTGCGCGAGCACCGCATCGAGCGCCGCGAGGTCGGCCGCGTCGAGCTGCAACGCGAGCATGCGCAGGTGGTCGGGCAGATGGTCGCCGCGGCGCACGCCGACGATCACGGCCGCCACCTCGGGCTGCGCGAGCACCCAGCGCATCGCGACCGCCGACAGCGAGGTGCCGTGCCGCCGCGCGATCTGCTGCAAGGCTTGCAGCAGTGCCTGGAACAGATCCCAGCCGCCGAAGTCGTCGATGATCAGCTTGTACTTGACCAGCGAGCGGTTCTCCAGCGGCTCGGCCGGTTCGCTCGCGCCGAGCCAGCGTTCCGAGAGAAAGCCGCCGGCCACGCTGCCGTAGCACAGCAGCTTCACGCCGGCCTGCGCGCACCAGGCCGCGAGCCGCGCGCGCGGCCGCTGGTCGAGCAGCGAGTACTGCACCTGCATGCTGCGCAACGGCAGGCCCGCGTCGCCCAGTTCGCGCGCGCGCCGCGTGTCGAAGTTGGTGCCGCCCAGCAGCTCGATCTTGCCGGCGCGCTGGAGCTCGGCGAGCCAGTGCGCGACCTCGACGTAGCGCGGCACGCGGTAGTCCCACCAGTGGAACTGCACCAGGTCGAGCCGCTCCACGCCGAGGCGGCGCAGCGAGCGGTCGATGGTCTGCTCGACCTGGCGCTTGTCGATGGTCGAAAGCAGCGCGAGGTCGGGCACGAACTTGGTGTGCACGCGCAGCTGCGCAAGGCTGTCGGCGCCGTGGCGCGCGCGGTGCTCGCGGCGGAACTCGCCGATCAGTTCCTCGACGCCGGTGTAGATGTCGGCGCAGTCGAAGGTGGTGATGCCGGCCTGGTAGTAGGCCGACATGTCGGCGATGGCCGCGGCGCGGTCGATGCCGCCATGGCCGCCGGCGAGCTGCCAGCCGCCCTTGAGCATGCGCGAGATGGAATAGCCGGGGGCGAGTTCGGTGCGGGGGACGGTGCTCATGGTCGAAGGTCGGAAGGGTGGACCACGGCCGTGGTGTCGGCGTGGCGGAAGACGCGCGTGCCGATGCGCGTGATGCGCAGGCGCGAGGGGCAGTTCGGGTCTGGACAGGCGATCTCGGCGTCGGTGCTCATCCAGTCGTTGCCGTCGGTGGCGCGCTGCTTGGCGGCCAGCAGCGGCAGCACCGCGCCCAGCGAGTAGATCGAGAAGCCCTGCCCCGGCGGCAGGTGCAGCATCTCGCCGCGCAGCTCGAAGTGGTCGCCGGGCTGGCCGCAGTAGATGCGCGCGCCCTCGGGCGCGACCACCTCGACGCGCAGGTCGTGCAGCGTGAAGCTGCGCTCGGCGGCGGGATCGGTCGGTGTGCTCATGGGAGGCTCCTGCTCAGGGATTGGGCGGCGTCACCGACAGGATGATTTCGGTCGGCGCCTGCGAGGCGTTCATGTAGCGATGCGGCAGCCGCGCGTCGAAGGAGATGCTCTCGCCGGCCCGCACCGGGTAGTCGACGCCCGCGACCTGCGCCACCAGCGCGCCGGCCACCACGTAGACGCACTCGGCCGAGGCATGGCCGCGCGGTTCGTCGGCCGACATCTGGCCCGGCTGCAGCACGGCGCGCAGCACCTCGAGCTGGCCCACGCCGGCGGTCAGCCGCTCGTAGGCGACCTGGCCCTGCGGCGCCGTGAGCATCGCGCGCCGTCCCGGCCGGCTGACCCAGACGGTGGGCGGCGCGGGGTCGGAGAACAGCGAGGACACCGATTCGCCGAACACGCCCGCGAGCCGACGCAGGGTTTCGAGGCTGGGGTCGGTGACCGCGCGCTCGATCTGGCTCAGCAAGGTGGCCGACACGCCGGCCTGGGCCGCGAGCTCGCGCAACGAGAGGCCGCGCGCGGTGCGCAGTTCCTTGAGCCGTTCGCCGATCATGGGTGGAAATTTCCTTTTGTGCAGTGTGACAGCACGAATGAGGCAATGCTATGTGCCATGACGGTGCACGTCAAGCTGGCTGAATGCCCAGGATCGATGCGTTATTTACAAGGAAAACCCGAACTCGCCCCGCTTGTGCTCCGTGCACTTTCGCTGCACACTCCGCGCCCATCTCGTGCAGCAGCACTTCACAGGAGTTTCGAATGGCCGGCCCGTCTCCCTCCTCCACCGCATCGCCTCCGCGCCGCCGCGCCTACCGATGGCTGCTGGCCTTTCCCTTCGTCTGGCAGGCCGGCCTCGCGCCCGTGGTCAACGACATCGCGCTGCGGCCCTTCGGCCTGCCGTTCCCGATGGCCTGGCAGATGGCGGGCATCGTGCTCACGAGCGTGGCGATCGCGCTGGTGTTCCGGCTCGACGCGCGCCATGGTGTGGAGGACGAGGAAGCCGACTTCCTCGCGCGGCACCAGGACGCCGGCACCGACGGCCACGGGAGCGCGCGATGAAGCTCGCGATCGTCCTGGCCATCCTGCTCGCCACGGTCGCGGGCGCCATCGCCTACGGCCGCCGCACCCGGCGCGCCGCCACCCTGGCCGAATGGGCCGTGGGCGGCCGCAGCCTCGGCACCCTGCTGTTCTGGTTCATGAACGCGGGCGAGGTCTACACCACCTTCGCGGTGCTCGGCATCTCGGGCTACGCCTGGGCGCTGGGCGCGCCGGCCTACCTGGCCTTCTGCTCGGTGTCGATGAGCTATGCGGTCGGCTACTGGCTGATGCCGAAGATCTGGCGCGCGGGGCGCATCGGGCGCCTGCTCACGCAGTCCGACTTCTTCGCCGCGCGCTACGAGGCGCCCTGGCTCGGCGTGCTCACCGGCGTGGTCGGCATCGCCTCGCTGGTGGTCTACGTGCAGATCCAGCTCGTGAGCCTGGGCCTGATCGTGCAGCTCACGCTCGACGGCGCGGTGTCGAGCGAGGCCGCGACCATCGGCGCGGGCCTGTTGATGATCGCCTTCGTGTTCGTGGCCGGCGTGCGCTCGGCGGCCTTCGCGGCCGGCGTGAAGGACGTGCTGATGGTGCTGGTCGTGGTGCTGCTGAGCGTAACGGTGGCGAGCAAGGTGGGCGCGGCCTCGCTGCTCGACCTGTTCGCGCTGGCCGAGGCGAAGCATCCGGGCATCGGCAGCTTCCCGGGCCTCGATGCGAGTTCGCCGACCACCGCGATCTGGCTCATGACCTCGGCCATCAACATCGCGCTGGGCAACTGGGTGTTCCCGCACCTGTTCCAGATGTCGTACACGGCGCACAGCGCCACCGCGATCCGGCGCAACGCGATCTGGCAGCCGATCTACTCGCTGGCCTATTTCTTCATCATCCTGCTGGGCTTCGCGGCGCTGATCGCGGGCACGCAACCGCCGGGCGGCAACCTCAACGCGGCGCTGCTGCAGTTCGTGTCCGACCGCTATCCGGCCTGGACCGTGGGCCTGCTCGCGGGCACCGGCTTCCTGCTGGCGCTGGCGCCGGGCTCGCTGCTGCTGCTGACGGCCGGCTCGATCTTCACGCGCAACGTGGTGCGGCCCTTCAGGCCCGCGCTCGGCGAAGGCGCGGCACTGGCGCTGTCGCGCGGCTCGCTGGTGTGCTTCGCGGCGATCGCCGTGTGGCTGTCGATCAGCCAGAAGGGCTCGCTGGTGAAGATCCTGCTCGACGCCTATTCGGCCATCGGCATGCTGGCGCCCGGCGTGTTCCTCGGCTTCCTCTGGAAGCGCACCAGCGCGCTCGGCGTGCTGGCCGGGCTGATCGCGGGTTTCGCGGCCCTGCTCGCGCCGCCGGCCGCGAAGTTCTGGGCCACCGCGCTGCCGCAATGGGAGGCCGGGTTGATCGCGATGGCGATCAATGCGGCGGTGGTGGTGGCCGTGAGCCTGGTCACGCAACGGCCGCGCGCCGCCGCGCTGGCACTGGGGCAACTCGACGACGGGGCACCGCGCGCACCCCGCAGCCTGCCCGCGCGGGCCGCCTGAACGCGCGTCAAGCCTCCAGCATCTCCACGCGCAGCGTCGCGACCGCGCCGGCCACGGCCGGGTGCGACTGCAGCGCATGCACCGCGAGATCGAGCGCGCCCTGCGCCATCGGCTCGGTCAGCACCAGCACCTGCGCACCGGCCGCGCAGGGCGCGGCCAGCGTCACCCGCCGCACGGGCACCTGCTGGCTCGCGAGCCAGGCCGTCACGGCCTCGATGCCGCCGGCCGCGTGCACCGGTACGCGCAGGTAGTGCGCGCTGCGCACCGCCGCGCGCGGCAGCACCTCGAGCGCATTCATCGCATGCGCATGGAAGCCCAGGTGCGGCACGCGCTGCGCGGCCGGGGTGCCGGCCAGCCGGGCCACGTCCACCAGGTCGGCGATCACGGCCGAGGCGGTCTGCTCCGAGCCGGCACCGGCGCCGTAGTACATCGTCACGCCCGAGGCATCGCCCTTGACCATCACCGCGTTCATCGAGCCGTTCACATGCGCCATCAGGTGCTCGGCGGGCACCAGCGCGGGCTGCACGCGCAGCTCGACGCCCTCCTCGCGGCGGCGCGCCACGCCCAGCAGCTTGACCCGAAAGCCCAGCTGCTCGGCGCAGGCCACGTCCAGCCCCTGCAGCGCCGTGATGCCCTCGGCCTGCACGTCGGCGAAGCGCAGCGGCATGCCGAAGGCATTGGCCGCGAGCAGCGTGAGCTTGTGGGCCGCGTCGATGCCCTCGATGTCGAAGGTCGGATCGGCCTCGGCATAGCCGAGCGCCTGGGCCTGCGCGAGCGCGGCCCCGAAGTCCAGGCCCTCGTCGCGCATCTTGCTCAGGATGAAGTTGGTGGTGCCGTTGACGATGCCCGCCACCCATTCGATGCGGTTGGCCACGAGGCCTTCGCGCAGCGCCTTCACGATCGGGATGCTGACCGCCACCGCACCCTCGTAGGCCACCGCCACGCCGTGGCGGCGCGCGGCGTCGAAGATCTCGCCGCCATGCTCGGCCAGCAGCGCCTTGTTGGCCGTCACCACGTGCTTGCCGTGGGCGATCGCGGCCAGCACCCAGTCGCGCGCCGCGCCGGTGCCGCCGGCCACCTCGACCACCACGTCGAGCTCGGGATGGGTCGCGACGCGCATCGCATCGTCGGTGAGCGCCACGCCCTCGCCCACGATGCCCGCGGCGCGCGCGAGGTTGCGCGCGGCCACGATGACGATCTCGATGCCGCGACCGGCGCGCGCGGCGATCTGGTCGTGGTTGCGCGCCAGCACGCGGAAGGTGCCCGAACCGACGGTGCCGATGCCGATCATGCCCACGCGCAGCGCTCGCATGGCCTGGCTGGGCACGACGGTTTCTAGGGACTGGACGGGATCGCGGTACATGGGCTTCTCCAAACGACAAAAACAAAAACCCAGCTGCCAGAGCTGGGTTTCATTCGTTCGGGGGAAGAGCGATCACCAGGTGGCTGCCGGAACGGCCACCTGCGCGTGCTCAGGTGGCCGCGGTGGTAATGGTGGTAATCATTCGTGCATCCATTGCCCATCCGGTCCGCGCGGAAGCGGACGGCATCATGCGGCCCATGCGGGCGGCGCTCGATGCGAAGGCGGGGTGGAAACACGACATGGGGGCGGAGTGTACAGGACGCCTCAGGCCGGCTCGGCCTGGACCACGCGCGGCACGGCCGACAGGCGCCCCTCGAGCCACACGCTGTAGCGCGAGAGCCCGAAGCACAGCAGCCAGTAGATCGCCGCGATGAACAGGTAGCCCTCGAGGTAGAACGGCCGCCAGGTCGGATCGCCGCCGAGCGACAGGCCGAGTGCGCCCGTGAGCTCGAACAGCCCCACCACCGTGACCAGCGAGGTGTCCTTGAGCGTGCCCACCACGTTGTTGGTCAGCGCCGGCACGACCAGCCGCAGTGCCTGCGGCAGCACGATGTCGCGCTGCACCGGCCAGCGGCCGAAGCCCAGCGCCATCGCGACCTCGGTCTGGCCGCGCGGCACGGCCTGCAGGCCGCCGCGAATGATCTCCGCCAGGTAGGCGGCCACGAACAGCGACAGCCCGGCCAGCACGCGCACCAGCACGTCGGGCTGCCAGCCCGCGGGCCACAGCAGCGGCAGCAGGAACGAGGCCATGAACAGCACCGAGATCAGCGGCACGCCGCGCACCAGCTCGATGTAGCTCGCGCAGAGCGTGCGCACCACCGGCCAGCCGGAGCGGCGCCCGAGCGCCAGCAGCAGCGCGAGCGGAAAGGCCAGCGCCAGCCCCACCACCGCGAGCCCGATGGTCAGCGGCAGGCCGCCCCAGCGGTTGGTCGGCACGTGGCTCCAGCCGAACACGCCGCCGCGCATCAGCAGCACGAAGGCCGCGAGCGTCAGCAGCCACAGCGGCAACAGCCACCAGCGCCAGCTGCGCGGCCAGGCACTGAGCAGCGTGACCGCCGACAGCAGCGCGACCGCGATCGCGGGGCGCCACTGGTCTTCATAGGGGAAGCGGCCGAACAGCATCGGCCGCCATTTCTCGGCCACCACGCCCCAGCAGGCGCCGTGCCGCACCGCGCGGCAGGCCTCGGCATCGGGGCGGAACACCGCGTGCACCACGGCCCAGTCGACCAGGTGCCAGCCGGCCCAGGCCAGCAGCGCCGCGAGCAGCAGCGTGGCAAGCGTGCGCAGCGGCGAACCCCAGAGTTCGTGCCGCCAGGCGATCGGACCTCGCACGCCCCTCATCGCCAGCCCCGCAGCGCGACGCGCGCGTTGTAGCGGTTCATGCCCAGCGAGATCACGAGCGACAGCAGCAGGTAGACCGCCATGATGATCGCGATGCACTCGAAGGCGCGGCCGTTCGCGCCGATGGTGGTGTTGGCCACCGACACCAGCTCGGGATAGCCGACCGCCACCGCGAGCGAGGAGTTCTTGACCAGGCTCAGCACCTGGTTGGTGAGCGCCGGCACGATCACGCGCAGCGCCTGCGGCAGGATCACGATGCGCAGCTGCTGCACCGGCGAGAAGCCCATCGCCTGCCCCGCGAGCACCTGCCCCTGCGACACCGACAGGATGCCCGCGCGCACGATCTCGGCCACGAAGGCGGCCGAGTAGAGCGACAGGCCCGCGACGATGGTCACGTACTCGGGGCTCAGCGCCGCGCCGCCGTTGACGCCGAAGTCGCCGCGCTCGGGCCATTCGAGGTGCGTGGGCCACCAGCCGCCCTCGCCCGCCACCGGCCACGGCACGCTGAGTCCGCCCTTGCTGAGCCACACGCCCGGCAGCAGCCGCACCGGCTCGGTCGGGTCGGGCAGCAGGTTCGCCATCACGAAGGCCAGCATCAGCAGCTGCACCAGCAGCGGCACGTTGCGCAGCAGCTCGACGTAGGCGGTGCAGATGCCGCGCACCAGCACGTGCGGCGCGAGCCGGCCGATGCCGATCAGGGTGCCGAGCAGCACCGAGAAGACGACCGCCGGCACCGCGGCGCGCACGGTGTTGACGAGGCCGGCGAGGAAGGCCCGCCACGACGGCTGGCTGGCCTCGAAATCGAGCCAGCCCTCGCTGATCGCGAAGCCCGCGGGCTCGCTGAGGAAGTCGAAGCCCGAGCGCACGCCGCGCGCGCGCAGCACCTCGAGCGCGTGGTGCACGACCCAGAAGGCGCCGGCCACCACGGCCAGCACCAGGAGCACCTGCACGGCCCAGGCCAGCCAGGCCGAGCGGCGTTCACCGCCCGCGGCCCGCAGGCTCATCGCACCGGCGGTGCGTAGATCAGGCCGCCCTTGCTCCAGAGGTTGTTGGAGCCGCGCGGCAGCTTCAGCACCGACTTCGGTCCGACGTTGCGCTCGAAGATCTCGCCGTAGTTGCCCACGGCCTTGATCGCGCGATAGGACCAGTCCTTGTCGAGGCCCAGCAGCTTGCCGAGGTCCTCGCCGGCGCCCAGCAGGCGCTGCTGCGCGGGGTCCTTGCTCGAGGCCTTGAGCTGTTCGGCGTTGGCCTCGGTGATGCCGGCCTCTTCGGCCTCGATCAGCGCATTGGGCACCCACTTGGCGATCGCGAACCATTCGTCGTCGCCGCGGCGCACCAGCGGCGCCAGCGGTTCCTTGGAGATCAGCTCGGGCAGGATCAGGTAGTCGTCGGGGTTCTGCGCCTCCTTGTTGCGCAGGCCGGCGAGCGCCGAGGCGTCGGTGGTGAAGGCCTGGCAGCGGCCCGAGAAGAAGGCCTTGAACGAGGCCTCGAAGCTCTCGAACACGACCGTCTTGACGGGGATGTTCTGGGCCCGGAAGTAGTCGGAGACGTTCTTCTCGTTGGTGGTGCCCGACTGGGTGCAGATGGTCGCGTTCTTCAGTTGCTTGGCGCTCGTGACCTTGAGCTTCTTCGGCACCAGGAAACCCTGGCCGTCGTAGTAGGTGATGGTCGTGAAGTTGAAGCCCAGCGAGGCGTCGCGCGTGAGCGTCCAGGTGGTGTTGCGCGCGAGGATGTCGATCTCGCCGGCCTGCAGCGCCGAGAAGCGCTGCTGCGAATTGAGCGGCACGAACTCGACCTTCTTCGCATCGCCGAGCACGGCCGCGGCGATCGCGCGGCAGGTGTCGACGTCGAGGCCCGACCAGTTGCCCTGCGTGTCGGGCGCCGAGAAACCGGCCACGCCGTTGGTCACGCCGCACTTGAGGCTGCCGCGCTGCTTGACCGCATCGAGGGTCTTGCCGGCGAAGGCGGGCGCGGCGGCGACCAGCGCGGCGGCGGTCGCCGCCAGGGCGAAGGCGGATCGGAATCGGGGCGTCATGGATGGGTTCTCCTCAGGCAAAAAGGCAGTGTACGAGGCGGCGCGCCGGGCCGCCAAGGAACAGGCGGTTGGATGCATATGCGAAGCCCGTGCATGCGCCATGGATGCCTGGTCCGATGCATGCCGTTTCTTCACTACCATACGGCCCTCGCAACATTTCGAACCATCACCGAGGAACCCCGACCATGTTCAAGTCCGACGACACCGGCAAGCTCATTCTTCGCGTCGCCCTGGGCATCCTGATCCTGCTGCACGGCATCGCCAAGGTGAGCAAGGGCGTGGACGGCATCGGCGGCATGCTGGCCTCGCACGGGCTGCCGGGCGTGCTGGCCTACCTGGTCTACGTGGGCGAGATCGTCGCGCCGGTGCTGCTGATCATCGGCCTGTACACGCGGCCCGCTGCCGCGATCGTGGCGATCAACATGCTCGTGGCGATCTGGCTGGTGCACCGCAAGGACCTCGGCGCCCTCAACGGCCAGGGCGGCTGGGCGCTCGAGCTGCAGGGCATGTTCCTGTTCGCGGCCATCGCGCTCGCGTTCACGGGCGGCGGCCGCTTCGGGCTCAACAACAAGTAGTCCGGCTCAATCGTCGTCGGCCGCGTCGAGGCCCGGGAACAGGACCTCGGTGTAGCCGAAGCGCGAGAAGTCGCGCACCCGCATCGGATAGAGCTTGCCCAGCAGGTGGTCGACCTCGTGCTGCACCACGCGCGCATGGAAACCGCTGGCCGTGCGGTCGATCGGGTCGCCGTAGGGATCGAAGCCCGTGTAGCGGATGTTCGAGAAGCGCGGCACCACGCCGCGCAGTCCCGGCACCGACAGGCAGCCTTCCCAGCCCTCTTCCTCGGCCTCGCCGATCGGCGTGATGACCGGGTTCAGCAGCACGGTGCGCGGCACCGGCGGTGCATCGGGATAGCGCGGATTCACGACGTCGGTGCCGAAGATCACCAGTTGCAGGTCGACGCCGATCTGTGGCGCCGCGAGGCCGGCGCCGTTGACCGCATGCATGGTCTCGAACATGTCGCGCACCAGCAGGTGCAGTTCGTCGGTGTCGAAGGCGGTGACCGGCTGCGCGATGCGCAGCAGGCGCGGATCGCCCATCTTGAGGATTTCGTGGATGGCCATGGCGCGGATTATCGCGACGGCACTCGCGCCGTGCGACGCGCCCGGCCTTTCGCGGCCGCCTTACTGCTGGTGCGGCGAGCCCGGGGCGATGTTCTGCGGCACATAGCCCGGCATGCCCGGCAGGGCGCCCGGCACGCCACGCCCGGTGCCGGGGGTCACCGGCACGGTCCGCTGCGGCGGCAGCCCCACGGGCGGCGCGACGACCGGCGGGCGGCCACCGCCCCAGCCCGGACGCCCGCCGCCGCCGTTCCAGCCCGGACGCGGCGGGTAGGGATAGCCGGGGCGCCCGTAGTAGGGCCGGTCGCGGTAGTAGGGACGGCGGTCGTAGTACGCCCCGCCATTGATGTAGACCGGCGCGGGCTGCACCACCACCGGGTCGGAATAGTAGGGATCCGAGTAGCCCCCGCTGTAGTACGGATCGCCGGGCACCGCGACGCAGCCGGTGAGCAGCGCGAGGCCGCCGGCGGCGAGGCATAAACCGAGAACACGAGTTTTCTGCATGAGGGTCTCCTTGTCAGCCTTCTGCGTTCATTCAACGTACCAGCTTGTAGGCCCTGTTGACTGCGCTGGTGTGAAGTCGCGTAACGGCCGGTAAGGAGGACGCCGTCCTCTCATTCCGCGGCCGGAGGCACGCCGTTGGCGAGTATGTCCAGCATACGCGCCTCGTCGATCACCTCGACGCCGTTCTCGCGCGCCTTGTCGAGCTTGCTGCCGGCGTCCTCGCCGGCCACCAGGTAGTGGGTCTTCTTGCTGACCGAGCCGGCGACCTTGGCGCCGGCCATCTCCAGTTTGTCCTTCGCCTCGTCGCGGCTCAGCGTAGGAAGGGTGCCGGTGATGACGAAGGTCAGTCCCGCCAGCGGCTTGGGCACGCGCGCCGCGGGCTCGCCCTCCTCCCAGCTCAGGCCGCAGGCGCGCAGTTGCTCGACCACCTCGCGGTTGTGCGGCTGGTCGAAGAAGGTGCGCAGGCTCTGCGCCACCACCGGGCCGACGTCGTTGACCTCGAGCAGCAGCTCCTCGCTCGCGTCCATGATCGCGTCGAGCTTGCCGAAGTGCTTGGCCAGGTCCTTGGCCGTGCTCTCGCCCACGTGCCGAATGCCCAGGCCGAACAGGAAGCGCGGCAGCGTGGTCTTCTTCGAGGCCTCGAGCGCGTCGACCAGGTTCTGCGCCGACTTGTCGGCCATGCGCTCCAGCCCCGCCAGCGTGGTGAAGCCCAGCTTGTAGAGGTCGGGCAAGGTGCGGATCAGGTTGGCATCGACCATCTGCTCGACCAGCTTGTCGCCGAGCCCGTCGACATAGACCGCGCGGCGCGCGGCGAAATGCAGGATCGCCTCCTTGCGCTGGGCACCGCAGAACAGCCCGCCGGTGCAGCGGTAGTCGGCCTCGCCCTCCTCGCGCACGGCGTCCGAGCCGCAGACCGGGCACTTGCGCGGCATGGTGAAGACGGCACCGCGCCCTCCCTCGGGCCGCGCCAGGCTCTCGGGCGTGACGCCCACCACCTCGGGGATCACGTCGCCCGCGCGGCGCACGATCACCTTGTCGCCCACGCGCACATCCTTGCGGCGCGCCTCGTCCTCGTTGTGCAGGGTGGCGTTGGTCACGGTCACGCCGCCGACGAACACCGGCGCCAGCTTGGCCACCGGCGTGAGCTTGCCGGTGCGCCCCACCTGCACCTCGATGCCGAGCACCTCGGTGATCTGCTCCTGCGCCGGGTACTTGTGCGCCACGGCCCAGCGCGGCTCGCGCGAGACGAAGCCGAGCTGGCGCTGCAGCTCGACACTGTCGACCTTGTAGACCACGCCGTCGATGTCGTAGGGCAGGCTGTCGCGCTGGCGCCCGATGTTCTCGTGGAACGCGATCAGCTCGATCGCGCCGGTCGCGCGCGCGGTCTGTATCGCCACCGGAAAGCCCCAGGCATGGAACTGCTGCAGCCAGTCGAACTGGGTCGGGCAGTCGGGCCCGCCCTCGGCCGGCGGCGTGACCTCGCCGAGGCCGTAGGCGAAGAAGCTCAGCGGCCGCTCAGCGGCGATCGCCGGGTCGAGTTGCCGCACCGCTCCCGCGGCCGCGTTGCGCGGGTTCACGAACACCTTCTCGTTCTTCTGGCCGGCCGCGATCCTCTGCCGCTGGCGCTCGTTGAGCGCCTCGAAGTCGGCGCGCTTCATGTAGACCTCGCCGCGCACCTCGACCACCGGCGGCGCGTTGCCCTTCAGGCGCAGCGGGATCTCGCGCACAGTGCGGATGTTCTGCGTGACCTCCTCGCCGACCTCGCCGTCGCCGCGCGTGGCGGCCTGCACCAGCACGCCGTTCTCGTAGCGCAGGTTCATCGCGAGCCCGTCGAACTTGAGCTCGCAGACGTAGGCGATCTGCGGACCGTCCTCGGCCAGGCCGAGCTCGCGCCGCACGCGCGCGTCGAAGCTGCTGGCGCCGCCGGGCGTGATGTCGGTCTCGGTGCGGATCGACAGCATCGGCACCCTGTGGCGCACCTTGACGAAGCCGTCGAGCACCTTGCCGCCCACGCGCTGCGTCGGCGAGTCGGGCGTGCGCAGGTCGGGGAACTCGGCCTCGATCGCCTGCAGCCGCTGGAACATGCGGTCGTACTCGGCGTCGGGCAGCGCGGGCGCGTCGAGCACGTAGTAGAGATGGGCGTTGTGGTGGAGCTTCTCGCTCAGGTCGGCGGCTTCGCGGGCCGCTTCGTCGCGCGTGGTCATGGGGTGTCTTCCGAAAAAACGATGCGGCCGCCCGACCGCTTCGTGGCGGGCTGGGCGGCCTTGTGCATGGCGGGAACGGCTTAGCTGAAGAGCCGGCGCGCCAGCGGCGAACCCGCCGCGAGGTCGCGCGCGTCGAGCGTGTCGTAGAGCTGCTCGAGGTCGGCGCCGATGGCATCCATGGTCTCGTCGCGCAGCAGCTGGCCGTCGCTGTCGGTCACCACGCCGTCCATCTCGCGCGCCAGCGTGGCGGCGATCTCGCGCATGCGGGTGAAGGGCTGCTCGCCGCGGTCGACCTGGGGCACGTCGAGGCTCAGGCTCAGTTCGCGGATGGCCGATTGCGCGGGGTCGTCGGCCAATGCGGCCTGGGTGTCGAAGGCCAGGCCGAGGATCGGCGGCAGGCCCAGCTCGCTGGTCGGCAGCACCATGCGGCCCGGGATGATGCCGGCCACGAAGCCCAGGCGCGCGGCGTTCTGCTGCACGTAGCCTGGGCTCCAGGCCGCGTGCAAGGCGCGCAGCACGAAGCCCAGCTGCGCATCGTGCGCGCTGGCGAACTGGTCGAGCTCGCGCGCGCGCGCCACCTCGTCGAGCATCTCTGGGAACTCGGGCGCGCCGTTCAGCGCGTCGGCGAAGGCCTGGGCCTTCACCACGAATTCCGAATACTCGATCTCGTTGAGCGCGCCGGTGCGGTTGGCCAGCTGCACGCCGACCTGGAAGGCGCCGTAGCGCTGTCCCGGCACGGGCGGCTCCCATTGGCGCGAGTGCTCGTTCAGGCCCTCGATGGCGACCGGCTTGCTGCCCGCGCGGCGCGTCGGCGGCATGGCGGCAATGGCCGCGTCGCCCGAGGCCAGGCCATCGAGCGAGATCGGCGCGATCACGTCGATCAGCGGATCGAGCCCGCCGCGCCGCTCGCCCGTGGGCACCGGCAGCGTGCCGGGCGCGGGCAGGTCGGGATCGAACAGCGGTTCATGCCGGTCGTTCGTCGGCACCTGGCGCGGATCGACGTGCATCACCGGCTCGTAGCCGTCGTCGGACGGTGCGCGCTGCGCATCGGCCGGATCGCCATCGGCCGCATCGGGCTGGCGCGGTGCGTTGCGGCGCGAACGCAGGGCGTCGTAGCCGATCACGGCCGCGAGGACGAGGCCACCGAGGATGGCCAGGGCAAGCGTGAGATTGCTCATGGGTGCGCGCGCCTCAGGCGGCCTCGACCATCGAGGCCGCCGCTTCCATGTCGACCGCGACGATGCGCGACACGCCCTGCTCCTGCATCGTCACGCCGATCAGCTGCTCGGCCATTTCCATGGCGATCTTGTTGTGGCTGATGAAGAGGAACTGGGTTTCACGGCTCATGGCGGTCACGAGTTTGGCGTAGCGCTCGGTGTTGGCGTCGTCCAGCGGCGCATCCACTTCGTCCAGCAGGCAGAACGGGGCGGGATTGAGCTGGAAGATCGCGAACACCAGCGCGATCGCGGTCAGCGCCTTCTCGCCGCCCGACAGCAGGTGGATGGTCTGGTTCTTCTTGCCCGGCGGCTGCGCCATCACCTGCACGCCGGAGTCGAGGATCTCGTCGCCGGTCATCATCAGCTTGGCGTTGCCGCCGCCGAACAGCTCGGGGAACATGCGGCTGAAGTGCTCGTTCACGGTCTTGAAGGTGCCGCCGAGCAGGTCGCGCGTCTCGGCGTCGATCTTGCGGATGGCGTCCTCGAGCGTGGTGATCGCCTCGTTGAGGTCGCTCGACTGCGCATCGAGGAAGACCTTGCGCTCGCTCGCCACCGCGAGCTCGTCGAGCGCCGCGAGGTTGACCGCGCCGAGCGCCACCACCTCGCGGTTCAGCCGGTCGATCTCGCCCTGCAGGCCGGCCAGCCGCACCTTGTCGGTCTCGATCGAGAGCGCGATGGCCTCGAGGTCGGCACCGGCATCGGCCAGCAGCTGCTCGTACTGCTCGAAGCCCAGGCGCGAGGCCTGTTCCTTGAGCTGGAATTCAGTGATGCGCTGGCGCAGCGGGTCGAGCTCGCGCTCGAGCTGCAGCCGGCGCTCGTCGCTGGCGCGCAGCTTGAGCGTCAGGTCGTCGTACTGGCTGCGCGCGGCGCCCAGCGCGGTCTCGCGCTCGAGCTTGAGCGCCAGCGCGTCCTGCAGCCCGGCCTGGGCGGCGGCATCCGACAGCCGGCCCAGTTCGCCGCGGGCGCGCTCGTCCTCGTCGGCCAGCGCCACGGTTTGCTGCGAGGCCGTCTCGATCGAGCGGTTGAGTTCGCCGCGGCGCGCCTCGAGCGTGCGCTGCGCGAAAGTGGCCTCCTGCGCCTGGCGTTCGAGGCTGCGATGCTGCTCGCGGCTGGCGGCCAGCGCGCGGCCGGCCTCGATCACGCGCTCGTCGAGCTCGGCATGGCGCTCCTGGCTGTCGGCCAGCTGCATGTCGAGCTCCTCGAAGCGGCCCTCGGCGGCGATGCGGCGCTCCTGCAGTTCCTCGAGCTGGGCGTCGACCTCGCCGAGGTCGGCCGCGAGCTGCTCGCTGCGCGCGCGGGTCTGTTCGGCCAATTGCGTGAGGCGCAGCGTCTCGACCTGCAGTTCGTGCGCGCGCGACTGCGTGTCGGCGGCTTCGCGGCGCGCCGACACCAGCCGCTGCGCGGCGTCGGCATAGGCGGCCTCGGCGCGCACCAGGGCCGCGCGGGCCTCCTCGCTGATCAGCGCCTGGGCGCGCAACTGGCGGTCGAGGTTCTCCATCTCCTGTTGGCGCGCCAGCATGCCGGCCTGCTCGGAGTCGGGGGCGTAGAAGTTGACGCCGTGCGCGCTGACCGCATGGCCGCTCTGCACGTAGATCGTCTCGCCGGGCTGCAGCGCGCCGCGCTGGGCCAGAGCCTCCTCGAAGCTCGCGGCGGTGTAGCAGCCGTGCAGCCAGTCGGCCAGCAAGGCCTGCTGGCCCGCGTCGTTGAGGCGCAGCAGGCTCGACAGCCGCGGCAGATTGGCGGCGCCTTCGGGCACACCGGCCACGGGCGGGCTGAAGAAGGCCAGCTTGGCGGGCGGCGCGTCGTTGGCGAAGGCGCGGACCATGTCGAGGCGGCTGACCTCGAGCGCGCCCAGGCGCTCGCGCAGCGCGGATTCGAGCGCGTTCTCCCAGCCCTGCTCGATGTGGATGCGGCTCCACAGGCCCTGCAGGCCGTCGAGCCCGTGCTTGGCGAGCCAGGGCGCGAGCTTGCCGTCGGTCTTGACCTTCTCCTGCAGCGCGCGCAATGCCTCGAGCCGCGCCGACAGCTCGGCATGGCGCGCACCCTCGCTGTTCACCGCCTGCTGGCGCGTGCGACGGTCGTCGTCGAGCCGCGGCACCGCTTCCTGCAGGTCCTGCAGCCGCGCGTCGGCCTCGCTGGCCGCTTCCTGCGCGGCCTCGAGCTGCTCCTGCATCGCCACCAGCTTCGCCTCGTCGGGCGCGGCCAGTGCGTTCTGGTCGGCGCGCAGCCGTTCGCTGCGCTGGTTGAGCTGGCGCGACTGCTCCTCGATGTTGCGCTGGTCGGCCGCCAGCACCTGGATCTGCTGCTGCACCTGCACGACGGCCGTGCGCTGCGAATTGGCCTGGTCCTGCGCCCGCTGCTGCGCTTCCTCGAGCTCGGGCATGCGCGCGTCGTGCTCCTCGAGCTGGGCCGCGAGCAGCACGGCCTGCTCCTCGGCGTCCACGCCCTGACCGGCCAGCGTTTCGATCTCGGCCTCGGCCTCGACGCGGCGGTTGTCCCACTGCGCGATCTGCTCGCGCAACTGCACCAGCCGCTGCTCCACGCGCTGGCGGCCCTCGACCACGAAGCGGATCTCGCCCTCGAGCCGGCCGACCTCGGCGCTGGCCTCGTAGAGCTTGCCTTGCGCCTGATTCACCAGGTCGCCGGCGCCGTAGTGGGCCTGGCGCACGGTCTCGAGCTCGTTCTCGATGTGGCGCAGGTCGGCCGTGCGCGACTCGAGGTCGTTGATCGCCTTCTCGGACTCGGCCTTGATGCGCGCCTTGTCGCTCTCGCTCTCGGCGCGCTTGAGGAACCACAGCTGGTGCTGCTTCTTCGTGGCATCGCCCTGCAGCGCGTTGTAGCGTGCGGCCACCTCGGCCTGCTTCTCGAGCTTCTCGAGATTGGCGTTGAGCTCGCGCAGGATGTCCTCGACGCGCGTGAGGTTCTCGCGCGTGTCGCCCAGGCGGTTCTCGGTCTCGCGGCGGCGTTCCTTGTACTTCGAGACGCCCGCGGCTTCCTCGAGGAACAGGCGCAGTTCCTCGGGCTTCGATTCGATGATCCGGCTGATCGTGCCCTGGCCGATGATGGCGTAGGCGCGCGGGCCCAGACCGGTGCCGAGGAACACGTCCTGCACGTCGCGCCGGCGCACCGGCTGGTTGTTGATGAAGTAGCTGCTGGTGCCGTCGCGCGTGAGCACGCGCCGCACCGCGATTTCGCCGAACTGGTTCCACTGGCCGCCGGCGCGGTGGTCGGCGTTGTCGAACACCAGTTCCACGCTCGAGCGGCTGGCCTGCTTGCGCGAGGTCGTGCCGTTGAAGATCACGTCCTGCATCGACTCGCCGCGCAGTTCCGAGGCACGCGATTCGCCGAGCACCCAGCGCACCGCATCCATGATGTTCGACTTGCCGCAACCGTTGGGCCCGACCACCCCGACCAGTTGGCCCGGCAGCAGGAAGTTGGTGGGTTCGGCGAACGACTTGAAGCCCGAGAGCTTGATGGAATTGAGACGCACGACTTGTCGGCCTGTCCTGCGTCACTGTGTCCCGGCCCGGGAGGTCAGGTCAACAATTAACGCCAAGGTATTGATTTGTAAGGAAAATTGCACGGGCCCGCCGCTTGAAGCAGGCCGCCGCCCCAGCCGTGGATGATAACGTCAGGGCATGAGCGAATCCTCGGTTTCTCCCCTGAAAGACCGCCGCGCCTGGCTGCTGGCGGGCGCCGGCGCCCTGCTCGGGCTCGGCGGCTGCGGCGCGTTCCAGAACACCCAGCGCGCCGAGCCCTATGCCAACCAGGAGTGGCTGCAGTCCGGCGCCAACCGCATCGCCAACCTCTCGCTGCGCGACAACCTCGAATCGATACGGCGCGTGCAGACCACGCTCTACCGGCGCAATCCGCGCGAATGGCGCAAGTCGGCCGCCAGCATGGACGCCGCCAGCCAGCGCGCCTGGACCGCCGTGACGCAGGGGCCCGACCTGCCCGAGCTGCACGGCGCCACCGGCATCGAGGCGATCCGCCTGGCCTTCGACACCGGGCCGCAGGGTTACCAGGGCGACCGCGTGGCCGCGCTGGTGGTGGGCTGGGCCTCGATGCTCAAGCAGGCCAACGGCGACACCTGGGAGCAGTCCATGATCGACGGCGTCAACGCCGAGAACAGCTACCGGGCCGCGCGCAACTTCGAGATCTCGCTGTGGCTGATCGCCTCCAAGACCGGCCCCGACGGCCAGCCGCTGCTGCTGGCCACCGAGATCAGCGAACGCGGCCGCAATCTCGTGGCCGACCGCGAGCTGTCGAAGGTGGTTGCGCGGCTTGACCTGCTGGCGGCCCAGGCCGACGAGAAGTACCGGCGCGCGGCGCTCGATTTCGGACAGAACTGGGTGATGGGCGTGGTGATGCCCTTCTTCACGCTGGTGCCGCGCTGAATCCGGGCGGGCGGCACGCCGCCTTCGCCTCGGCCCGGGGAAGATATCGGAAACATATTTCCGATTTTCGTATTTGCGGTAATATCTTTCCATGACCAAACAGGAACTGATCGCCGCGCTGATCGCCCGCCGCGAGGCCTCCGGCCTCACGGGCGCCGAGATCGCGCAGCGTTCGGGCCTGACCGAGCGCTCGGTGCGCAACGCGCTCGGACCGCAGGGCAATCCGCAGATGTCCTCGCTGCTCGCGCTGGTCGATGCGCTGGGGCTCGAGCTGCAGCTGGCGCCCAAGGGCTTCGGCGCCAGCGCCGCGCTCGACACCGATGCCGGTTACCGCCCCGTTCCCACGCGCGTGGGCACCGCGGTGGCCGCCATGGCACAGTCGCCCGCGCCGCCGCCCTACGCACCTGGCGCCCCGGCCCGCCGCTGCTCGCGCAGGCGCTCGCCATGAACGTCAAGATCCTCGAAATCGCGCTCGGCGCGCGCCGCTTCGGCAAGCTGTTCCAGTACGCCGACCTGTGCCGCTTCGTGGCCGAGCCCGAGATCGTCGCGGCGCCGCCGGCCGAGGTGCTGTCGTTGTCGATGGTGGCGAACGATGCCGCCTCGCAGGCCGCCCTCTGGAGCGACGTCAAGAATCCGCTGTTCAACGCACAGGGCGGCCAGTTGCCGCGCTTCTTCCAGAACCTGCTGCCCGAGGGCGTGCTGCGCAGCCACATCGCCCAGTTGCGCGGCTGCCGCGAGAACGACCATTTCGAGCTGCTCGCGGCCTGCGGCGGCGACCTGCCGGGCGCGGTGAGCGCGCGCCCGGTGTCGGTGGACCGCGCCACCCTGCAGCGGCTCATCACGCAGGACCAGGACGCACTCGAGATGTCGGTGGTCGAGCTGCCGATGCCGCAGGGCATCTCGGTGTCGGGCGTGCAGCCCAAGCTGGGCCTGCGCCGCCAGGGCGGGCGCTACGTGGCGCGCATCCGCGCCGGCGCCAGCACGCGCGTGATCGCCAAGCTGCCCGTGGCCGGGCGGCCGCACATGCCGCAGCTGGAGATGCTCTCGCTGCAGATGGCGTCCGCCGCGGGCGTGGCGGTCTGCCATGCCGAACTCGCGCCGCTGTCCGCAATTTCGGCCGAGCACAGCTACGCCCTGCCCGACGAGCCCGAATTCCTTGCCGTCACGCGCTTCGACCGCGAAGGCGCGCGCCGCATCCACTTCGAGGACTTCGCCCAGGTGCTGGGCTTCGATCCGCTGCACAAGTACGGCGGCAGCTACCTCGACATGGCGCTCGCGATGCGGGCCTTTCCCTCGCTCGGCGAGGAGGCGGTGCTCGAGCTGGTGCGCCGGCTCGCGGTCAACGAGCTGCTCGGCAATCCCGATGCGCACCTGAAGAACTTCGGCGTGCTCTATCCCGATGGCGCCTCGCCGCGCTTCGCGCCGGCCTACGACATCGTGGCCTACGCGGCGCTGCAGGGCGTCGAGGGCCATGCGCTGCCGTTGCTGCCCGCGGCGGGCAAGGCAGCCCCGAAGCGCAGCGGCCTGTTCAGCCCGGCCAACGTACGCGCCTTCTGCTTCTCGGCCGGCCTGCACGAGCCGCAGGTGCGCCGCGTGATCGGCGACACCGCGCGCCGCGCGCGCGAGCAATGGCCCGCGATGATCGACGGCGCCACGTTGCCCGCGCCCTGGAAGGCGCGGCTGCGGCAGCGCCTGCAATCCCACCCCCTGCTGCAGGGCATGGCCCGGCGCGGCCAATAGACTCCCGGCCTGGCGGAGCCGGCATCGCGGCAAGGCCGGCGATACACACGCGCACAACTTTCCGCGATGATGCGTCCGCCCAGGTGACATAGTTCAACGCAACATGACGGGGATTGGCGCATGCGAGTCGGTATCGTGGTTCTGGAGTTGTTGATCGACGCGGGCGCGGCCTGCGCCGCCCTGGGCCTGCTCGGTGCCGGCAGCGCCGCCTTCACGGCCGCGAGGCGCCGCTTCATCGGCGGCGGCGACGGAGGCCTCGCCGCGCCCTCCCCGCACGGCCAGCCCCACGGCGGCGACGGCGGCCGTTCGGGCGATTCGCCCTCGTCCCGGGAACCCGCCCCCGGAAGCTGAGGCAAACTGTCGCCGGCTCCCTGAATCTTCCACATCTACCAGCGACACCATGAGCTCCATCAATTTCATCGGCGGCGAAAAAGGCGGGGTCGGCAAGTCGGTCACGGCACGGGTCCTGGCCCAGTACTTCATCGACCACAGCCGCTCCTTCACGGGTTTCGACACCGACCGCTCGCACAGCTCGTTCACCCGCTTCTACGAAGGCTTCGCCTCGCCCGTGGTGGTCGACAGCTTCGAAGGGCTCGACACGGTGGTCAACGGCTTCGAGACCCACCCGCAGCAGAGCGTGATCGTCGACCTCGCGGCACAGACGCTGGCACCGCTGGCGCGCTGGATCAAGGAATCCGACCTGTTCGACGTCTTCGCCGAGATCGGCGTGACCGTCAATTTCTGGCACGTGCTCGACGACGGCAAGGACTCCTCCGACCTGCTCGGCACGCTGGTCGATACCTTCGGCAACCGGCCCAACTACATCGTGGTGCAAAACTACGGCCGCGGCAGCGACTTCGGCACCCTGCTCGGCTCGCAGTCGATGTCCAAGGCCACCGCCAACGGCGCGCGTGTGATCGCGCTGCCGCGGCTGCACGAAGCCAGCATGCGCAAGATCGATGCGCAGAGCACCAGCTTCTGGAAGGCCGTGAACGACCGCGAAGGCCCGCACGCGCTGGGCCTGCTCGAAAGGCAGCGCGTGAAGTCCTGGCTCGCGACCGCGTACGCGGCCTTCGACACGCTGCCGCTCTAGATCATCCCGCCGTTCACGGAAATCACCTGCCCGGTGATGTAGCCGGCTTCGTCGCTCGCGAGGAAGGCCGCCAGCGCCGCCACCTCCTCGGGTTTGCCGGCGCGCTTGGCGGGCACCATCTGCTGGATCAGCGCCGGGTCGAACACCGCGTCGGCCATCGGCGAGGCGATGATCCCGGGCGCGATCGCATTCACCGTCACGCCGCGCGAGGCCACCTCGAGCGACAGCGCCTTGGTCGCGCTGTTGAGCGCGCCCTTGGCCGCGGCGTAGTTCACCTGGCCCTTGTTGCCCACCAGCGCCGCCACCGACGAGATGTTGAGCACACGCCCCCAGCGGGTGCGCATCATCGGCAGCAAGAGCGGCTGGGTCACGCGGAAGAAGCCGTTGAGCGAGATGTCGATCACCTTGTGCCACTGCTCGGCGCGCATGCCCGGCAGCACCGCGTCGTCGTGCACGCCCGCGTTGTTGACGATCACCTGCACCGGCCCCGGCTCGAGCATGCGCGCGCAGGCAGCGGCGCAGGCCTCGTCGCTGCGCAGGTCGAAGACGTGGCATTCGGCCTTGCCGCCGGCCGCGGCGATCTTCGCGGCCAGCTGCTCGACCGCTTCGGGCCGCGAGTTCGCATGCAGCAGCACGGTCGCGCCGTCGCGCGCGAAGCGCTCGGCCATGGCGGCACCGAGCGCGCCGCTGGCGCCCGTGATCAGGGCGCGTTTTCCTTGGAGGCTCATGATTCTTTCGGGGTGTCCAGGGCCAGCGGCGTGTTCAGCACCACCACCGCGCGGCCATCGGCCAGCGCACGGCCTTCGCCGTCCCTGAGCCAGAACTCGTACATCACCTGCCGGGCGTCGCCCGACAGCCGCCGCGCCTCGACCTGCAGGCGCCCCTCGACCTCGTCGAGCCGCGCCACCGTCGTGCGCACGCCGCGCGTGCTCGCGAGGAAGCCGGCCGAGGGCGTGGCGCCTTCGCTCGCCAGCAGCCCGCCGTGCAGCGCCATGGCCTGCGCGGCGTACTCGATGGCATTCGGCGCCAGCAGCCCGCTGGCCGTGCGCAACGGGTTGTCGGCCTGGCGGTGGGTGGTGGTGGTGCAGCGGATCGTCTCCGCGTCCCAACCCTCGAGCCGTTCGAGCAGGCACATGCTGCCGCGGTGCGGAATGCGCTGCGCGATGCCGTCGCGCTCGAGCGTCTGCGGCACAAAGCTCATCGCGCGAGCTCCGGCACCAGATCGGCCACCAGCAGCACGTTGGCGAACGGCGTGCCTTCGCTCATCGGGATGCTCCGCACGCCGAAGCCCAGCCGCTCGAGCAGCGCCATCCATTCGGCCAGCGGACGGCCCCAGGTCGGCGACACCTTGTGGCCGCGCACCCGCGTCACGGTGCGGTCGACCCACTGGCTGATCGCGAAGCCGCGGCGGCTCGAGGCATCGCCCACGCGCAGCAGCAGCCGCGCCCTGGGACTGCCGCCGCGCTGCAATGCGTCGCGCACGCGGCGCAGCACGCCTTCCTGCGCGGCATGGTCCACGTAGTGCAGCACGTCGAGGATCACGACCAGGTCGCAATCGGGCAGGTCGGCCGAGCACATGTCGGCGCACAGCAGCCGCGGCGCGGGCTCGAGATGGCCGATCGAGGCCTCGGCGCGCGCCACGTCCTTGGGCATCAGCTCGATGCCGGTGTATTCGGCCGCGCTCGGCGTGGCGCCCCAGCCGGCGGGCCAGCGGCCCTGCTGCTGCATGCGGCTCATCGAGGCCAGCAGGCTCGCGAACAGGCCCTGGCCGCAGCCGATGTCGACCACGCGCCGATGCTGCGCATCGATCAGGCCGCGCTCGAGCAGGCCGCGGAACACCGGATCGCGCCCCAGCTTGCCGCGCGCGAAATGCCAGGCGAAGCTGCCGCCCTTCCTGTAGGGATCGGTGGCGGCCTCGTGCAGCTCGCGCCAGGCGCCGTCGGTCGAGAGCACGGTGCTCATTCCCGAAGCCCCTCGGGCAGGGTCACGGCGCGCAGTCCATCGGCGCGCAGGCGTTCGAGCAGCAAGGGCAGTACCTCCAGCAATACGGGTTCTCCACGGGCGGTGCGCGCGGCATTGCCGTCGTGCAGCAGCAGGATGTCGCCGGCCGCCAGGCCGCGCGTGAGGCGCGCCAGCACGCGCTGCGCATCGCCCTCGCGGGTATCGAAGCCGCGGCGGGTCCAGCTCACGAGCGACAGGCCGAGCCGGTGCAGCACCGGCTCCAGGAAGGGGTTGCGCAGCCCGGCCGGCGCGCGAAAGCAGTTCGGGCGCTGGCCCGTCACCTCGCCCAGGATCTGCTGCGCCCGCGCGATCTCGCTGGCGAAGCCGCGTGGGCCGAGGAAGGAAAAGTTGTGCCGGTGCCGCGCCGTGTGGTTCTGGATGCTGTGGCCGCGCGCCACGATCTCGCGCGCCAGCGCCGGCTGGGCCTGCACGCGCTCGGCGATGCAGAAGAAGGTGGCGCGCTGGCCATGGGCATCGAGCAGGTCGAGCACGCGCGGCGTCACCGCGGGCTCGGGGCCGTCGTCGATGGTGATCGCCACCTCGCGGCGCGCGATGGCGGCCGCGGGCAGCCGCGTGACGTTGGGGCCCAGCAGCCGGCTGCGCGGCGTGAGGCCGGCCGCGGTGATCAGCGCATGGTTGAGCACGATCGCGCCGAGTGCCCAGGGCCAGGCGCCCGGCACCAGCACGCCCGCGCCGACGGCGGCCGCGTGCCAGGCCGCGCTGGCGCGGATGGCGGGCGGCCAGGGCCAGGATTCGGGGGTGGCGGGTGCGGTCGACATGGCGCGGGATTGTGCGTCAGCCGCGCGCGCCGTCGCCCGAAGACCCCGCCTCGTTCACGGGTGGTGCCACGCGGCGCGCGAAGGCGGCCGACAGCAGCAGCGCCAGCAGCGCGCCCGGCGCCACCACGCGGCCGATCGACGACAGCGCGGGAATGTCGGAGATCGCGATCAGGCCGAAGGAGACCACGGTCGTCAGGTTGGCGAGCATCAGAGAGGCCAGCGTGTCCTCGTCGGCCCGGCCCGTGGTGCGCAGCTGGTCGAAGAACAGCGCGTAGTTCGAGCCCACCGCCACGATCAGCAGCAGCCCCACCAGGTGCAGGATGCCGAGCGCGGCCTGCATCACGGCCATGCCGCCGAGCGTGAGCATCACGGCGAACAGCAGCGGCTGGCACACCGCCAGCAGGCGCCGGCCCGAGCGCAGGTAGATGCCCAGCAGCACGACCACCGCCAGCGCGCCCAGCAGCACCTGCACGAAGGCCTCGTGCAGGTAGCGCTGGTAGAGGCCGCCGAGCTCGCGGCCCACGTCGACCACCTGCACCTCGGGCACGCCGGCGAGCGCGGCCTCGAGCTTCGCCTGCTCGAACTTCGGTCCCGGGTGCAACGCGATCAGCGTCGACCAGCCGCCGCCCGGGCGCTCGTACATCAGCGAGCTGACCACCGCGCGCAGCGGGCCTTCGCGCAGTTCGTCGAGCTGCACCGGCTTGAGCTGGCGCGCGGCCTCGACATCGGCCACGAAGGGCGCGAGCCGGCTGGCCGGCAACGGCAGGCCCTGCGTGGCCTCGGCCAGGCGGGTGCGCAGGGTGTCGGCATCGGGCAGGCTCGCCAGGCGCGCCTGCTGGGCCGCGATGCTCGGCAGCACGCGCGTCACGGTCTCGAAGCCGCCGAGCTCGCCGCGGTCGACCAGCGCGCCGAGCTTCGCGCTCGCGGCCTCGTTGTTGCGCAGCGCCGCCTGGGCGTCGGCGCCGTTGGCCATCACGATGATGCCGCCGTCGCTGGTGCCGATGTCGTTGCGCAGCATCTCGTCGAGCTGCTGCTGCGCGCGCGGCACCGGGCTCATCGCGCTGAGGTCGGCGCGCCACAGGTGGCCGCCCTGCCACAGCACCAGCGCCGCCGCGGCCACGCCCAGCGCCGCCAGCGGCCAGCGCAGGCGCGGCAGGTTGCGCACCAGCAGGCCCGCGAAGCTCGCCATCTGGCGCCGCATGCCCATGCCGGTGGCACCGTCGGGCGCGAGCATCGGCAGCGCGTAGCGGGTGGCGACGGCGGCCGCGACCAGGCCCGCGATCGAGAACACGCCCAGCTGGGCCAGGCCCGGAAAGCCCGAGAACACCAGCGCCGCGAAGCCGCAGACCGAGGTCAGCAGCCCGATGCGCACCGTAGGCCAGTGCACCGTGCGCCAGCGCTGCCAGCCGGTGCCGGGCACGGCGGCGCCGCGCGCCTGGATCAGGTAGTAGATGGCGTAGTCGACGGTCTCGCCGATCAGCGTGCTGCCGAAGCCCAGCGTGAGCCCGTGCACCGAGCCGAAGACCCAGCTGACCGCCGCGGTGCCGATCACCACGCCGGTGGCCACCGGCAGGAAGGCGATCACCAGCGCGCGCGGCGAGGCGAAGGCCAGCAGCAGCAGCCCGCCCATGACGATGCCGCCGACGATCGCGAGATGGATCGCCTCGGTCTTGATCTTGTCGCGGCTGAGCACCGAGAACACCGGCGGGCCGGTCAGCAGCAGTTGCGGCCTGGCCTCGCCCAGGTCGCGCGTGGCCGCCTCGTGGGCCGCGTGCACGCGCGCGATCGCCACCGCTTGCGCGTCGAGGTCGCTGCCGGCGGCGCGCGTGGTCAGGATCATCAGCGCGCGCGGCGCGGTGCGCGACATCCACACGCCGCCTTCGCTGCGCGGCGCGCTGGCCGGCACCAGCTCCTCGGCGATGCGCGTGGTCTCGCCCGTGGGGTCGCGGTCGAGGAAGGGCTTGATCACGTTGCCGGCCGGCGTGCCGAGCATCGACAGCGTCTCGTTGATCGCGTCGCGCAAGCCCTCGACCGTGAAGCGCTCGGGCGCCACGCCTGGCGAGAGCTGGTAGCGGTGCTGGAACACCCAGGTGCCGGCCTCGGTCCAGTCGCCGGTGTCGCCGTTCTGGATCAGGTCGAACAGCTGGCTCTCGCGCATGTCCTTCGCCATCGCGCGCGACACCTGCGCCCGCGCCTCGGGCGTGCCGCCCTCGAGGCCCAGCATCAGGGTGCGCGAGGCCACGCCGCTTTGCAGCTGCTCGATCAGCACGCGCTGGCGCGCATCCGGGCTCTTGGGCAGGAAGGCCGACAGGTCGGCGTTGAACTGGGTGCGCGAGATCTCGAACACGCCGGCCAGCAGCAGCGCCACCCAGACCAGCAGCACGACCGCGCGGCGCTGCCAGCTCGGCGGCCCCTGCGGCGCGGTCGCGCTCACGGCGTGGTACGCCCGGCCGGCGCGGCCGGTGCGGGCTGGGCCGCGGGACGGTCGGGCACGATGTTCATCACCGAGCGGTCGCCGCCGACGAACTCCATCTCGAGCCCGAGCACGTCGCTCGCGCGCCCGCTGATGCGCATGCTGCGCACCTGGGCCGCGAGCCGGCTGTCGATCGGCGTCAGGTCGAGCGCCCATTGATTGGCCGAGCCGGTCACGGTGCTGCGGAAATAGCGCTGCAGCGTGGTGCCGTCGCCGCTGAGCGTGCCGCGCATGGCTTCGACCAGGCCCAGCAGCTCGGGCATGCTGTCGAGCGCCAGCGTGCGGTTGCGGCCGCCGCGCGACAGGGTCAGCGTGTTGCCCTCGACCGCCATGGTCTCGACGCGCGGCGACAGCGTGCGGCGCACCAGCTTGTCGGGCGCGTCGAAGCTCAAGGTGCCGCGCGCATCGAGCGGGCCTTCGAGGCCGTGCACGAAGCGCTGCTCGGTGAAGCGGGCCTCGCCGCTCTTCTGCCTGGCCAACAGGCCCATCAATTCGTTGAGGTCGAAGGCCCAGGCCGGCGCGGCACCGACGGCCAGCACCAGCAGCAGCGCCTGGAAGAACCGTTCAAGCCGCCGCGGGCGCATCTGCATCTTCGAGCCAGAAATCATGGAAATTGAACCAGTTGTAGGGGTAGGCGCGGCACAGCGCCTCCAGGCGCGCCACATAGGCTTCGACCGCGGCGCGGATCAGCCGTTCGCGCTCGGCGGCATCGGCCGGGCGCTGGCCGAAGTCGGCCAGGCGTTCGAAGCGGACATCGTAGCGCGCACCGCCGCGGTAGACCCCGGCCATGAAGAACACCGGCCGCCGCAGCAGCGCCGCGAGCCGGAACGGCCCGTCGTTGAAGCTGGCGGGCCGGCCCAGGAACGGCAGCACGATGTTGTTGCCACGCTGCTGCGCGGGCTGCTCCTCGCTGCCGGGCAGCGTGCGGTCGGCCAGCATGCCGCCCATGCCGCCGCCGTCGAGCCAGTCGCGCAGCGCGAGCATCGAGTGCGGCCGGCCCAGCGCGATCACGTGCGGCCGCGCCTCGGGCAGGCTGATCGCGTTGAGGATGGCGGTGATGCGCTGCGCGTTGTCCGGGTACATCAGCATCGCGAGGCGCATGCGCGCCTGGTCGGGCTGCTGGCGCTTGCAGGCACCCATGGCCTCGAAGCTGCCCACGTGCGCGCCGAGCAGGAAGGCGCCGCGCCCCTCGAGCGCCGCTGTCTCGAGCTCGACCTGGCCGTCCATGCGGAAGTCGAACAGGTCCATGCGCCCGCGCAGGAAATACACCCGGTCGAGCACGGTCGAGGCGAAGGCATGCAGCAGCTTGAAGCCGTCGACCCAGCCGGCCTGCGGGCCGATGGCGCGGAACAGGTAGCGCTTGATGTGGCGCCGCGGCGTGGGCGCGAACAGCAGGAAATAGAGTGCGATCGGCGGCAGCAGGAGCCGCGTGATGCGGCGGCCGAAGAAGATCGCCATGAAGCAGATGAAGCGCAGCGCGAGCATGTTGCTGCGCTCGGGGGCGCGCGTCCAGTCGGCCGCGTCGGCGGGGGCGCCGCCCGCGGGGGGCGCGGTCCGGGCGGCGGCGTTCACCGCGCGGGTCTCGGCCTCGGTGTGCTTCATCGCGGCGACTCTGCCACGGGGGTCCAGCGGCCGGTGACGGCCACCACGCCGTCGCAGCGCACGTCGAAGCGCACACCGCCACCGGCGGCCTCGGGGTTCAGCTCGATCGCCAGCACCGCGCCCGGGCGCACCGGCGCCAGGAACTTGGCCGCGGCCAGCGTGGGGTTGGGGCCGAGCCGGGCCAGCAGCGCCGGCACGCGGCGGATCGCCTCCTGCACCTCGGCCAGCACCAGCGCGCCGGGCAGCAGCGGCTGGCCCGGAAAGTGGCCCGCGAACGCGGGATGGTCGACCGGCACCGTGTGCACGAGCCGCACCGGCGTGCCGTCCTCGGCCAGTTGCGCCAGCGCGAACTCGCGCAGCGCGCGCACCGTGAGCTTGCCCGTGCCCTCGCGCGGAAAACCCTTCACGTGCACCACCCGCCGCGGCACGAAGACCGGCTCCAGCCGTTGCCGCAGCGCGCCGACGATGGCCGCCGCCGTGAGCTCGGGCGCCACCACGAAGGCGATCGGCCGCACCACGCCGTCGGCCACCTCGTCGGGCAGCCAGAAGGCGCCGTCGTCCACGCCGGGAATGCTGTTGAGGTGGTAGTTGAGGTGGGCCAGCGAACTGCGCCGGCCGGCCACGTGGATCAGGTCGTTGGCGCGGCCGAACAGCCGGAAGCGGCGTTCGTCGAGCAGCTCGAGCACGTCGGCCATCGGCGTCGGCTCGGGCAGGAAGTCGCCGCTGAAGATGAAGCGCTCGTTGCCGTCCTCGCCGCCCGGCTCGGCATGCACGCGGATCTGGCCGAAGGTCTCCCAGACCTCGGTCTCGGTGGTGCGGCGCATCGCGACCTGGCCCGATTCGGTGCTGCCGTAGATCTCGAGCAGCACGCCGTGCAGCGCCTGTTCGGCCTGGGCGGCCAGCTGCGGCGACAGCGGCGCGGTGGCCGAGAGGATCAGGTCGACCTCGGGCAGCGCGATGCCCGACAGCAGCAGCGTCTTGAGGTGGAACGGCGTGGTCACCAGCGCGCGCGGCCGCGGCACCGAGGCCAGCGCCTGCGCCACATCGGCCGGGAAGAAGGGCCTGCCGCTGTCGAAGGCAGCGCCGCCGAGCATGGCCAGCAGCACCGAGGATTCGAGCCCGTAGCTGTGCTGCACCGGCACCGTGGCAACCAGCGTCAGGCCCGCGAGCGAAGGAAGATCGAGCACGCGGCACAGGCGCTCCACCGCCACCGCCACGTCGCCCGTGAGGGTGCGCCAGGTCTTGGCATGCGGCTGGGGCGCGCCGGTGGAGCCCGAGGTCAGCAGGCTGGCCGCGTGGCGCTCGGCGTCGATCATCGGCACGGCGGCCGGGTCGACCGCCTCGGCGGGCGCCGGGCCGGCGCTTTTCTCGATCACCAGCCGCGTCATGCCGGGCGTCTGCAGCGCCGGGTCGTCGACCAGCGCGAACAGCCCCTCGCCATGCGATTCGCGCAGCCGCGACAGGGTGTCGGCGCGCGCGTCGGGCGGCAGCAGGCTGGCATGGCCGCGCACCAGGGCCGCGGCCATGCCGACGATGAAGTCGTAGCGGTCGGAGCAGAGATTGACCGCGGCGCCGTGGGCCGGCAGCTGCGGCGCGAGGCGGGCCACGTCGGCCAGGAAGCGGCGCGTGCTCAGCGGCACGCCGGCGCGCCAGGCGAGCGGCGCATCGGGATCGCGCTCGGCGAGCAGCGGCAGCAGGCCAGGATTCGGTGTCACGCGGTGCCTTTTCCTCTTTCGTGTCGGTCCGCCGGGCCGGCGGGGCTCAGCGCGGGCCGCCGCCGGCGCCGCTGTCGGCCGACGAGTTGCCGTAGAAGGCGCGCACCGCATCGACTATGCGGGTGCGCTCGAACTCGGGGTGCAGCCGGTAGCGCAGCAGGTGTTCGCCGACGAACAGCAGCGCCACGCTGGCGGGCGTCAGCACGTTGGCCAGCAGCGACCAGGCCGAGAACGACAGCGTGAGGTAGACCACGATCGACGAGAGCACCACCAGCGCGAAGTAAGCGGTCCAGATGCGCGTGAGCTGCGTCGTGTAGGCCCGCATCGCGCCGCGCAACGGATGCACGCGCTGCGCGAACTGGGTGATCAGCGGCACGCTGTCGCCGCGCAGCGTGGAGCCGAACCAGCCGCACAGCAAGGCATTGATGGCCACGTGCTGGAACACGTAGAGCCGGTTGGTGTCGCCCGCTTCGCCGCTGAGCACCAGCGCGAAGCCGGCCAGGCCCAGTGCGACCACCGCGGCGAAGCCCCAGCGGCCGAAGCGGCTGGCGGCGAAGCCCATGGCGGCGAGCCACAGCGGCCCGAGCAGCACGACCACCGCCCACGGCTCGGTGGCGTGGAACAGCATCATCCAGTGGGAAGCACCGGCATAGGCCACTCCCACCAGCAGCAGGAGCGCCAGGCGCCAACGTGACATGGGATTCAGGCCGCGCGGTTCTGGGCGACGTGGGCCGCGAGCGTACGCAACGACTGGAAGATCTGCTGGTTGCGTTCGTCGTCCGAACGCAGCTGGAAGCCATAGCGGCGCGAGACTTCGAGCGCGACCTCGAGGATGTCGATCGAGTCGAGGCCGAGGCCTTCGCCGTACAGCGGCTCGGTCGGGACGATGTCGGCCGGTGCCACCTCGAGATTGAGGGCGTTCACCAGCAGCACGGCCAGTTCCTGCTCGATCGGCGACTGTTCGGCATCGCCATCGGCGGGAATGGGGGGCTGAGCAGTCGAAGACAAGAAAAACCTCCAGAAACTTTTTGCCGCGGGGGCGCGTGGGCCGTGGATTATAGGAGGGCAGCTTGATTAGACTGGCCGCCCCGACACGACCCGGAACCGTCCATGGCCGACCCTCTTCTGATCGCCCGCCACGACAGCGTGGAATGCACCCTCCTCCCGGCCCTCGCCAACCGCCACGGCCTCATCACCGGTGCCACCGGCACCGGCAAGACGGTCACGCTGCAGACCATGGCCGAAAAGCTGTCGGCCATCGGCGTGCCGGTGTTCATGGCCGACGTCAAGGGCGACCTGACCGGCATCAGCCAGCAAGGCGCCATCGGCGAGAAGATGGCCGCCACCCTCAAGGAGCGCGGCATCGAGCTGCCCGAGCCGCTGGGCTGCCCCGTCACGCTGTGGGACGTGTTCGGCGAGCAGGGCCACCCGGTGCGCGCCACCATCTCCGACATGGGGCCGCTGCTGCTGGGGCGCATGCTCGACCTCAACGAAACCCAGGCCGGCGTGCTGAACCTGGTGTTCAAGATCGCCGACGACAACGGCCTGCTGCTGCTCGACCTCAAGGACCTGCGCGCCATGCTGCAGTACGTGGGCGAGAACGCGAGCCAGTTCACCACCCAGTACGGCAACATCAGCGCCGCCAGCGTGGGCGCGATCCAGCGCGGCCTGCTGCAGATCGAGACCCAGGGCGGCGACAGGTTCTTCGGCGAGCCGATGCTCAACATCGCCGACTTCATGCAGACCGTGGGCGGCAAGGGCGTGGTCAACATCCTCGCGGCCGACAAGCTCATGAATTCGCCGCGCCTCTATGCCACCTTCCTGCTGTGGATGCTGTCGGAGCTGTTCGAGCAGTTGCCCGAGATCGGCGACCCCGACCAGCCCAAGCTGGCCTTCTTCTTCGACGAGGCCCACCTGCTGTTCAACGAGGCGCCCAAGGCGCTGGTCGAGCGCATCGAGCTCGTGGTGCGGCTGGTGCGCTCCAAGGGCGTGGGCGTCTATTTCGTGACCCAGAACCCGCTCGACATTCCCGATTCGGTGCTGGCCCAGCTCGGCAACCGCGTGCAGCATGCGCTGCGTGCCTTCACGCCGCGCGACCAGAAGGCGGTGAAGGCCACCGCCACCACGATGCGGCAGAAGCCCGGCCTCGACATCGAGAAGGCCATCACCGAGCTCGCGGTCGGCGAGGCGCTCGTGAGCTTCCTCGACGACAAGGGCCGCCCGAGCGTGACCGAGCGCGTCTACGTGCTGCCGCCCGGCAGCCAGATCGGCCCGATCACCGCCGCGCAGCGCCAGGCGCTGCTGGCCAACTCGCTGGTGGCGGGCGTCTACGAGAAGGCGGTCGACCGCGAATCGGCCTACGAGAAGCTCAAGGGCCGCGCCGAGACCGCGCCCGATGCCCCCGCGGCGGGCAAGACGGCGCCCGGCAAGCCGGCCGAAGAGGGTTCGGGCGCCGGCGGCATGCTCAACGACCTGCTGTTCGGCCACACCGGCCCGCGCGGCGCCAAGCACGACGGCCTGGTGCAGACCATGGCCAAGTCGGCGGTGCGCACCATGGGCACCTCGGTCGGCAAGGAGATCCTGCGCGGCGTGCTCGGCGGAATCTTCGGCTCGAAGAAGCGCTGAACCGGGCGGCAACGCACCCATGTCCTCGGGCAAGACACCGGCCAGGGACATCGCGGCGTTCTGGGAGCGCTGCATCTGGCCGCGCGTGCTCACGCAATGCGAGCGCGAGACCGCCTACAAGGCGCTCTACACGCGCGAGCACGGCCAGGGCGAGTTCGTCTGCCAGCGCAACGAGATCGCCGACAGCTGGATCGGCGTGATCGAGGGCTTCCTGCGCGTGCAGGACACCTCGGCCGACGGCAAGCCCGTGATGTTCACGGGCGTGGCCGCGGGCGGCTGGATCGGCGAGGGCTCGCTGCTGAAGGTCGAGCAGCGCAAGTACGAGATCGCCGCCACCCGCCCCACCGTCACCCTGCATCTGCCGCGCGACACCTTCACCTGGCTGCTCGACAGGAGCGTGCCGTTCAACCACTTCATGCTGTCGCACCTGAACGAGCGGCTCAGCCAGTTCATCGCCACGGTCAAGTTCGACCGCCTGCTCGAGCCCACGGGCCGCGTCGCGCGCGGCATCGCGAGCCTGTTCCACCCGGTGCTCTATCCCAACACCGATGCCACCCTGCAGATCAGCCAGGAAGAGATCGGCTGGATGGTCGGCGTGTCGCGCCAGCGCGTGAACGTGGCGCTGCACGAGCTCGAGGCCGCGCAGCTCATCAAGACCGGCTACGGCTGCATCAATGTGCTCGACCGGCAGCGGCTGTCGCGCTATCCGGCCAACCAGCCCGCCTGAGACGCCCGCGCGGCGGGCGCCTCGCCCGCGTCCTCAGAGCGGCGTCGACACCGGCGCGGCCGGCAGGTCCTGCCCGCCCGGGCCGCCGCGGAAGCTGGTCGGCGTCCACGGCACCTGGCCCACGCCCGGCTTGCGCCAGTCGCACACGCCATCGGTGAACACGGCCTTCAACCGGTTCTGCTGGGCGCCCGTGAAGACGGCGCCGGCATAGTCCGCCGAGGCGAAGTCCAGCGGCTTGAGCTGGCACTTGAACACGTCCTCCGACAGCGGCCCGCCCGAGACGATGCGCACCGACTCGTAGGGCTTGACCGGGCAGGCGGCGCTCTCGAAGCCCACGTCCACCAGTTCGGCCTCGGTGTTGCCCGCGCCCGCGATGCAGAAGTCGACCGCGTCGGCGGGCTTGTTCTTCACCACCTTGCGCTCCTTCGTGTCGCCCGACTTGTCGCGCTCGATCGCGCTGAGCCAGCGGTCCATCATCAGGAAGGTCTGGCGGAACATCGCGGGCCCGGTGTAGGCGCCGCTGGCGCGCACCACGTGGTTGTCGTGCTGGCCGTTGACCGCGTCGAGCCGCGCGCGCTGCTGCCAGGTGCGCCAGGTCATGTGGATGTCCACGCCGAGCTGCGGCCGCAGGTCGATGATCGGCACCTGCGCGAGGTTGCGCCCCACGCTCACCAGGCCGCTGCGGTAGAGCGCGCTCATCGACGAGGGCAGCGCGCGGGCGCGCGGCGCCGGTACCGCGACGCGGTCGCCCGACCACACCATGTCGGCATCCCAGCTGCCCACGCCCTCGTTGAGCGCCACGAACTGCTCGGGCGTGATGGTGCCGGCGCGCAGCGCCTTGAGCCCGTACTGCACGCCCGCGTTGTCGTACGGCAGGTTCGGCTTCACGTTGCGGTCGACGTCGACCACCGTGCCGAGGACCGGCGTCATCACGTCGTGGATCGAGCAGCGCACGCCGGTGGGCCGCAGCGCCGGGTCGTAGACCACCGCGTCGGGGAAGCCCGGGCCGCAATTGGCGGCCAGCACCGGGTTCTGCGGCGCGAGGAAGGAATAGACCCAGGTGGTGCAGTGGTCGGCGCTCGGATGGCCCTCGATCGCGGCGCGCTGCGCGGGCGTCAGGCCCGTGCCCGCGGCGGTCATGTAGTAGCGCCAGAGGATGCCGCAGTCGCGCGTCTCGATCCAGGTCGTGACCGCGTCGGGATAGCTCACCCCGGTCTGCAGCCCGTCGAGCAGGCCCGGCATCACCGAGGCCGGCACCGTCTGCATCATCGAGCCGCCCGAGCCGCCGTCGGCCATGGTGAAGCGGATCTCGCCGTAGGTGTCGATCACGTGTTCCTTCACCATCATGATGTTCTCGGTCGCGAGGAACTCGTTGTTGTTGTCGTTGTGGTTGGTGAGCTGCGAGTTGACCGTCATGTAGCCCGCGCGCAGCGCGTTGTCGTCGAAGATCGCGAGGCCCGGGTTCTGCTGGAAGCGGTTGCCCGAGGCCGAGGCGCCCATCTTCCACAGCACCTTGCCGTTCCAGCCCTTCTGCGGCGCCCAGGGGGTCCACGGCCTGGCCGGGTCGAAGAACACCGCCACCTGGTACATGCTGCGGCCCATGGTGCCGAGCTCCACCCGCAGCAGGCTCTTCACCGTGTCGCCGCGGTCGTTGGTGAAATCGGCGATCTCGGCATCGGCGGGCCGCTTCGCCGGGTCGTATTCGACGAAGCAGGGGTTGGCGCCGATCGGCGCGTAGCCGCAGTCGGTGCCCTGCTTCGCCTTGGGCTGGTAGTAGTGGGTGAACCGGGTGGGCGCGTTGCAGTCGGCATCGACCGGATCGGCGTCGAGGCCGCTGACCTGCGTGATGACCGTGGCCGACAGCCCCGTGCCCGCGGGATTCACCAGTGCCGCGCTCGGGGCCCTGGTGGCGCACACCCAGGGCTGGATCGGCACGCCCGCGAAGATGTTGCCGGCGCGGCCGAAGTTCGTGAGCGCGAGCCGCGCGCCCTTCTTCGCCGTCTTCAAGGTGGCCGTGAGCAGGTTGCGGCCTTCGCGCAAGCCCGACACCGTGCCCAGCACGCGGCCGTTGGGGCGCAGCGCGAAGGCCGCGCCAAGGTCGCGCCCGTCGAGGTCGACCGCCAGGTCGAGCGCATCGGCGCCCTTGGGCAGCACGATCTCCACGTAGGCGTCGCCGTCGCTGAGCATGTCGGCGCGGTTCGACAGCGTGCGTATCTCGAGCTCGCCCGTCACTGGCGGCGAGGTGGGCGGCGGACTGGTCGGAGGAAGGATCGGCAACGCCACGCCGCCGCCCCCGCTGCCGCCGCAGCTCGCGAGGGTGACGACCACGCACAGGCCCAGGACCCGCAGTCCCGCTCTGAGGATGTCTCGCATCGATGTCTCCTTTGTTGTGAGGAAAAACGCGACGCGATTGCAATCCTTTCGCTCTTTTCGAACTGTTCAGCGAACGACATTTCGCCGCCGTGCAGGGTTTGTCCCAGTGAGGCGTACGAGCGCTCGCAGGCGCTGCCCGAGCCGGTCCCTACCAGCGCAGCAGCCGCGGCCCCAGCAAGGCACCCACCAGCACCGGCACCGCGATCCCGCTCACGTACCAGACCGCGATGAACGGCGCGGTGAGCTCGGGGCAATGCAGCGCATAGACGGCCGCGCCAACGCCGCCGGCCAGCGCGCCGGCCGCCGCGCCTGCGAGCGCGGGCCGGGTCGGCGCGAGGCTGCGCAGCGCGGCCATCGCGCCCGCGAAGACCGGCAGCGCCATCAGGGCGATGCTGGCCGTGCAGACGCGCCACGTCTGCCCCATCAGCGAGGGCATGCGCGCCTCCTGGGGGGCATCGATCCAGGCCACCACGGCCAGCATCCAGATCGCCAGCACCGGCAGCGCGGCACCGATCCAGGCCCGGCGCACCGGCACGCCCGGGCGCGCGAGCCGCTGCGCCATCACGAAGGCCGCGCCCGCGATCGCCAGCGGGAACAGCAGCTTGACCCAGAACATCGGCCAGAACAGCACCGCCAGCAGGTCGCGCCGCGGCCCGTAGCCGACGAACATGATCGCGAGCGACAGCGGCACGCCGACGGCCAGGGCCAGCCAGAGCCGCCGGCTCGCCGCGCGGCGCGGCGCGGCCACCGGGCCGGCAGCCAGCAGCGCGACGAGGTCGTCGGTCTTCACGCCGCGCCTCCGAAACGCGCCGCCAGCGCCTTGAGCCCGCGGTGGATGCCTACCTTGACCGCCGACTCGGACATGCCCGTGAGGCTCGCGGTCTCGGCCACCGACAGGCCCTCGATCTTCACGTGCACGATCGGCAGGCGCTGGCGCTCGGGCAGGGTCTGGAGCAGGCCGCCGAGGTCGCGGCGCGCGTCGCTGGCCTCGATCTCGGAGGCGGCGAACAGGCCCTGCTCGTCGTCCAGCGGATCCTGCAGCACCTCGCGCGAGGACTTGGCGCGCAGCAGGTCGATCATCTTGTAGCGCGCGATCGCATGCACCCAGGCCGTCAGCGGCTGGTCGCTCTGGTAGGTATGGCGCTGGTTGTGCATGGCGAGCAGGCATTCCTGGACGAGGTCTTCCACATCATCGGGCCAGCCGAACAGCCGCCGGCCCAGGAAAGCGCGCAGGTGCGCGCTGAGTCGCTGCAGGAAGTCGCGGTACGCCTTCGCGTCGCCGTCGAGGCCGCGAAGGAAGAGGCCGCGCAGCACCGCCTCGGCGTCGCTCGCATGCATCCTGCTGCCTTCGTTGTTTCGTGCCATCGCACCGGCAGGTTACAGCCGCGCCGAAAAAGTTCCGCCGGATGCCACCACGCCACCATGCGGCCGCAAGGGCCCGCGCGGTGCCGGGCCTTGATCCCGAGACACCGCCCGCTGCACTAAGCTGCCCCGCCAACCCCTCGAGGAGTGCTCATGTCGTCCGGCATCGCCCCGGTGTTCAAAGGACTCGTCTCGCATCCCTGGGCCTACCCGGCGCTGGAGGCGGTGCACATCGTCGGCATCGCGATGCTGTTCGGCGGCCTGCTGGTGTTCGAGTTGCGCGCGCTGGGCCTGGGCCGCGACCTGCCCGCGGCCCGGCTCGCGCGCCTCACGCTGGCGCGCTCCTCGCCGGCCTGAGCTTCTTCGCCGCGATCCGTCTCGCGCCCTCGGCCGCGCCACGCACGCGGCGTTGTCCGTCGTTCCCCGGCTTGCAAGCCATGCGGTCGATCGGTACATTGCATTTTTTGAGGGCCATTCATGTCCGTCGACAGCACTGCGATCCCTTCGTCCTCCGCCTCCCCCGTTCCCCCCGCCGCGCCGGTGCCACCGGCTCCCTCGGCCGCCGCGCTCCCGGTCCAGACCGTCGTCCCCACGCCCAGCGGCCACATCCGGCTGACCTCGCACAGCGGCGGCTTCGGCGCGCTGCCGATCCGCTGGGGCGCGGCCACCGCCACCGAGCGCGGGCCGATCGTCGGCACCACCACCAAGCGCGCGCACCGCAACGTCATCGGCACGCACAGCGGCTCGTACAGCGTGTACCGCGCCCTCGCGGTGGCCGCGGGCGCGCTCAAGCGCGAGCACAAGGCCGACCTCACGAACACCGCGCCCACCGACATCATCGGCCCCTATCCGCAGTGGAGCGAACCCGGGCGCATCGTCTCGCTCGACCCCTGGGGCGCGCTGGTGGCCGATGCCTTCAGGAGCGAGCTCGCGGCCGGCTACGACATCCGCCCGACCATCGCCATCACCAAGGCGCACGTGATCCTGCCCGAGGTGATCGAGGCGCTGCAGAAGGGCCGGCTCAAGGCCGACGGCCACTTCCTCACGGCCGGCGGCGCCGCGATGGTGACCAAGGCCGCGATCGAGCCGGTCTGGTACCTGCCCGAGGTGGCGCGGCGCTTCGGCTGTTCCGAAACCGACCTGCGCCGCGTGCTGTTCGAGGAAACCGGCGGCATGTACCCCGAGCTGGTCACGCGCTCCGACCTCGAGGTGTTCCTGCCGCCGATCGGCGGGCAGACGCTCTACATCTTCGGCAACCCGCGCGACCTGGCCAATCCCGAGGTCGAGCTCACGGCGCGCATCCACGACGAGTGCAACGGCTCCGACGTGTTCGGCTCCGACATCTGCACCTGCCGGCCCTACCTCACGCACGCCATCGAGGAATGCATCCAGGGTGCGCAGCGCGGCGGCGTCGGCCTCATCGCCTACTCGCGCAAAGAGGGCCGCGCGCTCGGCGAGGTCACCAAGTTCCTGGTCTACAACGCGCGCAAGCGCCAGGTCGGCGGCGACACCGCCGACCAGTACTTCGCGCGCACCGAATGCGTGGCCGGCGTGCAGGACATGCGCTTCCAGGAGCTGATGCCCGACGTCTTCCACTGGCTGGGCATCCGAAAGATCCATCGGCTGGTGTCGATGAGCAACATGAAGTTCGACGCCATCGTCGGCTCGGGCATCGAGATCGGCGAACGCGTGAACATTCCCGACGAACTGATCCCCGCCGACGCGCGCGTCGAGATGGACGCCAAGATGGCCGCCGGCTATTTCACGCCGGGACCGGTGCCGGACGCGGAGGAACTCAAGAAGGCCAAGGGCCGGGGACTGAACGAATGACGAGCAGCAACAACGATTTTCGCGACCACCTTCCCGTCGACGGTTCGGGCAGCCTGCGGCCCGGCGACGAGGGCCGGGTCGACCCCGCGATCGAGTTCGCGGTCGATGCCGGCCATCCCGCGGGCGCCGCGCGCCTGCTGCGCAGCACCGCCGAAGTGCGCCGCCGCGCCGCCGGCCTGCTGGCGCGCGCACGCCACGGCGAATCGCGCTGGTTCCGCATCGGCGACGACAACGCGCTCGAGGACGCCGCGCGCACCGTGGCCGAGGTCACGCGCGAGCGCTATCCCTGGGACACCATCCCCTATCACAGCCGCTGGCGCCACTTCGAGGCCGGCGGCGTCGACCGTCGGGCCCAGCTCGACGAGCTGCTCGGCGAGGCCGATGCGCGGCAGCGCGCGCGCGCCCACATCGACCTGGTGCTGGTCAGCGTGCTGCTCGATGCCGGCGCCGGCCCCGACTGGCACTACACCGAACCGGCCAGCGGCGAGCGCTTCACGCGCTCCGAGGGCCTGGGCGTGGCGAGCTTCCACGCCTTCACCAGCGGCCTGTTCTCCTCCGACCCCGAGCGCCCGCTGCAGGCCGATGCCGCCGGGCTGCGCGGCCTGGTCACCGACCGGCTCGGCGCCGCCTTCCAGGTCAGCGAGGTCAATCCGCTGGTCGGCCTCGCGGGCCGCGCCACGCTGCTGCGCCGGCTCGGCGAGGCGCTGGCCGAGCAGCCCGAGGTGTTCGGCGAGGACGGCCGGCCCGGCAACCTGTTCGACGCGCTGGTCGGCCCCTTCGGCCCGGCCGCGCCGCCCACCGCCGAGATCGGCGCGCACGAAATCCTGTCGTTGCTGCTCGACGCCCTGTCGCGCATCTGGCCTTCGGCCAATGCGGTCGACAGCATCGCGGCCGACGGCAGCGACAACCCCGGCGGCATCGGCTCGGGCGATCCCGCGCTGGCGCTCGGCGACTGCTGGCGCCACGGCGCGGTGCCGGGCCCGGGCCTCACCAACGGCTGGATGCCCTTCCACAAGCTCTCGCAGTGGCTGACCTATTCGCTGCTCGAGCCCTTCGAGTGGGCTGGCGTGAAGGTGCGCCACCTCGAGACCCTGACCGCGCTGCCCGAATACCGCAACGGCGGCCTGCTGATCGACAGCGGCGTGATCGTGCCCAAGGACGCGGCGCTGCTCGAGCGGCGCTGGAAGGCCGGCGACGAGTTCATCGTCGAGTGGCGCGCGCTCACCGTGGCCCTGCTCGACGAACTGGCGCCGCGGGTGCGCAAGGTGCTCGGCCGCACCGAGGAACAGCTGCCGCTGGCCTGCGTGCTCGAGGGCGGCACCTGGGCCGCGGGCCGGGCACTGGCACAGCGCTTGCGGGACGGTGCGCCACCGCTGCAGATCGAGAGCGACGGCACCGTGTTCTAGTTCGCCAGTCTCTTAGACTTCCGGGTTTCGCCAACGCAGAACGAATCGAAGAATTCCAATGAGCAACGTCCACCTCCTCGACCATCCCCTCGTCCAGCACAAGCTCACGCTGATGCGCCGCAAGGACGCGTCCACCAACAGCTTCCGCCGGCTCCTCAACGAGATCAGCATGCTCATGGCCTACGAGGTCACGCGCGACATGCCGATGCAGGACGTCGAGGTCGAGACGCCGCTCGAGACCATGCAGGCCAAGGTCATCGACGGCAAGAAGCTGGTGCTGGTGTCGATCCTGCGCGCGGGCACCGGCATCCTGGACGGCATGCTCACCGTGGTGCCCGGCGCGCGCGTCGGCCACATCGGCCTGTACCGCGACCCGAAGACCCTGACCGCGGTCGAGTACTACTTCAAGATGCCCGGCGAGATGGAGAACCGCGACGTGATCGTGGTCGACCCGATGCTGGCCACCGGCAACTCGGCGGTGGCGGCGGTCGAGCGGCTCAAGGAACTCAATCCCAAGTCGATCAAGTTCGTCTGCCTGCTGACCTGCCCCGAGGGCGTGGCAACGATGCAGAAGGCGCACCCCGACGTGCCGATCTACACCGCCGCGATCGACCGCGAACTGAACGACCACGGGTACATCCTCCCTGGCCTCGGCGACGCCGGCGACCGAATCTTCGGCACCAAGTAAACGCGACAAGAAGAGAAGCGGCCCGGTTCCTGCTTCGCAGCATCGGTCCACCGCCCCGCGCAGGGCGCGGTGCGACGATCCGAGCCCGCACCAGTTCCACCAGATCCATCACCCGAGGAGAAGCACCGTGACAGCACGCCGCCCCCTGATCGTTCGTTCCATCGCCATCGCCGCGGCCCTCGCGGCCGGCCTTCCCGGCCTCGCCCTCGCGCAGGCCAAGCTCAAGGTGGCGGCGGTCTACACCGTCCCCTTCGAGCAGCAATGGGTGGGCCGCATCCACAAGGCGCTGAAGGCCGCCGAGGCGCGCGGCGAGATCGAGTACAAGGCCACCGAGAACGTCAGCAACGCCGACTACGAGCGCGTGATGCGCGAATACGCCACCGGCGGCAACCAGCTGATCCTGGGCGAGGTGTTCGGCGTCGAGGCCGCGGCGCGCAAGGTCGCCAAGGACTTCCCGAAGGTCGCCTTCCTGATGGGCTCCTCGCTCAAGCCGCAGGCGCCCAACTTCAGCGTCTTCGACAACTACATCCAGGAACCGGCCTACCTCAGCGGCATGGTCGCCGGCGGCATGACCAAGAGCAACCGCATCGGCATGGTCGGCGGCTTCCCGATCCCCGAGGTCAACCGCCTGATGAACGCCTTCATGGCCGGCGCCAAGGAGACCAATCCCAAGGTCGAGTTCAGCGTGAGCTTCATCAACAGCTGGTTCGACCCGCCCAAGGCCAAGGAAGCGGCCTTCGCGATGATCGACAAGGGCGCCGACATCATGTACGCCGAGCGCTTCGGCGTCTCGGACGCGGCCAAGGAAAAGGGCAAGCTCGCGATCGGCAACGTGATCGACACCCAGGCCCAGTACCCCGACACCGTGGTCGCCTCGGCGCTGTGGAACTTCGAGCCCTCGGCCGACCGCGCGATCAAGCTGGTGAAGGAAGGCAAGTTCGCCGCCGAGGACTACGGCATCTATTCGCAGATGAAGTACAAGGGCTCCGAGCTCGCGCCGCTGGGCACCTTCGAGAAGAAGGTGCCGGCCGAGATCGTCGCCAAGGTCAAGGCCAAGCAGGCCGACATCCTCGCCGGCAAGTTCACCGTGAAGGTGGACGACGGCCAACCGAAGTCCACCGCGAAGTGAGCCGAGCGATGACCCCGCGCTGGCGTTCCCTGCTCGCGGCCGGTGTGCTGGCCTTCGGCCTCGCGGGCTGCGTCGGTGTCTACAAGGGCACCGGCGTCAGCATCAACAGCGGCACCCGGCTCGACGACACGCCGCGCATCGCGGTCATCTCGGCCTTCGAGCCCGAACTCAAGCTGTTGCTCGCGCGCCTGCAGGGCGCGGCGAAGCACGGCGTGAACGGCGTCGAGTTCACCACCGGCACGCTCGAGGGCAAGCCGGTCGTGCTGTTCCTCTCGGGCATCAGCATGACCAACGCGACCATGAACACGCAGCTCGCGCTCAACCGCTTCCGCGTCACGAACATCGTGTTCAGCGGCATCGCGGGCGGCGTGAACCCTTCGCTGCACGTCGGCGACGTGACGGTGCCGGCCCAGTGGGGCCAGTACCTCGAGGTGCTGATGGCGCGCGAGACCGCGCCCGGCAAGTACGCGGCCCCGCCCTTCATCACCGACGCCACCCTGCCCAACTTCGGCATGATGTTCCCGCGCCCGGTCGAGGTGCGCTCGGCCGCGCGGCCCGGCATCGAGCGCAAGTTCTGGTTCGAGGCCGACCCGAGGATGCTCGAGGTGGCGCGCGGCATCCGCAACGTCGACCTCGCGAGCTGCAGCGCCGGCAAGTGCCTGGCGCGCAAGCCCCAGCTCGTGGTGGGCGGCAACGGCGTCTCGGGCCAGGCCTTCATGGACAACAAGGCCTATCGCGAATACACCTTCAAGACCTTCCAGGCCAACGTGCTCGACATGGAGACCGCGGCCGTGGGCATGGTGGCCTACAGCAACGGCGTGCCGTACATCGCCTTCCGCTCGCTCAGCGACCTGGCCGGCGGCGGCGATGGCGAGAACGAGATGGGCACCTTCATGAACATCGCGGCCGACAACTCCGCGAAGGTCATGCTGGCGTTCCTGGCTGCGTGGAAGTGACACCCCTTGCCCCGCGGGACCGACGCGGGGAAGGAACCAGAGATTCATGAGCAGCACGACCGTCCTTCGCCTCCAGGGCATCACCAAGCGCTTCGGCAGCCTGGTCGCCAACGATGCCATCTCCCTCGACCTGCGTGCCGGCGAAGTGCTGGCGCTGCTCGGCGAGAACGGTGCCGGCAAGTCGACGCTGATGTCGATCCTGTTCGGCCACTACGTCGCCGACGAAGGCCGCATCGAGGTCTTCGGCGCGCCGCTCGCGCCGGGCAACCCCAAGGCCGCGCTGGCCGCGGGCGTCGGCATGGTGCACCAGCACTTCACGCTGGCCGACAACCTCAGCGTGCTCGACAACGTGACCATGGGCACCGAGCCGCTGTGGCGCCCGCTGTCGCGCCGCGCGGCCGCGCGCGCCCGGCTGCTCGAGGTGGCGCAGCGCTTCGGGCTGCCGGTGCGGCCCGAGGCGACCATCGGCAGCCTCTCGGTGGGCGAGCGCCAGCGGGTCGAAATCCTCAAGGCGCTGTACCGCGGCGCGCGCATCCTGATCCTCGACGAACCCACCGCCGTGCTCACGCCGCAGGAGAGCGAGGCGCTGTTCGCCACGCTCTCGCAGATGGTGGCGCAGGGCCTGTCGGTGATCTTCATCAGCCACAAGCTCGGCGAGGTGCTGCGCGTGTCGCACCGCGTGGCCGTGCTGCGCGGCGGCAAGCTGGTGGCCGAGGCGGCCACGGCCGGCACGACACAGGCGCAGCTCGCGCTGTGGATGGTCGGGCACGCGGTCGAGGCGCCCCGGCGCCGGCCCGCGAAGTCGGTCGGCGACGCGGTCTGCGTGCTCGACCGCGTGAGCACCGCGGCTTCGAAGAGCGGCGGCCAGGACCGGCTGCGCGAGGTCTCGCTGACGCTGCGCGCGGGCGAGATCACCGCGATCGCGGGCGTCTCGGGCAACGGGCAGGTGGCGCTGGCCGAGCTGCTGTGCGGCACCCGCCGCGCCACCGCGGGCCGCGCGCAGCTCATGGGCCGCGCCCTGCCGCCCTCGCCCGCGCGGCTGGTGCAGCGCGGCGTGGCGCGCATTCCCGAGGACCGGCATGCGGTCGGCGTGGTCGGCGACCTGCCGGTGTGGGAGAACGCGGTGTCGGAGCGGCTGCGCAGCCCGGTGTTCTCGCGCGGCGCGATGTTCGTGAAGCGCGCGGCCGCGCGACTGCATGCGCGCCGCATCGAGCAGGCCTTCGACGTGCGCGGTGCCGGCCTGATGGCGCCGGCGCGCTCGCTGTCGGGCGGCAACATGCAGAAGCTGATCCTCGGCCGCGCCCTGCTGCCGCCCGAGCAGCCCGAGCCCGACCGTGACGAGGAACGCAAGTACCCGACCCAGGCCCCGCGCCTGATCGTGGCGCACCAGCCGACCTGGGGCCTGGACATCGGCGCCGTGGCCTATGTGCAGCAGCAGCTGATCGCCGCGCGCGATGCCGGCGCGGCCGTGCTCGTGATCTCGGACGACCTCGACGAGGTGCTGGCGCTCGGCGACCGCGTGGCGGTGATGCACGGCGGCCACCTCGGCGAGGCGCGCGCCGCCTCGGCCTGGACGCGCGAGGCGATCGGCCTGGCGATGGCCGGTGCCACCGCCTCCACCGCGAAGGAGGCCACGCCATGATGCGGCTCGAACGACGCCACCAGGCCTCGCGCACCGCGCTGGTCCTGGCGCCCATCGGCGCGGTCGCCTTCACGCTCGCGATCAGCGCGCTGCTGGTGCTGTGGGCCGGCGCGCCCGTGGGCCGCACCTACGCCCTGCTGCTGCAGGGCGGCTTCGGCTCGGTGTTCGCCTGGAGCGAGACTCTCACGCGCGCGATCCCGCTGATCCTCACCGGGCTGGCCGCCACGGTCGCGTTCAAGGCGCGGCTGTTCAACATCGGCGCCGAGGGGCAGCTCTACGCGGGTGCGCTGGCCGCTGTCGCCGTGGGCGGCATGCATGGCGGCACCGGCTTCGAGCTCTCGCCCTGGCTGCTGTTTCCGCTGATGATGCTGGCCGCCGCCGTGGCCGGCGCGCTGATGCTGCTGGGCCCGGCGCTGATGAAGAACAGGCTCGGCGTCGACGAGGTCGTGACCACGCTGCTGATCAACTTCATCGTGCTGCTGGGCGTGTCGGCACTGCTCGACGGACCGATGAAGGACCCGACCGCCATGGGCTGGCCGCAGAGCGTGTCGCTGCAGTCGGACCTGGAGCTCGGCAAGCTGATCGCCCAGACGCGCGTGCACACCGGGCTGCTGTGGGCGGTGTCGCTCGCGGTGATGGTGTGGGCGGTCTTCAAATACACGGTGCTGGGCTTCGACATCCGCGCCGTCGGCGCCAATGCGCGCGCCGCCGCCTTCGCCGGCGTGCCGGTGACGCGCACCGTGGTCTCGGTGGCACTGCTGTCGGGCGCGCTGGCCGGGCTGGCGGGCGCGATCGAGGTCGCGGGCCGCACCAGCTACGTCACGCTCGACATGTCGCCCGGCTATGGCTACACCGGCATCGTGATCGCGATGCTGGCCGGCCTGCATCCGCTGGGCGTGATCGCGGCCGGCGTGTTCGTGGCCGGCGTGCTGGTCGGCGCCGACACCATGAGCCGCGCCGTCGGCGTGCCGACCTACATCGCCGACGTGATCGTCGCGGCCTCGCTGATCGCGGTGCTGGTGGCGACCCTGCTGACCCAGTACCGCGTGCGGAGGAGCCGATGACCGAGCTGCTCGACATCCTCGCCAACCCGGCCTTCTGGGTCGCGGTGCTGCGCATCGCCACGCCGCTGATCCTCGGCACGCTCGGCGTGCTGCTGTGCGAGCGCGCCGGCGTGCTCAATCTCGGCATCGAGGGGATCATGGTCGCGGGCGCCTTCACCGGCTGGCTCGCGGTGTACCTGGGCGCGCCGCTGTGGGCGGGCGTGGGCATCGCGGCGCTCACGGGCGCCGTGTTCGGACTGCTGCATGCCTTCCTGACCGTGGGCCTGGCGCTCTCGCAGCACGTGTCGGGGCTGGGCATCACCATGCTCGCGACCGCGTTGAGCTACTTCGGCTACCGCGTGAGCTTCCCGAAGGTCAACACGCCGCCGACCATCGTGCCCTTCGCGCCCATGGAGTGGCTGCACATCCCGGTGCTCGGCGCCCAGACGCCGCTGACCCTGCTCGCGCTGGCGCTGGTGCCCGCGGTGGCCTGGCTGCTCTACCGCACGCCGCTGGGCCTGGCGCTGCGCATGGTCGGCGAGAACCCGCAGGCGGCCGAGAGCCAGGGCGTGTCGGTCGCGGCCACGCGCACCGGCGCCATCGTGGCCGGCTCGGCGCTGATGGGCGTGGCGGGCGCCTTCCTCACGCTGTCGGCCTTCAACGCCTTTTTCTTCAACATGGTCAACGGCCGCGGCTGGATCTGCGTCGCGCTGGTGGTGTTCGCCTCGTGGCGGCCGGGCAAGGCCCTGCTGGGTGCGCTGCTGTTCGCTTTCTTCGACGCGCTTCAGCTTCGTTTGCAACAATCGGGCGACGCCTTCCTGCCCTACCAGCTGTACCTGATGCTGCCCTACCTGCTGTCGATCCTCGCCCTGGTGCTCGTGGCCCGCAAGGCCAGCTATCCGCAGGCGCTGATGAAGCCCTACCGCAAGGGGGAGCGCTGATGACCGCGACCGGCCTGCGCGCGGCCTGTCTCGCTGCGCTGCTGGTACTCGGCGGCCCGGGCGCCCATGCGCTGGGCAGCGACTACGGCTACGACAGCTTCAAGACGCCCGACGCCGTCACCTGGGTCCAGCTCTGCGGCGCCTGGGGACCGAACCACCAGGGCACCTACCGCGTGGTGCACGCCGAACAGTACGCGCAGTCCTTCCTCTACGTGCAGTGGATGGCGCGCGACGCCAACGGCAGCCTGCAGGCCGCGCACACGGTGGCCATTGCCGAGCTCGACAACGACCATGCCGAGATCGCGCTCAGCGACCTGACCTGTCGCGCCACGCCGCGCGGCATCGTGCTGACGGCCAAGGCCGACTCGGGGCACGACGACAAGCTGCGGCGCGTGACCATCGAGGTCGGCCCGGCACCGGGCCAGTACCGTTTCCGGCCGCAGCGCACGCGCTGAGATCGGCCGACCGGCCACGCCAGGCCGAATCTCCCCACAACGATCCGCAAGCCCGCACGATGCTCGACCTCCTCCTCACCAACGCCACCCTCCCCGACGGCCGCACCGGCATGTCGATCGCCGTGCAGGACGGCCGCATCGCCGAAGTCACGGCCGGCCTGGCCGCGCCGGCGCACGACACGCTCGATGCCGCCGGCCAGCTGGTCGCGCCGCATTTCGTCGACCCGCATTTCCACATGGACGCCACGCTGAGCTACGGCCTGCCGCGCGTCAACCAGAGCGGCACCTTGCTCGAGGGCATCGCGCTGTGGGGCGAGCTCAAGCCGCTGTTGACGGCCGAGGCGCTGATCGAGCGCGCGCTGGCCTACTGCGACTGGGCCGTGGCCAAGGGGCTGCTCGCGGTGCGCTCGCATGTGGACACCAGCGATGCCAGCCTGCTGGCGGTCGATGCGCTGCTCGAGGTCAAGCGCCGCGTGGCGCCCTACCTCGACCTGCAGCTGGTGGCCTTTCCGCAGGACGGCGCGCTGCGCATCCCGGGCGGGCTCGAGAACATCGAGCGCGCACTCGACAAGGGCGTGGACGTGGTCGGCGGCATTCCGCACTTCGAGCGCACCATGGCCGACGGCGCGGCCAGCGTGAAGCGGCTGTGCGAGATCGCGGCCGAGCGCGGCAAGCTGGTCGACATGCACTGCGACGAGTCCGACGACCCGCTCTCGCGCCACATCGAGACCCTGGCCTTCGAGACGCAGCGCCTGGGGCTGCAGGGCCGGGTCACGGGCTCGCACTGCACCTCGATGCATTCGATGGACAACTACTACGTGAGCAAGCT